>Ga0265314_10000011_pt1 | contig 445050 bp, 387 predicted proteins | sample 4126metaG_FD_203106 | JGI IMG/M metagenome (GOLD analysis project Ga0265314, IMG submission 203106) | Rhizosphere microbial communities from Carex aquatilis grown in University of Washington, Seatle, WA, United States - 4-1-26 metaG | ecosystem: Host-associated > Plants > Roots > Rhizosphere... | reverse complement strand
CAACGCGAAGCGGCGCCATTCCGCCGCGGGAAACCAGTCACCCATCAACTTCGAGCTGGCCAATTCAGGTCGGCTCGCGGCATAGTCACATCAACAATCTGTCCGGATTTTCCGGGGATCTCCACTTGTCTCGGGGCGAGCTCGCGCAGCCGGTCGAGGCACGCGAGCTCCACGCGGGCCACGGTGCGGTGGCGCGTCACGGATTGGTTCGAGTGAAATCGAGAGTCGTCGCGACGCGGTCGAAGCGCGTCGTACGCTGCAGCAATAGAACGATCGCAACTTGTCCAGCAAGCAGCATCCAGATCGGTTGCAGCCCGATCCCGAGTGTTTCTTTGTGATCGGGCTGATGGCAATGCTCGCCCCCTACTTGGTTGGGGACACCGAGGTCGCATGGGAGGCTCGCGCCAAGACCTTCCAGACTAGGTATCGCCAGCTTCTGCCGGAGGGTCTTGACCCCGAGGTGTTCCGAGGCCGTGGCGCCTACGGTGACTACTTCGCTGGTCAGGTGGCTGTGGTCGGCGGGTTCTGACCGGCAGCTTTGTCGCGGGCTGCCCAACTCCGGTTTGCAGCAGACGCCGGTCTCGCTATCGCTCGGCCGGCGCTGCTGAAACCTGGTACGTTGGCCAGACGCAGGGATGGACCGCTGGACGCAACGGCAATTGCTCGATGAGCTCGCGCGGGAGCTGGAGGCGGGTGAGGAGCGGCCGCTCACACCATTGGTGCGCAAGGCGGCGCGCCTCGCAGCGTCCCTAGGCGAGAGCGAATACCGGACACTGTTTCAGCTTCATCTTGACGGCATTGGTTCACGTGATCAAGCGCGCGCGACGCCTCTGAGTGCGGACATCGATCCGGTTCGCACGCGCCGTACGCTGCAAGCGCTGTTGGACGATCGCGCGACAGGCGACCAGGTTTCCGCTCATTCGCTCCCGCAGATTGAGGAAATCCTGGCCATGTTCCGTTCGGTTGAGAACCGAAACATAACGCCATCGGAGACCAACCTTCGACAAGTGCTGCACAGAATTCGAAACCGGCTAGGCCTTTTCATCACGCAGGCCGATGCGACGTTGGCGGCCGGGCAAACCGCCGTGGCAGAGCCTCACTCTGTCGCAACCAGGATGGTGATCTTCATCGGCCACGGACGGTCGAACGCGTGGCACGACCTTCGCGACTATTTGCGAGATCACTTGCATTTGGAATGGACCGAATTCTCGCGCGACCCACCTGCGGGCATGACTGTGACTGAACGTCTTGAGCAGATGCTGAACGCTTCCTGCTTTGCGTTCATCGTGATGACAGGGGAAGACCTGCACCCAGATGGGGCGCTGCATGCTCGCGAGAACGTTGTGCACGAGTTGGGCCTCTGCCAAGGGCGACTGGGACGGAGGCGCGCAATCGTTCTTCTCGAGGAAGGTTGCACCGAGTTCTCGAACATCACCGGGCTGGTGCAAGTCCGTTTTCCCGCTGGGCGACTTATGGACGCCTCGGTCGAGTTGAGGCGAATCCTAGAGCGCGAGGAAATCGTGAAACCCGATGCTGGCTAACTCCGGTTTGCAGCAGACGCCGCCCTCGCTATCGCTCGGCCGGCGCAGCTGAAACCTGGTACGTTAGCCGGACGTGCTCGGTCCGCCATGGCGCTCCCAGAACTTGAACGCGCGCGCGCAAGGGTGGAGCTGCCCCGGTTCGTGGAACGCGTACCACCGCACGTTCGAAGCAAGCTCTGCTACGAATTCAACATTCGCGGGAACGCCGTCACCCTAGTCGAGTGCCGACCCTACTTCCGGGATTCCCGCCGGATCACGAGGCGTGCGTTCGCTCGGTTCGCCGTCGACCTGGAGTCGCTCTGCTGGTCGTTGAAGTGGAGCGATCGCAATGGTCGGTGGCACGCCTATGACCGCTGCGCTCCGTTCAGGCGCCTTGCTGAGCTCGTTGCCGAGGTCGAACGGGATCCTCGCATATCTTTCTCGGATGACGCTCGAGCTGGCGCCGCTGAAATCTTGGTACCTCAGCCGGGCGGGCTGATGGCGCCGGAGCGGGTTGGCGTCTTGCTCGTGCGCGTTGCTCCAAGCGACTCGGAGCGCTATCGTTTCATGATGGCCCAGCCGGTTCCGGCGAGTGGAGCGCTGGCGGTCGAGGCGACGTCATCGCGAGGCGGGTCACGCCGACGATCGTGCTCGTGGCACGACGCCTGCACTAACCCAGGCGAGCTGAACATTGTGTCGTAGTGTGCCACCCTCGACGTGCGCGCTCGTCGCGTTGTTCTGGATCTCACTGCTTGCGATCGGCTGCGGCCAAGGCTCGCCGAGCGCGGCCCCCAGCGGCACGGGCAGCCCAATGACCGCGGAGCCGGTGTTCGATCTCACCACGTGCGACGCACCGGTGCTCTGTCCCGAGGTCGAGAGCGGGTACGGCGAAGGCGTCATCCGCCCGTCGGACGAGTCCCTGCGCTGCGTGATGCAGGTGCTGCATGACCGCACTCCCGGCCTCCTATTCGAGAAGGTGACGGTCTTCGGCCTGGGCTCCACCGACACGGTGACTCAGGTCTACCTCGTGAAGTCCGACGGCAAGATGAATCGAGAGGCGCTTCTCGAGCGAGGACCGAACGCCCCCCAGCTATGCCCGCTGCTGCCGCCCGCGGACTACGAGCCGTGCCTCGCCAGCACCTCGACTGACGGCTACGCGACGCCGGCTTGCGACACGCAGTCGTGGACCAGTGGCTGTGAGGACAGCCCCGTGACGTGCGACTGACCACGGGGCAGGCCCTTCTCGATTCGCTCAGCCAACCAACCTGAGGATGCCACCAAGCGGCTCGATGGGCAGAGAGCGCAACGACCACGCCATCTTTGAGCGTCCGATGGATCCCTCGTGGCGACCGTTTGCTGAAGTGACAAGGACTCGATGAGCTCAGGAATAATCCCCAGCCGAACCCGGACGCCGGCTAACTCCGGTTTGCAGCAGACGCCGGACTCGCGTTCGCTCGGCCCGCGCAGTTGAAACCTCGTACGTTAGCCGGACGAGCGGACGAGCATGCGTCTCAGGAACACTTGAGCGTCAGCAGTGTCTGCATAGCGTGACTCTCGTGCCGAGGAAGGTCTCCGCAGCGCTGTTAAGTGCGTGCCTGGTACTTCGGACGGCGTTCGCGGTAGCGCAGCCCTTGGCGCGCGCCTCGTCGTCACAGCCTGGCACGCCCGCCGTACCGAGCTGGGAGCAGAAATATCGCGATCGCTGCGAGCCGTATCAGGGTGACCCGCGCGGCTGGCCTGCTCGTCGTCCGGCAGACGCCCGCGCCGTCAACTTGATGGCCCAACTTTCCGCATGCAGCTGGGAGGTCTCGCTCGACACGACAGGTTCAGTCATTGCCAGCGTCTACGTCCACAAGCCAGTCGACCTCATCCTGCCGTTTGCACCGGAAGTGTCACCCAGATGGCAGATTGCCCATTGCTCCAACGACGTGTCCGACCGAGAAGCCCCCAAGCTCGCCGTAAGCGCCGTCATCGCGTCAGGCGATGGCTACCTCGTCGGATACAACTCGGGAGAGTTCGGTGGTGGGCTGCTTCACTTTCGGGCAAACGGAAAGTTCGTCGAGTCTCTAACGGATGAAAACGTCGTTCGTATCGTCGGCACTGCAACCGGGGTGGTCGCCTTCACTGGGCTCGCGCATGGTCTAAATGACGCCGGTCTCGCACTCGGGTTGAGGTTCGGAAAGGGCCGTTGGACGACGACACGCGTTAGGCTTCCCGGTGAACCCCTGGTTGTCCTTGCCGAGGCTGGCGGGTCGTTCTTGGTGGTCACGACTAGTCATGTCGCGCGCTTAACGCATGACTTTCGGCTCGTCCTCGTTCATCGTGGTGCGTGGGGAGGAAACGTGCACCCGAACTCGATCGTTCGAGACGCCTCCGGCACGATTTACATCGGAATGAGCTACGCCGTCGCTCGGCTGCGCCCCGCGCAAAACGGCTTCCTCGAGGAATGGCTTGCGCCGGCAGGTCCACAATGGCCCGCGGCGGCACCCGCCGGCTAACTCCGGCTTGTAGCAGACGCCGTCCTCGCTGTCGCTCGGCCGGCGCAGCTGAAACCTGGTACGCTAAGCGCACCTCGTGGCTACTCTGCGAACCCAGGACGAACTGTTCGACTGGCTATGCGCGCATGATTCGCTGCAAGGTGCGTTCGTCCAAGATGTGACGCCGCTTCCGCTTGGACCCGGGCGTGAGTCGCGAGAGAACGTACGCGTCGTGCTTCGAGTGCAAACCGATGTCGCCACCATCGCAGGTGAGCCGTGTCGCATGCGCGAAATCGTCTTGGATGCCATAGACGGATCCGAGTTCACGCTGTCAGCATCGGGTTTTGTGCCCGGGCACATGACTCAAGGGGTGCCGTTTGCCTTTCCGGAGACAGGTGCACTCAGATTGTTGATCGAAGTGCCGGGCGCCCTCTGCCTGGCTTGTTCGAGCATTTGCGTGTCCGAGCGCGAAACCGAAGACGTGGTTCCACGAGTATTCGATGATTGGGGTTTTAGTGCCGCAGCAAAAGGTGCGGCCCTTCCCGACCCGAGAGGGTGGTTGGAGATCTTTCGAGAGCGCCGGCTATCGGTTGCGTGGCGCTGTTGGGGAGGGCCGTCGGAAGACGTAGCTACGGTCCCGTCCAACTATCAGGGCTGGTTTCTTCAGCATGCCGAGCTCATCGACTCTAATTTTGGCGGGTTGTTCTTCGATTCGGCAATCCAGGCTGGACCGGACTTTCATATCGCGACCCAGATCCGCGAAACAATGGACTTGCAGGCCGCTTTGGCCAGACGTTCTCGACCATCACCTGAGAATGCCGAACTCCTCCGAGTATGCGGTGCCTACATCGGGAGCTTGGCAGCAGCGTCAGTCCGCTGCGGAAACGTGCTGCTGACCGCTGCAGAGTGGGCAGAGCATGTTTGTGCGCCGAGCGAGCTAACGGCGCGGGCGCCCAACTCCGGTTTGCAGCAGACGCCGGTCTCGCGTTCGCTCGGCCGGCGCAGCTGAAACCTGGTAGGTTGGGCGGACCGCTGATGTCGCGTTTCAGTCTCCGTTTGTCTCGTGATTGTGCTCTGAGCGCAGGCGGTGTCGTCGCGCTAGTAGCAGGAGTTGCTTGCGGTTGCCTGACGGCCTGTAAGGCGTCGCGTCTGCCCACTCCCGAGCGCGCCGGCATTATCGTCGACGTTGTTGGCCCGAAGGGCGTACCGCTAGGGGACGCCGAGGTCGAAGGGCTGGTCGAGATCAATCCGGGGCCTGTCGCATCGACCTGCTGCAGCAAGAAGCGCTTCGCGACTGGGACGACGGCTGAGAACGGACGCACAACGTTAGCGGACGCGCCTGTCACGTTTCGTGCGTTTCATTTTCGAGCATCCTTTCGTAACTGGCCGTCGCGGGAAGTAGAGGCCGGCTCGCTGCTAGGTCGGCCCGGTGCCGTTCGGATCGTGCTCGGGCCAGCACGTGAGGTACGAGGTCGCGTTGATTTGGGGGCTGATTGCCCACTGACAGGGGGACTTGAGGTCTCCGGGTCGCCTCCGGAAGCCCGCGCCAAGGTCGCGGCAGACGGCTCGTTCTCTTTCAAGAGTCTGGCGCCCTGGGCGTCTGTATCGGTTTTCGCTTGCGGCCGTGGGGCACGCCAGGACCTAGAGGTGGACGACAACCGACCCACGGTGCTCGTATTGCCGCAAGCGAACTCCCCGTAGCGCGCACGCACCAACATGCATGACCGCCGGGGCCCAGAGTGACCTGACACCGCGACCGGAATTGACCGCCTCACTGGCACTGGCGACGTGTTGCGAAAAGTCAGGCCGCCTAACTCCGATTTGCAGCTGACGTGGGCATCGCTTCGCTCAGTCCACGCAGCTGAAACCTGGTACGTTGGGTAGACCTGACCTCGGTGTCACTTTGCCAGTTCTGATCCGACCCGCGCTGGCGTCCGATGTAGCCGAGATCGCTGCGGTCCATGTACGGAGTTGGCAGGTCGCATATCGCGGCCACATGCCGGACAGTTTTTTGGATGCACTGGACGCTGCTCAGCGCGCGACTTGGTGGGAAAAGGTGATCGGGGACCCCGGCGTGATGGTCGTTGTCGCAATCGCGGGCACCGCACTCGTTGGCTTTTCGTCGTTGATGGCGTCGCGTGATGACGATGCCAGCCCGGGTACTTGCGAAATCGCAACTCTCTACGTCGACCCAGAGAACTGGCGCTCTGGCTGCGGAAGGGCTCTCCTTGGAGCTGCTGTCGACATCGCCGACCAGCGCGGATTTCGTCAGCTCAGCCTTTGGGTGCTTGCTAGCAACCTTGTCGCGCGCGCCTTCTACGAGTCGCTCGGCTTTTCCCCAGATGGTGGGTCCAAGACCGACTCGCGACTGGGGGTCCCTCTCCACGAGCTTCGGTATCGTCGTCAGTTGCCGGGCATCTGATCAGCGTACGACCGCGTGATCCGCCCTGCCTGGCGCTGGGGTCGGGCGTGAACGCAACATGAACACGTCATGGCGCTGCGAACCGCGGGCAGCCACGAATGGCGAGCTATCACGGAGGGGTCGCGTCTCACGGGCTGCCGAACTCCGGTTTGCAGCAGACGCCGGTCTCGCTGCTGCTCGGCCGGCGCAGTTGAAACCTGGTACGTTAGGCAGACCAGGAAGCGCGCATGGCCGAAGACACGGTTGCAGCACGGCTCGTCAAGCAGCGGGTGCGGAACCGTCTTATCGAATACCTTACCCTGGCGAGCTCCTTCGACAAGCAGCGCGAGTATCAAACTAGTGCGCCGACGATTTCGGTTCCGAACGACGTGATCAATCAATGGGAGGATTGGGCCTCGGAACAGCACCTGGTTAGGTTTGGCCCACCTGTGTTCACATCCGATGAAGGCGCGGCTCTGGCGATATTCGGCCGAACCTTGGAGCAAGTTGCGCACGGTACGCATGCGGAGCTGCCGTCTTTGGAGGAGACACTGCGGCTCCCGCAGTGGGAACGGCTTCGTGCCGCCGCGGAGGTCGCGCTCAACGTGTTCGAGCGACGCGGAAAGCTCCCCGAGGACGAATCGATCTGAGCCTCGGGCGGCCACCATTGCGACTCCTCGCGCTCATGCTGCGGCGTGCTCCTGACGACTCTTTTTTTTTCTCGTCTGGCCTTTCGACGCATGAACCTGGCCGCGGTCCGACGGTCACTCGACGGCCGAGAACGCTCTGAGCGAGGCAACACGTCATCGCCGCAGACTCAGCGCGCCGAACCCGATCGGAGCGGACTGGGCTGCAAGCTCGATACTACCGCTGCCCAACTTTGCGCGGCGTCGTTCGTCTAATCGCGACCATTCTTGGCGTGTCCGTCGTGCGGGCACCCGTTTCTGGGCGCCTTCAGAGGATGAGTTCTGCGAGTTTGAATTTCGTGACGTTCGTTTCGTCGTCTGGCAACCATTCGGAGACAACAGCCGCTACTATGTTGGTCCAGACCCAAGCGATGTGTGCCCGAAACCGCGGAAATCCGGGCGAAGTTTAGCGAATCGAATGCCCTTGCGGTTGGGTAGCGTGTCACGGCGACTGCGGCAACGGCAGTTACAGCAGGCGACAAGTCCTTCTTTCGAGACCAGAGCCTTCTACCCCACCGTGCGGTAGCGAACGCTCCAACAGCGCCGAGCAGACACCAGGTCAGCAGGAGCACTACCGCTGTCACGCCGTCCAGTTTACCAGGTTCAACAGCTCATGGGTGCCACCGCCTAATTCCCGGTTGCAGCAGCTGCCGTCCTCGCGTTCGCTCGGCCGGCGCAGCCGAAACCTGGTAAGTTAGCCCGACCAGGGAGTTCCGTGCACTGTCCACACTGTCTGAAGCCAATCTCGGAGCTCATCGGTCATTGCGTCCACTGCGGAAAAGCAGTGCGAGCCGGAGCCGTTCGATCTCGTTCCGTGATTGAATGCCCTCGCTGCAAGTGCGAAGCTGAGCTCGTTTCGCTCGGACCGGTCGACATTGATTGGTGCGCAACCTGCGGCAACATGTGGTTCGATACTGCAGAGCTCGAACGCGCGTGTTCTGCCGCGGACGGCGTCGCGGGCGCAGATCTGAGGGACGCAGTGCGCGCTCTCATGCCGAGCCGCTCAGCTGAAATAGGTGCGGCCGTTGTTGAGTGCCCTTTTTGTCCAACTTTGTTGGTCCGCCGTAGTCATCCGACGGTGCCAGGCGTGGTCGCGCATGTTTGCTCGACACACGGGGCATGGCTCGAGCGTCTGAGCCTCCTTAGACTGATTGACGGCATCGAAAGGGCGGGGCTAAGCGGACTCCGAGCTCGCGACGAGGCCTGGGAGACGCAGCGGGCCGAACGAAATAAGACAGCCGTGGGCGAGCTGAGACACCTCGAAGCACTCCGCGCACGCCATCTTTGGATCTGGCTACTCTGATTCAAGTAGCAGATGTGAGGGGATTTCAGACTGAGGCGTCCTTCGCTGAGCGGCGCCTGCGCCATCCGCATACGAAGTCGTCGAAGAACCCCTGGGGACTCGGTCCCGCCTTCCTCGCAGGTGGGCTAACTCCGGTTTCCAGCAGACCCTCGCGTTCGCTCGGCTGGCGTAGCTGAAACCTGGTACGTTGGCCAGGCAGCGGAGGCTGTCGGAGCGGAATGGAGAGCATGGCAGAGCCAATGACCCTCGTTCGCCCTGCGACGGTGAGCGACATTGCGCGCCTGCGTCAGATGTACCGCGAACTCGACGAGACTCACCGGTCCCAGCATCCTGAGCTTTTTCCACCGACCATTGAGCGGGACACCGCTCGGGTCGAGAGCATGCTCTCCGACCCCAAGGTCGGCATCTTTGTGGCCATGTTGTCGTCGGGAGCCCCTGCCATCGGCTTTGCTCGCGTGGTCGATGTTCAAACCCCGGACGGCAGCGTCTTGCTTTCTCGCAGGTTTGGGCTCGTTGATGAGCTTGTCGTTATGCCGGAGCATCGCCGCGCTGGCGTAGCTCGCGCATTGCTGGTCGCAGTCGAAGCCTGGGCGCGTCAACGCGGGCTTGGTGCGCTCGAAGTTACCGTCTGGGCGTTCAACCAAGCCGCACGCGAACTCTACGTCAATGAAGGCTTCTCCATCATGCGGCACTACCTTCGCAAGCCGCTGGCGTAGCGCTATCGACGCGTTGCGCTTGCGCGCGTCTCGCGTTCGCTCGGCTGGCGCAGCTGAAACCTGGTACGTTGGACAGACGGGAATTCATCCCGCTTCGAGGGCGTTTCGAGCTTCTGCATGGCTGGGCATGGGCGCGACCGTCTACGCGCGTTGGTCGCCGCAGGACTTCTCGTCGGAGTTGCCGTCGTCCTCAGCGTCATGATTTTCGCGCCTTGGGGCTGCAGCCCTTCACGTGGATGCGGGCCGCGCGTTGTCAGAATGGCGGTTCGGCAGTGGCGTATGGTCACCGACTCCGACGCGTGCCCTACATACACCGAACTCATTGACGCTGGGCTGCTCGACCCAGGCGTCTCCCGCTATGCCGGGTCGGATTTCCGGATCGATTGCCTCACCGACGGGATTTCGGTCTTCTGGGCAGGGCCCGATAGGCAGTTCCAAACACCCGACGACGAGGTGGCGCCTGACCCGCTCCTGAGCATGCCGCCCCTGCGCCTCGCCGCGCTGGGAGCAGCCGCGCTGGACGTGTTCCTCCTGCCGCTCTCGTTGTGCGGTATCGCGATCCTCGCGACCTTCCGCCGGTGGCCATGGGCTAGCTCCGCGCGTCACGTGGCGTCGATCGTCGGATGGTTGGTCATCCTCGGGTCTCTTTATGCCGGGTTCTCGGACCTGACCGCGGCTCGAGCATTTGCAGCCCGAGCCAATATTTCGCGGAGTGATGCGGAACGTTGTCACCGCCGAGGTATCCAGAATCTTCTGAACGACGCGGTGATGGGCCTTGTTCTAGGCACGCCTGCCGCAGTACTCGTCCCATTGCCGCTACCGCGTCGCGTGCGGCGAAGCCTTCGCAAAACGAGCCGCGGGTGACGCGCGCTGTTCAACTCCGGTGTGCACCAGCCCTCGCGCTCGCACCACGCAGCTGAAACCTGGTACGTTAGCTGGGCCGCGGATGGCGCATGGTGACCAAGTCGGCCCCAGAGCTTGAAGCGACCGTGTGGTCGCACATTCATGCCGAGCGTTTCTCCGACGCAAGAGTAGTTGTTGAGCAGCTCGTTTCACAAACTAGTTCAGCAGACCCACGCCGACTTTGGCACTTGTACGGTCTGCTGGGCAGCATCCACAACAGCCTGCGTCAAACCGACGAAGCAACATCCGCGCTGCGTCGGGCTCTTGATGAAGCTCGCCGAATCGGAGCACCCGGGCTAGATGTATCGCGCGTTCGTCCGGAAATCGGTGTCTCCCGCTACATGCTGGCCAACCAGTATCTCATCTTTGGTGATCCCGCTAACGCGCTCGCGGAGGCGATGCCGATACCTGAAGGCGTTGGCCATGTTGAATGCCTACTGCTTTCCATCGTCGCTCAAGCGCTCTGGAAACTGGACCGGAGAGCGGAAGCGCAGACAGCTGCGGAGAGTGCTCTTGCCGCCGCCCCGACGGACGAGCGGTTGACCGAACTCAGAGGGCAACTTGCCCACGTTCTTCCCGACTCCAGCGGCCGATAACGACCCCCGGTGACCGCTGTGCATCTCGATCGGCCCCTAGTAACTCCGGTTTGCCGCAGACGCCGCCCTCGCGCCCGCTCGGCTGGCGCAGCTGAAACCTGGTATGTTGGGCGGACAGACAGATGGGACATGTTTCGGTTGGGGGCTTTGACCTGCACGTTGAGGAGATCGGGGTCGGTCCGCATTTGGTGATCGCCCACGGGATGTTCGGAAGTGTTGCCCGTAGCGCCAGAAACGGAGTGGTGGGAGGAGAGATTGCGAAACGCGGGTTCCATGTCGTGCAGTACGACGCGAGGGGACATGGGCGTTCAGAGTCGACGTCGCTCCGGGACGACTACCGCTGGGAAGCCCTCGCTGAGGAGCTGCTCGGCGTGATGGATGCCGTTGGTCTGAAGCAAGCCAGCGTGCTCGGCACCTCGATGGGCGCTGGGGCTGCTCTGCTTGCCGCCCTGGCCGCTCCGGACCGGATTGAACGTCTCGTCTTGCGGACACCACCCGCAATGGGCCCTGATGTGCGGCGCGTGCGCCGGCGATTGGGTGCCGTGAAAGTCCTGTACCGCTGGCTCGGTACGGCCGGCGCCATGGCGGTGCTTTCCGCTTTGGGTCAGGCAGAAGTGTTCGCCGAGCAACAGACAGGCGTCGTCCCAGCCGCCATTGAAGGCATACTCTTCGGTCGGTCCGAGCTGCCCGAGCAGCGCATGGTTGAGATTCGTTGCCCGGCTCTGATTCTCACTCACGCTGGCGACCCGGACCATCCTCTTCGATCCGGTGAGGTCCTGGGCCGCATGCCAAGTGCCACGCTGCGCGTCGCCCCATGTCGTGGCTACTGGCACACCCACCCTGAGGCGTTGACGACTCTGGTCGCGTCGTTCCTTCGCGGCGAGCCTCTCGAGGACTGGCACACTCCGCCCCCGGTCCGCGAACTGCCGCCCAACTCCGGTTTGCAGCAGACGCCGACCTCGCGTTCGCTCGGCGGGCGCAGCTGAAACCTGGTACGTTGGGCTGACGAGAGACGTCGGCGTGCACCGGTGAACACAATCGGAGGCGGCAGTGATGACGGGAAAGCAAAGCCTAAAGCGACTGGAGCCGTTCATCGGAGAGTGGTCGCTCGAGATGGTAATGCCGGGGCAGGACGCGATGCCCGACATCGGCGCGCGCGTTAGCTTCGAGTGGATGCCGGGCGAACTCTGGTTGGTCCAGCGCTGGAAGGTCCCGATCCCTGAAGCGCCCGATGGGATCGCGATCATCGGTCACGACGAGGGTCGTGGAGGCCTCGTGCAACACTACTTTGATCAGCGCGGCGTCGCTCGGGTCTATGAGATGGCCTTCGAGGATGGCGTCTGGACGCTTCTGCGCGTCAAGGCGGACTTCTCGCCCTTCGAGTTCGCCCAGCGCTTCACTGGCACCTTCAGTGAGGACGGCACGCGCATTGACGGCACTTGGGAGATCGCCCACGACAAGCAAACGTGGGAGCCTGACTTCGGTCTTAACTACATCCGAGTCAGGTAGCGAGGCTGCGGACCGGAGGGAATTGAACAAACGCACGCCGCCTAATTCCGATTTGCAGCAGACGCCGGGCTCGCATCCGCTCGGCCGACGCAATTGAAACCTGGTACGTTTCCTGAGGTTCGAGGACGTGCGCTTGTGAGTTCACTGCCGCAGAAGGACTAATTTCAGACGGGCTACAACGCTCCGGACTGGAATTGTCTAGCTCGAGAGGCTTCGTCATTCCGTTGTTGCTGTTTGGTCGCGCGTTCGGGGTGTCCGGGACGGGGTCATCGCTGTCCGGGACGGCCTCCCCGACGTCCGGGACGGCTATCTTTCCGTCCGGGACGGCGTTCCGGTCGTCCGGGTTGCCTTCGTCGCGTTTCAGGACGGCCTTCAGGAGTGATTGTGTCAACACTGCAAATCGGGAGTTGTTGAGTGAGCACCGATCATGTTCTTGGCGGTCTGTACGGTCTACTGGTGGGGGACGCAGTCGGAGTGCCGTATGAGTTTGCCGATCCGAAACGGCTGCCTCCGCTGAACGCAATCGACATGATGCCGCCGGAGGGGTTCGAGCGTTCCCACGAGGCCGCGCCGCAGGGAGCGTGGTCCGACGACGGCGCGCAAGCGCTTTGCTTGCTGGCGTCGCTGCTCCACTGCGGACGGGTTGACCTCGACGATCTCGGGAGGCGACTGCTGAACTGGTACGACCATGGCTACCTGGCGGTCGACAACGTCGTTTTCGACGTGGGAGGACAGACGGCTACTGCGTTGGCGTCGATCCGAAATGGTACTCCAGCGGCACAGGCCGGACCCTCTCAAGAGGGTGACAATGGCAATGGCTCCTTGATGAGGGTTCTGCCGCTTGCTCTATGGCACACTGGGTCGGACGCAGATTTGATCGAGGCCGCCGCGTTGCAATCGATAGTGACCCACGGGCACGTCCGGGCGCAGATCTGCTGCGCAGCGTACTGTCTCTGGGCCCGCGCCACGCTCAATCGGCAAGGCGACGCCTGGGGTCACGCCGTTGGCGTCCTTCGACACTACGCGGCGGTTCGCCCGAGCTGGCGGGCAGAGCTCGAAGCGCATGTTCGCCCCGATGCTCGCCCCCATGGAACGGGCTCTGGTTACGTCGTGGATTGCCTTCACTCGGCGCGGTTCGCCGCCGAAGAAGCGACTTACGAGCGCGCGGTGCAACGGGCCGTCTCACTGGGCGATGACACCGATACGACTGCGGCCGTTGCTGGTGGTCTAGTCGGACTACGTGAAGGGCTACGCGCGATCCCCGAACGCTGGCTCAGTGGTCTCGCCGGTCGCGAGATCGTCGAGCCCCTGGCGGTAGGGTTGCTTAAACATCTGAACGCAAAGATCGGCTCGGCTAGCTCCGGCTTGTAGCAGACGCGCAGCTGAAACCTGGTACCCTGCTCGGACGTGTGATGTTGAAGGTTCGCGAAGCGGTAGTGGAGGATGCTGCGGTCCTGTGGAGAGCAGAGGTTGAGACCGCCGCGATGCCAGGACAGCTGTTATCGACGCCGGAGGAACTCGACCTTCGGGCGTTTGAGAGCAAGATCGCGCGTGCGGTTGGGCTAGGCACGTACGTGGTGGCAGAGGTGGATGGCGTCGTTCGCGCGCACGCCCTGCTCGACCCGATGCCGCTCGCTTCCGTTCGTCACGTCTACAGGCTGACCGTCGTCGCACACCCTCGCTATACCGGGCAGGGGCTCGGGACCGCGCTCATTTCGCATCTACAGGGCTGGGCGCGCAGCCACCCCGAAATCGGGAAGGTTGAGTTACTTGTTCGATCGACCAACACGGGGGCGTTGAAGCTCTATTCTCGAATGGGATTCGTCGAGGAAGGACGCTTGCGCGATCGGGTGCACTTAGCCGACGGCACCTTCATCGACGATATAGCGATGGCATGGTTTCCGGCGCCGATCCGTCGGCGTTGCTAGACGAACTAAGTCTCGACGACGGGTTCTTGTTTCCTCCTGATCTATTCTGGGCCCTTCATGTTGACCACGATGGAACGCGACCAGCCGAGTTCTTCTTGCGAGACGCGGGCTAAGTCCTGCTTGCAGCCGACCACGCGCGTGGTCGGTTGGTGACGGTCCCGCTTTGGGAGCACGTTCGTTGATGACTGAAGACGACTTCCATGTTCTGCAGCACTTGCTAAAGAGTCACGATTTGATCGTTACGAATGCGCACTACGATCGCTCTACGTTTGGAAGCTGGGAGGTTCAGGTCACGACCTCGCCGCCTCTGCGCGTCCTGTGGGATGGCAAAGAGCGCTGGCTCATCCTGCAACAAGAATCCGAGCAGGTCTTTGCCGGTGCTCGAGTCTGGAAGGACCTATGGATCGCCGAGGCAAAGTCGCAGACACCGGAGGCCGCCATCGGGGCCGTTTTGTCGCGACTCGGAGCTGCCTAACGTCACTTTGCGGCAGACGTCGCGCTCGCGTTCGCGCGTCCGCCTGGGTAGGGATGCCGAGTGCCGAATGGGGCTCGCTTCGATGAAGACGCATCCGTTCTCCCTTCCCACGAGGCCGAGTCAACCGGTGAGGAAAGGCTTCACGACCTCTTGCGTGGCCTTGCTGGTGACGACGGGGACGATCTCGAACGTGACGCCGAGGCCACGACCGCTGGCGATCCAACGCTGGAACAGCGTGAGGTCGTCACATTCCATCAGCTGGAAGCATCGGCCAAAGTTCGGCTCGACCCAGCTTTCGATGTAGCGCAGGCCGTCCGGAATGGAACGCCCTTGGTCTCGCAAGCGCTGGTAGACGGGGATCATGTCGTTGTCGCGAAACCGCTCGATGACCATGAAGAGCATGCCTAACCATTCGCACACAGACGATAGTTTGCGAAGCGCCGAGAGCAACCCAAGCGCGGCGTAGTGGCACGTGACGTGCAGCTAGCCAACCGCTGCCGAAAGGTGCGCCATGTTGAGCCAGAAAAGACCCTTTGCGAATTTGCAGGCCGTCGCTGTCTTCGGGTGGCGCGCCCCGACAATCGGTCGCGTACCATTGCGAGGTTGCATCGTCTGCATCGGCCTCGCCGTCGCAGCGTGCTCATCCGGGCACGGTCGCTGCGGTCCCACTGTGCCTACGCCGGGCGGACCCCTCCCAAGCGAATGCGTTCACGAAGTTCCGAATGGTGCGAGTGTCGCAACGGACCAGGCCGGAAATACCGTCGTTACCTTGGACGGCAGGATTGTCGCGACGTACCCGCCGTGTCCGTGCGCGTCCCCCGAGGGCGCAGCGGGCGCCGGCGGGGCAGCGGGCGCGGTGGACGGATAGGCGTCGACGGATGCCGTTCGAGTGTGTCAGCCACGATGCTCGGCGATGGAGAGGATGTTGCCGTCCGCATCCTTGAACCAGGCGATGCGTGAGCCGCCCGGCGAGGTCCAGATCCCGGATGAGTCCTGCTTCATGCCAGCGTAGCGTTCGAACTCGATGCCCTTCGACGCTAGCCCGCGAGCGACGCGCTCAACATCATCGACGTCGAATCCGAGAACGGTGAACGCTTGGGGCTCGAAGTCGTCGACCCGAGCGACGCGAATCGTGACGCCGTTCGCTTCAACGACCAGGCCGAAGTCATCGCGGTCCTTTCTTCGGAGCCCGAGGGTGTCGACATAGAAGCGCTCGGCCCGCGCGAGATCGGTGCTCGCAACGAACGCTACAGTCTTTCCGTTGACCAGCATTGTTTCGTCTCCCGTTGCCACGATAGCATCGACGCGGGCGCCACAGACGCGGTGCTCGACGCCGTTCGACCGGATGTCGCGAGCCGAACTCAGCGCGGCACGATGACGCAGAGGCCGGGTGCGTGGCTCGTGACCTTGACCCGATGCGCGAGTTTCAAAAATGCGAGACGCCTTACGCTCCGCGGCGGTAGCACCGCCGTCCTGAGAACTGGTACGTTGGGCTGACGAGCAACGACCATGGCTACTCCTGGTACGATCAACGTTGCCCAGTATCGTCGCATCGTCGTGTTGACCGGAGCCGGCAGCTCGGTCCGGCTCTGGGTTGCCGACCTATCGCGGGGCGGGCGGGTTGTGGAACGCAGACAACGTGCAGCGGTACGCGACTGCCGCGGCGGTCAGGCGGGACCCGCGGGGTGTCTGGAGTTTTTTGCGCAGATGCGCACGCTCATCGCTGAGGCTGTTCCGAGCGTCGCTCACCGCGCGCTCGCTCGGCTAGCGGAGACCCTTACTTCTGGACAAGCGCTGACCATTTTGACGCAAAACGTAGACGGACTTCAGCAGTTGGCTGGATCCAAAGCCGTCGTCGAGTTGCACGGCTCGCTTCATCGCAGCCGGTGCACGCGGTGCGACTACTCGAGATCGGAGAACCTAGCTTTGACCTCGGCCGAGTGCCCCGAGTGTCCGAGTTCGCCATTGCTTCTCCCGTGCAGCTGAAACCTGTTACGATGGGCAGACATGGAGACGCAGTGTGTCCGTGTGAACATAAGGCCGGGTAGCCTCGATGCCGTTCGCGAGTGGGCGCGAACGATCAACGGTCGCCGTGAGGAGGCGGTCGCGACGCTGCGGAATGAGCTCGTTCAGATTGAGTCGGTTTTTCTGGAAACGGCGGCCGACGGAAACTTTTTGATTTACTACATGCGAGGGTTCGACCTCGCCGCCAGTCAAAACGTTGCGGGCGTTTCGGAACACCCTATCGACGCGTACCATCAGAACTTCATGCGCGCGCACACCGAGGGCGGTACCGTCCTAGAATTGTTGGTTGATCTCGACGTTCACCCGAGCTTCGCGAATGGCCGATCCTGAAGCAGACGTTCCGTACGGAGAGGACTTCCACGACCCTGCCGTCGCCGCTGCGTGGGCCGAGGCCGTCATGCGAAAGCGCCCGTGGCGCACGACGATCTTTCAGCACTTCGTTTCTATCGTCGGTGCTACGCCCGTCACCCGAGCGAGCGTTCTCGAGCTCGGCTCCGGCCCGGGTTTTCTCGCGGAGCAGCTGCTGGCGCAATGTCCCGGCATCGCTCGCTATACGCTTCTCGACTTTTCGGAGGCCATGCTCGACCAAAGTCGACGTCGCCTCAGCCTCTACCAAGATCGAACCGAGTTTCTACGCGCGGACTTCAAGACCGACTCGTGGCCGAGCGTCGTCAGTGCTCCTGTCGACTTCGTCGTATCGCTCCAGGCGGTTCATGAATTGCGACACAAAAGGCACGCTCATCGGTTGTACGCTCAGCTCGCGCCGCTGTTGCGACCGGGCGCGGAGGTGTTGATCTGCGACCACTTGCCGGCCGGCGCGCACACGCCGCGTCACAGGGTTTTATACATGGACCCTGATGAGAAACTCGAGGCTCTCACGCGAGCCGGCCTCGTTGATGCCAAGCTCGTTTGGAGCGAGCACGACATGGCTTTCTATCGGGCACGATGGCCGGGGTGAGGACAAAGCAGATGGTGCTTTGGACGGTGCTTGCGCTTGGCCTTCGCGTTTGAACTCCTGGTACGTTATCCCGACCTGGAGATGTCGTTGACAGATCTGGAAGCCGTTGGCTCAGCCCTCGACGAGGAGCACGTGCTCGAAGGTGGGCACGTGAACCGCGTCACGCGGGTAGGCGACACGGTTCGTCGCAGCGCTGGGCCTTGGACGCCGACGATTCACCGTTTGCTCGCTCACGCGCGGAACAAGGGGCTGTCGTGGGTGCCCGAGCCACGTGGTTTGGACGAGGCCGGGCGTGAAGTGCTCTCGTTCATCCCTGGGGACGTGCCTCACGAGATGCCCGCGTGGGTGTGGTCGGAGTCTGTCTTGTGCGAGGTCGGTGGAGCGCTCCGTGAATGGCACGATGCCACGGTCGATTTCAATCTTGGCGACGCGATCTGGAACCTTGCGCCTCCCGAGCCGAAAGAGGTCGTGTGCCACAACGACTTCGCGCCCTACAACTGCGTCTTCCGGAATGGTCGGTTCGTAGGCGCGATCGACTTCGACCTTTGCGCTCCAGGACCTCGAATTTGGGACCTCGCGTACACCGCGTACAGGTTCGTTCCGCTGATGCCCGATACGAACCCCGATCCAGCAATATTCCAAGGCGAGACTTCGCCGTTTCCTCGGGCGGCTGCGGCCACGCGCCTGAAGCTCTTTCTGAAAGCCTACCGCTCGGTGGACGACGCTCCGGGGCTCGAGATCCCACGCGTTCTTGGTGTTGCCGCAGAGCGGCTGGAGGCCATCGCGACTTGGACCGAAGAACATGTCCGCGCCAACGGAGTTCGCGCGCTGGAGCGACACCCCGCGATGTACAGAGCACACGCTCGCTGGCTCCGTTCGTGGCGCGATGCCGGCTAGCTTCCGTCGTTCGGTTGCACGGGTGCCGTTGAGGTATCGCCTAACTCCGCATATCGCGACCGAATTTGAGGGAGCTCTGGTTTCGCGCTAGCGTTCGACGGTGGATTGCGTCCGGCACGAGATCGTCGATGAGTTGGCTACGTCTCTGGTACTCGGGGCGCTTCTCGAGCGCGTGCGCGAGCGATGGGGGAGGTACGAGCTCGTTGACCACTGGAAGCAGGGCGAGTTTCATCACGACGTAGTGATTCGCGTTCCCGAGGCTGCGGGTGAGCTGCCTGGTTCGGTGCTGGTCGTTGCGACGAACTGCAACGGCGGAGTCAAAGAGGTGCTTTGCTTCGCAGAGGTTCCGGACCGGATGGCGCTGTGGCACGAGCGCTGTCCCGAAAATCCGGAATTCACGGGAGCTCAACTCCGCTTGCTGGGAGCTGCCTTCACCGTGCATTGGTTCGACCCGTGCGAGCTCTTGCTCCCCGACGCGAGGAGCGAGTACCGCGACGAGTTTCGCGAGAGGCAGTGCGGCGGCGGTTGGGTGCCGCGGAAATCGCTTGCCGTTTAGCTTCAGGAACCTCGTGCCGAAGGCGTGCGAAGCGCCTGCAGTGGCCATTTAGGGGTTCGGGTGAAGGCGTTCCGAGCGGCGGCGTTTTCGTTCGTGCTCTTGTCCCTGCGTGCGAATGTCGCGGCTGCGTCGGGTCATGTGCCAAGCGAGCTGGCGTCAGGCTCGACGATTGCGGCCGTTGCCGCCGCAGGGGTCGTGCTCCCGAGCGAGACGGGAATGCTGTTCGATCGAAAGGCGTTCTTCGTAGTCGGGTGGTCCTGGCAAGTGCCAATCACGCCGTCGTTCCGACACCGGATCGTGGGTGGCTTGAATTGGGTTCCTGCTAGCGACCAGCACCGATGGGGCGGCAGGGCGGGTTACCGGTTCGCTGCTCGCGACTTCATCGCGGGGGCCGGCATTGCCTTCGATCACGCTGGAACAACCTGGTCTCCGGAGGCAGGAGTCAGGTTCCCTCCCCATCGCCATGAAGATGAGCTATTCGATCCCTCGCTTCACGTCATCCTGCGAGCTGACGTAGCGCTCGAGCTGAATCGGCTTCGCGGTATGACAATGCTCGTAGGATGGACCTTCTTCTAATGTTGCGAGCCGTGCACACGGATCGTCTTGCCGTAAGTTGTCTGCTGGCGGTCCTCGGGTACGGCTGCGGCGGCCAGTCCAGAAATCCAGCGCGACTCGTTGGCGCGAGCGGAGAGGCCGGAGTGCAAAGCTTCGCGGGCGGGGGCGGCGCAGTGGGTGCAGGCGGAGCCAGCGGTGCCGGCGGTGCTGCTCCAGCGTGTGACGGGACGCCACTCTGGTACGCGGACACGCCGCTCGACGTAGCGATCGCAAGCGCGACCGTCGGTGGCGCGGCGGGGCAGTCCGGCGCAGACGGTGAGGGCGGGCCTGCGTGCACGATTGATTTCGTAAAGTCCACGTCGACCCTCAGCTGCCTGGGCAGTGTGCGAACAACGGACGCCGGCGGCGTAGCCGCATTCGAGTTCGACGACGGCAGCGTGCTTTCGTGGGCTCCGACGCGAGTGCGCGGTATTCCGCAGCCGGAATTGGTGCGGGGCGAGCGCGTGTGGCTGGAATACTCGGCGACGCAGCGAGTCGTCTGCAACGTGTGTGGGGCTTACGTCGGCTGGACGCTCGCGATCCGTGCCGGCCAAGGTGGAGACGTGCTGTGGATCGGCAGGGGGGGTGAGGTCGACGAGCTCGACCAGGCAACGATCCTCGAGCTCTTTGGCGTCACGACGCACCGTGAGTTCTCTTGCCACACGCTGCAACATGATTGTGCTTCGGCTGATGCCGACCTCTTCGATCAGGTGCTCGAGACGGACCCAGAACAACGACTGCCCTACGGCGTGCTCACGCGCGTCGACACGCCGCATGGCTCCTTCGACGTGGTCTCTGCGACGGCAACGCTGCTCGGGAACGCCGGTGCCTGCTCGGACAGCCTGCCGCCTTATGGTGGTCGAGATTTCGCGGCGAGTCGGGTTGCCGAGTAAGCCGACCACCCGATGGCTGCCGTCTTCCTCTACGCGCCGCAAGAATTCCGTAACCTGTGTCTCCTTGCGCGCACGCTCGAAGTGTTCGGACACGAGGAGTGCTTCGTGTTCGACCCCCACCAGCTCGTGCGTGAGCGCTACGGGAAGGTCCGGACGCGTGAATTGCGCGCGATTTCCGCGGGCGCATTCCAGAAAATTCGCTGGCGCCGCGTGGAGAGCCCCGACCCATTTCTCCAAAACCACTCTGGTCGCGTCGTTGCTACCGTGGCAGCCCCGAACGCCGTGCCGCTCGACGAGTTTCGATTCACGCCGACTGACTTGCTACTATTCGGCTCGGAGAGCACCGGCTTGCCACCAGAGGTCATCGCCGCGAGCGCAGCGGCAGTAACCATCCCGCTGTCCGGAGAAACGCGCAGCCTGAACTTAGCAGTGTCGCTAGGCATCGTCCTCTTCGAGTGCCGAAGGCAGCTCAAGTCCGAGGTCCCTTGAACCAGCGCGCATCCATCCGCAAATATCGGCCAGACGACGCTCCGGAACTCTTCGCGGCGGTGCAGGAGTCCAGGCATGAGCTCTTGCCGTGGATGCCCTGGGCCACCGCCGCCTATTCACTCGCAGATGCCGAGCGCTGGGTACAAACGACGCTCGAGGGACACGATAGCGGAGTCATGTACGACTTCGCCATCGTCGATGCCGCGGACCGTTACGTCGGCGGGTGTGGCCTCAATCAAATCAGCAACGCAAATAAGCTCGCCAATCTCGGGTATTGGGTCCGTTCGTCATCCGCTGGGCGGGGAGCTGCGGTCTGCGCGGTGCAAGCGCTCGTCGAGTGGGCCTTTGAGCGTACCGACCTCAACCGTCTCGAGGTCGTGGTCGCAATCGCCAACACCCGCAGTCGGCGCGTCGCGGAAAAGACCGGCGCCACGCTCGACGCCGTGCTCCGGCAGCGACTTGTCATCGACGGACTTTCCACGGATGCCGCGCTCTATTCTTTCGTCCGTCCTGAACGGGGCGCGGGACCCCCGTCGCCGCCGTTGGAATAGCCCTCCCGCCACGCGCGTTCCTGCAGTCGCGATGGCTAGGCTTGGCGCGCGGCTCGCGATTTTTGGGTCTTTGGTGTTTCTCGTCGGGTGCGATCACGCAACGAAGGGCGTCGCTCGCGCGGAGTTCGGCTCGGGCAACGTCCGAGAGCTGATCCGCGGCGTGATGGAGCTCCGTTACGTGGAGAACACGGACGTCGCGTTCAACCTCCTACGCTGGGTGCCCGAAGCGATTCGTAGGCCTTGGCTGCTCGTCGTGGGCGCGATCGCGATACTCGCGCTGGGTTTCATGCTCGCGCGCGCACGCGGTCAGTCGCCGCTGCGCCGCGGCGCCTTCGTTCTCGTCATGGCAGGCGCCATCGGGAACTACCTCGACCGCGTCGTGCGTGGTTACGTCGTGGATTTCGTTCACGTCAGCCATTGGCCCGTCTTCAATGTCGCCGATGCCTACGTCACGATCGGCTTCTGCCTCCTCGCTTTAGAGTTTTTCAGTCGCGGTAGCCCGCCTCGGCGAGGCTTCGGGTAGTCGTCGTCGCGCGCGAACGTTTCGCGCGTATCATTGCGCCAGGATGACCAGCAAACGCACCGCGATCGTGCTCGGCGGCTCAGGGTCGGTCGGCACCGCCCTACTCCGCGAGTTGTTCCACGACGACGGCTTCGGCACCGTGATCACGCTGTCGCGCCGGTCGCTGCCGGAGGCCGTGGCGATGGCTCGCTCTGCCGGCCGCGCGCTCGTGGAGAAGCTCGTTCCCGACATGAAGCCCGCGTCCCTCGCCGCGGCGACGTTGGCTGCAGCGAGCGAGGTCGCAGGTGATTTGGAGGGTTTCAGCGTGCTCGGGGTAGGGGCCGGTACGGCGAAGCTCACGCTCGAAGAGCACCGCGCGGTGGACGTTCAGCTCAACGAAGCGTTCGCGCGGGCACTGCGCGATTCCGGCAAGGTACCGCATCTCGCGTTCATGAGCGCCGCGGGTGCGGATCCGACTGCGAAGGCGAGCGGCAGCGGTGCCGCGGGCATGGCCCGGTATGCGCGCGTGAAGGGCGAGTCCGAGGACGCCGTGCGCGCGAACGGCCCCGCGGTAGTGAGCGTCTTCCGCCCCGCGATGATCATCGGCTCGCAGCACACGCCGTGGTTGCTCGAAAAAACGTTGCCGCTCTTTTCGTTCGTCACGCCGGCGAAGTACAAGTCGATCAGCGTCGACCAGATCGCGAAGGCCATGGTCGCGACCGCGAAGCGTCACCCCGCGACCAGCGCGACCTACCACTACCCGGAGATGATGGCGCTGATCGCGAGTTAGCCCGGCTGTCGAATTGCCGCGGCGTCGTCCAAGATCATCGCGATCAGGTCGGTAACACCCGGATCGATGCCGGACTGTGTGAAGAGCGTCGTCAGTTGCCCGCGATGATGGGTTTGGTGGTTGAAGGCGTGAGCGAGCGCCCACCAGAGCGGGTGCTCCTGCGGCTGCCCGCGGCGCCGGTATGAAAATGGGCCCGCCAGCTGATTCTCCGTAAGGCCTCCGACCCACGCTGAAAGCTCAGCGTCGGTCAGCGCGCGCTCGCGGCGGAGTTGCTCGAAATCCTCGTAGAGCTCCTGGTCGAGCGAACGGATGCCCGCAGCCATGAAACCGTCCGGCGCCGGCTCGCCCTTGAAGCGCGCAAGCCAAACCCGATCGGCTACCAAGAGATGGTTGAAGGTGCCGTGGATCGACTTGAAGAAGGCCCCGCGGTCCCGCTTGCGCTCTTCGTCATTGAGCTTGGCGGCTAGCCCGTAGAGCTTTTCGTTCATCCAGTGGTTGTAGCGCGCGAGCGTCCTCACGAATTCGGGGCTCATCGCGTGAGTCGTAGGGCCGGGCTACGCGGTTGCCAAGCTCCCCTGCGAGAGCAGGTCGCGTCAGAGCGCTTCCAAGAACGCCTGCAAATCCGTGATCTCTTGCGCCGTAAACCCGATCGCAAAGCGCCGGTTGTAGAAGTCGATCACCTCACGCAGCGTGTCCGCCGCACCGTTGTGAAAGTACGGCGCCCGCGCCGCGAGAGCGCGGAGCGTCGGGCCCTTCATCTTGTTCAGATCGGCGAAGTGCCCGGTGATCATGGCGCGGCCGAGGTCCGTCGTTTCTTCGGAGCGCCCGGTCGAACGCTCCGTGATGCGGAAGACGGGGAGCACGTTGTCGCCCTCGGCAGGGTTCGCGATGCCGACGTCGAGCGGCAGGATGTCGGTGTGGTTACCGACGTTGGGATGGCTATGGCACGTGGTGCAGCCGCCGTTGAGCGTCGTGACTCCGAGCACGTCGTTGACGCCGCGGACGCCCGTGATGCGGATGGGCTTGGTGTTGAAGATTTGCTGGCCGCGGGCGATCGAGGCGCGGCGGTTGTTTTGCGCGTTGCCGCTGAGGCCGGCCCAGGCGCTGTACATGGTCATGGCGTTGGGGTTGAACGCGGTGCCGAACGGATTGCCTCCGTGGGAGTCGTTGATACCGAAGAACGACTGTTGCGTGCGGAGCGCGTCGGGACCGCCCGTGGCTCCCGCGGCGTTCAGCGCGCCGGCGACGCTGTCCGTCGCTTGTGCAACGACCAGGTTCATTTGAAAATCGACGATCGACGCCTTCTGCGCGTCGGTGAGGCCGACGGCGGCTTGCGCGTGGCCGAGCGTCGCGTCGTTCGCCTGGGTGAGCATGTTGATGCGCACGGGCGCGTCGCTTTGCGAGGCCTGGACGCCGCTGCCGTCCGTGTCGCGCGGGTTCGCGGGCACCGGGCTCACCGTCGCTTCGCGGCCGTCCCACATGACGGCGCTGATGAAGCGCGTGTTCGCGGACAAGAGCGGCCGGCGATAAAACGAGAGGATCGGCGAGGTGCCCGCCGGCACGGTCTCGTTCAACGGAGGGTTCGCGCCGGTGCCGGCGTAGGGGTCGAGCACGATGCGCACGTCGAAGTCGCGATTGGCCGGCAACGTCAGCGGAATGCGGATGAGGCCCTTGCTGAGCACGAGCTTGTAGGCTTGCTGGCGCTGCGCGAGCGTCGCGACCGGCGCGTTCGGGCCGACGGAGCCGTCGTTCGTGCGGAACAGCGGGTCGGTGCCTTGCGTCGCGTTGAAGAGCTGCTGCGCCTGCAGCGGATTGAGGCCGAGTCCGGCGGAGGGCTGGTGACACGTCACGCAGGCGCGGCCGTTCGTTCCGAGGCTCTTGAAGAAGGGGTTGTTCTCGTCGATCGTCGCGCCGTTCACGCTGACCGTGCGGTGCGTGCCGGTGCCGTTCGAAAAGCTGTCGCCCGTGAGGGCGGAGGCTTCTTCGCCCAGGGTCTCACCCCCGTAACCGTTTTCCGCACTGCACGCGCCGACGACCAGGGGAGCGGCCACGGCGAGCACCGCCAGGCCGAGCGACGTGTTCGGGATCTGCCTAACCATGAATTTTCTCTCCGGAGTCAAGCGCCGCGGGCGCCGGACGCTCTGAACGTTTCTTAAAGAGAGAACGTCCGATCCCGTCGCGCGCAGGCGCGATTTTTCGAAGGTGCTCCCGAAAGCGGGACCGGCCGCGCGGCACGACCCGTACGCCGACGCCCGTCCGTCGAATTGCCGAAATGTGCGCCGGTCTAGGCTTGCGTCATGTCGACTCTCGCGCCCCTCGCCATACTCTCCTCCGTCATTCCCCTGGGTCCCGCGCTCGACGGCTGGACGCTCCTCGAAGGCTCAGGGACACGCCTCTTCCGCTACTCGGTCGCGTTCGAGCATTCCTTCTCGGCGCCTCCGGTCGTCCACCTCGGAGTCGTCGGCGTGGACGCGGGCAAAGAGGACAACCTGCGCCTGCGGGTCCGCGCCGAGGACGTCACGAGCGCCGGCTTCACGATCGTGACCGAGACGTGGCTCCACACGCGCCTCTGGGCCGTCGACGTCTCGTGGCTTGCGGTCGGACAGTAGCACTCGGCAGCAGCGCGTCCGAGCAGCGTTGCGTAGCGGGTTTGAAATATGGCCTTCACCGTGCGGATTCGGAACAGACATGCTCGGGAGTTCGTGGGGCGTGCTGCTACGGCCTCGGGAGCCACTGGGACAATAGTGGTCGGCGTGCGCCGATTTGCCACGTTCACCCGCTCTTCTTTCTGACGAGCGACCGCAACTCAGCGGAGTACAATCGCTAGCGGACGGAGCCGGAGGCTAAGAATGGCGCACGCGGACAAGGTAATCCTGCTCGAGGTCAATGAGCTGCCCTATCGGGTAATCGACGATTGGTCATCGCGACATCCCGATAGTTGCCTGTCGGCCTTGCTGGCTTCGAGCAAGCAATTCGAGACGGTGTGCGAGGACCAAATCGAATTGGACCCGTGGATCAGCTGGCCGACGTTGCATCGCGGCGTCATCGACGAGATGCATCGGATTCTCCATTTGGGTCAACCTTTGGAGGACGCCAACGTCAAATATCCGCCGATCTGGCAGTTACTGGCCGAGCACGGTGTCAACGTGGGGGTGATGGGCTCCCTACATACGGGCTCTTTGCCGCAGAACACGTCGAACTACTCCTTTTACGTGCCGGACTTCTTCGCCGATTCGAACCAGGCGCATCCCGCGGAGCTGCGTCCTTTCCAGGCGTTCAATCTGGCGATGACCCGGCGATCGGGACGCAACGTGGACGCCGGCCTCGCCAAGCAGGAAGCCCTCGCGTTCGCGCGGAAATATCCGCTGCAGGGGCTGAGTTTGAGCACGCTCGCGTCGACGCTGCGGGCTCTCGTGGCCGAGCGGCGGCATCCCCATCTCAAATGCCGCCGGCGCTCCATCCAGCCACTGCTCACCCTCGACGTGTTCCTGCACATGATGCGGAAGAAGCGGCCCGGGTTTGCAACGTTGCATACCAATCACGTGGCTGCGGCGATGCATCGTTATTGGGCTGCGGCATACCCGACCGACGCACGTGAAAATCACACGTCGGAAGAATGGCGCGGCAAATACCGGCGCGAGATCGACTTCACCATGAGTGTGCTCGACCAAATGTTGCTGCGTCTGACGGAGTTCGTGAAGCGCGACCCAGCATACAAGTTGGTGCTGGCCAGCAGCTTGGGGCAGGCGGCCGTCACGTCGCACATGACCCGCGGCTTCACGACCGTTCGGGACGTCGCGGCGTTCATGCGCGCGCTCGGTCTCTCGGAGCAAGACTTCAGTCAGCGCTTTGCGATGGTTCCCTGCGTGAGCGTCGTCACCTCGCCGGAAAAGGCGGACGAGTTCGAGCGGAAGTTGTCGGCGATCACCGTCTCCGGCCGGAAGATGGTTGCGAGCCAGAACGAGATTGCGCCGCTGAGCTTCCACCGGAACGGTAACGGGTTTCACGTCTTCGTCTATTTCGAGGGGTACGCCGGGGAGCAGTCGCTGGAGTTGGGTGGTCGAAGCATTCCGTTCACCGAATGCGGATTCGGCGTGCAGGAGCATCAGGACGAAATCGCCTGCTCGGCCCGGCATACGCCGGACGGCGTCCTGCTCGTCCACGACCCCAACGTTCGGCCGTCTGAAACCAGGCGCTCACGTATTTCCACGCTGCACATCGCCCCGGCTCTACTGGCGATGTTCGGGGTAGAGCCGCGGTCGTACATGGCTGCCCTCGACGAGTCGATTTTCGATGTGAGCGTGCCCGGAACTCGTCTTTCGCTCGAGACGCACAGCGGCGGCGTCGAAAGGCCGGTTGTCCGCGGTGACAGAGCTCGAAACGTCGCGGTGACACTGCAGCCTATGTGAGCGTGCTGCGTATTCGTTCGAGTGCCAGAGAGCCACAGTCGGCGCGGGTCGGATTGCCTCGATCCTGAGTCGATGAATTGGCGTAGCGGCCGGAGCCGGGGTGGTGATACATTGGATGTTGGAGAGCGTCGGCGCGCCGTCGCGTACCGACACTGATAGTGCGGCGTTCGAGCCGCATGCTTCATGACCGATGGCTTCGGGACCCGAAGAAACAGAAGTCTATGTTGGAGGGTCCGAGCGTGGTTCCTCCGGCCTGCAGAGCGCTGCGCTGCGCGCCTACCTTGGTCAGCTACTCGCGGGAGTCGAGTCGGCGAGCTCGGCGCCGGGCGCGGAGCCGAACGGCAGGCGCCTCGCGCTTTCCGGCTTTGGCCTGGTGGAACGCTCGATCCGGAGCGAGCTGGTAAGTTCGCTGCATTCAGTCTTCGCGCAGCAGCAGGTGTCGCTCGACGCAGCGCTGCGGGCGGCTTGGGCGCTCCTCGTCGCGCGCTTCACCGGTGAGGAAGACGTGGTGTTCGGGGTTGCCGTAGGCGCGGACTGGACTCGCGCCGAGGGAAGCTCGCCGGCAATCTTGCCCTTCCGGGTGCGCGTTGCTGGGGAGTTGCGCGTGCGCGACTTTTTGACGACGGTCCACGCGCTCGAGCTCGCCGCCCGACCGTTCGAAGAGCTTGGCTTGCCGGAGCTCGCGCGCGAGGTCGCGGCCGCGACGAGCCGGCTCACGCTCGAGAGCGTCTTGTCGGTGGAGTCGCAGCCAGTGCCGTCTTCACTGGCTGCGCCGTTGACGCTGCGTGTCCATCGAGCGCAAAACGGCGAACTCTCGCTCCGCATCGCTTTCGAGCGCGCGAGGCTTCGACCTGGAATGGCCGAGCGCCTCGCCGACACGTTCGTTCACGTCCTCGAGCAGTTGTCGGCGGATGAAGAGCGCGCGCTGCACCAGCTTCAGCTGGTGACGCCCACGGAACGAAGGCAGCTCGTTTCGACTTGGAACGACACGACGCGTGCGTTCAGCGATCGGCTGCTGATCCACGAGCGCTTCGAGGACCAAGTCCGTGCGCAAGCGAATGCCGTCGCCGTCGAGTCGCAGACGCAGACTCTCACCTACGGGGAGCTCGACGCCGCGGCCAATCGGCTCGCGCACGCCCTCATCGCTCGGGGCGCGGGCCCGGGCGTGCGAGTCGGCATTTTCCTGCGACGCAGCCCGCTGCTGGTCGTCGCCATGCTCGCGGTCTCGAAGAGCGGGGCGGCCTACGTTCCGCTCGATCCGTCTTATCCGACGGAGCGGCTACAGCGGATCGCAACGGACGCGGCGCCCGCCGTGATCGTCACCGAACGAGGGCTCGCCGAGCGTTTTGCGAGCGAGCTCATACTCGCCGACGACCCGGGGCTCGCCGCGTATCCAGCGACTGCGCCCGACCGCGTCGCCTCGTCCGAGGACGATTGTTACGTGATTTACACGTCGGGCAGCACGGGCGCGCCCAAAGGCGTGGTGCTCCAGCATCGCGCCGTCGTCAACACCTGCGAGTGGGTGAACCGTGAGCTCGGCGTCGGTCCTGCTGACCGGCTGCTCTTCGTCACGTCGCCCTGCTTCGATCTTTCGGTTTACGACGTGTTCGGCGCGCTCGGCGCGGGCGCCACCGTCATCGTCGCCGAGCAGAGTCTCTTGGAAGACGCCCGTGCGCTCGGCGCGGCGTTGGTCGACCGCAACGTCACGATTTGGAACTCCGCGCCCGCCATGCTCGAGCTCGCCATGCCGTTCGTCGGTTCGGAGTCGGCGAGGGCGCGGCTCAGGCTCGTCCTGCTGAGCGGCGACTTCATTCCGCTCGCGCTCGTGGGCAAGCTGAAGTCGGCTTTTCCGACCGCGCGACTATTGAGCCTCGGCGGCGCGACCGAAGCGGCGATTTGGTCCAATTTCTATCCCGTCGAGACGCTCGAGCCCCATTGGGTCAGCGTCCCCTACGGCCGACCGCTCCAGAATTGCCGCTACTTCGCGCTCGACGCGCGACTCGAGCCCGTGCCGGTCGGCGCGGTCGGTGAGCTCTTCATCGGTGGCGATTGTCTCGCGCGCGGGTACCTGAACCAGCCCGAGCTCACGGCGTCCAAGTTCGTGGCCGACCCCTTCGACCCGACGCCAGGTGCGCGTCTCTATCGCACGGGGGATTTGGTCCGCTATTTCGAGGACGGCAATCTCGAAATCCTGGGTCGCGCGGACGACCAGGTGAAGATCCGCGGTTTTCGCATCGAGCTCTGGGAAGTCGAAGCTGCCTTGAGCGGCGTCCCCGGCGTCGCGCAGGCGGTGTGCATCGCGACGGCGCGCGACGCGACGTTTCATCGTTCGCTCGTGGCCTACGTCGTCCCCGCCGAGGGGCGTTCGTTGACGGAAAGCGGGGTCAAGCGCGCGCTCGGGCAGAGCTTGCCGGATTACATGCTTCCCTCGCGCGTCGGGTTCTTGCGTGCGCTGCCACTCTCGCCGAACGGCAAAGTCGATCGCCGCGCGCTGCCGCCGCTCACTGACGTTGTGGATTCGGCATCCGCCGCTGCGCTCTCTACCCCGACGGAACGAACCGTCGCGGCCCTGTGGGAGCGGATCTTGAATCGCCGCGGCATCGGGCCGAGTGACGACTTCTTCGAACTCGGCGGCCACTCGCTCTTGGCGCTCGCTCTGGTGGAAGAGGCGCGCACCGTGCTGCGCGTGGAGCTGCCCGCGACGGCGGTGCTCCAACATCCGACCGTGGCCACCTTCGCCGGCTTCGTCGATGTCGCGCGCGTATCGCTAGCGCCGGCGCCGAGCGGCATCGGTCCCGTCGTTAGCTTTCAGCGCGGTGGCGCGGCGCCCGAGCTGTTTTGCGTGGGCGGACTCGGCGGTAGCCCCCTCGGGATCCGGCGACTCGCGGCGGCGCTCGGCGAAGAGCAGCCCGTCCACGGCCTCTACAATCCGAGCTTCGACGCGCGCTCGTCGCTGAGCATCGAGGAGCTCGCGCGCGAACTCTTCGACGAAACGAGGCGTGTCCGTCCGCGCGGCCCCTACTACCTGAGCGGCTTCTCGGCAGGTGGCGTGATCGCGTTCGAGCTCGCGCGCATGCTGCGCGCCGCGGGTGAAAAGGTGCCGTTGCTCGTCATGCTCGATGCCTTCAATCCGAAGTTGCCGCGCTGGTCCGCGCGGGAGCGCCTCGCGCTCTTTCTGACGATGTGCCGCGACGCGGGCCCCGCCTACGCGTGGCATCGCCTGCACGCACGCTGGAACTACAAGCGGAAGCTCGCGGAGATCCGCTACTTCGGTCGCCCCACGGGCCCTGCCGACGACTTTTTCGGCATGCAGGCCGCCTACCTCGTGGCGCTCTCTCGTTACGAGCCGCAGCCGTACGACGGGGACGTGCTCCTGATCCGCGCGGCTCCGGGCACGGCTCCGGACGTCGACTACCGCACGCACGAATCCAACGGCTGGCGCGCGCTCGTACGCGGCAAGCTCGACGTCGTGAACTTGCCGTGCCGCCACGCGGATATGCTGCGGGACCAAGCTAGCGAGGTCGCAAGCACGATGCGGCGCGCCCTATGCGAAGCGTACTCCGCACGTCGCTAGCCGTCGCCGTCTGGCTCTCGGCGGCCTGCTCGCGCGTGACCGTCGCGAGTTCGAGCGCGAATGCATCGGGGCCGCCCAGCGCCGGTGTCGCCGCGCAAGCGAGCGCTCGTCTCGTCCCCGCCGTGGAAAACCGCGCTTCGGGTGCCGAAGCGCGCGGCTGGGGTTTGGATTTCACGTCTTTCGAGGCGGAGTCGGACGCCGCGGCCTACCAGGGGCAGGTCGTGCGGCTGACGCCGGCGGATGCCGCGAACACGGGCTCGGCCACGCCGGCTTTCGAAGCGTCGGGACGTGGCTATCTCGCCCTGGAGCACACGGGGGATTTCCTCGAGCTCCGGCCGCGCACCAAGGTGAACGGGCTCGTGATCCGTTACTCGATTCCGGACGCACGGGGCGGCGGAGGGAGCCAAGCGACGCTCGGTTTGTACGTTGGCGCGGGGCCACGCCGCGCTATCACGTTGAGCTCGCGCCACGCCTGGCTCTATGGCGACAAGCCCGAAGCGGTGAACGGCCAGCTCAATCAGCCGGGGCCGGCCGCGCACGTCTTCTGGCAGGAAATACGCGTTCTGCTCGACACACCGACCCTCGAAGGGATCCGCCTCCAGCGCGACGCCTCGGACACGGCAGCGTACTACGAGCTCGATGTCGTCGATGCCGAGCGCGTCGCGCCACCCTTGTCCGCACCTCCCGGTGCGCTCTCCGTCGCGGAATGCGGGGCGCGCGGAGACGGCGTCACGCTCGACACCAAAGCGATCTCCGAGTGCGCGGCCCGCGCGCGCGCCGCCCGGCGCGAGCTCTTTTTCCCGGCGGGGCATTTCCTCCACGACGCGCGCATTCAGCTCGACGGACTCCACGTTCGGGGGGCTGGAGCCTGGCATACGACGCTCGTCGGTGTGCCGGGCGCGGCGCGGCCGGTCGTGTTCGGCATGTACCTCGGATTTTCGCTCGACGGCCGCGGCGCGCTCGTTTCCGATCTGAGCCTCACCGGCTCCGACACGAGCCGCGCACAGCCGCAGATTGGCTTCGTGGGTTACGGTGAGGATTGGCGTGTCGAACGGGTTTGGTTGTACGGACTGGGCGTCGGGCTCTGGGTTGGCGGTCATCGCGGTGTCGTTTCGGAGTCGCGCGTGCGCGACACGTACGCCGACGGCATCAACATCAACAACGGACAAGACAAGTTCGCGACCGACATCGTGGTGGAGCACAATCACGTCCGCGGCACCGGCGATGACGGGATTGCGGTCTTGTCCCAAGGCGGCTGGCCTTATCCCGTGGAGCGCGTCCGCTTGTCGGGCAATACGGTGGTTGCGCCGTGGTGGGGTCACAACATGAATCTGGGCGGTGGCGTCGAGATCCTCGCGGAGCACAACCGCCTCGCGGACTCGGCGTGGTCGGCGTGCTTGGCGGTGGAGCAATCCGCCGCCTACCCCATGTCCGCACTCCGCTCCGCGACGATCACGGAGAACACGCTCGTCCGCTGCGGTGGAAACCGCGCGAGCCAGCATCGCGGCGCGATTTGGCTATTCCCCGACGTCGGAACTATCGCGGGCCTCACCATCGCCAAGAATCGGATCGAGCAGCCGCTCTTCTCCGGTATCGACGTGTGGGGGCGAGGTCAGTCGGAGCTGCAACTGTCGGACAACACGATCATCGAACCGGGTGAAAACGGCATCGTCATCCGGAGCTCGGCGCGAGGTCGCGTTGCCCTGTCCGGAAACTCGGTGCTGGAGCTCGGCCTGCGCGGGCGTGCGCTCGCGACCGAGCCGGGCAACGCCTGCACCGTCGAAGATCAGGCTTCGATGCCGCTCGGACGAGCACCCTGAGCCGCGCCCGCGGTCGGCGACCTCCCGGCGAAATCGCGGGTGAGCAGCGCGGCACCTTCCACGCTCAGCTCGGGTTTGTCGAGCCTCGCGTAAAGCCGTCGGCTCAGTGGTTCCGTGATCGCGAGCACCCGATCGCGCTCGCGTGCATCCAATAAGCCCGCGCTCTCCGTGAAGATGTCTTTGCTCGAGCGCCGCAGATCGTGCGCCACGCCCTGGCGTGGCTTGGGTTTGTTGGCGCTGTTCGTCCGGCCGTGGACGTAGCGTTCGACACGTGGCGTCCAATTCAGCCCGGCGCGCTCGTAACAGAAGCGCGTGGCCGAGAGCGGCTGTTCCGAGAGCACCTCGTGCGACAACAGATGCAGCGCCGGTTGCCGCTCGGCCGCGTCGAGCAAGTAGCGGTTGACCGCGAGCCACGTCCACGCGGCCGCCTCGAGGCTGCTCACGCTCTGCCCGTCTTCTGCGTCGAAGTCGAACAAGTAGCGTTCGCGCAGAACCGGCTGTTCGAGCAGCGGGGTCACGCGAAAGTCCCAATTCAGCCGCTTCAAACTTCCGACGTACGACAACGGATGCCGCACGAGGGCGAACGTCACGAGCGGTCGCAGCTCCGCGAGCAGCTCCGTGAGAAATACAGCGATCGGATCCTTGATCAGCGTGACCTTGGCCCAAGGGTTGAGCTTGGCGCGCCAGACGGCGAGCACGTTGCTCCCGAAGAGGATGCGCTTGCGCCAGCGAGCCCAGCTCGAGTCACCCCGGTGAACGTACGTCCGCTGGACGAATCGGTAGCGGAAGAAGTCCTCGAAGTGTGCGCGCTGTTCCGTCGTGAGCTCCGCGGCGCGCGGCACGTAGAGGTAGCGCTGCTTGACCCACGGGATCCCGCCGTGGGGGTTGAACGGCTCGAGCAGTGAGTTGACCTCGCGCGGAAGACTGAGCACGTTGCCGAGAAAGGTCGTGCCGCTGCGGGGCGCGCCGGTGATCAACAGCCAGCGATGCCGTTCTGGCTCGGTCAACATGCGATCCTGCGACCGCGACTGCTCGGGTTGGTCACGTAGCGAGCAATCGGACGAGCCATGGGTGCGGGAGCGCACGTCAAAAAGAGGCACCACGCGCTCAGCCCGAGCTTCTTTTCGAGGGAGTATTCCCGATGCCACCAGAGCGCTCGAAAGAGCTCGGGCAGCGCCGCCGCGCCTGCCCCGAGCCGTCCGAGATAGGCCCGTTCCAGGAGCTCGGCGGCGAAATACGTCTTCATCTGCGCGAAGTTGTCGAGCTCGGGCACGAGCATCCCGGTGCGCTCGCGCATCCAAGCTCGAAACAGCTGAACGCGGCGCAAGAGCTTCGATCGCTCTTCAGTGCGTTGCGCGCCGTTGCCGAACACGAGCTCGCTCGACGCCGCCGCCGTGTGAACACGGTACGCTCCCTGAGCAGTCGGAAGCGCCGCGACCATTCCGAGCAGGCCGCTCCCGAAGATCGTGAAGAAGTCGGCGCACGTGACGTCCGTGGGCGGTTCGGGCAGGGGAAATAACGAGAGCAGCGTCGACCGGCGGTAAGCGTTGCCCGAGCCGGGCGCCGACGTGTACAGGATCCCGTGACGCAGCATGCGCGAGGCGACCTCGCCTTGCGCGAGTGTGCTCGGCACGCTCGCTCCGAGCTTTTCCCCGTGTTGATCGACCAGGTCGAGGTAAAAGTGGACTTTCGAGACGCCCTCCTGGAACACGCTCACGACGAGTTCTACCGTGTCGGGGTAGAGCCAATCGTCCGCGTCCAAGAAGAACACGATGTCTCCTGAGCTCGCGGCGAAGCCGGCGTTGTAGGCCGAATACTGGCCGCCGTTCGCCTTCTTGATGACCGTGACGCGGTCCTCCCAGCGTGCGAGCACGTCCGACGACTCGTCGCTCGAGCCGTCGTCGACCACGATGACTTCGCAGGGGTACGTTTGGGTGACGGCCGAAGTGAGCGCTTGCACGAGAAAGCGGCCGTAGTTGTAGTTCGTGACGACCACCGAGACCCGCGGCGACACCAACGCCGGGAGCGAGGGAGAGCGCGCTCGCGTGCGCGTGACCTGCGCGTTCATCGGGGGAGCCGTACGCCGGGCAGCCAACTGAGTATCGACGGATCGATCGCGAGTTGGCGGCGAAGATAAATGACCAGCACGACGTTCCACAGCGCGAGGCCGGTGCTGCTCGCCGTGGCCGCGCCGACCAGGCCGAAGCGTGGAACCAAGAGGACCATGAGCAGCATCGAAAGTGCCGAGCAAGCTCCGAAGGTCACCATCGCGGGCCGCTGGTGCCCCGTCATCGTCATCACGTTCGCGGTCGGACCGCACCAGGTGTTCACGAGCTGCGCCAGCGCGAAGATCGTAAAGATCTCGCGGCCGCGGCGAAATTCGGGCCCGAAGATGCCGAGCACGTGGTCGCCGGCCACGGCGATGAGCAGCGTCACGGCCGTAGCGACCAAACTCGTGGCTCCCACCGACATCTTCAGTACCCGTCGCAAATCCGTGAGTTGTCGCTTCGCGAACAGCTCCGCCACGAGCGTCGGGACGATGGCGTTGGTCACCAGGATCGCGAACGCCACCACGCCCGCGAGTTGAAACGTGGTCCGATAAACGCCGGCGTCGCTGGAACCGAGCCAATGCCCTACAATCAACGTGTCTGCGTTGCCGTTGAGTACCGCGAACATGTCCATTGCTGCGATCGGCGCGGCAAGCTTCGTCCACCCGCCCGCGGGAGCGGCTTCGGGTCCGTCGTACATCAGTGAGCGTGACCACTGCCACGCAGTCATGGCAATCGCCGCCTGCGTCAAAGCGAGCAGGGCCAGGGTCCAGCGGAGTCTGCCGTAGCTCGGTAAGAGAAAGAAAAGCGACCCCACGACCAGGATGGCGAGCGGTCGCAGCAGCGAGTCCAGCACGATGCCTTTGGCGACGAGCTTGGCGCCGCGGAGCGCTCCCGAGCGTGTCTGCGTGAAGGCAAAGGCCGGAATCGCCAGCCCGATGCAGGCGGCGCACCAGCGCTCGGCGGGCGACAGGTAGCCGCCGGCGAACGCCGCGATCGCGAGCGCGACCAACGCGAGGACGCCCCCGCCGCCCAATGAGAGCCGCGAGCCCCACGTCACCGCGCCTTTGGCCTGCGCCGGATCGTCGGCTGCGACGAAGCGCGTGGCGACGGCGCCCGTGCCGAAGCAGCTCAAGTTGCCGATCAAGAGCAACCACGAGACGCCCTGCGCCATCACCCCGAAATCATGCAGCGGCAGGAGCCGCGCGAGAAACAGGTTCATGAGCAGCGTGGCGCCCGTCGCAGCGACCCTGAACACGAAGCTGCTCGCGACCCCTCGCGCGAGGACCGCTCGCACGCCCGTCGGCGGAACGCTCAAAGAGAATGCTTGCATGATCCGCTTGCTCAGCTCCCTGCTGCGAGCGTCGCGCCCGCTGCGGTCCTGACCGGAAGCGCGGAGCCGGGCGACGTGGTGGTGGTGCCGCGGCGACGTGCGGTGAGCTCCGCGTAGGCCTCGACGAGCGCCTCGTACGAGCGATCCTCCGTGAAGCAGCGTTCCCAAACGCGCCGCGCGTTCGCGCCCATTTCCGCGAGGTCCGCCTTGTTCAAGCCTTCGAGCGCTCGCAAGAGCCCTGCGGGCTCCTCCGGCGAAAAGACGAGACCGTTGTAGCCGTGAATGATCTGTTCCGGCAGCCCGCCGCGATCCGAGACGATGGCGGCCTTGGAGTTACGCATCGCTTCGGTCGCGACGAGACCGAACGCTTCCCAGCGCGACGGCATGACGATCGCGTCCATCTGCTGGAGGTAGTCGTCGATACGAGGCTGGGCGATCCAGCCGAGCTCCGTGATGCGAGCGTTCGTGAACGAGCTGCGGCGCTTCGGACTTTCTCGATCGTAATCGCCGATGAGATAGAGATGGAGGTCCTCGCGTTTGAGCGCACCGAGCGAGCCGAGCAGCAGATCGAGCCCCTTTTGCCGATCGAAACGTCCGACGAAGGCGAGATTGATTTTTCGCGGGTCGACCTCGACGGCCGGCGTGCCGGAGAGCAGCGGCGCGCGCACGCCGGGATGGATGACGAAGCTTTTGCGCGAGTGCACGAGGTAGCGATTGGCGTGCCGCAGCTCGCTGCGTGAGACGTGCACGATGCCCGCCGTGAGCTTGGCGAGCGCCGCCTCGGTCACTCCGAAAACGGTCTTCTTCAACGGATGAATCTCTTGAGCGAAGCACCAGCCGTGCGCGCAATAGAGGATCGGCGTGCCGCCGAGGAGCAAACGGCAATAGACGCCCGGAAAGGTGCTGTGCGCGTGGATGATGTCCGGTTTTACGCGCTCGACGATGTGCCGAATCGCAACGATTGTCTTGGCCAGCTTCCAAGGATGCCGCGTCGACTCGTAGCGATGAACGGCGACCGTCCCGAACTCGGAGTAGTCGAGTGTTTCGGGCGTTCGCGACGACGAGCAAGCCAGGTGAATCGCCTGAATGCGCGGGTCGTTCGCCTGACGGCGCACCAAATTGTCTACGAGCACGCCGACGCCGGCTTGCCACGCTTCCGTGACGTGCAGCACCTTGAGTCTCATGCCGCGCATCCTTCGGCGGCGCGAACTGGCACACTCGCAAGCTCGAGCGACATGTTATATCGCAGTGCGAGATGCGGCCCAAGATCTACATCAACGGGAGGTTCCTCACGCAGAAGGTGACCGGCGTGCAGCGCTATGCGCGTGAGGTGCTCCGCGCGCTCGACGAGCTCGTTGCCAGCGATCCGCCGGAAGAATTCGAGCTCGAGGTGCTCGCGCCGCCGGGGACCAGCGCGCCGCCACTCCGCGCCATTCCCTTTCGCGCTCTCGGGCCACTGCATGGGAATGCCTGGGAACAGCTGACGCTGCCCTGGCTTGCGCGCGGCGGCTTGCTCTGGAGCTTCGGCCCGACTGGCCCGCTCGCCACGAGTCGTCAGGTCGTGACGTTGCACGACGCCGCCGTCTACGCGATCCCGGAGGCGTTCACGCGGCAATTTCGGCTCTGGTATCGCGGTCTCTTTCGGGTGCTCGTTGCGCGCGTGCCGCTCGTGCTCACCGTCTCGGAGTTCTCGCGCGACGAGATCGTGCGGTACTTCCGCTGCGACGCGGGAAAGATCCGCGTCATGCTCGAAGGTTGGCAGCATCTCCAGCGCGTGCCCGCGGACGAGAGCGTGCTCGCGCGCCATCGGCTCGGCAAGCGCAAGTACGTGCTCGCCGTGAGCAGCCCCACCCCCAACAAGAATTTCAAGCTCATCCTCGAAGCGGTCGAGCAGCTCGGTGCCGTCGACTTCGACGTCGCGATCGCGGGCAGTCTCAATGCGAGCGTCTTCGGTGGCGGCGGAGCGCCCCAGGCGCCCTTCGTGAAATACCTCGGCTACGTCAGCGACGCGGAGCTGCGCGCGCTGTACGAAAATGCCGGTCTCTTCGTTTACCCGTCGTTCTACGAGGGCTTCGGTATCCCCGCGATCGAGGCCATGGCCTCGGGCTGCGCGGTCATTGCTTCCAACAGCGCTTCTTTGCCCGAGGTGTGCGGTGACGGCGCCCGCTACGTTTCCCCGCGTGACGCGGCCGGACTGGCTCGCGCCATCGACGAGCTCATGCGTGACGAGGCCGAGCGCGGCCGCCTCGCGGAGCGTGGACGCAGCGTCGCGCTCCGTTACAGCTGGCAAGGTGCGGCGACGCGGAACCTCGCCGCGATGGCCTTCGCGGTCGGACGGGCGGGCGCGGGGGAGCTCCTCGCTGCTCATGGCGCGCCCGGTTGAAGCATTGGCTGCGGGCGTACACGGAAGTTGAGCGAGAGTAGCAACGAGCCGAGGATGATCAGAAAGCAACGCTGTCCGTTCAAATAGGTGATGCGCAGAAGCTCCAGACAAGCGACCACGATCGGCGGGAAGAAGACCCCGCCGAGGACCTCGCCCTTGATCGCCGAGCGATAGGCGAGACCGAACGTAAAACCCAAGAGCATGAAGTAGGCGAGCCCGAGCACGATGCCGAGATCGTGAAAAATCGGGAAGATGCCGGACATGTTGTTGAACTCGGGGTCGCCGAAGCGCTCGAGGAACACGTCGTGCGGCGCCACGCGCGCGCCGAGCAGGTCCAAAAACGTCTGCCCGATGCCAAACGGCAGCATGTAAAGCCAGCCGAATACCCAGCGGCCGTGATACGTCGGCCAATGGCCGGTCTGCAGCATGCCGGCGCCGTTGTTGAGGGCCGTGAAGTAGTACGTCGTCAGGCGTCCCACGACGAACGTGCCGAAGTCGGACTTTGCTGCGTACCAGCGCCACGAACGCACGGCTTCCGTCACGGCGAAGAGACCGAGCAGCAACGCGAAGCCGAGGAAGGGGCCCGAGCTCGCCAAGAGACGATGCACGCGCAGCGCGCCTCTGCTTCTCAGCGGCCGATAGAGCAGCACGCAAACCAGGATCGGAATCGCGAGCTCGATCAACGCGAGACGCTCCGACCACATGAAGACGCGGAGCGCCGCCATGATCACCACCGCCACGAACAAGCAGTGCATGAGCGGCGAAAAGCGTTGCCCGTTGCGCCAGCGCGCAAAGAGGTAGGCCGTCACGACCGGTACGGCGAGCTGCCCGAAAGAGGTGACGCCGGAGATCTGGTTGAGTGCTTCTCGCGGCATGAAGAACGTCAGGTGCGAGAGCGCGGGCCAGAACCAAATCAGGTAGGCCGTGATGGTGAGGACGGCGAGCACGATGAGCAGCGGCTCGCTCACGTCGGTGCGGGGGCCCGTCCGGCGCGCGTTCAAATCGACCTCGGCACCGATGAGCGCGCCGGCCCCGACGAGCACGATCGCCAGGGCGCCGAGCAACACGAACTCGTCGTTCATGTAGTTCGACGAGCGCAGCACCAGCGCCTGCGGCCAAACGCTCGGCACGAGCAGCACGATGAAGAAGTAGAGCGGCAAGATGAAGAGGAGCAGCAACTTGCCGGGGTTGAGCCACCAGATGTTCTGCATGCTGAACACTTCCCTGGACCAGTGTCGCGTCCTAGCCGTCGTTCGAGCTCTTCATCGCCACCCTGGCCGGTCGTGGTGCGCGCGCCGGGGCGCGCGGCGTCAAACCGACGAGCGCGTCACGCACTCCCGTGGTGCTGTCCGCGATGAGCTCCGGCTCGGGCGGCACATCCGGTGTAGATAGCTCGAGCGCCTGGATCCGCCCGCGTCCGCTGGGCCCGGCGTCGTTGATAACGAACGCCAGCGATCGAGCGAAGGTGGAGAGGCGCGAGACGTGTTCGGCCGCTGCCGCGCGTTCGGTGTGCTTGAGCCGAGCGACGCTGACGACGCCGTCGGCGAGCTCGCCCCAGAGCAGCGAGTCCGCTGCGGGCGGGTACGTCACGCCGTCGATGATGACCACGTCGATGACTTCGCGTACCTCCTCGAGCAGCCGCCGGCGGCGCTCGTGCGAGTCGCCCTCCAAGTCGCTGGCCGCGCCGTAGGCCAGCATGAAAATGACGTGACGATCGAGCTTCACGCTGCGGACGCTCGAGCGCCACGCCGGCCCCTCGTTCACGCGGTCGTTCCAGACGTCGTCGGTCGCCTGCGCGTCGGGGACGGCCGCCGAATCGATCACCATGACTCGCTTGCCGTCCGCGGCGAACAGAGCCGCCAGCGAAAGCGCGACCGTCGACTTCCCGTCACCCGCGCAGGGCGAGGTCACGAGGAAGACGCCGCTGCGCCCGTCCGGCAACCAGCGCCGCAAGCTCGTGCGCAGCACGCGGAACGACTCGGCGAAGGCGCTGCTCCCCAGGGCCGAGAGCGCGTAGCAGAGCGCTTCAGTCTCGGTTTTCTGCAGCTTTGTCGCCTTCGGTCGGGCCGGAATACGGCAGAGCACCGGCGCGCCGACGGCCCGCTCCACTTCGACCACCGTTTCGAAGCGGCTCGACCACACGCTGTGAGCGACGACGACGAACGCTCCGAGCGCGAGCCCGAGCAGGAGACTCGCGAGCCGTAGCGGGAGGTTCGGTGAGTCCTCGCGGAGCGGGAGCGCGGGAGCGTCGAGAATGCGGTTCTTCGAAAGCGTGGAGGCCTTGGTGATGGCCGCCTGCTGCTGTCGTTCCAAGAGGTACGAGTAGGTCTTGCTGTAGACCTCCGATTGCCGCTCGAGCTGAGCGAGACCGAGCTCGGCGCCCGGAACCGTCTTGAGCTTGTTTTGCAGGTTCTGTATCAGCCCGCTCAACGAACCCAAGCTGTCGCGCGCGCGGGAGAGCCGGCTGTCGACGTAGCCGCGCACGCTCGCCAGCTGTGCAGCGACGCGAGCCTTCTGTTCACGGACCTCGGGCGCCACCTCGTTGAAACGCGCCTCGAGGTCGTCGAGCTTGTTGCGCTCCTCCGACAGGGCGTGCGCCATGTTCTGGAGTACGGTGTCGTCCGCTTCACCCAGCATGTAAGCGCCGAGCGGCGGCTTCGGGTTGGACAGCGCTCGCTTCGCGTCCGACAGCGACGCCACGTCGAGCTGCGATCGGAGTCGCTGCTCTTCGTATTTGCCGATCTGCTCGACCATGGCCTCGGCTTCTTTGCCGAGGACGACGACGTCGTTGCGACTCCGATATTCGGCCGAGCGTTGCTCGACCTCGTCGAGCGAGCGTTTCATGCTCGCGAGCTGCTCGGTGACGAACGACTCGGCGGCGCTGGCGTCCTCGGTCTTCCATTTCTGCCGCGCGTCGAGGTACGCGTGCATCAAATGGTCGAGGAAGGCCACGGCCCGCCGCGGCGACGTATCGACGAAGTCGAGCGTGAGCACGTTGACCATGCCGCCGGCGGCCGACTGCTTGGGCGCGGTGATCTGGAGCCTATCGAGCGTCTTCTGGAGGACCTTGTCGAGCGGCCAGAGCTCGATTTCGTAGTGGCTGCCCGCCGCCGGTGAGCGCGCGCGCCCCGGCAAGAGCGTCCACGTGAAGGCGGCCGTCGTGAGGGGTTCGCCGAGTTTGCCGTGTCCGAGCGGGCGCCCGTCGCTGGTGACGTCGTAGTCGCCGTGCTCGCCGAAGCGCACGCCGTACTTGGTCTTGTCGCGTGTCTGCGGATCCGTGAACGCCGCCTGCGACACCGTGAAGTCGTCGTGCACCGCGTCCACGACGTGCGGATCGCGCCCGCCGAGAAGCCACGGCAGATACCGCAGCGACCAACCGTCGGCCCCCGTGACGTTCGCGTTCAAGCCGGAGGCCAGGACGGCGCGCGTGACCAGGGATTGGCTGCTCAAGATTTCGATCTCGCCGGCGATCTCCTTTTCGGTGTCGTCACCGAGGTCGAGGTCCGAAGACCGGCCGCCGGCCTGCCGGCTGCCGACCTCTCCGAGGTAAAGGCGCCCCGTCGCCCGGAACGTCATGCGCTGAACGAACGTCGCCAGCATCACGAGCGCCAAGAGCAAAACGCCGGTACCGAGCACGAAGCGCCAGCGAGCGGCAAGGGTGCGCCACAGCTGGGAGAGCTCGAAGACCCGATGGCCGGATCCGAGATCGCCCAGTTCGCTCGCCGGTCGACCCGCCAGGGCGCCGTCTCGGATTCTGAAGTCGCTCAACGGACCTGACATCTTCGCCTCACTGGGAAAGGAATTTGATTTGGACAAAGGGCTGAAGGAGCCCGGCAATCGTTTGAAGGCTCGGGAGCAGCTGCTCCAGAGCCTCGTTCCAATCGGTGATCGCGGTCGGCGGTACGAACACCACGTCGCCGGGGGCGAGCTCGAAGGGCCCGACTTCACCGGCCAGCATGCGCGCGGCGTCGATCACGAAGAACTCGCCGCGGTCCCCCTTGCTGCGGATGACGTGAGTGTCCGACAACTTCCCCTGGGCGTGGTCACGGTAGCCGTAGCCGGCCGCAGCGAGCGCCTGCAGTAGGTTCAAGCGACCGTTGACGAACGGCACGACGGCGCCCTTCGCGTTGCCGCCGGCCGCGGCTCCGAAGACGAAGGCCTGCTCGTTCGACTTGTCGGGGACCAAGATGACGTCCCCCGGTAAGAGCTTGATGTTCTGGCGAAGGTCGCCGTCCAGCACGAGACGCCGGAAATCGATCGGCAGTCGTCGCTTGCCGCGTGCGACGTACGCGGTCGCGAGACTCGCCTTTTCGAGGTTGACGCTGCCGCCGAGCGACATCGCCTCGAGCAAGCGCACGGGCCGGTCACTGTATTTCAGCCCGGGCTCGGTGAATTGGCCGAGGAGGTAGTAGCGGATGCTGCCGGTGAACACGACCTGCACCGTCACCTTCGGATCCTTGACGTAGACGCCGAGCTCTTGCTGGAGAAACGCGCGCAGCTCGTCCGTCGTCTTGCCGGCGACCTTCACGGTGCCCACGAGCGGAAATTGGATGCTGCCGTCGTTGTCGACGACCAAGCCCGAAAGCCTGCCGTTCGGTAAGTTGACGGCGCCCGCGTAGGGCGCGATCGAAAGCTCGGGATGACCATAGACGGCGACCAGAATCGCGTCGCCGGCACCGACGCGGTAAGCATCCGTCTCCGCGCCGCCGATCGCGTCGCTCAGGATCCCCGGATCGAGCTGCTCCACCCGCTCCGACACCACCGGTGAGCGCAGCGGCTTGACGACGACGGCAGGATTGCTCGCGCACGCGCACGAAAGAAGCAAGGGCGCCAGAAACCGGCCGACTCTCGCAAGGTCTCTCCTAATACGCATTCTTGCCGACGAAGCCTTTCCAGACCGTCATTGTCAGGATCTTCAGATCCAGCGCATAAGACCAATTGCGGATGTAGAATAGATCGCACTCGATGCGCCTATCGAGTGACGTATTGCCACGCCAGCCGTTCACTTGCGCCCAGCCGGTCATGCCAGCGCGCACTTTGTGTCTCAACATGTAATGCGGAATCTCGTTCCGAAACCGATTCACGAATACGGGGCGCTCGGGCCGAGGACCGACGAGTGACATCTCCCCCCGCAGCACGTTCCAAAGCTGCGGTAGCTCGTCGAGGCTCGTACGCCGCAGGAAGGTACCGAACCGCGTCCGCCGGTTGTCGTCCGCGCGCGCCCAGACGGCGCCCGACGTCCTTTCGGCGTCGACGCACATCGAGCGGAATTTCCACATGCGAAAGCTCCGCCCGTCCAACCCCATGCGCTCTTGCGCGTACAAGACGGGACCGGGAGAAGTGAGCTTGATCACCGCCGCGATCAAACCGAGGAGCGGCGCGAACACCACGAGTGCGAGCAGCGAGGCAAATAGGTCGGTCACCCGCTTGGCGGCGGCCCCCCAACCGATGACGGGCGAGTCGTTGATCCTCACGATCGGCAAGCCGTCGAAGTCCTCGACTTCGCAGCCGAGCGTCACGTGCTGCGAAATGTCCGGAACCAGCCGGACATCGACCGTTGCGTCTTTGAGAGTTTCGAGCAGACCGTCGAGGGAGCGGCTTTGGGCCGGCGGCAACGCAATGAGCACCTCGCTCACCGGCGTTGCGCTCAAAATCGCCCCAAGCTCGCCGTACGCTCCGAGCACCGGCCAATGCCGGGCGTCGCGCAGCGGGGAATCCTCGGGCGTGACGACGCCGACGACGTGCAACCCGAGCTCGGGGAAGCGCTGGATGCGAGCGAGCAGCGCCTCGAGCGCGAGTCCGTCCCCCACGGCGAGCACGTTGCGCAAATGCACTCCGCGCTCTCGCAGCGTCCCGAGCACGCTGCGGGCTCCGAGGCGGATGAGGATCATCGCCACGGCGCCGATGGCTCCGAAGAGCACGATGACCATTCGCGAGTAGCGTGCGTCGAGGAAGTACGTGAGCGCGATGAAGAGGACGAGCGCCGCCGCGTGCGCCTTGAGCACCGACATGACTTGAATGCCTGGTCCGAGCAGCCGGCTGCCTTCGTAGGCGCGCAGCCACAAGAGCACCGTCATCCAGACGCCCGCCACGAGCGGGAATAGCGCCGCATAGCTGGAAAAGCGCGGAAAGTCATGACTGCCCTCGATGAACGCGGGCGGTCGGATGGGCACGCAGAAGCGCAGCCAATAGGCGGCGCACCAGGCGAGTACCATCACGACGGCGTCAATCACGAGCAACGCGTGGCCGAACGTGCATTGGTACCTTTTCAACATGGAACCTCCGTCGTCGCTGGTCGTCTTTCCAGCGCATAGCTAGCCGAGGCGCGAGGGGATTGAGGAGCCGCGCGCCTAAGCGACTCAGAAAAGCTGCCTTTCTCGCGTCCTCGAGAGTAAGGCTGTCTCAAGCGAAGTTCCAAAGTCGTGTCGATTCAGTTTCTATTTCGCTGCTGCTCTCGAGTGCAAGTTACCGCCGTGGAATTCGCGTCCTCTGCAAACGACAGGCCGCTTTGCTAGTGGCAATTCGACTCGACTCGGACACACGCATTCGTTCGCCGCGCCAAAGCCGATAATGCGGTTCTGAGCGTTAGAGTGATCCTTGCGTAACGTAGTGGACATCACGCGGCAATGCCGGCTCAAGCAGGCGGCAACGTAATAGATGGTTTGCCGAGCGAATGCACTACGGCACTTCGCAACACCTGTGGCAATGTTGCCGCCGCAGTTTGCGTCACAGCTGCGAGCACTGAGCTCTTCGAATGCGACGGGTCGACACGCGACTGTCGCGTCCGCGCGGAAAGCGCGTCGCACACCCCGTCGGCGGATGCGTGGCTTTCTGCCATGCGGCGTAGAAAACCACTGATGCGCCGGCCAGGCGGCCTCGCCGAATCTAGAGCAGTCCGCTCAAGGCTCCGCCGCCCTGATCGGTCGCCCCGAACGCTTTCACGTCGGTGAGCCCCATCAGATTGCACACGGACACGAGCAGCCGGTTGTGCTCCACACCGTCGAACGTGAGGTAGCGGCCGCCTTGGAGCTGTCCTGCGGCCCCACCCGCCAAGACGAAGGGAACCTTGTCGAATGAATGAGTGTTGCCCTTGCCGACCTCACTGCCCCACACGACGAGACAATTATCGAGCAGCGTGCCATCACCTTCGGGGATGGCCGCGAGCTGATCGAGAAAATAGGCGAACCTCTCGGCGTACCAGCTGTAGATCTTCGTGAGCTCGTCGTTCGCGTGGCCGTCGTCGTCACTCGAGTGCGTGAGGAGATGGTGCTCTTGGTCGGTAATCCCGAGCCAATCGTAGGTATAGCCTCCGTCGTTTTCGCCCACGCGGTACTGGAGGCTCGTCACGCGGGTGAGATCGCAAGCGAGCGACGCCGCCATCACGTCCGACATGCGGTCGAAAACGAGGGGCGTATTGTCGACCGCGCCCGCGTCGACGGCGGCGCCCAGATCGGGCGCCGTGCAGTCTCCGAGGTCGCGGCCCAGCGTGCTTTCGATGGTGCGAACGGCCGAGAGGTGAGCTTCGACCTTCGCGCGGTCGGCGGCCGGCACCTTGCCGTCGAGGTCCGAGAGCTCGTTCGCGACCAAATCGAGCACACTCTGTTTGCGAGCGCGGAGCGCCGCCCTCTCGTCGGAGCTTTGCCCGAGACTGCCGAGCAGGCGCTCGAGTGCCGCCCAGGGATCGGCTTCGGGCGCGAGCGGGCTCGCGGCCCCGGTATAAATCATGCGGCTACCCGGGTTGTTGCCGCCCGAACGAACCCCGAACTCGAGCGAGGCATACGGCGTCGTCGCCGGCTGTCGGCTCAAGATGTACTGGTCGACGCTCGGCGCGCTGTTCCAGCCATAGTAGGTCGTGGCGTCCGCGTCGGCGCGCGTGAACGTCATGTCGTCGAGGAGCGGGGACGCGGTGTAGAGCAGCGCCGGCCCCTTGGTGTGAGGCGCTCCGACGCCGTCCGCCCGGATGTTCAGCCCGTCCAGGATGGTGAGGGAGGAGCGATGGCGCTCGAGCGGCTTCAGGATTGGACTGAAATCGAAATCGGTTTGACCCCCCGTCGGCGCCCAGCGGTCGTGCAGCGTGCCGTGCGGCGTGAACCAGAGTACGAGCCTCAGCGGCTGCTGTTCGGCGCCGCTCGCGTTGAGCAGCGGCAGGAAGGGCGCGAGCGCGCCTCCGAGCCCGAGCCCGCGCAAGAACGTTCGCCGGGAAGGCCCGCGCAGCTTGAGGCTCGCGCGCGCAGGCCGCCGCGGGGCTTCTGTCCTCATTGCGCCCCCCCGTCCACGTAGCGAAAGGCGTCCGAGGTGACGACCGCGAGCAAGAGAGCGCGCATGCGGTAGCCGGAAGCCGCGAACGCCGTGTCGATCGCGGCGAGCGAGCAGGCGTCGGCGTCCGTCTCGAGCCGACCGAGACCGTAGCGGAACCACTGTCGCGCGACGCACTTTCGCACGTCGGAGCTCACGGCGAGCGCCTTGGCGAGCCCGACAGCGTCCTCGAACGCGACGGTGCTTTCGTCGGCTTGAGTGAGCTCGCCGCTGGAGTCGATCGGCATGCCGTTTTCGCTCGTGCGATAGCGGCCGACGGCGTCGTAGTGCTCGAAGGCAAAGCCGACCGGATCGATGAGGCTATGGCAACCCGCACATTGCGAGCTCGTCGTGTGCTCGGCGAAGCGTTCCCGCGTCGTGGCGTTAGGATCGAGGTTCGGCGTTGCATTGTTCACGTTGGGCGGCGGATCCGGCAGGTCGACGCACAGGACGTTCCGCAGCACCACGACGCCGCGCCGTACGGGCGAGGTTTGGTTCGGATGGGCTTGCATGGCTAGAAACGCTGCTTGCGTGAGCACGCCGGCACGGCGTGTCGGATCGAGCGCGACCGGCTGCGTCGGATCGGCGTTGGGGGTCACGCCGTAGATGTCGGCGAGCGGTCCTTGCGGGAAGGCGAGCGGTGCGGCGAGCAGCGTCTCGAGCGTGCCGTCGGTGCCGCGAAAGACGTAGTCGGCGAACGCGGCCGTTTCGGCGCGCATTGCAGCCGGTGTGGCGCTGTCGAAGTTCGGGTAGGCGGCCGGGTCCTTCGTGAGAGCGTCGATGTCGTCGAGCCCGAGCCACTGGAGGTGGAAGCTCGCGAGCGTGTCGGCGGCGCGGTCGTCGTCGAGCATGCGGTCGGCCTCCGTGCGGATCTGGTCGGCCGTGCCGAGTCGTCCGTCGGCCGCCGCCTGCATCAGTTCGGCGTCGGGCACACTGCCCCACAGCGCGAGCGCCAGCCGCGTTGCGAGCTCGTAGTCGTCGAGCGCGCGGGGACCGCTCTGGCCCGCGCTCGGCAGCTCTTCCTGATAGAGAAAGTGCGGAGAGGTGAGGAACGCCGTGACGGCGGCGCGCGCGCCGTCCTCGAAGCTCGCGGCGCCGGAAAAAAGCTGCGCGTAGCGGGCGCTCTCGTCGCCCGTCAACGGACGGCGGTAGGCGCGCGCACCGAGCGTCGCCACGAAGTCGTCGGCGCACGCGGCGTCGCCGAGCTTGGTTCGATCGCAGCTCGTGAGCGCCGCGAGGTTGTCGACCGCGAGGTCGGCTATCTGCATCGCGGCGTCGAGGTACTGTTCGACCGCGAGCCGATCGAGCGACGTTATCGTGTTGCTCGAGAACGCCGCGACCTTTTCGTCGCTGGGGAAGTCGGCGCCCGGCTCGAAGCTCAGACCGAGCAGATCGCGGACGGCGCGCTGGTACTGTTCGCGGTCGAGCCTGCGCAGGCGGGTTTGGCCCACGCTCGGCGCGGTGCAGGCGCTGCTCGCCGGGGGCGCGCTCGTGGTCCCGCTCGCGCTGGCGGTTCCGCCATTTTTCACCGTGACGCCCGGTTGACCTCCGCTGCCGGATCCCGAGCCGCCGTGCCCGTTCGCGGCCCCGGCCCCGCTGCTCGCACTAGCGGCGGGTTCGGGGCACTCGGTCGCCGTGTCGCAGGAGACCGTGCCCGCGAAGCGGCAGCCGGCCTGAAGGCAACAGAGAACGACGCCAGCGAGGGCGCTGCCGTGACGACCTTTCACTAGGCCCGACACTACGCGGTTCTTCCGCGTTTCTTAACTCACTCGTGAGAGTGTTCCGCGAGATTTACGCGAGCTCGAATCTATTGGCGCACAGGCTCATGAAGCGCGGATTTTTCCGCGTGTGCGACAACGTGCGCGCAGAAGATTTCGGCAAACGCGCCGCGTCAAACTGCGAAAATCTTTTCGACGCTCGTCGACACAATCCGACTCAAAAGCGATACCCCGTGACGAGCGTCTGCGCGAGGAGCCCCCAGCCGTCGATCGCCACGAAGAGCAGCAGCTTGAACGGTAAGCTCACCTGCGTCGGACTCATCATCTGCATGCCGAGCGCGAGCAGCACGTTCGAGACCACGAGATCGATCACGAGGAACGGCAGGTAAATCGCGAAGCCGAGCGCGAAGGCTCCGATGAGCTCGCTCACGACGAACGCCGGCACCAAAATCACGAGATCATCGCGCCCGACCTGCGCGCGCTCGGCTTCGGGGCGCGCGGAGAGCGCGATTTGAAAGAAGCGCTCGCGCTCGCGGGCGCTCCCGTTCGCTTTCAAGAACGAGCGCAGCGGCTCGCGCGTCGCCGTCAGCATCCCGCCCACCCAGGCGGCGCTGTCGTTCATGCTGTCGGGCTCGAGCAACGGCCCGGCGCGCTCCGCGATGCGCGAGCCGAGCGGCGCCATCGCCAGCACCGTGAGCGCGCCCGCGAACGCGATGATCACCGTGTTCGTCGGCACGCTTTGCGCCCCGATCGCGCCGCGCACGATCTGGAGCACGGTCGAGATCTTGACGAACGCCGTGAGCGTCATGAACGCGAACGGAAGCAGCGTCGCGAAGCCGATCGCGACGACCAGCGTGAGCGGACGCGCGAGCACGTCGGGTGTCACTCTGCCCCCGTACCCGCGCGTTCAGGCGTCGCCCGCGGGCGGCGTGGGGCGGCCGAGGACGCGCTCGAGAACACCGCGAAACGCAGCGTCCGTCGTCTGTCCCTTCGGTAGCTCGACCCCATCTTTCGGTAGCTCTCCGAGCTTGCTCAAGCCGCTTTCACTGGCTCCGACGACGTACACCGTTTCACCCACGCGGACTAGGTACACCGCCCGGCGTCCATCGAGGGGCAAGCGTCCGACGAGCTCGAGCGGGCCCGACGGACGTCCGATGCCGAAGCGCTTGCCGATCGACAAGAGCAGCACGGCGAGCGCGACCACCCCGAGCAGCATGACGAGCGTTTCGACGACGTACCGGCCGAGCGGCGTCATGCGTGATTGACGCTATCACGTTGACGCGCGTCACGGCCCGGGATTGTAATCGCCCGCATGTCGTCCGGCTTTTCCGTCACAATTCCCACCCACTTATTGCTTTTGGTCCTCTCTTCCACGGGTGTGATGGCCGCGGCGGCGTGCTCGTCCTCGGACGCAAAGCAGTCGAGCCCGTCGAGCGGCGGCGCGGGCGCCAAAGCCGGCGCGGGTGGAACGGGCGGCACCGTCGCGAACGGCGGCACGGGCGGTGGCTCGGGCGCAGCAACCGGCGGCAAAGCGGGCGGTGCGGCGGCAGGCAGTTCCGGCAAAGCGGGCGGCGCAGGCGCTGCAGGGCACGGCGCGGCCGGCACCGGAGCCGGTGGCGAAGAGAACGGCGGCGCGGGCGCAGGCGGTGAAGGCGGCGGCGGACAGGCCGGCTCCACCCGCTAGCGCGCGAGAGAGAATGGGGTGTTCCCGACCGGTGCGCGGACGCTCCCGGCCCCGCACCGTTCAGGTGACGGGCAGCGTTGCACGACCGAGGCCGATGGCGTCTGCCGTGCGATCGAGCCAACCGAGCAGGCCGAGATCGCTCGTGAACGAAGGCGGTGGCTCGCGCAAGAGTGAGTCCTCGGCGAGCAGCGCCGAGAAATCGATGTCGACGGGCCCCTGACGCAGGCTGCCGCCCGGCGCGTAGAACTTCACGCCCGCGAGCTCCATGACGCGAATCAGCTCCTGCGCGACGATGCCGTAGCCGACCGTCGTCGGGTGCACGCCGTCGAGCGAGAACAAACCGCCGCTGGTGCGACCGGTGGGACCGGACGCGAAGAAGCGCGAGTTCGGCACGGGCGTGAGCGCTTTCAGCGGCGCGGGCAGGTCGTAGGGCGTCCACCACGGCGGGCGTGCCGGCGGTGAATCGATGTAGCGGCGCTGCGCCAACCGGTCGAGGAGCCCGACCGTCTCGAAGACGTACCAGTCGCGCGCGTCCGCGCGGTCACTCCGCGCTTCGCGCACGACCGCGACGATCGCGTCGTTGTAGTGATCGATGGCCGCGTCGACCGCGCGCGCCTCGGCCGCGGTGATGTTCGGATCCTCGTCACGGTTGAAGTCGTGGTCTTCGATCCAGGGCCGCGTGTAATACGGAAAGTAGCGCGAATCCGCCGCGATCTTGGTGCCGACTCCGCGCGCGAGCGGCACGATCGTCACGTGCGGCACGGTGCACCAGATCACGTGGCGCGCGCGGATCTTGCGCACGCGCGCGGCGAGCAGCTGGAGCTCGTGCTCGAAATGCACCGGGTCCCACACCGTGAACGCGCTCTTCTTCTCGAGGTCGTCGTAGCCCTCTTTGCTCCACACCACCTTGAGCTCCACCACGGTGCCGAGCGCGTTGTTCGCGCCGAGCATCACGATCAACGTCTCGATCTCGCCGTCCGCTCCGAGCGCTTCCGCCGTGTCGAGCACGCCCATGCCGCCCGCCGGGCCGCGGCCGACCGGTGGCAAGACGCGCAACGCGGCGCGTGCGTTCGCGGACTCGACCACCTGCAAGAGCAGGTCATCGCGTGGCGTGCCAATCTCGGACGCGCAGAGCCCGGCCGTCCGCGCCAGTGTGTCGCGCAAATCCCAGCCGTAAATGCCCAAGTTGTGATGCAGCGCCGGGTTCGGCGGCGGCGTCGCGCCCGGTCCCCGCTCCCAATAATCCTCGATTTCATCCATGACGGAACGGAGCTTCAGCGCCGCGGCCGGCGCCTGCCACCAATCGATGCGGTTGCCGAACGACTGCTCGAGCCGGCGCACGACGAACTCGATGTTCAGCGGCAGTCCGCCCGCACCAGGGTAACGCGGAAAGCGAAATTCCTCGGCCCACCCGAGCTCCTTCGCGATGAGCCGCGGGAAGCTCAGCTCCGTGTTGTAGACGGCGCCGCTCTGAAACCCCTGCGTGAGCGAATCACCAATTGTTACCAAGCGTTGCTTCGCAGGTCCGTTGGGTACGACTTTGATCACCCGGATCCCGAGCGTTGGGTCCGTCACCGGTTCGCGTGCACTCGCACGCACCTCGACGGAAGCAGGCGTCTGCGGGTCCCTGATGATCTCTCGCGTCATGTGTCCTCCCGGCACGACGTAACCCCCCGAGCCGGAGGGCGTTTTGCCTCTGCGGCGGAGGTTAGTCCGAACGTGCGCCGATCAGGAAGGGCAGGCAAAACGCGCCAACTAGCCCGAGAAGCAGGTGTCTCAAATCGAGACGCCTCCTTCGGTGGCCGCCCAAACTCTGGTAATCTGGTGGCATGTTGGCTTCCTCTTTCCAATTCAGGGTTGGCTGCGTGGTTGCGGTCGTGGGTGTGGTGGTCGCCTGCGGCGGCAGCTCGAAGTCGAGCGACGACGACTCGGCTGGTAAAGGCGGTTCCAGCGGTTCGGGCGGAACCAAGACCACCGGTGGCACCGGCAACACGACGAGCTCGGGCGGCTCCGGCGCCAAGGGCGGCACGAGCAGCAGCGGCGGCACCACGAGCAGTGGCGGCACCACGAGCAGCGGCGGCACCACGAGCAGTGGCGGCACGAGCAGCAGCGGCGGCACCACGAGCAGTGGCGGCACCACGAGCACGAGTGGCACGGGCGGTACGGGTGACCCCGTAGCCATCACCATCGGCACCTGTCCCGCGTTTACGGCGTGCGGCGGGGACGTCGTTGGGTCGTGGAAGATCTCGTCGATCTGCGAAGCGCCCAGTGCGACCGATATGACGGCGGCGGGTCTACCCGCGTGCGCGACGGACACTGAGACCGAAACGGCGACGTCGGACATCGTCTTCCAATTCAACTCCGACGGCTCCTACAGCGCGGTCGGCAGCGTGAGCTTCACGGTCGATCTCAAGTTCGATGAAGACTGCGCGATGCAGAGCTTCATGCAGAGCGCCGCGACCATCTGCCCGCTCCTCAATCAGGAAGCAGGCCTCACCGGTTCCACCGGGCAAATCAACTGCACGCTCGACAACGGCGTCTGTGACTGCCAGTTCAGCGGCGCCGGCACCCCCACTGACGAAACAGGCACCTACACCGTCGCGGGTAGCGAGATCACGTTGAACACGGTCACGACCAACGCCGACGGCACCACGACGCCCGCTACCGAGACAGACACCTTCTGCGTCAGCGGTAGCACTATGACACTCGAGTCCTCGGCCCAAGGCAGCCTGGCCACGCTCACGCGCCAATAGCGCTTACGCCCCGCTCTCGAACGAAAACACCCGCCACGTGTGCGGCTCTCCGGGCACCGTTCGCTCGAGAGCCGCACCGCGCGTGAACTTCGTCACCGTGCGGCGCCAGAACGCGAGCGCGCCCGTGTTGCGCTCGGCGACGCGCACCGTCCACTTGCCCGGGAGCCGCCGCCACAGCTCGCGCGCCGCCGCCTCGCCCACGCGCGCTCCGCGATAGCGCTTGAGCACGAAGAACTCCGCGACGTCGTACACGTCCGGTTCCTGCGCCGCCGGCGAGCCGAGCGTCGCGAGCACGAAGCCCGCCACGCGACCGTCGTGGCGCAGCACGAACGCAAAGCGCCGCTCCGGCTCCGAAAAGTAGAGCGGCAGCTTCGCGTACCCGAAGCGCCCGTCGGCGCCGAGCTCGACTTGCGTGAACACGTCGCTCACGTCGTGCACGTAGAGCTCGAGCAAATGGGCGAGGAGCGGCGCCTCTTGCGCCGTCGCGAGCTCGAGCGTCACCGCGTGCACGCCCGCACTATAGCGAGGGAACGGCCGCGCGCCTCGCCTCCGCCGCGTGCGCGCCGCCCGCCGTGCCCGCGACGAGCGCGGCTACGGCCTGCTCGTTGGCCAAGCCGAGGCGCCGGTTCGTCTCTTTGCCGCCGTTGAAGACGACGAGCGTCGGCATGCCGCGCACGGCGTAGCGCGCCGCGAGCTCCGGAAAATCGTCGACGTCGACGGCACCGATGTACAGCCCGGGATTCTCGGCGGCGACACGCTCGAGCACCGCCGCTTGCACGCGGCAGGGCCCGCACCACGTTGCCGTGAATTCCACCAATACCGGACCATTTGCCGCGGCGAGCACCTCGTCGAAGCTCGAATCGTCTAGCGTTTTCACTTTGCTGGATGCCAAAAGCACCTCCTTGTCCGTAAAGGTCGCGACCTTGCGATTGATGACGAAAAAACGCATGTCATCTTGAGCCCGGCCGGCACCTTTCCCTCGAGAGACCATGTCCGCGCGCGCCGCTCCCGCCTCGCCCACCGACGAAGACGTGCTCGAACGCCTCTCGCGCGTGCTCGCGAGCCAGCGCGGCTCGCTCGCCGCCGTCGCGCGTCATGAGGGGCTGCGCGCTGAAGAAGCGATCGATTGCGTGCAGGACGCGCTCTGCACGCTGCTCGACCTCGTGCAATCGGGACAGGTCGCGGCTGCCGCCGACCCCGCGCCCGTGCTCGTCACCATCGTGCGGAACGCCGCGCGCAACCAGCGGCGCCGGCACTTTCGCGCGCGCCCGCACACCGAGCTCGCCGAGAGTGAGCTCGCCGACTCCGAGCTCGTCTTGCAAGAAGAGCTACTGACGCGCGCCGAAGACGTCGTGCGCCTGCGCGCGTGCGTCGCCGAGCTCTGTGAAATCCAGCGCGCCGTCGTCACCTTGCGCTTGCTCGAAGAGCGACCGGGTGAAAACGTCGCCGAGCTCCTCGGCGTTTCGCAAAATCACGTCGCCGTCCTGCTCTACCGCGCGAAGTCGGCGCTCCGCACCTGCATGTCCGGTCCGGATACTTAACGGCCGCTCCGGGCATCAATCCGGTAGCATGAATGGGCCGAAGCTTCACTTTGTCCGTAGGCGCGCTGGGCTGATGGGCGCGCTCTTCGCGCTCACCGCATGCGGCGGCAACGCGCACGACACCGGCGCCTCGAAGTCGAGCGGCGCGAACACGCTGCCGCCCGGCGCAAGCGGCAACGGCGGTGTGGGCTTGGGAATGGGGGGCCGTGGTGCGGGTGGTGCATCGAATGCTGCCAGCACCGGTGGCACGGGCGGCGCCGTCAACGCCGCAAGCAGCGGCGGCATGCCAGCCCAGGGTGCCGCGGGCGCGAGCGCTGGCGCGGGCGGAACCACGCCGAGCGCGGGCGGCTCGAGCATGGGGGGAAGCGCCACCGTCACCGCAGGGATGGGCGGCGCGCTCACCGGCGCGGGCGGGCTCGCCGCGGGCGCGAGCGGCGCGGGCGGCACAGCACCGCTCGGCGCGCTCACGGTTTCGAACCTCAAGATCGACCCGAACCCGAAGATGACGCTCTCCTGCTACGTGAGCTGGACCACGAGCGAAGCGGCCAATTCCGAGGTGGACTTCGGCATCGACGGCTATCAGTTTCGCGTCGTCGACAAGACCACCGCGACCGATCACAAGGTGCACGTCGTCGGCATGCACCCGCAGACGGCTTACAAAATCAAAGCCGTCTCCACGAGCGCCACGGCGACGGGCAGCGCCGAAGGCAGCTTCACGACCGGCATGGTGCCGCCGAACCTCCCCGCCGCCGCGAACGTCATCACGAGCGAGCGCGACAAGATGCAACCCGGCTGGACGCTCACCAATTATCAGGTGGGCGGCAGCTCGAACATTTCGTCGCAGCCCGGCATCATCGTCATCGTCGACGAGGAGGGCATTCCGGTTTGGTACTACGTGCACGGCACCACCGCGGACCAATACGGCATGACGTCGACCGACTATCTCCCGAACGGCCATGTGCTCGTGGGCAATGCGAGCGCCGAACCCGCCGTCGAGGTCGACCTCGAAGGGAACATCGTCTGGACGGGGCCCACGGGCGGCACGCCCGCGGCGTCGCACCACACCGGCAAGCTCATGAACGGCGACTATGCGATCGTGCGTGAATCGAACGCCACGGCGCGCGTGGAGGAGCTCAGCCCCGACGACAAAGTCGTCTGGACCTGGGACCTCTACGATTACATCAAACCCAAAACGACCGCGGCCGATTGGTGCCACCTGAATTCGGTGACGTTCGACGAGGTCAACGACTTCCTCTACTTCAACTGTCGCTTTCAGGGCCTCTTCAAGGTCAACCGCGCCGACAAATCCATCCTCTGGCAATTGGGCGCCGCGATCGACGACTCCCACTCGGGCGACATCACCTACCTCCCCGACAACTCGGTGCGCTTCAACGACTCCCACGACCCCGAGATCCACTCGGACGGCACCATCCTCTTTTACGACAACCAAGGCTGGATGAGCCACACGGGCGGCGAGGGCAACGGCAGCTATCACACGCGCGTCGTCGAATACAAACTCGACGAACCGAACAAGACCGCGACGCTCGCGTGGGAGTTCCCGGGCAGCTTCGACGTCGACGCCTGGTACAAGAACGACTGGAGCACGCCGATTTGGGGGGACGCCGATCGCCTGAGCAACGACGACGTGCTCGTCACCGCGGGCGTGCGCGGCGCCGGCACGCACACGCGCCTCTTCGAGGTAACGCGCACGGGTGAAGTCGTGTGGGCCATCGAGTGGCCGGAGAACAACGGCTCGTATCGCGCCGACCGCATCGAGCAGCCACCCGTCGAAAAGCTGCCGTAGCGTGCCGCCGAACCCCCGCCGGGACGCTCGGGTATGATCCCCGGGCGATGGCCAATCCGTACGACAGCCCTCCTCAGGTCCCCTTCGGCGGTTATGGGCCGCACGGCTACGCGGCGCCCGGTGAAACACGTCAGGACATCCTCGACGCCGAGCATCTGCGGCTGCTCCGCATGGGCTACTTCATCTCCGCCGGTTACACGGCGCTCTTCATTCCGATCGGTCTCGTGTACGCGGGGATGGGCCTTTTGTTTTCGCACCTGCCGGCCTCGGGTGGCCCGCCGCCGCCGGCCTTGATGCAATGGTTCTTCGGCATCTTCGGTGCGACCTTCGGCGGGCTCGCCACCGTCGCGACCGTGATGAAGCTCGTGACCGCCATTCGTCTGAAGGAACGGCGCTCGCGGACGTTCTGCCTCGTGACGGCTGCCTTCTCGAGTCTCGAGATCCCGTACGGTACCGCGCTCGGTCTCATGACGTTCACGGTGCTCGCGCGCGCGAGCGTGCGACGGGCGTTCGAGCAGCACGGCTGACGTCGCCACGCGCGACGCCGCCGGAGCGACATCCGCAAATCAGCGTGGCGTCGCGAACCTCCGCTCGAGGTTCTTGACGCCGGTGCGAATGGCGCGCGCGAACACGAGGCGCGCAATCCAGCGCTTCCACCACGAAGGCGCGAGACGCCCGCGGATGGTCCAGCTGAGCTCCGTGCCGTCACCGTAGGCTGCGCAGTGGAGCTCGGAGCGATGCGCGGTGAGAAAGCCGCGCAGGGATTCGTCCGTCGCCGAGTAACTCAAACGAAACGGAGGCTCGACGCCGACGACGACCTCCGTGCCCGGCACGCCGATCCGCGGATACAGCCACGTGGGCAGCGCCGCGTGATCGGAAATCAACTCGAAGACGACGGCTGGCGGCGCGGGCAGGTAGCGCGTCGTCTTGAACTGAACCGGAGCGAGCTCGCCCGTCGTGGACACGGAGCGCATCGCCGATTCAAAGAGCAAACACCGTGCCCGGCACGAAGACGCAAAGAAGCGCGCGGGTCGCGCGAAGCGTGCCTCGAGCGCATGAAGTTGTTGTTACACCGCCCGAACGAAAATTCTAGGCACCCAAGGTGCCCTTGGGCGCTGCCGCCGCGCATGCCGCCTGCTGCCATGCGGATTGGCTGAGGTCCTAATGTCCTCGCCCGCCGGAATCGTTACGTGCTTGTCGACCTCACCGCCGAGCGAGAGCGACACGGAGTCAACTTCGATGAAAGTCGGCCGTCGTATTGCTCAAAATCAGCCGCCCCGCGCCGAGGTAAGGGCTTGCGAAGCCGGGCACCTCGCCCGCCGTGGTCGCAATGGCTCCGGGCGTGGTGGCGCGACGTGTGGGCGTGCAACCGCGACCGAGCGTCAATCATCGTCGTCGCTGCGATGGCGTGTGCGCCAACGATCACCGCGTCGAGCGAGGAACGACAGCACGAGCAGGGCGGCGTGCCAGAGCATTTGCCACAGCGGAACGAAGAAGAGCGCGAGGCCGGCGGTAGACGTGACGTGCGCTGCCGAGAAAACGATATCGAGATAGAGCGCGAGTCCGAACGAGCTCTCAGCTGCAAGCGCCAAGAGCATTGGCGTCGACGACTCGAGGCGCGTGAGCGCCGCCAGCACGAACCCGAAGGGCAGCAGCGTCCACAGGAGCGCCGCGAGCAACAGCAGACTCGGATTGCCCAGCTTCACCTGAGCCGCGACGCACGTCCCCACGCCCGCGAGCGTGACGACACGAACGAACATCACCAAGGCCGAGCGCGTCGGGTGCGTCGAGTTCATCCGGTGCGCTCATCCCGCAGGGTTAGTCCGCCGGTCCGGCCTGCGAGCGGCGCGGCGCCATACGTAGTTTCTTGCATTGAACCAGCGCGGATTGGCGGTTCACGGGCATTAACCCTCGAGGTAAGACGCTTGCGAACACACCTGCTGCACATATTCACCGTGGGCGTCGCGTTTGGGGTCGGGCTCGTCAATTGTGGCCCCACCCAGACGACGCTCCCGTTCGAGCCCGATAATTCCGGCGGCTCCGCCGGCCTGCAAGCGAGCGGCGGCAGCACCGCTCACGGCACTGGTGGTAGCGCTGGTGGCAGCACAGGAGGCTCCACGCCGGCCGCGGGCGGCAGTACGACGACCGGCGGCACCACCGCGACCGGAGGCTCGAACGCAAGCGGCGGCACCACCGCAACGGGCGGCTCGTCGGCGACGGGCGCCGCTTCTGGCACTGGCGGTTCCGCGATGGCCGGCAAGTCGGGCGCGGGCGGTCGCGCAGCAGGCGGAGCCGGGCGTGGCGCTGCGGGGCGAGCGAACACCGGCGGTCGTTCGGGCGTCGCAGGAGCCGCGACGGGCGGCAGCGCGGGAGCGAGCGCACCGCCGACGCCCCTCGACTGTTCGGCGCCGCCCGCGGCGTTGAGTGGAGGCACGCAGCACTGCTCTTCGAACGCGCAGGGCAACGTCGGCAGCTATTCGTGGAACATCTGGTCGAGCGGCGGCGGCGGCTGCATCACGCCGTACGGCGTCGACGCAGCGTTCAAAGCCACCTGGAACAACTCGGGGGATTTCCTCGCGCGCGTCGGTCTCGCGCTCGGCTCCAAATCGACCTACGACAAACTCGGTACCTTCGTCGCGCAGTTCAACGAAACGAAGACGGGCAGCGGTGGCAGCTACAACTACATCGGCATCTACGGCTGGTCGGAGAACCCGCTCAAGGAGTTCTACATCGCCGACGACTGGTTCGGCGGTCACCCCAATCCCGGCACGAAAATGGGCACGTTCATGCTCGATGACGGGACGTACGACGTCTACAAGCACACTCAGAACAATCAGCCCGCGATCACCGGCGGCAACCAGACGTTCGACCAGTACATCAGCCTGCGGCAGACCGCGCGCCAGTGCGGCACCATCTCCATCACCGAGCACTTCAAGGAATGGGCGAAGCTCGGGCTCACGCTCGGCAACCTCGAAGAGGTACGCATCCTCGTCGAAGCTGGCGGCGGCTCGGGCAGCATCGATTTTTCGGCGGCTACCTTGGTGCAGCAGCAGTGACGCGTCGCTAGCGGCCACCGGCGATTGCAGCGCCCCGGAGACCGCGCTCTACTAGGCCACGTTTGGTGGCTGGGCTCGAACGGGCGCGGCCGAAGGATGGGCCGATGCAATCGTCACACATGGGCGCTCGGGTCGGGGTCGTCGTCACGGGGGTTGGGCTACTGTTCGCCGGCGTCTCTGCCTGCTCGAACGGCAGTGCGTCGAACGGCGGTGGTAACGGCAGCGGCGGTGGCAGCGGCACGCCGGTTGCGAGCGCCGGCACCGCCGGCACTCCGAGCAGCGCTGGGACGAAGAGCTCGAGCTCAGGAGCCGGAGGCGCAGCGTCCGGCGTGGGCGGCAGCACGACTGCAGGACAGAGCGGCACCGCTGGCGCGACGACCGGCGGCGCTGCCGGTGCGACGACGCCGAGCAGCGGTGGTGTTTCCGGCACGACGAGCGGCGTGGCCGGCGGAACGAGCGGAGGTTCGGCGGGTATAACGAGCGGTGGCGGTGCGCCCCCGAATGGAGGCGCCGGTGGAACGAGCGGTAGCGCGGGCAGCGGCGCGGCGGGCGCAGCGAGTGGAGGCGCGGCTGGCTCCTCGGCCACGGCGAATTGGTGCTTGCCGATCAGCGCGCATCCGCAGGGCGTCGACTGGGCCAAAGCGCTCGTGGACTCGCAGATCAAAGCGAACCCCACGCTCGATTGGGAATACCCGAACGGTCTCTTTCTTCACGGCGTGTACCTCGCCTACAAACGTCTGAACGACGCTTCCTATCTGTCGTTCATCAAGAAGTGGGCTGACGCGAACACGGCGGGCCAAGCGACGTACGACTCACTCGACAACATGCAGCCGACGCTCGTGCTCGACGACATGTTCCGCGAGACGATGGACGAGAAATACAAGGCTGCCCCCGTGGCGGCGGCCGCTCGGCTCGAGACCGGCAATTACCCGACGACGAGCGACGGCGGCTTTTGGCACAACACGGGCGCGACCCAGCAACTGTGGGGCGACGGCGTGTTCATGGATCTGCCGCCGCTCGTGAACCAGGGCGCGCTCTTCAACGACAAGAAGGCCATCGACATCGCCACGCAGCAGCTCATCATCTACGACAGCCACATTGCCGCGCCCAACAACCTGCACGTGCACAATTGGGACGGCACGATCACGGCCCAACCGGCCGCGAACCGAACGAAGGGGCAGGCCTGCTGCGAATGGTGCCGCGCCGAAGGCTGGTACGAGATGGCGCTGCTCATCGTCCTCGACTTCGCCGGCCCGACGCACAAGGACTACGCGGCGCTGGTGGCGATCGCGCAGCGTCTCGCGAAGGGCGTCGCCGCCACGCAAGACTCGGCGACCGGCCGCTGGTGGCAAGTCATGGACACGCCGACGGACAGCGGCAACTGGCTCGAGACCTCGTGCACGGCGATGCACACCTACTTCCTCTCGAAAGCGTCGCAGCTGGGCTACATCGACGCCGCGACGTACGGGCCACTCGCAATCAAGGGCTTCAACGGCGAGATGCAGATGGTCTCGAACCAGAGCAGCGTCCAAATCAAGAACATCTGCCCCGGCACCGGCGTCCTCGCGACCGCGGCCGACTACTACGCGCGCCCGCCCGCCACGAACGACAACCACGGGCTCGGCGCGTTCTTGCTCATGTACGATCAGCTGACGTGCCGCTAGCGAGCTAGCCGCCTGCGGCGCCGCCCGGTTGCGACTGACCGGCGTCGCCGCCTTGCCCGCTCTCGCCGCCCGTGCCTGCGGCCGGCGGCGGCATGCAGCCCTCGTAGCGCGACCAATAGCCGTCGCAGCAATAGTAATCAGTGGAGCTCCCATAGCTCCGTTCGTGGCAATGGTTCCCGTCTACTCCGCAGGGCGAACCGTACGACGGCGTCGAGTCCACGGAGGTACACATGAGTGGCTCGCATTGGAGACAATAGCCATACCCGCCGCCGACTCCCGCGTGCCCCGCGCTTCCGCTGCTCTGACCGCCGGCGCCCGCTCGTTCCGGTGCTCCTTGCCCAGCGTCGTCGTCCGCAGCCCCGCAGGCTATTGCGGCGACGAGGGCGCCAGCCGTAACGAGGGCCTTGCGCGTGGCAACCAGGTGCTTTGAGGTTTCCACCACCTTCACGTGAGCATTCTCCCCCGACACGCCGCGCCGAGCCAAAATCAGCTGCCCCCGCGCCCATTTCGGCACGAAATTGACACGCCCTCAGGTGAGCGGTAAGCGGCGGTCCCCTTGGCTCTGGTCGTTCAAAAGTTCGGCGGTACGTCGGTCGCAAACCTCGAACGCATGCGAAACGTCGCGGAACGCGCGCTTCGCACGCAGCGCGAGGGCCACTGCGTCGTCATGATCGTGAGCGCGATGGCCGGCGAGACGAATCGTCTGCTCGGCCTCGCCCACCAAATCTCTGAAGTCCCCGACGCCCGCGAGATGGACTCACTCGCGTCCACGGGCGAGCAGGTGAGCGCGGCGCTCGTCGCGATGACGATCCAGAAGCTCGGCGGTCGAGCGCGGAGCCTGCTCGGCCATCAGGTGCGCGTGCACACCGACAGCGCGTACACGAAGGCGCGCATCCAGACCATCGAGAACGCCAAGCTGCTCGAGGTGGTCGACGGCGGCGAGATCGCCGTCGTTGCCGGCTTTCAGGGCATCGACGAAGAAGGCAACATCACGACGCTCGGCCGCGGCGGCTCCGACACGACCGCCGTCGCCATCGCCGCCGCGATCAAGGCCGACGTTTGCGACATCTACACGGACGTGGACGGCGTCTACACGACCGATCCGAACATTTGTCCGTCCGCTCGAAAAATCGATCGCATCAGCTACGAGGAAATGCTGGAGCTCGCCTCGCTCGGTGCGAAAGTCTTGCAGATCCGCTCGGTGGAGGTTGCCATGAAGTACGGTGTCCCAGTTCACGTCCGCACGTCGTTCAGCGACAAGCCCGGAACGATGGTGGTCGGCGAAGAAGGCCTCGAAGGCGTCGTGGTCTCGGGCATCGCGTACGACAAGGGCGAAGCCAAAGTGCAGCTCGTCGGCGTCACCGACAAGCCCGGCGTCGTCGCCAAGGTCTTCGGCCTGCTCGCGGAGAAGAACGTCTCCGTCGACATGATCATCCAGAGCCCTTCGCGTGGCGGCAGCGCCAGCACGGACGTGACCTTCACCGTCGCGAAGACGGACCTCACGCGCGTCAAAGAGGTCATCGAAGCGACCGCGCACGAGCTCAACGCCACCGTCGAGTACGACCCCGACATCGTCAAAGTCTCGATCGTCGGCCTCGGCATGCGCTCCCACGCCGGCATCGCGTCCAAAATGTTCGGCCTGCTCGCCGCCGAGGGCATCAACATCCAGGCCATCAGCACGAGCGAAATCAAAATCTCGTGCATCATCCACTCGAAGTACACCGAGCTCGCCGTGCGCACCCTGCACGAGGGCTTCGGTCTCGACAAAGCCGCCGTCAGCGGCCACTAACTTCGCGCCCCCCGACGCTGGCGCCGCCGCTCCGCAACTACGCGCGCGGCTGACCGATGCGAGGGCATGCAGCGCTCCGAACGCCGGCTTTGCACCTCGTTCAGCCTGGGTGCTTCCTTTTTTTTGATGGCTGGGTGCCGGGTATCGGCAACACCGGAGACGCTCCCCTTCGGAGCCGGCGCAGCCGACGGTAGCGTGCTGCCGGCCTCCGATGACGACGACAGCGCCCCGAACGGCGGCGCTCCGTCCTCACGCGATTTCACGCCGAGCGTCTCCGCCCCCGGCTGCGACGCCCAAAGCGTCTCTTTCGACGAAATCCAAAACGGCGACGTGCGCTTGGACGTGAAGGTGCGCCTCGACGCCACGGCGACCAGCCAGAAATTCCTGGTGAGTCACGCGCACTCCGGCCGCTGCCTCTTCGGCGCCTTCGCCGGCACGAGCCCGGCAACCGACGGCCCGCGCGGCATTCTCGTCGTCTCGTACGGAACCGACGCGCCCGCCGACGAAGCGTGCCCCACCGGCACCGACTCCATCCCCGATGCTCTCACACCCGGCGATTCCATCACCGCGACCGGCTACCTCAGCGACTACGCGCCTTCGGGTTGCAGCGTCGCCGGTTCTCCACAGCTCATGCTGGACGCGTCGTGCACGCTCGCGAGCACGACGCACCGCGCCGTCCCCGAACCGTACGACTTGAGCTTCGAGGACGCGGACGCACTCGCACGCGGTGCGGACCCCGCGCTCGTGCGGCGCTATGCGGGCGGTCTCGTACGGCTGCGCAGCGTCGACGCGGTGCGCCCGGCCAGCGGCACGGGCAGCGTCGGCCCGTACGGCGTCATCCAACTCGAGCAAACCCGGCTCGAGATCCACGACGACCTCGAGTACGCCGACCTCTCACTCGCTGGGCCCGGTGACGCCGCGAAATCCCTCGAGTTCGCGTATCCCGCTCGGTTCGGCTCCGTTACCGGCCTCGTGTACCTCGACTATTGCACGTGGTCACTCGCGCCCCGCAGCCGCTGCGCCGACCTCGCACCGCCGAGTCAGAATTGCCCGTAGTGCCGTGGACCGAGATCGCTCCAGTTCGCCGCCGCGCGCACGAGGGTAAACTCCTTCAAGAGCGAGCCGTTCGAGCTAGACTATGAACGCCGGACTGATGTCGATGACCGATGACCCAGTCGAGCGTCCGTACGCCGTCCTGCCGCCGCCGCCGTCGACGCCGGATGATGGGCCGAGTGCGCTCGAGGTTCCGCCGCTCGCGGCTCCGCCCGCGTCGTTGCGGCCCGTCCAAGCCTCCGCCGGGCGCCGCAAATACTCGTTCCCCCTCCGCGTTTGGGCGGCTTTCTTGACGCTCTTCCTCGTCGGCACGCTCGTCACCTTCCTGCTCGAACGCTGACCTTCCGCGAGAGTGCGGTAGCTTCCGCAGCGTGCTGCTCGCCCGCGTCGCGCTGCCTGTCCCCCTCGGGCAGGTGTTCACCTACAGCGTGAGCGCGGAGCTTGCCGCGAGTGTGCGGCGCGGAGCGCGCGTCTTGTGCGAGCTCGGGCGCCGCAAGGTGCTCGGTGTGGTGCTCGACGTCGGCGACCGCGAGCCCGACATCCCCGTCGAGAAGCTCAAGCCCGTGCGCGCCGTCGTCGACGCCGAGCCGGTGCTGCCCGAGGAGTTGCTCGGGTTTTTGCAGGAAATTGCGCGCTACTACGTGGCGCCCGTGGGCGAGGTGATGGAGCTGGCGCTGCCGGCGGTCGAACGCAGCGCGGCGCTCGCGATCGAGGCGCCCGAGTCGACGCGCGCGGTCGGACGTCTCGTGCAAATCGCGCGCGCGGTGGACGGCGCACCGGCGCCGAGTTTGCGCGGCAAGGCGCCCGCCATCCTCGAGCACTTGCGCGCGAACGGCCCCGCGACGCTCACGGGGCTCGCCGCGCAGTGGCCGAGCGCGCGCGGCGCGGTCGCAAAGCTGGTCGAAGCCGGCGCCGTGACGCTCGAGAAGCGATCAGAAGCCGTCGATCCGTTCACGGTCGCGGTCGCGCCCGACGTGCCGCCCGCGCTCACTGCCGCGCAAGCGCACGCCGTGTCCGCGATCACGGGGCGGCTCGAGCGCGGCGAAAAGCAAGCGTTCTTGCTCGAGGGCGTGACGGCTTCGGGGAAAACGGAGGTCTACCTGCGTGCGGCGCAGCGTGCGCTCGAGCTCGAGCGCGGCGTCATCGTGCTCGTGCCGGAAATCGCCCTCACGCCGCAGCTCGTCGCCCGCTTTCGCGCACGGCTCGGCAGCCGCATCGCGGTGCTCCACAGCGGCCTCGGCGAGCGCGAGCGGCACGCCATGTGGCGCTCGCTCCGCTCCGGCGAGGTGCGCATCGCCGTCGGCGCGCGTTCGGCGCTGTTCGCGCCCGTGCGCGCGCTCGGCCTCGTCTGCGTCGACGAGGAGCACGACGGCTCGTTCAAGCAGGAAGAAGGCGTGCGCTATCACGCGCGCGACATGGCGCTCTTGCGCGCGCACCGCGCCGACGCCGTCTGCGTCCTCGGTTCCGCGACGCCGTCCGCGACGAGCGTCGAGCTCGCGCGCAGCGGACGGCTCGAATTACTCGAGCTGCCGGCGCGTGCTCGCGCGGCGAGCTTGCTGCCCAAGGTACAAATCGTGGATTTGCGCCGCATCGGGCCCGGGCCGGGCGGCGAGCGGCTCATCAGCGTGCCGCTCTTTCGCGAGCTCGAAGCGTGCCTCGCCGCACGCGAACAAGCGATCTTGTTTCTGAACCGGCGCGGGTTTGCGCCGAGCATCCAGTGCACGGCGTGCGGCAAGCTCACGGAGTGCCCGAACTGCGCGGTGGCGCTCACGCTCCACCGCGCGCGCGGCGGGCGGCTCGTGTGCCACTACTGCGACTACCAAGAGCCCGTGCGCAAGGCGTGCCGGATTTGCGGCGAGGAAGCGCTCATCGAAGAAGGCGCCGGCACCGAACGCATCGAGAGCGTGCTCGGCGAAATCCTGCCGGGCGCGCGCATCGCGCGGCTCGATCGCGACGTGGCGGCGGGCCAGAAGTCGGAGCGCATCCTCGATCGCATGCGCCAGGGCGACATCGACGTCCTCGTCGGCACGCAGATGGTCACCAAGGGCCACGATTTGCCGAACGTGACGCTCGTCGGCGTGCTGAACGCCGACGCCGCGCTCTCCATGCCCGATTTTCGCGCCGCGGAGCGCACCTTCCAACTCCTCGTCCAGGTCGCGGGACGCGCCGGCCGCGGTGAGACGCCCGGTCGCGTGATCATCCAAACCTGGCAGCCCGATCACCCCGCGATCGTCCTCGCCATGAAGCACGACGTGAAGGGCTTCGTCGCGCAGGAGCTCGAGCAGCGGCGTGAGGTCGGCTACCCGCCGTTCGCGCGGCTCGCGCTCGTCCGCTTCGAGGGCGCGGACGACGAGCTCGCGCGCAGCCAGGCCGACAAGCTCGCGCAGGCCGCACGCGGCCTCGGCAGCCCCGACGTCGAGGTGCTCGGCCCGACGGCGGCACCCCTCGCGCGCCTGCGCGGCAAGTACCGCCATCGCTTCCTCCTCCGCTCGACCGACCGCGCGCGTTTGCACAAAGTGCTGCTCGGCGTCGCGCGCTCGCCCGTCGACCGCCGCGTACGCATGGCGATCGACGTCGATCCGGTGAGTATGCTCTAATCTCCGGCGAAACCACGCCGGTCCGAAGGATCCGTTTCGTCTTGCCAGAGCGCGCCCCCCGACTGCTTTTCGGCCTCTTCCTCGCGTGTTTCGTGTTGCTCTGCGAGCGGCGCGCCGCGGCGTTCGAGCGCCAGTGGCACCTCGGCGGCGGCCTCGGCGCGGCTACTGCCAACCACTACCGCTTGGGCCCTGCGGCGAACGCCTACGCCGCCTACGGCATCTCCGACGTCTTCGACGTGCGGCTCGAGCTCGCCGGTTCGCAGAACCCGACCCGGGCTCACGGTGAGCCCTTCCTTTATGGCGCGAAGGCCGCGCTCGCGTACAAGATCGACGTCATTCAATGGATTCCTTATGTTGCGCTCGCAGGGGGTTACCTCGGCACGACCCGCCGCGTGCCGCCGTTCGCCCAGGGACAGCCGACGCTGGGGCTGCTCGGTGGTCTCGACTACGCCGTGTCGCGGAGCTTCGGTCTGGGCTTCGCGCTGAGCTACGACTACGCCTTCCACTACGGCGCCGCGTACATGAACGGCTTCCTGCGCGCCGAGTACACGTTCGGCTTCTGAGCGAACGCGCCGGCCCTCCGAGCGTTCGCTCGCCGAGCGAACGCCCATGAGCGGAGCGCTCGCACAAATTACCGGGGCCGTCGCGCATCTCGTGAAGCGGCGCGAGCTCCGGCTGCTGTTCGTCTGCAACTGCGTGCTCGGCATGGCCGTGTCGTTCGTCGTGCCGTTCATGAGCCTGTTCTGCACGCGCGAGGTCGGTATGAGCCTCGAGCTCTTCGGCGTGTTCATGACCGCGAACGCCGTCGCGAACGTCGTGCTCAGCACCTGGCTTTCGCACCAGAGCGACACGCGCGTCTCGCGGCGACGCCTCTTGCTCTGGAGCTCGCTCGCGGGAGCAGTCGGTTACGGCGGGTACGCGTGCGTCCGCGCGCCGTGGCTCCTTTTCGTGTTCGGCGGCATCGTGCTCGGCCTCGCGTCACTCGCGTTCGCGCAGCTCTTCGCGTACGCGCGCGAGCTCGTCGAGCGCTCGAGCATCGCGCAGGCGGACGTGCCCCTCTACATGAACGCGTTTCGCATGGCGTTCGCGCTCGCGTGGACGGTGGGACCCGCCGTCGCGGCGTTCACGCTGCACGCCTTCTCGTTCTTCGGGCTGTTCACGGCCGCCGCCGCGCTGTACTTGCTGCTCTTCGCGCTCGTCTACGCGTTCGTCGAGGACACGCCGCCCGCGCCGCGCGCCGCGTCCGCCGCGTCGCCCGTGCGGCTGCGCGACGTGCTCGCGCGGCGCGAAGTGCTGCTGTGGTTTCTCGGGCTCACGGCGATTCTCGGCGCGCACGCGATGTCCATCAACAACATGTCGCTGCTCGTGCTGCACGAGCTCCACGGCAGCGAGGCCGAAGTGGGCGTGATTTTCAGCCTAGCGCCCGTGTTCGAGCTCCCGCTCATGCTCTATGTCGGCTTCCTCGCGACGCGCGTGCGCTCCGAGACGCTCATCCGCGCTGCCATGTTGCTCGCCGTCGCGTATTACGTGTGTCTCGGCTGCGTCCGCACCTCCCACCAGATCTACCCGCTCACCGCGCTCAGCGCCGCGATCGTCTCGGTGACGAGCGGCGTCGCCATCACCTTCTTCCAGAACAAGCTGCCCGACCAGCTCGGCGCCGCCACGAACCTCTACTCGAACGCCTCGCGCATCGGCTCCACCTCGGCCTATCTCCTCTTCGGCCTCGTCGCTTCGCGCTTCGGCCATCGTGGCACCGCGTTCGCGTGCGCCCTGCTCGCCCTCGCAGCCGTCACGCTGACGGCCTTTGCGCGCCCGAGCCCAGCCCACGCCGTGCGTCACGATTGACAGCGGGCTCGGCGCGCCCAAAAACTCTCACCCATGCCCGAGCTCAAGACGTACCAAGGCGGCTGCCACTGCGGCAAAGTCCGTTACGAAGTCACGACCGACCTCGGCCACGTCGTCGAGTGCAACTGCTCGCACTGCTCGCGCAAAGGCTTCCTGCTCGCGTTCGTCCCCGCCGATCGTTTCAAGCTAGAGCAGGGCGAGGGCGAGCTCACCGAATACCAATTCAACAAGCACGTCGTGCACCACCTTTTCTGCAAAACGTGCGGTATCCAGTCGTTCTCCTGGGGCATCCGCCCCGACGGCACCAAAGCCCACGCCGTCAACGTGCGCTGCCTCGAAGGCGTCGAACCCGGCTCGTACACGGTGACGCAGGTCGACGGCAGAAGCCGCTAGGCATCCCCTTCAATCTTGGCGCTCTCCGCGCCTTGGCGGCTCACTCCGCTTTCTGAGCCGCTTCGCCGTAACCCATTCGTGCCAGCTCACGGAGAAGTCGTCGTAAGTGATGAAGTAGCGGCCGCTCGCGGCGGAGTGGACGTGGGCCGGGTACCAGCGGCCTGCGTGCCAGGCGTCGACGGGTTGCTCGGCGCGATATGTCGCGGTGGGGTTGCCGGGGCCGTCGTCGGCGTCGGGCGAGGGCGCCGCTTTCGGGAGGATGGCGAGGATGCCCGTGACAGCGAGCCCCGCGATGAGCACGAGTGATGCCAAAAGGCCCCACACCTCGAGACGCGAAATGCGCGGCGCGGGCGGCGGCGTGGGCACGCGCTAGGTTAGCCTGCGAAGCAGGGAAGGAGTCGACGCATGAGAGTCGGGATTTTGGGTACGGGCGACGTGGGCCGCACACTCGGAAAGGCGTTCGTGACGCTCGGTCACGAGGCGAAGCTCGGGGCGCGTGAAGCCACGAACGAGAAGGCCGCCGCGTGGGTGAAGGAGACGGGGCCGAAAGCCTCGCAGGGCACGTTCGCGGACGCCGCGGGGTTCGGTGACATCGTCGTGCTCGCGACGCACGGCGAGGCGAACGACGCCGTCATCAAGTCGATTCCCCCCGAGCGGCTCGAGGGCAAGGTGCTGATCGACACGACCAATCCGCTCGACTTTTCGAAGGGTAGGCCGCCGCGGCTCTTAGTCGGCCAGACCGACTCGGGCGGCGAGCAGGTGCAGCGCGCCGCGCCGAAAGCCCACGTGGTCAAGTGTTGGAATATCGTCGGACACACGAGCATGTTTCGTCCCGAGTACGCGGGCGGCGCGCCCGACATGTTGATTTGCGGCGACGATGCCGAGGCGAAGCAGCAGGTGACGCAGATCCTCCATGACTTCGGCTGGTCCGAAGTCACGGACTTCGGCGGCATCGAAGCGTCGCGCTACCTCGAGCCTCTGTGCATCGTGTGGGTAATGTACGGCGCCAAGACAGGAGCCTGGACTCACGCGTTCAAAGTGCTGAAGAAGTAACGCGGGCGAGCCTGAAATTCCGCGGCGAATGACCGCGGGCATGCTAAACGTCCTGAGTGCCTCGCGTGCTCGCCCTCGTTCTGGCGTTCGGCGCGGCGGGCTGCGCGCGAGGGACGGCGGAGGTTCGTCCCGGGCCGCGCGGGCACGGTGAGCCGGCGTTGCTCGCGAGCGCTGCGCTCACGAGCTCGGGCGCCGAGCTCGGTGTGCCGACCCCGGCGCCGAGCGGCGCGTGGGTCCTGGCGCTGCGTGCCGGTCGCTACGCGGACGCCGCGCGTGCGCTCGACGCCGAGCCGACGCTCGAGCAGCGCCCGGAGCTGAAGCTCGCGCGCGCCAAGGCCGCGCTCGAGCTCGGTGACGCGGGGCACGCGGTCACGTTGCTCGTCGGCCTCGAGACGGACCTGCCGGCTCTCGCAGGCAAGATTCACCGTTTGCGCGCCGAAGCGGAGCTCTCGGCGGGCCCTTATGCGGACGCGGCGGCGTATTTCGCGACCAAAGCCGACCCGGAGTCCGTCGCGCGTGCGGCGCTCGCGCGCGAGCGTGCGGGCGACTACGCGCAGGCGAGCGCGCTCGCGGCGCGCGTCGTGAGTGACCTCAAGGGCAAGCACCAGCACGCGACGGAGGTGCTCGCGCGTTCGGTGCGCGCGCGTTCCGCCGCGAAGCTCGGCGTCAACGTCCAAGCGGCGAACGATCTGCGCTGGCTCGCGCTCGAAGACGCGCTCGGCTCGCCGGACGCCGACGCGCACCTCGCGGCCGTCGCGCCCGAGCGCGCGCTGACGAAAGAGGAGCGGCTCGGCCGCGCGCTCACGTTCGGGCGCGCGGGCGCCGTCGAGCGCACCGAAACCGAGCTCGAGCGTCTGGCCAAAGCGCCCGGTCCCGCCATCACGAGCGGCCGGCTCGAACGCGCGCGCGCTTTCGCTCTCTACTACGCGCGGCGCGACTACAAGAAGGCGAGTGAGCTCTTCGCGCGCGCGGCGCGCGGCCCGGGCGTCGACGCGGCCGAATGCACGTTTTACGCCGCGCGCGCGCTCGCTCGCGCTCAGGACGACGAGCGAGCGGTCAAGGGCTACAAAGAGCTCAAGAGTCGCTTCCCGCGTTCGAGCTGGGCCGAGCAGGCGAGCTACCTCGTGGCGCGCACGCACTACGCGGGCGGTCGCTTCGCCGACGCCGCGCGCGCTTACGGCGCGTACCTCGACGGCTACGCGCACGGAAAATCGCGTGCGGACGCGATCTACGAGCGCGCCGTCTCGTGGCTCGCGCTCGGCAACAACACGGCCGCCGCGTCCGCGTTCGAGCTCCTTGCGCGCGACGAGCACGAAGGCCGCCGCGCCGCGCGTCTCCGCCACCTCGAGGGTGTCGCGCGCGCCGCCGCGGGCGAGACCACGAACGCCGCGACGCTCTTCGCCGAGGTCGCCGCCACGCAGCCGCTCGGTTTCACCGCGCTCGCGAGCGCCGCGCGGCTGAGCGCGCTGAAGAGTCCGGGCATCGAGCCCGTTCCCGCGGGAAGACCGGCGGTTCCGCTGCCGCCCCTCAGCATCGCGCTGCCGGAAAACGTGAGCGTGCTGCACGCGCTCGGCCTCGATCGCGACGCCGAGCTCGAGCTCGTGCACGCGGAGGGCGGCTTGAAGCAGCGCTTCGGCGTGCGTGCGGGGGAGGGACTTTGCGGCGCGTATGGCCTGCTCGACGTCGCCGCACGGCGCTACCAAATCGCGCAGACGGAGGTCGACGGGCGCGCGCTCCTGTCGGCACCGTCGGCAGCAACGCTCTGGGAGTGGGACTGCGTCTACCCGCGGCCGTACCGCGCCGCGGTGCCCGACGCGGCGCGCGACGCGGGCGTTCCCGAGGCGCTGCTCTACGCCGTCATGCGCCAGGAGAGCGCGTTCAAGCAAGACGCGGCGTCCGGCGCCGGCGCGCGCGGCCTCATGCAGTTGCTCCCCGAAACGGCCGAGCGCCTCGCCAAGGATCTCGGTGAGCCCTTCGATCCCGCCGTGCTCGGCCAACCCGCCGCGAGCCTGCATTTCTCCGCGCGCTACCTGAAGAAGCTGCTCGACACCTTCGGCGGCAACGTCGCGCTCGCGGCCGCCGCATACAACGCCGGTCCCGCCGCCGTTCATCGCTGGCTCGACGGCGCCAAAACGCTGCCCCTCGACGTCTTCGTCGCCCGCATCCCTTACGCCGAAACCCTCGACTACGTCGAACGCGTCGTGGGCAACTTCGCGCGCTACCGCTACCTCGAAGACGGCCCGAAGGGTGTCCCCCAACTCGCCCTCGAGCTTCCCACCGTCGCGCCCGCGAGCGACGCCGAATACTGAGTTGGGTCCGGTACGCCGAATGCGGTGGGGCCTCACTGCGTCGAAGGGGATCGCGCGGCGCAGCCGAAGCACGCATGCAAACTCCGAATCTGATGCGGAGTTTGCAGAACGACTCGGAGCCGGAGTGCGAGAGCACCGCCCCAGCGCCGCACCCCGAGCGCCCAACTACACCGAGCTTGGACGTATCCCGGTAGCGCCGAGTCGATGTTCATGATAGGCGGTTTTGTGAACATGGCGATTCGGCACAAGCACCTGAAGCTCGACCAGTCGAAGCTCGATCGCGCGAAGAAGCTCCTGCGAGTCAAGACGGAGCAGGAGACGGTGGAGCGTGCACTCGACGCGATTCTGGGCGAAGAGCCGATTCTGCGCGCGCTCCGTAAGGTCAAAGGGGTGGGGGGCTTCGTCGACGTTTTCGGGCGTTCGCGGTGAAACGCACGCTGGTCGACACGAACGTTTTCATCGACTGGTTGAACGACGGGCTCCACGAAGAAATCGTGATCGGCACAGGACGCACGCGGCTCTTGTCGTCGGTCGTCCTACTCGAACTACGCGCCGGTGCTTCGAACGCGCGAGCGCACAAGCAGGTTGACACTCTCGCCCGAAGGTTTCTGGCTGCCCAACGGCTCATCGCGCCGTCCTCGGATGCCTACGACGCGGCTGGCAGGGTGCTTGGCCGGCTCCGGCGTTCCGGTCGCGAGGTGCGGCGGGCATCGCTCGTGAACGACGTGCTCATCGCGCTGACTGCGCGCGAGCACGGCGCCGTCGTCGTGACGCGCGATAGGAGCGACTTCGAAGCGATCCGCAAGCACGTCGACTTCGGCTTGGAAGTCGTCGCCTAGCTCAGCGTTCAAAAAATGCCGGTCAGCTCGGCGGCGTCGCGGAACAGGCTTTCGCCGATGGGCCAGGGCGGATCGGCCGCCCAGTGGGCCGCGTAGGCGTCGCGCAGGACGAGCTCGGCGAGCTTGCCGCGCGGGGAGAAGCCCCATTCGGCTTCTTGCGAGAGATCCTGCGGGTCGGCGTAGAGGCGCCAGACGAAGGCACCGGCGAGCCAGGGTTCGTTCATCAGCGGCGCGAGCAAGCCATAGTAGGCGCGCGCTTGCGCGGCTTCGTCGACGGTGACGTGGCTCATCCGGTCGGGCCACTCCCAGGGACGCAGCGCCGGATCGGCGCGCGTCGTGTAGCCGAACTCGGTGAGCACGACGGGCTTCTGCCAGCGCTCGGCGACGGCGCGCAGGCGCTCGGCGACGCGCTCGCCGCCGCGCAGGAGCTCTTCCGTGCTCGCGCCGCTCTGCTCGGTGAGCGGGAAGAACGCGTTCACGCCGATGAGATCGACTTCGCCGAGCGGCACGGCGTCGTCGACGTCGTCCCAGTTCGACGCGTACGTGAGGAGCCCCGGGTAGAGCGCGCGCACTTCGCGTGCGAGCGCGACGAAGCTCTCGGCGTGCGCCGTCGTGACCCAGCTCCTGAGCTCGACGCCGAGCGCGAGCATGTCGGCGCCGTGCTCGCGCGCGACGCGCGCCCACGCGAGCAAGAAGTCGCGGTAGCTCCGCGCGAAGCGGCTCCAGTCGTCGTCGCTACCCGGGTCGAGCTCGCCGCGCCAACCGCCGCTCTCGACCCAGAGGTGCGGCACGAGCAGCACCTTGAGGCCCGCCTCGTGCGCCTGATCGATCGCGCGTCCGACGGCGACGCGATTTTCCTCGAACGGTTGCTCGAACGTGAGCGAGACGCCGCTCGGCGCAAGATCCGCCACGCGCCCGAACGGCGTGAGGCTCACCCACGTCGCGCCGAGCTCCTCCGTTTCGGTCAGCGTGCGGCGGTACGGCGCGCTGCCGTAGCCTCTGCCGGGGTGGAGGCCGCTCTCAATCGGGCCGATCGTGATGCCGCGGATTGCGCCACGGCCGGCTTCGGCCCAGGCGCGCGCGCCGGGACCGACGCGCAGATCGCCGGCATTGGCGTCCACCGTGGCGATAAGCAGCGCCAAGAACGCGAGGCAGAAGCGATTTCGGCGGCGGGCACCTTGCCCGAAGCGCGGGGATATGTATTCTTCCGCCGGCAAAACCTGCGACCGGATGACTTTTGCGAAACGTAACACATGAGTAAGGGCGATCTGCTCGAAATGGAAGGCGTCATTCAAGACGCCCTCGGTGGCGGCCAGTACAACATCAAGGTCGACCAGGGCGGCGCCATCGTGCGAGCACAGCTCTCCGGCCGCATGCGGCGGCATCACATCCGCGTGCTCCCCGGTGACCGCGTGCGCGTCGCCGTTTCGCCGTACGACTTGAGCCACGGGCTCATCGTGTACCGCGGCAAGTGAGAGCGCGCGCTCGCGCGGCTCCTCTCGTCTGTCTGATAGCAACCGGCGCCGCCTGCGAGCGCCACCCTGCGCCGGAGGAGCGTCCCGCGCCGAGCGCGCGCCCGTCGCCGTCAGCGAGCGGTGCGTCGCCGGTCGTGCTCTACCTGCCGGACGGCGGCGATCACGCGCTCGAGAGCGCACCACCGCCCGCGCTGACGGCGCCTCCGCTCGTCGGTCGCTGCGGCCCGGACATGGTCGACGTCGCGGGCGGCTTCTGCATCGATCGCTACGAAGCGTCGCTCGTCGACCTGAAGCTCGCGCGTGCGATCTCTCCGTACTTCGCGCCGCGGCGTGCGGACGCAAAGACGGCGTTCGAAGCGTTCACCGGCACGAAGCCGCACGACGCGCCCGAGCTCCCGCAGCCGCCGGCTTGGGAGTTGCTCGAGCCGTTCGAGCCGAAGGCGATCTCGCTGTCCGGCGTCACTCCGAACGGTTACGTGAGCGGCGTGCTCGCCGCGCGCGCCTGCGCGAACGCCGGCAAGCGGCTCTGCAGCGCCGCGGAGTGGGTCACGGCCTGTCGCGGTGAACGGAACCGGCAGTTTCCGTACGGCGCGAGCTACGAAGCCGGCGCCTGCAACGTTTACCGCGAGGCCCACCCCGCGACCGTGCTCTGGGGCAACGCCTCGCGTAATCACCTCGATCCGCGGCTCAACCTCGTCAGCGGCGCGACGGGCCCGCTCCTCCGCCGCACCGGCGAGAGCGAGCGCTGCCGGAGCGACTGGGGTGCGGACGCGGTCTTCGACATGGTCGGCAACCTCGACGAATGGGTCGACGAGCCCGGCGGCGCGTTCCTCGGCGGCTTTTACGCGCGAGCGACGCTGAACGGCTGCGATGCCCGCGTGACCGAGCATCCTCCCGTCTACTTTGATTACAGCACCGGCGTACGCTGCTGCCGTTAGTCCCGGCAGCATGCACAAACTTGGCTACAATGTAGGTGAACATCTTACCATGCCGTCATGCCAATTTCTCCAGGAAAAGCCGCGCTTCTGACTGGTCTCGTCGCGGCTCCCTGTCTCGTGGGTTGCGGCAACCCCGTCCAGCGGCAGCTCGAGGGGCGCTGGCTCGGCGACTCGGTGGAGAGCTTCGAGCAGCGCGAGCTGTCGCGCGCGACCGGCTGGGCGAAGGGCGTCTCGTTCGAATTCTCGGGCTCGAAGATCACCGTCACCATCCCGGCCGAAGAGCCGCGGACGGCCCCGTACAAGGTCGCGGGCGTTCACGAGAGCGACGTGCGTCTCGCCGTGCAGCGCCCCGACGGCAAAACGGACCCCTTGCACCTGCGCATCGACGACGAACGTAGCGTGCGCTGGATGCTCGATACGACGCACGCAGTCGTGCTGCGGCGCGACGAATAGCGCGCCGTGCACGCGGCGTCAGCGCTCGAGATCGAGCGAGTGCGAGACCTGGAAGCCGTTGCGCGTCGCGTCCGTCTGGATCGCGCTCACGCCGGCGTTCACGCACGCCTGCACGGCGGGTGAGAGCGGCGGCTCGAAGACGACGCGCTTCACGCCGCCTTCCGGCAAGGTGCGGAAGGTGACGCTCGTCTGCGCCGTCACGCGGACGCCCTCGCCTGCGATGGTGCGCTCCTTGAAGCAGGCTTGCGTGAGGCGCAAGACGCTCGCCGTCGCTGCCTCGAGACCTGCGGCCGTCGGGTCGCTCGGTCGCTGATCGACCTCGCTCGGTGCCGCGTCCGCGTCCGCACCCGTCGCGTTCTTGCGCGCACCGAGCTTCTTCACGGACGCGGGAGCTTCGAGCGCGAGCCGACCCGAAGTGGCGGCGGCGCCCGTGGTGCCGCTCCCGTCCGGCGCGTTTTCCGCAGCCGTGCGGCCTCCGGCGCGACGTCCGCCGAGCGCTTCGAGTCCGCTGCTGTCGTCGGCGAGCGGGAGACCGGTGCGCGTGTAGCGCTTGGCGGCCGGGCTGATGAGGAGCTGACCCTGGCCGGGCTCTTCACGCGGGCCGACGAGCACCGAGCCCTCGGTGACGCTCACCGACACGCCGTCGGCTCCGAGGCTCACCGTGAACTCCGTGCCGTGGGCGGCGACGCGCACGTCCGCTGCTTCGATCGCGAACGTCTCCGTACGCGAGCTCTTCACGACGCGCGAAGTGACGCTGCCGCGATCGAGGCGCACGGTGACGATGTCGCCGCTCGCGAGCAGGGTGCCTTCACTGTGCGGCGCGAGCGTCCAGCGCGCGTGGCCGGCGTGCACGACGCTCTGCGCGAAGTCACCCGCGACGACGTGCGCGCCCACGGCGAGCGCGTCCCCGTTCACGTCCGCGTTCGTGGCGCCCGGGACGGCCGGGGCCGTCGTGGGGGTGCTCACCCGCGTCGTCGCGACCTGCGCGGCATGCGGGTGAACGAGGGTGACCGCGTAGGCGCCGGCGCTGCCTGCGAGCGCGAAGGTCGCCGCGATGAGCCAGGGGCGAAAGGTCGGCGGACGCGGCGGCAACGTGTGCACGCGCGTCATCGGCAGCTGCTCTTCGATGGCAGTCCAGTCGACCTTGGGTAGCTGTTCCGTGCGCGCCTCGCGCGTTGCTTCGCGCAAGGCACGATCGATGCGATCGGGAGTCATGCCGGCTCCTTGTGCGGCTCGGCGCCGGCGGGTGCGGGATCGGACAACGGAGGGAGCGCGTCAGCGAGCGCGGCGAGCGCGGGCTCGCCTGCGAGATCGGCGAGCAGCGAGCGCCGCGCGTAAAAGAGCCGCGTGCGCACGGTCAGCACCGGGGCGCCGACGATCTTCGCGATGTCGGTGGGCGAGAGCCCTTCGAGCTCGTGAAGGACGTATACGGTTCGCTTCTTCTCGCTCAGGCGGTCGAGGAGGCGGTAGAGCGCCGCGACGCGGCGCCGGCGCGCGAGCTGCTCGTCCGGCAGATCGGCCTCGTCGAGCTGCGCGTCGCTCGGCCCGGGCGCGAACGACGGACGGCTGCGGAGCGCGCGCCGGTGCATGAGAACGACGTTGATCGCGATGCGGTAAATCCAGGTGCCGAGCCGGGCTTCACTCCGGAAGCTGCCGAGGCTCCGGTGGACCTGCACGAAGGTCTCCTGGACGAGATCCTCGAGGTCCGGGCTTCCGCCCGTCATGCGGTGGATCAAGCGGGTGACGCTCGTCCGGTGCTCACGGAAGAGCTGTCGAAAAGCCGCCGGTTCGCCCGCGCGGCAGCGCGCCACCAGGTCGCTCCCGTCACTCACCACGCTGAGGGTAGCGCTTTCCGGCGCCGGAGGCTCGCGGCGGGCCTCCAAGCGGTGCTCCCCCGACCACGCGGCTGCCCGCGACCCCGTATACTCGGAAATGGGTGCTGGTCTCACCGAGCGGGTCCGTTGCGGCCCGCTCGGCTTTCATTCAAGCGCGGGGCGGTTTCAGAAAACCGTCTTCAAATCCACTGCGGGCTTCTTTTTCTGCTCGAGAATGCGGTTCACGGCGCGCAACAGCCGGGTCTTGGCGGGGCCGGCGACGGCCTTGCCGACCGATGCCGACTCGATGAGGCGCGGGGTGACCGGGCGTCCCGAACGCGGCTTGGCCGGCTTCTCGGCGCCTTCCGCCGCCTTCGCGCCTTCGCCCTTTGCCGCCTTTTTCGCGAACTTGAGCTTCCGATCCGTCGGCTGCAGGCGCTCGATGCGCTTGGACACCGTGAGGATTCGGCGCGGGTCAATCTTGTTATCCTTGAGGAATTGCGCGAATTTGGTTGCCATGAGGGCTCCAGCAGCACTCGTCGGGCGAGCGCCGGCCTTGAGGGGAGGCACCCTATAGCATGGCCACCGAGCTCGACGAAGCCGCGACAATCGTGCTCGGCCGGGCGCAAACGCGGCCCCGGGTGGGGGTCGTGCTCGGCTCCGGTCTCGGGGCCTTCGCTCATGGCATGGCGGAGCGCATGGTCGTCCCTTATGCCGACATTCCCGGGTTTCCGCCGCCAGGCGTCGCGGGGCATTCGGGTGAGCTCGTGCTCGGGACGGTGCGTGACGTTTCGGTCGCGTGCCTCTCGGGGCGCGTGCATCTTTACGAGGGACACCCGCCGCACCGAGTCGTCTTCGGAGTGAGGCTTTTAGCCGCGCTCGGCTGCGGCATCGTGCTGCTCACCAACGCAGCGGGTGGCATTCGTCCGGGGCTTCGCCCTGGAGCATTGCTCCTCTTGCGCGATCACGTAAATTTCACGGGCACGAACGCGCTCGTGGGTCCCAATGAGTCGCCGTTCCCGCGCTTCCCCGATATGAGTACAGCCTACGATCTCCGTTGCCGAGAGCTCGCGCACGAAACGGCGCGCGCCGAAGGGCTCGAGCTCGACGAGGGTGTGTACGCCGGTGTGCTCGGGCCTAGTTATGAAACGCCCGCGGAGATCCGTATGCTGGGCATGCTGGGAGCGGACGCGGTCGGTATGAGCACCGTGCTCGAAGTCGTCGCCCTGCGCCATCGCGGCGTGCGGGTCGGCGCAGTGAGCGTCATCACGAACATGGCGGCGGGACTTTCGAGTGCCCCCCTCGACCACGCTGACGTCCAAGCGACCGGCGCGGCCACTCGGGATCGGCTGGAACGGCTTCTTTCCGGCTGGATTCAACGGTTGGCCGCGGAGGTCGCCCCTGCCTGAACTCACCCCCGCCGAGAGCCGGCTCGTTTCCGCCGCGAAGGCCGTTCGCGAGCGCGCGTACGCTCCGTATTCGAAGTTTCGCGTGGGCGCTGCGATCGAAACGGCGCAGGGCACCGTCTTCTCGGGCGCCAACGTCGAGAACGCGTCTTACGGCGCGACCGTGTGCGCCGAGCGCGTAGCGATTTTCTGCATGGTGGCGGCGGGTGAACGCAACGTGACGCGCGTCGCCGTGTACACCGAAGCGTCCGAGCTCACGATGCCGTGCGGCCTGTGCCGTCAGGTGTTGGTCGAGCACGCGCCGAACGCGGAAGTGATCGTCGCCGGGCCGAGCGGGCACAAGAAGACGACGATTGCCGCGCTGATGCCCGAGCCGTTCGTGTTCGAGGGGCCGCCATGACGCGCGCGAGCCCCGTCGTTCCGCCACGCATCATTCCGGGCACGCCGCCCGAGATCGTCGTGTACGACGAGCCGCACGACTGCCCGTACGTACCGGGGCGCGTGGCGGTCTTACCGCTACGCGTGCCGTCGCGCAGACTCACGGGTGACGAGCTCGAGCAGCGCCTGTCGGCCGGTGATCGCCGGCAGGGGATGTTCCTCTACCGCACGGCTTGTCCGGAATGCCGCGCGTGCGAGCCGATTCGACTCGACGTACGAACGTACGAACCCAACCGCTCGCAGCGGCGCGCGCTCGCGCGCGGTGACGAGCGCCTTCGGTATGAAGTCGGTCCCCCGCTCTTGGACGAGACGCGCGTCGAGCTCTACAACCGCCACAAGCAGCTGCGCGAGCTCGGCGACGGCGAGATCGACCTCGCGGGCTATCGCCAATTCTTGGTGATGACGTGCTGCGAGAGCTTCGAGATCCGCTACCTGCTGGGCGATAAGCTCGTCGCCGTCGCGCTCGCGGACCGCAGCACCGACGCCCTCTCCGCCGTCTACTGCTTCTACGATCCGAGCTGCGAGGATTTGAGCCTCGGCACGTACTCGATCCTCAAGCAAATCGAGCTCTGCCGTACCTGGGGGCTGCGTTACCTGTACCTCGGGCTCTACATTCAGGACTGCGAGCGCATGCGCTATAAAGCCCGATTTTTGCCGCATGAACGCCTGCTCGACGGGCGCTGGGTGACGGTGGGGCGCGCGGACGGCGAGTGAGTGCCGCCTGGCTGAACGAGGCTGGCGGGCTTCGCTATCATTGGCGCGGCTTTCGCTACGCCGACAATCTGTGGTCGCCGTTTCGCTTCGCGCTCGCCGAGTGGCTCTACGCATGGGAGCCGCCCGAGAAGAAGCTCGTCGTCGTGGGCGCGAGCGGCGGCTGGTGCGTGCAGCCGTTCTTTTTCGAGCGCTTCACGGACGTCTTGTGTCTCGAGCCGGACCCCGTTGCGCACTTCGTGTTTCGGCGCCGGCTCGCGAGCGCGCCGCTCGAGGCACGACCGAAACTGAGGTTCGAAGCACGTGATCACGTGCTCGCGGATCCGACGGCGCTCGTGCGGCTGCTCGATGCCGAGGGTGATACGGCCGTGCTCTTCACGAACATCTTGGGGCAGCTGCGCGTCCTCCTCGGTGCCGACGCGCTCGACGACGCGCGGCTCACGGCGGTGCGCGACGCAGTCCACGCGGCGACGCGGTCACGCAGCTGGGCGAGCTTTCACGACCGCGTTTCGGGCGTGCTCGAGCCACAGCTCGACGCACCGGCGCGCGCTGCCACTCGGCTCACGGACGCGGACGTCGTGCGGCGCTTTTTCCCCGCGGTGGAAGCGTCGGCGGCGCGAGCCGACGGCTCGGGGGAGCTCCTGGATCACCTGACGGCCGGCTTTTTTCCCGAGGATCGGCCGCACGCGTACTTCTCGTGGCAGCTCATGCCCGGGGTGTTTCACTTGATTGAGGCGACGTGCGGTGTGCGCGGCGCCCGCTGACGGCTGGCGCGGGCAGCGCTCAACCGCGGTTCTGCTGAGCTTCTTCGATGCGCGCGAGCGTCGCCGCGAGCGCGTCTTTGGCGCGTTCGAGCGCGGAGTCGCTGTTCTTGATCGCGCCGATGAGCTCTTCGGCGCGCTGCTTTTCGCCCGAGAGCGCGCTTTCTGCGCTGCGGGCTGCCGTGCGCGCGACGTCGAGCTCCTGCTCGAGCTTCGCGATGGCGCGCGCGCGTTGCGTCGCGGTGTCGCGGAACGACTCGAGCTCGTTGCTCGCGGCTTCGAGCTCGCCTTTGGTGCGACCGAGCTGCTCCTCCGCCGTCGCCACGCGGCTTCGCGCCTCCGCGAGGGCGGCGCGATCGACCATGAGGTCCGACTCGAGCGACGAGACGCGCTGCGCCCGCTCTTCGGCGTCGCGCCGTGCGGCTTCGACTTCGGCCGATTTGCTTTCGATCTGGCGCGCCGTCGCGGCTTCGATTTCCGAGAGCGCCTGGCCGTGCTCGGCGCGCACCTTGCCGAGCGCTTCGTCCTGCGCGCGGCTCAGGGCCATCACCTTCGCCTCGTGCTCCTGCTCGGCTTGGCCGCGCACCTCGGCGCGCGCGGCGTCGACCGCGTTTTGGCGCTCGCTTGCCGCCTCGGCGGCCGCCTTCTCGAGCGCTTCACCCAGCAGCTTCTTGCCCTGCTCTTCGGTCGTGGCGACGGCGGCTTCGAGCTCGGCTTCACCGCGGCGCTTGGCTTCCTCGATGTCGTTGCGAAGCGCCGTCTCGCGCGCGTCCCGCTCCGCGAGTTCGGCGTCGCGTCCGGCGCGGTCGCTCGCGAGCTCGGCGCTCAAGAGATCGACGTCGCTCTTCAGCTTGTCGGCCTTGCGCCGGAAATCCTCGGCGCGCTTGGCGGCCTGATCCTTGTCGTTCTTCGCGGCGTCTTCGCGCTTCTGCGCATCGACGAGCTTCTGCTCCATCTCGGCGACGCGATCGGCGTAGTCCGCCTTCTCGCGTTCGAGCACGAGCGCGCCGTCCTTGAGCGAGAGCAGGTCCTTGTCGCGCCGCGTGATCTCGTCGCGCAGCTCGAGGAGCTCCTTGTCCTTCTTGTTGAGCTGCTCGCGCAGATCCAGAAAATCGCGCGCGGAACCTTGGGCCTTGCCGGAGGCGAGCCGCGCCTTCGTGTCGTCGAGCTCGCGCTGCAGGCGCTGCACTTCCGCGTCGCGCGAGGCGCCGCGCCGAACGGCGTCGTCGAGCTCGTCGGCGCGCGCTAGGGCCGCACGCTCGCTGTCTTCGACTTCGCGCAAGCGCAGCTTCAGGCGATCGATCTCGTCGTGGAGCCGCGCCGCGTCGGGGCTCACCGACGGGCGGCGCGCGGCGCCGGGCACGAGGCTCGCGGGGCGCGGCGCGGAAGGCGGCTCGACGGGCGGCGCCGACGACAACGCGGTCATTTCCAGGGGCGGCGGCTCGACGGATTCCGGAGCTGGGGGCGCAGGCAGCGGCGCCTCGAGCAGCGCGGCTTCGGCCAGCACTTCGGGCTTAAGGCTCTCGATTTCGAGCCCGCCCAGGCTGTCGGGGGGCGGCGGCACCGGCACGCTCTCGATCTCGAGCGGCGGTTCGGAGAGCGTCATCACCTCGACCGGAGCGGAGTCCGCGGCGGTCGGCGCGATGCTCGGCGCGGCCATGATGATTTCCTCGTCGACCACGGTGACGTCGCCGGTTTCGGCGGGCGCGGGCGATTCCTCGATGTCGTCGATGAGCAGATCGGAGTCGTCGACGAGCGACGGCTGTGAGTTGCGGTCGCCCGTGCCGGCTGCGGCCGCGGCGGCGCCATTGAGCCCCGCAAGCGACCCCGTGCGCGCGATGAGCGCGTCGAACGCGATCGGCTTGTGGATGTAGTCCTCGGCGCGTCCCCGCAAGCGCCGGTGCTGCTCGAACGTCTCGTCCGTCGAGTCCGAGCTCAAGATCACGACCGGCACGGCCTGGAGGCCCGGGTCGCGCTTCAGCTTGTTGCAGACCGAAAAGCCGTTGCTGCGCGGGAGCTCGACCGCGAGGTAGATGATGTCGGGTTTGTCTTTTGCGGCTTGCTGCAAGCCGACCGTCGCGTCGTCCACGACGGCGACCTGACAACCCATCTGCGCAAACCCGGTTCGCAGCTCGTTGGCGAAGGCGGCGTCGCTCTCGAAGATCAGGATTTTCTTCGACATCTCCCGGCAGCGCCACGATAGCCGGGCACGCCGAGCAGGGTCAAACGCGGAGCTGGGGCGTGTGCGGATGTAGGTGCCGCGCGCGGCTAAGCCGGCCCGGTCTTCGTCGGGTTTCGGGCGGCTTTCTCAGCGTGTCCCGACTGCGAGGCGCGCTCGATGAGCTTCTCGACGACCGCGCGGAGCGGCACTTGGCGGAGGCGTAGGCCCACGAGCAGGTGGTAGAGCACGTCCGCGGCCTCGCTCGCCACGCGCTCGTCGCTTTCCCCGGCGATCGCCCGCGCGACCTCCCCCGCCTCTTCTTCGATCTTCTTATTGATCTTGCCTGCGCCCCCGTCGAGCAGCGACTTCGTGTAGCTCTTCTCGGCCGTCGCCGCGGCGCGCTCGGCGATCGTCTCCTCGAGCTCGAAGAGGTACGGCAGCGCCTGGCGTTCGGGCTCGCCGACCCCGCCGTCGGTGACGCGGCGGAAGAAGCAGGTCGGGCGGCCCGTGTGACACGAGGCGCCCTCCGGATCGACGAGCAGGAGCAGCGTGTCCGCGTCGCAGTCGGCCAGCACGCTCGTGACGCGCAGGCGGTGACCGCTCGTTTCGCCCTTCACCCACAGCTTTTGGCGCGAGCGGCTGTAGAAGGTGGCAAGCCCCGTCGAGAGCGTTTGCTCGAGCGCGGCGGCGTTCATCCACGCGACCATGCGCACCTCGCCCGTCGCGCGATCCTGCACGACCGCGGTGACGAGGCCGTTCGAGTCGAAGGTGATGTCCGGTTGGGCCAAAGCGAGCGGAGTCTTGGCACGATTGGGGGGCGGTCGCCCCCGTGATGGGCGCGAAGTGGTGGGTGCAGGACCCAGCCTGGAGCGCTAAATCGCGGAAATTACGTGGTTCTTTGGCTGGTGCGCAATCTGCATACTGGAGCGGTATGGCTCGCCACCTCAGCACCGCCCTGCCGCTCCTTTCCCTGCTCGGCCTCGTCGCCTGCACGGGTAACTCCGACACGCTGACGCCCGACAACAGCAAGACGGACGTGTCGAAGATCGTCTACGCCGTGCGGCAGAACACACTGACCGACGCCAACGGCAACGCGACCACGATCGATGTCGCGGGCGGCATGGGCCAGGTGATGGACTACGGCCGGTACGTGCCGGGCGGCAGGCTCGAGATGTACGACCTCAGGACCGCCGATACGCAGAACCTGATCGGCGACCTCGACAAGGCCGACATCTCGAGCGTCGATGTGAGCTTCGACGGCGCGCGCATCCTCTTCACGATGAAGACGTCGGACAGCGACCACTACCACGTGTACTGGACGGCTGCGACGCCGGACGACAGCGGCGTCTACGAGCGGCACCAGCTCACGTTCGGCGACTACGACGACATCAACGCGGTTTGGGCGGATTCGGCCCGCATCGTGTTCGTGACGAACCAGGCGTACACGCAGATGGGCACGCGCGCCGACGAGTACGAACACGCGCGCGTCGTCACGCAGCTCGGTACGGTCACCGTCGACGGCGGCGACGCGGATCGCAAGCTCTGCTCGCAGAACCTCTCGCACATCGTGAATCTGTTCAGCATGGCGGACGGCCGCGTCGGCTTCTCGCGCTGGGAGCACCTCGAGGGCGTCAACGACGTGAAGCTCTTCGCGATGAACCCGGACTGCACGCAGGTGACGGCCGTCGGCGGCCAGCACGACAAGCCGGGCAATTCGCTCGTGCAGGTGAACGAGACCACGACGCCGAACGTCTTCGTCGGCGTCGTGACGAACCGCGAGAACACGATTCAAGCCGGTTCGCTCTTCCGTTACGACGCGCGCTCCGCGAACGATCCGACGCGCATCGACGAAGAGAAGACGGGCGCCTTCACGGTGGTCACGCCGGGCGTGCCGACGGGCGACGATCCCTCGCCGATCGGCCGCTATCGGTCGCCGACCGTGCTGCCCGACGGGCGGTTGCTCGTGACGTGGGCCCCCGGCGTGGTCAACGACCAGAACGAGTTCGATCTCACGCCGCCTGACTACGGCATCTACCTCTACAACGAGCAGACGCGGTCGAACGACCTGGTCGTGAACCACGACACGACGTGGGAGCTCTACGCTCGCGCGATCGTCGCGCGTGACGAGCCGCCGCTCGTTCCGTCGCGCCAGGACATCGCGGACGACACGATCGCCGCGACGATCGGCTCGATCAACATCCAGCAAACGTCGCTGACCTCCCGCCACGGCGAGCACGTGGACGGCGCCGAGTTCAGCAACTCCACGATGGACGACGCGCTCGGCGAGGCCGTCCGTGTGCGCATCATCGAAGGCTTCTCGACCGAGGCCGCGCCGGGCGCGACGATGTTCGGCCTGACGATGGCGGAAGGCGCCGCCATCCTCGGTGAGGCGAAGGTCAACTCCGACGGCTCGTGGATGGCGCAGGTGCCGCCCTACGTTCCGATGCACCTCCAACCGATCGACCGCTACGACATGGCGATCCGCAGCCAGACGACCTGGATCCAGAGCATGCCGGGCGAGAGCCGCGTTTGCGGCGGCTGCCACGAGGATCGCACCTCCGAGGTGCGCCCCGCCGATCAGCAGCTGACGGTCGCCGCCGGCAAGGATCCGGAGATGTACAACCTGCCGATCGCGTCTCGCACGGAGTTCCCGTGGGCGTACGCGAACGACGCGCAGAACGTGAACGAGATCCAGTCGCTCCTGAACGCGCGCTGCGTCCAGTGCCACAACTCGACCACCAACGGCAACGGCCCGCAGGACTTCTACACCGTGTCCACGACGGACGCGGCGACCGGCATGGTCTCGGCGATGTACAAGATCCCGCGTTTCGACCTCTCGGACACGCCGATCACCGTCAAGTACGACCGTCAGGAGAAGACGTATCCGAGCTCGTACGTGTCGATCTACTACCCGGCCGCGCTCTCGATGGAGATGGGCCGCGACGGCGCGATGGTGACCGGCACGGTGCCGCCGCGCTGGGGCATCCCGAGCGACGCGCGCCACAGCAAGATGATCGAGAAGCTCAACGTCACCTCGGCGACGGACGCTACCGACTACGCCTGGAAGCTCGGTACGCCGATTCCGGCGGACGACAACATGGGCACCGTGGCCGGCGGCACGCACGTCGATCACGCGGCGGTCGCAGGCCTCACGCGCGACGAGCTCGTGAAGCTCATCCGCACCATCGACATGGGCGGTCAGTTCTACTCGCGCCAGAACACGGCGTTCCAACCCTTCACCAGCGACCCGGTCGGCGGCGGGACGCAGTTCTGATTCGGAAAGCACGGAGAACACGGCAATGAACAAAATTCTCAAAAATTTCTTCGTGAGTACGGCGGCCCTCGGGCTCGCAGCAATCTCCTCCTCGGCGCGCGCCGACGACGACCCGAGCACGCACGCCGGTCGCGCGGCGGTGTACCAGAACCTCCAAAACTCCTCGCTCGAGAACGTGAGCACGCCCGAAGCGATTCGGTCGCTGTTCGACAGCAAGGGCAACGCCAACTTCGCCCCGACGCGCATCTGGTCGACGCTCGAGCACGGTGAGAAGGTCGAGTGCCTGTCGTGCATCCCGCTCGTCGCCGGCCTGCTCTACGACTCGCACGCCAAGACGCGCGAGATCTCGGCCTGGTGGCTGCGGCGCCGCATCTTCGGCGTGTTCGGGCCGGGCGAGGTGTACTCGCAGGTGATCGACACGCTCGCCGATCAGTCGCAGACGGACGTGCGGCGCGCCCGCGCGGCGAACGCGCTCGGTGAGTTCTTGTCGCTCGAAGGCGCGAAGTACCTCGCCACGGCGATTCGAACGGACGGCTCTCCCGTCGTGCGCGCGTCGGCGGTCCAGGCGCTCGAGCGCATGAACACCGAAGGCACGAACGGCGAGCTCGGCTATGCGATGCTGAACGACGCGGACGCGTCGGTGCGGCTCGCGGCGCTGCACGCGGCGACGCGCGTCAACGTCTTCACGAACGTCGAGTCCATCGCGAGCCTCGTCGGCGACGACTCGGCGCTCGTGCGGCAGAGCGCGGCCGCCGCGCTCGGGACGATGCGCGTGAAGGACTCGGTGGACGTCCTCGTGTTCCTCTCGTCGGCGGACAACGAGCCGGACGCGAGCGTACGTAAGTCCGCGGTTTGGTCGCTCGGTCAAATCCGCGACGGCAGCGCGCTCGACGCGGTGACGGCGGCCCAGCACGATTCGGACGCGTTCGTGCGCGACGCCGCGCGCTTCGCGACGATCGCGCTCGGCGGCTCGATCCGCTGAGCTCTCGGGGGTGCGGCTCGGATCGCACCTACACCGGCCCCAACGACGCCTTCCGCCGTGAACGACGCCTCTTCCCGGCGACGGCGGCGGGGGCTACCCTGAGGAACGTGCGGTTTCGCCCAAGATCTGCGCCCGCTTCGCTCGCGCTCGTCGCTCTGATCTCGGTCACGGCCGGCTGTGACCGGAGCGGCTCCGACTACGGCAACACCACCTTCTACGACCGCAAGATCGAGCCGGCGATTCACACGGCCGGCTGCACGCCGAGCGGTGCCGGTTCGAGCTGCCACGTCTCGGACGGCAACGGCAACGCCGACGGCAACCTGTCGTTCGAGAGCTACGACACGCTCGCGCTGCGGCGCGACCTCCTCGTCGACTACGGGCCGTACGGCGTGCCCGGCCTCCTGCTCAAAGTGCTCCCGCCGTTCAAGGTGTCGCTCACCAACTGGCGCGCGGAAGATCCGCTGCTCATCACGACCGCCGTCACGCACGACGCGAAGAGCCAGATCGACGTGACGAGCGCGCAGTTCGTCACCCTCGACACCTGGATCAGAAACGGCGCGGCCGAGAACAACGCGCCGCCCGCCGTGCCCGCGCGAACGCTCGATCCGTGCACGGAGTCGCCCGGGCGAGATCCACTGTTCGATCCCACGACGGATCCCGGCACCCCCGACTACGGCACGTTTGCCGCGACGGTGGCGCCCGTCGTGGCCGCGCAGTGTGCCAACGGCAATTGCCACGGTGCGTCCTCGAACGCGCTGCACCTCACGTGCGGCAGCACGCCGGAGGGCATCCGCTGGAACTACTTCGCGCTGCAGGACTACGTCTCGGCGGACGCCACTTCGAGCGAAATCCTCCGGCGCGCGCTCGCCCCGGAGTCGGGCGGCACGTTCCACGAAGGCGGCACCATCTTTCCCTCGCGTGACGACCCGGGCTACCTCGCGATCCAGAACTGGGCGAAGGAGAAGGGCGGCCCCACCAACGTTCCGACGAACGCGGGCTTCGAGTTCTTCGCCGATCGCGTGCAGCCGATGCTGGTCAAGCGCGGTTGCATGATGCTCGGTTGCCACTCCGCGTCGATGTTCCACGACTACCGCCTGCGCGGCGGCAGCGGCGGTCAATTCAGTCTCGCCGTCACGCGGCACAACTACGAGCTGTCGATCGAGCAGCTGGCGCTCGAGTCGCCCGATCCGAACGCGAGCCGCCTCATCGCCAAGAACCTCGCGCCCGAAGCCGGCGGCATCCGCCACCGCGGCGGTTCGCTCTTCGGCACGGGAGAGCTCGACACGCCCTGCGACATGAGCGCGGCGGCGACGGGGCCGATCGACGATCAAAAGCCCTATTGCGTGATTTCAGCCTGGTTCAAGGCGGAGCAGGTGGAGCGCATGACGGGCGCGACGCCGTTCTCGGGCGTCGTGTACGTGAAGCGGGCTGCCGCGAGCGGGCCGGACACGCCGCAGGACTACGCCACGTATCAGCCGGGCGCCGAGGTGATCCAGAACGCTGCGAGCTTCGCGGCGGACGGCAGCGTGACGCTCGGCGGCCAGACGAGCTTGAGCACGCTGTGCGGGCTCACGCCGGCCACGTCGGACGCGCGGAGGCCGGCCGTTTCTTGGGACGGCAAGCGCATCGCCTTCGCGGCGCGCGCGAGCGCGAACGATCCGTATCACGTGTACGTCGTGAACGGCGGCTCGTGCGCCATCGACGCCGCCATCGACGCGCCCGCGCAGAACGACCAGGGCGAGCCAGTGCCCGTGAACGGCGAGCTCGTGCACAACTTCGATCCGGCGTTCGCGCCCGACGGCCGCATCGTCTTCGCTTCGACGCGCGGCAACATCATGAACACCGGCGCGTTTTCGTACTCCGGCCCGCAGCGCACGCCGGCCGATCCGTCGCGCCTGAACGCGAACCTCTACATCGAGGAGCTCGACGGTCACGTCCGGCAGCTCACCTTCCTCAGCAATCAGGAATTTTTGCCGTCGTTCATGCGTGACGGCCGGCTGATTTTCACGACGGAAAAGCGTGCGCCGAACTTCTACCAGCTCGCGGGGCGCCGCATGAACCTCGACGGCGGCGACTACCACCCGCTCTTCGGCCAGCGCAGCACCATCGATTTCACGCAGTTCACGGACGTGGTCGAGCTGGCCGACAAGAACCTCGCGTTCATTCTGAGCGACCAGGGCGCCGAGCGCAGCGCCGGGACGCTCGCCGTCTTGAACCGCAGCGTCGGTGTCGATCAGCTGAGTGAAACTGCCGCCGACTACACGGTCGATCCGACCGCTATCACCACGCCGAACAAGCCCTTCTACCAACACTCGCTGAAAATCGTCGACCCGAACGCGACCGGGAAGCTCGGGGGGACGCTGGGCGCCTACCGCAACCCGGCGCCGCTGCCGAACGGCAACCTGCTCGTGAGCTACTCGCCGACGACCACCGCGCTCGACGCCTTCAGCGGCAAATTCGAGATCGACGTCGTCAACCCGCAGACGGCCGCGCGCACGGCGCTCGTCTCGGATCCGGCGGCAGACTGCTTGTGGCCCGTGGCCGTTTACGCAAAACCGAACAACGGCGTCTTCGCGTCGCGCTACGACGAAGCGAACGCCGCCGTCTTCATCGGCAGCGGCTCGAACGCGACGGTGACCGTGCTCGACATGGGCGTCCTCGGCAGCCTGCTGTTCCAGAACACGCGTTCGGGCCGCGAGCTCCCCTCGTTCAGTTCGTTCGGCGTGTACGAGGATCTGCCGCCGGAGCAAGGCGTGACGGATTTTGCTTCGGGCGGGAGCTACGTCCTCTCCGACGCTTACGGCCAGCAGTACATTCGCCGCCAGCTGCTCGGCAGCGTGCCGGTCGAGAGCGACAACTCCGCGAGCGTGATGCTGCCGGGCGGCGTGCCCGTGAGCCTCGAGATCAACACGAAGCTTGCGGCCGACGGCGGCGCGGTCACGCATGAGCAGCGCGAGGAAATGCAGTTTTATCCGGGAGAGCGCGCTCACCAGAGCTTCCGGCGCGAGCTTTTCAACGGCCTCTGCGGCGGTTGTCACGGCTCCGTGAGCGGCCGCGAGATGGATCTGGCCGTGAAACCGGACATCCTGACGACGGCGTCGCAGGTCACGGCTCGCGACAAGTCGCCGACCGATTTGACGGGCGCGCCCGCGGGGCGGCCGGCGGTACCGCCCGCGAATTGAGCGAACGCGCGCGCTACTTGGCTTCGAGCAGCTCGACCAAGCCCGCTTCGTTCGACCACGAGAACACGACACGCCGGCCGCCGAAAGCGACGGCCGGCAGCGGCATTCCCGTCGGCGTGAAACCTTCCGCGCGCAGGAGCTCGAGCGCGTCTTCGAGTACGGCCACCTCGTAACACGTGTGATACGGGCCGGCCTTCGTGCGCTTGAGCCAGCCCTGCGCCGGCGACTCGGCGTGGAGCGGGCTGACGAGCTCGACGAGCGGCGAGTCCTCGCGCTGCATGAACACGATCGCGACGCCCTGGAGTGGATCCTCGTAGCGCTGGGAGGCCGTGTACCCGAGGGCGCGGTAGACGCGCGCCGCGCTCTCGAGCTCGCGCGTGACGACTCCGACGTGATGAAACGCGAGCTGCATGCGCTGTCGTCTCGCTAGCTTGCGGGCGTGCCCACGATCACGCACGAGATCGTGACCTGGTTCTTGCGGGCGCGCGCTTCGCTGTAGCCGGTCATCGGGAAAAAGTGCTGATCTTGCACCGCGTAGCCGCTAGAGCGCACCATTTCGACGGCTTCTTCCGGCGTGCGCAAGAGGTAGATGTGATCGGGGGCGGGGCTGTTCACGGGTACGTTCACGAACAGCCGCCCGCCGGGCGCGAGATGCGGGCGCAGGCTCCGGAGCGCCGCGTGTGGGTCCTCGAGGTGCTCGCAGACTTCACTGATGACGATGCTGTCGAAGCGGCGCTCGCCGACGGGCGCGTCGAACAGGTTGCGCTTCTCGAGCAGCACCTCGCGCGGGACGGCGAGCCGCGTGAGCGCGTCGCGCGTCGCGCTGAGGCTCGCGTCGCTCAGGTCCCAGCCGGCCAGCTCCGACGCACGCTCGTCGCGCGCCGCGAAATGCAGCAAGAGCCCGTGGCCCGGCCCGACCTCGAGGTGCCGGTAGCCCGCGACGTTACGCGGCAAGAACTCCCGCGCGTAATAGTCGATGACGCGCGTGTGGTTTTCCCACCATACCTGCGAGAGGAGCAGGCCGTTCATGTAACGCGCCATGTATTCCGTGTTCGCGTACACCTCGCGCACGGCGTCCTCGAAGCGCGTGAGGCGGTAACTTCCGGTGCGCCGTAGGTGCAGCTCTTCTTCGTAAAGATTGCCGCACAGCCAGCGATAGTCGCGCGTGACGAGCTCCGGATCGTCGCAGAGCTTGAGCACGAGCTCTGCGACGCGTTCCGCGGCCTCGAGGTCGGTCGCTTCGAAGCGCTTGCGGAGAAACTTTTCGTGCTCGGGCCACGTGCGAAGCTGAAGCTCGAGTAACCGGCTCAGCGCTGGTCGGCTCGCGACGGCGGGGTTCATTCCGAGCGAGAATAGCCTTCGGCGAGGCGCAGCGGAACGGCGCGTCGCGCCTCACCGCCGCGCGTCTTGCCGGGTTCGGGTTACTGGGTTACTCCTCTCGCGTAACGTGGGCTTCGGCGCTGGTGCTTTACCTGGCATGGCTCTCGGCGACTTGAAGCAGCTCCTGCTCGCCGGTGAAGCGCCAGCGTTCTGGGACGCCTTGCGCACCGCGAGCGCATCGGCTCGCGATTTCAGCGAGCTCATCGCCCTGTCGGCGCTGCGCAAGCGCGCGCAGGCACGCGGCATCGTCCGGCCGGCTGAGGCCGCTCGCGTGCGTTTGGCGGTGCTCGGCGGCTCGAGCCTCTACCCGCTCCACGAGCTCCTCACGCACCTGCTCGAAGCCGAAGGCGTCGCGTGCGAGCTCTTCACCGGCGAATTCGACAACTATGCCGCCGAGATCCGCGAGGCGGACGGCGCGCTCTACGCGTTCGCGCCCGAGGTCGTGCTGCTGCTCCCCGCGGCGCAGCGCTGCCATTACCCCGGGAGGCTCGGGGACCCGCGTGAGCTGGCGGAAGCGGCGGCCAAGGCCGTGGCGGACGAGCTGCTCGAGCTCGCGGCGCTCCTGCACGAACGCACGCACGCCGAGGTGCTGCTCGGTAACTTCGCGCTGCCCGCGCGGCGCGACCTCGGTGAGCTTCGGGCGCGCCTGCCGACCTCGACGTGGAACTTTCGTAAACGCGTGAACGCCGAGCTCGCGCTGAACGCGCCGGCCTACGTGCGCATCTGCGATCTCGAGTTCTTGGCGTATCGCTCGGGCGGGCTCGCGACCGAGGACGCCGGCGCCTGGTTCGAGAGCAAACAGCCGGGCTCGCCGGAGTTCTTGGTGGAGCTTGCGCGCGAGGCGGCCGGCTTGATCCGCGACTTACGGGCCGCGGCGAAGAAGGTTCTGGTTCTCGACCTCGACAACACGCTCTGGGGCGGCGTGCTCGCCGACGACGGGCTCGAGGGCGTCGAAATCGGTGACACCTCGCCGCGGAGCGAAGCGTTCAAGGCGTTTCAGCGCTACGTGCTCGGCCTCAAGCAGCGCGGCGTGCTCCTCGCGGTATGCAGCAAGAACGACGCGGCCGTCGCCGAGCGGGCGTTTCGCGAGCACCCCGAAATGGTCCTGTCGCTCGGGGATTTCGTGAGCTTCAAGGCGAATTGGGAGCCGAAGTCCGACAACCTGCGGCAGATGGCGGAAGAGCTCGCCCTCGGCCTCGACAGCTTCGTGTTCGCCGACGACAACCCCGCGGAGATCGAGATCGTCCGGCAATTCACGCCCGCGGTCGCCACGCTCTTGCTCGACGGGGACCCGGCGGAGTTCGTCGGCAGGCTCGCTGACTCGCGCCACTTCGAGCCGCGCAGCATCACGGCCGAGGACGCCGAACGCACCGCTCAGTATCGTGCGGAAAGCGCGCGCCAGGCGAGCATGGGCAGCACCGCCGACATGGCGAGCTACCTCGCGTCGCTCGAGATGCGCGCGACCGTGCGGCCGTTCGTCGACGTCGACGTGCCGCGCCTCGCCCAGCTCATCAACAAGAGCAACCAATTCAATTTGACGACACGCCGGCGCACCGAGGCCGAGGTGCGGGAGCTCGCCGCGAACCCGGACTACATTTGCCTTTCGCTGCGTCTCGCCGACAAATTCGGCGACCACGGCTTGGTGTCCATCGTCGTGGGCCGGGCAGACGGCGCCGTGCTCGAGCTCGATACGTGGCTCATGAGCTGCCGGGTGCTCAAGCGCCAGGTCGAGGACACGCTGCTCAACGAGGTCGCGCGTCTCGCGCAGGCCCGCGGCTGCCGGGAGCTGCTCGGCGTCTACCGCGAGACGGCGAAGAACGGCATGGTGCGCGACTTCTATCCGCGCATGGGCTTCGAGCCCGCCGCTGTCGGCCCCGAAGGCGCGGCGTACAAGCTCGACCTCGCTGCTTATTGCCCGCGACAGACCAGCATTACCCTCGTGAACGCATGACCCAAGCCGAAGTTTTCGCCAAGCTGCAGACGATTTTCGACGACGTCTTTCTCGAGCCGCCCAAAGTGAGCGCGGAGCTCTCGGCGAGCGACGTCGACGAATGGGATTCTTTGATTCACATCTCGCTCATCGTCGCCATCGAGAAGGCGTTCGGCGTGCGCTTTCGTGTCGGTGAAACCGAGGCGACGAAGAACGTCGGCGAGCTTGCCGACCTCATCGCCAAGCGCCAGCTCGAGAAGTAGCGCGTGACACCGGCGTTCTCGTCTTCACGGCGGACGCTTGCGTTCGTGGCGTTGCTCCTCTTGCTCTTCGCGGCTCCAGCGTTCGTCGCGGCGAGCGGCGGCCTCGAGCGGCGCCTGATCTACCCGGCGATCCCCGTGAAGTACGGCTCGGCAGCCTGGATCGCGCGGCAGATTTTCGAGAACGAGCGCGACGCCGACATCGTCTTCATGGGCTCGTCGCATATGTTGACGGCGGTGCGGACACGCTACGTCAAGGAGGAGTTCAGCCGCCGGCTCGGGCGTGAAGCCGAGGCGTTCACGCTCGCATGGCCACGGGGAGGCTTCGACGTGCTCTCCGTCATCGTCGAGGATTTGCTCGCCCACCGGCGCGTGCGCACGCTCGTCATCTACGACGAGGGCTACGACGAAGTGCCGCACCTCTTGGCCCCGCGCTGGATCTCGCTCGGTCCGAACGGCGACCTCTTGCGCGGGGTGCCGTTCGGTCAAGCGGTCGGTCTCTACGGCAGCGCGGTGCTCGGCTTGCCGCGGCACCTCTTGAGTCTCCTCCGCCCCGATCGGCTCGAGGATCCGACGAGTCCGGCTCCGGACTATTGGACGAATGCGTACCAGGCGCCGAACCTCGCGAGCGAGCTCGGCGCGCTGCGGGCGAGAATTGGGTTCGCCGCGCGTCCCGGCTTCCTACCCATCGTGCCGATCGTGCCGTTCGTCGCGGACGGGAGCGCGACGCCTGCGGACGTCTTCGTCTACGGGCCCGAGACGCGCGAGCAATTCGAGTTCGGCGGCCCGCCGACGGGCCCGTATCAGCTTCATTTCGCGCGCCGCGTCGCCGAGCTCTGCCGAGCTCACGGCACGAAGCTCGTAGTGTTGCATACGCCCACTCTGCGCGAGCGAGGCGCCACGCGGATCATCGAGCGCGACTTCTGGCCGGGCGAGCTCGGCGCCGACGTCGCGCTGCTCGGTATCGCGCCGGCGCGGCTCCTCGCCGGCATCGAACCTTCCAAGGTCGAGCTCCTATTTTACGAAGTCGACCACGTGAATCAGAACGGCCAGGACCTGTTTACTCGGCTCATCACCCCAGCGCTCTTTTCGATCTATGACCGCGCCGCCCCCGCGCACTGAACGCGTCCTCCTCGTGGTCGCCGTCGGCGTCGCGTTGCTCGCGCTCGCGCTTTCGCTGTTGACGCCCGGCTTCGGGCTCGAGCAAACGCTCGTTTACGGCCAATTCTGAGCATGTTCGGACCTATCGACCTGCTGGTGGCGACGCTCTTGGTCGTGAGCGGGCGGCTGCTCGTGCGCTCCGAGCTCAAGCTGAAAGAGCCGCTGTTTGCGCTCGGAAACCTCGCCGCTGCCTACTATTTCTTCGTTGCCGGCAGGCACCGCAACTACGAGCTCGTCTTCGCAGTCGCCTGCGCGGCCTACGTCGCGCTCGCCTCGCTGCACTATCTCGCGCTGCGGCGCTTCGCGCGTCGTGCGGGCCTGTGGCCCTGGGTCGCGTTCGGGTTGCCGATCGCTGTTCTGGTCGTCGTTCGCTACGTGCCGGTGTTGTCGTTCGGCGGGCTCGTGAGTCCGCGCCTGCGCGGGGCGCTCGAGCGGCACACGGATTTCACGTTGAGCGCGGCCTTCCTCGGCCTGTCTTACGTCGCGTTTCGAACGAGCCGCCTCGTGCTCGACGTTCGCAATGGCGCGGTGCCGTGCCCGACGTACGCGCAGTACCTCGGCTTCACGTTCTTCGCGCCGACGCTCTCGGTCGGCCCGATCAGCCCGTACGCGCTTTATCGCGAGGGCTTCGACGCTGCAGAGCGCCCGGTGATTCCGCTCGGGCGCGCGCTGCTGCGCGTGCTCATCGGGGCCGTGAAATACCGCTTTTTCGGGCCGCTCTTCGATCAGATCGGTTACGAGGGGCTCCTGCTCGACGGGCATCCGCACGCGCGGGTCGACGTGCCCGTCGCGGCCGTCGCCTATTACCTCTATCTCTATTGCAACTTCTCCGGCTTCTGCGACATCGCGATCGGCGTTGCTGGCCTGATGGGTATCCCCGTGGCCGAGAACTTCGCGCAACCGTTCGGTGCGCGCAACGTGCGGGAGTTCTGGAACCGCTGGCACATCACGCTCTCGCTCTACATGCGCGACGTGCTGTTCTCGCCTTTGTCGCGCGCGCTCGTGCGCCTCTTCGGCACGGCCCGCAGCAACGAGGCGATTGCGCTCACGATCTTCGTCGTGTTCCTGCTGGTCGGCATGTGGCACGGCGTCGGCTGGCACTACGCCGCGTTCGGCGCCCTCCACGGTCTCGCCATGGTCGCGAACCACTACTACACGCTCCTTTTGAAGCGCCGCCTCGGCAAGGCGGGGTTTGCCGCCTACAACCGCAGTCGGGTGATCGCGGCGCTGGCCGTCAGCGCCACCTTCCTCTACGTCACCGCGACCATTTTCTTCTTCGCGAACGATTGGACCGCCATGCAAACCATCGCGCGCGCACTCCGCTGAAAATTCGCTCGAGCTAGCGCGCGGCGCCGGCTCACTGAATGGTCACGGTCTTGCGCACCGTCACCATGTCCCCCGCGAAGGGCGGGACGCGCGTCTTGCGCATGGTGGACGCGATGCAGCCGCCGGTGGGCGTGGCTTGGAACGGCGGCCCGGAGATTTGTGCGGTCGTGACGCGACCGGTTTGCGAAAAGGTAATGGTGACGATCGCGAGTCCGCTCGGATCGCCGTCCTTGCGGCAGCTCGACGCTTGCAGCGCGGTCGCTTCGAGCGCCGTGCGTGCTGCCGCGACGTCGAAGGGGTCGGTGCCGGCGGAACCACGCGGCTCGACGACGGTGGGGGTCGTGGGCGTCGGGGTTGGGGACGGCGCGGTGGGTTTGGGCGCGGCGGTCGCCTCCGCTTCGCTCGTGGCGGTGGGCTTTGCGGCCGTCGAATTCGACGCGCTCGAGTCCCCGTGCGACTTCGTCGGTCTCTCGGCGGGCGCGGCTGCGGCGACACTCGTGGCTGCTGCGGTCGCTGCGGTGGGCGTCGTTGGTGCGCTTGGCGCCGCCTCCGTAGGTGCAGCCGCAGCAACGGCCCCCGTGTCGCTCGCTTCCGGCGCGGCCGAAGTGACCTCGGCGGCCGTGGCGCTCGGTGTCTCTGCTATCGGCGGCGACGGTTCCGTCGGCGCGGGCGGCGTGACGACGGCGGTTTCCTGCGCGGCGGGCGGCTGCACACGGTGCGTCCAGAAGTACCCGGCGCTACCGCACGCGGCGAGCAAGAGCAGGTAGAGGACGCCGCGGCCCCCCTTCTTTTCCGCGGGCGCGCTCGTCGTCTTCGAAACGGGCGCCTTCGTCGAGCCTCGCGGCGGCGTGGACGCGCTGCCGCTCGGGCGCACCGAAACGGGGGCGCGCATCAGCGCCGACGCGTCGGGCGGCGCGAGCGCGGGAGCGTCGAAGCCAATGTCGCCGCTCAGTAGATCGTCGGTGAGATCCCCCGAGGGCAAACGCGGGCGCTTGGCGTCCTCGGGTTCGACACGCGCGTGCGGATGGGGCGGGTGGGGCACCGGCGGTGCATGCGGCAGGCGTTTGTCACGCGGCTGCGGTACCGGCGTCTTCTCGGGGTCGTCCTCGGCGGCAGGCTCGCGCGCGTAGCCCTTCGGCAGCACCGGAGCGACCGGTCGCACGCTCTCGAGGTAGTCGACCGAATCGATGGGGACCGTCGAGTCGGGCGGCGCCTCGTCGATCGCGAAGAGTTCGGAATCGGGGAGCGACATCGGCGCGCTCGACACGGGCGCGCTCTCTTCCGCGGGAGCCGCCTTGGCAGTAGGCGCAGCGGCCGTGCTCTTGGGCAGCGTGGGGCTCAGGCCGAGCGGCGTCGCGGTGGCGCTCGTCGCCTTCGTCAAAGCGGCGCCGGGCCCTCCGGCAGCATCTTTCAGCGCGGTCTTCACGCCGAGCAAGCCGGGCGAGAGCGCGATGATTTTCGGCTTCGCACCGTTGCCCGTGGGTGTGGGCGTGTTGGCGTCACTCGGCGTCGGCGTCGCCGTGGCCGACACGATGGGCCGGCCGAGTCCGAGCGTCGTGCCGGAAGTCGTCGTGCGCAACGGCAGCGGCGTGCCCGTCGCGCTGCCACCCGGTCGCGGCACGCCACCGGGTCGCGGCACGCCGCCCGGTCGCGGCACACCACCTGCGCGCGGAGCCACGGGTGGGAGCACGTGCGTGTCCGTGTCACGAGCGGGCGGCAACGTCGGCGCTTCGAGCTCGGTGACCTCCGCGATCGGAGGCAGGGTCGGCGCGTCGAGTTCCGTGATCCTCGGCGTGAACCCTTCGGGCGCCGCTCGCACCATGAGCGGCATCACCTCTCCGCCCGACGAGGGCGGCGGCTCGGGGATCTCGAGGTCGGGCATCGACGGCACGTCCGTCTCGTCCGTCTCCGTCGCGAGGTCCATCGGATCACCGGCGTGGCGCACCGTCGGCACCGCACCCTCGTCGACGTGGATCTGCGTCTTGCAGTGCCGGCACGTGACGACGACACCGAAGCCGGCGGCCTTGCGACGATAGAGCGACTCGGCCAGCCGGTAGCTCCGGTTACATTGTGGGCACTTAATGAGGAGCATTACCGAGAGCTCACGCGACGGGCGTTACGCCCAATCATCCCTCGGCTCCCGAGCGGCGCGCAAGAGAACCCGAGCTTTGCCCGCCGGTCCGAGTCGCTGGTCGTTTCCGCCGCGAGCGCGGTCCGTTTCCGCCTCGCCTCACGCGGGCCGCGTGACGATCGCGGCGAGGTGCCGCCCGCCCACTTTGCCGTCGCGTCGGAACGAGAAAAACCGCTCGTCCTCACTCACGGTGCAGCCGCCCACGTCGTCGATGTGCTCCGGCGCAAGCCCGACGGCCGCGAGCTTCGCGCGCACGATGTTGTCGAGGCGGACGTGCGGTTTCATCCCGTCTCGCCGCACCACGCAGGGCACCGGCGAGACCGCAGCGAGCTCCTCGGCGACGTCCTCGTCCACCTCGAACGACCACAAGCGGATGTGCGGCCCCACCGCGGCCACGAGCTCCGGTTCGCCGCCCGCCGTTTCACGGAGCGCGTTCACGCCCGCCTCGACGACGCCACGGACGATGCCGCGCCAGCCCGCGTGGATCGCCGCGACGGCCCCGCTCCGCCGGTCGGCGACCAGGATCGGCACGCAGTCCGCGGTGCGCACGCCGCAGGCGAGACCCGGTGCGCGGCTCACGACGGCGTCCCCTTCGCGCTCGAGCACGGCTTCGGCCGGCTCGTCCCCGTTCAGCCGAACGGTGCCGTTGCCGTGCACCTGAGAGAGAAAGTAGATGCGGTCCGGCGGTAGGCTGAGTGCCTCGCCCGCCAGCGCGAGGTTCTGCGCGACGCGCTCCGGGGCGTCGCCGACCGCGCGCGAGAAGTTGAGCGTCGCGTAAGGGCCTTCCGACACTCCGCCGCGCCGCGTGAAGAAGGCGTGGCGAAAGCCGCTCTCGCGGAGCAGCGCGCTCTCGAGGTATTCCGCCGGCACGCCTCCGGTCTATCCGCGTCGCGTGCGTCGCGCAAGGAGCGATCCTCCCGCGCAAACGTCGTGCTCGGGGACTCCGCTCGTGCGCTCCGCCAAGTTTTGGTATCGATCGTAGGTCGGATGCGCCCCAAAGACCCCTTCATCGGCCGCGAGATCCTCGGCGGACAGTTTCGCGTGCTGGAGAAGGTCGGTACCGGCGGCATGGGCTCCGTCTACAAGGCCTCCCAGCCGGCGATGAACCGGATGGTCGCCATCAAGATTCTTCACCCGAAGCTCGCGGGCCGGAAGGATCTCACCTCCCGCTTTCGCCGCGAGGCGCGCGCCATGAGCCAGCTCACCCATCCGAACACCGCCAAGGTGTTCATGTACGGCGAGGCCGAGGAGGACGGCTCCCTCTACATCGTGATGGAAATGCTCGAGGGGAAGAATCTGAATCAGACCGTGCGCAAGGAGGGCCCGATGCAGCCCGAGCGCGCGATTCCGATTCTGATCCAGGTCTGCGGCGCGCTGCAGGAAGCGCACGATCTCGGCATCGTCCACCGCGATCTCAAGCCCGAGAACATCTTCCTCTCGAAGCAAGGCGGCATCGTCGATTATCCGAAGGTTTTGGATTTTGGTCTGGCCAAAGTCACCGAGCGGCAGATGCAGCCAGGAAGTGTCATTCTTACGCAGGAAGGCATGGTTTTCGGCACGCCCGAATTCATGTCGCCCGAGCAGGCGCAGGGTCGCGTGCTCGACGCGCGCAGCGACATCTACTCGCTCGCGGTGATCCTCTACGAGGTGCTCACCGGCAAGCTGCCGTTCTCGGCGCGCACGCCCATGGAATACATCCAGAAGCACGTGATGGAGCCCGCCATCCCGCTCAATCAGCGCGTACCCGAGCGCAAGTTCGCGCAGGGCCTCGAGGACGTGCTCTCGCGCGCGCTCGCCAAGAAGCCGGACGAGCGCTACCAATCCGCCGCCGAGTTCGGCGAGGCGCTGCGTCCGTACGGCGGCTCCGCGGCGGCTTCGCTGCCCGTGATTCGCGTCGCGGGCCCGCAGGTCGTCGTCGAGCAGCCCGAAGGGGAACTGGGCGAAGCGCCGACGGTCGTGAATCAGTCGAGCGGGCTCGGATTGCTCGTCGGCGTCGCCGTGGCATGCCTACTCGGCGGCGTCGTGATCGCGATCATCGTGATGCGCGCCGTCGGACACTGATGGCAGAACCCCCGCCCCGCGCGGAACCCGCAGCCGAAAGCGGCTCGAACCCGCGGCGCGAGCTCGCGCTCCGCGTCCTCAAGTGGACGGGGGCGACCCTGGGTTTGCTCGTCTTCTCGGTCGTGCTCGCGGTCGCGCTCGTCGTCCGGCACTACCAGGCCGGCTTGCCGAGCGTCGCCGATCTCAAGAGCTACCACCCGCCCGAGGTGACCCGCGTGCTCGCGCGCGACGGCACCGTGCTCGCGAGCGTCTTCGTCGAGCGGCGCACCGTCGTCCCTTTCGCCGAAATCCCGCAGCACGTGAAGCTCGCGTTTCTCGCCGCCGAGGACGCGAGCTTCTACGAGCACCGTGGCCTGAACTACCTCGGCATGCTGCGCGCCCTCGCGGTGAATCTGCGTGCCCGTCACACCAAGCAGGGCGCCTCGACCATCACGCAGCAGGTCATCAAGAACGTCGTGCTCACCGCCGACCGCAACTACGAGCGCAAGATCAAGGAAACGATCCTCGCGCGCGAGCTCGAGCACACGCTCACCAAGGACGAGATCTTCGAGCTCTACCTGAATCAGATTTACCTCGGTCACGGCCGCTACGGCGTCGAGGAGGCGAGCCGCTACTACTTCGGCAAGAAGGTGCGCGATATCGACCTCACCGAAGCCGCGACGCTCGCCGGGCTCGTCGCGTCGCCGGAACGCTATTCGCCGCGCCACGACGAGGCGCGCTCGCTCGAGCGCCGTCACTACGTGCTCGAGCAAATGCTCGAAAAAGGCTTCATCACGCGCGAGCTCCGCGACGCCGCGTTCGACGCGCCGCTCCGCCTCACGCCCGTCTCCGACGGCGAGTCCGATCTCGCGCCCGAAGCCGTCTCGTACGCGCTCGCTCAGCTGCAAACGCTCGTCGGACCCAAGGCGGGAGCCGGTGAAGCGAACGCGAGCGCCCAGCAAGAGGCCCTGCGCGGCGGCTACGTGCTCACCACGAGCATCGATCCGGCGCTGCAAGCCGCCGGTCGCAAAGCGGTGCGCGACGCGCTCGACGCCTACGCGCACCGCCAGAAGCTCGAGGCGCCGTTCACCGCCGAGACACGCAAGCTCTGGGGCAAGCCCGCGACGGCGCCGCCGAAGCCGAACAAGGCCGCGGTCGGGCACGTCGTGGCCGTGAGCGACGACGCGGGCAGCGTCGACGTCGAGGTGGGCGGCGCGCGCTGCCACGCTCTCTTGCGCGGCGAGGAGCGCTTCAATCCGAAGCACTTGCCGCCGAGCGAGTTCACGAAGGTCGGAGCGCTCTTGCGCGTGGTTTTCGACGCTCCGCCGCCCGCGACACCGGACGCCGCGCCGGCGCCCTGTCGTCTCGCGCTCGGGCCCGAAGCGGCCCTGGTTGCGATCGACGTGCGAACGCGCGAGGTGAAGGCGCTGATCGGCGGCTACGACGCGATTTCCGGGGGCTTGGATCGGGCGACCTCCGCGCGGCGACAGCCCGGCTCCTCGTTCAAGCCGTTCCTCTACAGCTTTGCGCTCTCGTCGCGGCGCTTCACGCCGGCGAGCGTGCTCACGCTGCCGAACGTCGCCAAGCCCGGTCACCCCGCCGTACTCACCGATGCCGGCGTCCCGGCGCCGACCCGCTCGCTCAGCGTGCGCAACGCCATCGCCCAGAGCGACAACGACGCCGCGGCGCTACTTTTGAAAGAAGTCGGCGCGCCGAACGTCGTCGCGTGGGCGCACGCGCTCGGCATCGAATCCGAGCTCCAGCCGACGCCGTCGCTCGCGCTCGGTGCTTACGAGGTGACGCCGCTCGAGCTCGTCAACGCCGTCGCGACGTTCGCCGCCGCGGGCGAACTCGAGCCGCCGAAGATCGTGCTGTCCATCGCCGGCTCGAGCGTGAGCCCGCCGCCACGCGTGCCGAAGCATCGCGTGATGCCCGTGGAAGAGGCGTATTTGACGACGAGCCTGCTCGAGAGCGTCGTCGATCGCGGTACCGGGCAGCGCGCCAAAGCGCTCAAGCGCCCCGTCGCGGGCAAGACGGGCACGACGAACGGCGCGAAGGACACTTGGTTCGTCGGCTATTCGACGGAGCTCGTCGCGGGCGTGTGGGTCGGCTACGACGAGCCGCTCCCGCTCGGCTGGGGTGAGTCGGGCGCCACGACGGCGCTCCCCGCGTGGGTGAGCTTCATGAAAGCCGCGCACGAGGGACACCCCGCGACCGAGTTTCCGAAGCCGAGCGGCCTCGTGACGCTGCACATCGACCCCGCGACGGGCCTGCTCGCTTACGCAGGCGAAGCGGACGCGATCGACGAGGAATTTCTCGAAGGCACCGCGCCGACCGCCGTCGCTTCACCCGATGCGGGCGCGCCCGAACCGAGCGCAGGGGCGAAGGACGGCGGCACCGACGACGAGACCGCTGAAGCCACGTCGAGCGGCCCGACGGGGCTCGACTCCGCACCGCGTGACGGAGCAGACGCCGGAGCGGCGCCGAGCAGCGAAATCGCTCCGTTCTGACGAGGTTCACCTGCACGCCCGGTGCTGCAAATGCTGCCAGCATCGGAGCGCTCGACGCGAGCGCGCATCGGGCAATTTGCCCGACGCGGAGACGATGTACGTTCTGAGCGCACTCTTTCGAACGTGCGTTACACCGAAGACCGTTCGCATCGATCGTGAATTTTGGAGCCCCACTTGGGTGAGGCCCGCAAAATTCACTAGGTCTGGGCGTGATCTGTCTTCTCGGTGCTTTTCTTGTTCCGATACACCCAAGCGGGCTTGGGTGTAATCCGCGCAGAAAAAAGACGGCGCGCGTTGCTGCTCGAGGTTGATCGAGCGCGCGGTTTCGTTACCTTGAAGGTTCGGTGTGACGACGATGCTCTGGACCAGAGTCACTCGCCCCCTCGCGGCTTGGAGTAGCGCTGTCGTACTCCTCGGCTGCACGGGGACGGTCGCGACGAACGTCGCCGGCGACGCGGCGGGCAACGGCGCGTCGGGTGGCCAGGGAACCGGCGGATCCAGCGCTGGAAGCGCGCCCGTGAGCAGCGGCGGTAGCGGCGCGAGCGCCGGAACGGGCGGTTCGAGCGGCGGCAGCGCGGGCAGCGCCGGGGGCGAGCCGACGGCGAGCGACTGCGCGGCGCAGACGGGCGCGGCGCTCAAGCTCGGGCGCTCGCGGCTCAGTCGCCTCACGCGCACGCAGCTCGATCACACCCTGCGCGATCTGCTCGGCGTGACGGGCAGCCCCTCGTCGTCGCTCACGCCGGACGAGACGGTCGGCCCGTTCGCGAGCAACGCGCTCGCCGTCGTCACCGATCTGATCGTGCAGCAACACGAAGAGATTGCGGCCAAGGTCGCGCTCGACGCCAAGAGCCGCATGAGCCAAATCGCGCCGTGCGATCTCACGACCGGTGACGCGTGCGTGCGGCAGTTCATCACGACGTTCGGTGCGAAAGCATACCGCCGCCCGCTGCTCGACGAGGAAGTCACGGCGTACGACGCGCTCTTCGGCGTCGGCGGCACGCCCGACAACGGCTTTCGTCTCGTGCTCGAGGCGATGTTGCAGTCGCCGTTCTTCCTCTATCACGCGGACGTCGGCCCCGCGGGCACGCCGTCGGCGACGCCGGTCTCGCTCACCCCGTACGAGCTCGCCTCGCGGCTTTCGTATTTCCTCTGGGACTCGATGCCGGACCAGGCGCTGTTCGACCTCGCGGCAGGGAACGCGCTCGACGACGACGCCACGCTGAAATCCCAGGTCACGCGCATGCTCGCCGATCCGCGCGCGAAGGACATGGTGCCGCTCTTTCATCTGCAGTGGCTCGACATCAGCCCGACCCAGCTCGGCAGCCTCGCATCGACCCAGCCCGATTTGACGCAAGCCATGCTGGCGGAGACGAGCGACTTCGCGAACGCGGTCGTGCTCGGCGGGGACGGACTCTTGAGCACGCTCTTCACCGCGAATTACTCGTACCCGCGCGGCGGCCTGTTCGATCTCTACGGCGTACAGAAACCGGCGAATTTCAGCGACGGGACGCGCGTCATGCTCGACGCGAGCACGCGCGGCGGTGTGCTCACGCAGCCCGGCTTCCTGGTCAAGCACTACCGCGGGGACGCCGAGGGTTCGGTGGTGCACCGCGGCATCACCATTCGCGAAAACCTGCTGTGCACGCCGATCGATCCGCCGCCGCCGAGCGTGATGGCCACCGCGCTCCCGCCCGTTCAGGGCACGACGGCGCGCGATCGCTTTGCCGCGCACGAGACGGGCACCTGCGCCGGCTGTCACAAGCAGATGGATCCGATCGGCCTCGCGTTCGAAAACTACGACGGCATCGGGCATTACCGCACGACGGACGGCGGCGTCACCATCGACGCGACGGGCGAGCTGGTGGACGCCGGGGACGACCTTGCCGGCAAGTTCGTCGGCGTGGTCGAGCTCGGTCAGAAGCTCGCGAACAGCCGCACGGTGGGCGACTGCGCCGCGAACCAGTGGTTCCGCTTCGCGCTCGGCCGCATCGAATCCCCGGACGACGCGTGCAGTCTCAAGACGCTGCACGACGGCTTCGCGGCCTCGAACTACAACGTCCGCGATCTCGTCACCACCCTCGTCCTGAGCGACGCTTTCCGGCACGTGCGCGCCATCGGCGCCGAGGACACGCAGTAGGAGCCATGCGATGAGCCGAATTCAGCGCCCGCGCCGAGCTCTGACCCGCCGCGCGCTCTTCAAGTCGCTCGGCGTGAGCGCCGCGCTCGCGCCGTTCGTCCCGCTCCTGAACGCGAGCGGGCAGGAAGCGAAGCGCCCGAAGCGTCTCCTGCTCCTCTTCACGCCCGACGGCAGCGCTGATTCGGACACGTCGGCGGGTCCCATCGATTGGAAGCCGCAGGGCACCGAAACCGACTTCACTCTCCACGAAATTCAGGCGCCGCTCGCGCCCCTGCAGTCGAAGCTCGTCGTCCCCTGGGGCCTCAAAATGAGCGCGAAGGGCGCCGGCGAACAACACGCCTACGGCTCGGCGGGTATGTTCACCGGCTCCCTGCTGAAAGACCCCGGGAACGGCGCGGATTTCGACGGCGGCAACGGGCACCGCACGGGCTGGGGCAGCGGCCCGTCCGTCGATCAGATCGTCGCGGCGAGCGCCGGGCCCAACATGCCTTACAGCGTGACACCCGACGCGGCGACGCAAGAGACGGCGTATCGCACGGTCGAGCTCGGCGTGCAGTGCGGGAGCCCGACGAGCGTCACGCGCATCATCTACAAGGGTGACGACACGCCGCTCCACCCCGAGACGGATCCGCAAGCCGCGTTCGATCGCCTGTTCGGCAACTTCATGCCCCCGTCCGATCCGGCCGCGGCGCAGGCGGCCGCCGACCAGAAGAAGCGCGAGCAAACGAGCATTCTCGACCTCGTGATGGCTGATTTGAACCGCATGCGGACACGCGTCAGCTCGGAGGAGTACGCGAAGATCGACGCGCACCTCGCCGGCATCCGCGCGCTCGAGCAACGGCTCGACACGCTGCCGCCCGTCGAGACGAGCGCGTGCACGCTGCCCGCGCGTCCGGCCTCCAGCGGAAAATACGCGAACAACGCGAACTTTCCGACGGAAGTCGCGGCTCAGCTCGGGCTGATTCCGCACATGTTCGCCTGCGATCTCACGCGGGTCGCGAGCGTGCAGCTCTCCTGCGGCTTCAGCAACGTCACCCACACCTGGCTCGGTCACACCGACGCGCACCACACCATGTCGCACCAGGACCAGGACAACCGCGACAAACTGATGGCGATCGACAACTGGTACGCGCAGCAGCTCTATACGATGCTGCAAGCGCTCGACGACGTCGACGAGGGCGACGGCACGTTGCTCGACAACACGCTCGTCCTCTGGGGGCGCGAGCTCGGCACCACCTCGCACGCCATGCAACCGTGGCCCTGCGTGCTCATCGGCGGGGCGCAAGGCGCGCTGCGTACCGGTCGCTTCCTCGACGTGAGTCAAGCGCCGACGGCGCAGCTGCTCGTCTCGATCCTGCAAATGATGGGCATGGACGGCACCACCAGCATCGGCAACATCGACACGGAGACGGGCCCGCTGACACAGCTTGCGTGACGGCGCTTAGTCGCCGAACGCGCGCGCCGCGACGAACGGCAAGTGCGGCCCGAGCACGAGCGCACCGATGACGGCTGCGCCGACGGCGCAAATGAGGACGGCGCCCGCCGCGAGATCCTTCGCCGTCCCGACGAGTGGATGGTGCTCGGGGCTCGTCGCGTTGGCGAGCTGCTCGAGCGCCGTATTGAGCGCTTCGGCCGCGAACACGAGCGCGATCGCAAGGACGATGAGCGCCCATTCGAGCGCGGAGAGCCGCGAAACCACCGCGACGATGAGGACGGCGCCGGTCGCGAACGCGTGAATGCGGGCGTTCGGCTCGGTGCGCAGGTGCCACACGCCGCGGCCCGCGTGGACGAAGCTACGCGCGCGACGCTCGAGCCAAGACCTCGAATCGACTCCCTCGCTCGGACTCATCCCCGGACGATAACCCGCCCTCGCGTCCCCTCGCGTGCCCGCTCAGCGCTTGGTTTCCCAGGGTGACGCGGGGCTCAGGTGGTACGGAAACTGAGGGCCGAAGCTCGGCGGTGCCGGAAAGCTTTGTCCGGGCTGAATCCCGGCGCTGCTGCCCCCGCGGGTCGTGAAGTTCGAGGAGGGCCCAGCGCCGCCGCTCACACCGCCGCCGCGGGAGACGACCGGTACACCGTACCCGGCGTAGCCGTAGCCCGGCCCCGGCGTCATGTAGTTGTTCACGTTGACGGTGATGGACGGCTGCCCTTGCGCGCCTGGACCCTGCGCGCCCGGTTCCGGCGACGCGACGTAGATTTGCCCGAGCGTCACCGTGTGGTCGAGGCGGCGCGGCCCGGCTTGGGGAGCGGCATCACTCGGGAGCGCCGGAGCCATGGCGTCGTGCTCGAGCGCCACTTGTTCGTCACCAATCGAGCCGCCGCCCTCCGGCTGGCGCACCCACGCTTCGTTCGCGGCGCCGCCGCACGCCGCAAGCGACGTGAGCGCGACCGCGACAGCGAGCGTCAACTGCGCCTTCCGCATGCCTCAAACATAACGTCAGAATAGCGGCTTGTCCCGGATCTCCTGGCGAAACCGCGAGCGGAGGTCGTCGTGACAGGCTTTGCACTCGGCTTTCACGGTCTTGATGTCGCCCTGGCGCGCCGCATCGGCGCCCTTTTTGGCGATGGTGTCCCACCCGGTGAAGCCTGCAGGCGGATGCGCCGCGACCTGGTCGAACGTCTGCGCGAGCCGAGCGGTGTCGTTCTGATCGAGCGCCGGCTTCATGTTTTCTTTCATCCACTTCTGCAGCGGGCAGTCGGGCAAACCCTTCTTGCCGCACGTGGCGTTCGCGGGCCCTTCGTCGTCTTTGCTGCACGCTGGCGCGAAAGCCAGCGCGGAACCCAGGGCAAGCGCGAGCAGGCGGGATTTCAACGAGAGTGTGCGCATCGGTGGCCGGAGTCTAACCGTCGGTCCCCGCCACGGCCCGGAAAGTTTCGTGAAACGTAGCGGGGCGCAGCCTCGGAACTGTGGGCATCGGTTTAACGGTTCCGGAGCGCACCCGTCGCGTCGTGCCGAAAGATCTCGACATCGACGTGCTCGGGCCGTGCACGCACCCGTCGCCGCTCGCCGACAGGCTCGCGCGCGAAGCGATTCACTACGTCGGGCGCGCCGATCGCGTGCTCCTCGACGACCGGCTGTCGCGCGTGATCGAGCACGAGGGCGGCATGGCGACGGCGCCGTCGTTCGAGCTCGCGGGGCCGCGCCATCGCGTCTTCTTCGTGCCGTCCGGGCTCCGCGCAGGGATCGTCACGTGCGGCGGGCTCTGTCCGGGTCTCAACAACGTGATTCGCGGTCTCGTGATCGAGCTCACGCAAGGCTACGGCGTGGGCGAGGTGTTCGGTTTCCGTTACGGCTACGAGGGGCTCGTGCGCCGGCACGGGATTGGTCCGGTGCGTCTCACGCCGGCCACCGTCGCCGACATCCATCAACAAGGCGGCACGTCGCTCGGCACCTCGCGCGGCGAGCAAGATGCGGACGAGGTCGTCGACCGACTCGAAGAGCTCGGCGTGCGCGCGCTCTTCTGCATCGGCGGTGACGGCACCTTTCGCGGCGCCATGGCCATCGCGCAGGCCGTGGCGCGGCGTGGGCTCTCGATCGCCGTCGTGGGCGTGCCGAAGACGATCGACAACGACATTCACTTCATCGATCGCAGCTTCGGCTTCGAGACGGCGTTTTCAGCCGCCGTCGACGTGATCCGCAGCGCGCACATCGAGGCGACTGGCGCCCGCAACGGCATCGGGATCGTGAAGCTGATGGGGCGCCATTCGGGCTTCATCGCGTGCCACGCAGCGCTCGCTTCGACCGACGTCGATGTCGTCTTGATTCCGGAGCTGCCGTTTCGGCTCGAGGGGCCGGGCGGGCTCTTCGATTACCTCGAAGCGCGGCTCGAGCAGGAGTCGCACGCGCTGGTCGTCGTGGCGGAGGGCGCCGGCCAAGAGCATTGCACGAACGGCAGCGGCGCCCCGTCGACCGATCGCAGCGGCAACGTCAAGCTCGGTGACATCGGCGTCGTGCTCCGCGATCGCATCGCGCGCCATTTCTCTGGGCGCAGCAGCGAGCTCACGCTGAAGTACATCGACCCGAGCTATCACATCCGAAGCGTGCCCGCCTCGCCCGCCGACAGCGTTTACTGTTGGAACATGGCGCGGAACGCCGTGCACGCGGCCATGGCGGGCAACACCAACATGCTGATCGGCCGCTGGCACGGACGTTTCGTGCACGTGCCGATGCCGCTCGCGACGCGTTTTCGCAAACAGGTCGACGTGACGGGCGACCTGTGGTCGAGCGTGATCGAGTCGACGCGACAGCCCTTCGCGTTCGCGTGAATGCGGTCGATTAGGCCGGAAATTCGATGAGATTTCCCGTCAGCATGAGCAGCGAGAGCACCGTCCAGCAGTGGTTGTAGTAGCGGCTCCGCGCGAGGAGCTTGCCGGTGCGCAGCCGCGCGTACGTGCCGTCGAGGAAGGTTTGGTACGCGGGTGAGCACATCGCGCCCGCCGCGGCGCCGCCGACGAACACGGCCGAGCCCGGGTTCGGTTGCGCGGTTTTGCGATCGGGGCAGGGACGGCCGTCGGTGTGGTAGCCGTCGCCGACGGCGCCTGCGCCGAGCGCAGCGAAGAACGAGCTCGTTTTTTCGACGTACGCGCGGGCGCGAGCGTCGCGGTAATACGCGAAGTCTTGCGCGAGGCGAAACGGGAGCCGCGCGGAGTCCGTCTGGTAATTGGTTTCGGCGCCGGGGAACGCTTCGACCGGCGTGCCGCGCGCGTCGCACCACGCGGGAACGAGGCCGTTTTCGCGGTTGCCGCTCGCCGCGTTGAGCGACGCGTCGACGATTTCGTAGCCGCGATCGACGACGGTCAGCCACGCGGCGTTACCGGAGATTTCCGCGAAGAGCCGGTATTGATGCGGCGAGAAGTAGGACGGATTGAAGACGTCGGGGCGCCACTCGTCGCCCGGCTTGAAGAGGAAGGGGAACGCGGTGTGGTCGACCTCGTGTTCCCAGATGCGATCGATTTGACGGCGCGCGTGGTCGAGGTAGCTCGCATCGAGCGCGCCCCGTCCGCCCCATTGACGATGCGCCATCACGAGCGCCCAGGCGATGTCTTCGTCGGCGTCGCTCGCCGCGCCGGTGCCGAGCGCGCGTTCACCGTCGGGGGAGACGTACCAGCACATGAGGCCGCGCTCGTTCGCGAAGGCCAGCGCGTAGCCGTAAAACGCGTCGAAGAGCGCCTGCTCGTCGAGCATCACGGCGATGAGCAGACCGTACGCGATACCCTCCGAGACGGTGGAGTTCGGCACGCCGTCCGGCGTGTCCGGTCGCCGCGTTCGCAAGAAGCCGCGCGCGCCGTCCGCGGTCACGATCTCTGCGCGGAACGCACGAAAGGCGCGCACGACGTCCTCGTGGTCGGCGGCCGCCGGATACGCGCAGTGCGAAAGGCGTTGATTGTGCGGAAACGGGAAGCGACCCATCGCGAGCGAGCCTGCGTCAGCGCAGCGTGCCTTCACGTGCGGCCCAGGCGACGTGCGACTCGTGCAGCGTCACCTTCAGCTCGCGCACGGCGTCCGAGCCTGGTCCGAGCTCGCCCTTTTTGATGCGCTCGGCGACGCGGTCGAAGATGACGCCTGCCAAAAATTCGGTCGTCGTGTTCTTGCCGGTGAAGGCGGGGTCGTCGTCGAGGTTTCGGAAGTTGAGCTCGCCGAGGATCGATTCGAGGACGTCCGTCGCGCGGCCGATGTCGACGACGACGCCCTCCGGACCGAGCTCGGGTCGGCGCAGCTCGATGTCGACGACGTACGTTGCGCCGTGGAGCCGCTGCGCGGGACCGAAGAGCTCCCCGCGGAAGCTGTGCGCGATCATGACGTGACCCCGAACGCAGACGCTGTACATGGCGGGCCGAGGATACGTCAGTACCTCACGCGGCGGCAGAGGCCGCCTTGCGTCACGAGCTCGGGCAGGGCGACGGGGAGGGCATCGAAGGGTGTTTCGCCGTCGATGAGGCAGTCGAGCCGCGCGTCCGTGAGCAGGGAGAGCGCGAGCTCGAGCCGTGTGCGATGCGAAAAGCGACGCCGCGCCTCCGGACTCACCGTGCCGACCTGGGAAGAACGCAACGTCAGGCGCCGCACGTGGAAATCCGCCCCGAGGGGCAGCGAAACCTCCGCGTCGCCGTACCAGCTGAGCTCGACGACCGTCGCGTCGGTCGCGCCGAGCGTCAACGCCGTCCGCGCTCCTTCGGCGTGCCCGCTCGCGTGAAACACGATGTCCCGCTCCGTACCCGCGCCGCCCGGCAGCGCGAAACTGACGCCGAGCGCGGCCGCCACGCTCGCACGCGCCGGCAGCACATCGACGAGCTCGACTTGCGTCCCCGGAACGCGCGCGGCGAGAAACGCGACGAGACACCCGACGACGCCCGCCCCCACGACGGACACGCGATCCCCCGCCTGCACGCGCGCGTCCCACAGCGCGTTCAGCGCCGTCTCCATGTTCGCCGCGAGCACGGCGCGCTCGGGCGGCACGCCGTCCGGCACCGGCACGAGCGCGCTCTCCGGTGCGACGAACGCCGTCTGGTGCGGGAACAAGCAGAACACGGCGCGCCCCGCGTGCAGGCCGTCGCGCGCGCGCCCGACGTTCGCATAACCGTACTTCACCGGCGCCGGGAAGTCGCCCGTCTGGAACGGACAGCGCATCCGCCGGACCTCGCTCGGCGGCACGCGCCCCTGAAAAACGAGCGTCTCCGTGCCGCGACTGATGCCGCTCCACAGCGTCTCGACGAGCGCTTCGCCCGGGCCCGGCGCGCCGAGCGGCTCTTCGCGGATCGCTCCCTGCCCCGGCGCCGTGATCCAGAATGCCCGCGCCGTGCGGAGCTCGTTCGCCATCGTTCGGCGCATGATACGCTGGTTTTCGGGGCATGCGGAACGCGTGGCTCGTCTTCTTCGCACTCGCTGGCTGCCGCGCGCCGGCTTCGCGCCCGCACGCCGCGAGCCACGCGCCGCCGGTTGAGTCCACGTCGGCTGCCGCGCCGAGCCAGGCATCCGAGCCGCCTCCGCCACCGAGCGCGACCGCTCCGCCGCCGCACCCGTCGACCACGCTGAGCCCCGCCGCGCTCACCAACCTACAAAAAAAATGGCCGCGCGCGACCGTTCAATCCGCCGTGCAAGCGCGCACCCCGAGCGGCGTCGAAATCATCGCGCTCGTCTGGGAGGCCGCCCCGACGCCGGAAACACGCTGTCCCGCGGAAAGCGAGCTCACGAGTGCCTACGACATCCAGAGCTGCACCGGGTTCATCGGCGCGCTCGGCGGCGACGCCGACGCCGTGCGCCTGCGTGACGACGCGATCGTCGACGTTTTCCCGCTCACCCCGCTCTTCGCCGACGACAACCCCGCGGGCGTCGAGATCGCCGGCAAGCGCGGCAAACGCCAAACGTACCTCCCGCGCGACTACGCCCTCGAGCTCTACGATCTGGACGGCGACGGCTACGCGACCGAGTTCCTCCTTCAGATCGGCAACGCGCCGTACGCCGAGATCGGGTACTGGGTCGGCCTCGGCATTTTTGGTGGTCGCCTCGGCCCAGCGGTGCTGAGGAAGGGCGCTCCGCTCGTGGCCGCGCGCGCGGCCTGGCTCGATCTGGCCAGCAAAGGTCGCGGCGTCTCGCAATATTACTGCGGCGCGCGCTGCGGCAATAGCGGTACACGCTGGACCCTCGAGCGCGGAGCCGGCCATCGCGTCGTCTCGCGCGAGTTCTGGTCCTGCACGCCCGACGACGAAAAGAGCTGGAAGCCCGCGCCCGAGCCCGACGGCGCCTGCGAACGATGATCACGCTGCCGCTTACGCGTTTTTCCCGCATCCACGCGTTCGTCATGCTCGCGGCGTCGAGCCTCGCGCTCGCGGACGGCGACGCGTGGCCGTACGTCACCGCCGCGCTCGTGTCGTTCGTCACGCTCGTTGCGCTCTGTCGCGGCGCGCACACGCCGAGCGGCGCTTTCGGCTGGGCCAACGGCGTCACGGCGCTGCGCTTCGCGCTCGCGTCGAGCATCGGCCTCGTTCCCGCAAGCGTGCCGCTCTGGGTGCTCGGCCTCACCGTTCTCGTCGTGTTCGCGCTCGACGGCCTCGACGGCTGGGTTGCCAAGCGCAGGGGCGAAAGCTCCGAATTCGGCGCCTATTTCGACATGGAAACGGACGCGTACTTCGTCTTGCTTGCCGGCATCGTCCTCGTGCAGCGCGGCCGCTACGGCGCCTGGGTCCTCGTCGTCGGCCTGCTGCGTTACGTGTACGTCCTCACCCTCACGCTCGTCCCCGCGCGCGGCGGCGAACAACCGCGGTCCTCCTTCGGGCGCCACGCCTTCACGAGCTTGATGCTCGGCCTGAGTTTGGGGATGGTGTTGGGCGAGCCGTTCGGAACCGTCGCCACCGCGCTCGGCTGTGGGCTGGTCACCGCCTCGTTCGTTCGCTCGTTTTACTGGTCCTACGGCCGCGCTCGCTCTTGACGAGCGGCCGCCGCTCAGTGCGGTGCCAAGAGAAAGTCTTCGGCCGTGCGCCGCCACGGGCGTGGCGGCAGCGCCTGCGCGCGCGCGCGTTCACGTCGTGCGGCGAGCTCCGCGCGGTCGCGACAGAGCGCGACGCTCGCCGCCGCGACACCCGCCGCGTCCGTGACGAGCTCACCGCCCGACGCCGCGGACACGAGGTTTTCCGCGTTGCCGCCCGCGCGCGCGATGATCGGCACACCGAGCGCCCGCGCTTCGGCGAGCGCCATGCCGAATGCTTCCATGCGCGACGCCGACAGCACGAGATCGCAGGTCGCCATGCGCTCGTTCACGCCGTCGGGTGTGAGCTCACCGAGCAGCGTGACGCGTTCGCGGAGCGATGGCGCCGTCGCGAAAACACGGCAGCCTTCAGCGTACGCCGCGTCTTGCGTGACGCTGCCCGCCACCTCCAGCGTCAGTTCGTCCGCGGGCTCGAGGTGCGTCGCGAGCGCGGCGAGCAGCCGATCGACGCCCTTGCCGGGCACGAGATGCGCCACGACGAGCGCGCGCACCGCAGCGGACGGCTCCCGCAACGGCGCGAGGCCGGACGCGAGTCGACCCGGTTCGGCCACCACGACACTGCCCGCGCGCGCGCCGAGGCGCACGAGCGTCGCGCGCATGAACTCGCTCGGCGCGACGAACGCGTCCATGCGATCGAGCGCGCTCAGCTCTGCCGGCGAGAGCTGAGCGCGCGTCACGCTCGCGCCGTAGCGCACGAGCGCGGGCAAATAATGCGCGATGAGTCCAAGGCGCAGCTCGCCGACGGCGAGCTGCCGCAGGCGCGGCAGCTCGGCGAGGAACAGCGTGTCGAGCCAATACGTGCCGGTTTCGCCCGCGGCGAGCGCGTGCTCGGCACGCGAAACGTCGAGCACGTCGCCGCTTACGCCCAGCTCCGCGAGCGCGCGCACGAGCTCGCGGTTGTACACGGTGCCGCCCGTGCTCGGGCCGTCGAGCTCCGGCACCACGAAGCGCAGGCGCACGCCGAGCTACGCTCCGAAGTCGCAGTCGAAGAGCACGTCGTCGCCGAGCGTGAAGCGACGCACGCGCGGGCGGAGCGCCGCGTCCAAGCGATCGATGCCCGGGAGCTTCACACCCGGACGGCCCGAGCCCAAAAATACCGAGCTGACCGTGAGGTGCAGGCGGTCGAACGCGCGCGCCTCCAGAAAGCGCGACACCGTGACGCCGCCGCCCTCGACGAACAAGCGCTCGAGCCCACGCGCGCGCAGCGCGGCGATGACGCCGTCGACCGGCAAGAGCTCACCGCTCGCCGGAATGCCGAGCACCTCGGCGTGCGCGAAGCCGTTGCGCTTTTCAGCGCCGTTCGCGCAGAGCACGAGCGTCGGCGCCGCGCCGTCACGAAACAAGACTTGCGTGCCGTGCAGGCGCCGGTTCGGGTCGAGCACGACGCGCGTCGGGTTCGGTCCGCTGACGAGCCGCGTCGTGAGCTGCGGGTTGTCGCACTCGACCGTGGTCGCGCCGACGATCACCGCGTCGAAGAGGGCGCGCAGGCGATGCAGGTGCCGGATGTTTTCCGGCCCGGTCACGTATTGCGACGCGCCGCTCGAGGTCGCGATCTGCCCGTCGAGGCTTTGCCCGAGATGTCCGACGACGAGTTTCGAGCTGTGCTCCCCGACGCAGAGCGGCAAGTAGAGCTCGAGGAGCTCGACCGCCTTCGCATCCGCCGGACCGCCGAGCTCGAAGCACGGCGTCGCGCCCGGGTACACGGTGACGGCACCGCGGCCGACCGGGAGCTCGATGAGCGCGCCGTTCGGGTCGACGTCGAGCCCCGCCGGGCTCGCGAGCGGACGACCCGCGCTGGCAAGCCCCGCCAGTGCTTGGAGCAACGTCCACGCGAGCGCTTCATCGAGGCCCTGAGCGGACGCTCGCTCGCGAAAGTCTTGCTGCTTCTTCAAGGGAGTCGGTCGAATCGTCACTGGGTAAGCCCACCGATCGCAGGGGCACGGAGGCCGGCGGAAATCGGGGTTCTCGTTCTAGTCTGTCGCAAGTCCGTCGAGAAATCGCGGAGGAACGCAAAAAGGAACGACTCTAGCCCGGGATGCGGCCCGGCTCCTCGCGGGGTCATGCCCGCGGCGTAGCCACGCGCCAAGAACGGCGCGACGAGCGCGGCTTTTCGGCTCAGAACGTGAATGGGCACACCGTAGTCGGAGCTTCCGTGCGCGGCGGCGCCCGGCGGCTGGTGATCCCCGACGATGATGACCAGGGTGTCATTGTGCAGCTCGGATGCGAGATAGCGTCGCAAGACTTCGAAATCGTAAATGATCGTATCGAGGTAGGCGTTGCTCGCTCGCTCGATGCTCGCCCAATCGGACGAGTACCGGCGCACCGGTAGCGAAGCGAACACCGAGCCGTCGCCGACGCGGGACCAATCGTCGAGCGGTGACGGCACTGCGAACCAGGGTGCGTGGCTCGTGACGAGCGCGTACTCGACGAAACGCGGCCGGTCGCGCGCGACGAGCTCGCGCCGCGCCGTGAAGTCGATCACGTACTGGTCGGGCATTTTCCCCCAGCCGAGCGCCGGCCCTCGGTAGCTGAAGTCGTTTGCCAGGTATTTGCGATCGAAATCGAGGTAGTCCTGCGCTGCGAGCGAGCGCTCCGTCGCGGGCTGAGCGAGCACCGTCCGGTACCCCGCCTTGTCGAAAAAATGCGCGATGGTGAGCGGCTTTGCCTCGCAGAGCGCCTCGTACTCGAACTGATCGGTGACGCGCACGCCGGTGTCGAGCGCGGCGTGCGCGAACCAGGAGCCACCGCCGAACGCGGGCGAAGCGAGCACGTTTGCCGCGATGGCGTACCCTCGCGCTCCGAGCTCCGTCTCGAACGCGGCGTATTCTTCCCGAATGCGCGTCGCCTGCGGACCGTCCTCGAGCACGGTGGCGCCGTAGGATTCCACGATGAAGACGAGCACGTCCGCGCCGCCGAGCTTCGCCAGATCGTTCGGCGCGGCGTCGAAGCGCGCCCGCGCTTCCAAGACGGCGTGGCTTACGCGTTCACGCGCACGGCGGGCGCGCGGGATGGCGCTGACCTCGGACACGAGGCGCGCCGTGGCGTTGGGCGGCATCGGCCTCACGTCCGTGAGCACTCCGCTTCGCGGAAGCAACGACAGCGCCACAAAGCACACCGTGACCACACCGAAGAGGTGCCGGTTCCGGGTCTCGAGCAGGCAACGCTCCGCAACTCGCACGGCGGCGTACGAGACGAGCGTGAGTACGACGAGCCCCGCGACGAGGGTGACGGCGAGAAAACCGAGCGCCCACGTGGACATGGTCGTGTGCAGCAGGCGCGGGAGCTCCGGCAGCAGCGACAGGTTCGTGTAGACGTGGAAGGGACGGCGGAAAAAATGCCGCGAAATGCCGTCGCCGAACCGCAGCAGCCGCACGCACAAGAACAAAAACGCGAGCACGCCGGCGAGCAGGGGCGGCACGCGGCGCCCGAGCCGCGCTGCGAGCGCGAGCGCGCCGAAGAGGACTACCGTGTCGAGACACGGGAGGTACCAGAGCCGCGCTTCCTCATCCGGAAAGCGGAGATTGGCCACTACGTCGAGCCACGTCCACGACGCGAGAAGCGCCACGGCGCTCCGGTGCGCTACCCAGGCGCCCCAACCTTCTTTCCGTGTGAGCCGCAAGCTTCGCGGAAAGCCATAGCACCAGCATCGCGAATCCGGCAGCCCCCATGATCATGATCGCGTGTTCGAAGAACGCTCGCGAGCTTGCGCCTCGCAGGAGCGGCGTGACGACGGTGACCGCGACGTAACTCGCGAGTGGAACCCATACGAGACTGAAACGTTCCGCGACGCGCGGCGTGCGGTCGAGGCGACGAACGAGCCTTTTCGCGAGAGCGACCGATCCCAATAAACAGGCAAGATATACGGCGATTCCGAGCGCACGGTGCGCGCTCGCGGGCGAGAGCAGGCCGTGCCAATCGCAACGTCCAACCGCGAGCGCCGCGAGGATGCGCAGCGAGTTCGCGCCGATCGTCAGGCAGTAGGCGAACGCTGCGCACGCGGCGAGCCACGCGTACTTGTGCGCCGGCGTCACGAAGCTCGTGAAAAATCCGCAAGCAAGCGCCGTGAACGCGATGATCATGAAGTTTACGCCCGAGCACACGGGAGCAATCACGACGAAGAGCTCGCGCGAGACGTAGCCTGCTCCCGCCTCGGCGACGAACGCGTGGCCCGTCGCGTGGCTCACGAGCGCGGCCGTGGGCGCGAGGAGCCAAGCGAGCCCGCGCGCGCCCGCGTGGGAAGCAAAGGTTTTGAGTCCGTAGTCCGCGGCGAGCACGCTGAGCACCGCGCTTGCGTCCCAGACGCGCTCGCTCAGCGCGGTCACGCGGCGAGCTCCTGCCGGCGCGCTCGCAACCAGCCGAACGCAAAGAGCACGCTCGTGAGTAGCGCGAGCAGCCAGAGCTCGGGTTCGTCCGCCGATTGCACGGGCTCGCCGATCGCGCTGTTCGACACGCCTTGCGGCAGCGGCAGCGGCTGGTCCACGTCTCGAGCCGGCGCGCCCGCGTTGCGGACGACTTGCGACACCGCGACGAACGACGTGAACGGCGTGAGCAAGCTGTAGCGCAGACCGAGCGAGGTCACCTCGGCTTTCGCGGCTGGATCGAGCTCGCCGAAGCCGAAATCGGCGAGACTCGCGATGCGCGCGCGTGCCCAGAGGTACGGCAGCGCCCGCGCTGCCGAGGACGGCATGCTCCGCGCGACGTCGAAGCTCTGCGTGTAGGGCGCGCGCCCGCCGACGCCCGTCAGCGTCACGGTGCCGCGCGCTGCTCCGCGGTACTTGCCGAACACGACGACGGGCCGCGTCGCGAGCACGTCGGGGATCGCGCGCGGCTCCACGTCGTAAACGTCGAGGCCGTCGTAGGCGACGCGGACGTCCGTGAGCACGGGCGTGCGCACGTAGTCGGCGAAGCGCGCGGCGGCCACGGCGGCTTCGGCCTCCGTGGTCGCGACGAACGGCTCGCCCAAGCCCGCCTTGGCGATGCCTTCGATCAGGTAGCGGTTGACGCTCGAGCCGATGCCGAACGCGAAGAAGTTCGCTTCGCCCAGGTTTTTGCGCACGAACGCGATCGCGTTCTGGTCGGCTTCGACGAAGCCGTCCGTCACGAGCACGAAGCTGCGGGCGCGGCCCACGCTGCTCTCGAGCGACAGCGCGTCTTTCATCGCGGGCAAGAGCTCGGTGGCGCCTCCGCCGCTTTCCGCGTTCATCATGGCCAGGGCGCTCGCGATGTTCGCCGGTGTTGCCGCGAGCGAATGCGGCGCGAACCTGCGCGACCCGCCCGAGAACAGGAGCACGTTGAACGTGTCCGTGGGTTTCAGCGCACCGATGAGCTTCCGCACGAGACCTTTCGCGGTCTCGAGCGGGTAGCCGAGCATGCTGCCCGAGACGTCGACGATGAACACGAAGTCGCGCGGTGGCGCGTCGGCGTCGGTGACGCGTGCGGGCGGTTCCACCTCGAGCAAGAAGTACTTCTCGCCGCCGCCCTCGAAGAGCGAGAGCCCCGATTGGATCGCGCCGCCCGCGAGCCGGTAACGCAGGACGAAGTCGCGGTTATCGCCGCGAGCGTCCGACGGGTCGAGCGCGAAGTGCATGAGGTTCGGGTTGTCGGCGTGGCTCGTGAGCGCGTGCGTGCCGGAGGCGAGCTCGGCGAGCGGAATCGCCGACGCGAGCGTGCCGCTGAGCTCGAAGCGCGAGGGCACGGCGGCGCCCTGTTTCAGGTACGGCGCGGCGACGAACTGGGACGTCGGGGGCGCCTCCGAAGCCGCGAGGTTCGAGTAGCGCGGACCGACGACCGTCGGGAACACGAATTCGTAGCTGCCGTCTTCGGGCACGAGCAGCTCGTTGTAGCGCAGGGTCACTTCGATGCGGTCGCCGGGCATCACGTTGGCGAGGTTCATCGTGAAGACGTTCGGGCGCTGCTCCTCGAGCAGCGTCGCGGTTTTGCCCGCCGCTTTGGCGCGCTCGAAGCTCTGCTTGGCTTGCTCGCGTTCCTTGATTTTGGCTTCGATGCGCTGATCGCGGATCGTCATCGTGAGGCCGTGCACGGCGGCGCGCGTCGACGCGGGGAAGACGTAGCGCGTGTTGATCGCGCGCTGGCCGCGGTTTTCGTAGACTTGCGTCACCGTCACGTCGGCCGTCACGTCCGCGATCGCGACGTCGACCTTGGTCGACTCCAGCGGCAAGCGATCGAGCGAGGGATCGCCGTGCTCGATGACGAAGAACGGCGCAAGCGTCGTGTCGGCGCGCACGGGTTCGTTCGCCCGCACGGCGGCCCCCCAAAAAAACACCGGACAGAAGAGGCACAGGGCGACTACACGGGCGAGCTGTCCCACCATCGAAGCAAATCCTTTCACCGCACGAACGGTGAGCCGACCTCGTTGCAACCCGCGTGCGCGGCTGCGCCCTCGCCGAGATGAGCGTGAAATCAGCCGACAGTCGCGCTCCCTGCGCGCGCGGCGCTCCGAGGTCAGCGTGCGTGTGTGGGCGCTCGTCCACGCGCCGGGTCGCGCTGGCCACGCGCGAGAGTGGCTGGGCGCTGCCTCGTCGAGCAGCGCCAATCGCTAGGGCGCCGGGAGGGGTTGCGCGGGACGGGGATATGGTAAACAGGCTCGCCATGCATCCTCGCTCTGCTTATTGGCTGCCGCTCGGCGTGCTGCTCGCGCTGCCGGCCTGCTCGAAGGAGCAACAGCACGAGAGAACCAGCGAGCCTGCCGCGAGCGTCGACAAGAACGCGACGCTGGATCCCGAGCTCGCACGGGCCGTCGCCGCAGCGAGCTCACGCGCGAAGCCGACCGCGGCGCCCGACAGTTCGGGCGGACCACCCGCGAACGGGATTTTTCCGCCGGGCGCCGCCGACGCCGAGATCAAGCCGGGCGCGCCGCCGAAGATCACGCTCGGCGGCACCGGGAGCGAGCCGCGCGTATCGCTCGCGCCCGCTCAGCCGAAGCCCGGCTGGAGGACGCAGGGTACGTTCGAGCTGCAGGTTTCGTCCGGTCCGCAGGCGGCGCCGATTCCGTTCGAGATTGCCGTGTCGATCGAGGCGCAGAAGCCGAAGAGTGCGCCGGCCGACGCGGGCGCGCCCGTGAGTGACAGCGTGGCGATGACCGCGAAGGTGCTCGGGGCCAAAATCGGGGTTTCCGGGATCCCCCACGATCTCGAGCTTGCCGTCGCGAAGCTCAAGGGCTCCAAGGTCGAATACCAGGTCTCGCCTGACGGCGCCGGCAGCGGCTACCACACCGAGGTGGCGCCTGGCGCAGAGTCCGTGCGCGATCAGCTGCGGCAGCTCAGCGACGCCTTGGCGCTCGTCACCCTGCCGGTGCCTTCCGACCCACTGGGCACCGGGGCCTATTGGATGGCTACGAGCCGCGAAGGCGTTTTCGGGCTCGATTTGGTCACGTATCGGCTCGTGAAGGTGGAGGCCGTGAAGGGGGACTCCGTGACGCTCTCGGTCGGGACCAAGCGCTACGCGACGAGCAAGCGCTTCGATTTCGAAGGGCTCCCGCCGGACGCACCGCACGAGCTCTCCGAGTTCCAGTGCAAATCCGAGGGCAAGCTCGTGCTGAAAGCGGGCACGCCGTTTCCGCAAAGCGGTGACCTGGACTCGGGGCTCCTCGCATCGCTGCCGTTGCCAGGGCAGGAGAACCAGGCGGGCACCTTGCAGGTTCAGACGCACGTGACGCTCGATTTTGCGAAGCACTGACGCCGTACGGGCCCGTATTCGTCACCGCAGCGGTGGGAATTGGCCGACAGGCCAAAGTTCGTGATCAGGGCACTTCATCGGTGACTGAGCCTCATGAATACGGCAGCGTGGGGAAGAGGCCCCAGGGCGGCGGTGCAGCGCGATGCCCACTGAAACTCACGAACTCGTAGCATTCCATTCGGTCGTGAAGCATTCGAGCTTCGCGAAGGCGGCCGAGGAACTGTCGCTGAGCCCCTCGGGCGTGAGCCGTATCGTCACGCGACTCGAGGAGCGGCTCGGCGTGCGCTTGGTGCAACGCACCACGCGGAGCTTGTCGCTCACCGAAGCGGGTGCGGCCTTCTACGCACGAGCCAGCCAAATCCTCGCCGATCTCCTGGACGCCGAAGCGGAAGTGCAAAAGGCGACGGCGCAGCCGCGCGGCAACTTGCGCATCACGGCGTCGTTGCTCTTCGGGCAAATGTATATCGCGCCCGTGCTCGACGAGGTCCTCGCGCTCTATCCCGAGCTCTCGATCGATCTCACGCTCACGAATCGCTTCGTCGACATCATCGACGAGGGTATCGATTTGGCGATTCGCATCGGCGCGCTCTCGGACTCGCGCCTCATCGCGCGCCGTCTGTGCGCGAACAAGCGTGTGCTCGTCGCTTCGCCCGACTACCTCGCGCGCCGTGGCGTGCCCACGCACCCCGACGAGCTCGCCGAGCACGACATGGTCATCTACACGGGCTTCGCGCGTCCGCGCGAGTGGAGGCTCATCGGCCCCGACGGCCCCGTCAGCGTGGCGATTTCGGGACGAATCGGCACGAACAACATCGCAGTCCTGGGTGACACCGCCAAGAAGGGACTCGGTATCACCGTCGGGCCCACCATGTCCGTCAACGAAGAGCTCGTGAAAGGTGAGCTCGTGCGCGTGCTCCCGGAGTACGAGTTCGAGCAAAGCGCGATTTTCGCGGTGTATCCTTCGGCGCGGCAGCTCTCGACCAAGGTGCGCGCCGTGGTCGACTTCTTCGTGGGTAAATTCGTCGATCCTCCCAGCTGGGAGCGGATGCTGACGGGCAAAGTCAGCGGCTTCGGCTGAGTGCCGGCTTGCCGATCTGGCACAACCTGGCGACCGCGCGACCGTCGTGTCATTCTGAAGCGGTCAAGCGAGCGGGCGTTCGGCGACAATCGTCGTGATTTCGCTGCTGGCATCCGCCTTGCAGCCGCACGCCCGAGGCAAACCACCGATGCTTACGTCCCGCGCCGTTCTTCGTTCGTGTCTCGTCGCTTTGTCGCTCGCCACGCCGTTCGCTTTCGTCGCCGCCGCGCGCGCGGACGTCGCGTGCGGTGATCAGACCTGTCCGAAAAACTACGAGTGCAAGGCGACGCCCGTCGCGTGCCCCGACATCGCGTGCGCGCCGAACGACCCGAACTGCACGGTTCCGGATTGCAGCGGCACCGCCGACACCTGCGCCGCGTTGCCCTGCGCGAGTGACGGCGATTGTGCGGACGGCATGGTGTGTTTCACGAACACCGAACAGGTCTGTCCGACCGCGCCGCCGTGCGCCAAGGGTCAGAATTGCGCCGAGGCGAGCGCTACGGCGTGCACGACCAGCACCGTCACGGCGTGCGTGCCCAAGTACCTCCTGCCTTGCGCGACGGACGCGGATTGCGGCGACGGATTCACGTGCGAAGAAGAGCAAGACTGTGCTTGCTCGGGCTCCGCCGGCAGCGCGTCGGCGGGCAGCAGCGACCCGCCGGTGCCAGCCATGCCGGCCCAGGACGGCGGAGCCGGCGATCCGGCGCCTGATTCGAGCAGTCCCGCGCAGGCGGACGGGGGAGCGCCGATGGCCGACGCGGGCGCCTCGCCGCCGTCCGATTGCTCCTGCCAGCCGAGCGGCACGAAAGCGTGCAACTTGAAGGTCGTCGCCTGCAGCGCCGACTCGGATTGCGCGACCGGCTTCACGTGCGGTGACAACCCGAACGGTGTCTGTGCCTCGGACGCGAACGGCACCAGTGCCTGCAGCGCGGATCCCGCGAAGATTTGCCTGCCGCCGTACGCGCGCCTCGTCTCGAACGCGCACCTCGCGAAAGACGCCACCGGGTCGGCGAATTCGGGCTCGGGCAGTACTACAAGCTCGCTCACACCGAGCACGCCGGAAGCGTCCGGCGCGAGCACTTCACCGAAGAGCAACCCCGAAGCGTCGGACGACGGCGGCGGGTGCTCGCTGGCTCCAGCGCCGAATCACCTCGGCACCTCGTTCGGCTTTGCGGCCCTGGTCCTCGCCGGGCTCGCGGGTGCGCGTCGCCGCCGCGCGCGCTGAGCGCTGCGTTCGATCACCCGCCGGCGTGACGCGCGCGTGACGGCCGCTCAGAAGCCGAGCGACTGCTTGCGCTCGTCGGCGCCCGGCAGCGGGTCGCCCTTCTGATTGATGACGGGCAAGCTCGGCGCCTTGTCGGCATTCGTCTTGATCCACGCCTTCTTGTCGTCGGGGAGCTGCGACTCGTCGTAGATGGCCTCGACCGGGCATTCCGGCACACAAGCGCCACAATCGATGCACTCGCCCGGATCGATGTAGAGCATCTCGGCGTCGCCATGGAAGCAATCCACCGGGCAGACGGCGACACAATCGGTGAAACGGCAGGCTTTGCAGTTGTCCGTAACGACGAAAGTCATTTCAGGGCTTTCCTAGTTCCGCCCCCGCGAGGTAGCAAGCCGCATGGCCAGGGCCAAGAAGGGCGCCGAAAAAGTCGAGCTCGTCCCGGCCGGCATTAGGGTGGGGGACGAGGTCGTCCCGCTCTTGGCGGGCACCGCGCACTATTGGCGCCTCGAACCGGAAGCGTGGCGCTCCGCGCTCGAGGGCATGCGCGGGCTCGGGTTGACGTTGCTCGACACGTACGTGCCGTGGGGCGTGCACGAGCGCGGTACGGGTGACTTCGACTTCGGCAAGGTCGATCCGAAGCTCGACGTCGCGCGTTTCGTGCGCCTCGCGGGCGAGCTCGGGCTCTACGCCATCGTGCGCCCGGGGCCGCACATCAACGCCGAGCTCACCTGCTTCGGCATCCCCGAGCGCGTGATTTGGACCAAGGAGTGCCAGGCCGTTTCCGCCGGCGGAAAGCCGGTAGCGTTGCCGGTGCCGCCGCTCGCGTTTCCGGTGCCGAGCTATGCGAGCGAGGCATTTCACGCCGAAGCGCGCGTGTGGTTCGACGCGGTGGGCAAGGAACTCGCGCCGCTCATCTGGCCGAACGGGCCCATCGTGCTGCTCCAGGTCGACAACGAGGGCGCGATGTACTTTCGCGACGGCGTCTACGACCAGGACTATCACGCTGACGCGATCGCGCACTATCGCGCGTTTCTGAAGGACAAGTACGATCGCGTCGAGGTCCTGCGCGAGGTGCTCGGTGATCCGGGCGCGACGTTCTTCAACGTCGAGCCGCCGCGCCGCTTCAACGCGAAGAGCAAGCGTGAGCTCGCGCGCCATCTCGATTGGGCGGAGTTTCAAGAGGCGCTGATCGCCGGGGCGTTCACCCGTTACCGCACGGCCATGGAAAACGCGGGACTTTGCGGCGTACCGACGTCGCACAACCTGCCCCTCAGCGAGGCCGCGACGCCGCTCGATCCGCTGCGCGTCGGTCAGGCCGTGGAGCTCCTCGGGCTCGACTATTACCACGGTGCGTCGCCGCCCCAGCGCAACGAAATCGCGCGCCGAACCTCCGAGCTCGACGTGCGCTGCACCGCGCGCGAGCACCCCGCGTTCGCCTGCGAGCTCGGCGCGGGGTACCCGCCGTTTTTCGCGCCGCTCAGCGAGGGCGACAACGCGTTCACTGCCCTCACTGCGCTCGCGTACGGGCTGCGCGGTTATAACCTCTACATGGCGGTCGAGCGCGACCGCTGGATCAACGCGCCGATCGATCCGAAGGGTCGCGTGCGCCCGAGTGCCGCGGCGTGGGAGCGCCTGACGCGCGCGCTGATTCGCCTGCGCTTCCCCGAGCTCGCGCGCCACGCGCCCGTGCACTTGCTCTTGCCGCGCTCGTTGCGCCGACTCGCGCGCGTGATGCATGCGTTCGGGCCGCTGAGCGCCGCGTTGTTCCAGGTGCTCGGCGGGAGCGCGGAGGACGCGTGTTTCGAGGACGACCTCGGACTCGGGGCGTCACCCGCCGTCGAGGCCGACCAATACGTGCAGCTGATCGAGCGAACGCTCGACGCGGCCGGCATCCCGTATGCGTTTTCGAGCGACGACGTCGCGCGCCACAGCTTGAAGCACGCGCGCTGGACGATCGTGGCGTGTCCCGGGGCGCTCGATCCGGAGCTGGTTGCCCGCGTGGCGCGCGCGCGCGAGCGAGGACGGGCGGTGACGCTGGGGCCGCACGCGCCCGTCGCCGACGCGAGCTTTCGGCCGCTCGCCGAGCCGGCCGTCTTCGCCCAGGAGCCGAACAGCGTGGTCCCCGCGCTCCTCCCGTTCGACGAGGGCGCCGTGGTGCGTGCCGTCGCCGACGCGCAGGTTCGCCTCGAGCTGCCGACGCTCTTCGTCGAGCCGGCGGACATTCGTGTCACGGTGCACCGCGACGCAGAGGGCGTTCCGCGCGTCTTGTTCGTCATCAACGCGACGCCGCGCCCGATCGAAGCCAAGGTGACGTCGGCCGGCGCGTCGGAAGGCGAAGACGTGCTCGACGGCTCGCGCTTCCGCGCTACGGTCGGCGTGTTCGAGCTGCCCGTGGCTCCCCGGAGCGTTCGCATGCTCGAGCTCCGAGCCTGAGCGCGACCCCCGAAAAGCCAAAGAAACCGGCCGTTCATGTTGCTCGAGATCAACCCGTTCGGGCCCGAGCCCCGCAAGATCCGCCGCGCCGTCGACGCGCTCGAGGCGGGCGAGGTCATCGGTTACCCGACGGACACCGTCTACGGCCTCGGCTGCGACATGCTGAACAAGAAGGCGCTGAACCGCCTTTATCAGATCAAGGGGATGGAACGCTCGCAGATGCTCGCGTTCGTCTGCCGCGACCTCACCGAGATCGCGCGCTACGCGGTGATGCACGATCGCGTGTTCCGCATCCTGCGCAAGTACCTGCCGGGCCCCTATTGTTTCATCTTGGAAGCGACGCACGACGTTCCGCGCGCGGTGCAGGGGCACCGCAAGACGGTGGGCGTGCGCATCCCGAATCATCCGGTCGCGCTCGCGCTCGTCGAGGGCCTCGGTCGTCCGATCGTCTCGAGCACGGCGGCGCGGCATGGTGAAACACCGCACATCGACGCGCGCGAGCTCGACATGGAATTCCAGGGTCTCGCCATGGTGCTCGACTGCGGTCCGGGCGGCACCGAGCCCACGACGGTGATCGATTTGACGCGCGACGTGCCGGAGGTGGTGCGCGCGGGCGCCGGGGATACGGCGCCGTTTCAGGCGTGATTCGCCCGAACGGCGCCGCGTTGCTCCACGCGTGAGCTAGTGCACTACGAGTCTGAGCATCGGGCGATTGGTCGGAGAGCTCGCGCGGTCGCTGTAGACGACGAGGTTGTCGCTGCTCGAATGTGACGCGATGATCAAGCCGTAGTTTTGCTCGGGGTGATCGATCCAGTTCGCCACGATGTATGGCGCAATGGAGGCGCTCACGGTCTTGGCGCCCGACCCCGTTGGGTACACGTACCCCACGAGGCTTCCCCGATCGGTCGCACCTTGCGCTCCAGCTATTTCCCAAGCGACCGTCGAAGTCGCGTTGTTCCACGTGGCCTGACTGAAGTCCCAGGCGCGCTTCGCTGCATAGATCGAGTAGCTATCGACCGTCGCACTGACGAGCGTGAAGTCTAACTCCGCCGAGCACAGCTCCGTTTGCCCGGCCAATGTCACGCCGGAAAGGTCCCAATGCACGAGGGCCACCTGTTCGGCGCCGGTGTTGCTCGGATCGCCGAGAGCATCGAGGAACCCAGACCCCGACGCGTTCGTGTTCGGCCATGCCTTGCGCAGGAAGGTGTCGCGCTCGCCGTCGAAACTGTCCTGCATCGTAGAAGACTTGCTGAGTGTGCGGGCTGCCGCACTGGCCGCCCACGCCGATCCCCATGGCCTCGAAGGAACTCGGCCCCGTCTCACGACCGCCGCCGTCGACTCCGCACCCAAGCGCCAATGCCGCCGCCAACCCGACCATGAAGTGAAATCGCATCCTTGCCTCCCGCTTCTTTGCTGCACTCCCAACCTGAACCACTGCAGGGTGGCACGGAAGTCGCGGCGGAAACAACGTTTCTCGCTACTGCTTGCGTTCCTCGGGCGCGGCGAGTTCGAACACCACGTCGCGACCTTCGTCGAGTTTGCGGTAGTCGACGACGTTCGAAAGGCTGGCGAGGTGCTCGAGCGTCTCGGCGCTCTGGTGCGGATCGTCGAGGACGAGGAAGACGCGGCGGTGGTTCGTCGTCTCCTGTTCCGCTTCGGACAATGCGCCGTCCTTTGGGCACGTGGTGCTGAAGCGCTGATCGAGGCGATGGCGGAGCTTGGCGTAGTCGGGGTTGAACTTCAGGTAGTAGCGAAACACGGTGCACGACCAGTGATCGAGCACGAGCGGATCGCCATGCCCGCGATGGGGGCCCTGGAGCCTCACGAGCTCGTTCGTCACGTCGAAAAATCCGGATTCACCCGCCCAGCGCTTGTGTCTGTGCCAGTCGCGCTCGAACGCGAGGAGCGGCAGCACGACCGCGACGATCAAGGGCACGGCCTCCTCCAGCTCGGCGAGCGGTCGGATCGCGCCGATACCGAACGCGGCAATCAAGCAAACGTAGGAGAGGACGAACAGGTTCGTGCGAAACACCGCGAACGGCCAGAACCCGACGAGATTGAACGCGAGCAACGTGACAATCGGCATGACGACCAACGCGAGTGCGGGGTAACGCCGCTCGCGCACGAGGAGGACGAGGCCTGCCGCGTGGAGAAGCACCCAGACGCCCGCGTAAGCCAGTGAGAGCCAGCCCATGACCGGTGCGCGCAGGACGGCGTCACTCAGCCAGACCTCGCGTCGCGCAGCCGGGAACGCCGCCAGCTCCAGGTACTTGCGCGCGACCCAATGCAAGAGGCCCTCGCCTGTGCCCGCCTGGTGGAAGACGTCGTACTTGTTACCCCAAAAGGCCGTATCTCTCGTGCCGTTACCGACGTTGACCGCGTGCCAGAAGAAGAAATACAAGACGCCGATCATCGCGATCGTGGAGGCGGCTCCGAGTGCGAGCAGTCTGACGTGTGAACGCGGTGCTTTACGCCAGGCCAACGCGCCCGTGACGAGGTAGTACCCAGGCAGCGCGAAGATGACGTCCTGGGCGAACCACACGCCGAGGAAGCCCGCGAGAATTCCCCCAACGAGCGTCGTCGTGCGCTCGTTACGCAGATATCTAGCAGCTAAAAACGTGCAGAGGACATGCACGAAAAGTGAAACTGAATACGGTTTGAACTCCTTGCTGTAGTCGATGGCGACCGGGTGAAGCGCCATCGCGCCGATGAACAGTAACCGTCCCGCGCGGCTCGGCAGGAGGTCCTCGGCGAGCGGGACGACCAGCAGCATCGTGCCGACGCCCGCTGCAAAGGGGACGAACCGCAGCACCACGTCGCGCTCGCCGAAGCAGGCGACGAGGCCGCGCACCAGCGCCATGAACCCGATCGGTCGAATGCTCGGCTCGAGCAGGTTGAACTTGAGCAGGCGCATGGCCCACGCCGCCTCGTCGACCCAAAACGGACGCGAGGCGAACAGGTAGCCTCGCGCGCGGAGCACGAATCCGGCGACCAAGCACAGCACCACCAACACCCGATACGTGCGCATGCGGACGCACGCGCCAAGCAACTCCCGTGCCTCGACGCGGGGTGCAGGTTTCTTGCGTAATACCTCGGGCTGATAGGCCGTCGCGACGGACTGTAAGGACTCCGCGCGCGGCGCGTTCTCGTGCTGTCCCCAGCGCGGCGCCGAGATCGTTTCTCGCTTTCGCGCGTACTCGCTCGGGATGTGGCGCTCGCAAAGTGCGGCGCCGCGCCGCGACGTTCTTTGGTCGGAGGATGTGGTGATGGTGCGGATGTCTTCGGTGAGTCGTTGGCTCGTGGTCGCTTGGCTCGGTGCGGGCGCGTTCGGGTGCGCTTCGGCGCGCGTCGCGGCGCCGCCGATTCACACGGAGGCGGCGCTCGGGCGCGTCGTCGTCTACCGCAACGGCGTCGCTTACTTCGAGCGGCGCGCGACCGTGAAGGGCAACAAGTTGACGCTCGAAGTGCCCGGGCAGCGGCTCGACGACTTTCTGAAGTCCCTGACAGTAGAAGACACGCAGACGGGCAAGCTCGTCCCCATCTCGTTTCCCACGCTCGACGATCAGGACGACGAGGTGACGATCGAGCTCGAATTGCCGAAGGACGGCACGCACGAGCTCAAGATCACGTACGTGACGGAAAGCCCGTCTTGGAAGCCGAGCTATCGCCTCGAACTTCACGGGCCGAAGCCGGCAAGGCTCGAAGCGTGGGCCGTCGTTCACAACGTGTCCGGCGAAGACTGGAAGCACGTCGCCGTGGGGGTCGGCTCCACGTCGGCGCTCTCGTTCAAGTACGACCTCCGCAGCGTGCACTTCGTGGATCGCGAGACGTTGAGCGACGAAACGGCGCTCGGTGTCGCGCCTCCGACGGGCGGCTCGCCGTACCAGGTCGCCAAGAAAGAGGTCGAGTTGCTGGGTGCGGTGAAGCGCCTCGCGCCCGAACCGCCGCCGCCGCCCGCCGCGGACGCCCCCGCGGCGACGCTCGATCGCGAATGGCGTGGCCACTCGTTGCCCGCCGCCGCGCCGAAAGCGACGGCGAGCACGGGTGCGACCCAGGCGCGCGGTGGCGGCATGGCCGCGCACGACGACGGCATGTCGGCCGTCGCCGAGCGCGCGCGCAGTACCAAGCAGAAAATCCGCGTCGAGGGCTACGCGAAGCCGGACGATGCCGACCGCAAGAGTGCGTCGCTCGCGAACGCGAATCAGGTGCGGGACAGCTTGATCAAGGACGGCGTCCCGGCGGACCAAATCGAGGTCGTCGGCACGGGTCAGGCGTCGAGCGGCGAGAGCGCGCGCGTGCTGGCGGTCGCCGGCGAAGCAGCGCCGACGCAAGCGAGCGGCGCGTCTCCCGACGAGCCGCTCGGCGACGCGTATTTCCTCACGCAGGTCCCGCTCGACGTCGAGAAGGATCACTCCGCGATGGTGAACGTGCTCTCGTCCGACGTGAACGCAGAGCCCGTGTATCTCTATGATCCGCTCTCGGCGCGCGGCTCGAAGAAGTTCGCGTTCCGCGCCGTGCTCTTCGACAATCCGACCGAGCACACGCTCGACCCCGGGCCCGTCACCGTCTACGCCGACGGGCAATTCTTGGGTGAGGGACTGAGCGATCCGATCCAGCCCAAGAGCCGCGCGTTCGTGCCGTTCTCGCTCGACAAGAAGGTGCTGATCGAAACGAAGGACGGCACGCGCGAAGAGATCGAGCGGCTCGTCACCGCCGAGCGCGGCGTGCTCACGACGGAAGCGCGCCGCTTTCGCACCACGGAGCTCTCGCTGGTCAATCGCGGCCTTTCGCCCGCGGTCGTGTACGTGCGGCACGCCGTCGCCGACGGCTACTCGCTCGAGTTGCCCAAGAACGGCGTCGAGAAGTTCCGTGACGCCTACCTGATCCCGGTGAAAATCCCCGCGAACGCCGCGGCCGTCCTCAAGATCGAAGAGGCGACACCGATCCGAAAATCCGTCGATATCCGCACGGAACCCGGCATCGCGGAGCTCAAGCTCTTCCTCGAAGCGAGCGCCGCGCGGCTCGAGCCCGGCACGCTCGCTTCGCTAGAGCAAGTGGTCGAGCTTCACCGGCAGATGGCGGAGCTACAGGAGAAGCGCGAGACGGCCGTGCTCCAGAGCGAGACCTACCGCGAGCGCATCGACGAGCTGAACGCTCAGCTCGTTTCGCTGCGCAAGGTCGCCCAAGCCCAAGTCCTCAGCAAAAACCTCGCGCAGAAGATGGACGAGATCAGCCAGCGCTTGCAGAAGCTGACGCTGTCGATCGCGGACATCGACGGGCGCGTCCTCGCGGAGCGCGTGACGCTCGAGGATCGACTGGCCGAGCTCACCCTCGACAAATCGAAGAAGCTTGCGGCGAAATGATCGCGTGAAGGCGCAACGAGCGCGGGCGTGACGGCGTCGGTCTCGCACGCGCTTCGTCGCGAAATGATTGGAGACTCGCGCCGTGCACCCTGGTGTGCGGCGCGAGCAGCGTTGTGTGAGCCCGGGCTCTCGGACTAGCTTGAAGCTGGATGACGCTTGGGCTCGAGCTGATGAGAGCGCCGCGCCCGGAGCGTCTGTGGGTGCTCCGTTTCGTGCACTGGGGCGGGATTGCGCTCGCGCTCGTGGATTGTCGCTCGCCGCCGCCCATCACGCGCACGGCCGCGGACCCGCCCGCGTCGCGCGCGCTCGTCCCCGACGACGAACCCGAAGGGGCGCCCGCGAACGGTGAAGCGCCCGCCGAGGAAACGCAAAAGCCCACGACGCGCGCGGACTACTCGGCGGAGGAGCGCGACCTCGCCGCACGCTACGGCCGCCGCCGCTCCGAAGGCGTGCTGCACGGTGAAGCGTCGTATTACGGTTCGAGCTTCGCGGGCCGCAAGACGGCGAGCGGCGAGGTGTTCGAGCCGGCGCGCTTCACCGCCGCGCATCGCACGCTGCCGTTCGGCACCGTGCTCCGCGTCACGCGCACGGACACGCGCGCGGTCGTCTACGTGCGCGTGACCGACCGCGGTCCGTACGGAAAAAGAGGGCGAATTTTGGACTTGTCGACCGCGGCGGCCAAGGAGCTCGGCATGCTCTCGCGCGGTGTCGCCGACGTGCGCGCCGACATCGTCGAACGCGGCGTGCCGCGCGCGAAGAAGCGCAGCGCCAAGCGTTCACGGTAAGCGATGTGGTCGATCGCCCTCGCGCCGTCGCGTGCACCCTTCGACGAGACGGCGCTGCGCGCGCTGGTCGACCCCGCGCGTGGCGCCCCTGCGCTCGAGCTCGACTCCGCGCTCGCGGCGACACGCGAGCGTTACGCCGTCGACTTTCGTGGCGCGCGTGCCCGTGCCGGGGTCGCGCGCGGCCATCTCATCGACGTGATCCTGGAGCAGCCGGGTGGGAACGGAGCCGCGAACGAGCAGGAAGCGGCGGAAGCGTTCGTCGATTTGCTCTTGGGTGAAGCACGCTTCGACGATTGGATCGGCGCCGTGGCCGTGGCGCCGGCGCCGCGCGGCGGACCCTTGCGCGTGGTGCAGAGCCGGCCCGGCGACGGCCACTTTTTTCCGCTGCACGAGCTCGCGGGAGCGGTCGCTGCGGCGGTGAGCGGCATTCACGCGGGGCTACCCGCAGGGCCGCTCTGGTCGCTCGGCGGCGAGCAGCGCTGGTACCTCTTCGAGCTCGACGGCAGCGAGCATGCGGAAGGGACGGTCGAGTCGGACGTCGTGCTCGTTTCGACCTTCATGCCCGAGCTCGTGAAATCGTTTCTCTCGGGGGCGCCCTTCGCCTCCACGCGCTTCTCGCGCTCTTCCGAGCTCTTCGCGTACCTCAAGTACGAAAATCGCGAGCCGGACTCGCGGCGGGCGCTCGCCCGCCGCCGCGTGCTCGAAGACGCGCTCGACGCGGCCCTCGTCAGCGAGCGTTCCGGCCGCGTGATCGGCAGCGGCATGGGCGTCACGCACTCTTACGTCAATTTCGCCCTCGATCGCGTGGCGCACGCCCTCGACCTCGTCGGCGAGGTCATGCGCAAGGTGGGCCTTCACCGCGCGCCGAGCGCCGTCGAATTCTGCGACGCGCCCCTCGCGAACCGCGTGTAACATCCTCCTCCGGCCGCGCGGTGATCCGTTCGCGCGCGCCGCGCGTAGGTCTCCGGAGGTCACGATGTCCGACACGATCCGCATCACCGCGTCCCTTCGCATCGAGCGCCCCGCCGAGGTTGTGCGCCAGCAATACCGCGACATCGATCATCACATCCGCAACAACGTCCACCCGAGCATCCACTACCAGTGGGAACCCGCCGAGCCAGGCCAGCGAAAAATCAGGACGACGTTTCGCATCCTCGGCGTGCCGCAATTCGACGTCTCCTTGCTCGAGGACGCGCCGGACGGCTCGTTCCTCATCCGCTACCTCGAGGGCACCAACGCCGGCATGGTGCTCGTGCACCGCTTCGTGCCGCTCGGCCCCGACGCGACGAACGTCGAGCTCACCGCGGACGCGCCCGCGACGCTCGGCCGCAAGCTGCTCGGGCCGCTCTTCGTCGCGGGCGGGCGCCAGGTGATGAAGAAGGCGCTCGCCGAGGACAAGCGCGACCTCGAGCAGGGCCTGTTTCAGCCCGGAAAGGCTGCGGGCAACCTCGAGGGCGCGCTCGAGTCGTTGAAGTCGCTGAAGTCGCTCGGCGCCGGGGCTCAACGCGCCGTGCTCGAAGCGACGTGTCTCGTCGCCGTCGCCGACGGCGCCGTCGATGCGAGCGAGCGCGATGCCATCGGCCGCCTCGCCGCGTTCATGGGCGCGGGCGACGACGAGCACGCCTTCGTCGACGAGCGCTTGCGCGAGCTCCTCGCCGCGGCGTCGTCCGAGCGCATCGCGGCCGAAGCCACGCGCGCCGGCCACGCGCTCGTCGCGTCGGCCGTCGGCCTCGAAGGCGTCACCGCTGCCGTCATCGTTGCGCTCGTGAGCGACGGCATGTCCCTCGGTGAGCTCGAGCTGCTCCGTCACCTCGCCGCCGCCGCCGGCATCCCCGACGGCTCGCTCCCCGCTCTCGTCGAAGGCGCCGATCGCGTCCTCGGGGAGTGAGGGTTCTCCTCACGACCCTGCGCGTCGCGTGCTGCCAGCACCTGCACGGCGGGAAGTCTCATTGTCGCGCGTTGCTTGCGGCCAGAACGACGGGCTCGAGGGCGTGGAGCTCGGGCACGTCGCGCAGGCGGGCGAGGGCGTCGAGGACGATGTCGAGCGTCGGGCGCACGAAGGGGAGAAAGCTCGGGTCGCCGCGCTTCTTCTCGATGAAGACGAAGCGGCCGGCGTCCTTGAGCTTGCGCTGCACGGTGAGGAGGTCGAATTCGCGGCCGAGGGCGCGGCGCTCGTTGTCCGCGAGCGAACGCGCCGCGGCATAGTCGTCGAGCCGGGCCTCGACGAAGGCGCGGTCGAACGGCTGATAGCTGTCGCAGAGCAGCGCGACGAGATCGTAGGCGCGGGGGCCGAGCAGCGCGTCCTGAAAGTCGATCCAGCCGAGGGCGCCCTCCGCCGTCACGATCAGGTTGCGACTTTGATAGTCCCGGTGGCTGAAGCCGAGCGGCAGCGCCGTCAGCGCGTGCAGCAAGTAATCCCGTGCACGCTGGAACGGCTGGTGCGGCGCGGAAACGGCGCGTGCGGCGATCGCCCAATCCCAAAAATGCTCGAGCTCCGCGCCGAAGAGCGCTCGGTCGAACGCGCGTAGGCGAACCACGGAATCCTCGGGCAGCACGGCGAGCGCGGCTTGTGCCTGCGCGAGGTCCCGCACGGCGACGCGATAGAGCGGCTCGCGTTCGTCCGGATACCGCTCGAGGTGCGCGGCGAGCGTCTCACCCAGATCCTCGACGAGCAGGAGCTCTTCCGCGACGCTCTCGGCGAGGAGCGACGGCACGCGCACGCCCCCCCGCGCGAGCAGCTCGCGCACTTCGAGGAACGGCCAGCCGCGGCCGCGCTCGCGCGCGAAGGCGACGTCCCCCGTGTCGGGCGGAACGAGCATGACGACGGCGCGCACCCCGTCGACCTCGGTGCGATAGAAGCGGCGTGGCGACGCGCCGCCCGGAATGGGCGTCAGCGGAAACGGACCGGGCCGCGCGGTCACGCGCGCGAGCCACGCGCTGATACGCTCGCGGTCCGGCGGTGGTTCTGCGCTCACGGGCATGCTCGTCGGTCTTGTAGACTCGGCGCATGGCTTTGGAAAAGCTCGGTGCAGGCTGGACGCCTCACGTCGAACGCGTCGTCGCGGCGCTGTCGCCGGGTCAGGCGGTTCGGGACGGCTTTTTGCCGCTCGCCTGCCGGCTGCTCGACCTCACGGTGAGCTGGAACGAGAAGATGGATCTGACGGCCGCGAAGAGCACCGAGGAGCTCGTCGATCTCACGCTCGCGGACGCAGTCGCCCTCTTCGGTCACGGGGCGCTCGCTTCGGGGACGTGGCTCGACGTCGGCAGTGGGGCGGGCGCGCCGGGCGTGCCGCTCGCGCTGCTCGAGCCGCGGGTGCAGATGACGCTGTGCGAGCCGCTGCAAAAGCGCGTCGCATTTCTGCGCACACTCGCGGGGAGCCTCGGCGTCGCGGCGCGCGTCGTGCGCGGTCGCTCGGAAATGTTACAGCCGGGTTCGGCCGAGTACGCGATTTCACGAGCGACGCTCGCGCCGCCCGCCTGGCTCGAGGAGGGAGCGCGGCTCGCGACCCGCGAGGTGTGGGTGTTGCTCGCGCGTGAGGCTCCGCCGAGCCTGCCGGGTTGGGCCGTGCGGACGGATATTTCGTGCGAATGGCCGCTCACCGGGCGCCAGCGCCGTTTAGTTTCGTTTCAGCCCCTGGCCGACGAGACGAATCGACAGTTAAGTAGACAGACGGCAAAAATCGCGTGAAGTTCGAAGCCGTAGGGCGTCAGGGGAACGTTCGATAGGGGTGTGGCGTACTACACTTTCGAGACTTCATGCGGTCGCGGTAAGCCTGATCGCAGAACCGTCCCGGCACCTATCCTAGGAGATTTCCAAGATGCGCCACCGCCTGCCCTCGCTCGCTACCGCCCTCATGGCGTTGACCGTCGCGTTCGCCGCCGCTGCCGACGGCTACGACGTGGTCGGCAAACCATCCCTCGGCTTTACCGCGGTCGGTCCGGGCGGTCTCAAGATCAACGGCACCACCGAGAACATGACGACCATCGATCAGGGTGCCACGGTCGTCTTCAAGTCCTCGCTCAAGGACATCAAGACCGGCATCGGCCTCCGAGACAACCACACGAAGCGTTATCTCGGCGTCGACCAGTGGCCGGACGCGAGCCTCACCGTCGACAAGAGCGCGATCAAGGTGCCCGAGGACGGCAAGAAGAGCTCCGGAACAGCGCCGGGCAAGTTTCGACTCCACGGCGTGACGCACGACGTGAAGGTCACTTATTCGGCGGAGCGTCACGGCAGCGAATATGCGGTCGACGGTCACTTCAACGTGAACATCGAAGACCATAAAATCGAAAAGCCCTGCTACCTGGGCGTGTGCGTCGATACGAACGTGAAGGTCGACGCGAAGTTCAAACTCCACGCGAAGTAAGCGCTGCGGCGCAAAAATAGGCGCGCGCCGCGGAGTTTTTTCGTTCCGTTCGGGCTTCGTGTTTCGAGCGAGGCACGCTGCCGCACGTGTCCGCGTGAGTGCGACTTCGCGTGCGCGCCGTTCGTCATTGACAATAGGCCCCCTGCCGACAAATAAAGGGGGCCTTCATGCGGAAAGACACGCTCAGGGTCCGGACGCGGGGAGTCTGGTTGCGCGTACTCGTGGTGGCGTTGCCACTCGTCGGCATGCTCTTCGTGTCGAAGCCGGCTCACGCGTACTCGTGGATGATCCGGCACGGCTACAGCGGCTGTCCGGTGTGCCACGCCGATCCGTCGGGCGGTGAAACGCTGACGGCCTACGGCCGCGCGCAGAGCGACCTCTTGCTTCGCATGCGCTACGACGGAAAGAACCCAGAGGAAGCGGAGCCGTCGCCCGCGTCGCGCTTCCTCTGGTTCATGGATCTACCGACGACGGTGCTGATGGGCGGCAGCGTGCGCGTCGCCTCCGACTACGAGAACAAGAAGTTCAGCGTCTTCCCGATGCAGCTCGACGTGTACGGGCAGCTGCGCTTCGGAAACGTCACGTTCGGCGGCAGCCTCGGCGTGATCAAAACGCCGCCCGGCTCGCTCTACGGTCGCACCTCGCAGATCACCGCGAACCAAGGCGAGCAGTACAACCTCATCTCCCGTACCTTCTACGTGGGCTACGACATTTCGAACGAGTTCACGGTGCGCGCCGGGCGCCTGAACATGCCGTTCGGCGTGCGCATCCCCGAGCACACGATGTGGGTGCGGCAATCGACGCGCACCGATCGCGAGTCGGGTCAGGAGTACGGCGTCGCGCTCGCGTACAATTCGGAAAGCTTACGTGGCGAGTTCATGCCCATTTTGGGCAACTACCAGATCAACCCCGACAAATTCCGCGAGCGTGGGTACAGCGGTTACCTCGAGCTGATGGCCGGCGCGCGTGCGGCCATCGGTGTTTCGAGCTTCTACACGTACGCCAAGGAAGACCGCGTCACGCTCGAGACGAACATCGCGCGCGGCGCGCACGGCCCGTTCACGCGCATCGGCGTGACCGACGACTTTGCGCTGCTCGGTGAAGCGGACTTGATGACGGATTCGACGCGTTCCCTCGGCTACGTCGGCTTCCTGCAGGGTGACTACGAGTTCATCCAGGGTTTGCATGGCATGCTTACCGTCGAATGGCAGGACCAAGGCCAGCGCAAGAGCGAGGCAGCTCAGAACATCGCGGCCGCGAGCGATTCCACGATCACGCGCGTTCCGAAGCGGCCGGGCGAGGGCAAGGGCGAGCTCGGCCTGTGGGTGACCGCGAACTGGTTCTTCCTGCCGCACATGGACGTGCGCGTCGACGCCATCCAGCGCCCGCACGACTTCACGCTGTTCACGCAGCTCCACGCCTTCCTGTGAGGTCACGACGATGAGCCAAATTCGATTTTCGATCCGCTCGTACGTTGCCGGCGTCGCGGGTGTGCTCGTGCTCGGTCTGGCATTGCCCGCGGGCGCGGAGGAGACGTTCCCCGCAGCGCTCCAGAAGAAGATGGGCACGACGTGCGCACCTCAATGCACGCTGTGCCACACGACGGAGACGGGCGGCCTCGCCAACCTCAAGCCCAATCCCAGAACGACGGACGGCTATGCTCTCAAGATGCTGCCCGGCGGCCGCGGTGAAGGGGAGTTTCTCGCGAACCTCCTGGTCGTGAGCAAGAGCCTGCCCGGCACCGACGCCCAGCTGCAGAACGCGCTCGACATCCTTTCCAAGACGCCGTGCAACTCTACCGGCACGCAGTTGTGCGACTCCGACGGCGACGGGATGATCGACACCGACGAGCTCAAGAACGATCGCGATCCGGACGACCCGCACGACAAGACCGGCGACCTCTGCGTGGGCCCCAAGTACGGCTGCGGCGCCACCATTGGCACGCTGCCGCGCGAGCGCACGGCGACGCGTGAGGCGGCGGCCGTGATGTCGCTCCTCGGCGTGGGGCTCGTGTTCTTGCGCCGCGCGCGGCGGCGCTGAGTTTCCACCGCGGCGCCGCCCCGGGGGTGCGCCGCGGGTCTTCAGCCGTGCGTCACTGCGCGCACTTGCTGTCGCTGCCGCACTGATTGCTCGCGCACTCGTCGTCGGTGCTGCAGCTCGCGGCGCTGGCGCAGGCGACAGCGTCGCCGCCGCTCATGCCCGTCGTCTTGAAGTTTCCGTTTCCGACGCCCTGACCGATCGCGCTGCTCTTCGAGCGGTTGATCTTCACGTTGCCGAGCGCACCCGCGAGATCGTTCTTGAGGGCGATGTGCGCGGTGTCCGTGGCCGGGTCCGGCGAGGTCGGGCTCGTCGCGGCGCCGCCGTTGTCGGCTCCGCCGGCTGCACTACCAGCCGCACCTGCGGCGCCGCCCTCACCGCCGCCGTTGTTGACGGGTGCCTCGGCGAACGTGGCCTTGACGAGGAGTGCTCCGGCCGTGCGCTGGTCGTTGATTGCGGTCGTGATGAGCGCGGCCAGCCCGAATTGGTTTTCGGTCCCGTCGAAGGGGATGGCGACGTGACCGCTCGTCACACCGTTGCCGTTGAGATCGAGCTCGAAGACGACCGCATCGTTGATGCCGTCTCCAATCGAGAAGCTGTCCTTGTCCGAGAAGAACGTCATCGGAGCGAGCGTGATCGTTCCGGTCGCCGGTGTGCACACCGGCGTGACCGGGCCGCCTCCAGCCGTGCCGCTCGTGCCGCCGGTAGCGCCCGTGCCCGCGCCGCTCTCCCCGCCGGTGCCGCCGGTCGGGTTCTGGCCCGCTTCACCGCCGGTGCCCGCGGTGCCGCCGGTGTCCGTGCCTCCCGTGCCTCCCGTTTGCGCGGTGCCGCCGGTGCCGCCCGACTCCGTCGTGCCGCCCGAGCCCGGTGCACCTGCTTCGGCGCCCGCGTCCGTCGGGATCTTGGTGCGATCGACGTCGGTGATGAGCGTGCAGCTGGCCGCGGTGAGGAAGCCAACGAGCGAAGTGAGTGCGAGCGAGGGATTGAGCGTACGCATGGTAGAATTCTCGACCGGCGCCCCCCGAGGGGCAGAGCGGCCTATTCTTTCAAAGAGCCGCCCCGGAACGCAAGCGCGGCGGCCGCCACCATGCAGATCCACCTGCTCGACGGAACCTACGAGCTTTTTCGCGCTTTCTACGCGGCTCCGAGCGCGCGCGGGCCCGATGGCGCCGAGGTAGGTGCGGCGCGGGTGCTCTTTCGGAGCCTGAGCGGCTGGTTCGAGGCGACGGGCGTCACACACGCCGCCGTGGCGTTCGATACCGTCATCGAGTCTTTTCGGAATCGCCTGTTCGACGGTTACAAAACCGGCGACGGGATCGAGCCCGACCTGTGGTCGCAATTCCCGCTGGCCGAACGGGTGACGCGGGCGCTCGGCGTCGTCACTTGGTCGATGATCGAGTTCGAAGCGGACGACGCGCTCGCGACGTTCGCGTTACGCGCCGCGAACGACGAACGCGTCGAGCGCGTGAACATCGTGACCCCCGACAAAGATCTCGCGCAGTGCGTCCGCGGCACGCGCATCGTCGGTCTCGATCGGCACCGCAAGCTCGTGCTCGACGAAGACGGCGTCAACGCGAAGTTCGGCGTGCCGCCCGCCGCCATCCCGGATTATCTCGCGCTCGTGGGCGACACCGCCGACGGCATTCCCGGCGTCCCGCGCTGGGGTGCGAAATCGGCAGCGGCGGTCCTCGCGCGCTTCGGTGACCTCACACGCATCCCGCTCGATCCGGCTGCGTGGGGCGTGAGCGTGCGCGGCGCCGACGCGCTCGCTCAGTCGCTCCGCGAGCACCTCGACGCCGCGCTCCTTTACCGCGAGCTCGCCACGCTGCGGCTCGACGTGCCGCTTCCCGAGACGACCGACGAGCTGCTGCTCCGGGGCGCCGATCGCCCGCTCCTCGAGGCCCTGGCCGCAGAGCTCGGCGATCCGAGCGTCCTCACGCGCGTGCGCATCCGCGGCTGACGCCCGCTCGCCAAAATTCGCGGCATCTCGCCCGCTGCACTAAAGTCCCGGCCATGCGCGTCGCGTTCGGTGCCTTCGGGTCGTGGTTCTTCGCCGTGGCGTGGTCGGGTCACGCGCTCGCACAGTTCGCGCCGCCGCCGCCGAGCGCCGCCCCGGCGCCCAGCGCGCCGCCCACAGGCTCACCGTCGACGCTCTCGGCGGGCGGACTCGCACCGCCGCCCGCCATCGAAACCGCGCCCGCCCCGGACGCGCAGCCCGGAGCGCCCACGTCTGCGTCGACCGAAGCGCAGCTGAACCGAGCAGACCGTGAGGATTCGGGGCGCGGGCTCGAGTTCGTGTGGTTGAACGCGGAGGTCGGCTTCACCTACATCGACGCGGGGAAGAACGTGTTCCCTCCCGAGCTGAAGACGAACAAGGCGGGGTTGGTCACGGGAGCAGGAATCGGTGCGAGGCTCGTGTTCGTGACGGTCGGCGCGCGCTTTCGCTACGCTCCGATGCCGAACTACAAGTTCTGGTCACTCGGTCTCGAAGGCGGCATTCACGCGCCGCTCGGCGCGCTCGAGCCTTACGCAACGCTCGGCGCCGGCTACGCGTCCTTCGGCTCCTTCGAGGGCCCTGGTTGGTCCGCCAAGGTGGACGGCTTCGACGCGCGGCTCGCTGCCGGCGTCGATTACTACCTGGCGCCGATGTTCTCCGTCGGAGCGAACGTGAGCGGTGACCTACTCTTGGTGAGGACTCGCCTTGGCGGCACGCCGAACGGCACCACCGGCGGCGCCTTCTCCGCCACGGCCGTAGCGGGCCTGCACTTCTGAGATGCGGTTCGCTCTCGCCGCGCTGCCTCTCGTCCTCGCCCTGCTGCTCTTTCAGCGGGTGCGACGGCGAGAACGGCTGTCGCGGCGCCTTTCGGGCTGGGTCGCGCTGTTCGGCGCGCTCGCCGGCGCCGGCTCCGTCTACGCGGAGCGCGTCGTCCTCGGCTGGACGGACCTTTCGTTCGAAGTGCGGACGGCCGGAGCGAGCGGCGCGTTGCTCGCGACGTTCCTGCTCGCCGCGCCGCTCGAAGAGAGCTTGAAGGTGCTCGTCGTCTGGCCGCTGTACCGGCGCCGTCGCATCGGTAGCGGACGCATCGGCCTCGTCTACGCCGCGTCCGCGGCCGCGGGCTTCGCCGCGGTCGAAACGGCGCTCACGCCGATTCCGACGACCGACGGCATCGGACTCTTGCGCCTGCTCTTGTCGGTGCCAGCTCACCTATTTTTCGCGGGAGTCTGGGGCTACGCGCTCGGAGCGGCGCGCCGGCACGACCGCTGGTTCCGCGTCGCCTGGTTCCTGTCGATGCTGCTCCACGGGTTGTACGACCACATCGTCTGGGGGCGCGGTCCCGGTTTGCTCGTCACGGTCATCCCGATGCTGCTCTTCATGATCGGCACGACGATCATGGCCCTGCGCGGTGAGGAGCCCGTCAAGGCCGCTCCGCTCGCGCTGATCGAGCCACCCTCGATCGAGGCGGTGCGCGCGCGTCTCGCGCACCCGGAGCGGCCCGTCATGTTGCGCTGGATCATCGCCGGCGCGTTCGTGACGCTCGGGCTCATCGTCGCGTTCGTCGCCGCCGCGGTCGTCCTCGGCAACCGCTTCGACATCGACTTCGCGCTCGCCGACGAAGCCGACGTTCGCTCGTCCGGGCCGCTCATTTTGCTGGGCACGGCGGTGCTCGCCGCGTTCCCGATCTCGGGCTACCTGGTCGCGCGCGCGAGCTCCGCGCACGGCTTGCTCGAACCAGCCGCGGCTGCCGTGCTTACGGTGGGACTGCTCGTGTTCATGTTGTGGCTCGCCGCGCCCATCGGCGTGCTCTTCGCCCTCGCGGTCGCGCCCATCGCGCTCGGCCTCGCGTGCGGCGGGGCGTGGATCGGCGTCGAGCGTTGACGGCGTTCAGCGCACTTTGAGTCCGCACACCTCTGCGACGCTCGTGCTCGCGCCCGCGCCGAACGTGCCGCTGCCGCCGCTGCCGCCCGCGCCGTTCGCGGTGATCGACGCGGCGCTGTTTACGATGGTTCCGCTGCAGCCGGGTGTATCGAGAAAGGCGGCGCAGCCGTTCGGCGACGGCCAGCATTGATTCGCGAACGTGCGCACGCAGTCGCTCAGCGCGCCGACGGGCGCGCTGCACGTCGAGAACGACAGATTGCCTGCGCAGTCGGCGCTCGGCAGAACGGCCAGCGCGCCGCTGCACTCGAACGCGGGCGAGGACGAGCAGAGCGCGTTCGTCACGCAGCCGTTCGCGTCGACCGTATCGGTGGGTTCGGGGTGCCCCGCGCCGCCCGCGAAGACATCGACGTACCAATGGCACCAGGTCATACGTTCGTCGTCGCTCAACTGGTTCACGGGTTTCGACCGGTCCACCGCCGACTCGTCGTTTGCGGCCACGGGGGGTGGATTCGCCACGCAACTCCACTTGCCCGGGTTCGGCTCGCGGCCCGCGGGGTCCGCGCACGAGCAGAAGGTCTTGAATGGATATTGGCAGTTCTCCCGCCCGTAGTAGCCGAAGCAGTTCGAGCCCTCCTCCGGCTGTGTGTCGGGACACGGTGGTCCGGAGCTGTCCGCATAGCAATCCCACAGCGTCTCGCCGCTGCCGACCGAGGGGGCGCAAACGCACGCCTTGAAATGCTCGAGCCCGCCGTTGTCAGGATCCGCGAACCGATACGCACAGGTCAGGCCGCTCGCGACGCTGCACGTCTCGCCGTATTCCGGCGCGCCTACCGGGCAGTCGCCGGCATTTCCGGTCCAGCGTCCGTTCTCTGCGCTCTGATCCGAGCTCGGCTTGTCGTCGACGACGAGCGCCCCGCTGCATGCAATGGCGCTGAGAGCGGCAAAGCTCACGCTGTGAAACACGTTGATTGTTCTCATGGTGTCGTTCCTCCTCCAGCTGCGGCACGTGCCGCGTTCGGATCCGCCGTGAACGCGCGAGCGCGATCGACGAGCGGACTCCCCGGATTTTTCGCGACGAAGTCCCGCGCGAGCGCAGCGGCTTCCGCGCCTCGTCCCGCTCGCGTGAGCGCGTCGAGCCGGAGCACCAGCGCTTCGTCGCCGAGCCGGGCGCCCCGCGTCGCATGCGTGTAGTGGTCGAGCAGCGCGAGCGCGCGCTTCGGATCGCCTGCGCCGAGCGCGGCGCGCGCGGCTTCCAGTTGCGCGATTTCGTCGGCGAGCGTCGGAGCAGGGCGGGGCGCCTGTGGCTTTTCGACCTGCGCGGGCGGAGCTCCGGTCGCCGGCACGTCTTCGCTCGTCGCGGACGCGCCGGCTCGCGGTTTCGGCAGATCAGGCGTCGGATTGGTCTGGGCGAGCGGCGGCACTCGCTCGGCCGTGACGTTCGCGGGCGCGTCACGAGCCGACTCCACGGACGTCCAGAGGGCCACGGCTGCCGCGAGCGCGAGCAGCACGCCCGTCGCCGCCAGGCTGCGGTTTCGGCGGCTCGGTGCTGGCTGATGGGCGGCCGCAAGGGCTCGCTCGAGCGCGTGCTCGCGCGCCTCGGCGCGCGGTGTTTCGCGCTTGGCGGCCGCGAGGAGCATGCCCAGCGTGGCGTCCGCGCCGAGCGGCGTGTCGTCGTGCTCTGTCATGCGTCGCTCCGCTCCGTTGCTCGTTCAGTCTCCGCCGCAGCGAGCTCGCGCAGCCGTTCACGCGCGCGGCGCAGGCGCGAAGTCGCCGTGCCGATTGGGATCCCTTCGAGCGTCGCGATTTCGGGAGCCGTCAGTTCCTCGAGCTCGGCGAGCACGAGGACGCGCCGGAGCTCGGCGGGCAGCGCGGCGAGCAACGCGTCGAGTCGCGCATGCGCGCGGTCGTCGTCGATGAGCTCGTCGGCAGCACGCGCCGGCGCCGGAAGCTCAGGCAGCGCCGCGCCCGTCGTTTCGCGGCGCCGTCGCGCGCCGCGTCGCGCGTTGGCGAGCACTCGCAGCGCGGTGCCGTAGAGGAACGTGCGCTCACGTCCACTCTCGATACTCGCTGTGCGTCGGGCTGCCACGATGAACACCTCTTGCGCCGCGTCGTCCGCGTCGCTTTGCGAGAGTCCGAGACGGCGCAGGAGCCGCCAGATGAAATCGAAATGCTCCTCGACCAGGCGCCGGATCGCTCTGTCGTTGGCGCTGGCCAAAGGACTCTCGCCCGCGTCATGTCCGGCAGTGCGCCGCTCGATCACCGGAGCCGGAGCGCGACGCCGAGCGCCGCGGAGAGTCCAATGATTTCGGGGCGGTTGAGGGGCTGGGCCACGCCGGCCTGGAGCAGCTCGTTGCGGGTTAGTGGGAATGCGGGGCCGGCTGCGGCCTCGAGCGCAACCACGCGACTCACGCTCCAGGTGCCGCGAGCAAACACGCTCGCTGCAAGCCAACTCGCGGAATCAGAAAGTGCCGTGCTGCCGGTACCGCGCGCATATTCGTTGCCGGCGTCGAAACCGAGACACGGACTGAGCTCGAAGGGCGCGCTCTCGAGCGAGATCGGACAGGCTTCGACGCGCCCGCCGAAGCGAACCACGTCCACCGGTGGATCCTTGTTCGACGAGCGCCGCGCGAAGAAGACCGCGACGCGCAGGGTCGCTCCCGACCACGGCACGTCCGTGCGGAATTGCAAAAACAGCCGATCACCGAGCACGATGCCCGAAAGCGAGCCCTTGTCGGCTGTGAGCTCGGACCCAACCAGCCAGCGCTGGGGTTGCGCGGGCTGGTCGGGAGGAACCGAGGATGGAGGCGGCGGTGCGGAAGGTGGGGCTGGCGGCGCGACCGTGGCGCTCGGAGCGATGGACGACGGGCTCGCGACGGGCGGCGCTGAAGACGACGTGGGGGCGGCCGGCGTCATTGGCGCCGCACCGGCACTCGACGACGGCTCGAGCGCGAGCGTCAGCGTGAGCGCGATGGCGTCGGCCACTTCTTCGCACGTGGTCGCGCCGAGCTCGCGTACGGCGGCGCGACCTTCGGCGGTCTGCCGTTCCAGTCTGCCGAAAGCGCGCCCGTCCTTCATGCCGAGCGTCACGACGAAATCGATGCGATCGGCCACGCTCGCGAGCTTGGCGCCCTCGGCGGCTCCGTGCAGGCGCCCGATGAACGCGGCGCCGTCGGGACAGCCGTCGGCGCTGCGATACCAGATCGACGGCGGCTCCCCCTCGAACGCGCTGGCCGTCGACGACCAAAGCCCCCCGAGAACGAAGCTGCAGAGTGCGATGCCGCGGCGTCCCGACACGTCTCGCTCCGTTCTCTACCGCCCTTGGGTCACGCTCGGCAACTCTCGTTGCGGCTGCTACTCGCCCGCGCGCGCGGCGGCGGGCACGAACGGCAGTGGAGTTGTCCCCACCCGGTAGTCGTCCGCGAGCATGCGCTCGAGGTCGAATGCGACGAACCTGCCCGAAAGATGCGGCGCTTCGCTCACCCAGAGCGTCTTGGTTCGGGTATCGAACACGACGCCATGGGTCGCGATGAGCGCGTCGATCGCGCGTCGGTCGCCGGGCGGCAGCGGAACGTCTCCCGCTCCGGAGTGATCACGCAGGATCGCGACGGCCGCGCGCGCGTCGATCGGCTCCGCGGCGCGGGCAACGAGCTCGTCGGCGCGGGCACGGCGGGCGAGCGTCGTGCTCTCACGCATCACGCGCCGGTTTTTCGGGTCGTCGTGGAAGGGTCCTTCGAGGTGGTTCGTGACGGCGGCGCGCTCGGCGAGCGACCGTGCGTGAGGGCGCTCGCCGGGCACTCGCTCGATCGCCGCGACGTTGCCGGCGGCGTCCGCGGCGATCACGATGTGGCTCACGAGCGGGTCGCGCTCGCCGAGCAGGCGTACGGCGTCGGCGACGCTGCGTCCTTCGGACAGCACGCGCCGGAGCGCATGCACCACCGGCTCGCCGACGCTCGTCGTTTCGCCCGCGCGTGCGCCGTGCACCACCACCGCGAGACCCTCGCGGTTCATCCCGCTCACCACGCCGACGAGGCCCGGCCACGCGACGGACGCGAACGGGATCTTCCCGTCCTCGTGCACGAGAAAGACGGCTTTGTGTCGGTCGAATACCGGGTCGACCTCCATGTCGAAAGCGCGCGCGAGCAGCGCTCCGCCGTCCGGCTTGGCCGAGCCGTGAAAGGCGACCGTCGTGCAGCCGACGAGCGGCGAATGCTCGAACGAGAGCGACATGTCGTAGAGCGCGTTCAGGTACAAAAATCGCTGATACGTCGGTAAAACCCCGGCATACGGATCCGGGGCGAACGCGAGCGCGCCGGCGGCAATCTCGCGCCGCCGATCGCCACCGACGCCGCGATCGATGTCGCGGTAGCGGAGCTTGGCGAGATCGACGAGCAGCGCGCGGGCGAGGACGCTCGGGACAGCCGTGTCGAAGCGGCGGAGCAGCGCGCCTTCGTTTTCGAGCATGGCGTCGTAAAGGAGCCGCGAATGCGCCCTGCCGATGGTCACCGGGTCGCCGTAAAGGCCGACTTCAGTCAGACCGCCGCGCTCGAGCACGTACGAGCGGCCGAGCCGGCGCAACCACGGCGTGACGACGAGGGGCTGCTCGGGCGCCGTGGGGAGCTCGATGCGTGCCGGTCGTGCCGCCACGCCGATGGCCAGGTGCGCGAGCAGCAAGCCGAGCAACGCCGCCGCGAGTGCAAGCACGACACGGCGCCGCCGACCCCGCCGTGGGACCGCGAGCGTCGATTCGAGCACGCGATAAACGATCCGCGCCGGATCGCGCACGGAGTCGAAGTGCGACAGCCGCTCGGCGGCGGGCGGATAAATCACGCGCACCGGGATTTCGACGAGCTCCCACCCGCGACGCGCGGCGCGCAGCACCGTTTCGGCTTCGAATGCGTAGCCGGGCGAGCGCGCACCCAAGGTCGACACCTCGGGCAGCGGGTAGCGGCGCAGGCCGCACTGCGTGTCGTTGAGCTTCCTGCCCCCGAACCACGACAGGAAGCGATTCGAAAACGCGTTCGAGAAGCGGTTCGCCCGCGGGGCGCCGTCCCGCACGAGATCACGCACGCCGAGCACGAGCGAGCTCCGGGGAGCCGGGTGCTGGGCAACGCGCGCCGCCTCCTCCGGCGGGTGCTGCCCATCGGCGTCCACCGTGACGGCAACGTCCGCGCCGAGCTCGAGAGCCCGTTCGAAGCCACTGCGGAGCGCCGCGCCCTTGCCGCGATTGTTCTCGTGTTCGACGAGGAGCGCCCCGGCCGCTTTCGCCTCCTCGGCCGTGCGATCCGTCGAGCCGTCGTCGACGACGATGACGCGCGCGCCCTCGCCCAGCTCGCGCAAGAGCCCCCGGACCACGGTCGCGACGGTGCGTTCGGCCTGGTAGGCGGGAACGATCGCGAGCACGGGCATCGCGAAAACGCTACCATGCCCTCCTCGTGACTCCGGTCGATCCCAAAGTCTTCGGCGAGCTTGCTACGCGCGCGAAACAACAACTGCGCACCCGCATGAAAGCTTTGCGCTCCGCGCACCCGGACGCCGCGCTCGCCGAGCGCAGCGCGCGCGTGGTCGAGCGTGTGGCGAATTTACCCGAGTTCACGGCGGCCCGCGGCATCGCGCTGTTTTGGCCCATGCTCGAGCAGAAGGAAGTCGACGTGCGCCCGCTCGACGCGCTCGCTCGCGCCGCGCAGAAGCGCGTCTACTACCCGGGCTTCTCGGAGTCTCCCGCGGGAGCGCTCTTCAGCGAGCTTCGCCTGACGTCAGCGTCCGACGAGCTCGCGGTGCGCGACCATCGCTTTCTCGAGCCGCCCGTCAGCGCGCCGGCGGCCAAGCGGGGCGACGTCGATCTCATCGTGGTGCCGGCGCTTGCCGTCGCGCTGACGGGTCACCGACTCGGTTTCGGGATCGGCTTTTACGATTCGCTCTTGCCCGATTTTCGTCCGCCCGCGCGCGCCGTGATCGTGGCGTACGACTTTCAGGTGCTCGCGGAGCTGCCGGTGATGCCGCACGACGTGGCGTGCGACGTCGTCGTTTCGGACGCTCGTACGACCGAGTGAGCCGCGCCGGAGCTACATGCAAAAGTTCGTGTAGAAGGCGCCGCAAATCGCGTCGCTGCCTGCGGCCACTGCGTCGGTGCAGAGCGTCTGACTCTGGCCGCTCAGCATGCTGCAACAGCTTTGGAGATCGGCGCAGGTAGGTCCGCCACTGCCGGTCGGGTTACAGTAGAGGGTGTACACGGAGTTGCAGAGCGTATCGGTGCCCGCCGAGGCGATCTGCGCGCACGTCGTCTGATCGCCGCCGGAAAGGTTGTCGCAGCAGGGCATCAGCTCGTTGCAGGTGTGAGCGACCGTCCCCGTTTGGCAAAGCGCGTCGTAGGTGGCGTTGCACGCGGCGTCCATGTTCTGCGCGGCGATTTGATCGCAACTCGCCTGCGTGGTGCCCGTGAGGCCGGCGCAACAATTCGCCAAGTCGCCGCAATCGTGCACGACGCCTGTTCCGGCACCGGCCATGCCCGCCTCGTTCGTGGTGGTCCCGCCGCTGCCACCCTTGCCTCCGCTCGCCCCGCCCGTGCCTGTGCCGCCCGTGCCCGTGCCGCCTTTGCCGCCGCTACTGTTCGAGCCGCCGGACCCACCGCTGCTGTTGGTGCCACCCGTGGTCGCCCCGCCCGTGCCCGTGCCACCCGTGCCCGACGTCCCGCCCTTGCCACCGGTACCCGAGCTGCCGCCCTTGCCGCCCGAGCTCGACCCGCCCGTGCCGGCGCTCGAGCCGCCGTTCTTGTCCGAGGAGCCACAGCCCGTGACCGCGACGCCCGCGCTCACGAGAAAGACGACGCCGACACCAGCACAATTGAGGATCTTCAAGGCGGACCTCCAGGGAACCAATCGTACCCCCGGACGGCCGGCTTGGAAATCGGCTTACTTGCGCTTCGTGCGCTTGCGCTGGCAGTCCGCGCACACGCCGTAAAGCTCGTGCTTGTGAGCGCGGATTTCGAAGCCGTGGCGGCTCGCGATGCGCTCCTGCAGCGCCTCCACGGCGGGCTCTTCGAACTCGGTAATGCTGCCGCACTCGACGCAAATCAGGTGGTCGTGGTGCGCTTCCGAATCCGCGAGCTCGTAGCGGGTGTGTCCGTCGCCGAAATGGTGCTCTTGGGCGACGCCGCTTTCGGTGAGGAGCTTCAGCGTGCGGTAGACCGTGGCGTAGCCGACACGCGGGTCCTGCGCCCGCACCTGCTCGAGCAAGCGGTCGATCGTCACGTGCTCGCGGGCCGTGAACAGCGTGTCGATGATGAGCCGGCGCTGCTCCGTCGAACGCAAGCCGCGCCGCAACATGAACGCGTTCAGGTCCGTCCGCAGCCGATCCAGATCGGGGGCATGGGGAGCCCGACCGCTCGCCGCTCTGGTAGCGCCGCTCTTCACTCTTCGTTCATCCTCCCCGAACCGCGATCAGTCAAGCCCGGACGGCCGCGCGCGGGCCGGCACTGCTTTTCAGCGCGAAGCGGCCGAGGGCCGCGCGACCCGCGCACTACGTCACCGAACCGGAACGGCCGAGCGCGAGCAGCGGTCCGACGGCGCCGAGCAGGGGCACCCAGATCGCGGGCAACATGCCGAGCGCCGCCAGCGCGGCGAGCGCGAACGCCGGTAGCCCCGCGAGCGCCAGATCGACGCGCGCCCAGCGCAGGCAGTCACGCGCGGCATGGAGCGAGAACGCGGCGTCGCGCACGTCGTCGGTGGCGAGCTGAATGCCCCAATCCGCCGACGTCGAACCCGCTGAGCGCAGCGCGACGGCGACGTCCGCGGCAGCGAGCGCGGCGTCGTCCGTCGGGCTCTGGCCAATGACGGCGACGGTCGCGCCGCCGCCCACGAGACGACGGATTTCGTCCCCGCGATCCGCCGGGGATACCTCCGGACGCAAGTGGTCGATCGCCAGAGCGCGACCGAGCGCTTCGCACGTTTCGCGCGCGTCACCCGAAAGCAGCGCGGGCTCGAGCCCCGCGTCGAGCAGTTGCTGCACCGCGGCGCGCGCCCCCGGCCGCATGCCGTCTTGCAAGCCGACGAGCCCGACGAGCCGGCCCGCGACGGCGACGAGCAGCACGTTTTGCCCCATCGACTCGAGCTCCTGAATGCGCCGCTCCGCGATGCCGACGCTCACGTGCTCGTGGAGCAGGAGCGCGCGCGTGCCGACGGCGAGGGGCTGCCCGTTGGAAGCGATCGCCGTCACGCCGAGTCCAGGCTCGACGCGTGGATTGCGTACGGCGTCGGGGCGCACCCCGCGCGTGCGCGCGGTGCGCATGACCGCGCTCGCGACCGGGTGGTGCTCGCCGCTCTCGGCTCCGGCGACGAGCGCGAGCACCTCGGGCGGCGTGTGCGTGCCGAACGCGTCGAGGCTCGCGACCTCGGGCTCGCCGAGCAGGAGCGTGCCGCGCGCGCAGAACACGCCGAGCGTCACGCGCCCCGCCTTGTCGAGGGCCTCCGCCGTGCGAAACACGATGCCGCGGTAGAGCGCCGCCATCACCGTGCGCGCTACGCGGAGCGCGCCGACCTGCGCGGTGATCGCGTGCGCCGCTGCCGCCTGCACGGCCACGGCGACGAGCAGGATCTCGACGCCGTCGAGCCCCGCCGCGAACGCCGTGAGCGCGGCCATGCCCGTCACGAGCACCGAGCCGCGCTCGGCGTAGAGGTGCCCGAAGCGCGCCACGGGCGCGAGCAGATCGGCGCGGCGGCGTGGGTCGTGCGTCAGTCGCAAAAAGGCGCGATCGTCACCCGACCAGCCGACGATCGCGCGCAAGCGCCCGCTCTCGACGCGCCCGCCGGCGAGCAGCGTGTCGCCCTCGCGCACGTCGAGCGCCACCTTCGCGTCGAGCCAGGGGAAAACGCTGCCTTCGCCCGCCGTCACGGTGGCGTCCGCCGGAATCACGTCGCCCGCCTCGACGAGAATTTCCTCGCCCGGCCGCAGGTCGACCGCGAGCGCGTCGACCGTGCCGTCTTCGACCACGCGGCGGCCCGTGCCCGTCATCGCGCCGAGCAGCCGTTCGCGCGCCGCTTCGAGCGGGCGCCGAGCGCGGCGCAAGAGCGCGATGGAGAGCGCCGAGAGACACACGATGATACTCGTGAGGAGCGCGGCGTCGCTCGTGCGCGCGTCGCCGGCCACGAGCGTGCCCCAAGCGATACCGGCCGCGGCGATCGGTGCGGCGGAGAGCACCGCCGGGTGCAGCTCGGACGGATCGCGTGGCGTCGTCGCGCGTTCCGTCACGAGCGCCGCGCACGCAACGGCGGCCAAAACGACGCGAGCCGCGAGCACGGCGCGCGAGCCGCCCGCGAGGACCAACCCCGTCGACAGCACGCCGCCGAGCCCCGCGAGCATCAGCAAGAGCCCGCTCGCGCCCGCACCCCGTGCGTCCACGACGGCGACGGGCACGACGGGCGGCGGCACCGAGCTCACGCGCGCGCGTGGCAGGCGCTCCAGCTCTTCCCCCACGGACGGCACGCGCGCGACGTCCGCCACGGCGCGCGCGTCCGCGTGCACCGGCGCGGGTGAGGGCGATTTCGCCTCGACGGCGGGTGCGGGCGGCACCGGCGTCGCCCCGCGCGCCCTCGGCACGGGAAGCGGCGTCGCGAGCACGTCGCTGTCGTAGCGGCTGCGGCACTCCGCGCTGCAGAAGTAGCGAAACCGATCGCGGACGAACGCCACGCGCTCGGCGCGCAGCGGGTCCACCGGCCTACCGCACGAAGAGCACGGACGTGACGCCTCTCCGAAGACGGCCGGCGCCTGCGTCATTGCACGGTGAGCTCTCCGAGCGTCGCGTCGAGAATACCGAGCGCCTCGGAGATCTGCTCCTGAGTGACGACGAGCGGCGGCGAGAACCGGAGCGCGCTCGCGCCGGCCACGCTGAGCAAGAGCCCGCGCGTCTGCAGCGTGCCGATCACCGCTCGCGGGTCGATACCGTCGCTGAGGACGGCCGCTTGCAACAAGCCCATGCCGCGCGCGCGCTGGAGCTTCTTCGGGTGTCGTGCGACGAGCTTCTCGAGTCCGCTCGCGAGCACGCCGCCGAGCTCACGCGTGCGGGCGAGGAGATTCTCGCTCTCGAGCGTCTCGAGTACGGCGAGCGCGGCGCGCGAAGCGAGTGGATTGCCGCCGAACGTCGAGCCGTGCGCGCCCGGAGGCAGCGCTTCGCTCAGCGCCTCCGTGCAGAGCAGCGAGCCGATCGGCACGCCGCCCGCGAGGCCCTTGGCGAGCACGACGATGTCGGGGCGCACGCCCACCGCTTCGCATGCGAGGAACGTCCCCGTGCGTCCGATGCCGGTCTGGATCTCGTCGGCGATGAGGAGCGTGCCGGTCTCCTGCGTGAGCGCGCGGAGGTCGCGGATGAAGCCGGCCGGCGCCGGAACCACGCCGCCTTCACCCTGCACCGGCTCGAAGATGACGGCGGCGACTTCCGGCCCGAGCGCGCGGCGCGTTGCCTCGAGGTCGCCGTACGGGACGTGCAGCGCGCCTGGAAGCGGACCGAAGCCTTGCTTGTATTTTTCCTGGCCGGTCGCGGCGAGCGCGCCGAGCGTGCGGCCGTGAAAAGAATTGGCGTAGGCGAGGATCTTCAGCCGCTCTGGCTGGCCCTGGGTGTGAAAGTAGCGGCGTGAGAGCTTGAGTGCCGCTTCGACCGCTTCCGTCCCCGAATTGCAGAAGAACGCGCGCGCCATACCCGTGAGGGTGCAGAGCTTTTGCGCGAGCCGGACATTGGGCTCGTTGTAGTAGTAATTCGAGACCTGAATGACGCGCGCCGCCTGATCGGCGATGGCGGCGACGAGCTTCGGGTGCGCGTGCCCGAGCGCGCTCACCGCAATGCCGCCGAGCATGTCGACGTAACGTTTGCCCTCGGCGTCCCACAAGAGCGCACCCTCACCGCGAACGATCGCGAGCGGAGCCTGTCGATAGTTCGGGTAGAGATACTGGCGGCCGAGCTCGGCGAGTTCACTCTGGGTGCTCATGGCGGCGTCCCATATAGCACCATGCTCCAATGTGGGAGCGAGTCGGCGTCGGGACAGCTGCCAAAAAAATGTTGGGTCACCGGAGCGTCCGTGAGCCGAAGGGCGCTGGTCGCGCCACGACGCCAAGGGTATTCTCAAGTTCTACTCGTGCCCTCCGGGGTCGCGAGCACGGAGGCCTCATGAACGTACCGACCCCGAGCCGCGTCGCACTCGCCCTCTCGTTCGCGCTTTTCGCCGCCGCGTGCGGCGGCAGCGACGACTCCAGCAACGGCCTCGGCAAATCGGGCAAGGGGGGCACGAGCAACGCGACGGGCGGTACCGGTAGTGGAATCGTCCTCACGGGCGGCTCGACGGGCACCGGCACGGGCGGCTCGACCGGCGGCACCGGCGCCACGACGGCGAGCGGCGGCACCGGGCCGTACATGCTGCCCGCGGGTTACACCAAGGCCGACACCGGCGGGTGGAAGCTCGGCGATCCCGAAGTGATGGGCCAGAAGCCGCCGGATCTCGGTGGCGACGGCTCGAGCAGCTGCGGTCAAACGATCCTCGGCATCGTGCGCGACTTCAAACGCGGCGACAACAAGACCAAGTACCCCGGTGGCCATCCGGATTTCGAAACGTTCACCGGCAGCGGCGAGCCCGACCTCGTGCTCGACACGCTCGGCTCCGATCAGAAGCCCGTCTACAACACCGCAGAGCCGCGGACGTACCCCACGAACACTCCGAACCCGATCAACAACGGCCAGCCGATCGCCTGTGACCCCTCGAAGAAGGGCGACCCGCGCATCACGTGCAGCACGACGCAGGACAACTTCAACGAGTGGTACAACGACGTGAGCGGCGTCAACGACCCGTACTACATCTTCTTCTCCCTCGTGCCGAAGGGCACCACGGCGACGTTCGCATCGACGGCCTTTTTCCCGCTGGATGGCGAAGGCTTCGGCAATCAGGATTTCGATCACAACTTCTCGTTCACGACGGAAGTTCACACGACGTTCATGTACAACGGTGGCGAGAAGTTCTCGTTCATCGGCGACGACGACCTCTGGGTCTTCATCAACAACAAGCGCGGCATCGATCTCGGCGGCCTGCACTCCCAGCTCAATCAGGAAATCAAGCTGGACGAGCGAGCCAGCGAGCTCGGCATCACGGTCGGGAACGTCTACCCACTCGATCTGTTCCACGCCGAGCGCCACAGCTCGCAGTCGAACTTCGAAATCGACACGAACCTCTACTTCGTGAACTGCGGCGTGATCGTCCCGTCCGGTCCCGTCAAGTAAACGAGGAGAGTGGGTTCACCGGCGCGCCCGGTGCAGCACCTGCTGCCAGCGCCATTTCGGCCGCTCACTCCGCCGACGCGCGCAACGCACCGAGCACTCTCGCCAGCTCCGCGACGCCTTGGCCGCGCGGCGCCTGCGTCAAATAGCGCGGCGCGAGCGTGGGACGCCCGCGCAGATTCGCGACGCCGACGGTGACGCTGAACGCACCGAAGCACGCCGCGTCGTTCTCGCTATCGCCCACGAACGCGTAGCGCGTGAGGGCGACGGTCGGATCCGTCCCGCGCAGCGTGCGGAGCAACCGCACCACGCCGGACGCCTTGTCGACCGCGTCGAAACCGACGTGCAGGTGCACGCTCGACACGTGCACCGTCGCGCCGCGCGCCTTCGCGAACGCCGTCACTTCGGCCACGCGCGCGGGCGCCACGCGCTGGTGCTCACCGATATCGAAAGTAAAATCCGACAGCCGCTCGCCCGCGTCGTCGGCCGGCTCGAGCTCGCCAAAGTGCGCCCGCACCTCGGCGACGAGCGCCGCGAGCCGCGCCGAGCGTGCGGCGCGCTCCGCGGGCGCGAGCGCGTCGAGCAAGCGTCCGCCCGCCCCCACGAGCACTCCGCCGTTCTCGCCCACGCCGCCGTCCACGGGGAACAACCGCGCCACGAGCCGCACCCACGCGAGCGGCCGCCCCGTCACCGCGTACAGCTCGAGCCCCGACTCACGCAAGCGAAAGAGCGCCGAATAAGCCGCCTCCGTCAACTTGCCGTGATCGAGCAACGTGTCGTCGAGATCGAACAGCACGCCGCGCAAGGTGCGCGCTTCGATTTGAGGCAGGGAAGAGAGGGGGCGCATGCTCGTTCGTGATTGAGCGGGGGGAGGGATTAACAGGAAGAGGGAAGGTCGGGAAGGTGTGTGGGATTCGGATTCGGGGATCTAGAGTCCTTCCACCTTCTGGCTTCCTGGAAATAATCCTGCTCGCGCTCCGTGGAGTTATGGGCGCCGTGGAGGTTTGGGTCAGTCGGCGGAATCGGGGCCGTGCTCACCAAAAATGTTGGATCACGCGACGTCGATCGTCGCAATCAAACACGACAAATAGAGCCCTTCCGGGAACGCCGCCGCGACGGGGTGATCCGCGCCTTGCGTGTGCCTTTCGAGCACCGTGGCGCGGGCGCCGACGTCGCGGGCGCCGAGGGCGAGCGCGCGGGTGAGCTCGGACATGCCGATGGCGGCCGAGCAGGAGCAGAGGACGAAGAGGCCGCCGGGTTTGACGGCGCGCGCGCCGTCGCCGGCGAGGCGGCGCATGGCGTCGAGGGCGCGGCCGCGCGCGGAGCGGCTCGGCGCGAGCTTGGGCGGGTCGCACACGACGAGATCGAAGCCGCCTTGACGGCCCGCGTGCGCGAGCGCTTCCTGCGCGTCGCCGCGCTCGAAGTGGACGAGGGACGAGAGGCCGTTGAGCGCGGCGCACTCGGCGCCGACTTCGCTGGCGAGCGCGCTGTTGTCGACCGCTTCGACGTGCGTCGCGCCGCCGCGCGCCGCGCTGAGCGCGATGGCGCCGACGTACGAGAAGGTGTCGAGCACGCGGCGGCCGCGCGAGAGCGCCTCGACGCGCGCGCGCAGCGGACGCTGATCGAGATAGAAGCCCGTCTTCTGCCCGAGCTCGAGCGGAATGCGGAATTTTAGTCCGCGCTCCGTGAACTCGAACGCTTCGAGCGAGCGATCACCCTGGATCACGCCCGAACGCGGCTCGAAGCCCTCGGCCTTCGCCGTGCGCTCGGCCGTGCGATCGACGATGGCGCGCATGCCGAGGCGCTCGAGCGCGCCGAGCACCGCCCCCTCGCGCCGCTTGATGCCAATCGTGCCGATTTGGATCGACAGCACGTCGCCCAAGCGGTCGACGATGAGGCCGGGCAGGTCGTCCCCCTCGGCGTGGACGAGGCGAAATGCGCTGGTGTCGGCGCTCGGCAGCTCGAACGCCCCGCGCCGCTCGATGGCGCGCCGCACGCGCTCGGCGAGCAAGGTGGCGTCGATGGGGATGCGCTTGTCGCGCGTATAGAGCCGGACGGGGATCGCCGAGCCCGGCGAATAGAGCCCGCGGCCGAGCGAGTTACCGCGAGGATCTTTCACCTCGACGTCGTCGCCGGCGACGGCGCCGCCTTCGACGCGCTCCACGGCTTGGGCGAACACCCACGGATGCCCCGCCCACACGGGCTGGACGTGTCCGGCTTTGATGACCACCGTCGCCACGCGTGGCTACCTACCACGCCGCCGCAGGCCCCGCGTGCGCATGCTACGTTTCGCTCCGGCATGGCCCTGCGTGTTTTCGCCGTTCTCGGCGCTCTCGGCCTCTTCTTGGCGCCGAGCATCGCGCGTGCGGATTGTCCCGACGGTTGGTTCTGCGACGAGAAGCCGGTCCAGCCGCCGCCCCCGAGCGCCGCGCCGCCCGCGGGCGAAGCGCCGCCCGCGCGTGAAGCACCACCGCGCGAGGAACCGTCCGAAGAGCCGCCGGCGCCGAACCCCCCGCCGCGCATGGTCTTCGCGCCGCCGGGTCCGTACTACCCCGAGTACCCACCGCCGCCACCGCGCCGCAGGTGGCGCCATCTGACCGAGCTCGGCATGAACCTGCACCTCGGCATCGGCGTGCTCGGGAGCGGGGCGAGCCACGACGCCTGGCTCGGCGGCGGCGGCTTCGCGTTTCGCTTTCGCCCGCTCCCCGTGTTCGCGCTCGACCTCGGCCTCGAACTCGCGGGCGGCACCGACTACGCGGGCAACGATCGCGTCGAGGACGCGTTCGTCGTGAACGCGCTCGGCTTCGTGAACCCGCGCGATCGCTTGCAGTTCTACTTGCTCGGCGGCTTCCAGCTCGGCGGCGCGAGCGTGCGCGTGAAGCGCCAAGGCGGCGTCCCCGTGCAGCCGTTCGACGACAGCTACAACTACGTCGGCGCGCAATGCGGCATCGGCCTCGAATGGCGCTTCGCGCGCAACTTCGCGCTCGCGAGCGACTTCTCGCTCTTCATCCGTGGGCGCACCGATCAATCGCGCGCGGTCGACCCGGAGTACGTCGACCCGAGCACGCACCTCGCGACGAACACGTCCGGCGGCGGGCTCTGGCGTCTCGGCGCGACCGTCTATTTCTGAGCGCTCGAACGCGACGCGCGCCGCGCCGCGCACAAAACGAAAATCCCCGGCTGCCGCGCGGGCGAGCCGGGGATCATCGTCGCGAAGAGCTCGTTACTGAACGAGATCCTTGAGCGCCTTGAGCGCCGTCGCGCGAACCTTCTTGCTCGCGGGCTTCGCCGGAATCGTGATCGGCTCCTTGGTGAAGGGATTGATGCCCTGACGCTCCTTGGTCGCGGGCTTCTTCACCACGCGGAGCTTCACGAGCCCCGGCACCACGAACTCACCGGGGCCACGCACCGAGAGCTGCTTGCGGATGAGATCCGAAAGTCCCTCGAACACGCGCGCCACGCTCTTCTTGTCGAGATCCGTCGCACCAGCGAGCTCAGCGATCACCTGAGCCTTGGTCAGTCTTTTGCCAGCCATGAGTCCTCCTGTACGCAAATTCAGTAGTCGTTGCCGTGTCTTGCCGACCGTGTCGCGCGCTCAGATGCCTGTTTCCATGCGGGACTGGCGCGCTCGACCAGACAGAGGCACCGATATCAGGGGAGTCCTTGCCTTTTCAAGAAAGAAAAGCGCCTATCGAGCTTTTTTCACGCCCGGTGGGACACACCGCGCTTCAAGGCAGCAGCCCCCATGCCGGTTTCACAGTGTCGAGCAACGGGGTCCCTTGTTTCCTGCTGGTGCGGCGGTCGCTCGCGGGATACTCCGCAATCTCGCGGAAAACCGCGAGGTTAGCGCTCAAATCGGACGTGCTGGAGGAGGTGAAAAATACGCTGTTTTCACGGGAGCACGGCGAGCCTGTCCGGCTGGTCGGTGCTCGCACAGCCGAAAAACCGCCGCTTCGTGCCGTCAGCGTGCAATCCGCTTTTGGCGGGTTTTTGCCGGGGTGGTGGCCGCGCGCACCAGGCGTCGTGTCGCGGAGTCCATACGCTGTTTCTGCAACTTGGTTGCGTGGTCGTAGCCAATCAAGTGCAGTAAGCCGTGGGCGAGGAGAAACCGTGCTTCCGGCAGGAGCGCGCGTTTGCGGCTTTTCGCTTGGCGCGCGGCGGTGGGAAGCGAAATCACGACATCACCCAAGAGTCGCGGTTGGTCCTTGGTCGGCGCGCGCCCGAGCGGGAAAGCGAGCACGTCCGTCGGGCTGTCCTTGCCGCGATGGTCGCGATTGAGGACCTGGATGTCACGGTCGTTCACGAGGACCACGCTCAGCTCCGCCTCGGCGAGACCGAGGTAAGCGAGCATGCGGTCGGCTTGCCCCTGCAGGCGGCGCGCCAGAGTCTTCGGTCCTCCGCGGGTCTTGCGGAGCAGGATCGTAGGCACGGGGGAAGTCTACCCAAAGAACGGAGCCGCAGTTAGGTTCCATCAGACATGGCTCGCCCGTCCCGCCCGCCGGGCTTCGACATGACTTACAGGCCGACCGAGACGGCGTTTGGTCCGCCGCTCGCTGCGCACCTGCCGTCGCTCTTTTACCTGCTCTGCGCGATCGGCGCCGTCATCACGGTGTTCGTCGCGTATCAGGCGCCGGTCAACAGCTTCCTCTATCTGCAAATCGTCGAGCGCAGCGCGCAGGGCGTGATCGGCGCGCGTACGGTCTCGCTGCTACTCGTGGCCGGCGCCGTCTCCTCGCTGATCAAGACGAGCATGCGCGGCGTGCGCATCAAGCCGGACGGCCTCGAATTTCGCGAAGTCGTGTCGCTCGGTATCCCGCGCTTCCGCAGCTACAAGTGGGCGCAGATCGATCGCATCTTGCTCGACTCGCCGAGCGCCATCACGATCGAGCTCTGGGACGGCACGCACGCGTACCTGCCCGAGGTGAACGATCGCGAGCAGCTCGGCGCGGCGCTCGAGAAGGTCGCTCTGGCGCGCGCCATCCCCGTGCGGGGCGGCGGCGGGCTCGACGAGTTGCCGGACGAAGCCGAGCGCGACGAGCCGGAACCGAACGATCCGGACGCCTGAGCCGCTCGGCGCTTTACAACGCGCGCGAGGCGGTGAAAAAAGGCGGGCATGACGAAGAGCGCGCTCGACCATGTCTTTGCGGTCATCCTCGCGGGTGGTAGCGGCACCCGCTTCTGGCCCGCGTCACGCCGCACGCTGCCCAAGCAGCTGCTGAGGCTCGGTCCGAACGCGGAGCTGCCGCTCATCGGCGCGACGGTCGCGCGCATCGACGCGCTCGTGCCGCACGAGCGCATCCTGATCGCGACGGGCGCCGACCTCTTGCCCGCCACGCGGAGCGCGCTGCCGATGCTGCCGGCCTCGTCGTTCCTGGGCGAGCCGGTCGCGCGCAACACGGCGCCGTGCATCGGCTGGGCCGCGTCGATCGCGCGCCGTCGCGATCCGGAAGCCGTCGTGATGGTGCTGCCGAGCGATCACCACATCGCCGACGAACCCGGCTTCCGCGACGTGCTCACGCGCGCGCTCGAAGCGGCGTCGCGCGGCGCGATCGCGACGGTCGGCATCGAGCCCACGCGCCCCGACACCGGCTACGGCTACATCGAGCTCGGCAGCGAGCTCCGTCCCGGCGTGCGCCAGGGCGTGCGCTTCGTCGAGAAGCCGGCGCTCGCGCAGGCGACCGAGTACCTCGACAAGGGCAACTACGTCTGGAACGCGGGCATGTTCTTCTTCCGCGCGGAGCGCCTGCTCCACGAAATCGACCGCCATTTGCCCGACCTCGCCGCGGGCCTCGCGCGCATCGAACACGCGGCCAAGAACGGCCCGGAGAGCGAAGCGAACGCCACCAAAGCCGTGTTCGAAACGGTCAAGGGCGTGAGCATCGACGTGGGCGTGATGGAGAAGGTCGGCGCGTTCGAAGTCGTGCCCGCGAACGTCGGCTGGAGCGACCTCGGCAGTTGGGAGAGCGCGTGGGAGCTTGCGCCGAAGGACGCCGCCGGCAACGCCGCGCACGACCACGGCTTCGTGCTCGAGGGCGAGCGCAACCTCTTGCTCGATCTCCGCAGCCGCGAGCAGAAGCGCGTGATGGTCGCGCTCGGCGTGGACGACCTCTGCATCGTCGAAACGGACGACGCCCTGCTCGTGATGAAGCGTGAGAACGCGCAGGGCGTGCGCGCGATCGTCGAGGCGCTCGCGCAAGCGGGCCACCACGACAAGCTCTGAGCTGGGGGTACAACCGCACGGCGCCGCGCGGCGCGTGCTGCCAGCAGGTGCGTCGCTACGGCTTCGCGTCGTTCGTCACGGCGACTTCGACGCGCGGCGACGGCGCGGAGCCGCCGAATGCAGGCGAAATCGGCCGCGAACCGTCGCTCGCCTCGGCGTAGAGCTTCGTGCCCGGCACCGAGCACTTCTCGTGCAACGTCGCGGCGACGACGGCGGCGGCGGCCGCGGTGTATTCCCACGCGCTGCCGTACTTCGTCTTGAGCTGCGCAGGCACGTCGGCGTCCGTCGCCACGCCCGTGACGTGCAGCGCGCGCGAGCCCGCCGCCTTCGCGACGGCGCAGAGCAGCGTCGCTCCCGCGGCGCTCACCTCGACCTTGCCCGGCGAGAACAACTGACCGGCTGCGAACGCGAGCCGCGCGCCGCTCGCGTCCGCGCCCACGACGGCGGTCTTCTTCTTGATCGCCTTGTCCGCCGCGGTCGCGAGCGCGTCCTTGAGCGAGCCGTAGTCGCTGGAGCTCTTGCTCTTCTTCGCCTCTTCTTGCTCGGCGCTCGCGGCAAGCTCGTCACGCTTGCTCGTCACGCTCTTGAGATCGCTCTCCGTCTTCGCGAGCGTTTGCTCGACGCTCTCGAGCTTCTCCCGCAGGCGCGCGTGGTCGTCGCTGAGCGCGTGGTGGGCGCGGTAAAGCGGCAGGTAGTACGCGAGCGCGAAGGTGCCGCAGCCGACGAACAAGACCCCCACGAAGATGCGTCCCCAGGGGGTGTTACCGCGGCGGGGTCGGAGGCCGGCGAGGTCGGGATCGTCTTGCCAGTTAGCCATCGTCCGAGTGACCGCCGCGACAGGGGCGCGGCCCGCCAATCAATGCACAGGTCTCCCGCAAAGGGTGAGAAATCCGTTTTTCAAAGAAAAATCCACTCTACTCAAATGGTTTGAGTGACAAACACCTCCGTCGAGGTCGACTAGCGGCTGCGGCCCGCTGACCAACTGTTATCGTTTGGGTCATGGACGACGACCTGTGGCACGTGCGGATCGCGCCGGACGACGTGAAGCAACTCACGCTCGAGCAACTCGACGACTTGTTCCGTCTGGAGGTCATCGAAGCGGACACCCTGCTCTGGCAGCCGGGCATGACCGAGTGGCTGCCGCTCAGCGTCGTCGCCGGTCTCGATGAAGAGGCCGCTGAAACCGAGAAAGTGAGCATTCCTGTCTCGGCTCCCCCGCCGCGGCCCGTCGCGCCCCCGAAGCAGCTTGCCCAGACGGCGACGGCCTGGCCGCCGCGCGCCGCGTCCCTGGCTCCGCCGCCGAAGCCGCTGACGCAGACGGCGAATTCGTGGCCGCCGCCCCAAAACTGGTCGGCTCCGCCGCAGCGCTCGGCGGCCGCGCCCGCCGCCTGGTCGAATCCCCCGCCGAAGCCGCAGATCTCTCAATTCGGCTCGACGCTCCCGAATCCCTACGGGGCGACGGTCGCGAGCCCGGTCCGTTCGGCGCCGCCGCCGAGCGCGCGACCCGTCGTCAATCCGCTCGCGTCGCCGGTCCCTTCGTTCGCGCCGCCGTCGGCGCCGCTCTCGACCGCGCCGCTCGCTCGCACTCAGTATTCGCAGCGGAGCTCCGGTGGCGGATGGCTCGTCGTGGTCGCGCTCGCAGCGGGCGCCGCGGTGACGCTCTACCGCAACGACCTCGTGCACGCGGCCGCGCGCTCCGTCGGCAGCGAGGCGAGTTACCTCCAGCTCGAGAAGGCGCTGGGCGGCCCGAGTTTCGGCACGCCACGCGCCGTCGAGCAGATGGCGGCGGCGGCCGCCGCGCTCACCTCGACGAGCGAAGCGCCCGCGCCCCTGACGGTGCCCGCGCCCACGAGCACCTCGGCGTCCACTTCGACTCCGACCACGGCTGCGACGAACACCGAAGCGTCGCGCCCGAGCGACACGACGCCCTCGACGCCGTCCACGAGCACGCCGGCCGCCACGAGCACCTCGAACACGACGAGCGCCTCCGCCACGACGAGCACGGCCGACAAGCCCGCCGCGTCGAAGCCGCAGAGCGCGCCGGCGCACGCCGCTCACGCCGCGCCGACGCACGCAGCGCCGACGCACGCAGCGGCCGCTCCCGAGAAACCCGACGCGATGTTCGCCGCGCCCAAGAAGGGCAAAAAGGCGAAAGGCAGCGACTACGATCCGCTCAACGGCTCACTCTGAGTGACCAAGAGGACGCTGAAGCCGCCCGATGGGAGGCGGCTTCGACAGGTGTCGGCGGTTCGGTAACGCGAGTCCTTACCTCGGAGGGAATTGGCTAGCGAACGCGCGAGGCCGATGGTGCGTGGAGGAGGAACGCACCATGAAACTCTACGGCCACCCCTGGAGCATCAACACACGCAAGACCCTCGCGACTCTCGCCGAGAAGGGCCACGACGTGCCGCTCACGCTCGTCATGCTGCCCCAGGGCGAGCAAAAGCGACCCGCGCATCTGCAGCTGCATCCGTTCGGCAAAGTTCCCGTGCTCGACGATGACGGATTCGTTCTGTACGAAAGTCGCGCCATCAACGCCTACCTGGACGCGAAGCTCACCGGGCCCGCGCTGGTGCCCGCCGATGCCCGCAGCCGTGCGCGGATGGACCAATGGATCAACGTCGCAGACGCGTACTTCATCCCCTTCGCCCACCAGCTGATCGTCGAGCGTCTCTTCCGACGCTACCTCGGCGGTGAACGGAACGACGCGGCCATCGCGGCCGGCAGAGCTGGAATTGCGCCGGCGCTCGACGCGCTCGAGGCTGGACTCGGCAAGACCCCTTACGTTGCAGGCGACGCCTTTACGCTCGGTGACGTGCACTGGATGCCGTACGTCGAGTACCTGTTCCGTATCGACGAAAGCGCGCCGATCGAGCGGCGCTCGAGCCTCGTCGCATGGTGGCAGCGTGTCTCCCAACGGGCCGCTTGGCAAAAGGTTGCGCGGACGGGACCACAGCCGGACGAGCCGGGCATGACGGCCGACGTGATCGAAAAGCTCCATCGCTAGTACCGCGGCACTTACCTCGCAGGTACTTGTTCGACGTTGCTTCGGGGCGCCATCATGCCGCATGCGCGGCGCCCCGAAGCTCGGTCCGTTGCTCGTCTACTGGCGCGGCCAGCGACGCATGAGTCAGCTCGCGCTCGCGACCGAAGCCAACGTCTCGCCGCGGCACGTGAGCTTCATCGAGTCGGGGCGCGCCAACCCGAGTCGCGACATGGTTCTCCTCCTGGCGAACGTCCTGGACGTGCCTCTGCGGGAGCGCAACCGGCTCCTTACGGCGGCTGGCTTTGCGGCGGCGTACCGCGAGTCCGGCATGGACGAACCCGAGCTCGAGGTCGTGAGGCGAACCCTCGAGGCGATCCTCGCTCACCATCGACCGTTTCCGGCGGTGGTCCTCGATCGCGCGTGGAGCATCGTCAACGCGAACGATGCCGCGGGGCGCTTCTTCGAGTTCCTCCTCGCGGGGCAAACGCCGCCGAGCCCCCCGAACGTGCTCCGGCTCGTGTTTCACCCGCAGGGCCTCAGGCCGTGGATCTCGAACTGGGAAGAGGTTGCCGAGAGCCTGATTCAGCGTGTCCACCGCGAGGCGGTCGGCAACGTGATCGACGAGGACTTGCAGGCGTTGATCCGCGAGGTGCTCGGCTATCCGCGCGTGCCGGAACGCTGGCGGCGCGTCGACTATGCCGCGAGCGTGCTGCCGGTGATCCCGGTTTGCTTCGAGCGTGACGGCAAGCGCTTTTCCTACTTCTCGACGGTGACGTCCCTCGGCACACCGCTCGACGTGACCGCCCAGGAAGTTCGCATCGAGTGCTTCTATCCGGTCGATGACGAGACGCGTAAGCTCGCCGTCGACCTCGCTCGCGCCTCGAGCGGTTAGGCGCTGGCAGCATTTGCTGAACCGCGCGTGAAGGCGGACCCGCCTACAAACCGTCCGTCGGCTGCGCGAGAAGGTTCACTTTCCCGGCGAGGCGCGGGCTCACGGTGACCTTGTTGTCCTTGTCGACGATCACGACGCCGACGCCGTCGAGCGACGCCACGAGCTCGAGGCCCTTTTCGGGGCCGAGGATGAACACGGCGTCGTCGACTGCGTCGGCGACGAACGCGTCGGGAGCCCAGACGGTGACGCTGCGGCTGGCGGTCGCGGGGTAGCCGGTGCGTGGATCGATGATGTGGTGGTAGCGCTTCCCGCCGAAGACGTACGCACGCGCGTAGTCGCCCGCCGTCGAGAACGCGTGATCCTCGAGCTCGATGGTCGCAAAGTAGTGACCCTGCGGTGCGCGCGGATCCTGAATGCCGCTCACCCAGTGAGAGCCGTCCGGCTTGTGCCCCGCGCCGTAGAGGTCGCCGCCCGCCTGGACGAGGAACGCCGCGAGCCCGGCGTCGCGCAGCACGCGCGCCGCGCGATCGACGATGTAGCCCTTCGCGATCCCGCCGAGCCCCATCTGCTGCCCCTTGCCCAGCCGCACCCGGTGCTCGGCTTCCGACACCTCGACCTTGCGATAATCGATGTGCTTTACGGCCGCGGCGACGGCGGCGGGCGCGGGCGGCTTCGGGTTTTGCTCCTGCGCGCTCCCGAATTTCCAGAGTCCGCTCATCGCCTGGAACGTGATGTCGAACACGCCGCCCGAGACCTTGCCGGCCCAAAGTCCCTTCTGGATCACCTCGAGCGCTTCGGGACCGACGCTCACCCAATCACCCGGGCTCGCGTTCACGCGACCGATTTCGCTGTCGCTGCGCCACTCGCTCAGGATCGCTTCGAGCCGCCGCATCTCGGCCAGTGAGCGGTCGATGGCGTCGCGCGTCGCGGCTTCTCCGACGTGTTCGGTCGTGTACGCGACGAACGTCACGGTCGTGCCCATCGCCTGTTCGTGCGCTTCGACCTTCTGCGGCTCGAACGCCACGGGTCTCGCGCTCGCGTCCGGCAGCGGTGCGCTCGGCGGCGGCGTGCTCGCGACGGCAGCGCCCGTTCCGGCCACGGGCGGCCGCGTCCGTGACGCGCCGTTCGTCGGTGCCCCGCCGTTGGCACACGCGACGGCGACGATCCAGAGACAGAGCACGGAACCGACGACTTTTCCCCGGTAATTCTGGGTCACGGGCGCTCGTGCCACGGGTTATGGCACGGCGGCGCACGGACGCCTATGGTAGGCGCATGCCGCTCGACCGCGCCGCCATCGATCGCACCGTCGACGAGCTCAGTGACAGGCTCGTCGACCTGTCGCGGCGCATTCACGAGAACCCCGAGCTTTCGTTCGACGAGCGCCGAGCGAGCGCCTGGATCGCCGAGCTCGTCGAATCGGCCGCGAGCGTCCGCGTCGAACGCGGCGTCGCCGGGATGGAAACGGCGTTTCGCGCCCGCGCTGGGGCGAAGGCCGCGCCGCGCGTCGCCGTGCTGGCCGAGTACGACGCGCTGCCGGAGATCGGACATGCGTGCGGTCACAACCTGATCGCGGGCGCCGCCGTCGGCGCGTTTCTCGCGCTCGCGCGCCAGGCGCCGGAGCTCGCAGGCTCGATCGAGCTCGTCGGGACGCCGGCGGAAGAGGGCGGCGGCGGGAAGATCCGCCTGCTCGAGGGCGGCGCCTTCGAGGGCGTCGACGCGGCGATGATGTTTCACCCCTTCGACCGCGACGTGCTCGCGCACCCCGCGCTCGCGACGACGCGCTTGAGCGCCGCGTTTCACGGCGCGCCGGCGCACGCGGCGTTTGCGCCGTGGGACGGCAGGAGCGCGCTCGCGGCGTGCCTCGACACCTTCCGGCTGATCGACGGGCAGCGCGTCCATTTTCGCGACGGCGTCCGCGTCTACGGCATCGTGACGAACGGCGGTCAGGCACCGAACATCATCGTCGAAGACGCCGCGTGCGAGTTCACGCTGCGCGCGCCGACGACCGCGGGCCTCGTCCCCGTCGTCGACACGGTGGAGCGCTGCATGCGCGCCGCCGCGCTCGCGTCCAACGTCGAAGTCACGATCGAGCGCGAAAACGGCTACCGCGAGATGCTCAACAACATGACGCTCGTGCGGCGCTTTTCCGCCGCGCTCACGGCGCTCGGCCACGCGCCGCGCGAGACGGACTCGAGCATCGGCGCGGCGTCCACCGACATGGGCGACGTGAGCCTTGCGCTGCCGGCGATTCATCCGTGGCTCGCCATCTGTGACGAGGGGGAGACGCTGTGCCACAAGCGTGAATTCGCCGCGTGTGCGAAGAGCCCGCGTGGCTTCCGAACCATGCTCGACGCCGCCAAGGCGATGGCGCACACGGCCGCTGATCTCTTCGAGGATCCGGGCCTGGTCGAGCAAGCGCGCGCGGAGCATCGCGCGGCCCGCGCCCGGTCCGTTCATGGGTGACGCCGAGCTCGAGCAAGCGGATGCGGCGCTCGTGGCCCGGATGGCGCGCGGCGAGCGGGCCGCGCTCTCGGCGCTCTATTCGCGGCACGCGCCGAAGCTTCTCGCGCTGATGATCCAAATCCTGCGCGACCGCGCCGAAGCGGAGGACGTACTGCACGACGTCTTCCTCGAAGCCTGGCAAAAGGCCGCCACCTATTCGAGCGAGCGCGGCACCGTCGGTGCCTGGCTGACGCTGCGCGCTCGGAGCCGCGCCATCGATCGCTGTCGTGCGGCGCCGCGCGCGCGTGCAGTGCCGCTGGAAGCTTCCGGAGCCGACGGGCAGATCGATCCATCCGTCGATCCTGCGCGTATTCGTGATCATCGACGCTTGAGCAAGGCCTTCACGGTGATGACCCCCGACGAGCAAGAGGTAATCGTGCTCGGCTATTTCGAGGGCCTGAGCAGCAGCGAGATCGCGGAGAAGCTTGGCGCGCCCATCGGCACGGTAAAATCACGGACGCGCAGCGCGCTCCAAAAGCTGCGCGGCGCGCTCGGAGAAACATGACCCGCACGGCTTCGCTCTTCGCGGTTCGGCTCGGATGTAGGGGGAGGTGCCCATGACGACGACTGACGACAAGCCCGCCGAATCCGCCGCCGGCATCCTCGACGGTGAGCCGGAGCTCGCCCCCTCGCTCGGTCGTCTGACGGAGCTCTTCGAGCCCGCGAGCGTGCCGGCGGGGTCGCTCGAGCGGCTGATGCTCGCCGTGGCGGACCCGCCGCTCAGGTACGCGCCGTTCTTCGACCGCCTGTCCGCGCTCTGGGATTTGCCCGAGAGCGGCGTGCGGAGCTTGCTCGAGCGCACGCGCGACAAGCGCAACTGGCGGCGCGCACCGTTGCCCGGACTCGAGCTCCTCCGCGTCGAGGGCGGCCCGCGTATCCGGGGTACCGACGCGTACCTCGCGCGGTTCGCGCCGGGCATGACCTTCCCGCTGCACAGCCACCATGGGCACGAAGACGTGCTCATTCTGGAAGGCAGCTACACCGACAATCACGGCGCGCTCTTTCGTTCCGGCGACGTGCACTCGATGGAAGCGGGCGGCGAGCATTCGTTCACGATCGCCCCCGACGAACCGTGCATCGCGGCGGCCGTGCATCGCGGCATCCGCTTCCGTTCGCTCGGCATGCGCGTGCTCGCGAAGCTGTTCGGTGGGTGAGAATCGACGCGCCGGACGCAACCGGCGCGTGCGGTGACCGACTGAGGGGGTGTGGTACGATTCAGCTGCCGTGACCGATCCCCCCGTACCGAGCGAGCCCTACCGCCATGTGCGCGAGCCGCGGCCCGATCTCTTTCCGACGAGTGAGGAGATGCCGGAAACGAAGCGGCATCTGGCGCTGCGCACGGCGCTGTTCCAGAGCTTGGAGGCGGCCTTCGCCGACCGCGCCGCCATCGGCTCCGAGCAGTTCGTCTACTGGGACCCGACAGACCCGAGGAAGTGCTGCGCGCCCGACGTCATGCTGCGCCTCGGCATGCCGGACTTGTCGTTCGACAATTGGAAGGTGTGGGAGTGGGGCGCCCCTCAACTCTGCATCGAGGTCATCAGCAAGAGCGACTTCGACAAGGGTCCTTGGGGGGAAAAGCTCGCTCGCTACGCGAGCATGGGCGTCGAGGAGCTCGTGCGCTTCGACGCGGACGACCCGGATATGCCGTTCACACTCTGGGATCGGCGCGAATTCGAGCTCGTCGAGCGCGACCGCTCGCTGCCCGACTATGCGCGCTGCCGTACGCTCGATCTCCACTATTGCGTGACGCCGGACAAAACGCTCGTACGGATGCTGCGCTTCGCGCGCGATGCCGAAGGCACGGACCTGTTGCTCACGCCGCAGGAGGAGCGTCGCCGCGCGGATGACGCACGCCGTGCAGCGGACGACGCACGCCGTGTAGCGGAAGACGCGCGCCGTGCCGCGGAAGCGCGGGTTCGCGAGCTAGAAGCCGAGCTCGCGCGCCGCGCTGCCGATCAGCCGCGCTAGCCGCTCGGCCCACGCCGCCTGGCCCGCGTCGTCGCTCACGAGATCCTGCCGCACCTCGAGCTCGATGGGCGGAAGTCCCCGCTCCTCGGCGTGCACGATGATGCCGTAATCGGTGAGCGCGGTCGCGGCGTACGGCTGGTTGTCACCGATCTCGAGGCCGGGCTCGCGCCGTAGCGCCGTGAGGACCGGTAACGCGAGTCGCGTGTCGCGATGGTAGAGCACGCCCGCGTGGACGCTCCGCGCCACGCCGCGGAACACCGGCGTGAAGGTGTGGACGAAGAGCAAGATCGAAGCGCGTCCGGCGGCGGCCCGTTCGTCGAGCTCGCGCCGGATCCGCGCGTGGTACGGCTCGAAAATCTCGCGGGCGCGCCGAGCGGCGGCGCCCGGTGCGAGCGCGAGGTTGCCTGGAATCGTCGTGTCCTCGCTCTTCTGGGCGACTGAATCGGGCCGTTCGAGCCGGCGATTGCAGTCGATGACGAGGCGCGAGTAGTTCTGGAGCACGAGCCAGCCGTCGAGGAGCGCGGCGAGCTTTCGCGCGAGGCCCGCCGCGCCGATGTCCCACGCGATGTGCCGCTCGAGCTCCGAGTCCGGCAGGCCGAGCTTCTCGAGCTTGCGGGGGATGCGCGCCGAGGCGTGGTCGCAAAGCACGACGAACGGCGAGCGCGAGTTCGCGCCGGCTACTTCGAACGCGGGCGGCTCGTCTGCGCCGAGTAGGCGCTCGTCGTCGCGCTCGGCTCCGGGCTCGGGTCGCGAAAGCACGCCCGCATTCTACGCTCATGGGTCGTGATACGGTGGGCGCCCTCCCATGCCGGCCTCCGCTTTTTCGCCGTCGCTCGGCGGCGCCTCACGCTTCATCGCGCTCGCTCTGTTTCTCGGCGGTTGCGGCGGGGCGGAACAGGCACCGCCCGTCGCGGCGCCGGTTTCCACGCCGAGCCCCGCCGCCGCCACGCCGACGCCCGCCCCCACGGCTGAGCCCACGACCGCTGCGGAGCCCGCGCCTGCACCCGCGGTGGCTGCGCCGCCTACGGCGCCGGCGGAAGCCGCCGAACCCCAGCGCGACGTCAAATACATCGTCACGCCGGAGGGTCCGCGCGTCGAAATCCTCGGCGTGAAATTCGTGCCGAAGGTCGAGGCGGTGCGCACGCAGCTCGGCTTCGTCGTGAAGGTGACCTTGAGCGCGACCGCGAGCGAAGCGCGGAGCTTGCTCGCGCCGAAGAACGGCCCCCTTGCGTTCGCGGGCAACGTGAAGCGCGGCGGTCGGGGCGAACCCGAGCACTTCGGCGACGAGCGCGAAGGCGACGGCGAGGAGCCGTTGCCGCCCGGCACGAGCGTCAAGCTGACGCGTGAGTGGCCAGGCAAGCTCAAGGTGCGGCCGCTCGGAAACGGGGACACGCTCGAGCTCGACGTCGCGCTGTGGGGTCTCGGCACGACGGCCGCCGATCGGCGCGCCGTCAAGCAATTCTTGCGCGTCAAAGCCAAGGTCGAACAGTGGAAGGCGCGCGCTTCGATCGAGCCGCCGCCCAGCATGAAAGGCAAATAACGGATGCTCCGAATTCGAGGACTCGCGCTCGGGTCCCTGTTCGTCGCGGCCTGCGGTGGCTCGAAGCCGCCCGCCGAGTCGCCGGCCACTACCGAGGAGAAGCCCGCCGCCGCACCCGCGAGCGACTCCGCCGCGCCGGCGGCCGAGTCCGACCCGAAAGCGAGCGCGCCGAGCGCAGGCTTGCCCAAAGAGTGCGCGAAGAAAGGCACGACCTGCGTGCCACCGAAAAAGTTCGTGGAAAAGCTCTGCAGCGGCAGCTATCCGTCCGTGGCGCTCTACCTGTTCGCGAACAAGTCGCCGTGGGCGCGCGGTTACCTCAAGGGTCGCACCAAGGCGTGGAACGCATCGGGCGGCGCGTCCGACAACACCTGGCTCGAATTCGACGAGGAGGTGCTCGTGCTCGCGGAGCGCAAGGCCGACATGGGCGGTATGCAGGTGAGCGGCGGCGGCGGAGCGAGCTACGACGCGCTGCGCTGGGACGGCAGCTGCGTCACCCTCTCGGGTGATGAAATGACGCTCGAGAAGGCGCCCGCCCCCAAGAACTCGCGCGTCGAGTGGCGCTTCCTCGACGACAACGTGCAAGGTGCGCTGCGCGCCGACTCCAGCGTGAACGACGCGTACCTCACGCGCCGCAAGGAGTGCAAAGGCGCGACGAGCGGCGAGGTCAGCGGCAAGTGCGTGAAAGCCGACGACCGGCTGAGCGCCGAAATCGTGAAATTCGTGCGTTCGGGCGGCGCGTTGCCGGAGCCGACCAAAGTGCCGTGAACGGCGTCAGCGTTGGACGCTCGGTCCGACGTAGCGTGACTCCGGTCGGATCAAGCGCCCGCTCCGGCGCTGCTCGGCGACGTGCGCGTACCAGCCGACGACGCGCCCGACCGCGAACGTCGGCGTGAAGAGGCGCCGGTCGATGCCGAGCGCGTCGAGGAGCACTGCCGTGTAGAACTCGACGTTCGCTCGCAGTGCGCGCCCGGGGTGGCGCTCGGCGAGCAGGGCGAGCGCGGTCTGCTCGACGGCACGCGCCAGGGCGAGCCGCGCGCCGCCGCCGCCGGAGGCGCCGAGCTGCTCGATGGCGCGCTCGAGCACCTCGGCGCGAGGATCACGCACCCGGTAGATGCGGTGTCCCATGCCCATGATGCGCCGTCCGGCGTCGAGCTCGGCGAAGAGCCACGCACGGGCGCGGTCGGGCGCGCCGATGGCGTCGAGCATGTCGAGCACCGGCCCGGGCGCGCCGCCGTGGAGCGGGCCCTTGAGCGCTCCGATGCCGGCGACGATCGCGGAAACGGCGTCCGAACCGGTCGAGGCGACGACGCGCGCCGCGAAAGTCGACGCGTTCATGCCGTGATCGGCGACGGTCACGAGGTAGCTCGCGAGAGCGCGCTCGGCTTCCGCGCTCGGCTCCGTGCCCGACAGCATGTGGAGGTAGTCGGCGGCGTGTGAACGCGCGGGATCGGGCGCGACCGGCGGCAGCCCCCGCGACCTCCGCGCCCAGGCCGCAGCGAACACGGCTACGGCTCCCGCGAGCCGCGCGCCCTCGCTCGCGCCTGACGCCGGTGCGCCCGCCGTGCCGCCGTTGGGCGCCTCGAGCGCAGCCGTCGCGGCCCTGAGCGCGTCCATCGCGTCGGGCAGCGCGAGCGCCGCATCGAGCCGCGGCAAGCGCGCGAAGGCGCTGACGCGTCCGTCCGCGAACGCGCGCCGCAGGGCGCTGCCGCCGTCTGCCGGGAGCGCGCCGTTCCAGAGCAGCGCCGCCGTGGCCTCGAGCGAGCCGTCCCGCGCGAGCTCCGCCACCTCGTGACCGTGGAAGACGAGCCGGCCACGCTCGCCGTCCACCTCGCTGAGCTCGGTGTCGAGGGCGACGATCCCCTCGAGTCCGATCGATTTTTTCCCGAGAATAGGCCCCGACTGCGTGGTCTCCATCGTGCTCTTGCTCCTCGCTTCGAACTTGAGCCGCGCCGCTTTATCGATCAATGTAGATTCGACAATCAATGTCGCCGCGCCGCGAAAGCCCCGAGCCCAGTGAGCTCGTCACGGCGCGGGAAGCCGCGGCGCTGCTCGACGTGAAGCCGGCGTCGCTCTACGCGTACGTGAGTCGGGGTTTGCTCACGAGCGTGCCGGGCGTGCGCGGCCCCGGGCGCCTCTACGCGCGCGCCGAGCTCGAGCGGCTCAAGGCGCGGCACGAGGCGCGCGCGGGTCACGGTCCCGTCGCAGCGGGCGCGCTCCGTTGGGGCGAACCGGTGCTCGAGTCCGCGCTCACCGGCATCGACGCGCGCGGGCCGCGCTACCGCGGACACGTCGCGATCGAGCTGGCGCGCGCCGGGACGCCGTTCGAGGTCGTGGCGGAGTTGCTCTGGACCGGCTCGGCGCCGGACGGCGCGCGTAGCGCCACGGCGCCGCCGCCCGGCGCAAAGGCGCGCGCCGAGCTCGGCGGCCGTTTGCGCGCGCTCGCGCGTTTCGTGCGCGGGGGCCAGGCTCCGCTGTCGACGCTCGCGCTCGTCGTTTCCGCTTTTGCGCTCGGTGACGCCGCGCGGTTCGACGCGCCGCGCGACGGCGAGCTCGCGCGCGGCCGCCAGCTCCTGCGCGTGCTCGCGGCCGGTGCCGCGCTCTGCTTCGACGCCGAGCGCGTCGCGGGAGCGCTCGCGGCGCCCACCGTCGCGTGCTCGCTCGCCATCGCGCTCGGCGCGCGCGACACGGCGGCGACACGCGCGCGCATCGACGCCGCGCTCGTCGTGATCGCCGATCACGAGCTCAATCCCTCGAGCTTCGCCGCGCGCGTCGCCGCCTCGACGGGCGCCGATCTCTACGCGTGTCTCGGGGCCGCGCTCGGCGCGCTCTCCGGCCCCGTTCACGGCGGCGCGACGGCCCGCGTCGAGGCGCTCGTCGCCGAGACGGGGCGGCCCGAGCGCGCCGCCGCCGTCATCGAAGAACGGGCGCGCCGTGGGGACGCACTGCCCGGCTTCGGTCATCCGCTCTACCCCGACGGCGATCCGCGCGCGGCGTTCTTGCTGGCGGCGAGCGAGCCGCGAAAGCGCCCGGAACGCACGCTCGCGGCGCTCGTCGCGAGCATGCGCAGCGCGGGGCGCGAGCGCCCGAACGTCGATCTTTCGCTGGTCGCCACGGCGCTTGCGCTCGGCTTGCCCGCGGGCTCGGCCGCGGTGCTCTTCGCCGTCGGGCGCACCGCCGGCTGGCTCGCGCACGTCTTCGAGCAACGCGCCGCCGGCTTCGTCCTGCGCCCCCGCGCGCACTACACGGGCCCCTAGCGCTCACCCCTCCGAGTGGGAGTATGGGTTCACCTCCACGCGTGGCGCGGCAAATGCTGCCAGCACCGTGCGTCGACGGCACTTGAACCGCCAAGGCGCCAAGGTCGCCAAGAGTTTGGGATCGCCGCACTCACCTTTGGCGCTCTTGGCGATTTGGCGGCTTCTGCTCTCCGGGCCGCATGGTGCTGGCAGCATTTGCTGCTCGGTGCCGGGTGCTGGTCCCCAATTCTCCAGAAGAGCTAAGGGGTGAGGAAGACGTTGCCGAGTTGCCAGCCGTCGAGGGCGTGAACGCCGGGGGCGCGGGCGCCGCTGATGCGCAACGTGCCGAGGACGCCGAGTGGCAACGTGCGCGCGATGTCGGCAGGGTCGTACGACGGCGCGCGCGGAGGGCGCGCGGCGAGGGCGGGGTTCGCGGCGGAGAGGAGCGCGAGCAGGGTGGCGCGACCGGGCGGGCCCGGCGCGCGCACGAAGTCGAGCATGAGCGCAAAGCGAGAGGATGTGCGGCGCTCGGCGAGCTCGCTCGCGGGAACGGGGCGCACCGTGACGCGCTGGCCTTGCGACGAGAACGCGGCGGCGACGGATTTTGCGAGCTCGACGAGCTGGGGCGCGCTCGCGGCGACGAGCAAATCCGCGTTGCCGCCTCCCCAGGCGTTGCCGGCGCGGCCCGACGTGGGTGCGACGAGACCGAACTGCGCGAGGGGCGCGTGGGGTACGCCGTCGGCGAGATCCTGCGCGAGTCCCGGTGTGCTCCAGCGACCCGCGTCGTGGCCGGTGCGCAGGATGACCCAGCCGAGGTTTGGCCCTTCGAACGTGACCGCGCCGGCGCGCGCTCGGTAGAGCCCGGCGCCGAGCCAGCCCACGTCCGCGTGCTCCGATTCGAAGGCCCGCAGCGCTTCGGCGAGATCGCCGCCGAGCGCGACTTCGATGCGCGCGAGGTACGCGGGGCCGCGCGCCGCGTTCGCGTTGCGCTCGAGCACGAAGCCGTTCGGCGACGGAACGGCCCGGAACGCCCCGGTTGCGTCGGGGCTCTTCGGATCGAAGCCGCGCGGCACGAGCGCCGTCAGCGGGCTCGCCAGCGCCGCCGCCACGGCTTTCGCGTCCGCGTTCGGGAACAACGCCGCGAGCGGCTCGTCCGCATCGCGCACCGGCGGCGGGAGCTCGGCGAGCACCGCGGCGCCGCCGCGCTCGCGCGCTCGAGCGAGCGAGAAGACGAGGTCGCGCCCATCGAGCGCCTTGCCGCGCGCCGTGACGAGCCCCGCGCGCAACGTGACGCGCGTCCCGCCGGCGACCGCGCGCGGCAGCTCGGCCGCGAGCGCCGGGTGCGGATTCTGATCGGCGTCGAGCACGAACAGCGGGTCGGCGACGGCCGGCGCGAGCAACGCGACGAGCGGATCGTCGGCGGCGTGCGGATCGAGCGCGCCGCGCGCGAACGGCAACGAGAGGCGCAACGTGCCGCCGAGCGGCGTGCGCCCGAGTGAAGACGCGTTCCGCGACACGAACGCTGCGGCCGCGGCCGCACCGAGCGCGCTGATCATGGCGCGCCTGCCGCGATCCAGAGGAGTCGCCGTGCGGGGCTTCATCGCACCGCCCAGAGCCCGAGGCCCGTCGCCACCACGATGGGTGCCATGCGGTCGGCGACTTCGGGACACACCGCGAGCGCTTTGACGCCGGCCGGAACGCCGACGCGGAAACGCTCGGTGAGCGTCGACCCGAGCCAGGAGTAAACGACGACGCCGTCCGCTTTCGGGTCCAGCGTGTCGAGGGTCGTCACGAGCTCGGGGGCGCCGTCACCGTCGAGGTCCCCGACTGCGAGCTGTGCGCCCGCGTGCTCGAGTCGCACGGAGCCAGTCCCGTCGGTGACGACGACGGCGCCGTCGTTCGCGCGGCGCGCGGCGCGCACGATCCGCGCGCTGCCGTCGCGCGCGACGACGACGGCGCCCGCGATCGCGTCGAACGGCTCGCTCTCGAGCGGCTCGCTGCGCACGGGTTCGTCCTTCTTGCAGGCGAGCGGACGCGGCGAAATCAGGAGTCCGTCGAGCGTCGCGCAGCCGCCGCCGGGCCACGGCAAGCGCGCGTCGAGGCCGAACGCGCGTCCGCCTGCGAAGCGGGCCGCGTGAGCGCGATCGCTCAGGCCGAAATCGAGCGAGCGCTCGGGCGTGATCCAGGCTGCCGCGAGCGGCTCGCGCAGCGGCGCCGGCGCGACGGGCGCAAGCTCGCGCTCTTCGCGTCGCGCGCCGGGCGTGTATTTGGCGCCCGCGAGCGTGCCGAACGTCAGGAAGGTGCGGCCGACGCTCGCGACGGTAGGCACGCCCGTGCCGTCCAGGTCGCCGCACGCCAGCGCTACCACGTCGCCGTCGCTCGCGGCGAGGCGGACGAACTCGCGCAGTACAATCGGCACCGGGGGCAGCAAGCGACGGGCTTCGGCGTCGAGCGCGTGCCGCTCGGACACGCGCAGCACCGGATCGCCGACCAGACCGAGCGCGCCGGGTACGGTCGGTGCTGCGCGCGGCGCGAACACTTGGGCGGACGTTTCCACCGCGTCGCCGGCGAGGTGTGTCTCGACGACCACGAGCGGCCGCGGGCTCAAGAAACGCGCGAGCCGCGCGCGGTCCTCGCCGAGCGGCCACGCGCTCGCACCGTGACCGAGGGCGAGCGCGAGCCTGACGGCCATGTCGACGGCGATTGCAGGCTTGAACGGCGTCGCGCTCGAGGGCGGCGCCGCAACACCCACGACGACCGCGTTCGGCGCCTGCACCGCGACGGCGCGAGCGAGCTTGCACGCGAGCTCGGAAAGCGCGCCGCTCGGACCGCGCGCGCACGTGGTGCCGTGATCGGCCGGCGCGGCACGGCACGGAGCGGTCGCCAGGGCGAACGCGAGCGCGAGCGGTGCGAGCCGTGCCATGTCGCCTCGAGATTACTCGCGAGCGCGGGTGTGTGCCTCTGTAGGCCGGCCGACTTTTTTTCGGCGTTTTGGCGTTGACCGCGCGGCCGGCGCGCTTCCCTCGAGGCAGGTGTGATAATCCGTTGGGCCGTTGAGCGGTATGCGTCTCCTTCGTGGGCTCGTCGCTGTGGGTGTGGTCGCGGTGTCACTGCTTTCGGCACGCGGGGCGAACGCGCAATGCGTCGATGAAGCGCTGAAGCAGCAGCTCGTCGGTGAGCGCGCTTACCGCGGCGTCGTTCCGCGCCTGATCAAGAAGGCGCTCCGGCACGAGCTGTCCGCGATGGGCGGCTGGTATGCGGGCGACGTGTCCGACGGAGCTCCCGCCTGGGGCGGCGCCTACACCTTCCATTTCACGGAAGACCTCGGACTCGAGGCGTCGTATCTGAACACGCGCCAGCGCTTTTCGCTGCTGAACGGCCTCATCCAGCGCCAGCAAGGCCTCATCGGTATCGTCAAAGCGCCGAGCAATTCCGAACAGTTCTTCCTCGGCAACCTCGTGTGGTCGCTCGCGTACGGTAAAGTGCGTTGGCTCGGCGGGGCGATCGGGCGCTTCGACTTCTACGTTTCCGTCGGCGGCGGCGCGACGGTCGAACCGGGCGATATCGGACTCACCGGCAGCGGCGGCTTCGGTTTGAAATTCTATCTCACCGAGTGGCTCGCGTTACGCCTCGATACGCGCGATTTGGTTCACGCAGAGCAACGTGTGCAGTTGAGCGTGGATCGAGTCGTGAATGACGTAACCGCGCTTGGTGGGCTAAGTCTCTTCATTCCTTTTAAGAGTTAATGTTTGGTTGGGGGGCTTGCTTGAAGGGCCGCGCGACCATCGCGGTCTGACAGGGACGCATGCGCCGGTCTCGCCGGCTCTCGTGGTGAGTGGTGGCCTGGCCGTGGACGATCGTGATCTGGCGTTCCAAGACTTCCAGGCCTTGCTGGCTGGGCTTCGCCCAGCGCCCGCACTAGGAGGGCGAACCGAGCGGCTTGAGACGGCGCACGCGTCGAGAGCTTGAGGTCGCACGGCACGAGCAGGGAGTGAGTTCACCTCCACGCGGGGTGCGGTGACTGCTGCCAGCGCCGTTCGTTCGCGGTCACCGTCGGAATGCAGCGCGGCCGAGCGTGAAAAGGCTCAGTTGGCGCAGGGCGTCGCGAAGAAGGCGCCGTTGGCGTCGGGGTACGGGGCGGGGCCCGCGGGGACGAAGCCGCTCAGTTTGCCGGTGAAGCAGTTGGGGTCGGCGGAGTAGATCTCGAGAACCGAGCCCGCGTTCATGGCTTCGATGCCGACGCCGTCCTGAGCGCTCGAGCACCATTGGTCGGAGCAGCCACCGCCGTGCGGTGTGCTGGTGGGTGCGTTCATGAGGTAGCCGAAGTCCGCGCCGACGTCGGCGAGGTCGTAAACGCCGACCTGTAGCGCCGGGAGCGGGAGCCTGAGACGGAAGGTCCACTTGGTCTCGCACCCATCGGCGCTGCTCGTGCTGTTCGGCCACTCCCCGCAGCCGTAGACGCCGTTTGCGAACCGCAGCGTGGTCGTGCCGTCGTCGCCGTGGAGCACCTGCCCCGTCGCGAGGCCGTCGATGAGCAGCTCACCGTCGGGGATGCCTGCGCATGTCGCAGGCATTTCCGGACTCGTCGCGACGTTCGGCGTCGCGGCGCACAAAAACGGCAGGACCAACACGCAAACCACACCAACTCCCCGACGAATCATACCGGCAGTATACGCCGAAATCGCTGTTGCAGCTCGCGTGGGAGGGAACTATGCCCGGGGCATGACCAAGCTCGTTCTTTTGCGCCACGGGCAAAGCCAGTGGAATCTCGACAATCGCTTTACGGGCTGGGTGGACGTCCCGCTCAGCGAGCTCGGGATGAAAGAAGCGCAGGCCGCAGGCCGGCTCCTGAAGGACGAGGGTTTCACGTTCGATCTGGCGTACACGTCGGTGCTCAAGCGGGCGATCAAGACGCTCTGGATCGTGCTCGAAGAGCTCGACCGCATGTGGATTCCGGTGACGCGGAGCTGGCGCATCAACGAGCGCATGTACGGCGCACTCCAAGGGCTGAACAAGGCGGAAACGGTCCAGCGTCACGGGGAAGACATGGTCAAGACGTGGCGCCGCAGCTACGACGTGCCGCCGCCCCCGCTCGACGAGACGAACGAGTATTGGCCCGGCAAGGATCCGCGCTACGCAGCCCTCGCGCCGACGGAGGTTCCGAAAACGGAGTGTCTCAAGGACACGGTGAATCGCTTCCTACCGTTCTGGGAGAGCGAGATTGCGCCGCAGGTGAAGGCGGGCAAGCGCGTCATCATCGCCGCGCACGGTAACAGCCTGCGCGCGCTCGTGAAGCACCTCGACGGCGTGAGCGACTCCGACATCGTCGAGCTCAACATTCCGACGGGCATCCCGCTCGTCTACGAGCTCGATGGGAACCTGAAGCCGACGAAGCCGAGCTACTATTTGGGTGATCCCGAAGCGGCGGAAAAAGCGGCGAAGGCCGTCGCGAATCAGCTCAAGGGCTGAGCCCGAAGCGCAGGCGCATCGCGGCGCCGCGGTAGGCGAAAATGCGGCGGAGCGCGCGCGCGACGAAGAGCCGGTGTACCAGCCGCCCGAGCCAGCCGAAGCCAATCGAATAAAAGACGTGATCCTCCATCACGGTCGTACGGCCGTCGGCGCGGAAGGCGTGCTCGTGCCACCAGGAGCGGTATGGCCCGCGCTCCTGCGTGTCGATGAAGCATGCCGGCGGCTCGTGGCGTTCGATCCGCGTCCGCCAGCGAAACGGCAACGCGCCGAGGCGGATCCGGTAGTCGATGCGAGCGCCCGCTTGCATGTCGCCGGGATGGCCCTGGATCCTGAATTCGAGCTCGCTCGGCGTCATGACGCCGAGGTTTTCGGCCCGCGAGAAGAACGCAAACACCTCGTCGAGCGGTGCAGCGAGGTGTGACGTTGCGACGAGCTCGTAGCGGCGCGGGCGGCTCAGGGGGCGTATCTCGACCGTGGACGCGACGACGTCGCGGATCGCCTCCGCGAGACGGGCGAAACGAAACCGGAAACCGAGCGCAAGCGCCCGGCGAGGCAGAGCGCGCTGGCTCGACACGAGCGCGCTGGCCGCGTCGCCCAGCGCGAGGCGGAGTGCGGCGCGGGGCACCCGAGTGAAAGCCCGCCTGCCGAGCTCCGCAGCGAGCACGCGCGTGAACTCGTCGTTCGTGACCGGTTCTGGTGCGCACGCGTTGAACGCGCCGTGCCAGCGCTCGTCGGTGAGTGCGGTCGTGACGAGCTCCACCAAGTCGTCGAGCTGAACCCAACTCAGCCACTGGTTGCCGTCGCCGAGTCGTCCGCCGAGGCCCGCGCGAAAAAGCGGGAGTATGCCGGCGAGCATGCCGCCGCCGTGCCCGAGCACGACGCCGGTCCGGATCCGCACCACGCGGACGCCGAGTTGCTCGGCGCTCTCGGCGGCCGCCTCCCACGCGACGCAGAGCTCCGCCAAGAACCCCCGCCCGGGGCCGCTCGCTTCGTCGAGTGTCTCTTCGCCGCGGTCGCCGTAGTAGCCGACGGCGCTCGAGCTCACGAAGACGCGCGGCCGTCGCGGAGCGTCGGCGAGCGCCCGGACGATTTGGTCGGTTAGGTCGACTCGGCTCGCGCGGAGGGCTCGTCGCCGTGCCGCCGACCACCGACGCGGCAAGATCGGCTCGCCAGCCAGGTTGACCACCGCGTCCGCTTCCGCGACGGCGTCGGTGAGTGAGGAGTGCGGTCCGCGCAGCATGACCTCGCTACCGAGCCGCGACTCAGCGCGCTGCCGCTCGCGAACCCAGGCGGAAATTTCGTGCCCGTCCCGTTTCAGGCGCAGCACGAGAGCCCGTCCGACGAAGCCGGTAGCGCCGACGACGAGAACCTTCATGACTTCTCAATTGGTCGATTTGGACTCTTTGTCAATTGACGAACCGACCAAATCGACCAAGATGACAGACATGCATGTCGGTATCGAGCTCGCAGAACGGGGGCTGCTGCCCGAAGCGCTCGTTCGCGCGGGGATCCGCAGCCTGCTCCGGCGGCGGCTCGCTTCGGAGGCGAAGCGCGCTGCAACGTCGGGAGGCATCGCGGCGTTTCGGCGGGAAATGGAGGGGGCGCCGATCGCGCTCGCGACGGGAGCGGCCAATCGCCAGCACTACGAGGTCCCGGCCGCGTTCTTCGAGCGCGTGCTCGGCCCGCACATGAAATACAGCGCCTGCCTGTTCGGGGCCGAGGTGGACGAGCTCGGCGCGGCGGAGGCCGCGATGCTGGAGCTGACGGCGCAGCGGGCGCGGCTCGCCGATGGACAAGACATCCTCGAGCTCGGTTGCGGCTGGGGCAGCCTCACATTGTTCATGGCGCGGCGCTACCCGCGCTCGCGCGTGACGGGCGTGTCGAATTCGAGCTCGCAGCGTGAGTGGATTCTCGCTCGCGCGCGCGCCGAAGGGCTCGACAACCTCGCCGTCGTCACGGCCGACGTGAACGAGTTCGTGGGTGAGCGGCAGTTCGATCGCGTGGTTTCGGTCGAAATGTTCGAACACGTCCGCAACTGGCGGCGCCTGCTCGGCCGCGTTCGGGGCTGGCTACGCGAGGACGGCCTGCTCTTTCTGCATTTCTTCGCGCATCGCGCGTACGCGTATCCGTTCGAGGAGCGGGCCGACGACGATTGGATGGGTCGTCACTTCTTCACGGGCGGCATGATGCCGTCGCGCAATCTCCTGCAGGAGCTCGACGTGCCCTTCGCCGTCGTCGACCAATGGGACGTCGCGGGCGTCCATTACGCGAAGACCGCCGAGGCCTGGCTCGAAAACCTCGATCGGCACGCGTCCGAACTAGAGCGCTTGTTCGCGCGCGAAACGACGCGCGACGAGGCGGCGCGGATGCTCCGGCGCTGGCGCCTGTTCTTCCTGGCTTGCGCGGAGCTCTTCGGGTTCGGCGGCGGCGCGGAGTGGTTCGTGACGCATGCCCTGCTCGCGCCCAGCAGCGCGGCTCGCGCGCCGGGAGCAGACGCGTGAGGATCGCGGTCGTCGGTGCCGGCGTTTCTGGGCTCACGGCCGCCCACTATCTCGCGAAGGGTCACGCGGTGACTCTGTTCGAGGCGGACGCGCGCCTCGGCGGGCACGCCAATACGGTCGAGGTCGACGACGGCTCGAACCGGATCGCCGTCGACACCGGCTTCCTCGTGTTCAACACGCGCAACTACCCGCGCTTCGTCGGCCTACTCGCGGAGCTCGGCGTCGAATCGGTTCCGAGCGACATGAGCTTCAGCGTGCGGAGCGAGCTGCGCGATTTCGAATACGGCGGCCGCGACCTCGGGACGCTCTACGTGCAGCGCCGTCACCTCGCGAGCTTGCGCTTTCATCGCATGGTCTGGGACATTGCGCGCTTCTATCGCGAGGCCCGTGAGCTCGTCGGCACCGGGGACGAGCTGCCACTCGGGGTCTGGCTCGAACGGCGCCGGTACTCGCGTGCGTTCGTCGACGACCATTTGCTCCCGATGCTGCGGGCGGTCTGGTCGGTGCGTCGCGCCGCGGCGCTCGACTTCCCGGCCCGCTTTCTGGCGCGGTTCTTCCAGAATCACGGCTTTCTTTCGCTCGCGCCCGCTCCCTGGCTCACGTTGCCGGGGGGCTCGCGCACGTACGTCGCGGCGCTCGAACGGGGCTTTCGCGGTGAAATCCGGCGCGGCGCGCGCGTCACGCGCGTCGTCCGCGAAGCGAACCGCGTAGAGCTCGGGGTCGTGGGCGAGGCACCCGAGGCGTTCGACCACGTGGTGCTCGCGTGCCACGCGGACCAAGCGCTCGCCCTCTTGGCCGATCCGTCGGCGGTCGAGCGCGAGCTCCTCTCGGCGTTTCCCTATCAACCCAATCGCGCGGTGCTCCACACCGACGAGCGCGTGATGCCGCGGCACCGGCGCACCTGGTCGTCGTGGAACGTGCACCTCGACGACGCAGGGATCGACGGCGCGTGCGTGACGTACTGGATCAACTCGCTGCAGCCGCTCGCGACGCGTGTGAACTACTTCGTGACGCTCAACCCGGCGGCTCCCATCGACCCGGCGCGTGTGATCGCTCGCTTCGACTACGCCCATCCCGTCTTCGGCGTAGCGAGCACCCTCGCGCAGGCGCGGCACGGCGAGCTCGTCGGCGCGCGCAACACCTCGTTCTGCGGCGCCTATTGGCGCAACGGCTTCCACGAAGACGGCGTGGTCAGCGCCCTCAGGGTCTGCGAAAAACTGGGTGCAGCCCCCGCGCTCGGAGCGGCTGCTTGACGGCGAGCGCCCTCTACTCCGGGACCCTCGAGCACGTGCGGAGCCGCGCGCCCGCACACCGCTTCCGGCACGCGCTCTACATGCTGTACCTCGACCTCGACGAGCTTCAAGCGCTCGGGTGCCCGCCGCTGTTCGGCGTCGAAGCGCTTGGTCTGCTCTCCTTCCGGCGCCGCGACTACTTCGGACCGCAGCAAGAACCGCTCAAGCGCGCGGTGCTCGATCGGGTCGAGCGCGAGCTCGGCCGGCGACCGCAAGGCCCCGTACGCCTCCTGACGCAGGTGCGTTCGCTCGGTCCAGCGTTCAACCCCGTGAGCTTTTACTACTGCTTCGGGGCCGACGGCGTCGCGCTCGAGGCGGTGCTCGTCGAGATCACGAACACGCCGTGGGGTGAGAGGCACGCGTACGTCCTCGCCGCTGACGGCGCCCGCGCGCGCGCTGAGTTCGACAAGGCGTTCCACGTGTCGCCGTTTCTGCCGCCGGCGCAGAGCTACCGCTGGCAGCTCTCGATGCCGGGGCCGCGCCTCGTCGTGAATATGCGGAACGAGGCCGGTGGCGAGCGCTCGTTCCGCGCCACGCTGACACTTCGGCGCAGCGAACTCGGCGTCAAGACGCTCGCCCGCGCCGCGCTCGCGCGCCCGTTCATGAGCCTGCGCGTGCTGCTCTGGATTTATCGACATGCCCTCGAGCTGCTGCTCCGGGGCGCGCCCTTCTACCCGCACCCGAAGCACCGTGATCGCCAGCAGAGAATCCGAGCATGACCGCTTACGACTTCGTCCCGTCCGCGACTCCCGTCACCCACGCCGCTCGCTCGCACCTGCCGCGCGCGCCGTTCTTTCGCCGCATCATCGAGCGTCGCCTGAGCAGTTTCGAGCACGGAAGCCTCGAGTTGTGCGACGCCGGTCGCGTGCTGCGTTTCGGCTCGACCGGCAACGGCGAGCTCGCCGCGCGCGTCGACGTGCGTGACGCCCGCTTTTTTCGGCGCGTCGCGCTCGGCGGCACGCTCGGCGCAGCCGAGTCCTACGTGGACGGCGACTGGCAGACGGACGATCTGGTCGGGCTCGTGCGGCTCATGCTGCAAAACGAGCGCACGACGAGCACACTTGAGGGCGGCCCCGCCCGGCTCGGCGCGCTCGTTGCGCGTGGCTTCGGAGCCGTGCGACGCAATACGCGGGCCGGCAGCCGCCGAAACATCGCGGACCACTACGACCTCGGCAACGACTTCTTCGAGCGCATGCTCGATCCGACGCTGAGTTACTCCGCCGCGATCTTTCCGACGCCCGAGGCCGCGCTCGAGACCGCGAGCCTGCACAAGCTCGAGCTCGTGTGCGACCGGCTCGGCCTCCGCGCCGGCGAGCACGTGCTCGAAATCGGCACGGGCTGGGGAGGCTTCGCGCTCTTCGCGGCCGGTCGCGGCGCGCGCGTGACGACGACGACGATTTCGCGCGAGCAAGCGCGCGCAGCGGCCGAGCGCTTCGCGCGCGCGGGCCTCTCCGCGCAGATCACGCTGCTCGAGCGCGACTACCGTGAGCTCGAGGGGCGCTTCGATCATCTGGTTTCGATCGAGATGATCGAAGCCGTCGGCCCCCAGTACTACGACGCTTTCTTCGAACGCTGCGGCCGGCTGCTCGCGCCGGGTGGACGCTTCGTGCTGCAGAGCATCACGATTCCGGAGCGGCGGGAGGCCGAGCACGCTCGCGACGTCGACTTCATCAAGCGTCACGTGTTCCCCGGGAGCTCGCTGCCGTCGGTGGCGGCGCTGCTCGGAGCCGCCGCGCGCACGAGCGAGCTCAGGCTCGTGGAGCTCGCCGACTACGGCGAGCACTACGCCCGCACGCTCGCCGCGTGGCGCCGAAATCTCGAGCCTCACCGCCCTTGGGTGCGCGCGCGTTTCGGGGAGCGCTTCGAGCGGCTCTGGGACTTCTACCTTGCCTACTGCGAGGCCGGCTTTACCGAGCGCTACATCGGAGTGGCGCAGCTCGTGTTCGAACAGAAGGGAAGGAGACGGCCATGAGTTTCGCGAAATGGACGCTGTTTGCCGTGCTCTGCATGCTCTCTCAGCACGCGTCGGCCGAGCCGAGCGTAGAGAAGTTCGTGGGGACGGCGCGCTCTCCGAAGGGCGACGTGGTGTACCGAGAACGCCACGAGGTGACCGAGAACGACGGGCGCCCGCTGCGCGCCGTCACGCGTTATTTCGATGCGAAGGATCGCGAGATCGGTCGGCTCGAGACCGATTTCTCGCGCTCGATCGCCGCGCCGAGTTACCGCTTCGTCGACGAGCGCACCGGCAAGAGCGAGAGCGCGAGCGTGAGCGGGGCGAACGTGGTGCTCGACTATGCGGGGCACAGGAAAGCGCTTCAAGCGCCGGGACCGGAGCCGCTCGTCGTCGGGCAAGGGTTGCACCAATACGTGCGGCAGAACCTGGCGCGGCTCGCACATGAAACCGTGACGGTGCGTTTCGCCGTGCCCTCACGGCTCGATACGTACGTGTTCCGTATCCGCCCGCTCGCGTCGGGTTCGCCCGGCATCGTGCGGCTGCGCATCGAAAGCGACAGCTGGCTCGTGCGTCAGCTCGCGCCGCATCTCGAGGTCGACTACGAACTTTCGACGCGGCGGCTCTTGCGTTATCGCGGCGTCTCGAACCTCGAGACCCCCGACGGTTCGACCCAGAACGTCGAGATTCGCTACGCTTATGGAGCGGCGTCGTGAGGGGCGTCACGGATTTTGCCTCGGCGCCTCGACGCCGCTGGGCGGGGTTGGCCGGGCTGGTCGCTTTCAGCGGCAATGTGCTCGGCGTGGTGGCGCTCGCGGACGTGCCCTCGGCGTACCGCCTCGGTCGTCTCGACGCCTGGGTGCGCGAGGCGCAGTCCTCGCCCGTCGCGAGCACTCTGAGCGCGCTGAGTTTCGCCGCCGGTCTCCTCGGACTTGCAGCGTGGGTGCGGGAGTTCGGCGCCGAGCAGGGGGGCACGCGGGCGCGCAGCGGCGCGGACCTTGCGGCCGCGACCGCACTGGTGAACGCGGCGGCTTCGCTCGTTCCCGCCGCCGTCGCCCTGCGGCACGGCTGCGCGAGCACCGATTGCCACGCTCTCGGGCGCACGCTCCTCCGCCTGAGCCTCTCCGTGGACGCACTGTTCAACCTCGGGCTCGGCGTCGGGCTCGTCCTCATCGCCGTTCCGCCGCGTCGTGAGCGAATGCGTTTACTCGCGCTCGCCGCCGGACTGGCGTCGATTCCCGTTGCCGGTCAGGCGCTCTGGGACCCCGCGGCGCGCCTGCTCGTGATCGCCGGCCCGCTCTGGCTCGCGCTCGTGCTGACGACGAGCGTCAGGTGGCTTTCTCGACATGCAGCGCGTGCTTGATGCCGTCGCGCACCAGGCCGCGTGGTGGTGGTGCATCCTCTTCGCCCGCGCCGAGCTTTGCGGGCTCGCGCTCTTGGGACCGCTCGCGTACGTGTTCGGGCACGCGTCGATGCGGCCGGCCTGGCGGTCGCGGGTGATCCTGCTCGCGCTGCTCGGTGCGCTGATGGGCCTCGCCGGCGACACGCTGCTCGTTCGCGCGGGGTACTTGTCGTCGAAGGTCGCGCTCGAGCTCGGACCGACGCTGCCCTTCATGGCAGCGCTCTGGGCCGCTGCCGCGGTGTCGCTCACGCTCTCGTCGGGCTTCATGGTCGGGCTTTCGCCAGGCCGGGCAGCGCTCGCGGGAGCCGTGCTCGGTCCTCTCGCCTATGCGGGTGGCGCGCGGCTTGCCGTGCTCGTACTCGCGCCTCATGCGCTGCTCTTCGTGGCGATTGAATGGGCCGTGGCCGTTCCGCTGCTCGGTGCGGGCGCGCGTCTCCTCGACCGGTTGCCGAAACGGGCAGAACCGTGAGCCCCTCGCTCGTTGCGCTCGCGTCGGCGCTCGCTGCCGGCGTCCTGCTCTGGTTCGTGAGCTTAGCGCTCCGCAACGCGAGCATCGCCGACCTGTTCTGGGGGCCGCTTTTCGTGCTCATGACGCTGTCGGCGGCGTGCGTTGCCGGGAGCTCCGGAGCGCGGGTAGCGGTGACGGTCGTGCTCGTCGCGGTCTGGGCGGCGCGCCTCTCGATCCACCTCGCGTCGCGCAACCTGGGGCACGGGGAGGACCGTCGTTACGCGGACATGCGCCGCGCGCACGGGGGGCACTTCTGGCTCGTGAGCCTGTTCACCGTCTTTCTCGCTCAGCCGCTGCTCGCCTGGCTCGTGGCCGCGCCGGTGCTCGCGATCCTGACGGAGCGCGTTCCGCGGCCGCTCGGCGCGCTCGATCTCGCCGGTAGCCTCCTCTTCTGCGTCGGCTTCGCGATCGAGAGTGTGGCGGACTTCCAACTGACGCGTTTCCGCGGTGCGCCCGCGAATCGGGAGCGGGTACTCGCGAGCGGGCTCTGGCGCTATTCGCGGCACCCCAACTACTTCGGAGAGTGCCTGTTGTGGTGGGGGTTCGGCCTGCTCGGGCTCGCCGCGGGCGGCGTGGTAGCGTTGGCCGGACCTGTACTGATGAGCGTGCTGTTACTTCGCGTCTCGGGCGTGACGCTGCTCGAGCGCACCATCGAAACGCGCCGGCCCGACTACGCTCGCTACCGGCGCACGACGAGTGCGTTCGTTCTCTGGCCGCCGCGGGGGGACGGGTGAACGACGAGCTGCTCACCACGGCGGAAGCCGCACGTCTCGCCGGCGTCGGCACTTCGAGTGTCAAGCGCTGGGCCGATCTCGAGCTCTTGCCGTGCGTGCGCACGGCGGGCGGACACCGGCGCTTTCAGCGGCACGAGCTCGAGCGCTTCTTGCGCGACCTCTCGCCCGAGCCGGCCGGCGACGCGAACGCCTGGGTCGACTCGTTTCTGTCGAGCGGTGTCTTCGCGCTGCACGGTGAGCTACTCCGCGCGCGCGAGCGGCTCGGTTCGTGGCACGCGGTGGCGGAGGAGCTCGGCCCCGCGCTCAAGGAGCTCGGCGCACGCTGGGAGCGCGGGCAGATCAGCGTGGTCGAAGAACACGTCGCCTCGGAGCGCCTCAGTCGCGCCCTCGAGCGCGCCACGGAGTCGATGCCTTCGACCTCGCTCGATCCGCAGGCGCTGCTCGCGACGGCCGACGGCGAGGAGCACACGCTCGGTCTGTCCCTCGTGGAGCTCTGCTTGCGGGAGGCGGGTTTTTCGTGCACGTGGAGCGGTCGCGGAACACCGACCTCCGACCTGGTCGCGCTTGCCGAGAGCGGAGAGCTCGCGCTCATCGCGCTCTCTGCCTCTGCGGCGGCGACCGATGGCGTGCGCCTTCGTCGCCAGGTCACGACGCTCGGTCCGGTTTGCCGCGAGCACGGGGTGCTGCTCGTGCTCGGGGGCTCGGGTGCCTGGCCGGATTCGGTGGCTCACGGCGTGCGCTTGCGCGGCCTGACGGAAGTGTTCGATGCGGCGCGCGGCTGGCGCAAAGACGTGACGCGAAGCCGGCCTCGACACACTGACAAGCGGCCCCGATCTCCGGAAATGTAGGCGCGAGGCGGACGGTCAGGGCGCTGTTCAGGGCTGCGGCGGGGCGTGGTAGCCTCTTATGCCGCATGCGGAGAGCGCGCGGCTGGGTTCGGGTCGTTGGGTTCGGAGTGCTGTTCGGCACGGCGACCGCGTCGGCGCAGCCGAAAGCACGCCCCGGCAAGTACACGCGACCGGCTGCGACGAAGCCGGCAGCCACGCCGGCGCCCGCCGCGACGGAAGCGACGAAGTCGGAGCCTTCGAAGACGGACGCCGCGGCGGCGACGGAGGCCGCGCCCGTCTCGAGCGGCAACTCGGCCGTCACGTCCGGCGACGATCTCGGCGCTGCGCCGCCCAAGCCCGGCACCGAGAACGCCGGACCGAAGCGGTCGCCGCTCACGCCGGAGCCGAACGAGTTCCCGCAAGCCGCGCCGAAGCCGCCGCCCGTCGCCTACGACAAGCTGCTCTCGGACATCGCCGCGCTCCGGAGCCGCGTCGCCGCGGTCACGACCACCCTGTTTTCGAGCAAGCTCCGTGTACTCGTCGGCGTGCAAGGCGACGACGCGCGCATCGCGAGCTTCAAGCTGACGCTCGACGACGGCATCGTCTACTCCGCGCCCGAGAACTTCGGCGGCGGCGAGCCGCTGGTCGTCTACGATCACGCCGTCGCGCCCGGGCACCACATGCTCGGCGTCGAAATCGAGCGCTACGACGCGCGGAACCGCGACTTTCGCACCTACCAGAGCTCGAAGTTCACGATCGTCGTGCCCGAGAGCAAACGCGTGGAGTCGAGCTTCCGGATTCAAGACGGCTCGGACATGGGCGACGATTTCCCGAGCGGTCACGACGGCGAGTACGATCTGCGCGTTCGCTTGCGCGCGCGGGTGGTCGATTGAGCCGGGGTGTACGTTCCGTGATTCTCGGCGCGCGTCTGGCTTCGGGGCTCGCGCTCGTCGCGAGCGGCTTCGTGGCTACGCGGGCCTCAGCGCAGGCGAGCCCGCCCGCGGCGACGTCCGCCGCTGCTCCGAGCGAGAATGCTCCCGCGGCCGCGAGTGGTGACGCAGCCGCACCGGCCCTGCCCGCTGCGCCGAGCACCGCGCTCGACACGCGCGGTAGCGCCTTCGCCGCGTACGAGAAGGCGCTCGCGGACAAGCGTCTCGCGCCGACGGAAGCGCTCAGCGCGCAACGCCTGCGCGACGAGCTGGCGCGCATCGAGGACGAGGTCGCTGCCGGACGGCGCGACGAAGCGATCAGTGATTTGGTTTATTTGGTGGAGTCGCCACGGTTCGCGCCGTTCGCCAAGTCGCCGGAAGGTCGCACGTGTCGCTTCATGCTGGGGGATGCGCTCGGCCGCGGCGGCGCGCACGATCTGGCGCGCGCGTACCTGGTCGGGCTGCTCGAGGGCGATCCGAGCGACTCGTCGTACCGCCTGGCGGTGCACTCGCTCGTCGACTTCGGGCTCGAGGGCGACCGCCCGCGCGTGTTCCTGAAGGATCTGGAGGTCGTGCCGGCGAGCGCGAGCGACGAGATCCGCGGTGACGTCGCGTACCTCGCGGGGCGCGCCGCGGAGAGCGAAGGCAAGCCGGACGAAGCGCTCGAGGGCTACGCCAAGGTGACGGAGCGTTCGCGCTTCTGGGCGCAAGCGACGTACCTCACGGGCGTGATCCAGGTCGAACACGGACGCTTCAAAGACGGCGAGAACGCGTTCTGCAAAGTCGCCGATCCGAAGCTCACGCCGAAGCGCGCCGCGCTCTTCGGCGGCAGTGATTTCTTCCGCGTGCGTGACCTCGCGCGGCTCGGGCTCGGGCGCGTCGCGCACGAGCAATATCGCTTCGACGACGCGCGCTACTACTACTACCTCGTCCCCAACGACTCGGAGCGCCTGCCCGAGGCGCTCTACGAGACGGCCACCACGCGCTACGAAGCGAAGGACTACAAGGGCGCGCGCAGCGCGATGGACGACTTGCACAAGGGTCCCGCGAACCACCCTTACGAAGACGAGGCCTGGGTCCTCGATTCGTACATCGACCTCGCGATGTGCCGCTTTCCGCAGGCGGACAGGAAGCTCAACGAGTTCATCAAGCGCTACGAGCCCGTGCGCGACGCCGCGCGCAAGCTCGCGAAGGATCCGACGGCGATGAAGTCGCTCACCGAGTCCTTGCGCACGGGACAGGATCCGGCGGGCGCGGGGCTCGGCGTGCCGGACGACACGGCGCGCGCGCTCGGCTCGCTCTTGCGCGTCGACGTGGGCTACGGCCACGCCACGCGCCGCCTCTCCGAGCTCGACTACCAGATGTCCGGCTTGCTCGCGACGATTGCCGACCTCGAGGAAGCAAACAAGCGTCTCTCCGATCCGAAGGGCGTCCGTGCGCAAGCCGCCGGGCCGCTCGGGGCGAGTCCTACCGAGCAGCAGTCGCGCGTCGACGCGCAAATCGCCGAGGTGCGGCGGCTCCTGCGTGAAGCGGCGCGCAACAACCGCAGCACTGATTTCAGCGATCTGCAGCACCAGCTCGAAGCGCTCGAGGTCCAGGCGCGCGCGGCGCGGGACGCCCAGTCCGCCTCGGCGCCGCGCGCGGTCGCCGCCGGCGCGGGGACGGACCTGGGGTCGCTGCTCTTGCAAGACGAATCGCGCGCGGCCGACCTTTACACGGCGGCGCAAGGCGTGCGGAGCGATGTGGAGTCCGAGCAGGCGACGCTCGCCAAGGACGCGTTCGAACGGCTCGACCGCCGGCTCACGCGCCTGTTGCGCCGCGCGCGGCTCGGACGTGTCGAGACGGTGCTCGGCAAGAAGCGCGCGCTCGAGATCGAGATCGCGGCGCTGTCACAGGGTCTGTTGCCGCAAACGATCGTGGATTCGCTGGACGCCGCGCGTTACCTCGGCGACGACGAAGAGTATTGGCCGTACGAGGGCGAAGACTGGGCCGACGAATACGTCGGCGGCGAGGGCCTCCGCTGATGAGCCGCCCCAACGTCGATCAACGACCCTATTTCCGGTGGGGATTTAACAGGAAGAGGGAAGGGGAGGAAGCCGGAGGGAGGGATTTGTTGATCGGAGCGCAAACGGAGACGCGCTGCTCGCAGCGAATCGTCCGAACCCAAGAATCTCTTCCTCTGCCCTTTCCGCCCTTCCCTCTTCCTGTAAAACCCCGGAATCGCCACGTTGCGTGCATTCGAGTGGTCGCGCTGTGTGTCGCGCTGGCGGTACCGAGCGTGGGGTGGGCCGCGCAAGACCCCGGCGCGACGCCCGCGCTCGCGGGCGAATCCTCTAAAATCAAGCCGGCCGCGGAGCGACAACTGGGCGCGCAGGCGCGTCCGACCCTCAAACGCAAAGAAGAAGCGAAGACCGAGACGCGCCGTGAGGTCCGCGTGAGTCTGCAGATCCCCGAGGCGCTGCGGCCGCTGCTCGCGAGGAAGATCGACGAGCGCATTCAGCGCAACATCGAGACGACGAAGGCGCTGCGCGTCGAGGCGCACGGCTTGCTCGAGAAGTTCATCGCCGAGTCGCCGGCGGACGCGCAGGAGATGCCGGAAGCGCTCGTGCGCATCGGCGAGCTCGAGTGGGAGGATTCACGCGACAAGTTTTTGGCCGCGTTCAAGGCGTGGGAGAAGCAGCCCGCCGACGCGCGCGGCGACACGCCAGTTCAGGACTACTCGCGGCCGCGCGCGCGCTTCTTGCGCGTCTTGAAGAATTACAAGACGTTCCGCGAGTACGATCTGACGCTGTATATCGACGGGTTCCTCGCGAACGAAGAGGGCAAGAGCGACGAAGCGCTCGGGCGCTTCAACAAGATCCTCGAGTGGTTCCCGAAGAGCCGCTTCGTGCCGGACGCGCACATGATGCGCGCCGAATACGAGTTTACGCGCGACTCGCCGAATTATCAGCACGCGTACGACGAGTACGAAGAGGTGCTGAGGTACAAAGACAGCGAGCTTTACGACATCGCGCTCTTCAAGAGCGCGTGGACGCTCTGGCGGCTCGGCAAGAGCGACGAGGCTGCGCGGCGGTTTTTGAAGGTGTTTCAGTCGACGGAGGAGGGCTCCGCGAGCTCGAAGAAGCGGACGCGCGGGGAGCTCGCCGAGCTCCAGAACGAAGCGCTCAAGAACCTCGTCGCGGTGTTCGTCGAGGACGAGAAGAACAGCGCCGAGGACATGTACAAGTTCCTCGTGCAGGCGGGCGGCGACAAGTTTGCCGGACGCATCGTGCGCGCGCTCGCCGAAGCGCTCTACGATCAGGCGCAATACGAGCGCGGCGTCGAGGCGTATCGGCTTTTGTTGAAGCTCGAGCCGACGAGCCCGGACGCGTACCACTACGCGCTCCAGATTGCGGCCGCGGACTCGACGATGGAGCGCTGGAAGCTCCTCGACGAGGACTACAAGCGCACCATCAAGGACTACGTGGAGCCGCTGCCCGTGAAGCCCGGACAGCCGGCGCCGCAGCGCTCGGCGTGGCTCGCCGTGCAGGCGCCGGACGCGCGCGCCAAGGCGGAAGCGGCCGTCGAAAAGCAGCTGCGCGAGGACGCGGTCGGCCTGCACGCGAAGGCGCAAGCCGACAAGGTGAGCCGCGCGGAGTTCGAGGCGGCCGCGGCGCTCTATCGCACGTATCTCTCACGGTTCGGCGCCAAAGAGCAGGCGTACGACGTGAATTACAACCTCGCGGACATCTGCTTTTACCGCCTGGAAGACGCGATGTGCGCGGCGGACGCCTACCTCGGCGCCGTGCGAGCGAAGCCCACCGGGCCGCTGTCGCGCACGGCGCTCTACAACGCGCTCGCGTCGCTGGAGGTGGCGCGCGCGGCGGAGTTCGAGGCCGCGAAGAAGGCGGGCAAGAAGCAGGAAGAGACGCCGACCGACAAGAAGCTCACCGAGGCGATGGAGCTCTACGTTCGGACCTATCCGAGCGACAAGCAGATCCCCGAGCTGCTCTTCCGCCAGGGCAAGCTCTACTACGACTACGGCGTGTACGACCCCGCCGTGCGGCAGTGGGGGCTCTTGCTCGAGAAGTATCCGAAGGACAAGCTCTCGGCGGGCGCGGGCGAGCTCATCCTCGATTCGTTCAATCGCAGCAAAGACTACGTGAACATCGAGACGTGGGCGCGGCGCCTGAAGAAGGCGCCGGCGTTCCAGACGCCCGAGCAGCAGGCGCGGCTCGACGGCCTCATCGTGGGCGCGATGTTCAAACAGGGCGAGCAGCTCGCCGAGCAGGGCGAGCACGCGAAGGCGGCGCAGGCGTATCTGCGCGCGGCGCAGGAATTCCCGAAGGAACAGCGATCGGCGCAAGCTGCCGTGAACGCCGAGGTGGAGGCGCGGCGCGCGGCCGATCTCGAGTCGCTCGGTGCGGCGGCTTCCTTGCTCGTGAAGTATCACAAGGATCGGCCGGAGGCCGCGCAGGGGATTTGGATCGCGGCGACGACGTACCAGGAAGTCGGCTTGTTCAGCGAGTCGGCGAATTATCACGCGATCCTCGCCGACAATTTCCCGCGCTCGGAGCACCACAAGGACGCGGCCTACAACGCCGTGCTCTTGCGCACGACCGTCGGCGAGCACGACAAGGCGATCCAGAGCGGCGAGACGTTCCGGCGCCTCTATCCGCGGGACGAGCTCGCCGACGAGGTCATGTTCTTGATGGGCAAGGCCCACGAGAAGGCGGGCAAGAACAAGGACGCGGAGGCGCTCTACGACAAGTACTCGCACAACGCGAAGAGCGTCGACAGTCAGATCGAAGCGCTCGTGCGGCTCGCGACGGTGGAGAAGGGCGACGAGCGCTCGTCCTCCACGGCGCTCGACCGCGCCGTGAAGCTCGCCGACCAGAACAAGTCGCGCTTGAGCGACCGCGGCAAGTACTACGGCGCGAAGGCGCGTTACATGCAGGGCGAGGCGACTCTGCGCCAGTTCGACGCGGTCGCCATCGAGGGCGACGTGAAGCAGCTCAAGGCGCGCCTCAAGAAGAAGAGCGAGCTCCTGAAGAAGGCGGCCCAAACCTTCCTCGCGACGGCGGAGATGGGTGTGGCCGAGTGGACGACGGCGTCCCTCTATCAGATTGGGTTCACGTACGAATCGTTCTCGAAGGCGCTCTTGAACTCACCGGCGCCGTCGAACTTGAGCGCGGACGAGAAGGAGCTTTACCAGCAGTCGATCGACGAGTTCGTGGTTCCGATCGAGGAACGCGCTCTCGAGGCGTACGAGAGCGGCTGGCAGAAGGCGATCGAGCTCGGCATTTTCAATGCGTGGACGGCGAAGATGCGCGACGCGCTCGGGCGCTTGAACGCGGAGCTGTATCCGCCGCTGAAGGAGATCGGCTTCGAGCTCCGCTCGCGCGGTCCGACACCGCTGCCGGTGTTGATTCCCGGTCCGCGGCGCGACGCCACGGGCCACAGCGAGCCGTATCTGATTCCGGCGCCCGAAGGTGCGAAAGACGAGAAGGAAAAGGGCGGCAAGAAGAAGGGGAGTGCGTCGTGAGCGTGAACGCGACGCGCGGCGCGCGCACGAGCTTCGTCGCGTTGACGCTGCTCTGTGCGGCGTGCGGCAGCGCCCCCAAAAAAGCAGCGGTCGCCCCGATTCCGGCCGCGAATCCCGTCGCCGTGACCAAGCTCGCGCAGGGCGTGGACGCTTCGAAAGACAAGGACGGACGCAAGCGTGCCATCGAGCTGCTCGAGCAGTCGGTGAGCGCCGATCCGAATCTGTGGGAGGGCCGCTACAACCTGGGCGTCCTCTTGGCGGAGGAGGGGGATCTCGTCGCCGCGGAGAAGCAGCTCGACGCCGCGCAAAGGCTCGCGCCGAACGCGGAGGACATCGTGGTCGCGCTCGCCGAGGTGCGGAGGCGGCTCGGAGACGCGGCGGGCGCGGTCGAGGTGCTGCGCGCGTTCGTGAAGCAGACGCCGGCGGCGGGCGCAGCGCGGACGGCGCTCGTCTCGTCGTTGCGCGAGGACGGGAAGATCGACGAGGCCATCGCGCAGGCGCAGGCGGCGCTGGTACGCCGCGCGAGCGATCCGTACGCGCTGTCGGAGCTCGCGCTCGCGGAGCTCGAGAAGGGCGAAGCCGATACGGCCGAGCTCTTGAGCAAGGAAGCGCTGAAAGCGGCGCCGGAGAGCGCCGTCGCCGAGCGCACCGCCGGCATGATTTCGCTCGAACGCGGTGACGACGCCGTCGCGTTCCGGCATTTCCAGCGCGCGAGCGAGCTCGATCCGAACGACACGACGGCGCGGCTCAACACGGGGATCGTGCTCGTAGAGGCCGGTGTTTACGACAAGGCGGTAACCGCGCTCAAAGGCGTGCTCGAGATCGAGCCCGACAACAACGCGGCCGCCATCGCGCTCGCCGCGGCCATTCGCGGCCGCGCGAAGCACGATGATCAAGGCGCTTACGCCGAAAGCGAGCGTTTGCTCCAGGGTGTTCTCGAGCGCGAGCCGAAGAACCTGGCCGCGACGTTCAATCTCGCCGTGCTCTACGCCGACTACATGAAGCGCCGGCCCGACGCCGAGAAGCTCTTCCGTCGGTTCCTTGCCGACGCGCCCGACAAGCACCCGGCGCGCGCCGAAGCCGAACGGTTCCTCTCCGGCGCTGCGGCGTCGCCGACGAGCGCGAGCGGCCAAGCGGGGGCGGCCAGCGGCACGACGGCACCGGCCACTCCGCCAGCGCCAGCCACACAAGCGCCAGCGAAGAAAAAGTAGGCGCAACGGCTGCCGCAGCAGGGCGCGCGTCGGAGTGGCGCGCCGAAACGTCAGTCGGGCGGCAGCTTTTCGAGCCGTTCGGCGAGCTCGCGCTCCGACGTAAGTGCGGCTTCGAGCTCGGCCTCCACGCGTTCGAGCTCGCCCTTCAGCCGAGTGCGCTCCTGGGTGCGCCGCTCGATGGCGGTTCTTGCCGTGCGGAGCGCCGTCTCGACCTCGCGCCGCTCGGCGCGCACGCGAGCCTGCTCTTCGGCCACGCGGCGCCGTTCGGCTTCGATCGCCGCGCGAGTGCGAGCAGCTTCGGCTGCGCTCGCCCCCTCCGCCTTGGTGCTCGCCATTGCGGGCGCCGGGCTCACCCTTGCGGGTGTCGTGAAGCTGCCAGCGCCGGCAAACGCGTCGAACCCAGGGGGATCGCGGTCGCTTTTCATGGCGCCGGGTGCATCCGGCTCGAAGCCGCCCGCCGCCGCGATGGCGGCGAGGTTCGCCGAGACACGCCGTAGGGTCGCTTCGCTCGCAGCGTTGCCGGCTTCCTTCAAGAGATCTGCGGCGCGATTGACGAGGGCCGTGCTCTGCTTTCTATGCTCGGCGGCTGCCTCGAGCGCTCCGGCGCGCAGGCGCGCGGCACCCGCTAGAAACGCCTCGAATTCGGCACGCGCGTGCCAGAAGAGCTGATTGACCGCCCAAGCCGACACGCTCGGTCGTGGGAATTTCGCGAGCAGCGCAGCTTCTGATTTGTGGCCGGCTTTGCTCAGCTCGTTTCCGAGCCGCTTCCGCTCTGCCACGAACTCCGCGTGCGGCGCCTGATACAGGCGCGCGACCGCGTCGTCGAATTCGGTGGCCATGCGCTGCAGGATAACGCTGCGGGCCACCACCGTCTTGATCCGGCTACTCGCCCGATAGGTAGAGGGCCGGCTACTCGCCCGATAGGTGGAGCGGTATTTTGTTGAGTCGGTTTCGAGTGTGCGTGGGAGTGCTCTTAAGAGCTACCTATTGCGACCGTTGACACCAGTGCACCTACACGGATAGCTTCGCAGCGCGCGGGCACAAGGGACGGCCGCGCGTAGCGCAGCGGGAGGAAACTCATGCCGACGAGCTCCGGGAAGCGTGGAAGAATCAGCCGGCTCATACACCCGAGCTACGGACGCGCGACGATTCTCGCGCTCGATCACGGACTCACCCTGGGGCGCGTGCCGGGTCTCGAGCGGATCGGGCAGCGCCTGCAGGGCATCGGGCGCGACGCTCTCGACGCGGTCGTCGTGCATCAGGGCATGGTCGAGCGCCTTTTACCGCTGTTCGAGAGCGCGCATCGGCCCGGGCTCATCGTGCACCTTTCCGGCGCCACGCGGCTCTCACCCGAAGCCAACGAGAAACGCCTGGTTTGCACCGTCGAACACGCGCTCAAGCTCGGCGCCGACGGTGTCTCCGTTCACGCGAACCTCGGCGCCAAGACCGAGAATCAGATGCTCGCGGATCTCGCGCTCGTTTCGCAGGCTTGTCACGAATGGGGCGTTCCGTTGCTCGCGATGATGTATCCGCGGCCGGACGCGCAGGCGAGCGCGATCGACCCGGAGCACGTCGGGCACGCCATCCGCATCGCGATGGAGCTCGGTGTCGATCTCGTGAAAGTGCCGTTCACCGGGACGTGCGAGAGCTTCGCGCGCGTCCTCGAGGACGTGGACGTGCCCGTGCTCGTCGCGGGCGGCGCCCGGCTCGAGACGGAAGAAGCTATTTTGCGTTTCGTCGACGAGGTGCTGCAGGCGGGCGCCGCGGGCGTCACGTTCGGTCGCAACATTTTTCAAAGCGCCAATCCGGTGCGGCTCGCGCGCGCCGTGACCACCATGGTGCATCACCGCATGTCGCTCGAGGACGCCCTCGCGGTACTCGGCGACGAGCGTGCGATTTCCGAAGCGCGCGCCATCGGGCTCCCGCGCGAAGAAGTGACGAGTACGTTTCCAACGGCGCTCGGCATGGCCGCGTCGCGCGGCTACTCTCGCTGACGCTCGGTCCCATGCCGACCGAAGGCGAAGCCGACAAGAGCGACGAGCTCGTGCGAGAAGCGCTCGCACGGGCCGGACGCCTGCTCGAAGCGGACGCGGATTTGCGCGAGAGCGCGCCCGACCCTGCGCTGTTGGCGCGCCTCGCCGCCGAGGGTTCGAGCGCCGAAATCGTACTGCGCGCGTGTGAGCTCTATGCCGCTCGTCCGGCCTTCGCGTTGCGCGCCCCCGGCTCCGCCGGGTTCCTGCGCCTCTCCTACGCCGAGCTCGGGACGAAGGTCGTCGCCCTTGCGACCGGGCTCGCGCGCGAAAAGCTGCTCACCAAGGGCGACTGTCTCGCCATCGTCGCGTTCGGCGGGCCGAACTTCGTCATCGCGGAGCTGGCCGCCGTGTACCTCGGCGCGACCGCGCTGCCGCTTCAGACGAACCTCGCGCCAGGTGCGCTCGCCGCAATCCTGCGCGAGACGCAAGCGCGCGTCGTCGTTTGCAACGCCGACCAGCTGGCGCTCGTCGGGGACGTCTTGGCCGAGTGCCCGAGTGTTCGAGCCGTGCTCGCGCTCGCGCCGAGCGACGCAACCGTCAACGAGCGATGGGACGCCGCGGCCCTGCGTTCACGCGCTCCGCACGTGCACGTCACGACGCTCGACGCCCTCGCGGCGAACGGCGTGGGTCCCGCCGCGCCGCTCGAACGCCCTGGCCGCGGAGAGGATCCGCTGCGCACGGTCGTGTACACGTCGGGCAGCACCGGCACGCCGAAAGGCGCGCTGTTTCCCGAGAGCGTTTACGTTCAGAAGTGGCTGCCCTCGCGCGCGCGTTCCTACCCATTTTTGCCCGATTTTCCGCTGCCGCTACCGGTCGCGTTCGTCTTTTCGCCGCTCGGTCACCAGATGGGCAGCGAGCTCGTCGCTGCGTCGCTCGTGCGCGGGGCACTCACGCACCTCGCGCTCGACGCCGACGTTTCACGGTTGTTCGAGGAGTTTCGGGCGGCCCGCCCGACGTTCATCGGCTTCGTGCCGCGCGTCGCGCAGCAGATCTACGACGACTTCCGGCGGGAAGTCGCGCGCCGCGGCGGCTTCACGAGCGATCGAGCCGGCGCGGCTCGCGCCGCCGACGAGGTCATGCACGAGATGCGCGGGCACTACCTTGGTGATCGGCTGCTCGCCGCGACGTCGGCATCGGCGCCGATTGGCGAAGACGTGCTCGCGTTTCTGCGCGCGTGCTTTCGCGTTCCCGCCTTCAACCTGATGGGTATGACGGAGGCGGGCGGGTTCATGTTCGACGGCCGCATCCGGCGGGACAACGTGCTCGACTTTCGTCTGGTCGACGTGCCCGAAAAGGGCTTTTCGGCGAGCGATCGACCCTATCCTCGCGGCGAGCTCTGGCTCAAGACGCGGCGTCAGGTCCCCGGCTACTTCGCGAGCGAGGAGGCGACGCGCGCGGCGTTCACGCCCGACGGCTTTCTTCGCACTGGTGACGTCTTCGAGCTCCGCGGCGACGAGCAGCTCGCGTGGGTGGCGCGCAAGAATCAGGTCCTGAAGCTCTCGCACGGTAAGTTCGTGAACACGGGCGCGCTCGAGGCGCTCTTCACCGACCAAAGCGCGCTCGTCCGACAGGCGTTCGTGTACGGCAAGAGCGAGCGGGCTTACCTCGTCGCCGTGCTCGTTCCGGATCTCACGCGTGCGCGCGAGCTCTTGCGCTCTGCAGTGCCGGAGCCCGCGGCGCTCCATGCGCTGCTCGGCGCGGAGCTGCGTCGCGTCGCGAAGGCAGCGGGCCTCAGGAGTTACGAAGTGCCCCGTGAATTTCTGCTCGAGCTCGAGCCGTTCAGCCGTGAGAACGGGCTCGTGGCAGACAACGGCAAGCCGTCGCTCGCGAAGCTCGCCGAGCGCTACGCCGTTCGGCTCGACGCGCTCTATGCACGCCTCGAGACCGAACGCACGGCGGGCCTCCGCGCCGTGGCCGCGCTCCCGCCGGACGCGCCCATCGCCGAGAAGCTCGAGCGGGCGCTCGCCGCGGTCGTGCCCGGCGCGGTCCCGCGGGCGGAACGGCGCGAGCTCACGTTCAGCGAGCTCGGTGGTGACTCGATCAACGCCGTGGCGCTCGCTGCGCTGCTCGACGAGGAGTGGCGCTTGCGGCTCCCAGTCGGCTTGATTCTGAGCCCGAGCGCAACCGTTGCCGAGCTCGTCCGCTATCTCGAACGGGCGCCACTTGCGAGCCTCGAGACGGTGACTGCCGACACCGTGCACGGCAAGTCGTCGACCGTGCTCCGCGCGCGCGACGTCGCGCTCTCTCGCTTCGTGCCGCCCAGCGAGCTCGCACCCGTCGAGCGCCGCGTGCCCGAGCGGGTGCGCGGCGCCGAGCGAACGGTCATGGTCACGGGGGCGAGCGGCTTCCTCGGACGCTTCGTGCTGCTCGAGCTCCTCGAGCGCTCCGCGCGCGTCGTAGGGCTCGTCCGCGCGAAGGATGACACGGCGGCTCGCGCGCGCGTTGCGGCGAGCTTCGCGACGGATCCGGAGCTCAGCGAGCGCTTCGAAGCGCTCGCTCGGCGCGGCGCGCTCGAAATCGTCGCGGGGGACCTGATGCTCCCCGAGCTCGGGTTGTCGCACGCAACCCGCGAGCGTCTCGCCGCGGCGTGCGACACCGTGATTCACGCGGGCGCGCTCGTGAACCACGCCCTCGGCTACGACGAGCTTTTCGAGCCCAACGTGCGCGGAACCGCGGAAATTGCGCGCTTTGCGCTGCACGGCGCGCCGAAGAGCGTCGCTTTCGTCTCGACGGTGGGTCTGGCCGAAGGCCGCTCGGGCGCCGTGCGCGAGAGCGAAAGCGCGAGCTCGCTCTGGCCCGAGCGCGCGCGCTTCGGCGGCGGTCCCGGTTACGGTTACACCTCGAGCAAGTGGGCTTCCGAGCTGCTGCTCGCGGAGCTCGACGCTCGGTTCGGTGGGGGCGTGCAGCTCCTGCGGGCGACGAACCTGATGGCCCATTCGCGCTATCGCGGTCAGGTGAACGCCGAAGACTTCCTGTGCCGGCTGCTCAGCGGCCTGGCGCTGGCCGGTGTCGCTCCGGCTTCGTTCTATGCGGACGGGGCGGGGGCGCACGCTTTCGACGGCGTGCCGGTGGACGCCGCTGCGCACGCCGTCGTCGAGGTCGCGCTCGGAGAGCACGCGCGGTCCACCACGTATCACCTCACCGGCGCGCCTGGCGGCGGCGTTTCGCTCGATACCATCGTCGAGTGCCTGAGTGAGCGCATCCCACTCGAACGCATCGCCGACTACGGCACTTGGTACCGGTGTTTCACGGAGCGACTCGCGGCCCTCGAGGCGACGCGCCGCCGGCACTCGCCGCTCGCCATCGCGGAACGCTGGGAAAAGCCCCGATCGGGCGCTAGCCGGCTCGAATCCGGACGCGCCTTCGACGTTCCGCCGCTGACTCGCAGTTTCATCCACAAGTCGCTCGACGACCTCGTTGCGCTCGGAGTCCTCTGATGCAAGGCCATAGTCTCCCGCAGTGGCCCGGCGAGGGCCTCACGCGCATCCCACACTCCGTCTACACCGACGAGGCGATCTACGAACGTGAGCAGGAGCGGATCTTCCGCGGCACGTCGTGGAACTACGTGGGGCTCGAAGCGGAGGTCCCGAACCGCGGCGACTTCGTTCGAAGCTTCGTGGGAGAAACGCCGGTCATCGTCACGCGCGACGCGGAAGGCGGCGTCAACGTGCTCGTGAACCGCTGTCCACACAAAGGCGTGCAGTTCTGTCAGGAGGCCGCGGGCAACACCAAGACGTTCGCCTGTCCGTATCACCAGTGGTCGTTCGACCTCAAAGGTTCGCTTCAAGGCTTGCCGTTTCGGCGCGGCGTCGATGGCCAGGGCGGCTTTTCTCCCGAGTTCGACTTCGCGACGCACGGCCTGGACCGGCTCCACGTGACGACCCACCGAGGGGCGATTTTTGCCTCGTTTTCGGCCGAGACGCCGGCTTTCGAGGCGTACCTCGGCGCGTCGAACCTCGGCTATTTCGACCGAGTCTTCGACGGACGGCGCTTGCGCGTGCTCGGCAAGATGAAGCAACGCGTCGCGACGAACTGGAAGACACTGGTCGAAAACTTCAAGGATCCGTACCACGCGACGCTGCTCCACGTCTTCTTCGCGACGTTCGGGATCTGGCGCGCCGGTCAGCGCACGGAGGTGCGCATCGACCCGACGGGCGGCACCTCGACGCTCGTGCAGACGAGCCCGGTCGTCTTGGAGAAGAAGCGCGCGGACGAGATCGAAGCGGACATCGCGGCCCAAATGAAGGTCTTCAAAAAGGACTTCATGGCGCTCGCCGAGCCGGCGATTCTGCGCGTGCTCCGCGAGTTCCCGGAAGACGAAGACACCGTCACGATGCAGACGCTCTGGCCCAACTGCGCGATTCACCAAAATCTGAACTCGCTCGGGGTGCGCCTCGCCCTCCCGCGCGGCCCGAACGCCATCGAGATCCATTGGACCTTCTTCGGCTACGAAGGCGACAGTCAGGAAATAACCGAACGGCGCTTGTTGCACGCGAACTTCTTCGGTCCCGGCGGCCTGGTCACGGGCGACGACATCGAAGTCTGGCAGCTGAATCAGCGGGGCGTCCGCACGACTCCCTCCGGCGTCTGCCGCGTGGAAGCAGGCGGCTCGAGCACGGCTGACGCCGATTTCGTGATCACCGAATCCGCGGTGCGCGCGTTCTACCAACACTACCGGCGCGTGATGGGGCTCTGAGGAGCGCAGCATGCGAGACTTCACCCTCGAGCTGGAAGTTCAGGCGCTCTACACGGAGTGCGCGACGGCGCTCGACGAGCGCGCCTTCGAGCGTTTTCTCGCCTGCTTTGCCAGCGAGTGCGCCTACTCCATCCACGCGAAGGAGAACCTCGATCGCGGCTGGCCGCTCGCGCTCGTCTCCTGTCCGAGTCGCGGACTTCTGGTCGATCGCGTCGCAGCCATCCAAAAGAGCTCGTTCATCATCCCGCGCGTGCAGCGCCGGCTCGTGAGCAGCGTGCGCGTCGCCTCCGCGACGGAGCTCCCGCTCCGGTCGCAAGCGTCCTTCGCCGTGTTCGAGACCTTCGAAGGCGAAGCGACGACGTTTTTCGTCGCCGGCCGCTTCGAGGACACGATTTGTCGCGAACGAGGCGAGCTCAAACTCGCGGTCCGAAAGTGCATTTTGGACTCTTCGATCGTGCCCAATTCCCTGCCGTTTCCCCTGTGATCGCCCCCGAGCCCCGATTGGATACCAAGATGGACATTGCCTCGACACCGAGCTTCGAAAAGTCGAATGGTCACGCCGAACGCCGTGCCGCGGTGGACGCCATCACGCGCACGAGCGACGTGAAGTGGTGGTTCGACGGCCGCGGGGCGAGCGAACCGGAGCTGTGGGCCGCCGTGGAGCGCTCCAACGCGGCCGCCGTGCTCGCGCGCCCGCTGGAGCTCGAGCGTCTGACGACGGCCAAGCAGCGCATCGCGTACGTGACGGACGCGAGCGAGCTCGTGAGTCTCACGCGCGACACCTGGGTGCTCACCCCGGAAGAGGAACTGCGTGTACGGGCCGTGGCGGCGGGTCATCACGCGGGGCTCCTGATCGAAGTATCGGACCTCGAGCGCGGCCTGCCCCGCGGGGTCGAGGTGTGCGAGCGCGGCGACGACTTCGTCGTGGTGGACATCGAGCACGCGACGTACATCCCGTACGAGCTCTTGCTCGCGAAGACGGAAGGGCGAAAAACGCGCATTCTGCGCAGCGTACCGATCAAGGACCTCGACGGTCGCGTCGACGACATTCACCAGTCGCTCAACGCGTTCGCGACGCTCGAGCGGGGCGTCGGCGTGCTCTTCCGCACGCGCGATCCTCGTGCGATCGAGAGTCTTTCGCGCAACGTTGCGCACGGCCAGAGCGTCGTCACGCCGCTCGCGCCGGCGCGCGTGGTCGAGGTGCTGCACACTGGGCTCGGCCACCGCGTCTGTGTCGACACGACCTCGATGATGAGCGCCGAGGAAGGCATGCTCATCGGCTCGACCGGCTGGGGCGGCATCTTCGTCTGTTCGGAGAATCACTATCTGCCCCACATGAACCTGCGCGAGTTCCGCGTGAACGCGGGCGCCGTGCACTCGTACGTCTGGGGCATGAACGACCAGATCCTCTACCTGAGCGAGATGAAGGCGGGGAGCGAGGTGCTGTGCGTCGACGTCCACGGCAACTCGCGTGCGGTCACGGTCGGGCGCGCCAAGATCGAGCGCCGACCGATGGTGTGCATTCGCGCGCGCGTCTCGCTCGAGGACGTTCCGAGCGCGTCGCGCAGCGCCATCGAGGAGCGCCTCGCGGCGGCGCTGCGCGTGACGCCGGACGGCGAAAAAATCGCGGCGGAACCGCAGGACTGCGTCTACGTGAACGCGTTCTTGCAGAACGACTGGCACGTGCGCGTGATGGGCGCGGACGGCAAAGTGCGGCACAGCACGCTGCTTGCGCCCGGTGACGAGCTCCTCGCGCACGTCGAAGTGCCCGGGCGCCACACGGGGCTCAAGGTCACCGAGCACATCGTCGAGAAGTGACCGGCTAAGGGCTACACCCGGGGCTCAGCACGGCGAGGTACGCGGTCAACGGCACGAGGCCGCCGTCGTAAAGCTGTAGTATCCAGCCGTAGCCGTTGGTCTCGAGGCCGCCGAACGCGTTGCCGTCGTCGTCCGTCAAGGTCGAGAGATTGACCGACGTTTCGTGCGAGAGGGTGCGGTGCCACACGTGGTCTCTGTTGACGGCAAAGAGCTCGTGGAGGTTTGCCCCGCCGAGGGGGGTGGACGTTTCGATAAGCTCCACCCTGGTGACGTCTTGCGCGGTGATCGGACGACCGTAGGTGTCGTGCGTCAGTTGACTGAAGTCGACGTCGATTCCCGCGATCCCGAGCGGCACCGTGGGCCTCGGGCTGTCGGGGGGCGAGGTGTACACCGCTTGCGACCTAAATGGGTCCCGGATGGGGATCGCCGTCTCGCTCGTCGTGGAGTCGAGGTAAAAGAGCGTATAGGCCTGCACGCCGAAGCCGATGTCCGTGCCGTGGCTAGCCATCGCGAAATAGGTATGCGTGGCCGGCGGGTACGCTTCCGCGTCGAAGTAAGCGAGCAGTGCGTCTCGCGACGGCGGGGTCGAACTGCCGGTCGGAGTGAGGTCGAACGTGCTCGCCGTCGTCCGAGCTTCCTCGGTCTGCAGCTCGAGCACCACGTCCAGGTCGGAGGAAGCGAGATTGCCGTCGGTGAGATGTTGAGCGAGATCGGCGAGGGACAAGTGCGCGAGGCCGACGAGGAGTTCGTCGATGTCGGTCTGCGGATCGAGCGGATCGCCCGCAAGGTTGTGGGCGAGCCCGCTCCAGTCGAAAGTGAGCTCCACGTTCGGCTGCACGTAGTCGATGTCGAAACCCCCTTCGCCGAGGACACTGAAGCTCGTGGCATCCGTCGCGACGAGCTCCGTCGTGCAGGCGCTCGCGGCGACCGGCGCGGTTCCACTGCTTCCGCTTTGGCTCAGCCCGTCCGCGGAATGGCCGCCAGTCCCCGCGCTGAATCCGCTCCCGCCCGTCCCCCCCCCGGCGCCCCCCGCTCGTTCGGCCCCGCCACCACCGGTGCCTCCCGTCGCTTCACTTCCGGACCCGATGGTTTCCGTACTCGAGCACGCCGTCATCACGATCCCCAGCGCGAACCCGAAGAGCCACTTTGGTTGCATGAGCCTCACCACCTATTGGCCCATCCCCACCGCCGCATCATTCGATCACTGTTTCGTGCCCACGCCCGTCGCGTGCAAAATCTCCTCCGCGCGCCCCACGCCGGGGCTCTTCGGATAGCGTGTCACGATGAGCTTCGCGTTCCGTGCCGCTTCGGTCGCGTCACCGCGCGCCTGAGCCGCCGTCATCCGTAAGAAGAGCACCTCCGGCTCGAGGTGTGCGGGCACGAAGCGCGTCTCATAGCCCGCGAGCGCACGTGCGGCGCCCGCGGCATCACCCGCACGCAGCGCGCTCATGGCGCCGTCGACGAACGCGACCTCTTGCGCAGACGCCGTCTCCGTTGTGGGCTCGGCGGGCGGCGGCGTCGAGTCGTTCGTGCGTTCGGGCACGGACACGTTGGGCGGGGGTGTGGCGGTGCTCGCGCGCTTCGAGCTCGCCGCGGGCGGCTCCTCCGCGGAGGCAGCGGGCGCCGCCGGCGGAACGCGCGGCGTTTCGGCGCGCGGCAAATCCGGACTCGGATTCGCGGCCGGCACGAGCGGAGGCGCGGCTTCCATGCTCGCGTGTGAGAGAGCGTGATTGCTCACGACCAGGTGATCCACGCCCGCGGCGCCGCCCGCGACGACCGTCCCCGCGAGCAGCCCGGCGCCGCCCCATTTCAGCAAAATGCCCAACATCGAGACCTTTGCTCCGGTGGTTGCGGCCGCTCCGGCGCCTGCCATGGCCGTGGTCGCCGACGTGGTTCCGATCGCAACCAACGTGCCGCGCAGCACCCGCGGCGGCGCGCTCTCGCTCCGAGCATGCTCGAGCAACGAGCGAATCTCGGGTGGCGGCGCATCCAAAAGCCAACGCTTGGGTTCCGTCATGGTCGCCTCCGTGCGTCGTTCGACAAGACACCGCGCCGGACCGCGGCGCGCGTGAACTCTTCGCGGGCGCGCCGGAGACGCGAAGCGACGGTACCCACGGGAATCGCGAGAGCCTCGGCCATCTCCGGCTGACTCAACCCCTCGATTTCGAAGAGCACGAAGGCCGCGCGCAAATCCGGTGAGAGCGTCGCCAAAATCTCGTCGAGCGTCTGACGCGCACGCCGCTGCTCGAGCAGGTGCTCCGGGTTCGCCTCGTGATCGATCTGCTCGGGAGCCGCTTCTTCCGGCTCCTCCGGGTGCCGCCGCCGCGAGCGAAACACCTTGCTCACGAGGTTGGCGACGGTGCTGAAGACGAACGCTTGCTCGCTCCCCGGGTTCACGGCGTTCAGCTTGCTCGTCGCGATCAGCATGGCTTTTTGAGCGACGTCCTCGGCGTCAGCCGGCGCGAGCCCGAGCCTGCGCGCGACACGCCACGCAAAATCGATGTGCGCGCGCGCAAACTCCTCCGCGCGATCTCCCGTCATGGAAGCGTCGATCGGCACGTCCGCTTCTGGCGGACTTCGGACCACGGCACTCGAACTCACCGGCCTCCATTCGCTCAATCCCCGGCAACGTCGGATCCGATCAGTGAAATCGTATCCCGGCTCCGAGACTCAGCCCGAATGCGACGCCGGGCGTCGCATAGGCGGTCCGAACCGGCTGGTCGAACACAAACGTATGCCCGCCGAGCGGCACGCGGATTTCCGGAACCAACTCGACGTAAGCCCGGAAACTCCATAGGCGAACGCGCGGAGTCACGAGCGCGGCGATCCACGGCACGTAGCGCGACTGCGCGGAGGTGACCGTGGGCGGAAAGTACTCGCCTTGCGCCCAAAAAACGCCGGCTTCGAGTCCGGCGCACACGGGCACGCCGGCCCACGCAGCAAGGCGCAGTGTCGCAACACACGCGTCGCCACGCACGGCCAGCGCGCGAAAGCGTGCACGCCCGTCCGCGGCCGGCACCGTTCCGGTGTCGCGACCCTCGAGCGCCGCGCGAACCTCCAACTGATGATCGACGACGAGGCCCCATTCTGCACCAACGCCGAGCGCGGCGCGCGGGCCGAAACCGGTGGAAACACCGAAGCGAAGTCCGACTTCGTGTTCGAGCGTGAGCGGCTGCGCAACACCGTTGTCAGGCTGGGTTGGCGTTTCAGTTCGCAGAACCGGCTCGCTTGCGCCGCGTTCCGGGGGCGCGGTTTGGCGCGCCGCTGCGGATTTTGGCGCTGTCTTCTGCTGCCGCTGGGCTTCGATCGCGACCGCGGCAATGACGCTCATCATCGAGAGCGCCTCCGCGCACGTCGGCGCGTTCACGCTGCGCGTGATCGTGCGCCCGGCCTCGTCCGCGTACTCCATCCGCACGACTCGTAAATCACCGCTCGCGCTCTCGACGATCGACAAATTGCGCGCGGGCTCGTCCTCCGCGGCTTTCCACGTCGAGCCCAAGCGTGCGTCGAGCGCGGCCTCGAACACGTCGGGCGGAGGACAATCGCTTCCGAGCGCGTACGTGACGTGGACGCGCGCGGGGGCCGCCCCGAGCGCTGCGGCCGCGGGTTCGGCGGGGGTCTCGCGTGTGGCCTCCGTGTCCTGCTCGCCCGCACGTGACGCGCGCGCGAGCGTGAGCGTCACGAGCGTCCAGGCGAGCCCGAGCCAGCATGCGGCGTGGCGCGGTCGGGAGTGCACGGCGCGCAGCATACCCGCACGCACCGAGATACCCCGCAGTTTTGGGATGGTTTGGGGGGCACGCCGGCTGAGCGGCGGCGGGGAAAATCGCCGCGCGAGGCTGACGAGCTTCGTGCTTAATAGGCGCAACGGGCGTGCCGTTCATGCGGTTGACTCATGTCCGCCGTGTCACTTTTTGCTCGCGCGCGCGCTTCCACGGCGGCGCGCGTGGCGTCCGTACCAGCGCCGCCTCGCGGGGCGGGTGGGACGAGGTGGGCAAAGCTGTGCCGCTCGCTCCGCGTCGTTGCGGCTTCGCTCGCGTCGCTCGCGTCGCTGTCGGCGCTCGCGTGCGGCGCGTCCGAGCAGGCCGGACCGGGTGCGCCCACGGCGCTGATCGTGGCGTTCGCGCCGCACACGACGCAGGCGGTCTGTGTCCCCGTCAGCGCGCCGCTCGCCGGTCGCGTCGGCGAGCCCGTCCTCGTCACCGCTGCCTGTTCGATCGATCCCGCCGCGGGCAAGCTCACCTACGCGTGGTCGCTCGCCAAAGCTCCCGCCGGTGCGAAGCCGACGCTCTTGAACACCAACGCCGCCGTACCGACCTTCTTGCCGAACGACGGCGGCACCTACGAGCTCAAGCTGGTGGTCTCGAACGGCACCGTCACGAGCGCGCCGGCGTCTGCGACGGTGGTCGTCGATCCCTGCGGCGGTCACGCGCCCAGCGTCACCGCGACGAGCTCCGATCCGGCGGCGTATCTCGGCGAGAGCATCACGCTCAGCGCCGACGTGACCGACGCAGACACGCTCGCCGGTTGCACCGCGCACGCCGCCGACTTCACCTACGCGTGGTCGCTCGACGAGGTGCCGGACGCTAGCGGCGCAAATCTCGACGACCCGAGCTCGAGCACACCCACGTTCGTCACCGACGTCGCGGGCGAGTACGTCGCGACACTCGTCGTGACCGACCCGACGGGACGCTCGAGCGAACCGACGGCCGTGACGATCGAAGCCTCGGCGTGCGGCAACAACCCGCCCGTCATCGCCGCCACCGAGTCCGCGCCCGCGACGCCCTCGGTCGGTGAAAAAGTGACGCTCGGCGCCGGCGTCGTCGACACCGACATGCTGCCCGAATGCGCGGCGCACGCGGCCGTCTTCGCCTATGCGTGGTCGTTCGGCGAGCTGCCGGCCCAGAGCAAGGCCACGCTCGACGACCCGCACCTTGCGGATCCATCGTTCGTTCCCGACCAAAAAGGCGACTACGGGCTCGTGCTCACCGTCACCGACCCGACCGGTCGCACCGCGTCTTCGAGCCTGACCGTCGACGTCCACTGACCCTCTGAAGGCGCGGCCAAGCCGCCCGCGCGGGTCGTCTTTCGCGACGGGCGGCGGTTGCAGCTCATCGCGCGTGAATGTCTCGGCGCGTCGGCGCACCATTGCAGAACGTCATGCCCAGACTGCATGCGTGGGGAGCCGGGCTACTGGTGCGGTCGAGCGTCGTAGGACTGCTCGTGACCCTGGGGTGCGGCAGCGATTCGGGGCCGCAGCAGCGCGGCGGGGCCGGCCGCGACGGCGGCGCAGGTCACGCGACCGCCGGAGCGTCGACGGGTGGGCGCCCAGGTCGTGGCGGCGCCGCTGGGGACGGCGGTGGCGCTCGCCAAGCGGGAGCTGGGCGAACCGGCGGACACGCCGGACGCTCGTCAGACGGCGGTGCGGCAGGTAATCCGTCGAACGGCGCCGGGGGCGAGGCGGGCAGCTCCGGCGCAGGTCCCGACGAGGGCGGCGCGTCCGGAGACAATACGGGCGGACAGACAAACGCAACCGGTGGCGCGGGCACCCACGGCGGAGCAAGCGGACGCGGAGGCGGCGGACCGAGCGGCGGCGCAGGCGCGACGAACGGCGGCGCGGGTGCGACCAGCGGCGGCGCGGCGACTTGCGGTGCAGGCGCGGCGAACGGCGGCGGCACGAGCGGTGGCGCGGGCACGACCGGACACGGTGGTGCGAGTGGTGGCGGTGGTCTTGGTGGGGTGGGGGGCACGCCGGCAGGCGGCAACGGGGGAATCGCCGGGTCGGGGCTGACGAGCTCCGGCGGCACCGTGAGCAGCGGCAACGGCGGCGTCGCGGGAGAGAGCCCGTCCGTTTACACGCCGCCGCTCTCCGCAGAGTCGTGCAACGGCATCGACGACGACAGCGACGGCAATATCGACAACCTCGGCACCTTCACGTGCGGCCTCGGCGCGTGCGAGCGCACCGTCACGGCGTGCGTCGGCGGGGTGCTCCAGCACTGCATTGCCGGCACGCCGACGAGCGGCCCCGACGGCTGCGACGGCATCGACAACGACTGCGACGGCGCCGTCGACGAAGATTGCGGCGCCTGCGTCCACGTCGCGCCCGACGGTAACGACGTGGCGGCGGTCGCGAGCCACGGTTCGTCTGCGTTTGCGAGCGTGCAGGCGGCGATCGACTTCGCTGACGCGCATCACGACGTCGCCACGCAAGTGTGCGTCGCGGCCGGCGCGACGTGCGGCCTGACGGCGACGTTTGCGGGTCCGATCGGCTCGGAGCTCCAAATGGCGGACGGCATCGACGTTTTCGCCAACTACGAATCGACGACGTACACGCGCTGCGCCAACTCGACGACGCACCTCGCGCCGCAAACGGCGCCGGGCGTCGTCTTCGGCTCCGACATCACGCACGGAGCGACGCTCGACGGCTTCAGCATCGACCGCACGGCTCTTGAGGGCGTGACGGGCGTCACCGTCGACGGCGCGCACGGCGCGCGTCTCACCAATCTCACGATCACCGGCGCCAGCGGCGACTTCGTCGACATGTCCTACGGCGTGAACGTGGTGAACGGCGGCGACGCGCTCGTAGCAAAATCGCGGATCGACAACGGACACTCTTTTGGTGGCGCCGCCGTGCGCGCGTCCGGCGCGCGCGTCAGCATCGAAGACAACTGCTCGACCGCCCTCGACGCGAGCGGCCGCTGCACCACGACCTGCTCGAGCACCGGCCCCGAGCTCGACGCCCTTGCGGGCGTGGCCACCGCTTACCATCGCGCGTCCATCGTCGAGCTCGCGGACGCGCCCGGCTCACGCATCGAACGCAGCGCGTTCTGCGACCGGTTCCTCGTCAACGACCAGGACGGCATCCGCGTCAGCGGGGACGCCACCGGTCTCGTCATTCGAGGCAACGACGTCGAGACGAAGGCGAGCACCGATGGCGGCAATCACTCGCTGGATCTCGAGGATTGCGCCGGCGCGTCCCCTTGGGTGGTCGACAACTCCGTCATCACCATGCACGCGACGAACGGGGGCGGCTTTCCGCTCCCGGCCAGCAGCACGCTGCGAGCGGCCGGCGACTGCGATCCCGTCATCGAGCAAAACACGATCACGGGACAAGGCACCTTCGCGACCACGCCGGTGGTTCACTGCGACACCGTCAACGACGTCGGGAGCCGCTGCGTGATCACGCAAAATCCATCGATTCAATTCTTGTACGAGCCGTCCTCGTTCTCATCCGGTGCCGGCGCCTCCGTCGACGCCGTCCGCTGCGACGGACCGAGCTGTACGCGAATAGACCACAACTCAATCACGGGCTTCTCGAGTGCCCTTTGCCACTCCTCGAATTGCGGTCGCGCGGCGACGGCGCTCGTCCTTGCACCCGGCGCAGCCACCTTCGTCTCGTCGAACCTTTTGGCGGGCGGGAGCGCCGCTTACCTGGCCGGTGTGGGCGTCTCCGCGGCGGGCGGCGGTGCACGCATCGAAAACAACGTGATCATCGGTGTCTATGGGACGCCGGGCTACGCCGGCCAGCTCTCGGCATCCGCCAATCAGGCGCAGCGCGGCTTCGGCTTCGTCGGCTATGCCGATGTGAGCTCGAACTACATCACGGGTTCCGTCCCGTCCGGCGCGGTAACCAGCGCGTGCGACAGCTACGGACTCTCGTTCGGCGTCGGCGGGACGTTCCGCAACAACGTCATCACGGCCGGCGGCTGCGGTGCGTCCCTGCTCCGCTCGAGCAACACCCAGCATCCTGACGTTTTCGAACACAACGCGCTCTACAACGGCCCAGTCGGGACGGCGACCACGACGCTCGGCGGCCCGCTCGGCGCGTTGATGCTGACGAGCGGCAACTTGAGCATCCCCTCGAGCAGCGATCAGTATCTCTCCACCGTCGCCGGCGTCGAGGCGCTCCCCGAACTGAACGCTTCCGGCACGCTCGGCGCCGACTGCGCCGTCACGAGCGACTTCCACCTGTCCACCGGCTCAGCGTGCATCGACGCCGGGAGCGTCGTGAAGGTGCCGCTCCTCGACCGCGACGGCGATGCACGCAGTGACGGCAAGCCCGACATCGGCCCCGACGAAGTCCTCCACTGACGGTACTTCTCGCACAAACCACCGCGTTTTTCTCGCTAGTACCCGCGGAGGTCGCGCGCCGCGCGTGCCAAGCGCTGGCGAAACGCCGTTTCGGCCGCGGCGAGCGTCTCGTTGCGGCTTTGAGGATAGATGCGTCGCGGCTGAGGTGCACTCCCGTCGTCGCCGAGCAGTGTTGCCCCGTCGCCGTAGATGGCGGACGCGAGGTATTGACTCACTTCGGTCGTGCCGGCGACATCGGGCGTGTACGCGGTCGCGGCGCACGAGCCGTCGATGGCGGCGTGCGGGTCGTCCACGAAGGACTGCAGCATGCCGAGGCTGCAGCTCGCGTCGTTCGCGGTGACCGGCGACGACAGCGAAATGTCGACGCCGTGTCCGGCGTACGGGAACTCCACGAGCGTCGCGCCGAGCTTGGGCGCGAGGCCTTCGGCCCACACCGACGGCGTCTGAATGTCGAGCCCGCCGTTCAGCATGAGCACGGGCGGCAGTGAAGCCGGCAGCTCCGTCGAAGCCGGCGGGTAGTTGACGGGCCACGCCTCCACGACGGCGTCGAATTCCTCGGTGGGTGCGGCCCCGGACCAGAACAGCAGCGGCTCGCGGGCGGCGAGCCGTTCCGCAAGTGGAAACGTAGTGAGGGAGGCCATGAGATCGGTGCGGAGCACGTGCGAGCCGAGCACGCCGTTGTCGATCGCCGGATCGACTTCTGCGCTCGCGGCGCTAGCGATGAAGTAGGCGAACGCGACGAGCTCCTTCTGATCCTGCGCCGAGCAACGCCGCAAACGCCGCACGAGCCCGGGCACGAATTGCGCGCCTTCCCCCACGATCAGCAGGGAAAACACACCTTCGAGCGTGATGCGATCGGCGCCGTCGTCCCCCAGGCAGCGCGCGCTCGCATCATCCGCCTGCGCGAGCACGGCACGCGTCGCATCCTCGGGGTCCTCCGAGCCGAACGCGGCGGCGCAGTCCGAGTTTTCGCGACAAGGGACGAAGAGAGAGCGCGCGGCGGCGTCGGACGGCACGTCGCCTTCCCACAGCGGTTGGTACAGTGGGAAGACGCCTTCGAGGATCACCCCCTCTGCCTGCGCGGGGAACGCCTGCATGTAGCGCTGCGCCCAATACGAGCCGTACGACAGTCCGAACACGAAGACGGGCGCACCGCTCGGGCGACTCCTCTCGATCAAATGCCCGACGTCGTGAGCGGCCTCCACCGAGTGAAAGCCCTGGAGGCCGTCGCCCCAAACACCGAGTAGCTCCTCGCCGCAGGCGTGAAGGTCCTCCTTGGCGTCGCAATCGAGCGGCGTCGAATGACCGGTACCGCGATGCTGCGGCACGTAGACGTCGAGCCCGAGGCTCGCGTAGAGCGGGAGGACTTGGTCCAGCATGTAGACGGCGCCCGTGCCGCCCGGCCCGCCGTCGAGCATCCAGAGCTGGCCTTTGTTCGGCGTGCTGCTCCGGTAGCGCGCGACCAAGAGCTCGATGGTTTTCCCGTCGGGCTCGTCCCACCGGAGCGGCACCTGCGTCACGGCGCACTGTCGTCCCTGCGTCGAGCCGGGCAAGTCGCTCGGGCAATCACCGAACGTCAGCGCGGGCTCGGTCTTGGTTGGTCCTGCATGCTCGTCGTCCCCGCTGCACGCGCTGAGCGCCGACAAGCATGCCAATCCCGCCGCACCGAGCGCCCAGCTCGCCCCTGCTCCACCCTTCAAAGTCCTGACACCCATCTTCATCCTCCACGTTTGTGGCGCGCGAACAGCGCCGAATACGCTTTGTGCCCGGCCGCTTTCGAACCGTTCAAGCGAATCGACCGCCCGCAGCCGCTTAGCGCTTGACCTATGGCCGGCCGGTTGGAAAGCTCCCGGCGAATGCTCGGTCCGAGCTCACGGTTTCACGCCACGCTCGCGCTCGTCGGCTCGTTGCTCGGCCTGCTCTTCGCCTCGTACTCGACGATGGATTACGCCGAGCACCTGGATCGAGGCCTGCACGACGTCCACTGCAGTTTCATTCCTGGCGCGCCGCCGACCTCCGAGGCCGAGGCGTGTCGTGCGGCAATGTACAGCCCCTACTCCGCGTTCTTCCGCGAATCGATGTGGGGCGGCGTGCCGATTTCACTGTTCGCGCTCGGTGCCTTCGCTTTTTTCGGCGGCTTCGCGCTGTATTTGTGGCTCTCGCGTGAACGGGCGCCGAAGCTCGCGCTCGGGTTCTTCGCCGGCGTCGGCATCACGCCGCTGCTCGTCTCGCTCGTGATGCTGACGATCAGCATCACGAAGCTCGGGCACCTCTGCAAGACGTGCGTCGGCATTTACATCTCGTCGCTCTTGCTCGCCGCCGGCGCCGTGGCCGGCCTCTTCACGCTGAAGGGGGAGGCGCGGCCGCGGCTCGCGTTCTTTTTTCCGCTCGGCTGGCTCGCCGTGCTCGGCGTGACGACGCTCGTTCCCGCCGTCGTTTACGCCTCGAGCGTCCCCGATGAACGGCCGTACCTCGGCAAATGCGGCGCGCTCAAGCAGCCGAAGATGAGCGTCGGCTCGCCCCTCAAGATCCACGGTAGCCGCGCGATCCAGCCGGTGATGCTGTTCGAGGACCCGCTCTGTCCCACCTGTCGCGCGTTTCACGAGCGGCTGCTCGACGAGGGCGTGTTCGAGCGTCTCGACGTGGATCTCGTGATGTTTCCGCTCGACAGCGAGTGCAACTGGATGCTCGATTCGGCGCTGCATCCGGGCGCCTGCATCGTTTCGAAAGCGGTGCTCTGCGGCGCGGATCGCACGCGCCAGGTGCTTGAGTGGGCCTACGACGAGCAGGTGTACCTGACGCGCGCGGGCAAGGCGGGTAAGGACGTGCTCCGCGCCGCCATCAAGCAGCGCTGGGGTGACGACCTCTTGAAGTGCGTGGACGATCGCAAGACGGACGTGCTCCTGAACCAGCACCTCCACTTCGCGTCCGACAACGGCATTCCGGTGTCGACCCCGCAGATGTACCTCGGGTCGAAACGCGTGTGCGACGAGGACACGGACATGGGGCTTCGCTTCATGCTCGCGAACCTCGCGCCCGAGGTGCTCAAGTGACGGCCGCGGGCGCCCAGCCGACGCCGCCTGGGCCTCCCGGCGGCATGTCGGCGCTGGCCGGCTGGCTCGGCGCGAGCAGCGTGGTCGGGCTGCTCACGCTCGCGACCATCAGCGTGCGCATGTGGGTGAGCTCGGCGACGGATCGCCTCGAACACCCCGGCGACAAACCCAAGGTGGCCATCGCCGATCAGGCCGAGGTCGCCTATTGCACGCCGCGCTTCAAAGAGGTGCTCGAGCGCGTGCTCCACTCCTGCGGCCTCGCGCAAGACGAGACGCGGCGCGGTTGCAAACCCGCCGACGTGAAGACGTTCGCCTCCATCAGCGACTCCGACTTCAACGAGCTCTTCACTCCGCTCAAGGACCGCGGCGCCGTCATCCTGTTCGACGAGGGCATGCAGGACCTCGACGACGGCGCGAAGAAGCTGCTCGAGGACAAGTGGTTCGAGCGCAAGGGCGCCCGCTACTTTTTCGTCGTCGCGCGCGCGTCGAAGTCGGGCAATCAGGCCAAAAACAACGCCCTTTCACACCGACGTGCGAACTCGGTAATGTACCACCTCACGAGCATCGCCAACGATCCGGAGATCGACAAGAAGGTCGGTTTGCTCTGGCTCGGTAACGAGTTCGCCCAGCTCTCGAAGGACTATTGCAGTTGGCCCACTTCGCGCCCCAACGAAAAATGCGACGAGGAAGCCATCAACCGGAGCGCGTTCGTCTCGTGGGTGGATTGTCGGCTGTGAACAGCAAGAGTCTCCTCTGCGCGCTCGTGCTCGTCGCGATCGCGTGCGAACCCGACAAGAAGCACGAAGGCGAGGTCACGGCGGAGCGCAGCCAAGCCGTTCAGGCGCCGGCCACGCAAGCCGTCGCGACGCCGGTCACCGCGTCGGCGGCCCCCGCGCCCGCTCCGAAGAAGCCGCACCGCGCGCTGTGCGACGGCAAGCTCGACTCCGGCGGCCAAACCGTACCGCAAAAGAAGCCGATCGGTCGCAAGGCAGCCGACGGTGCCGCCGACCTGCCTGCGGAGCCGGGATTTTCGGGGTTCACGTGGGTGAACTTCTGGGCGGCCTGGTGCGTGCCCTGCAAAGAGGAGATCCCGCGCCTGCTTTCGTGGCAAGCGCGGCTGAAGGGGCAGGGGAAGAACTTCAAGGTGACGTTCGTCTCGCTCGACGACGACGAGCGGCAGCTCGGGGCGTTTCTCGCCAACCAGCCGCAGAACGGGCTCAAAAGCACGTACTGGCTGCGCGAGGGCAAGGAACGGACGGATTGGCTCGCGGGCGCCGGCGTCGATTCGGACCCGGATCTGCCGCAGCATCTTTTGGTCGATGCCAAGGGCAAAATCCGCTGTCGCGTCCGCGGCGCCGTCGACGATTCGGACTTCGAGAGTCTCTCGAGCTTGCTCTCGAAAGCGGGCGATTGAATGACCCGCAGGGCCGACATCGCCGAAGTGGCGCGCCACGCGCGCGTGTCGAAGAGCACCGTCTCGCGCGTCATCAACGGCGGCTACGCGAGTCCGGAGGTGCGCGCGCGCGTCACCAAGGTGATTCAGAAGCTCGCTTACACGCCTTGGACGACGGCGCGCAACTTCTCGCTCGGGCGCGCGGGCTGCGTCGGCTTCGTCATCGAGGACACGCAGGGCCAATGGATCGCGCAGATCCTCGCCGGCATCGAGGCCGAGCTCACGAGTAAGCACATCTCGCTCCTCGTCGGTTCGCTCGTCATCCGCGAGCACTACGACGCGACCACCGTCACGTCGTGGGTGCGCGAGCGGCGCGTGGACGGCCTCGTGTTCGCGCGCTGCGGGCGCCACGAGCGCGCCATGATCGACGCCGCGCGCCGCTCCGGCATCGCCGTCGCGCTGATTTCACCGGACGACGACTTCACCGGCGTGGACGTGCTGCGCAGCGACAACGTCGGCGCCGGACGCGCCGTCGGCCAGTATCTCTTCGATCTCGGCCACCGTCGCATCGCCTACGTCGGCGGGCAGGCGCGCGTCAACGCGACCACGTTTCGTGAATCCGTCGACAGCCGTCACCGGCTCGAAGGCTTGAGCCAGGTGCTCGCGGAACACGGCGTGAAGATCCCGGAGAGCAGCATCGTTTTTCTCAGGTACCACGTCGACTCCGGCGTCGAGTACGCGCGTCGCTGGCTCAAGATGACGCGTTCGCGCGCGCCGACGGTGGTCGTCTTCGGCAACGACGCCATGGCGCTCGGCTTCATGCGCACGGTTCAGTCCCAGGGCGTGCGTATTCCAGACGAAGTTTCGGTCGTCGGCTTCGACGACATTCCGTCGGCGAGCCTGCTCTGGCCCGGACTCACGACCGTGCGCCAAGAGATGAGCAAGATGGGGGAGACGGCGTGCCAGCTCGTGCGACGCGCGCTCGAGCGCAAATCGCCGGGCGGCAGCGTGCATCAGTTCCCGGTGTCCCTCGTCGTGCGTGAGAGCACGGGTCGCGCGCCCGCGGGCGAGTGACCCACAAAAGTGCAAGCGCGCGACCCGCCTCGAGCGAGACGCGCCGACCGACCTTTGTGCAATTGACACTGAAAGCGCTGGGGGAGGAGGATGGCTCCCGGCGCGCCCGACCCGGCTTCGAACCGGCGGGCTCTGCGTCGAGAGGTCGGCAGGGTGAGCGCAACGCGCAGGGTTTTTTCAGGGCCGTACGGCTTTGCTCGGGCAAGTGCCGCGTTCGCGTGGCTGCTCTTGGCCACGCCCGCGCGCGCCGGGAACAACGGCGCCGCCGAGGAGCTCTTCCGGCAGGGCCAGACCCTGATGCAGGCCGGAAAATATGCCGAAGCCTGTCCGAAGCTCGCCGAGAGCCAGCGGCTCGATCCCGGCACCGGCACGCTGTTGAACCTCGCTGCTTGTCACGAAAAGGAAGGCAAGCTCGCGAGCGCATGGGCCGAATACAACGACGCGGCTGCGCTCGCGCAGCGCGACGGCCGCGACGACCGGGTGCAGTACTGCAAAGAGCACCTCGCCGCGATCGAGCCGAAGCTCGCGCGGCTCACCATCAACGTTGCGGCCGGCGCCGAGGTCCCGGGGTTCGAGGTAAAGCTCGACGAGGTCGTCGTCGGAGGTCCCTCACTCGGCATCGCGCTGCCCGTCGATCCCGGGCCGCATCAAATTTCGGCGAGCGCTCCCGGCAGGCGCCCCTGGCAGGCGTCGCTCACCATTCGCGTGGGGCCCTCGCAAGAAGCAGTGACCATTCAGGCTCTCGCCGAAGCCTCGGACGCGAGCGAGCCGGCTAACGGCCCCGCTCCGGCTCCGCCCCCGCCGCCTCGGGCCGAAGGCGGCTCGTCGTCGGGCAACACTCAGCGCGTCATCGCGTACGGCCTCGGCGGCTTGGGCATCGTCGCGGTCGGCGTGGGCACCGCGTTCGGCCTCACGGCGATTTCGAAGAACAACGAGTCGAACGACAAGGGCTGCTTCGGTAACCAATGCACGGCGCCGGGCGCCAGCCTCCGCAACGACGCCCGTTCGGCCGGTACGATTTCGACGGTTGCGTTCGCGCTCGGCGGTGCGGCGCTCGCGGGCGGCGTGGCGCTTTTCTTCACCGCGCCGAGCGCCAAGCACGAAAACCGTGCAAGCGCGCGCGTCGTGCTCGGCCCCGGCGGCGGTGCAGTCGCGATTGGATCGGCATGGTGAGGCACGGGCGGCATGCGTCGCGTTGGGCGCGTCTCTGGGCGTTCGTGTTCGTCGCAGGCGCGGCTTGCAACGCCCTCGTGGGGATCGACAAGCCGAGCGTGGTCGAAGAGGAGCACTGCGCCGCGAGCAAAGACTGCTCGGACAAGAGCTACGTCTGCGTGCTCGGCTTGTGCGCGCCGCCATGCGCCGAGGACGGCGACTGCGGCCCCGCGTTACGCTGTCTGAAGTCCGGGGACGGCAGCACCGGCGCGTGCGTCGGCGGTTCCAGCGTGGCGTGCCACGACGAGGGCGATTGTCCCGGCGTGCCGATCTGCTCGAAGGGCGAGTGCCGTAACGATTGTATCGACGACCCGTCAAGCTGCCTCGCCGACCAGCAGTGCGGGCCCGACGGCGCGTGTTACGGCACGAGTACGAGCCACGACCCGACCGCGGCGAGCGGCGGCGCGGGCGGCGGCACGGGAGGCTCGGGCCAAGGTGGACGTGGCGGGACCGGTACCGGCGGCTCGGGCGTCGGTGGTGGTGAAACCGGAGGCGCTTCCGGCGCGGCGGAGTCCGCGGGTGAAGCGGGTAATCCGGCGGGTGGTCAAGGCGGCGCTTCCGAGCCCAAGCCCGAATGCACGGACGAAGGCAGCGTTCGTTGTGCCGACCACGCCACCACCGGACGTCAGGTGTGCGCTCAGGGCCGCTGGCAGCTGATGGACACGTGTCCTGACGGCGAGCTCTGCGACACGAGCTCCGATCCGCCGGGCCGGTGCGCACCCGTCCCCGACGATTGTCGCGGGCGCGCGCCGGGCGAGGCCTTCTGCGTCGGCAGCGTGCGCTCCGTGTGCGGCTCGGATCTCGTCAGCGTCGATCAGACGCCGTGCGACAGCCAGCAGCTCTGCACGCTCGGCACGGGTCCCGACTGCGCCGCGTGCCTGCCGAACGAGTTCCGCTGTCTCGATCAAACGCTCCAGAGCTGCAAGTCGGACGACACGGGCTTCGAGACGATCAAACAGTGCACGACTGATCCATGCAACGCCGACGCGGGCGCTTGCACCAGCTACGCCTGCTTGAAAGGACAGAAGCGCTGCAACAAAGACGCGCTCGAGCAGTGCAAATCGGACCAGAGCGGCTGGGATCTCGTCATGAACTGCGGCGCGGGCCTGTGCGATTCGGCGGCGCTCGACTGCGACGTGTGCGTTCACGGCACGCCGCGCTGCACGAGCACGAGCGCGTTCGCGACCTGCAACGCAGACGGGCAGGGCGAGACGGCGGGGAGCTGCCTCGAGCCGTCGCCGGTGTGCACGGGCGCGGGGCTTTGCGTCGAATGCCAGCAGGTCACCGACTGCACGGCGATGGGCCCTTGCTACACCCCGGCGTGCAACTCCGGCACCGGCAAGTGTGACCAGGTGTTCAACGGCACGCATTCGACCTGCAACCACACGGGACTCTGCGACGCGGGCGGCAACTGCGTCGAGTGTGTGACGTCCGACGATTGCGCGCCCAAGGACGACTGTCACCCGGGCCAATGCATGAACGGCAGCTGTCAGTGGCCCGCGGTGGCACCGGGCAAGAAGTGCGCGTTCAACGGCGGCAAGTACTGCGACGTGAACGGCGCGTGCGTCGGCTGCACCGACGTGAGCCAGTGCAGCGGCGGCGACGCCTGCAACACCCTCATCTGTGATTCGACGACCGAGAAGTGTTCGACGAAATACGCCAACAAGAACGACGCTTGCGGCACTGGAAACACCGAGTTCTGCGACGGTAAAGGCGCCTGCGTCCAGTGCACCACGGCGAACCAGTGCAGCGCCGATGAATGCTACAACCCGACCTGCACGACCGCCGGGACCTGCAGTGAAACGCCCGCGCAGGCGAACGGGTCCTGTGGCGGCGGGAGCAAGCTTTGCGACGGTAGCGGCAACTGCGTCGCTTGCTACGGCACGGGAAAGGCCCAATGCAGTGCCGGCGAGGTCTGCCACGCGAATTCCTGCGCAACGGCCCAGCACACGGTGGGCAATACCGCGGTCGATACGGGCACGTTCAACGTGTTCATGAATTCGGTGCTCGTCTGCAAGCTCCCCGTCCTCCAGTACGACGCGACGCTCGTCTCCTTCGGTGTTGTCGGGAACGCGGCCGTCATGGGTCGCATGGTCCTCTACAAGGACAGCGGCGGCGCGCCTTCCGGTTCGTTCGTCGCGCAGAGCAGCGGTCAAAACTTCACGTTCAACCAGGGCGCCGTGATCGAGCCCTCGCCGAGCTCGCCGAACGTGGTGCTGACGGCCAACACCACGTATTGGGTCGGGGTCACCACGAGCATGGACACGCAGATCCGGCGGAATGCGTCGGGCACGCAGACGCCGTGCAAGACGTGGGGACAATCGTTCACCGCCGGGTTCGTCGACGCGCCGGCCGGGACGAACACGACCGTCCTCGCCGACATGTACATTCGCGTGACCGATACGGACTGACGTGACGACCGGAGTTTCTTGGAGGACCTTGAGCCATGCGTGCGATATCTCGTGATTCGTCGTCGTTCTTCGCTGCGGCGCTCGCCGCCGCCGTCGTTACGTTCGCGAGCCCGGCGTCGGCGCTCGATCCGCAGTGTCTGACTTCGCCTGTCGCCCTGCCGAATCTCAGCGGCCCGCCCGTTTGGTTCGACCCGAGCCCCGCGACCTCGACCTGGCGCGCCGAGCTCAACGATCCGCGTTGGTCGGGCGCGCCCCTCTTCAACCTCTGCGATAACCCCGAGCTCGACGGCTGCGCGCTCGGCATGGCCCAGGCTCAGGTGCGCGGGCTCATCGACGGCTCCACGCTCTACCTGCAGTTCTTGAACGTCGCCGATGACAGCCAGAGCACCGACGACGCCGTGTTCGTGGGCGTCGGTATTCGGGGCGCGGCTGGTGCGCGGCTCGCGAAGGTCACGCTCGATACGATCACTGCGCCGATCTCGACGTTGCCGACCGTGCACGACGCGACACCGCCCACGCCGAACTCCGCGGGGACCCTCTATTACGACGAGGCGACCGCCGCGACGAGCGCGAGCAGCTGGGCCGCAACGCTCACGCAGGGGTTGCCGCCGCCGGTCGCCCCCGCCACGAAGAGCTGGCTACAAGAGGTGGCGACGTGGACGAACTCCCTCGGCGGCGCCGCAGGGCAAAAGTGGGCCGTGACGTTCGCGATCGATCTCACACAATTCGGCTACGCGGCGCCCATCACCGATCCGATCCCGCTCTTCCTCGGCTCGCGCCACACGCCGAGCATCGGCCCGGCCGTGCCGCTGCCGAACATCACGACCGACACGGTCGCGGGCGCGGACAGCATCGTCCCCGGCAACAAGGCGAACTGGGCGCTGTTCTCGCCGCCCGCCGCGGGCTGCACGGGTGGGATCACGCTGTCGAGTACGAACATCGGCGTCGTCAGCGGGTCGAGCTTGGTCGACGAGGTCGGCGTCTGCCCACCGATCGCGAGCCCCCAGCCGGCGGGTTGTCCCCACGTCACGAACTTCCGCGCCAAGCCCGAGAACGTGCCCGTGGGTAGCCAGGTCTATACGCGCATGCGGCTCGCAAACTTCGGGTCCGTCTACGCCGACTGGCCGAACGCTCCGTGGGCAGACATTCCGGGCGCCGGCAACCCGCTCACCGACGCAAGCGTTGCAAGCGGCTGGACCTTCACGCCGGCCGACGTGACCGGCGAAGCGCGGGCCGACTTCACCTGCGATCGCGGCGCGAACTCCTACTGCCCGATCTTGAGCAATGTCCCGGCCCAGCGCGATCAATGCCTGTTGGTCGAGCTCGGCGCGCCCCCGACCACCAACCTCAAGTTCGAGAACAAGGCCGTTTACCAGAACCTCTGGTTCAAGGATCTCTCGACGCTCGAGCAGAACGCGACCATCAACATCAAGGGGTTGCAGAAGGCGACGGGGCAGGCGGTCGACCGCGACGTGTATCTCTACGTTCAGAAAGAGAATATGCCGGCGCATACGAACCAGCCGATGGAGCTCAACCAGCGCGCGCTCTCCCTTTTGCGCTCTTACGCGGACCACCGCCCACCGCACCCGCAATACCAGAACCCCGGCAACGACAACGGTAAGGTAAAGCCGCGTCCCCCGCAGATCGCTGCGACCAAGGCGCCGCCCGCCCCCGAGGGCCTCGCCAAGTTCGTGCGCGCCGCGGAAGAGAGCACTGGCCCGAGCCCGCTCTCCGTGCCGACGCTGTCGAGCGACGATGCGCTGAGCCTACTCTGGCCGACCTACAAGATTCACGTCTACTACGACACCGGCCGTAAGGTTCACTACGGTGCGGCCGATCACATCGTGCTCGCTCCGATGGTGCCGTTCGGTTACTACCTGAACCACCAAGGCACGTTCTTCGGCTTCAGCGACGCGCTCTCCGGCGTCAACGGCCTCGTGCTCGAGTCGCTCGGCCACAACTGGTACCGGCTCCGCGTCAAGAACGAGGGCTATGCCCAGGTGCGTACCGTCATCAGCGCCGAAGAGAGTCCGAAGGGTCCCGAGGGCAAGGATTGCTGCTGCAAGGTGCCGCCCGTGAAGGTCGTCGTTCAGCCGCGTTGCTATTGCGCGACGCCCGGCATCAGCGGCGACGGCAAGAGCGCTTGGTTCGCGAGCTTGCTCGTCGCAGGGTTCTTCGTGCGACGTATCACGGGCCGGAGGCGCACGCGGTCATGACGCCGAGGCCGTGAAGCCGCTGGCAGCAGCTGGGGGACCCTGCCGTGGGGAGAACCCAGCTCAGGCGACCCACTGGCGGCGCGTGTCGCTGAACGTCGCGGCGAGGTCTTTTTCGCCGAGGCGCTGGGCGAGCTCGATGGCCTGGTCGATGTAGCCGACCGCTTCCTTCGAGCGCTGGCGGCCGTGCGCGACCACCGCGAGCGAGCTCAGCACGCGCGCGCGGTCGGTGCCGCTCGGTCCGGCCAGATCGAGCGCTTCGCGCAGGACGCCCTCGGCGTCGGCGTAGTTGCCGAGGCGCGCGAGCGCGGCGCCGAGCTTGCGGCTGAAAATGAGCATCGCGCGCAGCGGATCGTCGAGCTCGCCACGTGAGATCTCCTCGCGCGCCATCTCGAGGCCGCGGCGGAGCGCGAGCACCTCGGTCTCCGGATCCCCGCGCAGGGACGCACGGTCGGCGACTTGCTCGAGCAGCAAGAGCGCCTGGAAGGAGTCGTGCGCGTAGTAAGCGTGCTGGGCGCGCGCTTCGAGCGGCGTGTGCAGCACGTCGGCGGCCTGGAGCACGCGGTGATGCAGCTCGCGCCGGACGGCGGCCGGGATACCGGCGAGCGCGATGTCGCGGATGAGCGGGTGAGCCGTCGCGTAGGTGCCGGCCTGGCTGCGCTCGATCATGCCGGCGCGCACGAGCTCGTCGAGCGTCGCGTCGAGGCCGTCCGGGCTCGGCAAGAGGTCGGCGAGCACGCCCTTTTCCTTGCCGTCGCCGACGACGGCCAGCAGCTGGAGTACGCGGCGCGCGTTCGGCGCGAGCGTGTCGACGCGGAGCGCGACGAGATCGGCGAGGCGGCCGGGCGGATCGCTGCCGCCTTCGATCGAATAGCGGAGCACCTGCTCCACGTAGAGCGGCAAGAAGCCGCGCGCGCTTTCGTCGATGCGGACGCGCTCCCCCGCGGGGTGCGAGCGCAGCATACCGAGCACCGCGCCGAACGGCAGCCCGCCCATGAGGCGCGCCCCCGCCTCCGTGCTCCAACCGGGCTCGAAGCCGGGCGCGTGCGTGCCGAGCACCAGCACCGAGGTGCCGCGCGGCGGCTCCGCCACGAGGTCGGCGACGGCCGCTGCGCTCAGCGCGTCGATGCGGTTGAGCTCGTCGACGCACACGATCACGCGGCCGGAAGCGGCGCGCTGGGTCGCCACGTCGAGCGCCCAGCGCAGTGAATCGGCGCGAGCGCGGCGCTGCTCGGCGGCGTTCCTGCCGTCGTCGCGCGGCGATTCCGTGAACGCGTCGGCGAGACCTTGGAGCGCCGCGGTGGGCGCGCCCGCGGCGCTGCTGCGCGAAAGCTCGTCGGCGCTGCGGCCCGTGAGCGCGACGAACAGCTCGCGCAGCGCGTGGTGCGGCACTTCCGCCAGGTGCGTGTCGGGCCCGGCGTGCACCACCAGGTCACCGTCCATCTCGCCGAAGCGCGCGAGCTCTTGGAGCAGGCGCGTCCGTCCCGAGCCGGGCTCGCCGACGAGCCGCGCGGCCACGAGCCGGCCCCGCGCGCTCTCGCGCCGATCCTCGAGCCAAGCGAGATCGTCGTCGCGCCCGGCGAGCGCGAGGGGAAACAGGCTGAGGCCCGGGTCGGGCGCCCCGCTCCGCAGCGAAAGCCGCGCGCCGCACTCGCCGCAGAACTTGGTGCACGCGACGACGAGGCCGCACGCCGGGCAGCTCATGACGCCCGCCGGCGGCACGCTGAGGCGATTTTCCCAGCCGGTCGGCGCGGGCGGGTTGCTCTCGATGATGGTGAGGGCTTGCCGGAGCCCTTCTGCGAACTCGCTCGCGTCCTGATAACGGTCGCGCGCGTCCTTCGACATCGCACGGAACACCACGGCGACGAGCGGCTCAGGAATCACGCGCTCGGGCGCGACCTGGCGCGGGTCGGGCACCGGGATCGTCAGGTGCATCATCACGACCTGCGTCGGCGTGTCCGCCTCGAACGGCAGGCGCCCCGTGAGGAGCTGGAACAAGATGACGCCCACGGAGTAGAGGTCGCTGCGCCCGTCGATGGGGTCGCCGCGCCCTTGTTCGGGCGCCATGTAGTCGGGCGTACCGCACACGATGCCCGGGCTCGTCACGCTCGGCGTCTGCGTGTCTGCCCGCAGCTTCGCCAGGCCGAAGTCCACGACCTTGACGAAGTCGCCGCCGCGCCGGAGCGGCTCCAAAATCACGTTCTCCGGCTTGAGGTCGCGGTGCACGATCCCGAGATCGTGCGCTTCACCGAGCGCGGCGAGCACCTGGCGCAGCGTGTCCACGATGCGCCCGAACGGCAGCGGGCCCTCTTCGTACGCGACGCGCGCAAGATCCTTGCCGCGCAGGAACTCCATCACGAGGTACGGCTGGCCGTCCTCGGTGCGGCCGAAGTCGAAGACCGAGACGGAGTTCGGATGGTTGAGCTGACTCGCGGCGCGCGCCTCCGTCATGAAACGGAGCGCGGAATTTTCGTCCGAGAGGAGATGCGGGTGAATGATCTTCACCGCGACGGTGCGGCCGAGCGCGCTCTGCTGCGCGCGGTAGACGCGCCCCATCCCGCCGACGCTGATGAGGTCGAGGATGTGATGGCCGCCCGGCAGCGTTTTTCCGATGAACTTGTCGGTCGAGTTCACCGCCACGTTGGCGACGGGGAACCCGCACGTGGGGCAATACTGGTGCTCGGGGGCGCAACTCGACCCGCAGTGGGGGCAGATCCTGGAGGCGGCGTCCTCGCTCGTCACGGCCTTAGCTCAAGAGGGTATTCTATAAGGCCTCGCGCGCCAGGCGAAAGGCGTCCCCTCGCTCGGGCTGAAATGCTGTAGCTTTCTCGATCAGCATGTCCGCCCGTGTCCGCCTGGGCGAGCTCCTCGTGAGCGCCAACATCATCACCCGCGAGCAGCTCGAGGCCGTTCTCGCCGTCCAGCAAGAGGACGGACGGAGGCTCGGCAAGCTCCTCGTCGAGCGCGGGCTCGTCACCGAAACGCAGCTCACGCAAATCCTGAGCCAGCAGCTCAGCGTACCGTGGGTCTCGCTCTACCACATCGACTTTTCCCGCCAGCTCCTCGACCTGGTGCCGGAGGAGCTCGCCGAGCAGCACTGTCTCATCCCCATCTTCGTGCGGCGCGTGCGCGGCCAGGGCGAGACGCTGTACATCGCGATGGACGATCCCACGAACGAGCTGGCCGTCCAGGCCATCGGTGCCTTCTCGGGGCTCCCGGTGCGCACGATGATCGCGCCGCCGTCGGACATTCGCTCCGCCATCCGCGCGTACTACGCGTCGAGCAGCGACGAAGGCGAGATGCTCGGCGACGACGACGTCGCGCACGCGCCCTCGCTCAAGCCGTCCGCGCCGAGCCCGGCGCCCGCGCCGTCCCTCGACGCGGTGCCGCGCGCGCCCTACGCGCCGAAGTTCACGCCGATCGAAGTCCAAGCCGTGCGCATCACGCCGAACCCGCCGAGCGTGCAGCCCTCGTCGCTCCCGCCGAACGAGCTCGCCTCGCTGCCGCCCGACGAGTCGCCGACGATCGAGGCGCGTGAAGTCTCGATGCCCGCTCCCGCGCGCCGCAGCCGGCGCATGGTCACGCTGACCCTGCTCGACGGAACCAAGGTCAATTTGCCCGCGCGGACCTCGCGCCCGCCGAGGGACGGCGAGCCCCCTCCGAAGCCCAAAAGGCGCGATCCCGACGAGTCCGGCGGCGCGCTCACGGCGCGCGATCTGATCGCAGCCCTGCGCGCGATCACGCACGGCGCCGACGCGAGCGACATCCTCGGCGACCAAGTGCGCTGGGAGCCGCTCTTCGCCGCTTTGCTCGAGGTGCTCTTGAAGAAGCACCTCATCGCCGATTGGGAATTCGTCGAAGAGTTTCGAAAAATCTGAAGGGCTGCCCACCCCGCGCGTGCTCGCCGGCTCCGCCGTCTGCGCGCGCGCCGCCGCCTCCCAATCGTCGTGCTCGCCTGCGGCTGCGCGCGCCGAGGGAGGGGCCGGCGCCGTACGGCGCCGCGCGTGCGCTAGCGTCCGAGCCGCTCGGCGCGTTCGACGGCGACCCACGGCGCGAGCGCGCCGCTGCCCGCGGACGCTCCGTCGCGTCCGTTCGCAGCGCCGCGCCCCGCATCGAGGTGCGCGAGGACGGCCGCGGCCGCGACGAACGCGTCGTCGTTCGTGTCCGCGAGCGGCGCGGTGAGCTCCGCCGCGCGGCGCTCCACGAAGCCGGTGTCGTACGCGCCCGCCGCCACTTCGGGGGTCGCGACGAGCCGCTCGAGAAACGCGAGGTTCGTCGCGATGCCCACGACCGTGCACTCGCCGAGCGCACGGAGCAGCCTCGCGAGCGCTCGTTCGCGCGTGGGCGCCCACACGGAGAGCTTCGCGAGCAATGGGTCGTAGTGCGGGCTCACCGTCGCGCCTGGGTAGACGCCGCTGTCCACGCGCACGCCGGGCCCCGCCGCCATGACGAGCCGTTCGATGCTGCCGGGGCTCGGCACGAAGCCGCGCGCGGGCTCCTCGGCGCAGAGCCGCGCCTCGATCGCGACGCCGCGCGCGCTCGGCGTGAGGGTGAGCGGCTCGCCCGCCGCGACGCACAGCATCTCGCGCACGAGATCGGTCCCCGTGACGAGCTCCGTGATCGGGTGCTCGACCTGCAGGCGCGTGTTCATCTCGAGGAAGTAGAAGTTGCCGCCGCGATCGAGCAAGAACTCGAACGTGCCCGCGGAGTGATAGCCGAGCGAGCGCGCGCCCTGCACTGCGACCCCGCAGAGCGCGTCGCGCGTGGCGGCGTCGAGCACGGGGCACGGTGTTTCCTCGACGATCTTCTGGTGGCGGCGCTGGAGCGAGCAGTCGCGCTCGAAGAGGTGCACGAGGTTACCGTGCTGGTCACCGAGCACCTGCACCTCGACGTGGCGTGGTTCGACGAGCGCCTTCTCGATGTAGACGTCGCCGCTACCGAAGGCTTTTTCGGCCTCGCTCCGCGTGCGTTCGAGGGCCGAGGCGAGCTCTTCCTCGCGCAGGCAGAGGCGCATGCCCTTGCCGCCGCCGCCGTCGGTCGCCTTGACCATCACCGGATAGCCGACGCGCGCGGCCGTCGCCTTCGCCTCTTCGAGCGTGCCCGCGCCTCCGCCCGGGACGATCGGCACGCCCGCGGCCGCCATCGCCGCGCGCGCGCGTTGCTTCGACCCCATCGCCCGAATCGCGCTCGGCGGCGGTCCGACGAAGGTCACGCCGCCCGCCGCGGCGAGCTCGGCAAACTCGGCGTTCTCCGACAAGAAGCCGTAGCCCGGGTGCAGCGCCTGCGCGCCGCTCTGCTTCGCCAGCGCGACGAGCCGCTCGGCGTCGAGGTACGCGCGAGGATCGGCGCCGAGCGCGAGCGCCTCGTCCGCGTGGCGCACGTGCAGCGAGGCGCGATCGGCGTCCGTGTACACCGCGACGCTCGCGACGCCGAGCTCGCGGAGCGTGCACATGACGCGCACGGCGATCTCTCCCCGGTTCGCAACGAGCACCTTCTTGAACATGCGGCTTCGAGCCTACCAGGGTGACGGACTCATCAATAAGTACAAAAGATTCGGACATTTACGGAACCGGTTCCGAACCCGACGCAACCATGACGCGCCCGTCCGGGACCTCGTGGTATTCACGCGCGCCGTGAGCGGGGCCGAAGTCGTCACCGTCGCCGAGCTCGACCGCCGGCTCCGCCGCGCCGCTGAAGCGGCGACCGGGACCTTCTGGGTCGAAGGCGAGGTCACGTCGCTCAAGCAGGCCGCGAGCGGTCACGCTTACTTCTGTTTGAAGGACGAGCGCGAGGACGCGATCATCGATTGCGTGATGTACCGCTTCGACGCGCAACGCGCGAAGAAGCATTTGGTCGAGGGCGTGCGGCTCCAGCTCTGGGGCCGTGCGACGGTGTGGGCGCCGCGCGGCCGCTTGCAACTCGTCGGCAACTTCGCGCGGCCGGCGGGCAAGGGGGCTCTGCTCGAGGCGCTCGAGGCGCTCAAGCAGCGGCTGCTGGGCGAGGGCTTGTTCGCCGCGGAACGCAAGCGGCCGCTGCCGCCCGATCCGCGCATCGTGGGCGTCGTCACGAGCGCGCACGGCGCGGCGTTCCACGACGTGCGCACGGTCGCATTTCGGCGCGGTCGCGTGCGGCTCGTGCTCGCGCCCGCGCAGGTGCAGGGCGACGGCGCGCCGGAGAGCATCGTTGCCGCGCTCGACCTGCTCGAACGCTATCCGGGCCTCGACGTGGTCATCGTCGGTCGTGGCGGCGGCTCCGGCGAGGATTTGCAGGCCTTCAACGACGAGCGCGTCGTCAGGCGCGTGGCGCGTTTCGGCGTCCCCGTCGTGAGCGCGGTCGGCCACGAGATCGACGTGACGCTCACCGATCTCGCTGCGGACGTGCGAGCCGCGACGCCGTCGCAGGCCGCCGAGCTCGTCGTCCCCGACGGCCACGCGCGTCACGACGCACTCGCGCGGCAGAAGCTCGCGCTGCTCCGTGCCCAGCGCTCCCGGCTCGAGCTCGCGCGCGCCCGGCTCTCGCACCTGCACGCCGCGCTCGGCGACCCGCGCTTCGTCTTGATCCAGCGCCAGCAGGATCTCGACGAGCTCCGTGAGCGGCTGCGCCGCCGGCTCGAGCGTCAGCTCCAGGTGCGCAGGGCGCGCGCCGTGGCGCTCGAGCGCCGGCTCGCGAGTCGTCACCCGCAAAACGTGATCGGGCGCGCGCAAAGCGAGCTCGGGCCGCTCGCCGTGCGGCTCGAAGCCGCGCAGGCGCGCCGCCTCGAGCGGGCACGGAGCGAGCTCGCGGAGCGCGCGGGACGCCTCGACGCGCTCTCGCCGCTCACGGTGCTCGCGCGCGGCTACGCGATCGCCACCAAGGCCGATGGCCGCGCGGTGCGCAGCGCCGCCGAAGTGACGCCGGGGGAGAGCGTCTCCGTTCGACTCGGCCGCGGTGAGTTCGCGGCCCGCGTCAGCGAGGTGCGTGATTTCACGGCGCCGAGCGCCATCCCCTCCAAGCCGGCGGCATCGTGAGGCTCCGTTTCGTCCTCTTCGGGCACCCCGTCGCCCACTCGCTCTCGCCGGTGATCCACCAGGCGGCGTACTCCGCGCTCGGCCTGCCGCATCGCTACGAGCTCTTCGACGTGCCCGAGCTCGCGGCGCTCGACGGCGCCTTCGCCGAGCTCCGCAGCGGCTCGATCGCCGGCGCCAACGTCACGATCCCGTGGAAGCGCGAGGCGCTCGCGCGGGCGGATCGGGCCGACGCGAGCGCCGCCGCGGTCGGCGCGGCCAACGTGCTCGTGCGCGCTCCGAACGGCGAGATCATCGCGCACAACACCGACGTTCCGGCGCTCGCCAGCGAGATCGGCGAGCTCGTCTCGGCTCCGGCGTCGGGCCTCGTGCTCGGCAGCGGCGGAGCGACCCTCGCGGCGGTGGCGGCGCTCAATCGGCTCGGCGCGCGCGTGGTCGGCGTGGCGGCGCGACGCTTCGATCCGACGGCGGACCGCAGCACCTGGCCGCTCGCGGCGGAGCTCACGCGCCTCGGCGCGCGCTTGCTCGCGTGGCCCGGCGCCGCGCTCGAGCTCGCCGTCTTCGCCGCGGCGACGAACGTCGTCGTGCAGGCGACGAGCGCCGGGATGCACGGCGCGGCGCCGGGCGCCGACGTGGCGCAGGTAGTGCCCTGGCGCAGCCTGCAGCCGGGCACGGCCGCCTACGATCTCGTCTACAACCCCGCGGACACGGAGTTTTTGCGTGAAGCACGCGCGCACGGCGTGGTCGCGCGCGGTGGGCTCGGGATGCTCGTCGGACAGGCGGCGCTCGCCTTCGAGCTCTGGCTCGGAGTCGCGCCGCCGCGTGAGGCGATGCGGCGCGCGGCCGAAGCGGAGCTTGCGCGGAGGAGCACGTGAAGGGCGGTCGCGACAAGAGCGGCTGGAAGCCGTCACGCAGCGGCCCCTGGCCGATCGTGCAGCTCGGCGGGGAGCTCGCGCGCGGCGAGCGCGAATGGCTGCACACGAACGGCGCGGGCGCCTACGCGATGAGCACGGTGCCGCTCATGCACACGCGGCGTCATCACGGCGCGTTCGTGGCGATGCTCGAGCCGCCGCTCGGCCGCCACGTCATCGTGAGTCACGGTGAAACCACGGTACACGTCGAGGACGATCGACGAACGTATCGGCTCTCCACCCACCAATTCCCGAACGTCGCGCCGACGCTCGGCTACCGCCTGCTCGAGTACTTCGCGATGGATCCGATCCCGCGTTGGACCTACCGGCTCGGCTCCCACACGCTCGAGCGCACGCTTTGCCTCGCGCGCGGGCGGAACGAGTCGGTCTGGAGCTACACCTGGTACGGCCGCACTCCCGCGAAGATCAGCATCCGCCCGTTGATGCCGCTCAGGCCGATCGAGACGCTCATGAACGAGCACGGCGGGATGATGCAGGTCGTCACGCTGCGGCCTGGCGCCGTCGAGCTCAAGCCCGTCCCCGCGCTGCCTTCGGTGCACTTCACGCACGAGGGGATGTTCATGGGGTCGCCTGATTGGTGGCGGCGCTTCGAGTACCTCGAGGATCGCGCCGACGGACTCGCCTTTCAGGAGGACATGTGGACGCCCGGCGTGTTCGAGCTCCTGCTCGAGCCGGGCAAGACGTGCCACGTCGCCGTCTCGGTCGGTTCACCCCTGCAGGCGCGTCCCGCCGAAATCGTCGAGGAAGCGGTCGAGTTCCTGCGCGCTCGGGATCTCGGTCCGACGCGCTCGAACGCCGTGCGCGTGCTCGCGGTCGCCGCCGAGCAGTTTTGTCTCGACGCGGTCGTCCCGCCGAGCGTCGCGGCCGGTTATCCGAGCCAGCAGCTCTTCGTCCGGGATTGGCTGATTGCACTGCCGGGATTGTTCCTCGCACGCGAACAATTCGAGCGGGGCGAGCGCCTGCTCGCGGCCCTGCTCTGCCACCAGCGCGGAGGGCTGCTGCCGGCCATCGTGCCGGGCCGACAGGGCCGGCGCGCGCGGTCGCTTCCGGACGCGACGCTGTGGCTGTTCGAGACCGCGCGCTTGCTGCTCGCGCGCCTCGGGCCGCGCCACCCGTTCATGACCGAGCAGGTGTTTCCGGCGCTCACGCGCGCGTTCCTGCGTTTCACGGGACGACGGCGCAGGCTCGTGTGGTGCTCCGCGGAGGGCTTGCTCGTGACGCAAGAGCCCGGAGCCGCGCTCACGTGGATGGACGCGCAGGTCGACGGCAAGCCGGTCACGCCGCGCAGCGGCATCGCGGTCGAGCATCAGGCGCTCTTTTCGCGCGGCGCGGATCTACTGGCGACGCTCGCGAACTTTTACGGTCACGACGCGCTCGCCGTGCGTGCGACCGCAGCCGCGGCCCGCGTGCGCTCCGTCTTCCGCAGCCGCTTCTGGTGCAGAGAGACGGACTATCCGTACGACTGTGTGAGCGAGGCTCGCGACCGCGCCGACGCGTGGGCCGACCCGAGCGTGCGCCCGAACGCGCTGATCGCGCTCGCCGTCGATCCGACCCTGTTCGAGGATTGGCAAGCCGAAGCGATCCTCGAGCGCGTGAAGTCGGAGCTGCTCACCGACCAGGGCGTGCGCAGTCTGTCGCCGCAGGATCGCTTGTACATGGGTCACTTCGGCGGGAACGCGACGGAGCGCGAGTTCGCGTACCACCAGGGCACGGCCTGGACGCACCTGCTCGGTTACTACGCGCGCGCCGCGCACCAACTCTGGGGCGATGAGCCGCAGGGCCGCGACGAAATCGTGCGCTTGCTCGAGCAGGTGGTGGACACGGGGCCGCTCTTCGGACAGCTCGCGCAGCTCTCGGACGGTGACGCGCCCTTCCGTTCGCGCGCCTGTCCGGCACAGGCGACGGCCGTCGCCGAGGTGCTCCGCGCGCTCGTCGAGCTCGGCGGTTAAAAAAGCAGCGCCCCGGCGGCTCGAAGCCGCACGGGGCGCCGTCGTCACACGCTGGGGCTCAGCCGCCGTTGAGGCAGTTGATCAGCGTATTTTCCTGGTCGAAGCAGGCGTCCGCGTCCGGGACGAAGCCGTCCTGGCAGATCCAGTTGCTCACGCCGGGCGGCACGGTGCCGAGGCAGTTGTTGTACGTCGTGTATTCGTCCTCGCACGTCGGGAAGTTCTGCACGAAGAAGTCGTCCGTGCCTTTGCAGTTGTCCATGCAGTCCGCGTACGAGAGCTGATTCGTGCAGCCCGACTTCTCCTGAGCGCGACAAGCGTTGCCGCAGGCCACGCGTGGTGCCTTGCTCGCGCTGCACGCGAGCGAGGTCTTCGTCACGTTGAGCGTGGTGGTGGGGCTGTTGTCGGGGGAGAGCTTCCAGGTGAGCGTCTGGTTCGCAGCGAAGTCGACGCCGAACACGAAATCGTGCTCGCCGCCCGGAGTGAACTTCGTCGGGCGGTGGCCGGCGGTGTCGAGCGCGAGTTGGTTCTTCGTGCCGTACGGGATCGTGATCGCGACGCCGTTCTTGTTGTTGTAGTCGAAGTACGCCGTGTACCCGCCGCTCGGGTTCGGTGCGACGCAGTCGAGCGCCGGGATGAGCGTCTCTTGCCCGCCCTTCTTGTACGCCTCGTCGAGGAACGGCAGGAACGGATCGAGGCGCGAGAAGATGCTGTAATCCTCGCAGGAAAGCCCGACCCAGAAGCCGACACCGCCGATGTAGTCCTGCCCGAACTGATTGATGATGATGGGACCGCCCGAGTCACCGAAACAGGGGCTCGCGTTCGGCGCGTGGCCGTCGAGCTTGAAGGTGTTGTTACGCACCGTTGCGTTCAGCATGCCGGGGTTCGGATCGTCGGCGTGGTAATCGGCCGCGGTCGGCGAGCCCAAGAACTTCGTCGTGCCCGTGCGCTCGATGCGCCCGTTCGCACCCGTGGTCGGCGTCGGCGCGCTGTCGGCGCCCCAGCCCGTGACGGTCACCGTCTTGTTGAGCCAGCTGTTGTCGAGCCGCGAGCGGAAGAGCGGCAGCGGATCGAAGGGCGGCTTGCGATCGAGGTAGACGACGCCCATGTCCGGGTAGTTTTGGGTCGCGTCGTATTGCGGGTGAACCTCGAACGAGTCCGCCTGCGAAAAGTGCGACGGCTGCCCGACGGCGGGGACCGTGAGAAACGGTCCGTTCGCGATGACTTCGGCGCTGAAGTCGGTCGCGAAGTTGTCGCCGAAGTAGACGATGAGCTGGTTGTCGAAGACGTCGGTGAGGCAGTGCGCGGCCGTCACGACGACGCGCGGCGCGAAGTAGCTCCCCGTGCAGGTGCGCGTTCCGATGTTGCCGTTCGCCAGCTGCACCTCCGCGTAGATCATCACGACCTGATCGCGCCCGCCCGTGGTCGTCGAACGCTTGATTGCGTCCGAAGTCGTACGAACTTCGGCTTTGTCCGAGCTCGGATCTGCCGATGCGCATCCGACGATCGCTGCCCCCACGCACACTAATCCGAACGTTTTCAAACTCTTCATTGGTGTCCTCCTAGGGGGCGCACCTTATCCGACATGGACGCCCAACGGCGTGAGCATCGTAAGAAATATTCATGGCCGAAAGGGTCGGCTGACCGATTTGGACAGGCCTCATAAAAGCCTCCCGGCCCGCCCACTGACCCGAGCGATGACTCTCACCTCTCGTTTCATCTCCCACTCTCTCCGTCACGGCCGCGTGTTCGCCTTCACGTCGCTCGTGGCGCTCGCTGCGGCGGCAGCCGTCGCGTGCAGTGGCGCCTCGCACAGCGAGAGTGGCAACTCGCCCCACGGCAGCGGAGCCGAAGCCGGTCAAGGTGCCGACGGCTCCGTCGACACTGGCGGGACGAGCGGCGACCTGGGCGGCAAGGGCGGGTCCTCGAGCGGCACCGGCGCAAAGACCGGCAGTGGCGCAGCGAACGGCAGCGGCGCAACGAACGGCAGCGGCGCAACGAACGGCAGCGGCGCAACGGGCGGCTCGGACGCAGCGGGAGCAAGTGACGGCGTCACCGGCGGTTCGGCGGGCGTGGACGGCAGCGGTGCGACTGGCGGTTACCCGGATCTGCCTCCGCTCGGCTCGACTCAATGCAGCGACGGCATCGACAACGACGGCGACGGCTTGATCGACGGGTTCGATCCGGAATGCACCGGACCCTGGGACAACGACGAAGGCTCGTTCGCGACCGGTATCCCCGGCGACAACAAAGATCCGAAGTGGCAAGACTGCTTCTTCGACGGCAATTCCGGCGCCGGCGACGACGGCTGTCGCTACCCGACGACCTGCCTTACCGGCGAGCTCAGCCCCGACGATCCCAAGTGCGCCGTCACGCAGCAGTGCATCGACAACTGCGGCGCGGCGGCGCCGAACGGTTGCGACTGCTTCGGCTGTTGCACCGTGCAGCGCTCCGACGGCTCGACCGTCGACATCTTCGAGACGTCGAGCTGCTCGCTCGCTAACCTCGACGACGAGAAGGCGTGCCCGCGCTGCTCCAAGAGCGTCGCGTGTCAAAACCCGTGCGGCGAGTGCGAGCTGTGCCCCGGCAAGACCGCGGCTGATCTCCCCGCGAGCTGCACGCCTCCCGCTACGGGGACGGGCGGCACGAGCGGCGCTGGCGGCTCCGACGCGACCGGCGGCACCGGCGGAACGGACGCGACCGGCGGTACCGGCGGCACCGACGCCATTGGCGGCACCGGCGGCAGCCCGCCTCCGCCTCCTCCGCCGGCGTACACGTGTGACGGCGGCCAGCAGGTCTGCGGCGCCGGTCTCGCCGCATGCCCTGCGGGTTTCTACTGCTCGCTCGGTTGCTGTACGGTGCTCGTGCGCTGATAAGCTCGTCGCGCCATGCGGCGCGGGTGGCTCGGCTTCGTCCTCGGTGTCCTGCTCTGGGCGCGGACGGGGCACGCACTCGGCGCTGACCCGCGCGTGGCGCTGGCCGTCACGCGCGGAGAGGGCACCGAGGGGTGCATCCGCGAGCGCGCGCTCGAACACGCCGTCGAGCGCCGTTTGCGCCGGCACGTGTTCACCGACGCCGGCTCACCCGATTTGCGTATCGACGTGACGCTCGCGCGCGACGCCGCCCGCAGCTGGTCGGCAAAGCTCGTCTTGCGTGGCGCGGACGGCGCCGAGCTCGGGGCTCGCGAGCTCGACACGCGCGCGCCGCATTGCTCGTCGCTCGACGATTCGCTCGTGCTGGTCGTCGCGTTGCTCGTCGATTCACCCGAGGCGCGCGAGGCCGTGGAAGCCGCCAAAACCGGAACGAAAGCGCCGGCCCCGGCAACGACGACTCCGGCGCCGGCCGCGCCGCCGCCCGTTGCGAAGCCGACGCCCATCGAGATCCCGCCCGACACGTTTGCGCCGCGCGAGCCGTATCGATTCGAGATTGGAGCGGGCGTCGCCGTTCTCGCGGGAGCGCTGCCGGGGTTGCCGCTCGGTCCGTCCCTTACCTTCGGCGTGCGACCGCCGCACTTCATGGAGGTGCGCGTCCGTCCTCAAATCTTTTTCCCGCAACGCGCTCACGCGCCCTCGACGGATCGGGGCGGGAGCTTTTCGCTCGTGGCCGTCGGTCTCGACCTGTGCCCCGTGGAACGCGCCGTGGGGCAGTTGAGCCTTTCCGGCTGCGTCGGCCAGCGTGTCGGCCGCGTGGCCGCGCGTGGGTTCGGATTTCAGGAGACGGACCGGAGCGTGGAGCTCTATTACGCTCTCGGTGTTTCCGCTGGTGCCGCTTTCTGGTTCGCGCCGCCGCTCGGATTCGCGCTCGAGCTCGGCGGCGAGGCGCCGCTCACCCGCGACGGTTACTTTTCACGCGGGCCGAACGGCGAACGGCACCGAATTTTCCAGGCGAGCCCGCTAGCGGGAGCCGCTACGGCCGGGCTTCTGCTGGCCCTTTGATAATCGCAACCCCGTGTTCCCACTGACCTTGTTGAAACCCAGAGCCGCTTCCACGGTTCGTGAGGTCTTCGATGAGCATGCTGGCTACGTTTGGCGCACCTTCCGGCACCTCGGTATCCCCGAGGCCGACGTTCCGGACCTCTGCCAAGAGGTCTTCGTGGTGGTGCACCGCAAGCTCGGCGAGTTCGAGGGACGCTCGTCCGTCAAGACGTGGCTCTACGGCATCTGCGTGCGCGTCGCGGCGGATCACCGGCGCCGTGCGCACGTGCGCAACGAACGCGCGCAATCGGACGCCGGTGAGCAGTTGGCGTCGAGCAGCAGCTTCGGGGCGGAAGCACGGCTCGCAGCGCGCGCAGAGCTTCAGGCTCTGCTCGCCGAGCTCGACGACGACAAGCGCACCGTGCTCGTCCTCTACGAGCTCGAAGGTCTCACGATGAAAGAGATCGCGGAAATCCTGGGGTGTCCGCTGCAGACCGCGTATTCGCGCCTGCACGCCGCGCGCGCCCGCTTGCTCGAAATGGTCACGGCCGCTCGTGAGCGCGGGAGCGAGCCATGAGTGATCCCGCTCGCTTTCGCGACGGCGGTCCCGACGTACCGCCGGAGCTCGCGCGCCTCTTCGAGGCGGGCACCAAGGACTTGCCGAGCGACGGCGACCTGCGGCGTCTCGCCGCGCGGCTCGGTCCCGTCCTCCAGCCAACGGCAGGCAATCCCGCGTGGCCCGGTTGGCCTACCGTCGGCAAACTCGCGGCGCTCGCCGCCGTCGTCGCGGGTTCCGCGGTGTTCTTCGCGCTGAATTTCGGGCCGCACACGCCGCGCCCGCCCGACGTGCCGGACAGCGTGCCCGCGCCGCCCGAAGTTTCTCCGGCGCCCTCGGTCGTTCCACCGGTCACGAGCGCGCCTGCCCCGAACGACGACGCCGCGAACGGAAGCGCGGCGCCGCCCGGCTCGAGCGCGCCGAGCGCTGCTGCATCGGCTCGACCGAACGCCGCGTCGTCGCGTCCCGCGGAGACGGAAGCCGAGCTCCTCGAGCGCGCGCGCGACGCACTCTCCGCCAACCCCGCGCGCGCCCTCGCGCTCACCGAGCAGCATCGTGCCCACTTTCCGGCGGGCGTGCTAGCTCAGGAGCGCGAGGTGATCGCCATTCAAGCGCTCAAACGTCTCGGTCGCGCGGACGCAGCCGCGCAGCGGTCGGCCGCGTTCGCGCGGCGCTACCCGAACTCTGCCTACGGAAAGAAGCTCAACGCGAGTTCGCCATGACGTTGGCGCTCGGGGCGGCGCGCTTCACGCTCGGGCTCGTGGCGTTCGGGCTCTGCGCCGCGGCGTTGGCGTCAGCATGCTCGCGTGACATCATGCTCGGTGCGGACAGCGCGTCGGGGCGCGGGGGCAGCGCCGGTACCGGCGGCTCTGCGGGCGCGCGCGCGGGCAACGCGGGGTTTGGCGGGGTCGCCACCGGTGGCGGCTCGGGCGAGAGCGGAGCGAGCGGCGCCGGCGGCGAGCCCGCATGCGTGCCGGTGTCTTGTCACAACAAGGTCTACGCGTGCGGCAACTGCCTGGACGACGACGGCGACGGCAAGATCGACGCCGCCGATCCCGAATGCACGGGACCTTGCGACGACCGCGAAGACAGCTTTGACGTGGGCTTGCCCGGTAGCGGCGCCGACAAGTGCACTGAGGACTGCTTCTTCGACAACGGCAACGGCTCCGGGAACGACGGGTGCCGCTTCAGCCATCGTTGCGATCCCGTTTCGGTAGCGCCCGACTACCCGCCGACCGGCTCGTCGAGCTGCGCCTACGATGAGACGACGAAAATCCCGGGCGGCGGAAGCTGCGCCGAGCTCTCCGCCGCTCAAGCGTCTTCGTGCGCCGACGTGTGCGGGCCGCTCACGCCGAACGGTTGCGACTGCTTCGGCTGTTGCGAGCTCCCGGCGAACAGCGGGCATTTCGTCGCGCTCGGCGGCGCTGTCAACACGTGCAGCAGCGCGACGCTCGACGACCCCGTCGCCTGTCCGCCGTGCACGCAAGTGCCCTCGTGCACGAACGCGTGCGACGACTGCGAGAGCTGCGTCGGGCGTCCCGAGCCCCTTCCGAGCTGCACGAGCGGCTCGGCGTGCAACGGGCTCAAGTCGTGTGACTCGCGCGTGATCGCCCCCTGCGCGCAAGGCTTTTACTGCATCACGGGCTGCTGCGTGCCCGAGCCGCGCTGAGCGGTCAGCAGAGCCGTGCTCGTGCTAGATCGCTAGCGTGATTCAGAGCTACGAAGGCAGCTGTCACTGTGGGCGCGTGACGTTCGGCGTGCGCGCGGATCTCACCGCCGCGGTCGTGTGCAATTGCTCGATCTGCGAAAAGAAGGGCTTTTTGCACCTGATCGTCGAGCGGCCCGCGTTCGAGCTCCGCTCGGGTGAAGACGCGCTCACGACGTACCGTTTCAACACCGGTCTCGCGCAGCACACGTTCTGCAGTCATTGCGGCGTGCATCCATTTTACGTGCCGCGCTCGCATCCCGACAAAATCGACGTGAACATTCGCTGCCTCGCCGGCGTCGACGCGAGCGCCATCGAGGCGCGGCTCTTCGACGGCAAGAATTGGGAGCAGCAGGTCGAAGCGCTCCGAGCCGTGACCTAGGTTGCGGCTCAGGGGACTTCGACTTGCTCGGTGCAGACCGAGCGGGGGTAGAAGGCGCTCGGCACGTCGAAGTCGACACGCTGCGTCCCGTACCAGAGCACGTGGTGACCTTCCGTGAGCGGGACGCTCGCCTTGCAGAAGGTGAGCGGGCTCGTGCACATCTCGTCGCACGGCGCGCTCGAACGCGCGACCGAATAGGTGCAAAACCCGACGCTCGCGAAGTAGCTGCCGCTCGACTCGTCCAAGCGACAGTCGTCTTGGGCCCACGCCGTACAATTCGCCGAGTAGCAGCCCACCGGAATCGCCTGGACTTAGAACGCGTCCCCCGGGCGCAGCACCTCGTTGCCGCCCTGGCCGAGCGTGCCGACAACGCAAACGGTCTCGGCGCGGTGCTTGTCGCACGCCACGGCGGGCTCACCGCCGACGCCGCCGAACTCCTCCGAGCTCGAGGCGCCCGTGCCCCCGGTGCTGGCAGCATTCGTCGCACCTATTGCACCGCCGGACCCAGCTCCCGAGCCTGGCTCGCCGTTGCCGCTCGTCGCCGTCGCGCCGCTTCCGGCTGGCTCGTCGCCGTACCGTTCGATGCTTATTCCGCCGCAGGCTGCAAGCCAGCTCACGCACGTGACGGTGAGCAAGGTCACGCCGCGTAGCCTGCCTTCCGCACCATGCGCGCAGCATAGCGGACGCTCGCCGCTCGGTCCCGCCTCGCGTCAAGTCGTGGCAAACTCCGCGAGAGAGCCATGGCAGCGCGCGTTCCGTCGGCACTCGGCTACCGCCGCATCGTGAGCTTGCTCGTCGCGCTCGTCGTCGTGCCGACGTCGCTCCTGCTCGCGCTCGGCGTGGTGCTGCTCTTCATCGGTGAAGCGGCGGTGAACATCCTGATGGGCATTCTCGTGCTCGCGCTGTCGGGGGCCGCCGTCACGGGCGTCGTGCTCGTATGGGTGTTCGTGCGGCGCGAAGCGAACCTCTCCGCGCTTCAGAGCGACTTCGTCTCCAAGGTGTCGCACGAGCTCAGAACGCCGCTCACGTCCATTCGCCTCTTCGCCGAAACGCTGGCGCTCCGGCGCGCGGACGAGGCGGCGGCTCAAAAGTGCATCGAGGGCTTGTCGAAAGAGAGCACGCGCTTACAAGAGCTCATCGATCGCTTGCTCGACTGGGGCCGCATGGAGAGCGGCGGTCGTGAATTCGTGCTCAAAGACACCGATTTGCGTTCGATCATGGTCACGGCGCTCGAGGCGTTCGAACCGGTGCGCCTGCGACGACACGTGGAGCTCGTGACGCAGCTGCCGCCCGAGTCGCTGCTCGTGCGCGCCGATCGCGGCGCCATGAGTGACGCGCTCTTGAACCTGCTCACGAACGCGTACAAGTACGGCGGCGATCCGCCGCGCATCGAGGTCACGTACGTGCAGGGCGCGCGCGACGTGACCGTCACCGTGAAGGACAACGGGCAGGGGATTCCGCAGGCGGAGCACACGCGGATTTTCCAGAAGTTCTACCGTTTGGACGACCGCCTCTCGCGCGAGCGTGAGGGGTCCGGCCTCGGGCTCGCGATCGTCAAACACGTGATGAAGGCGCACCGCGGGCGGGTCGAGCTCGTGAGCGAAGCCGGCAAGGGCAGCACTTTTTCGCTGGTTTTGCCGTCGGCGCCGCTCGGCGGGTCCGAACGCCCCGCCGCGCGCGAGAGCATTGCGCCGTCGACCTTGGCCTAGGGCTCGCTAAACTCGCGGAGGGAGCGCGATGACGGAGCCGAGACCCAAAATTCTGATCGTCGAAGACGACGAGAGCATCACGCTCGGCCTGCAGATGAACCTCGAGGCCGAGGGCTATCGCGTCACGGTGGCGAACGACGGCGAGGGCGGTTTGGAGCATGCGCTCGGCGGCGGTTTCGATCTCATCGTGCTCGACGTGATGCTGCCGCGCATGAACGGCTTCGAGATGGTGCGGGCGCTGCGCGCCAAGGGTCAATACGTGCCCGTCATCATGCTGAGCGCGCGCGGCGAGGAGATGGATAAGGTGATGGGCCTCGAGCTCGGCGCCGAGGATTACATCACCAAGCCCTTCGGCCTCGCCGAGCTGCTCGCGCGCGTGAAAGCGGTGCTGCGCCGCGACGGCATCGTGAAGCGGCGCGGCGAGCAGCCGCTGCGCGCGGCCGATCTGGAGGTCAATCCGCGCTCGCGCGAGGTGCGGCGCGACGGCACGCTCGTCGAGCTCACGGCTACGGAGTTCGACGTGCTCTGGTGCCTGATCGAAGCGAACGATCGCGCCCTTACGCGCGAGGAGCTGCTCGAGCGCGTGTGGGGCCCCGGCCACCACGTGACGCTGCGCACCATCGACAACTTCGTGCTCCAACTCCGCTCCAAGCTCGAGAAGGATCCGGCCGAGCCCCGCCACCTCGTGACGGTGCGCGGCGTCGGTTACCGGTTCAAGCCGTAACGCGTCGAATCGGCAGCAGTGGGTTCGCCTGCACGCGCCGTGCACCAACTGCTGCCAGCCCCAGTTCGAGGGCGGCAAAAGCAGGGCCATTCCATGCTAATGGACGGGCCCCCGTGGACCAGAACCTGCTCCGCTCCTACTTCGGCACCATCTACGAGCTCCCGCTCGAGACGGGCGTCGTGCGCGTCTCCATCGACGGCGAGGTCGTGAAGGACACCGCGCAGCTGCCGCCCATCCTGCGCATGGATTTCGCGCTCATCACTGCGTATAACCCGCGCAGCATGCCGCTGCCGCGGCGCGTGAACGAAGCGCGGCAGCAGGTGCTCCGCGACCTGCTCGTCCTCGGCTGTTATCGCGTCGAGCAGTGCGTCGGCTACGACGAGGAGCCCGAAGGCCCGTGGCGTGAACCCGCCTGGCTCGCCATCGGCATCCCGCGCGACGAAGCCATCGGCTTCGGTCGCACCTTCCGCCAGAACAGCATCGTCTACTGCCGCAATGCGCGGCCCGAGCTCATCGTCACGGACACGACACTCGACGAAATCGGACGCACCTTTCAGGGGAACTGGCGGGTTCGTTAGGGGCGGTGCCAGGCCCACGCGGATGCGCACGCTGAACGGCGTGTGCGCGGCGTGTTATCCTGTGGTTCCGTGTTCCGGCGCCTGCTCCCTCTGCTTCCGATGCCGTTCGTCTTCGCGCTCGGCGCCTGGACGAGCGCGCGTGCGGCGGAACGCGTGGGGGCGGATGCTGCACGTGTTTTATCGGTGGTCGCGCTGCTCGCACGGGCCGGCGACGGAGCCGAGCCGGAAGCGCTGGAGCCCGTCGTTGAGCCCGAGGTGATTCCCGCGCAATACGAAGTGCCCGCGGAGCCCATGGGGGCGCCGAGCAAGACGCGCGCGAACGGGAAGAAAGCGCGTCCGAGCGTCACGCCGGTCGTCTTCGTCTCGCAGAAAACGGTGCTCGGTCTCGCGAACACGGGCGCGCGCCCGCGCGGCGTGTTCGTGGCGGCGAACGGCGTGCGTCCCGCTGGGCTGCGTCTCATCGGTGTGGGCGCGCTCGGCATCGGCATGCAGGACGGCGACGTGCTCACGCGCGCCTTGGGTCAGCCGGTAACGGCGACGGGCGCGGTGATTCAAGTCGTGCTCGTGGCGCGCGCGCATCATGCGGCCGTCCTCGAAGGCGAATTTTGGCGCGGGGCGCAGCGGTACGTGATTCGGGTGGAGCAGCCGTACGTCGAGAGTGACGAGCCGAAGCACTGAGCTTCGTTCTGCGTGTACACTCCCGCGATGACTTTTCGTGGTGGACTGTACTTAATCTTCATGGCGCTCGCCGCGTTCGCTTGTGGGTCGAAGCAGGCGGAGGATGATGACGCGAGCGGCCCGAGCGCGGGGCGAGGCGGCGGCGGCGGCACCTCGGGCGGTACGGGCGTGGCCGGTGGCTCCGGCGGAACGACGGCGGGCGGCGCGGGAGGTACTTCGTCGGGAGGAGCGGGCAGGGGTGGTGCGTCGTCCGGCGGCTTCGGCGGCAATGCGGGTGCTGCTCCCTCTGGAGTGTGCACGAACGCGTTCGGGACGCCGACGCTGCTGATCCCCGACACGCCCGGTGTGATCCCGCAGACACTCAGCGTGACGGGCGACGACCTCGAGCTCTTTTACGAGGAGAAGCGCCCGGACGGCGCGCATTTGGTCGTCCGAACGCGTGCAGATCGAAACGCGGCGTTCGGCGACGCAACGGACCTCGACCCGTCGATTTCGTCCTGGTGTCCAGCGCCCGCGGATCCGAGCCTCGACGTGAGCGACGACGGACTACGCCTGTACATGACGTGCGTCGATACGACGACGCCCGACTCGAACGGCGGCTTTCCGTCGAGCCCCATCCGCCTCGCCGAGCGCGCGACACGCGGAGCTGCCTTCAGTTTGAACCCCAGCGACTTCGGCATCGGCAACGTGTCGATGAGCGTGAGCCAAGACGAGCTCACCGCGTTTTGGTCCGACTACACGATGACGACGAGCCCGCTCCCCGTCACGGCAACACGCGCGTCGCGCTCCGTGCCGTTCGGCGCGCCGGTCGCCATCCCGGGAATCGTCGATAGCCTACGCAATCCAGAGCTCGCGAACGACGGAGTCCACCTCTTCGGCGTGCTCCAAATCGACAACGCGGACTTTCACATTTACATGTTCACGAAGAGCCAGGGTGGCTCGTTCGCGACTCCCACCGCCCTCGACCAGGTGTTTCCGAGCGGGGTCAGCGGATCGTCGGAATACACGCCTACCGTGAGCGGAGACTGCAATTCACTCTACTTCCTGCGTCGCACGAGGCAGGCAGACGGGAGCTATACGGACGAGATCTACGCGGCGAAGCGCTGAGAGGCCGTCAAAGGATCGGCAGCCGGCCGGGATCATCTGACACGCGCGGGGCGCTCTTTACCCGTGGAAGCCCGTATATTGGGGCACGCGGGCGGGCACGCGTGTTGCTGAGCGGAGCGGGAGGAGAACATCCCAATGCGACGAATGGTGATCGTTGGAGGCGTGTTGTGTCTGGCGCTCGGTGCCGCGTGCAATACCGCGCGCGAGCAACAGGACAAGGCAAACGAGGCGCAGGCCGAGGCGGATCGCAAGATTGCCGACGCCACGCAAAAGGCCAGTGAGCAGATCAACGAGGCCCAAGCGGACGCAGACAAGAAGAAGGCGGAAGCTCAGGCCAACTTCGACAAACTACGCGAAGACTACCGGCATGACGTGAACACGAAGCTCGCCGACCTCGACAAGAAGATCGCTGACCTCGAGGCGAAGGCCAAAACCGAAAAGCCCCAAAAGAAGGCCGAGCTCGACACCAAGCTGACCGACATCCACGCGAGCCGCGACGCGTTCGTGAACGACTACCATGCCGTCGAAACCGCGTCGGCCACGACGTGGGACGACGTGAAGAAGCGCGTCGACAAATCCTGGGACGACCTCAAAGCCAAGGTCGACCGCGCGTAACGCCCTTGGGCGGGGGTTTTTGGTTCAGGTCCCCCCAAACCCCAACCGATAGACCCCGGCCTTCAAGTCACTCTCGAGCGTCACCGGATCATGCGCCACGACGACATGCACGTCTTTCGGTAACCCCGCGAGCGCCTTCAACTGCGCTGCCACCGCGCCGCGATCTTCACTCATGATGAGCGTCGCAATCCCCGGCCGCCCGCGGCCGAGCGTGATGTTGTCCTTCGTCCACGCAATGTCGCCCACGAAGACGTAGCGCGCGCCGTTCGCGAGCTCGACGTAGATGAGCTGGCTCCCGGGCGAGTGCCCGGGCGCCTTCTGCAAAACGACGCCCGGCGTGACCGTATAGAGCCCCTGATAATCGAGCGGCTGCAGCCGTTCGAGCGTGTCCGGTGCGAACGCTTTGCGCTCGAGCTTCGAGCTCATGAGTTGTTCGCGCGTCATGTGCGTCTGTGTGGCAATTGCGCCGAAATCCGGTGCCGCTGAGACGCCGCCCACGTGATCGGGGTGCTCGTGCGAGAAGACGATGTCCTTCGCCTGCACCATCGCCTTTTCGACGCGTTCGAACGCGGCCGCGTCGAACTTGCCGCTCGGGAGCGACTTGCACGCCGCTTCGGACATCGCCGTATCGACGAGCAGCGAGTGATCGGGCCACACCACGCGATGCGCCAGGAGCACCATCTTGTGCGTGCCGAGGCCGTCGCCCGCGACGACGAGCGTGCGCGGGACGACGAATTCGGCGACCTTTTCGACTTCGACGTGATCCGGCAACGCGCCGGGGGCCGCCGTCGCCGCGCGGTGCAGCGCGGCGAGGTCGATGACGTACTCGGGACCCGGCGCGGCGGGGTTGTCGAGCAGGAAGTGCTTGGCGACGAGCAAAACGACGAGCACCGTCCCCAGCACCCAGAGCGTGACCCGTTGCCAGCGTTTGAGCTTCATGCGCTCCGCTTAGTGCCGGGCCCCGCCGCTGGCTAGTGGGCGGCCGGTGTCGGGTCTCGGACCAATCGACTTTGTCTATACAATGAATTTTGTATAGACAAGGTCTTTCGGCGATCACCCCCTCCTCCAGGTGCCGCGCCCTGCGGCTACGCGCTCGGCTTCTTCTCGCTGTCGAGGTGTCGCAATTGTTCTTCACCGTAGCGCTCACCCGCGAACGCGCCGGCCGGCACGAGCGCGTCGAGCGCGCTCACGTCGGCGGTCGAGAGCGGGCGCTCGAGCGCCGCGAGCGCTTCGTCGAGCTGCGCCACCGTCTTCATGCCGACGACGGGATGAAAATCCGGTACGCGCGCGAGGACCCAGCCGAGCGCGATTTCAGCCACGCTGCGCTTGCGTTCCGCAGCAAACGCCGAGAGCTTCTCCACCACGGCGTCGTTCGCCTCGCGGTGTTGCGCCGTGAACCGTGGCAAGTACGAGCGCAAATCACCCTTGCCTTGTGGCTTGCGTCCCGTCAAAAGCCCGCGCGAATACACGCCGTAGAGCGTCGCGCCGACCCCGAGCTCGCGCAGCGCGGGGAAAATGTGCGCTTCGGCGCCGCGGCTTGCGAGCGAATACTCGATCTGAAGATCGGAAATCGGACTGACGGCGTGTGCGCGCCGAATCGTGTCCGGGCCGACTTCCGAGAGCCCGGCGTGGCGCACGTGCCCCGACTTGATCAGATCGGCGATGGCGCCGATGGTGTCTTCGATCGGTACGTTGGGGTCGAGGCGCGACGGGCGGTAGATATCGATGACTTCCACGCCGAGTCGCTTCAAGCTGTACGCCGCGAAATTTTTCACCGCTTGCGGGCGCGTATCGATGCCGAGCCACGCATTGTCGGGCCCGCGCAGCGCTCCGAACTTGACCGAGACGACGACCTTGTCGCGCCGATCGGCGATGGCCTTGCCGACCACCAGCTCGCTCGCGCCCATGCCGTAAAAGTCACCGGTATCGAGCAGCGTCGCACCACGCTCGATCGCGGCGTGGAGCAGGCGAATGCTCTCGCGTTCGTCCGTCTGCCCGTACCAGCCGCCGAACCCCATGCACCCGATGCCGAGCCGGAGCACTTCCGGCCCCGTCTTGCCGAGACGACGAATTTCCGATTTTTTGGCTGCTGCTTCCATGTGGAGCCTCCTCGCGCTGGAGAATCTGCGCCGAGAGCACTGCTAACACCAGTGAATAGTATTCCTATCAATCATAAATATTGTTTATGCTTGGCTCGGTCGCATGGAAGCCGCGGGAACCGAGCACGCTCTCGCCTTCGACCTGAACCTGCTGCGCGTCTTCTTGCTCGTCGCGGAGACCGGCAGCGTGACGCAAGCCGCGTCGCGACTGTACCTGACGCAGCCCGCCGTCAGCGCAGCGCTCCGGCGGCTCACGCGCGCGCTCGGCGCGCCGCTCTTCACGCGCGCGGGCCGCGGCGTCGTCCTCACGGCGCGCGGCCGCAAGCTCTTCGGCGACGTGCGGCCGCACCTGCACGCGCTGCTCGACGCCGCGCGCTCGTCCGGGGACTTCGAGCCGCAAACGTCGACGCGCAGCGTGCGCGTCGGCCTCGCCGACCAAACCGAGTCGTGGCTGCTCGGCCCGCTCCTGCGCGCGCTGCTGGAGGAGGCGCCGCACATGACGCTCCTCGTCGTGCCCGTGCAGTTCCGTAGCGTCGCCGAGGCGCTCGCGAGTTCACGCGTCGATATGGCGGTCACCGTCGCGGACGAGCTTCCCGCCGACGTGCGCCGCAAGCGCTTGTTCATGGGCACTTTCGTGTGCCTGTTCGATCCGCGCCATGCTCGCCTGGGTACGCGCCCCACGCGTGAAGCGTATCTCGCCGCCGACCACGTCGTCGTCTCGTACAACGCGGACGCGCGCGGCATCGTCGAAGACTCGCTCGGGGTACGCCGGCGCGTACGCTTGTCGCTCCCGTCGTTCGAGGGCATCGGCGGCGTCGTCGCGGGGAGCGCGCTCGTGGCGACCGTGCCGCTCATGACCGCCCGCGCCATCGTCGCGCTGCGGCCGGAGCTCCGCACGGCCCCCGTACCGTTGCCGCTCGGTTCCGCTCCCACGGAGTTACTTTGGCGTGACGCGACCCACGATGATCCCGCGCTCGCTTTCGTCCGCGCAGCGATCGCCCGCGCCGCCAAGGTGGCGACTGCGTGAACGTCGCGTTCTGCCTCGCGCGCCGTGCGGCGCGAGCCGCGCTTGACGGCTTCGGAACCAAGCCCAAGATCACGGGGCCATGACCAAGACGCACAGTCTGCTCCGTCTCTCCCTCGTCGCGGCCGGCATCGCCGTCGCGGCGCCCTCGTTCGCGTCCGTCACGCCCCTCTGCGGCGGTGAAAAGGGCGCCCAGGACGAAAAGCACGACGATAAGCCGAAGGCTGACAACAACAAGAAAGACACCCCGCCGAAGAAGCCGACGAACCCGGCCTGATCGACGTCAGTTAGTCGTCCCCGCGCTTGCTCGAATTGGCCTCGGGTGTAAGCTCCGCGCGAATTTCGATGGCGCACATGGTTCAATGCAGCAAGCTCGGACACCAGGCTGAAGGGCTCGAGAAGCCTCCGTTCAAGGGAGAGTTCGGGCAGCGCATCTACGACAACGTGTCGGCGCAGGCCTGGCGGGAGTGGCTCGAGCACTCGAAGATGCTCATCAACGAGTACCGGCTCGATCTCACCAGCGAGAGCGGCCAGAAGCTCTGGATGACCGAGTGCGAAAAGTTCTTCTTCGGTGACGGTTCGTCGGCGCCGGCCGAGTACAAGCCGCAGGGCTAAGTCTCATGTCGACCCACAGCATCGGCCTGGGCGACGACGTCTGGCGCTACCTGCTCGACGTCACGGTGCACGAGCCGCCGCTGCTCGCGCGCCTGCGCGCCGAAACATCCAAGCTTGCCGAAGCGAACATGCAGATTTCGCCCGAGCAGGGGCGCTTCATGAGCTTCCTCGTCGAGCTCCTCGGCGTGAAGCGCTACCTCGAGGTCGGCGTGTTCACGGGCTACAGCTCGCTGTCCGTCGCGCTCGCGCTGCCGGCCGACGGCCGCATCGTCGCGTGCGACGTGAGCGACCAGTGGACGAGCGTCGCGCGTCGCTATTGGACGGAAGCGGGCGTCGCCGACAAGATCGAGCTCAAGCTCGGTCCGGGTGCGGACACGCTCGCGTCGCTCGCCGCGGCGGGTGAGCGGGGCCGCTACGATCTGGCCTTCTTCGACGCCGACAAAGAGTCGAGCCTCACGTACTACGAGCGCGCCATGGAGCTCGTGCGGCAGGGCGGCGTCATCGCGTTCGACAACGCACTCTGGGACGGTCGCGTTGCCGATCCGAAGGACCAGAGCGCGTCCACGGCCGCCATTCGCGCCGTCAACGCGCGCGTCTGCAGCGACCCGCGCGTCACGGCGACGCTCGTCCCCATCGGCGACGGCTTGCTGCTCGCTCGCAAACGTTAGTCGATCAGTTCCAGTTCCCGCACGGCTCGTCCGACCAGACGCCGTTCTCCGACGCGCACTCGGCCTGCCCTGCGGCATCGTTCGCGTCGTACTCCTCGCACACGCGGCTCGGCGAGCTCGGGCCCGTGACGGACCCGAAGTCGTACGAGTAAACGCAGGAGCGTTTGTTCAAAATCGAAAAGCACGAGCCGACGCCGAGCGTGCCCTCGCAGTTGGGGATGTCCGTGTCGGGGCAGCTCGTGAGGGTGAGCTTTGCGGGCAGCTGGGTGCCGTTACTTTTGTCGCAAGTGCACGCGAGCACGCCGCGTGTGAACGTGCAGTTGTCGCACGAGTTCAGGTAGCTGCCGGGCGGCAGCGTGTCCGTCCAGTTGCACGTGCTGAAGTCGAAGGCGGCCGCGGCCGCACTTGTGGTGTCCTCCGCCGCGGTTGCCGGCTCATGCGCCGAACTCGACGGAGCGTCCGTCGTCGCCGCGCAGCCGCCGAGCCCGAGCGCCACCACCGCCATCACACCGAAAAGTCCTGCCTTGAAGTCGTTCATCGTCGTCCTTGGCAGGGCTCGAGTGCAGGGGGCGTGCCACGTTGGGCTGGGCGCGCGATTCGGCTGAAAAGCAGCCGAATCCGTGTGCGTGCCGCTCAGCCGGGCCCTTCGAGTGCAAGCCGTTGCACACGCTCGCGGGCGGCTCGTGCAAGCGGCTGCACGAAGCTAGGGCGGCTCCGCGTTCACGCTGACCCGCAGCGTGCGCGCTTCGCGACAGCAGCGCGCGCTGAGGTCGATGCCGAGCGCGTCGAGCCCGAACGCGTTCGCGACGGCGAGCGCCGTGCCGCGGCCGCAAAACGGGTCGACGACGGTGCGCGCCGTCGTCTCCGCGCGGATGAAGCGCACGGCGAGGGCGCAGGCTTCGGCGCCCATCGCCTTTTGGGACGGCTCGAAGCCGGCGTCCGGCAGCACGTCGGGCAGCGGATGGCGAAACGCGGGGCGCGGCTCGCGCGCGAGGCACAGGAGATGCGAATAACCGGCTCGTCCCGTCTTCAGCGAGCCGGGCGGCGTGCGACAGACGATCTTGTGCCACACGAGGTGGTGGCCGCTCGCTTCCGCGGCCGAGAGCACCAAAAAGCTCTTGTCGATCCACACGCCGCGCGAGAGCACGTCGGTTTGAAAGAAGACGGCCACGCCGTCCTTCGGCACCCACGCGAGCACGGCGCCGACCGCCGTGAGAAACCAGCTGCGCCACGCCGCAAAGTCGCGGTCGGCGAGCTCCGAGACGTCGGGGAGGGACGTGATGACGCTCGTGTGCGGCTCCGCCGGATGCTCCGCGAGCCAGGCGAGTGCTTCGGCCTGAACGACGTTGCGGCGCGGGTCGGTCAGTGCACTTCGCCTTCGGGCGCGACCTGCGCTGCGGCTTCGCCTTCGAGCAGCTTGCCGGCGATGAGCGCGCTGAGCACCGGCGTGAGCTCTTCTTCGAACGCTTCGCCGCCCCAGTAGTAACGGAGCTTGCCGCTCGCGTCGAAGAGGAAGCTCGCGGGCAACATGCCGGGCCAGCGCGGGTTCATCCCCTGCTTGAAGGGGCCGAGCGGGCGCGCGGCGAAGTAGAGCGGCAGGGTGATGCCGCGCTCTTGTAAGAAGGTCACCGCCTTCTCGTGGTCGCTCGGTTCGTCGAGCGAGACGAGCAGCACGTGAACGCCGCGCGAGCCGAGGCCCGGCGCGAGGCGAGCGAGCATCGGGATTTCGTGCTTGCAGGGGCCACACCAGCTCGCCCAGGCGTTCACGAGCGTGCCCTTGCCGCCGAGCCGCTTGGCTTCCGCAATCACGCGCTCGGCCGTCAGCGTGCGCGCGTCGTCGTCGGCGCTGGGCGCTGCGTTCGCACTGGGCGCAGTCTCGGCACTCGCGCTCGGCGCGGGCTCGGCGGTCGAGGTCGCCGCGGGCCTGGGGCGCGAGCGAGGCCTCGAGTCGCACGCGTTCAGAGCGCACGCCACGAGGCACACGCGCGCCGCAGCCGAATCAGCGAAAGATCGTCTTTTTGTAGTGGCCGAGCTCGGCAATCGAGTTCCTCACGTCGAAGAGCGCATCGTGTTCGCGATCCTTCGGCTTGTCGAACACCGCGCCCGAGCCGTACCACGCCTTCGCGAGGAGCTTGATGCTGCTCACGTCGATCGTGCGATACGAGAGGTAGCCGGCGAGCCCGGGCATGCGGCTCTCGATGAAGCGCTTGTCCTGGCCGATGGTGTTACCGCAAAGCACGGCCGGGTAGGGACAGTGCCCGGTGACGCGTTCGAGCAAGCGCTGCTCGGCGGCGCCGTTGTCGATCTTCGAGCCCCGGAGCCGGGCGAGGAGGCCCGACTTCTCGTGCATGTCACGCACGAACGGCGTCATCTTCGCGAGCTCTTGCTCGGGTTGCCAAATGTCGACGGAGAATTCCTCGAGCACCTGCAGCTCGCCGTTCGTGATGATGAGCGCCGCCTGCAGGATCACGTCGCGCTGGGCGTCGAGCCCCGTCATTTCGAGATCGAGCCACGCGAGGTTTCCCTCGGCTTGAACGCGCTTTACCGAAAAGGGCTGGGTCATTCGTCGTCCTCGTCGTCGTCGTCGGGCTCGTCGTCGTGCCCACCACCCCCACCACCAGCTCCCTTCTTGGGCAGCACGATGCGCGGCTTTTTCGGATGGGGGCGATAGAGCAGGAGGGTGCGCCCGATGACCTGCGCGAGGGCCGACCGCGTTTCGCGCGCGAGCTCCGGACCGAGCTCGGCCGGTGGCACGGGTGCATCCCCGCCGACCTTCACCTTCACGAGCTCGTGGGTCGTGAGCGCGAGGTCGACCGCCTGCACGAGACCGGGCGAAAGGCCCTGATCGCCGATGTGGACGATGGCTTTTTGGTGATGTCCGAGGGCGCGGAGGTGGCGGCGCTGGCGGCCGTCGAGCTCGGGCGCCGAGACGGCCGGTGACATGCGGAGCGGAGGCTAGCAGCTACGAGGGGTGCGGTCACCCTTCCAGAGGCGCGCGTTCGATGCGAATGTGCGGCCAAAGGGCCCCACTTTGCGCGTTTTATACGGAGTCGTCGGCGAGGGAATGGGTCACGCCACGCGCAGCCGCGTCGTGGTCGAGCACCTGGCGCGGGCGGGGCACGAGATCCGCATCGTCGTTTCGGGCCGCGCGCACGCCTTCTTGCTGCAGAAGCTCGCGCAATACCCGAACGTGCAGGTCGAGGAGATCCACGGGCTCACGCTGCAGTACTTCGGCAACGCGCTCGACCGCACGCAAAGCATTTTCTCGAATTTGAAGAGCGCGCCGAAGGGCATCAAGCAGAACGTCGAGGTCTACCGGCGCGTGGCGGAGTCGGGCTTCCGCCCCGACGTCGTGATCAGCGACTTCGAATCCTGGGCGGCGTTTTACGGGACGCGGCACGGCGTGCCCGTGATCAGCATCGACAACATGCAGATCATCAACCGCTGCCGGCACGACCGCGGGCTCGTGCGCGCCAAGGGCTTCGATTTCGAGCTCGCGAAGCTCGCGATCAAGATGAAGATCCCGAAGGCGTATCATTATCTCGTGACGAGCTTCTTCTTCCCGCCCGTAAAGAAGAAGCACACGACGCTGATTCCGCCGATCTTACGGCCGGAGGTGGCCGGGCTCGACTGGCAGCCCGCGCAGCACGTGCTCGTCTACCAGACGCAAACCACGAATCAGGCGCTCGTGCCCGCGCTGAAGCAGCTGCCGTTCCGCTTTCGGGTGTACGGGCTCGGGCGCGAGGGCAGCGACGGCAACGTGACGCTCTGCCCGTTCTCGGAGCAAAAATTCCTCGATGATCTGTGCACGGCGCGCGCCGTCGTGTGCGGCGGCGGGTTTTCGCTGCTGGCCGAAGCCGTGTGTCTCGGCATTCCGACGCTGTCGATCCCCGTCGCGGGCCAATTCGAGCAGGAGCTCAACGCGCGCTACCTCGACGCGCTCGGGTTCGGCGCGTGGGCGCCGCGCTTCGAGGGACGCGCGATCGCGGCGTTTCTCGAGCGCGTTCCGGAGTACCGCGCCGCGCTCGGCGGGAGCAAGCTGCCGCGCGACAACGCGATGCTCTTTGCGTGCGTCGACGAGCTGCTCGCGCGCGTCGCGCGCGGCGAGAAGCGGCCGCGCGTGCTCGACAGCCCGGCCATGGGCAAGTGGGAAGGGGAGGAGTGAGCGTCATGAGCCAGCCGTCGGCGGTGCCCGCACAGCGTCAATATCGCTATTACGATTTGGTGATGGCGGCGTTCGTGTGTTCGCTCCTGTGCAGCGACATCATCGGCGTCCGCAAAGTCACGCACGTCGCGTTGAGCGGTAAGGAGCTCTTCGCGTTCGGCGCCGGCAACCTGTTTTTTCCCATCGCCTACCTGTTCGGGGACGTGCTCACGGAGGTTTACGGCTACGCGCGCTCGCGGCGCGTCGTCTGGGCGGGGTTCGCGGCGCTCGCGTACGCGTCGCTGCAGAGCTTCGTGATCGTGCAGCTGCCTTCGGCGTCCGAGTTCCACGATCAAGCGCAGCTCGAGTGGGCGTTCGGCTCCACCTGGCGCATCGCGCTCGGCTCACTCATCGCCTATTTCTGCGGCGAATTCGTGAACTCCTTCACGCTGGCCAAGCTCAAGATCCTGACCGAGGGGCGCCTGCTCTGGACGCGGACCATCGGATCCACCATCGCTGGTGAAGCGGTCGATTCGGTCATTTTCTATCCCCTCGCCTTCTACGGCGAGAGCTGGATGCCGAACTCGCTGCTCGTGAAGATCATGATCGCGAACTACTGCATCAAGGTGGGGTGGGAAGTGGTCGCGACGCCCATCACCTACCGCGTGGTCGCGTTCTTCAAACGCGCCGAGCACGAAGACTTTTACGACCGCGCGACGAACTTCACGCCCTTCAGCCTCAAGGTTTAGTCCGCGTCCGCCGCGCTCGGCGTGGGTGCGACAGTGGCTGCCGGCAGCGGCCCGCGTGGCACAGACTGGCGCGAGCGCGGTGCGCACAAAAGGGGCTGATTTTGCCCGATTCGACGCGCGGTGACGGCGCGATGCGTCGGCATGCGGCTTGCTGAGTGCAAGCTCATGCGTTTTCTCAACCGTTCGACCTTTCCGCTCGGTTCGGCGCTCGCGTCGCTGGTGGTGCTCACCTTCACCCACTCGGCGCACGCCGACGAATGCATGACGGACACCGATTGCGGGCACGGCTTTTCGTGCGGGAGTTCGATCGGCTCGAGCGCGGGCGGTGAGTCCTCCGGGACGGGCGGCGCGGGGGGCAGCGCCGACATCCCAATGTACTGTGGTGACGGCATCTGCCAGACGCTGAGCGAAGACCCCGACAGCTGCCCTGAAGACTGCGTCGTTTATCATGAGTGCACGCCGAACGGCTGCAAGACGGACGCGGATTGCGCCGATACGTACAAGTGCGGTGACTTCGTGTCGAACCCCGGCGGCTCGTCGGGCCTCTGCATTGCGCAGACCGTGTACTGCGCGACGGACACGGATTGCCCAGCCAGTGACTATTGCTTCATCCTCGGGAGTAGCGGCTCATCGAGCGGCGCGGGTGGCTTTGGAGGAACCGGCAGTGGGACCGGTGGCTTCGGCGCGGGCGGCACGGGCGGCGACGCGGGCATGCCGGGCACGTCCGGCACGACGGCATCGACGCCGATCCCGGGCGTCTGCGTGGTGCGTGACGACAGCGGCGGCACGGGGGGCGTTTCAGCCGGCGGCAGCGGCGGGGTCCCCGGCGGCACGGGCGGCATCGCGACCGGCGGCACCAGCACGGGCGGTACCGGAGCGGGCGGCACGGGCACGGGCGGAACGTCTACGGGAGGCACGTCCGCGGGAGGCGACGGTGGCACGCTCGGTGGCATTCCGTGTCCGGGTGGCGGCTGCGGTCCCACGAGTACCGGCGGAAGCAGCGGAACCGGCACTGGCGGCGCACCGAGCGGCAGCGGAGGTACGAAGAGCAACGGCGCCGGCGGCACCACCTCGGGCGGCGGAACGAGCGGCTCGGCCGGCTCACAGTCGCACGACGTGGTCACACACGGTGGTTGCGCGGTCTCGCCGCGCGGCGAGCGCTCACCGTTCGGTGGGCTCCCGCTGGTCGGCCTCGCGCTCGCTTGGTTGCAGCGACGGCGGCGCGCGTGACGGCTACGCCGCGTCGCGTGCCGCCATCTGCGCGGCGTTGAAGCCGCACATGCCGTGAACGCCCGCACCCGGGTGCGCGTAGCTCGAGCACAGGTAGAGGCCGCGCACCGGCGTACGATAGCGGAAGTACGGAAAAACCGGGCGAAACACGAGCTGGTGGTGCCACGCGTTCGAGCCGCCGCCGAGGTCCCCGCCGAGGAGGTTCGCGTCCATTCGCTCGAGATCGGACGGCGCGAAGTAGTGTCGCGCGAGGATGGTTTGGCGAAAGCCGGGCGCGAGCGCTTCGATGCGCTCTTCGACGCGGTCGGCGAAGTGCTCCGCGGCGTTCTGCCAGCCGCCCGGCAAGTACGGCGGCACGCGCGAGTACGCGTACAGCGTGTGAGCGCCCGCCGGCGCGCGCGACGGATCGGCGAGCGTATGCTGGCCGATCACGAGATACGGCTGCTCGGGGATGCGACCGCTGCGCACCTCGCGGGCGAAGCGCGAGAGGTCGTCGATGCTTTCGGCCGCGTGCACGACGGCGCTCCGCCGGGCCGCTTCTACCCGCCAGGGCACGGGCGCCGAGAGCGCCCAATCGAGCTTGAACGTGCCGAACCCGAGCTCGAAGCGCCGCATGCGCACGCGTAGCCAGCGCGGCACGTCGTTGCGCTCGAGCAGCGACAAGTAAAGGCCGGGCGCCGAAGTATCGGCCAGCACGCCGAGGCGCGTCCGGATCTCCTCGCCGTTTGCCAAAACGACCCCTTCTGCGCGCCCGCCACGCACGATCACGCGCGTGACCTCCGCGCCGAGCATCAGGTGCCCGCCGTGCTGCTCGAGCGTCGTGACGAGCGTGTTGGTGAGGGAGCGCGCGCCGCCGACCGGAACGGCATAGCCGCCCGTCGTCGCCGTGAGGCCGAGCACGTAGGCGAGTGGCGCGCCGAACGTGTCCTCGGGTCCCACGTCGACGTGCAAGCCGAGCGACGGGATGACGCGGCGGGCGGCGTCGCTCTCGAAGAGCGATCGCGAAAGCCCACCGCTGCTCCGGAGCAGCAGCGTGGCCAGGCGCGCGAGCGCGGGCACGCCGAGCTTCACGAGCGGCAAGAGCGCGGGGAACGGCCGCAGCAGCGCGTCGAGCAGGTTCTTTTCGACGCCTGCGTGGAAGCGCGCGAGCGCGGCGAAGGTCGCGCCGTCCGCGGGCGAGCCGAAGTGTGCCGCCTGGTCCTCTGGGTCGCGCGCGATGCACGCGTAGGTGCCGTCGAGCGCGGGATGGCAGCTCTCGAAAGGCGCGTTCACCCAGCGCAGGCCCGCGGCCTCGAGCTCGAGCTCGCGAAAGGCCGGACTCGAGCGCCCGAACGAGAAAAAACCCGCTCCGACGTCGTGGACGAAGCCGGGTCGGGTGAGCTCTTCGGAGGCGACGGCGCCGCCCGGTCGTCGCGGGTGGGCTTCGAGCACGAGCACGCGATAGCCACGGCGGGCGAGCATGTTGGCGGCCACGAGCCCGTTCGGTCCGGAGCCGACGACGATGAAATCAGGATCCTTCAAGTGAGCACAGCGTAGTCGAGTTTACGGGCCACGAGCGCGCGGCCCCGTGGTTGCTCGGCGGAACATTCGGCGATTCGTGCGCGGCATGATACGACGTGAGGCGTGATCGTCCTCGGCGTTGACCCCGGCACCCGCCGCCTCGGCTGGGGTGTGATTCAACGGGACGGGAACCGATTGCGTCACCTCGGCCACGGCGTGCTCGCGTTGCCGGCCGATCGCCCGCTCGCCCACCGACTCACGCTGATCGAGACGGGGCTTTCGGAAGTCATCGAGCGCTTTCGTCCCCAGGCCAGCTCGGTCGAGACGCTGTTCTTCCACAAGGACGCGCAGGCGGCGGCGAAGCTCGGGCACGCGCGTGGCGTCGTGCTGCTTTGCTGCGCGCGTTCGGGGGTCGATGTCGCCGAGTACGCGCCCGCTCGCGTCAAGCTCACGGTCACCGGCCACGGCGCCGCCGACAAACGCCAGGTCGCGCTGCTCGTGCGGGCGATGTTGTCTCTCGATGCCCCGCCGCCGAGCGACGCCGCGGACGCGCTTGCCCTCGCGCTCACTCACCTGCGCCAGGCGCCGCTTGCCGAGGCGCTGCGGCGCGTGAGCGCGGCCGGGCGATTCCAGCATCGTTGAAGCGGCGGTTGCCAGCAGCGGCTCGAGCTGCAAGAACACGCCCTGCTCACGCGTATTAGGTATTGAGAAGATGAAGTCCGAACGCTCGCGCCTCTTCACGCTCTTTGCCGCAGGTCTCGCGAGTGCCGCGCTCGCCGAATCGGCGTTCGCCGGGACTCCGCCGCCGGCGCCTGCACCTGCGCCACCCCACGCGTCCGCCGCCCCGCCGCCGAACGCGCCGCCGGCCAGCCTATCGGCCGAGCAAGTCGCCGAGCGCGTCCAGGCGTTCTACGACAAGACGAAGACGTTCAAGGCCGCGTTCAAGCAGGTCTACACCGCCGTCGCCTACGCGAAGACGAAAGAGGGCCTTGGGACCGTAATCCTCGAAAAACCGGGGAAGATGAGCTGGCGTTACACCAACAACGGCAACCGCATCGTCTCCGACGGGAAGATCATCCGCGTCTACGAGAAGGACAACCAGCAGATGTACGAGCAGCCGCTCGACAAGAGCCCGTACCCGGCGGCGCTCGCGTTCCTCGTGGGCACCGGCAGTCTCAAGCAGTCGTTCAAGTTCACGAAGGTCGATGCCTCGCAAGCCAAGTTCGAAGGTGGCTTGGTGCTGATGGGCGAGCCGCGTGAAGCGACGCCCGCATATCAGAAGATGTTCCTCTACATCGATGCGGCGACGTACCAGGTTCGTCGCGTGCTCCTCTTGGACGCGCAGGGCAACAAGAACCGCTTCGATTTTACGGGCACCGAAGTGAACAAGGCGCCTCCGCCCGGCGAGTTTGCGTTCACGCCACCGAAGGGCACGCAGGTCATTCGCCCGTAGACAAATGTAGGTGAATGAAGGGCGTTACGCCCTGCGTTTCGTCGCGGTGCGTGCCGGGCTAAGGGATAGGCAAGGGCCAGGCGTTCTGGCACTCTGCCGTGCGATGACCAAGCTTTGCGAGCTCATCGGACGGGGATGGCTCAGGGTCGCGCTGCTCTTCGCCCTGTTGCTCCTGCCGAACACCGCGCACGCCGACGACAAGATCTCGGACCAGGCGAAGCTCTACTTCAAGAACGGCGTCGACCTGATTCAGGCGACCCCCCCGAACTACCAGGATGCTTACTACCAATTCAAGCTCGCCTGGGAGAACAGCCACAGCTGGAAGGTGCTCGGAAACCTCGGCCTTTGTGCCTTCAAGCTCGAGCGCGACGGTGAGGCGCTGCAGGACTATCAGGACTACCTCAAGGGCGGCGGCAAGCAGATCGATACCGAGGAGCGCAAGGCGATGGAGCGCGACTCGCTCCTCATCTCCGGCAACACCTCGGTCGTCCAGCTCGCCTCCGACGTGGCCGATGCGAGCGTGCTCGACGCGCGTGCCGGCAGCAGCGTGCCGCCGCAAACGTACAAGCTCGACGCCGCCGGTCTCGAACTCCGCCTGCGGGCGGGCACGCACTCGCTCACCGCGAGCACCCCGGACGGCAAGCAGCAACGCTGGGATGTGACGATCACGCCCGGACAGACGCTCGTGCACCGCTTCGAGTTCAACGCTGCGGCTCCGGTTCCCGCTACCGCGCCCGTGACTCCGCCGCCCGCGACGACTCCGTCCACCGGCCCCGAGCCGATCGCGGCGCCGCCGGTGGCCCCCGATGCCGGCAAGAGCGGCGGCTCTCCGCTGCGCACCGTCGGTTTCGTCACGGCCGGCGTCGGTGGCGCCGCGCTCATCGGCGGCGTCATCACGGGGATCATGGCGAAGGGTAAATCCTCGGATGCCACGAAACAGTGCGCCGACAAGGTGTGCCCAACCGCGGCGGCGAAGGACTTCGACTCGGCTTCGTCGCTCGCCACCGTCACCGACGTGCTCTTGATTGGCGGCGCCGTGCTCGCGGCGGCGGGCGTCACGCTCGTCATCGTCGGCGGCAATGGCGGCGGCCCCGCCCAGCGAGCGAGCGCTCCGCGTTTGGAGCTCACGCCCGTCGTTGCGAACAACGCCGGTGGACTCTTTGCCCGCGGCTCTTTCTGAGCCCTGCTTCGATTGTCTTGGAGGATTGAATCAATGAGTGCGATGAGGACGATCAAGCGCGGGCGGGTCGTGACAGCGGGTTTCGGTGTGCTCAGTGCTTGGGCGTGCACCGTCGCGAACAAGAGTGATTACACGTTCACGGACACGCCCGGCACGGGCGGTTCGTCATCGGCGGGCAAGGGGACTGGCGGTTCGACGACGGCGGGCAAGGGTGGGACGTCGGGCGAAGCGGGCGTGATGGAGACGGGGGGAACGAGCGGGCTCGGAGGACGCGGTGGGCGAGGCGGGCGTGGGGCGCTCGGAGGACGCGGTGGGAAGGGTGGCACCGCGGGCCAATCCGGAGCGGCAGGTGAGGCCGGTGAAGGGGGAGCAGCGGCGACGGGCGGCACGAGTGGCAACGCCGGCGCCGCGGGTGAGAGCGGTGCGGGCGGCGAAGCCGGGATGACGTCGACGGGCGTGTGCGGCGACGGGCACCTGGACAGCGGCGAGCAGTGTGATCTCGGCGCGAACAACGGTGTGACGGCGTGCACCTACGGCGTGAAGTCGTGCACGGTGTGCACGAAGCAGTGCACGCGGACTGCGGGGACGGCGACGTATTGCGGCGACGGGAAGCGCCAATCGTCACACGAACAGTGCGACGACGGGAACACCACGACGGAAGGGTGCCCCACCTACGACGACACGGCGTGCAACGCGTGTGACTCGACGTGCAAGGTGTCGGTTCCGCGCACGTGCGGCGACGGCAGCGTCAACGGCGATGTTTTGACATCCATCACCGTGCAGGCGGTGGCCGTCTACGTCAGTTGTACGACGACCACGGCTGGGTACACCATGCCGTACTACCTGAACGGCGTCTTGCTACCGAACGTCCCCCAAAGCCTTTGCACATGCACCACAAATGGATCGACCGTGGTGACCGCCACGATCCAAGATTCGGCGGTTCTTGCAGCGGTGCGGCCTTCCGGCAACATCTTCGAGGTGCGAGGCGGAGACGGCTCGGGCGCGTACACGTTGACGTCGTGGGTCAAGCTCACGTTCAACTATGCCGACGGTACGACTTTCACGGAGGTCCCCATCGACTTCGGGGGTCAGGCCAGCTCGAACGGGAACGATCTCTGCCAGAACTACCAATACTATGCGCTTGCCGGTTCTGCCTTCGACGTACCGAGGGTCGAGCAATGCGACGATTCCACCTATAAATGTATCAGCTGCGGTGTCCCCCTGACCGTATCCGGCTTTACCGGCGATCGAGGACCAGTCTTCTCGAACGGCTGGACGCAGTGCGAAGGCTACCTCGACACGAAAGCTGGCGACGAGCTCCCAGCGACTGGTTGGGGCAGCGCGTGCAAAGCTCAGAACTTCAACACGCTGCGCCTAGTATGCGGCGCGAGCACCAGCACCTACCGCTACATCGACGTGAGCAAGAACTTCCTCCGCGATGGCACCGTGAGCTTTCCCGACACGGGTTTCATCACCGCAAGTGCAGACCAAAACGGCACGGCATTCACGATCACTTCGAACGACGTCTACGCGCAGCCGACCGCTCCGGTCGACAGCGAAGTGTCCTGGTGGGGTACGGGCGCAGGTTGTGACGAGACGGACGCCGGCATCCGCGTCGACACCGACGCCGCCTGCTCATGGGAAGTCAGCAACTGCTTCGGTCAGAACCTCAGCGGCGACCGACACTTCTGGGTCTACATGAAGTAGCCCCCGCGCCTCATCCCACGAACCTCCGCTCCGCTGTCCCGTCCGTCCCCACGAACACGTACGGTCGCGGTTCGCCGTGCCGGTAGGTGAACGAGCCCGGGTTCAAATAGCCGGGCGTCGCTTCGGCGACGTGCGTGTGCCCGAAGATCACGAGCTCTGCGCCGGTGATGTCGCGAACGCGCCCGCTCGCTTGGCGCAGGCGGCGCACCGGCAGTCCCTCGTAGCGGTTCCGGCCGCGGCGTTGGGACTCGAACAAGTAGAGGGCGCTTAGCGCCGCGAGTCCCGCCAGGCTTCGGCTCCGCGCGAGCGCTCCGAGGCCGAGCCCCGCGCTCACGCCTGCCGTCGCGACGATGCGGTCGAAGTACAGCCGGAAAAAAGCGCGCTCGAAGCTCTCGTGCGTGGGGCGCGGGCGATCGTCGTCGAGGGTCCGCAGAATTTCTGCATCGAGGCCCAGCTCCACGGAGGCGCTGCGCAAGAGCGCTTCCCCTTCTTCGCGCTCGCGAGCGAGCTCCGGCCGCCAGCCCGCGTGGCGGCAGAAACGCCCCGCCGTCATGAGGTAGCGAGCGAGCAAGAGCGGCATGCGGGCGCCGAACACCTTCGTCGCGCGCGTGATCGCCTCGAGCGGCGTGATTTCGGTGGCGTGCGCGAAGTCGAACGCGCGGTTCGGCGCGAGGAAACGTCGCGTGAGCGCCACACCGAGCGGCTCCGTCGTCACGCTGGGCCGAACGAGCGGATGCGTCGGCGCGTTGTCCGGATCGTAGGCATGCCCGTGCTCGACATGGATCTTGCCGCGCCGTTCGAACCAGCGGGAGCAGGCGAGCTTCGCTCCGTCTCCGAGCTCGAGCCAAGCGAGCAACGGCGCACGGAGCGCCGGATCGGCGAGCGCGGCATCGTGGTTGCCGGGCAACAAAGTGAGGCGTCCTGCACCGGCCAGGTGCGCGCGGAACGCCGCGCGGAGCTCGGGTTCGGCGCGCACCATCGCGAGCACGCTCGCGAGCGGATCCTGCTCCGGCGCATCGAGCGACAGGTTGAAGATGTCGCCGTTCAGCATGATTTCGCTGCCGGGATGCGCGGCGACGAGCTCAGCGAGCACGCGCCCGCTGCCCTGCCGGGAGCCGTGGGAGAGATGCACGTCGCCCACGACGACGAGCGGCCGCTCCAGCATGGGCATGCCCCCGACCCTAGCACTGCACCCCCCGGCTTTGTATGCTCCGCGCACGATGGCAAGAGCGCTTCGCTCGCTCGGTGCTCGCAGCGTCGGATTCGCAGCCAACGCGGTGTGGCCGCTCTTCATGGCGTATGCGAAGCGCTTCCCGCGCGCGCCGTTTCAACCGCGCTGGGCTCCCGCGCCGCTGCAGCGCAAAAAGGATCGCACGTTCCCGCCGCTCGGTTGGCCGCGGCGTACCGATTCACTTTGCCCCGTCTGCGTGCGTGAAGCGCGCACGGCCGTGCTCTCCGGCAAGCTCGAGCTCGACGCCTTCATCGCCGAAAATCCAGGCGCAATTCCGGCCGAAATCGTCGAGGACGACGGTCGCGTCGTCATGCGCAAGGAGTGCCACAAGCACGGCCGCTTCGAGGACGTGATGAGCATCGACCCCGCCTTCCTCGCGCGCATCGAGCGCCTGTTTCCGGGTCGCGACTATGCCGCGCCGAAGACACCGCTGCGCGAGCACGGCGCCGCCTCGATCAAGTTCGGCCGCGGCTCGGTGCTCACGGTCGACCTCACGAACCGCTGCAACATGATGTGCGACCCGTGTTTCATGGACGCCAATCAAGTCGGCTTCGTGCACGAGCTCGAGTGGGACGACGTCCAGAAAATCCTCGACGACGCCCTCAGCGTGAAGCCGAAGCGCCAGCTGAGCGTGCAATTCTCCGGCGGCGAGCCCACGCTCAGCCCGCACTTCGTGCGCGCGGTGAGCTACGCGCGACAAATCGGCTACTTCTCGGTGCAATGCGCGTCGAACGGCATTCGCTTCGCGCAGGAGCCCGAGTTTTGCAAAGCGGCCCGCGCCGCCGGCTTGCGCCTCTGCTACCTCCAATTCGACGGCGTCACGAACGAAGCGAACTCCCACCGCAAGGTGCAAAACCTCTTCGACGTGAAGCTCCACGCTATCCAGAATCTCGCGGCCGCGGGCATCGACGTCGTGCTCGTCGTCACGCTCGTGAACGGCGTGAACGACGACCAAGTCGGCCCCGTCGTGCGTTTCGCCATCGAGAACGCCGACAAGGTGACCGTCGTCTCATTTCAGCCCGTGAGCTTCACCGGCCGCGACGAGGAGATCGACGAGGCGCGCCGGCACGCGCAAAGGTACACGCTGAGTCACCTCGCGCACGGCGTGAAGGCGCAGCTCGGCCTGACCGAGCCCCAGCGCGACTGGTTCCCGCTTTCGGCGATGAATCCGCTGAGCGACGTCGTGGACCTCTTGCTCGGCGCGAACGCGGAGTTCGGCGCGCTCAAATGCGGCTGCCACCCGAACTGCGGCATCGGCACCGTGCTGCTCGTGAACAAGCGCACCAAGGCGGTCGCGCCGGTCGCCGAGTTTCTCGATCTCGAAGCGCTGCTCCGCGACGCACAAGAAATCGCCGACGCGGGGCTCGCGCGCGGTCCCACGCTCGCCGCGCTCGCGCTCGCGCTGCTCAGGAACTTCCGCGCCGACCGCGCGCCTGCCGGCTACTCGTTCGTCGAGCTCTTCCGTCAATTTCAGAGTCAGATCGGCGCAAAAGGCGATCACATCGGCGAGAGTGAAGGGGACGCGGGCGCGTTCGAGTGGCGTTTCCTCTTCGTCGCCGGCATGTGGTTTCAGGACCTCTTCAACTACGATTTTCGCCGCACCGAAATGTGCATCATCCCGTACGGCACGCAGCTCGGTGAAATCTCGTTCTGCGCGTACAACACGGGCGCCGGCTTCCGTCAGATCGTCGAGAGCATGAAGCGCACGGCGACGGTCGCCGAGTGGTTCAAGACGCACGGTCGTCATCCGGTTTACGCGAAAAATCGCCCGCTCCCGTTGCCCGACACCGCGCTCGACATCGTGCTCACGCACGCTGAAGGCGCGCCCCGCGACACACAGAAACGCCGCCTGCCGCTGCTCGAGCGGATCTGAGCCGGCGCTCGACGTAATGAAATGTGGGTGTTGATTTTGGCACGGCAACGCTGCCGCACCTGACCCAAGAATCACGTGACCGCGCTGCGGGCGCGCTCTAATCTGGCCGCGCATGACTCCAGTCGAGAAAACGATCGTGAAGTCGCTCGTGGCGGTGGCATGGGCGGACGGGACGCTCGCGGAGCCCGAGTCCGGCATGATCGACAGCTTGCTCTGGGCGTTCGGCGCGAGCGACGAGCAGGAAGCCGAAATCCGCGAGTTTGCGAAGAAGAAGCGCACCATCAAAGGTGACATCGTCGCGCGAGCGCTCGACCAGGATGCGCGCGAGCTTCTCCTCGCGCACGCCGCGCTCCTCACGCACGCCGACGGCAAACAAACGCCCGCGGAAGCGAAGCTCCTGAAGTCTCTGGCCGAACACCTCGAGTTCTCGGAGGAAGCCGCGCAGCGCATCTCCGAGCACGCGCAAGAACGCGCTAAAGGGCTAAAAGGCTGAACCATGCGGCACCTACTCTTGGGGGTCGCTCTCGGCGCGCTCGCTCTCGGCTGCGGCGGCGGTGACGACGACGACAACGGCAAGGGCGGCCTCGCCGGCGCGCCGCTCGACTGCGCCTGGCTCGACAGCAACAACTGCTGGAAGACCACCGTCGCGGCCGCCGCGAGTTGCGTCCCGGACCGCAGCACGACCGGCACGCTCAGCGCCGACGGCAAGACGTGCACCTACGCCAGCGGCACCACCGTGGATTTCGCGACGCCGGTCGTGTTGCCGCTCGATTTCGAGAACGAGCCCGCGTGGAACTTCACCGTGACGACGGGGGGCCAGCAGTGCGTCACGTACGACTCCGATCCCAACTCGGACCTCACGCTCTCCGTCCAGGGCATGACGGTCAGCGAAAAGAGCTCCGGATTTTCGCTTCAGATCACCTGCCCGGACGGCTCGCAATACGCGGCGGGCAACGCGCTCGATCTCCTGAACTGCGACAATTTCTTCACCGACGGGCCCGGCAACGAAGACTCGGGGTCGGACACGTCCGTCAACCTCGGCTTGCTCAACGGTACCCAAACGCCGCTGCAAATCTTCGACTGCGAACGCGCGCAGTGACGGCACGTGGCCGTTGCTAGGCCCCGAGGCGCTCGTTCAGGCGTCGATACAGCTCGACCGACGCATCGATCTCGGCCTTGCGGATCGAGACGCTCTCGACGTTGATGCCGACGGGGAGCGCTTTTTCGCGGGCGTATTCCGCCACATCCGCGAACACGCTCTCGCATAGGTCGACGGACCGTTCGAGCGTGTCGGAAGAATGGCGGAGTTCGTTCTCGAGCCAGCGTGGGAACGAAATGCCGAGCCACTTCATGAACTCGAGAGTCCGCACGGAGCCGCAGGGCGAGAACGTGAGCACGACCGGCGCGGGTGAATGGCCGAGCGCGCGCGCGGACAGTGCGTAGTCGGAGAGTAACGACTTCGTCGAAGAGGCGTCGTACACCGACTGCGTGATGAAGAAACGGCAGCCGCGTGCTTGCTTGGCGAGCATGCGCTCGTGTTCGTCCCCTTTCACGGTGTGCCGCTCCGCGATGGCGATACCCCCGAGGACGAGGTTCGGTACCGTCCGAGCGAGCGCGTAGGCCTCCGTCAGTGACGGCCCTGCGCTCCGGGCCCCGCCGCGCGGTGCGCCCACGAACACGGCGAGCCGCCGAGCCGGCTCCGCTCGCACCGACTCGAGCCAGCTCGCGAACGCTGCGCTGGACTGCGTACCCACACACCGGTACACGACTTTCGGGGTCACGAGCGCGCCGAGCGCCGCGCCCGCGTAACCGTCGGGGTCCACCGTCGGCAAAAACGGGAACGGCCGCTCTTCGCCGTCGCGCCCCGCTTCGTCTTGAATGTCGTAGACGACCAAGCCGTCCGGCGCGAGCGAGTGCACTCGCTCGACCTGTTGAGCCGCGATCTCACGAATGCGCTCGGGCGGCGTCGCCAACTTCGGCGGCGCGATGCCGTAGAGGCGGATCCCGGTGAGTCCGCGGTCGAGCTTCTCGAAAAGCGAAGTCGATTCAGTGTTCGTCATCAACGCGCTCCCCCGTGGTTTAGTGCGAGGCCCGCGACGGCGACGGAAGCGGCCGCGAAGCAGGCCCAGCGTCGGGTGCCCATGAGCTCGCGGTGCCAGAGCACGCCCAGCACTGCCGTGAAGAGGACCTGCGTTCCCGCGAGCGCGCCCCAAAGTCCGAGTCGTCCGGAGCCGAGCGCCAAGATCGACGCGCTCGAGCCGATCACCGTCGGGGAAGACGCGAGCGCGACGCGCGCGAAGTACCTGGGCGACGCGCGTGGCGTTTGGCGCTGCGCGAGCAACACCGGGAGCAGGATCACGCCGGACCCGAATTCCCATGCCCAAGCGGCGAGCAGCGGGTGCGTCCGTTCGGCGAGACCTTTCATGAGTAGCGCGACGACGGCCATCAGAATCGCTCCGGTGAGCGCGAGCACACTGCCGAGCCCGAGGCGCAGCTGGATTTCGTGCGTGGCGTGCTCGCCCGGCGCGGCCAACGCGGAGCTCAACACGATCAGCGCGCACCAGCCCGTGGTGGCCGCGGAAAGCCGCTCTCCGAGGACGAAACAGCCCAAGAGTACGCTGCCGAGCGAGACGCCGGTCAGGATGATCGAGGCGCGCAGGCCGAACGGCAGGTAGCGCGCGGACTGGAGCTGCAGAACATTGGCGATGGCGGTCAGCAAGACGATGGCAAAGAGCAGGCTCGCTTCGGATTCGAGCCGTGACCACGCGGAGCGCGGGACCCACAGGAGGACCGGTGCCATGCTCACGCCGAGCGACACGCCGCGCAACGCCGCAAGCTCCAGCCGATCGTGCCGGCGCGCGAGGTTCCCCGTGAAGATGTCGTTCAACGTGTAGAAGATGCGCGAGACCAAGCAAAGCAGCAGAAATTGCGCCATCGAGCGCGCCGAGCTTTGCACGTGGGCAGCCCGCGTGAAAGCGTGCAGATGCCGGTTGCCCGCCGCCGCCCGTCCGCCCGCTGCTGTTCGCCCAGGAGACGCCGCTCGATGACCGTCACTATCACCGCCTTCGAACGCTCACCCGACGGTGGCAAAGGACTTGCGCGTGACACGCGCGTGCGTTGGGCGCTCGAGGAAGTGGGTCAGCCTTACGACGTGCGCCTCGTTTCGTTTCGCGCGCTGAAGGAACCCGCACACCTCGCACGGCATCCTTTCGGCCAAATTCCGACGTACGAGGACGGCGAGCTCGTGCTGTTCGAGACGGGGGCGATCGTGTTTCACATCGCCCAGCGACACGCGGGCTTGCTGCCGGACGACCCCAACGCTCGGGCGCGCGCGATCACCTGGATGTTTGCGGCGCTGAACACCGTCGAGCCGCCTATCCTCGAGCTCGTCACGGTCAAGCTCGTGGAGGGAGACAAGCCGTGGCGTGTGGAGCGTCTGCCTCTCGTGCAGGATCGCATCCGTGCTCGGCTCGACCAGCTCTCGGCTCGCCTGGGCACCGCCGATTGGCTCGATGGTGCGTTCAGCGCGGGCGACTTGATGATGGTGTCGGTGCTGCTTCGGTTGAGGCCGTCAGGCCTGCTGAACGAATACCCGAGCCTCGCCGCGTACGTCGCCCGCGGCGAAGCGCGACCCGCATACGAGCGAGCCTTCGCCGCTCAAGCGGCGCTCTATGCGGGCAAGTCAGGGTAAGCGACTCGCCGCGAAGTCCCGACCACCGTCGGGCGGAGTCTCGTCGGAGCAGGCGGGGGTTCCGGTGACCTCGTAGCTGGCGAAGAAGACCTGGAACGCGCCGTTCGGTGTAGTGACCTGCGTGCGGCTCGCGTATGAAGCTCGCTGCGGTGGATCGGTCTCGAGCACGTGGTCGAACACGTCGGCACCGAAAACGTCGCACTTCTGCGTCTGGGTGCGGCACGCAAGCTCGCGATGCTCCGCGACGCCGAAGAGCTCGAGGAGTTCTGCTGCCGTGATCTCGTCGACGCGTCCACCCCTGCCGAGCCAGAGGATCTCGCTGGTTTGCGCCTCGCGGATCGAGAGCTTCCATCCGTCGTACGTGCCGCAGACGCTGCAGAGGATCGTGTGCGAACCCGCATAGTCCAGCCAAAGGCGCGTACCGCGCGAGAAGGTCGGCGCTGGAATGCCGCCCGCGTGCTCCGGCAGCCACGAGAGAACGTTGCCGTCATCGAACTCGAACGCAATGCTGCCGTCCACTTCCACGACGCGTGCGTTGCCGCTACAGGTCGTCGCCGTGGACGAGTCTAGCTTCGTAACGACCGTACACGCGGACGTGGCCCCCGCCGCCGTTCCCGCCTCGCCGCCGGCACCGGCTTGTCCTGCGGCGCCGCCCGCCGACGCGTCCGGATGCGCTACCGCGAAAGGCGCGGACGGGTACCAAATCGGCGTGACATCGCACATCGGGGCGGCACCGCCGATTCCGCGTTCGCCGGCGACTCCAGCTTCGCCGGCGACTCCAGCTTCGCCGCGGCCTGCGGTCGAGCTCGCGTCGCCCGCTCCGGATTGTTCTGCCGTCATTCCACTCGAGCTCCCGCCGGCGCCCGCCACAGCGACCACGCGGCCGCCACCACCGGCAGCGCCCGTCACTCCCGCGTCGTCACCACCATGACTGACGCCACAAGCCGCGATGAGCAGGCAACACGAAGTCACGCCACGCAGCGACAGCATCCTACCCATACAGTACTTTACTCCGTCTCTCGGGAAGTCAAAGCGAGCGGCGATCCGCCGGCCCATCGAACGCTGGAAGCTGCATCCGTCCGAGCGCCGACACCCGCGCCCCCGGCACCGCGGCCGTCACGTCGCGTGCGAGCGCGCTCGGGCCCGCGACGCCGACGGCCGTAACGAGCGAACGCTCGATTTCACTCAATGCCGACTCGAGCCCTGCCGCCGCCGACACCGTGACGTGACGTCCCCCCGGCGCCACTCCGAGTCTCACGCCGTCCGTCACGAACACGCCGCCCGGCCCCGCCGGTAAGAGCTCACCCGCGTACGTCGCTGCGTCGCGAAATCGGCGAATTTCGGCTAGCTCAGCCGCATCCAGGCGTCCGAGCGGCACCTCGCTCGCGCGTGTCGCCAGCGCCCGCGCCACGAGCGCCGCAAAGCGACGAGCGTCCTCGCGCGTCCCGAGCACCACCGCGGCACGCGGACTCAAACAGCCGCGCTGATCGAACGCAGCCACATCGCATGCGAGCGCCGCTGCCGCAGCTTCACCGACGGCGCTCGCGTCCACCAAGGCGAAACCATAGCCGGGCCCCTGCGCATGCAACACCGTGCCCTCGGGTAGTGACGCGCGCACCGCCTCGAGCGACCGATCCCCGCCGTACGCCCACACGTGATCGCCCGGCTCCGGCGCGATGTCGGCCACGATCTCGAAGAGACCCGGCGCCGCTTCGGCGAGCAGCTGCGTCAACACCGGCTCACGGCGCGAGGGGCGCACGTAGACGCGCGCCGACGCCGCCAAGCCAAGCGCAATCGCGCGGTGCGCCGCTACGAACACATTCGCCGGCAAGATCAGGTGCACCCCGTGCGGCTCGTCGGCGGCGTCTTGCGGCCGCCCCGTCACCGTGCGAACGAGCCCGTCAATCTCGGCATCCGACGCTGCCGTCTCCAGCGCCTCCTCGAGCCCCCACGCGACGTTCTCCGCCGAAAGCCCCGTCGATTCGACGAGCAGCGCCCGCGCGCGCCGCCCGAGCTCGCTCGTTCCGTCCGCCACACGCCTCGCCGCCGCGACCAACGCGCGCACCCGCTCGGCGCCGTTCACGCGCTCACCCGAGCCACGCCTCGACCGAAAGCGAACACCCGCGTGCCGTCGCGCCGGGTCGCCGACCCAAGAGCTCGATCCCCCCGGTCACGCGCCGCACCAAGTCCTCCGTCTGCACCACGAGCGCCGAATCGACGTTCCCCAGGTCGACCATCCGCGCGATTCCGAGCTCGCCGTCGGGCACCGCCTCGAGCGTCACCGGATCGACCGGCACGACGCGCAACGTGGGCGGTTCGATGAGCACGTCGCGCTGGCCGACGAGCGCCGCGCCCGGCAGCGTCCCTTCGTAAAGCTGACTCGTGAGCTCCGTCATCCCGTACTCGGCGACCACGTGCGTCTCCGGCACCGCGAACGCGCGCGCGACGTCACGGCGCAAATCCGCCTTTTCAACCTCGCGCGAGCGGCCTTTGAAGCCCCCCGTCACCATCACGGCCGTCCCGCTCGGCGCTTCGAGCACGCGCCCGTCCAGTGCGTCGAGCAGGCCCACGAGCGCAAACGCCGTCGCGAGCACGAGCAGCGGTTCACCGCGGCGCAGCGCGACCTTGGCCGCGTGCTCGAGCCCTTCGATGTCCAGCCCGTCCGGTCCGAAGAGCCAACGCGCGGCCTCTTCGCGCGCGAAGCTGCCGTCGGCTAGCGAGCGGCCGTCCCACTCCCGTTGAAAGAGCGCGAGCATGAAGCCGAGCGACGAAGTCACCGTCTCGCCGGGGGCCGCGGCGAGACTCACCACGACGCGCGGCCCCGGCGCGAAGCCGAGCAGCGCGCGCGCGCCGGCGTCGAGCGCGACGGCCTCGTACGTCGCCGTCGTGCGAAACGCGTGCACACCGCGCTCGTCGCCGGTGGTGCCGCTCGTTTCGAAGCGGGCCACGTCGAGCTCCGGCGGATGCACGGCGACGCGCGCCAGTCGAAACGTCTCCGTGGGAACGCCCGGGACGTCTTCGAGTCGCGCGAGCCGCGAGCCGCGCGCCGCGACGAGTCGCGCGAAACCGGGCGCATTTTCAGCCTGAAATTGCGCAATTTCGAGCGCGAGCGGCTCGAAGTCGTCCGCTCGTTCGCCGCGTGCGTAAGCGCGCACGCGCGCGTGAAGCGCGTCGGAAGTCTCGAGCAATTTCGCGAACGTCATCCGACGCTCTCGCGCACCGCCTCGATCACCGCGGCCGTCGCCGCCTCGAGCTGGCGCTCGGCGATGGTGAGGGGCGGTGTCAGCACCACGACCTCACGCGCGCCGCCACCCGTCGAAGCGATGAACCCGCTTTCGAGCAGCGAGCGCACCGCCGCGATCGCCGCGCCCGCGTGTGCTCCCAAATCAATCCCCAGCATCAAGCCGGCCCCGCGCACGGTAGCGCGTTTCACCTCGCGCAGCGCCCCCGCGATTTCCGCGAGCCAGGCGGCTCCGAGACGCGCCGAGCGCTCGACGAGCTTCTCGCGACCCAGCGCGTCGAGCGTCGCGAGCGCCGTCGCGCACGCGAGCGGAGCGCCCGCGAACGTCGACGTCTCGACCACTTCATCGGCGCGCCGCCACGCCGCCATCACGCTGCGCCGCCCCACGACGGCGCTCAGCGGCAGCCCGCCGCCCAAGCCTTTTCCGAGGCAAATCAGGTCGGGCTGCGCGCCGTCGGCGACGCTCCGGAGCCACGCGCCCGAGCGCCCGAGCCCCGTCCAAATCTCGTCCGCAATCAAGAGCGCACCGTGCGCGTGCGCGAGCCGCCCGAGCTCCGCCAGAAATCCGGGAGGTGGCACGATCACGCCGCCGCGTCCGAGCACCGGCTCGACCAAGATCGCACCCACGTCGTTCGTGGCCGTCGCGAGCACGCGCGCGACCTCGTCGAGCACCGCCGCGGCGCGCTCGGACGCGTCCGGGTACGCCACGAAGGAGACGCGTGGGTTCAACTGCGCCGCGAACGGTTCGCGATAACTCGGCCGGAGGCCGCACGCGGAGAGCGGGCCGTAACCGAGCCCGTGGTACGCGCCCGCAAAAGCAAGGACGCCTGTCTTGTTGGTGGAGAGCACGGCTGTCTTCAGCGCGGCGCTGACGGCATCCGAGCCCGACTGACCCACGAGCACCTGGGCGTCCGGTTCGGGGTGAAGCGCGGCGAGGCGGTCGCACAGCGCTATTTTCGCGTCGGACGGGTGCACGTCGCCGAGCGCGTGCAGGAGCCGTTCGGACTGGAGCGCGAGCGCGCGCCGCACGCCGGGGTGACCGTGCCCGATGAGTTCGGCACCGAAACCTGCGGCCAAATCGACGTAACGGTTGCCGTCGACGTCCGTCACGTTCGCGCCGGTCGCGGTCGCGTACACGATGCCGCCCCCCGCCTTCGCCGGGCCCATCGGTGCCGCGCTGTGACGGTGCCGCACCAGGAACGTGCGCGAGTGCTCGCCGGGCGGGCGCGTGACGAGGCGCGGCAGTTCCGTGCCTGGCTGCGGAGGTTCGTCGATGGCGCTCACGGTTCCGTTGGCGGGACGCGCGCTCGGACGCCGAGCGTCACGAGCAAACGCGGTTGCGGCCGCCGCGCTTCGCTTCGTAAAGCTTGTCGTCCGCGCGCTGAATCAAGTCTGCGGCCGATTTCTCTTCACCCAGCATGGCGCAGCCGACGCTGATCGTCACGGGGATGCGCTCCCCCTGAAACGCGAACGGATGCGTCTCCACCCGGCCGCGCAGGTTTTCGGCGAGCGCGACGCCGCCCGCGAGCGGCGTTTCCGGCAGCACGATCACGAACTCCTCGCCGCCGTAGCGCGCGAACACCTCGTCGCGCCGAATGCGTTCCTGCACGATGCGCGCGAGCTCGCGCAGCACGTGATCCCCAGCGAGATGGCCGTATTGGTCGTTGATGTTCTTGAAATAGTCGATGTCGAAGATGAGCAGCGAAAGCTGGCGATCGTAGCGCCGGGCTCGAATCAGCTCCTTGTCGAGCGCTTCGAAGAGGTACCGCTTGTTGTGGATCTGCGTGAGGCCGTCCACGATCGTCATGCGGTAGATTTCTTCGTGGTACTTCGCTTCCGCGTCCAAACCCGAGAGGTACTTCAGGATCGTGGGACCGACCTTCACGCGGTCGCCGTTGTTGAGCTGCCCCGAGCCCTTCACCTGCTCTTCGTTCAGGAAGGTGCCGTTGGTCGAGCCGTCGTCGACGATGTGCCAGTTGCCTTGGCGCCGATCGAAGTGGCAATGCCGGCGCGAAACGGAGTCGCCCTCGAGCACGATCTGGTTGTCGGCGCCACGCCCGATGCGTACGGGACTCTTCTCGAGTACGTAGCGCTTGCCGAGCAGTCCAGCCTCGGCGGCATAAATGACCACGACGCAGTCGTTGCCCGTGCCCTGTTCGGGCGGGGGGGCCTGCACCACCTGAGTGACGCGCGTTTTTTCGTCGTTCTCACTCACCGGCGACGCCTTGCTCTCTCGTGGCTGAACCCTCGCGGACTGGCTCCCGCAGTGGGCGCGCATTGTGGCGAGTCATGCTGAACCCTACAAGGTAGCAACGGCCCCAATTTACAGTCAAGTTGTAGTCTTTTATGGGGGAAGGTGCGCTGCGCCCCGGCGCAGCGACTTACATGCTTGAGTCGCTCTCAACGCGTGAGGTCGGCGATGACCCCCGCGCATGTCGGAAACAGTTCCGTGAGCGCGGCGCGCGACGGCATCTCGAAGTCGGCGAAGTCGAACCCGGGCGCGACGGTGCAGCCCATGAGCGCATGACCGGAGCCGTGCACCCGGGCGGCCTGGAACACGCCGGCCGGCACGACATGCTGGGGGCGCTCGCCCCGTTCCACGTTCGGACCGACCAAGACGACGCGAGGTCCGCCCGGTTCGAGCGTGTGCAGCTCGAGCGGGGCGCCAGCGTAGTGGTGCCACACCTCGTCGGAGCGGACGCGGTGAAACGCCGAGAAGTCGGCGCCCGAGAGCAAGAAGTAGATGGCAGTCGAGGCGCTCCTCACGCCGCGGTCGGGCAACGTGAACGGGAGCGGCTCCGCGCGGTACGTCTCGCGAAAGAAGCCGCCCTCCGGGTGTGGAGCGAGCGCGAGCTGGGTGATGAGAGTTTCTGGAGTTGGCGTCGTCATCGTTCGTTCTCCCGCCTGCTTCGTTCGCGGCGACAGCTCACGCCGGCTCGAGTGGAACGTCGAGTCCTGCGAGCCGCATGACCCTGAGTGCGTTGCCCGCCTTCACCGGCCCCTCTCTCACGAGATAGTCGAAGGTCATCTTGTCGTCCTTCACCGTTTCACGGAAATGGACGAGCCTCACGTGGCTCATGAGCTCGGGCGGCAAGCGACAGAGCTCTTCGTCGTGCGTGGAGACGGCGCCGGCCGCGCCGCGCCGAATGAGCTCCGCGAGGAGCCAGCGTGCCCCGACCTGCCGTTCGCGCGAGTTCGTGCCGTGCAGGATTTCGTCGAGCAGAAAGAGCACGCGCTCGCGGCCGTGGGTCGCGTCGAGCGTGAGCTTGAGCTTCTTCACCTCGGCGTAAAAGTGGCTCACGCCGCGATCGAGCGAGTCTGAGATGCGCAGGCTCGTGCGGATGACGGCGGGCGCCATGCGTAGCCGCCGCGCGCAGACGGGGGCGCCCATCTGCGCGAGCACGGCCGCGAGCCCCATCGCGCGCAGCAGCGTGCTCTTGCCCGACATGTTCGAGCCCGTGACGAGCAGCGCGCTCCCGGCCTCCGCCAGCGCGACGTCGTTGGTCACGCGGCCCTTGCGCGACAGCAGCGGATGGCCGAGCGCGTCGGCGACGAAGGGCGGCTCGTCCGCGCCGACCTCGGGAAAGACGAACTCGAACTCGTCGTGCGCAAACCCCGCGAGCGACGAGAGCGCCTCCATTTCGCCCACGACCTGGAACCAGCCTTCGAGGGCGCCGCCCGTCCGTTTGCGCCAATGCTCGAGCGCGATCGTGCAGTGGATGTCCCAGAGCGTGATGAGATTCACGACGGGGTAAACGAGGCCGTTGTAGCGGAGGTCGGCCCAGCCGAGGATGCGCTCGAACGAGGCCATGATCGCGGACGGGCGCTGCCCACTCGTCTGCAGGCGTGCCTTGAGGTCCGTGAGGAGCTCCGCATCGACCGAGAGCTCTTCGATCAGGCGGAGCATCGGGCCGTAGCTCTGAAACGCGCCTTGCGAAGCCGAGCACGCGCCGAACGCGCGCCGGCACCAGGTGCTCGTGCGCGTGAGGAGCGCCGCCTGCAAGAGCGCCCCGACCAGGAACACGTACGGCTTTTGCCCGTAGCCCCAGGCGACGAGGCCCCCGAGCGTGACAATGGGCAAGAGGCGCGCTGCGACGACCGCGAGCTTGTCGTCGAGAAGGCCCGTCGTTTCGCGCGCCCATTCGAAGAGGGCGGCCGGCTCCGGCGGCGGGCGGCGGCGCGTTTCGCCCTTTTGCTCGTCGCGCACGAGCGTGAAGGCGTGTGACTCGAGCTCCTGGCGCACATCGAGCGCGGGAGCAAGCGCACCCACTGCGCTCTGGCGGCGGCGGACTTCGACGGGCGTCGCGGGCACGGTGAGCATGCCGGCAAGCGCGTCCTCGCCGAAGCGCGTGTGCGTGACGCTCAGGCGCTGAAAGAGCGAGCTCGGTCCGAAGAGGTCGAGGTCGTCGGCGTACGGATGGTCGCGGCCGGTGAAGCGGCGTCCGTCTTGCGGCAGGCTCTTCCAGGCTTCGGTGGCGCGAGCGAGCGCGTCGCTGCTCACGGCGGCGCGGCGCGCCGCGGCGCTTTCGCGGTCGAGGACGCGGCCGTGCACGACGACCAGCGCCGCGAACACGAGGATCCCCAGGAAGCCGACCGTCACCGAGACGAGCGGCGAACGCCCGAGCGCAAGGCCGAGCGCGCCGCCCGCCGCGACTGCGAACGCGAGTCCACGAAAATTCGAGACGCGGTGCGACAGCGCCGTCAGGCGTTCGGCTTCGGCGCGCGCACGGGCCAGTCGGGTTTCGTAGAGCGCGGTGAGCTCGGCAAACGTCACCAGGCCATCCTAATCACGGATGGCGGTCACGGACGGCTATCAAGGATGGCTCGTGAATTTGACGACGACCGTCGCTCCGACCAGCGGCTCTTCGGGCACACCCACGTGACGGCGGTCCACCACTTCCGAGACGCAGCGGGCGGCTTCGGCGCTCACGTTGACGCGTTTCTGCACGCTCACGCCCTCGGCGATGCCCTTCGCGCGGACGAGGAAGCGCACGTGGACCTCGCCGCTGTCGCCGTGGAGCCCCCCGTTGTCTTCGAGGCACTTCGAGTAGCGATCCTTCGGCTGGCCGAGTTTGCCGAGGGGCAGCTCCCCGTGGTCGGCCGTCACCGGGCCGATGGTGACTTCGAAGCGACCGGGCTTGACGGCGGGTTCGGGCGCGACGGCCGCGGTCGGCGCGGGAGTTACTGAAGCGCTCGGAGCGGGCGGGGCGAGGCTCGTCGGCGGCGCGACGGCGGTCGGTGCTGCGGGCGCGACCGGCAGTGCGTTCGCGACGGGCGCAAGCTGTGCGGCTTCTTGCTCGCTCAAGCAGCGCACGATGGTGCCCTTCCCATTCGCGAGGCGGCCCCACAGGCACGCGGGATCGTAAGGATAGCGCCGGACCAGATTCTCGACCGACTCGCTGAGCGCGGCCCCGGCGACGAGACCGATCGCGCCGAAAGCGAGCCAAGAGACGGCGAAACGAAAGCTTCTGCGCTGCATGGCGGATTCTTATCCCTGATCGCACGAGAGTGCGAAATTCGCGTCGCTCGCGACGAGTTCGCCTCGCGCCGGCACGCGCGCCCGAGCGCGAAGCGCTTGTCGTTGCGGGAGCGGGGCGCGGATGGTAATTCGCCCAGCATGCGGGCTACTGCTTGGCGCTGGCTTCTCGTCGGAGGTCTGGTCGGTGGGACCGTTGCGGCTGCGGCCGGATGCTCCTCGGGTGATGATGACTCGGGCGGTGCGAGCGGCGCGGGCGCGTCCGGGGGCACGACGGGCGGAACCGGTACCGCGGGCAAAGGCGGCACCGGGGGCACGACGGGCGGCACCGGCGGAACCGGCGGCTCGAGCGCCAGCGGCGGCACCGGGGGCACGACGGGCGGAACCGGCGGAACCGGCGGCTCGAGCGGAGCGACGACGGGTGGCGGCGCAGGCAAGGCGAGCGGCGGCGCGCCGGGCGGCGGCATGGGCGGCGCAGGCGCCGCAGCGGGGACGACTTCTTCCGGCGGTGCCCCTGCGGGTGGCATGGCCGGCAGCTTGGGCAGCGGCGGTGCCGCGGCCGGAAATGGAGGAGGCGGCATGCCAGCAGCGCTGGTGACGCCCATCAAGCGTAGCGATACGAGCTACGTGCTCGAATTCGGCGACACTTACTTCGAAGTCAATCCTTCCAAGGGCGCGCGCGTCGTGAACGTGCACCTCAAAGGCGGCACCAACCTGCTCGGCGCGGGGATGGATGCCGACAACATGGGGTCTACGTTTTGGCCGAGCCCGCAGGCGAACTGGACGTGGCCGCCGACGGCTTCGGCCAGCATCAGCAACATCAACGACCAGCCCTACACGGCGAGCAACGACGACACGTCGATGTCCTTCGTCGGGATGGCGGCGAGCGTCGTCGGCCTCAGCGTCACGAAGAAGTTCGCGGCCGACCTCGCGAACGAGGCCGTCGTCGCGACCTACACGATGATCGGCTCAGCCGCGGGCAAGAGCGCCGCGCCCTGGGAGATCACACGTTTCCCGCAGACGGGCGTCACGTTCTTCAAGAGCGGCGGCACCGTCGCGACCGCGAAGCCGATGGCTCAAGGCATGGATTCGCCGATGACGATGGACGCGGCGGGGTGCACCTGGCTCTCGTCGCCGGGCAAGTTCACGAGCACCACCTCGAAGGATCAGCTCCTCACCGTGAACGGCGCCGGCGGCTGGCTCGCGCACGCCGACAGCGGCTGGGTCGTCGTGAAGAAGTTCACGGCCACGCCCGCCAACATGATCGCGACGGGTGAAGGCGAGATCGACATTTACATGAACAACCCCGGCAACTCCGGCAATCCGCTTCCGTACATGGAGGTGGAGGAGCAGGGGCCGTACGCCGCCGTGGGCCAGAGCATGATGGTGAACTGGAACGTCACCTGGTTCGTGCGCAAGCTCCCGACCGGCGCGATGGCGGCCGTCGGTGATCAGACGCTCGTCGATTTCGTGCAAAGCCTCGTCAAGTGACCGTTGCCGCCGTTCAGGCGAACCCTGCGGACGTCGTTCTCACTTTTCTCGAGAGCGTCGGGCGGCGCGCCGAAGCCGAGCTCTACCTCAAGCTCTTTCGGCAGCTGCCCAAGGAGAGCTTCGCGCTCATCGCGCCCGGCGCGCAGGTGCTCCGTGACGGCGTGGGCGCGCTCGTGGAGCAGATCCGCTTCCTCGCGGATCTCGACTTGTTCGCGCCCATCGTGCTCGGGCTGTTCGATCAGGGCTCGATGGCGGCCGGCTCCGAGCGTGTCGCGCGGCGCGTGACGGCGGCCGGCCTCGTGCCCTACGTGCACACGATGGACGAGCCGGATCTCGCCCAGAAGCTGCGGGAAGAGCTGCGCGCCGAGCGCATTCCGATCGTGCATTTTCCGGTGGTGGAGGGCGATACGCTCGACCGCCGTACGGTCGCGCTCGGCACGCTCGCGCGGGACCTCGATACGCGAAAAATCGTGCTGCTCCGGCGGCGCGGCGGGCTTTCCGCGCGCGGGGATCGTCCGCTCGAGCTCGGCCCGGGTCACCTGATGCCGAGCGCGGGCGGCTGGATTTCGGTGGTGAATCTGCGCGTCGATCGCGCGGCGCTGCTCGCGTCCAAGCGCTTGAGCCGGCGTGACACCGAGCTCCTCGATTGCGCCAATCGCCTGCTCGAGCTGGTCGAGCCGGATCCGCTGCTCGTCAGCATCGCGTCGCCGCTCAATTTGATGAAGGAGCTCTTCACGGTGAAGGGCGCCGGCACGCTCGTGAAGCGCGGCACGCCGATCGTGCGCCACGACTCGTACGCGTCGATCGACGTCCCGCGGCTCCGCGCGCTGATCGAAGCGAGCTTCGGCCGCACGCTCGTGTCCGACTTCTTCGAGCGACCGATGTTGGCCGCGTACCTCGACGAGCAGTATCGCGGCGCCGCGCTGTTTTTCCCGGGTGAGGCGGGCGCGTACCTCAGCAAATTCTCCGTCGAGCCGCAGGCCCAAGGCGAAGGCATGGGCAACGACTTGTGGTCCGCGTTTTGTCGCGATTTCCCGCAGTTTTTCTGGCGCACGCGCCCCACCAACCCCATCGTGCCCTGGTACATGGGCGTCGCGGACGGCATGGCGCGCCGGCCGCTCTGGCACGTCTTCTGGCGCGGCCTTGCTCCCGAGCGTATCCCTGCGGCGATCGCAGAAGCCGAAGCGCACTCGAGCGACTTCGTCCCGTAAAGGCGGCGCGCGCATGTTCTACGTGTTTTTGGTGTTGGTGGGCATCGCGGGCATCGGCGTGTACGTGCTGTTCATCTTCAATCTCGTGCCCGGCGTGCAGGAAGAGCGCCTCGGCGTGCTCGAGCCGTTACCGCCCGACGTGGGCCACTGGAGCGCCGACACCGAATCGACGGAGGGTCGCACCGCCACGCGCGACGGCCTCGTGCGCGAGGTGCGGCACTTCTTCTACGAGAACAACAAGAAGCTCGTGCTCCAGGTTCGCTACAAACGGAAAGACACGGGCGAAATCGTGCGCGTCGACCCGGAACGACCGGTGAAGCGCAAACGAGTACGCGTATGAAGTTGCGGTGGGGTGGGGCGCTCCTGACGGCGCTTTGCGTCGCCGGGTGCGGGGAGAGCACGCGGCATGTGGGTACGGACGCCGGCGCCGTGCCTGACGGTGGTGCAGGCGCCGGCGGCTCCGTTGCCGAGTCTCGCGGGCGCGACGGCGAGCTGCTCGTGCTCGACGAATTCGCGCGGCCCTTCGTGGACGTTCCCGTGCTCGTCGACGGCGCGGTCGTCTACACCGGAGACGACGGCTTCGCGGTGCTCCCGGACGTCGGCGCGAGCTACGACGTGAGCTTCGCCGACCAGCAGCGCGTATGGGTCTTTCGAGGCCTGAGCTCGCGCGCGCCCGTCCTCTCGCTACCGAGCGTCGGAAACAGCGGCGCACTGTTCGAGACGGACGTGGAAGTTCAAAAACCCACGAACCTCGGCGACGACACCGCCGTTCGCTTCATGGCCGGCATCGAAGAGCTGACGGGAACGACTCCATTTCTCAGTTTTTCGAATAACGATAGCGACGTCGACTTTCAAATCACCTGGCCGGACGTCGAGCCGGCGACGCTCTCGGCCGCGGCGTTTCTCGTCCAGATCGACCCGCTCACCGGGGAGACGCTCGCGTATCTGGGCTCCGCGACCGCGGAGTGGCCCGAGGTGCCCGCGAAATTGCTGTGGTCGCCCGCGTTCGACTCCCCGCTCGAAGGAGCAAGCGTGCACGTCGATTTGACGGTGCCTCCCGGTAGCAGCCCCGGCGTCTACGAGGTGTGGGCGACTGACGCGGCCGGACGGAACGGATCCATTAGCTTCGCGCTCGATAACCCGGCGACGGACGGTCCGGGTAGTGGGAGCGGAGACGTCCTCGTGCCGAACCTCCCCGATCTGACGTTTTCGGCAACGGCCCAGACGCTCGCGAGCAACGGCCGCTTCATCGCCTCCAGTCCGAGCGGCTTGCACGCGGGCGACACGGTGCGACTCGTTGCACAGCCGCCCCCCGTCCTCGTCACGCCCGAGGACGGCGCGAGCGTCGATGCCGGGACCGACTTCAGCTGGACGCCGGGCGGTGGCAACGTCCACTATTTTTCTGCCGCAACCGTGGATGACGGTGCCGAGTTGGACTTCACGATCGCGAGCACGGAGCCGAGCGCGCGCCTCCCCGATTTGAGCGCGCTCGGGATCCCGTTTCCGTGGGGTCGCGGCCTCGATTGGCTGGCAGGCGATGTCGTCGGCGCCGATTCAATCGATGCGTATGCTGCGGGCGCGCCATACTTCGGTCTCGGGTTCTCGTTCACTCGCAACGTGACCGTCGGGGCCGCACCTTGACGCCCGGCCGCGCCGTTACGGCCACGGCGCGCCGTCGCTGATCCACTGCGAGAGGGCGGCGACGTATTCCGGGGGCACGCACCCGGCGTCACCGTCGACGCAGCCAGGCGGCATGCGCGGGGTCTTCATGCTGCAGTCGCCCTGGATGATCTCGAGCAGCGAGCTCTTCGACGGATCGCCCGGCGTGATGATGGGGTTGTTCCCGCAATCCTTCACGACCGTGGTGGTCAGGTTCTTGAAGAGTTGGCTGTCGTTGGTGAGCGTGATGCGAAAGCCGCCGTCGCCCATGCCGTGGCAGCCGCTGCAAGGCGGCCGCGTCCCCGACAACACGAGCTTCACCGTATCCCAAGTCGCCGGGATGGGCGGGCTGGTCGAACCGCTGCCGGAGTCACCGCTCGTCCCCGCGGCGCTTCCGCCGCCCGCGGTGTTCGCTCCGGCTCCGCCGTTGCTCGGTGCGCCCGCGTGCGACGCGCCGGCGCTTGCGCTCGCGCCACGGCCGCTCGATGCAACACCGCTCGTGCCGCCACCGCCCGAGCCGCCACCGCCCGAGCCACCACGACCGCCCGCGCCCGCGTTCTGACTCACGACGCCGCCCGTGCCGTCGCCCGTTCGAGCACCATCGCCTCCAGCGCTGCTGCCGCCCGAGCTCTGACCCGCCGTGGACGGGCCGACGAATTCGTTGCCGCCGTCGACCGTCCGCCCGCCGCACGCGCCACCGAGCGCGAGCACGACGGCGATCGCGCTGAAGCTCGAGAGGCGAACGGTCACGATCACGATACCCAGGAGTGAGCGCCGAACATAGCCGCCGCTCCCCAGCCGTCAACGCGAGCGTTTCGGCAATTTCTTATCGGAGCCGTAGCAATTCGAGGCGCGGCACACGCTCGCGCTGAACTATTTGCGCCCGAGCACCCAGAGCGTCGTCGACTCCGGAGCTTCACGCGGCGGCGTCTCCGTTCCGGCCCGTTCGAGCGCTGCCGGATGATGCGAGCCGCGATCGAGCTCGACCACGCGCCGGCACCCCGCGGCTCTGAGCGCGACGGCGAGCGGATCGCTGCTGTCGTGCCGCAACGTCGCGATCACGAGACGTCCGTCGTCGGTGACGCCGAGCGCGGCGCGTAGGCGTTGATCTCCGCGTTCACGCGCGCGCTCGGTCACCTCCGAGTCACCCGCGAGGAGTGGGAGCTGCACGGCATGCTCACCTGCTGCGAGCGTCACGGCTTCGCCCGGGACGAGGACGCGTGCCGTTCCGGCGCCCACGACGAGCGTCGCGCTCGCCGGCCGGAGCGGCAACGGAATCAGTGTTCCGAGCGCGAGCCCGAGTCGTGTCGCTCCTGTCGCGTGTCCGAGCTCGAGCTCTGCGAGCGCGCGTGCTCGATCCTCTTCGGTGAGCGCGCCCGACCACGCTTGTCCCTTCGCGCCCGGCTCGAGCGGTCCGGGTCGCACCTTGAAGTCGAAGCGCCCGCCCGCAAAGCTCACGAGCTTCACAGTCACCCCGCCGAGCGTGAGCTCCCCGTGCAGGATGCCGGGGAGGCGCGTCGGGGTTGGCTGCGTGCCGCCGTCGGGCGTCCACGCGACGCCGGGCGGCAGCTTCGGCAGCATGTCGCGCACGAGGACGTAGAAGAAGTCGCGCGTCGTGCCCGCGAGCGTCGCGTGCGCATCGAAATCCATGCCGGGGAGCACCAGCTCGAAGCGCCCGTCGCTCGGGCTCCGGACGTCCGCGAGCGCGAAGCCGAGCGCTTCCGGGCTCGTCGCGAGCGGCAGCGCGTACTCGCAGCCGGCGCGCGCGAGCGCTCGAGCCAGCGCGTTCGCGTCGCTGGCTTCGGTGTACGCGTAGACGAGCCGCGCGTCGCCCGTCGTGCAGAGCGCCGTCCGCCGCCGCACCGACGCGTCCTCGCTCGGCACGGGGACGCCCGCGCTCACGAGCGCGGTGCGTCGTTGGGTGAAGCTACTTACGTCCGCGGGGACTTCGTCCCCGTACGGCCACGCTCCGAGCCGCACTTCTTGCGCGCGCGTGACGACGACGCTCGCGTGGCGTGCTTCTGGCGGCGCGAGGAGTCGTCCGTCCGTCATCGCGCCGTAGCGTGTGTACGCGGCTTCCGGCCCCGCGTTGAACACGGCCACGACGCGGCGATAGCGGGCCGGATCGCTCGGCAGCTTGCCGTCGCCCGCGACGCCGAATGCCGGCGTCGGCCACGCGCTGCCCGCGCCTACGCCGAGCTCGAGTTGGCGCACATCGAGCGCGACGAGCTCAACCGGCGACGGCGTACTGGTCGCGTTCGCGTCGAGCGTCGCGCGGAAGAGATACGGCTCGGCTTCGCCCGACGCAGCGTCCGTCCCGAGCGGCGGCTTCAGGAACGGATGACCGAGCGGGCGCACGCTCAGCGGCGACACCGTCACACGGGTCTGACTCGCCGCGCGGGGCAGCTCGGCTGCGGCGGGCGCTCCGTGGACGAGCCGAAACCAAGCGCGCCCGGCGAGCGCGCTGAGCTCCAGTCCAAAGAAAGCGCGAGAAAGCGCCAAGAGCTCGAGTCGCGGCGTTCCTTCGCAAGTCGGGCGCTCGAGCGCGTGCGCGAGCCCGGCCACATCGCCCGTGAACGCGTGTCGTTCGAGATCGTACGTGGCTTTGCGCTCCGCGTCGCCGAGGTCGATGCGGACGACCGCGCCCTCGAGCGTCACCGCGACCGCGCTCGCGTTCGCGTCGAGCACGAGGTCCGTGCGCGCGAATGCGTCGAGGTCGCCGGTGCGTTCGCGCGCGACGAGGCGCGACAAGACGCGCGGCCCGCCGCCACGAGCCGGTTCGAGCACGCTCACCGCTCGCACGCGCCCGCGAGCGACTACGCCGAACGCGAGCCGCCCGTCGTTCAGGACGAGGCCGCTCTCGTCCGCTTCCGGTGTGTCCGTCACCCGTACCACGCGGCGTACCGAGAGCGGCTGTCCGTCCGGCGCCAGTCGCACCCACGCGCGGTAAAGATCGCGCGGCGCGCCCGGCTGCGGCGCGGCGAGTAGCCAGACCGCGCGGCCGAATACGAGCTCCTCGAGCGTCCCTGCGCGCGGCTCCCAGCGCAAATCGCCCACGCTCACGCCGTGCTCGATGCGTTGGCCGAGCCAGGTCCGGAGCTCCTCGAGCTTCGGCTCCGGCGGGCGCGGCAGGCAACCGTGCGCGGCAAGCCCGAGCGCGGCGCACGCGCCGAGCACGCGCGAGCGCCGGCGAAAATAGTGCGCGAGCGCCGCGCCGCGGCCGAAATGGCGCGCTGATCCTGCGCTCGGGCTCGGCATGGACGGACCCGTTAGCATGGTAATGTCCGGGCCCCCATCGTGGCGAAGAGTAACCTCGCGGTTCGCCTCATCACGGCAGGCATTGCCGCGCCGTTACTGCTGCTCATCATGTTCCGGGCGCCGCCGTTCGCGTTCGCCTTCGTGGTCATCGCAGCCTCCTTGCTCGGCTCCCGCGAGGTGCTGCGCATGACGCACCCGGACGACGCAGTCGCCCAATGGATCGGCGTCGTGCAAGCGGTCGCGGTCACTGCCGTCATTGCGCTCGCGGGTGACGATCTCAGGCTCGTGGTCGCCATGCTCGTCGGTGTGCCGCTCTTCGGGATGCTCATGCCGCTCGTCCGCCTCGGCGACATCGGCACGGCTGGGCTGCGCATCATGGCGGGCGGCGCCGTTCCCATTTACATCGGCGGGTCGCTCGGGCTGCTCGGTCGCCTGCGCGCCGCGAGCCCGGACGGTGCCGGCTGGGTGTTGCTCGTCCTCATGCTCGGCTGGTTCGGCGATACCGGCGGCTATTTTTTCGGACGTTTCCTCGGCAAGACCAAGCTTTACGAGGCGGTGAGCCCCAAGAAGACCCGCGCAGGTCTGGTCGGGGCCGTCGTCGGGGCCCTTGCAGGGGCCGTGCTCGCGTCGCTCTGGTACCTGCCGCGTCTCGCGCTGCCGCACGCCGTCGTGCTCGGTCTCGTTTCCGGACTTCTCGGCCAGGCGGGCGACCTGACTGAATCCCTTTTGAAGCGCTCCACGGGCGTCAAGGACTCCGGGTCCCTCTTGCCCGGCCACGGCGGCATCCTCGACCGCATCGACGCGGTGCTGGTGCTCGGCCCCATGGTCTACCTCTATACTCTGTTCGAATTCAGCCGTTGATCGAAGAGAGGTTCAAACCATGAGTGCCCCGCCTTCCCAACGCGCGCCGCTGTCGCAGCCGGTTCCTTCGACCCGCGCCGTCACGACCGAGCGCTACGAGTTTTTTCGCGTCATTCAGGCGTACCTCGATGAAGCCGCTCGCCACGTGAACGTCCCCGAGCACGTGCGTACCATCCTGCGCGAGCCGAAGAACGAGCTCATCGTGCACTTCCCCGTGCGCATGGATAACGGCGAGTACCGTCTGTTCAAGGGCTACCGCATCCAGCACTCGAACATCCTGGGCCCGTACAAGGGCGGCATGCGCTACCACGAGCACGCGTCGCTCGACGACTTCAAGGCGCTCGCCGCGATGATGACGTGGAAGTGCGCGCTCATGAACGTGCCGTTCGGCGGCGGCAAGGGCGGCATCAAGTTCGATCCGCGCAGCGTCACGCGTGACGAGCTCGGCCGCATCACGCGCCGCTTCTTCCACGCGCTCGGCTCGAACATCGGCCCGGATTACGACGTGCCCGCGCCCGACGTCGGCACGAACGCGCAGACGATGGCGTGGGCGCTCGACACCTACCTGAACACCGTCGGCATGGTGCACAAGACGGCGGCGAGCGGCGTCGTCACCGGCAAACCCGTCGCGAGCGGCGGCACGCTCGGCCGTGAAACAGCCACCGGTCAGGGCGTCGTCCACTGCATCAGCGAGTGGGCGCGCCGCGCGCGCTTCAAGCTCGAGGGCAAGAAGCTCATGGTCCAGGGCTTCGGCAACGTCGGCTCGAACACCGCCGTAATCCTGGCGGCGCTCGGCGTCTCGCTCGTCGCGGTCGGCGACCACACCGGCTACCTCTACAACCCCGAAGGCTTCAACGTTCACCGGCTGAAGCAATACGTCGCGCAGAACGGCTCGATCGCCGGCTACGCCAACGGCCAAAAAATCACGCGCGAAGAGTTCTTCGCCGTGCAAGCCGACATCTTCGTGCCGGCCGCGCTCGAAAACCAAGTCGGCGCTACCGAAGCCGAAGCGCTGCAGGTCTCGCTCGTCGCCGAAGGCGCGAACGGACCCTGCTCGCCCGAGGGCGAAGCCGTCCTCGCGCGTCGCGGCATCGAAGTGCTCCCCGACGTGCTCGCCAACGCAGGCGGCGTCACCGTCAGCTACTACGAGTGGGTCCAGAACAAGCGCAGCGAAACCTGGGCGCTCGAAGAGGTCGAGGAGCGGCTCGAAAAAGCCATGCTCGACGCCTACGACCGCATGAGCCAATTCGCCAAGACCCACAACTGTGGCAACCGCATCGCCTGCTACGGCGTCGCCCTCCAGCGCCTCGTTCAAGTCTACGTCGAACGCGAGATCTTCCCGTAGTCCGCAGCACGGGCCGCGTCCGACCGTGCCGCCCTCCCGCACTCAGCGCGCGAGGCGGTGGAGGATCGTCGTGCGATCCAAGCCGTTCTCTTCGTTCGCGTCGACCGTGAAGTAGACGTAGTCCGGGTAGGCGGCGATGAGGTTCACTCTGCTGGTCACTGGGTCGAAGCTGGCGTCGCGCACGACGTCACCGCTGCCTTGGACGTGTACCAGGCAGCCGTAGGTGTCGCTCCCGTCCGAGAAGAACGCCGTGCCCGCGCCGTCGCCGCTGAGCTCGCTCACGCCATGGCCGATGAAGGTGGGCGCGTCGTCGTCGGGGCGACCACGCGCGAAGTCGGCGAGGGTCTGGCCCACGACGTAGCCGTCCGTCCATTCGAGCGACGCCCACGTCGAGACGGTGAGCGGCAGGGTCTCGCGCGAGCCTCCACCCGCTTTCGGAGCGCGATAGAGCGCGATTTTCGTCAGGCTGGGGTCGATGTCGCCGTAGTGGTCGCCCTGGAGCCAATAGACGTAGTCCCCGCCTACGGCGACGTCCTGGATGCAGTGCGCCTGCGCGTCGATGCTCGTGATCGTGCCGTCCGCGTCCACGCGATTCAACCCGAACTTCACCGAGTCTGCGCAAATGCTGTCGTCGAACCACGCGTAGACGGCTTCGCCGTCGCTGCGCGAGTGGTCGCCCGCCGCGCTTCGATCGCCGATGAGCGAGCCGTCGAGGGAGAATTGGTAGATGCCCTCCAAGCCCGTGTCGCCGAAGAAGCTGTCCTTCAGCATCGACAGGTTGCTGATCTGATAGTCGTCGTAGGCGACGACTTCCTGAAACGTGCCGCCGCCCGCCGCCGGCGCGCGAAAGACACCGCCCGTCCCCGGGCCACCCATGAAGGAGGGGATGCTCACGTAGTAGAGCTGATCCCCCGCGCGATCGATGTCGGCGATGTCGCCCGGGATCTCGTACAACACCTCGCCGCTCGGCAGCGCCTTGCCGTCAGCGCCCGGGCAACCGACGCCCGTCGAGCCGCTCGACCCGCTCGACCCGCCCGTCGACGTGGAGCCGCCCGATCCGCTCGAGCCGCCCGTTGACGGCGAGCCCGCGCACGAAGCGCCGGAGCAATTCGTGTCGTCGCCCGATTTTCCCCCCGAATCGCTGGAGCAGCCGAGCGTCCAGATCAAGCCCGCAAGTGCGGCAGTTGCATAGGGGGCGCTGCCGAGCGCCCATTTTGATTCGCTGTACATGGTGTCCTCCCGTCGTTCGGATGCGCTTGTAGTACGATGTGCGCTCCGGCGAACTTCCCGGTCATGTCACGAAAGCCCAAGTCGCCTCGCGTTCCGGTGGGAGGCGTCATCGGGGTCCTCACGACCCTCTGCATGACGGCGCTGCTCGTGCTCGGCGAGAGAGCGATGGCGCTCGGCGTGCCGCCCTTGGCATGCGTGGGGTATCTGCTCTGGCGCAGGCTCGAGTCAGGACGTGAACCCCAGCGGCCGCTCACGGCCGACCTCGAGGGCCGCTCAGCCAAGCAAGAGTGGTCCGATCGCAGCGCCCGCAGGATCCGCATCCACAACGGTTCGCCGGCGCGCACGCTCCGCTCCGTTCGGGTCGAGCTCGTGGAATTCACGCCGCGAGGAGCCGATTTTCTGCCGGCCGAACTGCAGCGAATGGACGGGGGCGAGCAGCCCTTCGACCTGAACCCCGGAACGGACGCGTACGTCGAGCTCGTCGCGCTGGCTGCCGGCTCGGATGAACTCGTGCTCGGCTTCGACATGGCGCGCGTCGAACCGGGTGCGAAGAACCTGGTCCCCGCGCCGTGCCTCGCTCTCGTCGTGCGCGTGAGCGCGGACGGCGTGCCGGCGGAGCAGTACCTATTTTCTGCGTCCGTGGACCGACAACGCCGGCTTCAGCTCGTGGACACCACCGCTCCAGCGCCACTCTTGTCACGGGTTCCACAGCAGGCGGGTGTTGCTTCGCCGCGCGAGAAAGCGCCGGCCGTCTCCGCGATCCTTTGGGTCGCAAACAGGTCCGCGTGGGGCCGCTGGCAAAAGGCCGCGCATCGAACGGCGAACCAGCGAGCGCGCGACCCCGAGGGGTTCACGGCGGAGAACCTCATGCACCTCGCGACGAGTGTCCTCAGCGAGGCGGCGCGGTCCGGGAAAGTGGGACTCTGGGGTGTCCCCGCCGGCAAGGCGGCGCTCGAACGCATCGACACCGCCGTGCTCCAGACGCGCGCCAGGCTCCGGCTCGCGCGAGACGAGCTCCAAACGTGGACGGTGACGCTCGCTGCCCACGACTCCCTGGCCGTCGACATGGACGAGGTCGAACGACTCTGGCCCGAATACGACGTTTTGACGGACGACCGCACACGCGGCCTCAATCGAGAATGGAAGAAGCGCTCGAGCTACCGCGTTCGTGGCACTTGAGGGCGGCGAACGGGCACGGGAATGGGGCGGAGCGTGGGCTCGGGCGGGAGCGCGCGATCGATGAAGTCGCGTAGCGTCTCAAGGGCGCGGTCGATGACTTGCCGGAGCTCTTCGATCATCGCAACTCTAGGGTGACAGAATGGGGATAAGGAAGCGACCTGTAAAGGTGGGTGCTCGAAGAAAGAGTCGGACAAGGGACTACAAGACGAAACGGAGCGGCCGGAGCCGCGCAAAAAGAAACGGGGACGGTCTTGGCCGTCCCCGTGGGAGAGGAGAGGGGGCGGTCTGAGGATGGACCCGCCCCCCGGAGATTGTCGGGCCGGAAACTCAGATGTTCTGCTCGGCCACCGCGGTGCGCAGGCGCTGCATCGCGCGCGAGTGGAGCTGCGAGATGCGCGGCTCGCTCACGCCGAGGCGCTCGCCCAGGCTCTTGAACTTCACGTGGTTGAAGTAATGCTCGGAAACGATGAGGCGCTCGCGCTCCGGGAGGGTCTCGACCGCCTTCGCCAGTTGGTCGCGCACGAGCTGCTCGTTGTACTCGGACTCGGCCTCGGGAGAGGTCGCGAGGCAGCGGTTCTGCTCCCACTCACCCACATCGTCGAGACGCACGACGCGCGGGGGCATGCTGTCGCCCGTCGCGGCGGCCGCGCGGCGTGCGCGACGCGAGAGCCAATCCTGGGCGCGCAGCTCGTCGAGGATCGCGCCGCGGACGCGGACGCGGACGTACCACTCGAAGCCTTCGTCGTGCTTCTCGCCGTGACGGCGAATCGCATCCCAGAGGCCCGCCATGCCGGCAGCGATGAGGTCCTCGCGCAGCACGTTGCGCGGCAGGCGGCGCTGGAAGCCGCCGACGATCTTGTGAACGAGGGGCGTGTACTCGGCGATGAGGCGCGCAACCGCCGGATCCGTGCGCTCCTTCTTCGAGGGCGCGCTGACCGGACGCTTCACCGGCGTCGCCGGCTGCGACACGTGCGGGCGGCGAGCGCCACGCACCACGGGAGCGATCGAACGACGACGGCCCTCCGGCGGGACGCTGGTGCGCCAGGTCTGGCCGCTCAATGAAGAGTGCCAAGAGTTCGTCTGCGCCTCAGGTGCCCAACCCGCTTCGATGTTCCCGTCAGTCATCGCTGTTCTCCTCGAGCAGGGTGGATTGCAGCAACCGTTCCATGATCCTTAATTGAACGATTTCAATACTTTGTAGATTTGGAACTTTCGGGCTGAGGTCGCGCGTGACCCGGGCCTAAACTCGATTTCTCAAAGCGCCCCAGCGAAAGAGAACCTAGAACCCGCGGGAAAAGCGCCGATCTGAGACGATCGAGAGTTAAGAGGGTCAGCGTTGACCCCCTAGGTCGAGTCAGACCCGTGACACTGTCGGGCTGGGTGAGACAGGTGCCGCGCGTTTCTTGGCTCTAGAGCTGGGGGGATGCCAGAGTTTGTAACGCGCGGTTTTTCCGCGAAATCTCACCGGTAGCGGAGCATGGGCGAAGGAAGGAACCTGGTTGGCGTCGATATCGGCGCGTCCGGGGTCAAGGTCTGCCAGGTCAAAGAGTCCCGAAAGGGGCTCGGGCTGCTCCGTCTCGGCTTCGTGCCGCTCGGGGCTCAAGCCATCGTGGACGGCCAGGTGATGGACCAGGCGGCCGTCATCGACGCGCTGCAACGGGCCTTCTCCGAGGCGAAGATCCGCCAGAAGGAGTGCGCGGTCAGCGTCTCCGGCCAGAGCGTCATCATTCGGAAAATCACGATTCCGATGATGTCGGACGCTCAGCTCGAGGAGCAGATCCAGTGGGAGGCCGAGCAGCACATCCCCTTCGACATCAAGGACGTGCAGGTAGACTACCAGGTTTTGCGCAAGCGTCCGGAGACGAGCCAGATGGACCTCTTGCTCGTGGCCGCGAAGCGCGACCAGATCGAGGACTACGCGCAGCTCGCCCGCAGCGCGAAGCTCAAGCCGGTGGTGTGCGACATCGACGCCTTCACGGTGCAGAACCTGTTCGAGTATTCGCGCGGGCTGCCCGCCGATCAGACGATCGCGCTCATCAACGTCGGCGCGAGCCTGTCGTCCCTCAACATCATCTCGAACGGCGTGAGCGCCTTCACGCGCGAGATTGCCAACGGCGGAAACGTCATCACCGAGGAAATCCAGCGCCAGCTGAGCGTTCCGTTCGATCAGGCGGAAGCGTACAAGTGCGGCGGCACGGCGGACCCGGACGATCCGAACCGCGCGGGCATGGTGCCGCAGCAGGTGATTCAGATCGTCGAAGCCGTTTCCGACTCGATCGCGGCCGAAATCCAGCGGAGCCTCGACTTTTACGTGGCGACGAGCGGTGAAGCGGAGATCTCGCGCATCTACGTGACGGGCGGGACCGCGAACCTAGCGGCGCTCGGCACGGCGATTCAGCGCCGCTCGCGCGTGCCGGTGGAGGCGTGGGCTCCCACCGAAAAGGTCGTGATCGAGGCGCGCGAGGTGAACCCGTCGGTGCTCCAGACGCGCGCGGCGCAGCTCGCCGTCGCGCTCGGGCTGGCGCTCCGTAAGGAGAAGGAGACGCGCTCGTGATTCGCGTCAACTTACTCCCGCAAAAGCGCCGCACCGAGGCGCGCGCCGAGGGCAACCAGCTCTGGCTCGTCGCGGTCATGATCGCCTTCTTGGCGGAGATCGCCGGGCTCTTCGTGTTTCACAGCGTGAAGAACGAGGAGCTCGCCGAGCAGCAACGTAAAAATAGCGGCCTCGAGAAACAGATCACCCAGGCGAAGCAGGCGGTCGCGAACCACGCCGAGGTCAAGCAGAAGCTCGAGCAGCTGCGCGCGCGCGAAGCCGCCATCACGAAGCTCCAGACCGCGCGCACGGGGCCGACCGCCGTGCTGCTCGAGCTCAGCCACATCCTCACGCCCGGGCGCGGACCGAGCGTCGCGCCCGACAAGCTCGGGCAGATCCGGCGCGACAACCCGCTCGCGGCGTTCAACGGCAACTGGGACCCGCGGCGACTCAACGTGACCGCGTTCAACGAGCAGGCGCGGAAGGTGAAGCTCGAGGGCGTCGCGCTCGACGGCGAGGACGTGAGCGAGCTCGCTCGGCGCATGAACCTTTCCGACTACTTCGCGAACGTCGTGCTCTTGCCCGGCAAGCAGGAGAAGGACCAGAAGACGGGCCTCGAAGTGGTGCGCTTTTCGCTGGAAGCGCAGGTGAAGTACTGATGGCTCTCACCGATCAGCTAGCCAAACTTCCGGTCGTCGCGCGCGTCGGCGTCGGCATCGCCGTGGTCGCGCTCACCGGCGTCGCCTACTACGTGGTGTTCTACGGTGATCTTGCGAGCGCGATCGAGGCCGCGCAGAGCCGCGAGCATCAGCTCACGAGCGACCTCGCCGAGGCGCGCAAGGCCGAGTTCGCGTACCAGAAGGACCTCGCCGAGCTCAACGACCGCCAGCAGCGGCAGCGCGAGCTAAACAAGGTGCTCCCGGTGTCGAGCGAGTACCCGGCGTTCTTGAGCGCGATCCAGAACGTCGCGAACGTGGCGGGCGTCGACCTCGTCGGTTGGACGCCGAGCCCCGAGGCGCCCGAGCAGTTTTACGTGCGCGTGCCGATGAGGCTCGAGCTCAGCGGGCGGTACCACCAGGTCGCCAAGTTTTTCTACGGCGTGAGCCAGCTCGACCGCATCATCAACCTCGAGAACGTGAGCGTCGGTCGGCCCGAAGTCCGCGGCGAGGACGTGATCGTCCACGTCGAAGTGCTCGCGACGGCCTTCCGCGCGGCCGAAGACGCAAAAGACGTCGGAGCCGACAAGCGCGGCGGCGCGATGAAAGGGCAACCGTGATGCGCCGCGCTTACGTTGCCGGCGCGCTGTGCGCGGCCGCGCTCCTCTGCAGCTGCGGCGAAGACAAACCGATCCAGGAACACCTGGCACCGAAAGCCAGCGGGGCACCGCCGGCTGCGGCCGCGCCGGCCGGCGGCGGCGCGCCGGCGCCGGACGCGTCGGCGGGCCATCATGAATTCCCGGAGGCCGAGTTCACGGAGACGGAGCGCAGCCGCGACCCGTTCCGCGCCTACACGAACACCTTCGTGCAAGAGAACAAGGCGCAAGTGCGCTCACAGCGCGAAGTGATCCTTTCCGACTACGCGGTCGACGACTTGAAGCTCGTCGGCATCGTGACGCGCATCGACCCGGCCCGCGCCATGCTCGTCGACCCGACCGGCAAGGGCCATGTCGTGCACCGCGGGGACTTCGTCGGCCGGGCCGACGTGGTTCAGCTCGGTGGCCAAACGGGCGCGACGTATCAGCTGAACTGGCGCCTCGACCGCATCCGCGACGGTGACGTCGTGCTCGTGCGCGAAGACCCGAATAACCCTGACGTCCCGGCCGCAACGAAGGTGATCACGTTGCGGCCCGAGGCCCAGGATCAAAAGGGCGGCGGTTAGCGCTCGCCGGCCCGCGCGCGGCCGGCTCCGTTCGAACCTCGAGTACGGGTTTCTCCGTGCGCGGGTGACGTACGCTTGCGCGCTCGAGCCAATGCGACCCACGCGGCCCGCGTGTTCAGCGCGTAATTTGTTCACCTTACCGTCGACTTAGTACGCTCCGAACGGCTCGCCCCCGCCGCGCTCGGCGGCTGCCCGGGGTGAGCGCTTTCGGAGCGAATTATGCGGCTTTCTCACCGCCCAACTCTGCTAGGTCCCGCCCTGTTGGCGGCGCCTTTCGCCTTGCTTCTGGGGCTCAGCCTCGCGCCGGCCGCTCACGCGGCGACGCCGGAAAGCAAGGCGACCCATATGGCCATCGCGAAGGCGGGCGCCGCCGAGACCCGCATCGAGGTGACCTTCAGCGCCCCGCCGACGTTCAGCGCGCGGCTCGAGCGCCAAAAGAACCGGCTCATCGTCGATGTGCCGCAGGCGGAGCTCGCAGGGGTTCCGGGCGCGCTCACCGACCGCGTCGGCGTGGTCGGCGGCGTGATGGCGCAGTCGTTCGCGGTCCCCGGCGGGCACACCACGCGTCTGCTCGTGACCCTGCTCGAGGAGGCCGCCTATGCCGTCGCGGTCGAGGGCAATGCGCTCGTGATCCGCCTGGCGCCCAAGAAAAGCGGCCTTGCCGCGAGCGCACCGGTCGCGCCCGCAACGCCGGCGCGCCCGCGCGTCGACGGCCCGGCCGAAGTGCGGGACGTGCGCTTCGAGCACGCGAGCGACGAGGACCGCGTCGTGATCGAGCTCGGCGACGACGTCCGATTCCGCGAACCGAAGCTCGCCCACGGACACGCGCGGCTCGTGCTCGAGGCGGCGCGGTTGCCCGAAGCGCTCGTGCGCGAGCTCGACGTTTCGGCGTTCGGCGGCGGCGTGAGCAGCGTGTCGAGCTTCGTGAACCCCGGTGAGCCGAACACGGTCGTGCTCGAAGCCGACGTAGCGACGGGCGTCTCGAGCCGCGTGCAGCGGCGAGGCAGCTCGCTCGTTTGGAGCTTCTTCGATCCGGCGAAGCAAGCGCCGTCTCAGAGCGGGATCGCGCGCGACGGCGGCATCGCGCGCAGGACGCGCACCGTGACGGTCGAAGAAGCCGTGCACGGCGTGCCCGAGGTGTACGACGGGTACCCGGCCGGTCAGGAGCTGACCGAAAAGACCGCAGCGCCCGCCGAAGCCGCGGGATTTGCGCCGACTCCGCTCGCCCAGCAGCGGAACTTCAACGGGCGGCGCATCGATCTCGATCTGAAGGACGCCGACATTCACAACGTGCTCCGGCTCCTGGCCGACGTGGGGCAGGTGAACGTCGTCACGGCGGACAACGTGCAGGGCAGCGTCACGATTCGCATGCGCAACGTGCCGTGGGATCAAGCGCTCGACGTCGTCTTGCAGAGCAAAGGCCTCGGCATGGTGCGGGCCGGCAACATGATCCGCGTCGCGCCGCTCTCCGATCTCGAAAAAGAGCGCGACATGCAGCTTGCGCGCCGCGCCCAGGAAGTGAAGCTCGCTCCGCTCGAGACGCGCCTCATCCCCGTGAGCTACGCGTCGGCGAAAGAGATCCAGGAACGCGCGCGGCCGCTGCTCAGCGAACGCGGCACGATCGCCGTGGACGACCGCACGAACGTGCTGATCGCGCGCGACATCGCCGGCAACCTGAATCAGATCGAAGAGCTGATTCGCTCGCTCGACACGCAGACGCCGCAAGTGCTCGTCGAAGCGCGCATCGTGGAAGCGACGAGCCGCTACCTGCGCGACGTGGGCATCCAGTGGGGCGGCGACAGCACCTTTTCGGCCGCTACCGGCAACCCGACGGGCCTCGCGTTCCCGAACTCGGTCGGCGTCGTGGGCGGTGCGAGCGACGCGAACACGCCGACGGCCGGCTTGAGCCCGTTCTCGAACACGGTCGCGAGCCCGAACTTCGCCGTCAATCTGCCGGCCGCGGTCGGTACCGGATCCGGCGGCGCCATCGGGCTCTCGCTCGGCTCGGTCGACAACAACATCAACCTCGCCGTGCGCTTGTCGGCGGCCGAGGCGAGCGGCTTGCTACGCATCTTGTCGAGCCCGCGTATCCTCACGCTCGACAATCACGAGGCGCGTATCGCTCAAGGGACGTTGATTCCGTTCTCGCAGGTGAGCGCGCAGGGCGTGCAGACGACCTTTCAGGAAGCCAAGCTCCAGCTCCTCGTGAAGCCGCACGTGACGGCCGACGGCAGCGTGAGCATGCACGTGAAGATCAACCGCGACGAGCCGGACTTCAACCAGACTTCCGCGCGTGGCGACCCCACCATCTTGAAGCGTGAAGCGGAGACCGAGCTGCTCGTGATGGACGGCCACACGGCCGTGATCGGCGGCATTTACACGCGCAACACCGGTCGCAACCTCGATCAGGTGCCGTTCTTCGGCGATATCCCGCTGCTCGGCTTGCTCTTCCAGCGCCGCCGCGCGAGCGATCAGCGCAGCGAGCTCGTGATTTTCCTCACGCCGCGGATCGTGAACCGCGCCGAAGCGCTCGGGCGGTAACGGGCCGGAGCAAACGCCGCCAAGGCGCTGAGGGCGTCAATCGACCACGCAGCCCTTGATGACGCAGGTTCGCGCGCCGTGGGGCATCCCCACCGAACAGACGGGGTGCTCGGGGTCGCAGTCGCCGTCACCGCCGCAGGTGTCGGACGGCGACTGGCACGTGAAGGCCATTTCACGGCAGCCGGGTGTCTGGTCGGACTCGGTGCAGAGGAAGCCCGGGGTGCAGTCGGCGTCGGTCACGCAGTCCGCCTGCGTGCAGGTGCCGATGAAATCGCCGCAGAGGCACACGCCGCTCGTGCCGCAATCTGAGTCCACGACGCAGCCGTATTGACACGCGAATTGGCGCTTTCCCGTGGTCAGGTAGCTCCCGCAGTAGCCGTTGGGGAACGCCGTGCAGTCGGTGTCGTGGGTGCAGGCCGCGTCGGGCGCGTCGGTGACCGCGTCGGGGCGCGGCAAGAGTGAGCTGCAAGCGTCGGCGGCTTTGCGGTGCACTATGTCACCGGCACACTGCTCGATGTTGCCGTAGTCGGTGGGATCGACGCACGGAAAGGGATTTTGCGCGGCTCCCCCGCTTGCGCCACCGCTCGAATTCGAGCCGCCCGTGCCGCCACTCGAAGTCGAGCCGCCCGCAGTGGTTCCGTCTCCGCCGGTCGAGGGTCCGTCTCCGCCAGTGCTCTCGTGAACGCGCGACGTTCCGCCGCAGCCCGCGAGCCCGAGCGCCGTGAGCAGTGCGACGCGGAGCGCCGCCGTGTTCGTCCGCATGCAAAGCGGCGACTGCAAGTGCCATTCCAGCCTAGTTCAGCGCGATTCAGGCGCGGCCGGCTTCGTCACCGCGACGCGCCGTGCGTCGTGTTGGCACAGGTTGGCGCGTGCCGCTCAGCTTCGGCGCTTGAACAGCCGGCTCCAGGTCGAGCTCGGCGGTGATTCCGACTCGGGGGCGAGCGTCGGGCGATCCTTGGGGCTGTTCTTGAGGCGCTGCTCGTAGAGCCGCACCTCGCGCGCCGCGTCGATGTGGCGCGGATCCTTCTCGACGATGAACCGAAACTCCTGGAGCGCGGACGCATGCCTGCCCACACGCTTCAGGAACAGCCCGCGGTACCAGTGGACCTTGACGTTCTGCTCGGCGCCGCGGATGGCCCGCGTGAGGTCGGCGGCGATCCGGCGCTGGTCCGCGTCGGGCTTGAGCGCGGCGAGCCAGGCGGTGAGTGCCACGCATTCGGGGCGTTTCGGATCGAACTCGAGCGCGAGCTTCACCTCACGCTCGGCGGCTTCGAGGTTGCCGCGCGCGAGAAAAGATTCGGCCTTCTGGAACGCGAGATCGGCGCTCAGCGCGCGCTCGATCCCGTGCTCGGTGTCCTCGCCGGCGCCGCTCCGAAGCTCGGCGTCGTAGACCGTGCGCGTCGCTGGATCGGCGAGCACGTGGTACGCGCGCGAAATGCTCTCGAAGACGCGCGTGGCGCTCTCGCGCAGGTCCGCCGCTTCGGAGCCGAGCCGGTCGGGGTGCCAGCGCTTGGACAGCAGAAAGAACGCCGACTGAATCTGCCGTGGGTGCGCGCTCGGCGGAATGCCGAGCACCTCGTAGTGGGTGCGCGGCTCGTTCTCCGCGCGTTTTCTGAGCTCGTCGCGCAGCGTGACACCGTGGACCACGGCGGGCGGAATCGACGGCGGTGAGTCGCGCCGGGGCGGCGTGCTTCGAGGTTCGGCGAGCGGAGCCGGTGAGACTTCGTTCGTGAAGCTCGGGACGCGCGCCGCGGGCGCCGTGACGGGCGGGTCCGTGCCGACACCGACGGGCGGTGCGCTCGGCAGCCCGAGGTCGACCGAGCGCGTGAGCACCAGGAAATAAAGGACGCGCTGGACGGCGCCCGCGAGCGCCGGCATCGCGTCGACGAGCTCGTTCAGCCGGCGCGGCCCCTGCGCGAGTAGCCCGACGATGCGCCGATCGTCGCCCATGAACGCGAAGTGGTTCGGCGGCAGCCCCGACCTGAGCGCGAACCGGTGACCCGAAAGGCGCCCGAGCGCGCTCTCGAGCTCCGGCGGACGGGCGTGTTCACGCAGCCCGCGCCAGAGCACCTCGAGCGTGCTCGCCTCCGAGCCTTCGGCCGCTCCCCAGTTCGCGAGGAAATTCTCGCCGTCGAAGTACCCGTATTGCGTGTCGAGCGGCTGCGCGAAGAGCCACACGAGCTTGCGTGAGAGGTGCTCGCGCAAACCGAGGCCGAGCGTGCGTTCGCTGATGGCGCCTTCGTCCAGCAAGAGTTGGCCGAACAGCAGGTGCTCCCGTTGCGAGCGCTCGACTGCGCGAGCGTGCACCGCCGGAGTGATCGCGCCGGCGTCGAGCAGCACGTCGCCGAGGTAGCCGACCGGCGCAGAGAGCTTGGCTTTCTTCGGCGTGCCCGCTTCGAGGTAGATGCCGTGCCGGATGCCGCCGGTCTCCTCGAGCACCAGCGTCCCCGTGAGCCGGTGATCGAGCGCGTGGACCAGTAGTTGTCCGAAAGGGGTATTCGAAAGCGTGCCTACGACTTCGGGAACGTGCTCGCTCATCCTCAAGTTCGTTCTTTCACGGTCGCACTAGCGCGTGCATGCCAACGCGCCACCCCCCCAGCGGTTCAATGTTTCGGCAGATTTTCGGCAGACGCGTGACGGCGCTGTTACCCCTAAGGCATACGACGTCCACGGCGGATCGGATCGCTCACGAGTGTAGCGATTTGTTGAGTCGCGCTACTCGCCGAGCGGAGCGAACAGATCGTCGACCTCGAGCTCGGAGAGGGCGGTTTTGACGGCGGAACCGCCCAGCAGGGAGCGCGCGAGCTCGGACTTTTTCTGCTGCAGCTGGAGCATCCGCTCTTCGACGCTGCCGGTTGCGATCAAATTGTAAACGAAGACCGGACGCGTCTGCCCGATGCGGTACGCGCGGTCGGTCGCCTGCGCCTGCGATGCGGCGTTCCACCAGGGGTCGTAGTGAACGACCGTGTCCGCGCTCGTGAGGTTGAGCCCGGTGCCGCCGGCTTTCAGGCTGATCAGGAAAACGTCGACCTCCCGGCCCTCGAAGCGATCGACGGCGCGCTGCCGATCCTGAGTCGCTCCCGTGAGCTCGACGAACGAGAGTTTGCGCTCCTCGAGGCCCGCGGCGAGAAGGTCGAGCATGCGCGTGAACTGCGAAAAGACGAGCACGCGCCGCCCCTGGCCGAGCTGCGTCGCCAAGAGCTCGAAGAACAGGTCGAACTTCGCCGATTCCTTGACGCGCCGTGCGGACGGAACCGTCACGAGCCGCGGATCACAGCAGACTTGCCGGAGCTTCATCAGCGCGTCGAGGATCGCGATCGTCGCGCCCTGCACCCCCTTTTCCCGGATCGCGCGCCGCACGTCGCCGTGAGCCGCTACGCGGATGCTCTCGTAGAGCTCGCGCTGCTCGCCGCCGAGGTCGACGGGGCGTACGATCTCCGTCTTCGGCGGCAGATCGCGCGCGACCGTTTCCTTCATGCGCCGGAGCACGAACGGCGCGACCGCGTTCCTCAGCGCTTCGAGCCGCAGCTGGTTGCCCATCCGCTCGATCGGCACCCGAAATTGCGTGCGAAACCCGTTGGCGTCGCCGAGGAACCCCGGCATCAAGAAATCGAAGAGCGACCACAGCTCTTCGAGGTTGTTCTCGATGGGCGTGCCGCTCAAGCACAGCCGGTGTCGCGCGTTGAGCTCACGCACGGCGCGCGCAGCGAGGCTCCGCGGGTTTTTCACGGCCTGCGCCTCGTCGAGGATCACCAGGTGATACGGCTGATTTTTCAAGAGCTCGAGGTCGCGCACGAGCAGCGGGTAGCTCGTGAGCACGACGTCGGCCTTCGCGAGCCCGGCGCTCGCGCGCTTCGGTCCGTGAAAGGCGACGACCTCGAGCGCGGGGGCGAATTTCTTGAACTCGCGGAGCCAGTTACCGACGAGGCTCGTCGGCATGACGATGAGCGTCGGGTGGTCGGCGCGACCCGACTGCTTCTCGCGCAAGACGTGCGTGATCGTCTGGAGCGTCTTGCCGAGCCCCATATCGTCCGCGAGCACGCCGCCGGCCTCCTGCTCGACGAGCCCGGCGAGCCACGCCACGCCCTCCTCCTGATAAGGCCTGAGCGTCGCGCACAGACCGAGCGGTACGCTCGGAGTCTGCGGCTTTTGGCGAGTCTCTTTGACGAAGCTGCGCGCGCGCTCGATGGCGTCCGTCATGCCGGACCACAAGAGCCGCGCCGACTCACCGAGCGCCTCGTCGAGCTTGGCGACGCTCGCGGCACCCGTGCGCGGAAAGCGCAGCGTGCCGTCCGCAAGCTCCTCGCCGCGATAGAGCTCGAGCAGCACCTTGAGCACGAAACGCAGGCGTGCCGGCGGGATCGTGACGTAGCGGTTTTCGCCGACGGCGACGGCGCGCAGCTTGGTCGTTACGTCGAGCAAGGCTTCGAGGCTCTCGGTGTCGCCGCGCGTCTCGAGCATTTCGAGCAGCGCCGGCAAGAGGTTCACGCGCCGCCCCTCGACTTCGATGCCGAGCTCGAGTCCGAACCAATCGGTGCGCTCCGCGTCCGGCTCGACGGCGGCGTACCAGGGCGAGTCGCTCTCGACGACCTGGTACGGGTAGCTCGCGTCGACGGTGATGACCCAACCGAGCGCACGGAGCTGCGGCAGCGCCACCGCGCCGAACGAGCAGTACGCGTGCACGTCGCCGTCGAACTGCACGAGGTAGTCGGCGTCGGGATCGGGCCCGGCGCTCACGTGCTCCGAGCAGTCGAGCTCGAGGGCGCCGAAGCTCTCGAGCAAACACTGCGCCCGCGCCTCTCCCGCCTCGTCGCGTCCCACGACGCCAACGCCGTCGCCCTCCGCCACGAAAAAGCGCGTTCGCCGGTCGGCGGCGCGCACTTTCACGCCCGCGTAGTCGAAGGTCAGCGTGATGACGGGGACGAGCTCTTCGCGTCCCTCGTCGAACAGCCCTTCACCGCCGCTGACCCACATGCGCTCGGTGTGCAGGTGGAGGCAGGGGATGAACGCGAGAGGTTTTTCGGTTGTGCGAGACGATCCGTCCAAGAGCGATGTCCCCGGAGTCTCCGCTAAAACGCGCGCTTGTCCATCGCGCCGAGCACGAGCCCTTTCCCTACGACACCGGATCGCATGGACCCCAATCCATTGGGGTCCATCCCCACGCGCTGCCGACTAGCGTTTCACGCGATCAGGGGGTCGGCGGGTCGCACGTGCCCATCGGCGCGTCGCAGGTGCCGGTGCCGCAGTCCATGGGCGGGCCTAATTGGCCCGACATCGTGTCGCAAACGTAGAGCGTGTTCGCCTTGCAGAGCGACGCGGTGCACGCGAGGCACGTGCCTGTCGGCTTGTCGCAGAGCGAGGGGTCGATGCAATCCTTGAAATCGCTCCAGCCGTTCTGCATGGCGTTGCACTTCTGAAGCTCGCCCGCCGTCGTGCAGTTGTAGTCGGTAGGCTGGCAAGTCGCGGTCTTACAGACGCCGTTCGTCGCATCGCACAGCGCGAGCGAGCCGCAGGCCGTCTTGTCGGTCCAGCCGTCTTGCGTCGCGTTGCAGGTCTGGAGCTCGCCCGTCGAAGTGCAGTTGAAATCAGTGGGCTGGCAGGTGGGTGGCGTGCACTTGCCGTTGACCTTGTCGCAGAGCGGGAAGGAGGCGCAGGCCGTGTTGTCCGTCCAGCCGCTTTGGGTCGCGTTGCAGGTTTGGAGCTCGCCCGTCGAGGTGCAGTTGAAATCAGTGGGCTGACAGGTGGGTGGCGTGCACTTGCCGTTGACCTTGTCGCAGAGCGGGAAGGAGACGCACGCGGTCTTGTCGGACCAGCCGTCTTGCGTCGACTTGCAGGTTTGGAGCTCGCCCGTCGAGGTGCAGTTGAAATCAGTGGGCTGGCAGGTGGGCGGCGTGCACTTGCCGCCGACCTTGTCGCAGAGCGGGGCCGAGGCGCAGGCCGTCTTGTCGGTCCACCCGGTCTGCATCGAGTTGCAGGTCTGGAGCTCGGCGCCGTTGCAGTTGAAGTCCGTGGGCAGACAAGTGAGACACTTCCCCGCCGACGTGCTGCAGAGCGCCGCCGAGGTGCATGCCGTCTTGTCGGTCCAGCCGCTCTGCGTCGAATTGCAAGTCTGGAGCTCGCCGGCGGTGGTGCAGTTGAAGTCCCCGGTGAGGCAGGTGAAGCACTTGCCGCTCGAAGCGCTGCACAGCGCCGTCGAGCCGCACGCCGTCTTGTCGCTCCAAGCCGTTTGCGCCGAATTGCAGGTCTGGAGCTCGGCGCCGCTGCAGTGGTACTCCGTGGGCAGACACGCCACGCAGCGGTTGTTCGGCGCGTCACAATGCGCGTTCGAATCACACGTGGTGGGCGTCTCCGTCTTGCCGTCGCTGCCGCACTTGTAGAGGATATTGTTGCTGCAGCGGGACGTCCCGGGCGTGCAGCTGTCGCAGCGGTTGTTCGGCGCGTCACACAGCGCAGACCCGCCGCTGCAGGTCATCGACTGCAGCATCTGCCCGTCGTTCGTGCAGTGTTGGAGCACGGACCCGCTGCAGGTGCTCGAGTTCGGCGGCGTGCAAACGTCGCACTGTGCGTGCGTGGCGTCGCAGAGGTCCACCGAGCCGCATTGCCGAGTCTGGTAGGCGCGCTGGTCGGCCGGGCAGGTTTGGAGCGTCGAGCCGATGCACGAAGCATCGCCGGCGTGGCACGCCGCGCAGTACGCCGAGGCGCCGGCCGCCATGCAGCCGAGCGCGCCGCAGTCCTGTTGGTCGTTCCAGGCGTTGCGACCGGCGTCACAGCTCTGGAGCTCCGCCCCGCTGCACTGCGCGGTCGCCAACGTGGCGCCGCAGATCGCGACGCCGCAGCCGTCCGAGCCCTTGCCGCCGGCGCAGGTTCCGTCGAGCGTGCAGCTGCAGAGGTTGGTGGTCGCGCAGGTCGCCTGGTGGACCCAGCCGGCGTCGGCCGTGCACGTCTGAAGCTCGGTGCCGTTGCAGCGCGTGGAGCTCGGGCAGGTCGTCTTGCAGCCCGGATCGGTCGCGTCGTTGCTGCAGAACTGCCCCGCGGGACACGCATCGCCGACGTCCACCCACGCCGTCTGGCCGGCGTTGCACTGCCGCAGCTGGCTCTGCACGACGCCCCCGACGGAGACGTCGAAGCATTGGTACGAACTGGCCGGCGTGCAGATGGGATCGTTGCAGCGCTTGTCCGTCGCGTCGCACAGATCCGCCGACGCGCACGTCGTTACCGCCGTGAATGCCGACAAGTCGTCCGCGCACCTCGACAGCGTCGCTCCGTTGCACGCGTAGTCGCCGGCGTGCGGGCAGCCGGGCGCCAGACAGCTGCCACTCGACGCGTCTGTCGCCACGGTACAGAGCGCGGCGGACGCGCAATCGCTGACGTTTTCCCAGTGACGTGAGCTCGTGCAATGACGGAGCGTCTTGTCGTTGCACTGATATTGACCCGGCGTGCAGAGATCCGTACAGGCGCCGACCGCGGGATTGCACTCGGTGTTCGCGTCGGTGCACGTCGTCACCGTGTCGAAACCCGTGAGGTCGTCGCGACACTTCGTGAGCGTCATGCCGGTGCACAGGTACGCGCCCGCGGTACTACAGCCCTGCGGACACATGTCGAGCGAGCCCATCGTCGCGGCGTCGCTCGCGACCGCTACGGCGCAGAGCGCCGCCGTCGCGCAGGTGTCGACCGTGTCCCACCCCGTCTCGTCCGGCCGGCAATGTTGGAGCGTCGCCCCGTCACAACGGTAGGTGCCCGCGTCACACAGGCCCTTCATGCATTTGTTGCCGAAATTCGGGTTTGCGCGCGCGGCGTCGAGTGTCGCGCTGCACAGGCCCGGGGTCCCGCAGTCATCGAGATGGAGCGACCAGGTGCCGTCCTTGCCGCACTGCCAGAGCTCGCTCTCCGCCGCCGCGTTCTCACCGCGACACGAGTATTCCCCCGGCATGCAATTGCCGCAGAACGTCGGGTTGCACATGTCGGCGGAGCTGCACGACTGGATGCTTTGCCACGTGTCGCCGTCGTTGCTGCATTGCTCGCGTACGACGCCGTCACAGCGCCCGTCGCCGGGCTTGCACACCTGGCACTGTTTGCTCTTCGAATCGCAAAGGTCGGCGCTGCCGCACGTTTGCTTCAGCACCCAGCCGACGTCGCCCGCGCCGCACGTGAGCAGGTATTCGCCGTTGCAGCGGTAGTCACCCGTCTTGCATTGCGTCGTGCCGGAGCCGGTTTGCGCGGGTGGTTCGATCTTGAAGTCGCCCGTGACGAGCTGACAGCCGAACGCGACGAGCGCGACGAGCGCGCACACGACCGCGCCGAACGAAAGCTCGCTGCGTGCCCGACGCTGCGCGCCGTGCTCCACCATGCCTCTCTCACGTGCTCGCCTCACGCGGGGGCCCTCCGAATCGGCTCCTGTAACCAAGTGTAAGGAAAGATACCACAGCCTGCGGCACGCGCAGTACGCTCGCCGAAGTGGCCGAACTTCGCGGGCTTGCGGCAGCACATCCAACAGTACCAGGGCCGGGTGTTTGGGATGGCGTGGCATCTTTGCCGCGCGCTTTCGGCGAGCTTTTGCGCGCGCCGGAACTCTGGTTTTTCGCGCTCGTGCCGGCGCTCGTGTTCGCCGCGCTCAGCGGCGCTTTCGGCGCAGTTGCCGTGCTGGTCGCGCGACCGTGGTTCACCCTGCGCTTACCGCAAGCGACGGGGCCGCTCGGTCGCGCCGGCGTCGACATCGCGGGTTGGGGTTTCGCGGCGTTGTGCAGCGTCGCCGGGTTCTACTTGGCGCTCGCGCTCGCGCCGACACTGAGCGCTCCAGCGCTCGAGCGCCTCGTCGACGCGGTCGAGCGGCGCGTCGGAGCGCCGGCGCGCACGCGGCTCGGCTTTTGGCGCGAGCTCGGTTGCGGCATTCGTTCGCTCGCGGGCGCGGCCTGCTTTTCGCTGCCGCTGAGCGCGCTCTTGTGGCTCGCCGGCGTGCTCGTGCCGGCGGCGGCTCCGGTCACGCTGGCGCTCGGATCCCTCGCTTCCGCGTTGCTCGTCGCGTGGGGTCTCTTCGATTACCCGCTCACGTTGCGCGGCTTCGGCTTCCGGCAACGGCTCGTCCTCCTACGCGACCACTTCGCCTGCGTGGCCGGCTTCGGCGGAGTCTTCGCGCTTTCTTTTTGGCTGCCTTGCTGCGCGGTCGCGCTTTTGCCGGTCGGTGCGATCGCGGCCACGCGCCTCAGCGCCGCGATTCTCTTCGGAACCGAGCCGTGACGGAAAGCGTGCCGCGGCGCCGCGCGGTCCGGTTGACGCGCCGAGGCCCGCGCGGCGATGCTCGCCGGCATGCGACGTACGGTGCCGCTCGCGGTGACCTGCGTCGGAATTTCGTGCGTGCTGGGCTTCGGGGCAGGGGAGCGCCGCGCCGTCGCCTACGAATCCGAAGTCGACGCGTCCGTCGCTGCGCAGTTCTACACGTTCGAGAGCCCGTACGGCGAGCCGTTGCTGCGCCGCCGTCGCTACACGAACACGCTCGGTATCGCGCTCTACGATCTTCAAGGCGACCACAGCGCGAACGGCCCCGTGCTCTCGTTTCGTTCACGGGTGCGACTCGACGCCGATCTCGGACAAGATCCGGCCGAACGTGACGCGACCTCGTCGCGCTTCGTGCCCGGGCTCGAGCAAGCGCCCTTCGATCTCATGTACGCCTACCTCGAAGGTGAGCGTTACTTCGGGGGCGCGTTCGGTTTTCGCCTCGGGCGGCAGTACGTTGCGGACGTGCTCGGCTGGTGGTCCTTCGACGGCGCCGAGGTTGCCCTGCGGACGCCCGCGTACCTCAAGTTCGAGGCCTACGGCGGGCTCGAGCAACGCTCGGGTCTACCCATGCTCACGACGCCGCGTTTTCAGGCCGACGGCGTCGCGCGCGGCTCCCGCGACGACCTGCGCGCCGACCAATGGACCAGCTACCTCAATCAATCGCGTGTCGCGCCCGCGCTCGGCGTCGCCGTCGAGACGAGCGACCTCTGGTGGCTCCACGCGCGGCTCACGTTCCGGCGCGTGACGAACCGCGACAGCGTCGTCGTCTCACCCTTCTTGCCGGCTGACGGCGTACTCCGTACCTACGACGAAGATCGCATTTCGACCGAGCGCCTGGGTGGTTCGCTGCGCTTGTCCCCGGTCTCGTTCGCGTCGCTTGCGGGCAGCGTCGTTTACGACTTTTACGCAAACCTCGTGAGCGAGCAGTCCCTCGCGCTCGACGCCTACGCCTCGAGCCGCCTGACGCTCGGAGCCGACTACGAGCGCAGCGTGCCGACCTTCGACGCCGACTCGATTTTCAACTGGTTTTCGCACTCCGCGGTGACGAGCATGACCGGCCGCGCCGACGTGCGGCTCTCGCGCCGTCTCGACGCCGCGGTGAACTTCGGCGCGCGTGCTTTCGAGACGCGCGGCGATCCGGCGACCTACGCGACGACGCTCGACGAAACGGTGGTCAAGCGTGAGCTCGATCCGTTCGTGATGCTGTTCGGACGCTATCGCTATAGCGCCGGATCCGTCTCGCTACGCAGTCAGGCCGACTACGGCGCGCGCGGCCATCGCCTCGGTACGGACGTGACGCAGCGCCACGAGTACGCGCGCGGTTACTACGACTCGCTCGTCGTGCTGTCGCTCTACGACTTCAAGGACGAGCTGCGCCCCGATCGCTACGCGACGAGCTTCTCGTACGTGCTCGGCTTCGGGCTGAAGCCGGGTGGCCTCGGTGATCGCGCGCGCCTCGGGGTCGAATGGGAGCACGCGATGAACCGCCTCGTCGGGCAGCGCTACCGCGTGCTCGCGACCCTCGACCTCTCGGTGTTCCGATGAGAAAGCGCCGCGATTTCGGACCCTGGCTCCTGTTTTGCGCCTGCGTGCTCGCGCTCGTGTGCGGGCTCAGAGCGCCGGTCTCGGCGGGTGCGCCTGCGCCGGACGCGAGCGCTCTGCCTGCGTCGAACGGTCTCGCGCCGTTGCCGAACCGCGCGGCGATTCCTGAGCGCCTGCGCCCGCCCGGCGCCGCGCCCGACGACGGTGGGCCGAGCCCCGTCGTCTTTCCGGCGCAGACCATCGGCATCCGCTTCGATCACGCGCGCCACGTCGCGCTCGGCGCCACCTGCACGACCTGTCACGATCGCGCCCGCACGAGCCACTCGAGCTCCGACTCGTTGCTGCCCGCGGGCACGCGCTGCGACGGTTGCCACGGCACGAACCACCGCGGCGCTGTCGTCACGGCCAGCCCCGACGCGCTCTCCGCCTGCGCGACGTGCCACCTCGACTATCGCGCGGAGGACGGGCAACGCGTGCTGCGAACGTCGCTGCCGCCGCCGCATTTGCGCTTCGATCACGCCGTGCACGCCGAGCGCAAGATCGCGTGCGCGGCGTGTCACGGCGCAGTCGGATCGCTCGAGCTTGCCACCGTCGACCAACTGCCGCGCATGCGCGGCTGCTTCGGTTGCCACACGAGCGATACGCCGAACACGGGCAAGCCGTCGCGCGCCTGCCCCACGTGCCACCTCACCGAGCAGGGCACGCTGCTCGTCACGAGCTTTCCCGAAGGCAAGCTCGAGCCGCCCGCGTGGCTCCACGATGCCGAGCACGGGCCCGACTGGCTCGAGCGCCACAAGCGCGTTGCGGGCGACGACAGCGGCTTCTGCTCGAGCTGCCACGCCGAGCGCTTTTGTACGAACTGCCACGACGGCCGCGTGAGCCCTCGCCAGATCCATCCGAACGACTTTCTCTCCATGCATGCGATCGCCGCGCGGCAAGACAGCCCCAAGTGCACGAGCTGCCATCAGCAGCAATCGTTCTGCCTGAGCTGTCACCAGCGCGCCGGCGTGACGATGTCCGGCCCGGTCGGGAACCTCACCCACCAAGGCCGCTTTCATCCGCCCCCGGCCATCTGGACGGAAGGCCCGCGCGGCCCCGGCCATCACGCATGGGAGGCCGAGCGGAACCTGAACGCCTGCGTGAGCTGTCACACCGAGCGCGACTGCGCGAGCTGCCACGCGACCGCAAAAGTGGGTGGTTACGGCAGCGGCTCGACGTCCGGCCGGCACACGGATCCTCATCCTCCGGGATTCGTGACGCGTTGCGGTCGTGCCCTGCGTCAAAACGCGCGCCCGTGCCTGGTTTGCCACGATCCGGCCGATCCCGAGCTTGCGTCGTGCCGCTAGTTACAGATGAAGCGCGGGCAACCGCCCGAAAATCCAGGCCCATTGAGGGAATCCGCTTGCGCGGCGTTGCACCGCATGGGTATGACTGCCCCTCGTCGGCGAAGGAGGCCCTCAGTGAAGGAACTGGTAAAGTACCTGTTCGGAAACTTGTACTTCGACTTTCAAGGCGAAGTCACAGTCGAGCAAGTGCGCGAATTCCTGAGGGAAGACGACAGCCGGGAGGCACGCCAGCTCCTGTCCAAGATCATCGAGGAGAACGGGGTCGACGATCTCCTGATTACCTTGGCCGATTGCCTGAAGGAATACATCCGCACGGGTGTGAGCGAGCAGATCATCCGCGACCAGCTCTCGACCTACTCGGACAGCTGAGTCGGGCGACCTGCGCGTCCTGCCTCGGCGCGCTGCTTCTCACCGCTTGTGACCTCGGGCCGAGGGCGGACCAGTCGAACCAGGGTCCGCCGCTCGAGCTCGTCGCCTCGGATCCGCCCGACGGCGCCGGCGTGGGCTGCGATACCGCAGACCCGAGCTGCGGCGTGCCCACGGACGTGAGCGTCACGCTGAGCTTCAATCGCTTCCTGCGTCCCGACACGGCGATCCGCCAATCCATCGCCTTCTACACGGGCAACTCCGCGAACGCGGCGCCGCCCATCAGCTCCACGCGCCCCGAGGTCACTCCGCAGTACGACCTCATGGAGCGGAGCGTCCGCTTCGTGCTCCCGCCCGGCTTCACGCTCGAGCCGCACGCGCTCTACACAGTGGAGCTGTCGATTGCCGACAACGACGAGGCGTTCGGCTTTCGGGCGTTCGACGGCGTCCCGCTCGCGGGCGAAACCAGCGTGAGAATCAGCTTTTTCACCGGCTCAGGCCCGAGCGCCCCCGCGGCGCCCGCCGTCCCGAGCTGCGCTGATTTTCTCGATCGCCTCTCGGGTTGTGCCGCCCCGAGCTGCCACGGCGGCGGCGCTCCGGCGCTCGGACTTTCGTTCGAGGGCGTCGACGGGCTGCGTGCCACCGCGATCGGTCAGCCCGCCCACGAAACTGAAACGGGTGATACCACCGGCATCGCCGAGCAAAACCCCGAGCGCTTCGGCGTGAACATGCCGATCATCGATCCCGGGCGTCCCGACAACAGCTACCTCATGTACAAACTGCTCGTCGGAACCGCGCCGTACGAGCTCGCTCCAGGCGAGGCGTGCCCTCCCGGCGAGCGCTGTGAGGCGCCCGACCCCGCCGAGCTCGACCGCTTGCGCAGTTGGTTCGTGCGCGGCGAGCCGATGCCTTACCTGGGTGAAGCCGAACAGTTCGTTCGTCACGACGACCTTCGCGCCATCCAGACGTTCATCGCCGAGGGCGACGCCTGCGCGAACGGCCAGTGAGGGCGGAGGTGCAGGCTGAACGCCGGATCGGCTGCCCCTCGTAACGGAGGGGTCACGGCTTTGGTCGTGCTTGGGTTTTTTGGGGGTCGAGGGTCGCTTCGTGAAAAAAAGTCTTCGGCGGCCGATCCGCGGTGAGCCGTTCTCCCGGGAGCCTCGCACCGACATCAGTGTTGACAGCATTGGTGGAGCCAAGGGTTTTTTCGCGTAAACTGGGGAGCACCGTGGAGGCAACTCAGTTGGCTCTCCGGGGGCGACCCCTCCGGCTCGAGCGAGAGCTCGGGAGCGGAGCCACGAGCACCGTGTGGCTTGCCCGCGAGGGTGAGCGGGTCTTCGCACTCAAGCTCGGGCGCGGCCGCGCGCAGAGGCCGCGTTTCGCCGAGGAGTGCGAGCGGCTCTCCTGGGTGGATTCGCCCGCCCTCGCCGCCGCGGTGGACGCCGGGCTCCTCCGTGACGCCGTGCGGTTGCCGAACGGCTCGCTGCTCGAGGCGGGCTCACCGTTCTTGCTGCTCGACTACGTCGACGGACGGCACCTCGACCCCGCGAGCACGGAGAACGCCGAGCAAGCCCTCGCCCTCGCGCTCGTCGTCGCGCGCGACCTCGGGCGCGCCCTCGCGGACCTGCACGCGGCCGGGCTCGCGCACGGCGACGTGAAGCCGGCGAACGTCGTTATGACGAGCGACGCACGTGGCACGCCCACGAGCGCGCACTTGGTCGATCTCGGACTCGCCGCGGACGCGAGCGAGGTCGTGCCGCGCGGCGGCACGCGGCGCTATCTCGCGCCCGAGCTCCACGACGTGGCGGGCGACGCGCGCCTGCGCGATCTCTACGCGCTCGGGCTCGTCCTCGCCGAAATTCTCTCTCCCGAGATCCGCCGTGCCGAGCGCGTTACGCCGGAGCTCGTGCAAGGGCTGCCCGGTGAGCTCGGTCGTCGTGTGGGGGCGCTGCTTTCACCCGCACCTGCCGCGCGCCCCGCCGCCGAATGGATCGAACGGCACGCGCGCTGGCTGTTGGGCACCGCGGAGAGTGCGGCAGAAACGCTCGCTCGGCGCCGCGCGGCCGTGCGGCGCTCCTACCTCAGCGTGCGGCGGGAGGAGTTGCTCGCCGCCGCGCGGGTCGCCGACGTCGAGCTCGAGGTGGGCGGCGAGCCGCGCGCGTGGCTCACCGGTGCGCTCGGCCTCGCTCGCGCCATCTCCGAGCTCACGAGCGACGGCACGAGCGTCGGCCGCAGCCGACTGAGCGCGCTCGGCACGTACGGCCGCTCGCGCTGGATCGTTGCGCTCGTCGGGCCGAGCGCCGCGGCGTGGCCGTCGATGTCCGTCGCCGATGACGCGGAGCTCGCCGCGCGGCTGCTCGCCGCCGTCGCGGAGCGCGAAGCCGGCTCGCTCGTGTGGGCGGATCTCGAACCGGGCACCCCGCGCCCGAGCTCGGCGTGGGCCGAGGCGGACGGTGTGGAGCTCGCGCTCGCGCTCGAACGCGGCGTCGTCGATGCCGCGTTGCTCGACGAGGCGGAAGCACGCGTCGAAGCTCGCGCCGCCGTGCCGGCGCTCGCACTCGCGCTCGCGCTCGTGCTCGGACGCCGCGGGCAGCTCGGCCGCGCGCTCGCGCTACTCGCGCGCGTGCCCGGCGCCGAAGCCGCCGCCGAAGCCGCCGAGCTCTTGCGCCGCGCGGGCGACGCCGCGGGCGCGGAGCTGCGCGTGCGCTCGCTCCTTTCGGAAGGGCCGTCCGGTGCCGCCAAGGCACGCGCGCTCGCGACCCTCGCGCGGCTCACGCTGGATCGCGGAGAGCTCGAAGGGGCGCGCTCGCTCATTGCCGCCGAGCCGGACTCGGCGGCGGTGCTCGAGACACGTGCCCTGGTCGAGATGGCGCGCGGTGATCGCCGTGCGGCGCTCGAGCTCTGTCTGCGCGCCAGCTCGCTCGCGGCGAGCGAAGACGCGCGCGCCCGCATCGAGGCCGTGCGCGGGTACGTCGCGCACGCGGCGAGCGACGCCGAGGCCGCGCTCCGCGCGTTTCGCTCGGCCGCGGAGCACGCCGCGCGCGCAGGCGCGGTGCTCGAAGAGGCGACCTACCTCACGGGCGTTGCGGCCGCCGGCACGCAGCTCGGCGAGCTCGGCGAAGCGAACGCCGCGGCGCGCCGCGCCGTGCTCTTGTTCGAAGCGCTCGGCCGCCGTGTCGACGCCGCGCGCGCGATGCTCTCCGTCGCGTCGAGCCACGCCGCGGCCGGCGCCCGCGATGAAGCGCAAGAAGCCGCGCTCGAGGCGGCCGCACGCGCCAAAGCCGCAGGCGATCGTCGCTGTGCCGGCTTCGCACACCTCGTGCTCGCCGACTTGCGCGAAGCGCCGAGCCTCGACGGCCTCGAGCACGCGCGCTACGCGCAGAGCCAGCTCGGCGGCGGCGACGACGCCCTGCGCGCCGGCGCACGCCTGTGGCTTCACGGCGAGGCCACGCTGAACGTCGTCGAGCTCGACGCGCTCGCGAGCGCGCCCGACAGCTCGCTCGAAGCGCGTCTCGAATGGTGGGGGGCGCGCGCGGCCGTGGAAGGGCGCAGCCTGGAGCCGCGCCGCCCCGAGGCCATCCTGGGCGCGCTCGTCGCGCTCGCGGGCGGCCCCGTCGTCGCGCGCGGCCCCGCGCTCGCGGCCGGCGCCCGGCTCGCCGCGCGCATCGGCGACGGCGACATGACGCGCCGCCTGACGCTGGCCGCGGGCGACGCCGCGCGCGAGATCCTGCGCCGCGCGCCCGAGCAACTCCGCGCCGCCATCGCGAGCGTGGCGTGGGTGCGCATCGCCGACGCCGCGGGGATCGGCGATCAGCTCTCGGCACAGCAGGTCGGAGACGTGGAGGCGCTCGTGCGCGCGCTCGGCCGCCGTGATCAGCTGCGCTCGCTGCTGCGCCAGGTCGTCGACGCGCTCGTGCTCTGGACGGGCGTCGAACGCGGCCTCTTGCTCCTGCGCGCGCCGGGGGATCGGCTCTTGCCGCGCGCGGCCCGCAATCTCGCTCGCTCCGATCTCACGGGACCGCAGCTCGAGCTCAGCCGCTCCCTCGCCGAACGCGCGCTCGAGGTGGGCGAGCCGGTCATCGCCGTCGACGCGGCCGGCGATCTTCCGGCGGTGCACGAGAGCGTTCACGCGCTGAAGCTGCGCAGCGTGCTCGCCGTGCCGCTCATCGCGCACGGTGAAGCGCTCGGTGTCGTCTACCTCGACGATCGCGTGCGGCGCGGGGCGTTCGGGCCGTCGGAGCTCGGCTGGGTGCGGCTCGTCGCGACGCTCGCCGCCGTCGCCATCGCGGACGCGCGCGCGCACCTGCTGCTCAGGCGCGCCGCGCGCCGGGCCGAACGCGCCGAGGCGCGCCTCTCCCGTGAGCTCGCGCGGCGCGAGGCCGAGCTCGACGTGGCGGAGCGCGAGCTCGCGCGCGCCACGGGCGGCCGCGACACGCGCTTCGCGTACGACGCGATCGTCGGTGAAAGCGAAGCCGTGCGCGCGATGCTGCGCGTCGTCGATCGCGTCACCGCCTCGGAGGTGCCCGTCCTCGTCCACGGCGAGTCCGGCAGCGGTAAGGAGCTTGTCGCGCGCGCCATCCACACGAACGGGCCCCGCGCCCGCGGCCCCTTCGTCTCGGAAAACTGCGGCGCCGTGCCGGAAGGGTTGCTCGAATCGACGCTCTTCGGCCACGTGCGCGGGGCGTTCACCGGCGCCGTGCGGCCGCGCGCCGGGCTCTTCGAGGTGGCGCACAAGGGTACGCTGTTTTTGGACGAGATCGCCGAGATGAGCCTCGGCATGCAGGCCAAGCTCCTGCGCGCGCTGCAGGACGGAGAAATTCGCGCCGTCGGCTCGGAGACGGTGCGCCACGTCGACGTCCGCGTCATCGGCGCGACGCACCGCGATCTCGCCGCGCTCGTGCGCGAAGGCAAGTTCCGCGAAGACCTGTTTTACCGTCTGAACGTGATCGGCGTCAGCGTGCCGGCTCTGCGCCAGCGGAGCGGCGACGTGCCGCTCCTCGTGCAGAACTTCGTGAAGATGCACGCAGCGGGGCGTCGCGTCCGCGTTTCACGCTCGGCGCTCGACGCGCTCGCTGCTTACGCGTGGCCCGGCAACGTCCGCCAGCTCGACAACGAGGTACGCCGCGCGCTCGTGCTCTGTGACGACGTGATCGATCTCGAGCACTTGAGTCCGGAAGTGCGCGACCGCGAGGGCAGCGAGGCCGCACGCACGGACGGCTTGAACCTCCGGCGCCGTCTCGACGTGCTGGAGGCCGATCTCGTGCGTACGGCGCTCCGCCGCACGCAGGGCAATCAGACGCGCGCGGCGGAACTCCTCGGCGTCTCGCGCTTCGGCTTGCAGAAAATGATGAAACGGCTCGCGATCCGCCTCAACGACGACGTGCCAGCGTCGTGAGGCGGATGCGAGCCGCGCCGCAGGGAGAGCATCCCCGCGCTTCCGGGACGGGCTCTACTGGCCGTTCACTCCGGCGTGTCCGTGCAACGTCGCGGTACCGAGGATCGCCGGATTGGGCGTCGGGGCAGGATTGGTGAGCTTCCCGGTGCTGTTCAAAACACCGAGCGCTTCGAGCACGTTCGCCACCGAGTTGCCCGAGACGGTGAGGCTCGCCGACGAGAGCGCGTAGATCGTAAACTCGTAGTTGTCGTCCATTCCGTTTTTGACGGACGTTGCGCAGGGCGGGAGAAAGCCGCTGCCGAGCGGATTTGCCTGCTTGATGTTTGCAATATCCCCGGTCGGCGTCTTGCCGAAGCCGCCCTGGGTGACTTCCATGACCGAGGCGGGGATGTTGTAGGCAGCCCAATGCTGCCCCATCGAGTTGTCGGCGCCGATGCTCGTGTCGATGAAGGTGAAGGCGAACGACTGGGTGCCGGCCGGCGCCCCGCTCCAGTGCAGCTCCGGGTTGATGCCGGCGCCGAGCTTGCCGCCGTTGCAAGTGAACTTGCCGTCGAACTTGGCGCCTTCCGCCTGATCCGTGCTGCCGAGCGTGAAGCTGCCCGTGCTCGCTCCGCCCGAGCCCATCGCGCCCGCGGCGCCGCTCGCGCCGCCGTGCGCTCCGCCCATGCCGCCCATGCCGGAACCGGTGCCTGCGCTGCCACCTTGGCCGCTCGTGCCAGCCGTGCCGCGGCCTGCTGCACCCGTGCCGCCACCGCGCCCGGCCGCGCCCGTGCCGCCGCCGCGGCCCGCTGCGCCCGTACCGCCGCCGCGACCACCGCCGCCCGTCGCGCCACCACGGCCAGCCGCGCCCGTGCCGCCACCTTTGCCGCCGCCGCCGGTCGCGCCGCCCGTACCCGGCTTCCCGGCGGTGCTGCCGCCGACGGCTCCCGAACCGCCGCTGCCTGACGAGCCCGACGTGCTGCCGCCGGCTCCGCCCGCTGCCGGCGCCGTGCCGCCTTTGCCAGCGCCGCCGGTATCGTCGTCGCCCGAAGAGCAGTTCACCAGGGCGAGCGGAACGCCCGTCGCAATCACGAAAGGAGCAAGACGATGCAGCACGCTGTTCTTCATGCCGTACTGCTTGCCACAGCGCCGTTCGGGCGGCCGGCGAGAAATTTCACATCTCGGTAGGGACTTTTCGGCTCGAGCTGCGTTCTTCAACGATCTTGAGTGGCCTTCTCGCCCCACACGCGAGTTTGCCGCCTCGAGTGTGACCGTCGCGCTTCAGTTCGCGAGCCCCGGATCGCTCTTGTTCGGCCAGATGCGATCCCAATTCTGCCGGTACGCATCGGTCGCGACCTGTGCGGGACCGTGCCGCGCCGGCTCCGCCACGTCCTTGGCGGTGCGCTGCGCTTCGAGCTCGACCTTCACGTCGCAAAGCAACGGAAACTCCGGGCGCGGCGTGAGACTCACGACTTCACCCGTGATCGGCGCGCCGTGCTTCAACGGCCGCACCATCCCGAGCTCGAGCTGATCGTCACGCTTGCGGATGATGCGAAGATCGCCTTCCGCCGTCTTTCCGTGGATCAGCGCGACGTCCGTGCCTTTGCGCTCGTTGTCGTCCAACGCTTCTAACTTAGCACGATTACATGCCGATGGCCGTGCGGAAGACCCAGCCCTCGCGGCCCTTGGCGTCGTACTTGACGCGATACCAGTCGCCGCTGCGGCCCGTCACGCCGACGCGCGTGCCCGAGAGGACGCGCGCGACGACCTTGCCGTCTTTTTCCGGCGTCGCGTGCACGAGCGCCGTCTCCCAACTCACGGTCGCGTTGCCGCTCGCCGGCGTGACGGCGACGGGCGTCGCGCTCGCTGCGGCGGCCGGCGCGGGCGGCGCGGCGGCGAGCTCGATCCGGTAGAAAACGGAGTAGTGCTGGTGCTGGTGCGGGAGCGCGACGAGCGAGACGTTCGCGAAATCCTGCTCGTAGCAGTCGAGGACGGCTTTGAGCGGCTCGTCGGCGAGGGTCGTCGCCTTGCCGCTCGTGATGCGCGTGATGCGCTCGCTCGTGAAGTCGAGCTCGAAGCCGAGCGAGAGCACGCCGGACACGCCCTTGGCCGCGGGGCAGTCGTCTAGTGACGACAGCCGGTCGCGCGCGACGCGATCGAAGTCGATGGCATCGCAATGCTCGAGCTTGCCACCGCTCGCGTCGCGACAGCTCGTGACGAGCGCCTCGCCCACGACGGGGGGCGTGCCGCCGGTCGCGAGCGGCTCCGGCTTGTTCGCGGACGGCGCCGGCATCGCCGAGGCGAGCGCGGACGCGGTGCCTTCCGCTTCGGGCGGCGCGCCAGTCAGGTCTTGCGACGCGGCGGGGGACGCCGGCAACGTCGGCACCAAGCGCAGCCCCGCGAGCCGTGGCCACAAGATGCCCGCAGCGAAGCCCACGGCCGCGATGATGCCGACGCGCCCGAGCCGCAGCGGCACGTTGCTCGGCCGTTGAACATCGACTTTGAGAGCCGGCTGACGCCGGGACGTCGCCATAAGCGTACGAGCGCTGCTCTACCACACTGCACGCCCAGCGCGGCGCGGAAGCGCTAAAACTACTTTTCGGCCACGGGCAATTCGAGCACGGCGCGCGCTCCGGGCTCGGCCTCTCGGGCATTCGTGCCCGCGTCGGCGCTGCGGTTTGCGGCGAAGGCGCGGCCGCCGTGCGCGCGGGCGATGCGCGCGACGAGCGCGAGCCCGAGTCCGAGCGAGCCGCTCTCCTTCGCCGTTTCGCTCGAGCGCGACGAGTAGAAGGCCTCGAACGCGTGCTCGAGCACGTTCGGCTCGAAGCCGGGGCCGCGGTCGGTCACTTCGAAGCGCACGCGCTCGCCGCGCGCGCCCTCGTTCACGCGCGTGAGCGTGAGCCGCTCGACGCCGCGCCCGTGCCCCGCGGCGTTCTCGAGCAGGTTGGCGAGCGCGCGTCCGATCAGCGTCGGGTCGACGTCGACGACGGCGCCTGCGCTCGCGTCGGCGAGCAGCTCCGGCGAAAGTCCCGCGACCTCGAGCGCCCGCGCGGCCACTTGCGTTGCCGTGAGTGCTTCGAGCCGGAGCTCGCCGAACTCGAGTCGCGAGCTCGCGAGCAGCTTGCCGATCAGCGCGTCGATGCCGATGAGCTCGCGTTCGATCTCGTCGAGGCGCTCGGGGCCGGCGCTCGTGCGCGCGAGCTCGACCAGCATGCGCAGGCGCGCGAGCGGGCTCCTGAGCTCGTGCGACACGGCGGCGAGCAGCGTACGCTCTTCGCGCAGCTGCCGTTCGATGCGCGCGGCCATCTCGTTCACGGAGTCGGCGAGCGCGCCGACTTCACCGGCCTGGTGCCGTCCGAGCCGCACGCGCGCGCCGAGATCGCCCGCGCCGATCGCTTGCGTCACGCGCACGAGCTGGTCGAGCGGCCGCGTGAGCCGCCGCGCGATCACGCCCGCCGCGCCCCAGAGCGTGGCCGCGCCGACGAACAGCCCGAAAAGCAAGCCGTAGGGCGACCAGCTCCGATGCTCCACGCAGCCGTGCACGAAGCCGGCGAGCGCGCCGTGCGCCTCGACGCGCAGCGTGTAGTCACCGGCGAGGCAGGGCGTGCCCGTGTTTTCGAGCACGTGGCCCGCCGCGTCCGTCGTCGTCACCTCGGCGCGCAAGGCGCGGGCGACGTTTTCGGCGAGGGCGCGCCGATCCTCCGCGCGCGGCCAAGCGCGAGCGAACTCCGCACCCGCGAGGTCGCGCACGCGCGCGACTTCATCGTGAAAATGCGCGCTGCCCGGGCCGAACACGCCGAACACCACGCCCACGACGAGACACGTCACGGCAATCGTGACCCCAAACCAAACAAACAAACGCCGCCTTAACCGGAACCGTTGCGGTACCCCGCAGTACGTGGCGTAGCCGTTCGGCATACGACCCGGCGGCCCCGGACGAAACGCACGGTGATGGTTCACTCGCTGGCTCCCGTCACGCCGTTCGGACGCCGTGTCACGGCGCGTCCTTCGAAAGCACGTAGCCCACGCCGCGCACCGTGCGAATCAGGCGCGGCGGATCGTCGCCGAGCTTCTTCCGCAAATGCGAGATGTGCACGTCGACCGTGCGATCGCTCACCGTCACGTCGGAGCGCCCCGCCTGGGCGAGCAGGCTCGCGCGCGGCACGACTTGCCCAGCGCGCCTGAGCAGACACGCCAGCAAATCGAACTCGAGCCCCGTGAGCTCGACCGGCTCGCCGTTGACGTGCACGGCGCGCGTTTCGACCTCGAGCACGACGTTTCCCGCCGAGAGGCGCTGGCGGCCGAGATCGGGGTTCGCGCGCCGGAGCACCGCGCGCAGGCGCGCCAAGAGCTCACGCGGGCTGAACGGCTTGCCGAGGTAATCGTCGGCGCCGAGCTCGAGCCCGACGACGCGATCCGTCTCGTCGCCTTTCGCGGTCAGCATCAAGACGGGCAGCGCCGGCCAGCGCGCGCGCACTTTCTTGAGCACGGCGAGCCCGTCGAGCTCCGGCATCATCACGTCGAGCAACACGGCGTCGAACGGCTCGCGTTCGAGCAGCTCGAGAGCCCGGCGCCCGTTCGGGGCGTGCGCCGGGCTCACGTCGTTCTGCTCGAGGTAGCTCGCGATGAGCTCATAGAGCCGAACATCGTCGTCTACTACGAGCACCCGCGTCGTCATCGCGCGGACGAGGCTACCACTCTGCGCCATGACGCTGCGTCCTCAGGGGTTCGGCGCGTGGTCGGCGCCGGGCGGCGCTGCGGGCGGTGCCGCTTTGCGCTCGTTCAGCACGCGTTCGGCGGCGCGCACGCACGCGTCGGCGGCGCGATCCTCGAGCATTTGCCCGTGGTCCCCCCAGCGCCCGTGCCCGTAAAAGCCGGGGCCGTGACAGCCGCCCGGGCAATAACCCGCGAGGTGCGCGAAGCCCCAGCCGAAGCCGAGCACCGTTCCTGCCGCCAAGAGCACGATACCGATTCCTCTTTTCATGACCGTTCTCCTTTCAGCAGCAAGCGCCGCGGTAACCGTGACGACCGAAGCCGTAGAAACCCGACTCGAGCAGGTCGCCCAGGATCTTGCGCTGGCGCTCGTCGAGCGCTTCGTGGATCTTGCGCAGCGCGTCGACGCCCGCGCGGCGGACGTTGTCGAGAGCGGCGTCGTGCTGCCCGAACACCTCGTTCAGGCGTGCCTCGTCGAGGCGTTCGCCGCGCAGCGCTTCCGACACTGCGTTGCGTGTGCCGCGGACCTCACGACCCTGCGCCCGCGCCGTGTCGATGAAGTCCGAGACGGCTTGGTGAATCACCTTCTCTTGCCCCGGCGCCGTATCGAGGCGCGCGAGCACGGCGTTGAGGGCGCCACGCGGCCCGTACCCGCCGTGGAAACCGTGGCCGTGCCAATGCCCGTAGTAGCCGTGCCTGCGGCGCCAACGGCCGCGGCCCACGAGCCGCACGAGGCCGATGAGACACAGCGTGCCGAAGAAAAATCCGAACATCTCTTTGCTCCTTTGCGCGGCTTCCGGGGTTGGCCGGCGCCGACAACAGGAACTTCGTGTCCGTGTGTGAAGGGCGTGCCGGGGCGAATGTGAAGCAAGATTAAGAGCTGTAAACCTCCGGATTGGCTGGGTAATTTCGATTGATTCGGCACCGGATGGCCGGCGGCCGGCCTTTGGAGCGATGATGGGAGACCGCGCATGAAAGCTTGCGAGAAGTGCAAGCTGAAGTTCCCCGACGATACGGCCGCATGCTTCCTGTGCGGGTCCGGGCTGTCGCCCGTTCGAGACCCGCGCATCGGCAGCACGATCAACGGCCGCTATCAGCTCGAGGCTGCCGTCGGCGAGGGCGGCATGGCGACGGTTTACTCGGCGCACCACCGGCTCGTCGACCGGCCGTGCGCCGTGAAAATCATGAACGCGGCGCTCGCGAAGAACGAGGTGATTCGCGAGCGGTTCCGGCGCGAGGCCAAGGCCGCGCAGAAGCTCGCGCACCCGAACATCATCGAGATCTTCGACCAGGGCGAGCTACCGGACGGCAGCTTGTTCCTCGTGATGGAGCTGCTCGAAGGCCAGACGCTCGCCGACGTCGTGTTCCGCGGCAAGCTATCCGTCGAGCGCTCGCTGCCGATCGCGATCCAGATTTCTCGAGCGCTCGCGCGCGCCCATGACCTCGAGGTCATTCACCGCGATCTCAAGCCGGAGAACGTCTTTCTCGCCGAGTTCGACGACGGCAGCGATTGGGTCAAGCTGCTCGATTTCGGCATCGCCCGCTCGATGCAAGACGTGCGGCTCACCGGCGCCGGAGAAGTCTTCGGCACGCCGCAGTACATGGCGCCCGAGCGCATCACCTCGATCGACGCGGGGCCGTCGGCGGATCTCTACGCGCTCGGCGTGATGCTGTTCGAAATGCTCGCCGGGCAGCTGCCGTTCGACGCGCCCGACATCGCGCAGTTCTTCATCAAGCACCTGAAGGAGCCGCCGCCGAGCCTGAAGAGCCGCGACCCGGCCATCCCCTTCGAGCTCGATCGGCTCGTCACGGATCTGATGGCGAAGGAGCCCAAGGATCGGCCCGTGGACGCGCATCGCGTGCACGCCGATCTCCTGCGTATCGCAGGGGCGCTCGGCTTGCGTCCGCCGGTCGAGATCGCGGAGGCCAGCGAGAGCTCGCGCGGTCCGGCGCGCACGTTGCCGCCCGTCGCGATCGACCGCTGGGTCAAGCGCACCGCCGTGTTCGATCAGATGCTCGCGCACGCCTTCGGCGCGGAGCGTCCGCCCGAGCTCGTGGAGCAGCTCGGCGCCGTGAAGTCGCTCGTGCAGAAGATCAGCGAGCTCCGGAGCCGCGCCGTCGACGAGCAACGCGCGCTCGAGTCGATTGAAGCGCGCGGTCGCGATACCCGCCAGCGCTTCGGCCACGCCGTCGATGCGCTCGGCATCGATCTGAGCAAGGCGCGCGACGAAGCGAAGGATGCGAGCGCGCACGTGACAGCGGTCGCAGCGGGCATGCTGGACTACAAGGGGCAGCTGCTCGCGACCCACCGCGAGATTTTGCGCTGGGAAGGGCGCTCCGCGTTCGCGGAGCCGTACGCGGACCTCGCGCAGGCCTACCGCGCGGCCGCGGACGTGCTCGACGCGTGGGGTGTCGCCAAATCAGGCCTGACTGCGGCGCAGACGCTCGCCGACAAGCGCAAGAGCGAAGTCACCGACCTCGAGTACCAGATCGAAGAGCTCCGCGCCGCGCTCCGCAAGCACGAGGAGAGCCTCGAAAAGGAAAACGCCGCGCGTGAGAAGCTCGTGAGCGAGCTCGGCAAGACGGCCGACGACCTCGAGTCGAAGCTGCTCGAGGTCGCGACCGGTTTCTGCGCGCCGCTGCGGCGCCGCCCCGAGCTCGCGCCTCTGTTCCAGAAGCTCGAGGCCGACGCGGCCTGATTCAACCCGTTACCTCGTGATCGAGCGGAGCTTGCACTGGCTCGTGCAAGTGAAGCTGCCCGTGGGACCGTCGTCGCACTGCTCGCCGTTGGCGCGCTGGATGACCTTGTCGCCGCAGTAGGCCGCCTTGGTGCAGTCGGCGTTGCAGCCGCCGTACTGGCCCTTGTTCTTGGTTGAGCCGTCGTCGCACTGCTCGGGGCCGTTGCGCACGCCGTCACCGCAGTAAGGAACGTCCTTGGTGCACTGGTAGCTGCAGCCGCTGCCGTCCGGCGAGTACGCCGTGTTTTTCGTGCCGTCGTCGCACTGCTCGGGGCCGTTCTTCGTGCCGTCGCCGCAGTACGGACCCCATGCGCACATGGTGGTGCAGCCGTTGTACGCGGTGTCGGAGTTGTCCGAGCCGTTGTCGCAGAGCTCGAAGGAGCTTTGGACCACGCCGTCACCGCACGCGGGCGGCGCCTTGCAGTTGGGGCCGCACGCGTTGGCGTCGCCGGGGTACGCGTAGGTGTCGTCGTTGAAGCCGTTGTCGCACGCCTCGGTGCTCTTCTGCCGGACGCCGTCGCCGCAACGCGGCCCGAAGAGGCACGCAGTCGTGCAACCGTCGTACTTCGTGTCGGAGTTCTTCGAACCGTCGTCGCACTCTTCGCCGTCGTCGGCTTGAAGCACGCCGTCACCGCAGCTCGGCCCGTACTTGCAGCTCGTCGTGCAGCCGTCGTACGTGACGTCGCTCGGCGCCTGGTTGAACATGCCGTAGTCGCACTGTTCGCTGCCTTCTTTGAGGCCGTCGCCGCAGAACTGGTCGAACTCGCAGTTCGAATTGCAGCCCGGCGTGCCGTCGCAGAGCTCGGTGCCGTTGCGGATGCCGTCGCCGCAGTACGGCGCGAGCTGGCAGTTGTAATTGCACTTGCCCGTTCCGTACGTCGCGAACGCTCCGGGCGTATCGCACGCCTCGCCGTTCGTGACGTAGCCGTCGCCGCAGTACGGTCCGAGCAAGCAATGCGTCGTGCAGCCGCCGTAGAGTCCGTCGGCGTTCGCGCTGCCGTTGTCGCACTGCTCGTGGTCCGGTTGAATGACGCCGTCGCCGCAGTGCGGTGGGGTCACGCATCCGGGCGCGCACCCGTTCGAGCCGTTGCCCGGATCGTATTGCGTCAGGTTCGTGCCGTCGTCGCAGCTCTCGTGGCCCGCGTCGGTGTTGTGGTCACCGCAATACGGGCCGAGCGTGCAGCTGCCGGCGTTGCACTTGCCGTACGCCGGCGTCGCGACGTTGCTCGCGCCGTCGTCGCATTGCTCGGGCGGCGTTATGGTGACCGTCGGCGTTTGGCCGCTGGGGTTCGGGCCGCACACCGGCGAGCACGTCGAGCGCGGCGCGAGGAAGCCGTCGAGCGTCAGCTGGTAGTTCGAGCCGGTCGGATGGCGTTCCGCCTGGAACACGACGATCTCGTAGACGCCGCCCTTCGCTAGGCCGAAGCGCTTGTCGTCCCCATTGTTCTCGTTCGTCTGGAGTGCACAAGCCGCGAGGGTCGCCTGGTTGTTGTTGTTCGCACCCTGGACCGAGCAATCACTGTCGGTGTTGCCCGTACCGTCACCATCGTCGCCCAAGACGACGCGGCCGTTCAATTGCGCGTGAATGCCGCCGATGTCGACCGCGAGCCGCCCGTTGATGAACACCCACACGTCGTCGTCGCCGAAGAACGTGAGCGTCTCTCCGCCTTGGTACTGGAAGAAGTACCGGAGCTCGCTCGTGAACTGGAAGTTGTGCGATTGGCCCGGCGGGTTGGTGCCTCGGCCGTCGAGCGGAAAGAACCCCGACCCCGTGCAACCGCTACCCGGACAAGAGTAGCGGTACGCCGTCGGCGTGCCCGTGACTTGCGTGAGGGTCAGCGTGTCGAAAGGCGTGGGCACCGTCGGCGGATTCGGGATCACCGAGATGATGTGCGACGGTGTGCCGCCCGCTTGTGACAGTGCGTCGGGCAGGTTCCCCGCGTTCGAGTCCGCGTACCAGAGCTTGAACGCGGCCTGGTGATACGTCTCGTCGAGGTTCGTGCCGTCACCCGTCGTGTCGATGGTCGGGTGCATGCCGGGCGTCGGCAGGACGTTGGGCGTACCGCCCGCAGTACCGGGATAGGTGCCGCCGTTGTAGACGGTGCCGCCCGTGTTGCCCACGTAGCGTGGCTTCCCGTCCGTATCGAGCTTGCCGCACGTGCCCGTGCCCGCGGCGCCGTTCTTGTCGGTATTCGCCGTCGTGCACACGTCGCCGGTGATACCGGGATCGACGCCCTGAGCAGGCGAGTTCGCCGGCGTGGCGCCGCCGTTGGGCCAGCCAGTCGTGTTCCCGGCGCCGTTCAGCTTCATATGCGGGTGGCCGCCAGTCTGATCCCGCTGCTCGAAATTCCGGTAGGTGATCCTGAAGTTGACCGAGGACGGGTAAGTCACGCTCGGCGTGCACGCCCAGCCGGTCTCGACGTTGCAGTACTCGTCGCAGCCATCGCCGTCGGTCGTGTTGCCGTCGTCGCACTGCTCGGTGCCCGTCACGAGGCCGTCGCCGCAAGTGACGGCGACACTCGGGTTCACCCCGATCGTCACTTTCGGTTCGAGCTGGCAGGTGGGGCCGCAGCCGTCGCCCGCGATCGTGTTGCCGTCGTCGCAGCCCTCGCCCGACTCCGCCTGTGCCTTCGCCTTGGTCCGGTAGGCGTCGGAGTTGACGGCATCGGTGATGGCGGCGCCGTTGCCGCACACCGTCTTCGTGCACGGGCCAGTGCCGTTCGTGCCGCAGGTGTAACCGGCGATCAGACGGCACTTCACGCACGCCGTCGCATCGGTGCCCGTGGCGTTCTTGATATCGCACTGCTCCGTGCCCTCGATGACTCCGTCACCGCAGATCGGGATGCACGCCTTGCCCGGGCGCACGCACTTGTAGTGGGTGCTGTCGACTGTCGTGCAGTCGGCCGAGCAACCGTCGCCGTCCTTGGTGTTCCCGTCGTCGCAGGCTTCGCCCGGCTCGATCTTGCCGTCGCCGCACACGATAGCGATGCACACGGAGGGCTCGCCCGTGCAGTAGTAGCCGTCTTGGATCTTGCAGCTCGAGCTGCAGCCGGCGACGTTGGTGAAACCGGTGTCGCACTCCTCGCCCGCCTGGAGCTGGCCGTCGCCGCATACCGGGATCTTGATGCAGACGTTTGCAGCTGGGCACGCGTAGCCGGTATCCGCCTTGCAGTTCGTGCAGCCGGGCACGTTGCCGTCGCACGTCTCTCCGAGCTCGATGACGCCGTTGTTGCAGACGGCCTGATCGACGAGGCCGTTGTCGTAGCCTTTGCACGCCTGAGCGCCCGAGCCGTAGCAAGCGCTTTCGCCCGTGATCCCGGGGTCGCATTCCTCGCCAGGCCCGAGCATGCCGTCACCGCAGACGATGGTGGACGTGCAGACGCTCGGCTCGGCCTTCGTGCAGTCGTAGAAGGGCTCGATTTTGCAGCCGACGGAGCAGCCATCGCCGCTCGAGTTGTTGCCGTCGTCGCACTCCTCGCCGCCGAGCACGAGTCCGTCGCCGCAGACGGGCTTGCAGCCGGTCGTGCCGCAGAGCCAGCCGTCCTCCACCGCGCACTTCGACGAGCAGCCGTCACCGTTCTTGGTGTTGCCGTCGTCGCAGCCCTCGTCGGGCGTGCGCCGGCCGTCTCCGCACTTGAGCTTCACGCAGGCGTCGCCGGCCGGGCAGAAGTAGCCGTCTTCGAGCTCGCAGGTGTCGCTGCACCCGTCGCCGCTCTTGTCGTTCCCGTCGTCGCATTGTTCGCCCTGCTCACGCACGGAGTTGCCGCAAATGGGCAGCGCGACGCACGGTTCGCCGGGCTTGATGCAAGCGTAGCCGTCCTCGATGCCGTCGCAGCTGCCCGTGCAGCCGTCGCCGCTCTTCGTGTTGCCGTCGTCGCAGACCTCGTCCCCTTCGATCACGCCGTTGCCGCACGTGACGACGCGGACGCACGGTTGCCCCTCGGTACAGAGGTAGTCCGGATCGGACATCGTGCAGTCCGCGCTGCAGCCGTCGCCGTCGTCGGTGTTGCCGTCGTCGCAGAGCTCGCCCGCTTGGAGCACGCCGTCACCGCAGACGCTCGGGCCCATGTCGCCCATGCCGCCCTCGGGGTTGTCGTTCTGCCCGCCCATGTTCCCGACGCCGACGACGCTGGTCCCGCCCGTACCGTTGCCGGTTCCGCCCGTGCCCGAGCCGGCCGAACCACCGGCACCGATGGGACGGTCGTGCGTCGTCACCGACGGGGAACCTCCACAGCCGATCGCGGTCAACGCAATCGGGGCAAACAGCGTTACGAAAGCTCGAAAACCGGTCCCACCAAGACGCCAGGCGTTCACGACCTGCACCCTAGGCTCGTCCGTTCGCGCGACTCAAGCCGTTCGACCGAGTTTTCAGCCCAAGCTCGCTGCCAACCCGGTTGCGTGTGCTGCCGATTTGCAGAGGCGTCCGGGTGACCGCGCGCGGTCGTGAGGCGCCCACGCGCTCGTCCGCCGCTCATTTCAGTCAAGGTGGACGACCGGACGCACGAGAGCGGTCTCTTCTCGTATCGCGTGACGAAAAATGAGAGCGCCATTCCGCCACGAGCGAGAGCAGACGTACGCGACCTCGCGGACGCAACCGAGACGAGCCCGGCTGTATTGGACTTGGGGCGCGTTGGCGCGTGGGCGCGCTGGCGCGTGGGCCCGCCGCCGTTCGTGGCGGACGCCGAGTGTGGGAGTCACTCGCCGCGCCTCACCGTTCATCGCCTCGCTCCGCCTTGCTCGTCGCGTTCGAGCGCGGGTGTGCGCGAGTCGAAGCGCCCACGTGCGATGTAGGTATTCGCGCACAAAGCGCGACCAATCGTATGTGGGAGGGGAAGATTTATGGGGCATCGTGAAGCGCGTCGCCTAGGATGTAAGGTTGACGCGCGGGTGGATCAGAGACGCGCGCGTTCACGGAGTCCGTTCTATGTCGTCGTTCGCTCGCATCCTCTTCAATCGCACTCTCGGGGTTTATTCAGCACTCCTTTTCGCCGTCGCTTGCGGCGGCACGCCCAGCGTGACTTCCGGCGGCAGCCCGAAGGATCTCGGCGCGGGCGGGAGCGGTGGCATGACCGCCACCGGGGGAACCACCGGCACCGGCGCGAGTAACGGCACCGGAGCCAGCAACGGCACCGGCGGCTCGATCAGCGTCGGGATCGGCGGCCAAGCCGGCGACTCGACGGAGACGAACGGCGGGCAGGGTAACGATCCTTGCAACGTGCCGAACCCGCCGCCCGGCTGTTCGGATCTGCAACCGTCCGGCCCCGCGTGCGGCGACGGCGCGATCAATCAGACGGACGAGGAGTGCGACGACGGCAACAGCCTCCCGGGTGACGGCTGTTCCGGCATCTGTCAGATCGAGCCCTATTACAAGTGTCCGACCGAGGGCATGCCGTGCGAGCTCACGATCGCGTGCGGCGACGGCACGGTCGACCCGGGCGAGGTTTGCGACGACGGCAACACCGACGACGGCGACGGCTGCAGCGCCGACTGCGAAATGCAGGACCCGAGCTACGTCTGTCCCGACCCGGGCAAGGCGTGCCAGCTGCTCTACGACTGTGGCGACGGTCGCGTGAACGGCAGCGAAGAGTGCGACGACGGCAACAAGAAGAGCGGCGACGGCTGCAGCTCGAAGTGCAAGAAAGAGGACGGCTACGTCTGTCGCCGGCCGGGCATGCCCTGCGTGCTCGACCAGTACTGCGGCGACGGCATCGTCCAGGCGTCGCTCGGCGAGGAATGCGACGACGGCAACAAGGATTTCGGCGACGGCTGCTCGGCCGCCTGCAAGGTGGACCCGTATTACGACTGCACGGGTACGTCACCCACCGTCTGCACCTCCACAATCGTCTGCGGCGACGGCGTGCGCGACCCGGGCGAGCAGTGTGACGACGGCAACACCGACGACGGCGACGGCTGCAGCCACGATTGCGTGCAGGACCCGTCTTACGTTTGCACGACCGCGGGCAAGCCGTGCACGCGCCTTTACGCTTGTGGTGACGGACGCCTGAACGGCTCCGACGAATGCGACGACGGCAACACCAACGACGGTGACGGCTGCAGCAGCACCTGCACCATCGAGGCGGGTTACCTCTGCCGCCACCCCGGCCAGCCGTGCGTCCTCAACATCTACTGCGGCGACGGCATCGTCCAGGCGTCGCTCAACGAGCAGTGCGATGACGGCAACAACGACTACGGCGACGGCTGTTACGGCGACTGCACCATCGCGCCGTACTACTCGTGCCCGCCCGGCGGCGGCATGTGCACTTCGACCATCGTCTGCGGCGACGGCAAGCGCGACCCCGGCGAGCAGTGCGACGACCACAACACCGCGAACAGCGACGGTTGTTCGGCAAACTGCCTCGTCGAGGCCAACTGGAGCTGCACGGGCGCGGCCGGCGGCACGAGCACCTGCAAGCGGCTCGTCGCTTGCGGCGACAAGCGCGTGAGCGGCACCGAGACGTGCGACGACGGCAACACGAACAACAACGACGGTTGCAGCTCGACGTGCCAGATCGAGGCCGGCTACACCTGCGCGACGCCGGGTGTGGCCTGCACGCCCACGGTCGTCTGCGGCGACGGCAAGCGCGCTGCCTCCGAGCAGTGCGACGACGGCGGCACCACGAGCGGCGACGGCTGCTCGGCCCTGTGCCAGACGGAGAAGGATTGGAACTGCACGGGCGCGGTCGGCGCGAAGAGCACCTGCACCTACACGGTGAAGTGCGGCGACGGCGTCATCGGCGGCAACGAGATCTGCGACGACAAGAACACCGTTAGCGGCGACGGCTGCTCTTCCGACTGCAAGACGGTCGAGGCCGGCTACACGTGCGCTCGCGCGGGCGTCGCGTGCACGACGAACTGCGGCGACGGCATCGTCAGCAAGCCGCAGGAACAGTGCGACATCAAGAACGCGACGGGGACGGACGCCACCGCGTGCGTGAACTGCCGCGTGGCGGTGGGCTACACCTGCGGCGCGAGCGGTGCCGGGCCCTGCTCGAAGACGACGTGCGGCAACGGCGCGAAAATCACCACCATTGCCATCAACACGCAGGCGTACATCGACCAGGCGAAGACGCAGGCCGAGCTCGGCGAGGGCTGCGACGACGGCAACACGATCGCCGGCGACGGCTGCGGCCCCACGTGCCAGGTAGAGCCGCTCGTGACGGTCGGAAAGACTCCGACCCTCGCGCTGAGCTGCGGTGACGGCCTCATCACGGGCACGGAGAAGTGTGACGATGGCAACATCAACGACGGTGACGGCTGCGACCACCTCTGCAACGTCGAAAACGGCTGGAGCTGCGCGAGCGGCGTCAGCTACCCGGATTCGATCAAGTTCCGGATCAAGTACCGCGACTTCAAGCAGCGCACGGAGAGCGGCGGCCATCCGCATATGAAGCTCGACGGCGCGGGCAGCACGACGACCGCGAACGGCTCCCCCGGTCAGGGCTCGGATCCCGGCATCACGGGCACGGTATGCACCGCGGCGACCGGTCCCTCGGGCACCGGGGCGTGCGGCCAGCTGGATACCGACGGCAAGCCGCTTTACGTGGGCGGCACGCATACGACGATCGACACCACGGGCGACGGCACGAACCTGGACCAGACGTACCATCAGGCGGCGTTCAAGCTCTGGTACAACGACACCAACACCGGGACGGGCGCGGTCGCGGATCCGACCTCGCAAGCAGCGGGTGGGACCAAGGTTCCGATCGTGATCAACCCGAACCCGCCGCTGATCTCGGACGGGTCGGTGCCGGTCGATACGCTGACGTTGACCAAGACGGCGTCGCTCGGCCAAAACGCCGTGAAGGCATCGTACCAATACTCGACGACGTCGTTCTTCCCGCTCGACGGGCGCGGTTACGGCAACACCCCGGTGGGCGTGCCCGCGACTCCGACCGAATCACACAACTTCCAGTTCACGAGCGAGCTCCGCTACTTCTTCCAGTACAACGGCGGCGAAACGCTCACGTTCTTCGGCGACGACGACGTGTGGGTGTTCATCAACGGCCGCCTCGCGGTGGATATCGGCGGTATCCACGGCCAGCTCTACGGGCGTGTCGTGCTCGGCGACGACGGCGCCGGCACCACCGCCAACGACAGCACCTGCACGCTGAGCGAAGCCGCGTCACTCACGCCTGCAACGTGCACTCTCGACACCAACGAAGCGGCCGACACCACGGACACACGCTTCGGCCTGACCAAGGGCAATGCCTACGAGATCGTCGTGTTCCAAGCGGAACGCCATCCGACGGGCTCGAACTATCAGCTCACGCTCGACGGCTTCCTGCCCCCGCGCTCTACCTGCACGCCCATCTGCGGCAAGAATCCTTCGACGCAGACCGAGACGTCCACCGTCACTCCGCCGGAACAGTGCGACGACGGCGACAACAACACGGCGACGCCGACCTACGGCAAATGCACGGCTACGACCTGCAAGCTTGGCCCGTACTGCGGCGACGGTAACCCCGACACCGCGAACGGCGAAGTCTGCGACGACGGCAAGAACAACGCGCAATACAACCAGAGCGGCTGCGCGCCCGGCTGCGTGAATCCGGGTAAGTGCGGCGACGGCAAGATCGACACGCCGTACGAGCAGTGCGACAACGGCTCGTCCAACACGGCGACCGGCTACGGCGGTTGCAAGACCGACTGCACGGTCGGTCCGCGCTGCGGCGACGGTCAGAAGAACGGGCCGGAGACGTGCGACGACGGCGTCAACGACGGCTCCTACGGCGGCTGCACGCCGACCTGCACGCCCGCGCCCAAGTGCGGCGACGGCAACGTCGATACGCAGTTCGGCGAAGCCTGCGACGGCGGTCCGACTTGCGACGCCAATTGCCAGCTCAAGTGCGGCAACGGCGTGGTCGAATCCCCCGAACAGTGCGACGACGGCATCCTCGCGGGCGGCTACGGTCGCTGCGCGGCCGGCTGCGTCGTCGCGGAGTATTGCGGTGACGGCATGCGAAGCGGCCCGGAGCAATGCGACCTCGGCGTCGCGAACTCCAACACCGCGTACGACGGCTGCACCACGCAGTGCAAGCTCGGGCCGCACTGCGGCGACGGCATCAAGAACGGCACCGAAGGGTGCGACGACGGCCTCGACGACGGCTTCTACGGCGGCTGCAACCCGGACTGCACGCCCGCGCCGAGCTGCGGTGACGGTGCAGTACAGGCCGAGTGGGGCGAGGAGTGCGATGACGCGCTCACGCCCGGCACCTGCGCCAACTGCCACTTTACGGGCAGCTGCGGCGACGGCATCGTGCAAAACCCGCCGGAAGAGTGCGACGACGGCAAGAACGACGGCGGCTACAACGAATGTGGCCCGCAATGCTTGTTCGGCCCGCGTTGCGGCGACGGCGTCGTGCAAGCCCCCGACGGCGAGCAGTGCGACAACGGCGTCGATGACAAGGGCGTGAGCCTCAACGACGGCAGCTACAACGGCTGCGACAGTCAGTGTCAGCTCGGGCCGTATTGCGGCGACGGTATCGTCAACGGCAAAGAGAAGTGTGACGACGGCATCAACGACCAGTTCTATGGGAGCTGCACGCCCGACTGCTTGGGCTTCGGGCCGCGCTGCGGTGACGGCAAGGTCCAGCCCGAGTGGGGCGAGGAGTGCGACAGCACGAGCGATCCGAACTGCAAGAACTGCCGCCTGGGCGCGCAGTGCGGCGACGGCGTCGTCGAGAGCGGCGAGGAATGCGACGACGGCGTGAACGACGGCGGCTACGGTGAGTGCGGTCCGAACTGCATGCGCGGTCCGGGTTGCGGCGACGGTGTCGTTCAGTCCGCGCACGAGCAATGTGACGACGGCGTCAACATGGGCGGCTACGGCAAGTGCGCGGCGGGCTGCGTGTATGGCCCGCACTGCGGCGACGGCAAGGTGAATAAGCCCTACGAAGAGTGCGACGACGGCAACAACAAGAACGGCGACGGCTGCAGCGCGGCTTGTAAGAAAGAGAGTCAGGTCCCGCGCTGAGCAGCGGAGTCCGGCGGGCCCGCGTGGAGCGGGCCCGTTGCAGTCCGGCCGTGCTGCGTCCGTGTTTCGCGGCCGAAAAACTACGACTCCGGCGCAGAATCCTCACCTCGACTGGGGGCAGGACACCGCTTTTCGTTCCATTCCGGGCCACGTAGCCGACAAATCGCCCGCGAGCGCATTTTCATGGTCGTAGGCCCCCCGGGGATCGGTGTAGAAGACTGACCCCATGAAAAAGACGCTCAGCACGTTTGGATTGCTCGCTCTCGTGGGCTGTGCGCAGGAGCAGCCGGCCGCGGCCCCGCCGCCGCCGCCGCCCCCGCCGCCGGCCGTTGCTCCCGCACCCATCATGACCACGCCGGCTGCGGCGCCCGTCGCTGAAGCGCCGAAGGCCCCGCCGGCCACGCCGGCCGAGCGCGCGAAGGGCTTCGCCGACTGCTGGGCAGCGTTCAACGCCAAGGATTGGGCGAAGTTTGCCCCTTGCTACTCGGAGGGCGCGACCTCCGAGGAGATCGACAGCGGAATGCCGCCGTGGGTCGGTCGCAACGACATCGTCGAGAAGGGCAGCAAGTCGTTCGCGGCGCAAGCGCCGGATCAGACGGGTGAGCTCGAGCTCGTGCTCGTCAACGGCAACAACCTCGCTGCCGTCGCTTTCCTGAAGGGCACCAACACCGGTCCGATCCTGACGCCCGGCGGTGAGCTTCCCGCGACGAAGAAGAAGTTCGGCTTCCTGATGGGGCACGCCGCGGAGCTCACCGACGACGGCCGCAGCGTCGCTCACGACCGCTTGTACGTCGACGGCAACACTTTCATGGGACAGCTCGGGATCTCGAAGGGCCCGCACCGCAAGGTGCTCGAGAAGGGTTCGGCGGAGAAACCGGTCGTCCTCGCGACGGGCAGCGACACCGAGAAGGTGAACCTCGGTGAGTACGCGAAGACCAACGAAGCCTTCAACAAGCACGACATCCCGGCGCTCCTCGGCATGATGGCCGACGACGTCGTGTTCGCCGAGATGGGGTCGCCCGTCGATCAGGTGGGCAAGAAGGCGGTCGAGCGCTCCTACAAGCAGCTCTTCAAGGAGTTCAGCGACGTGAAGCTCGAGCTCACGCGCACGTGGGCCGCGGGCGACTACGTCGTCGGCGAAGGCGCGCTCGTCGGCACCAACGACGGTGCCATGCCCGAGATGGGCGTGAAGAAGGCGACGGGCAAGCACGTGAGCGCGCGCTTCCTCGAGATCGACAAGTTTGCCAATGGCAAGCTCAAGAGCATGTGGGTCTTCGACAACGGCATGGCCTTCGCGGCCCAGCTCGGTCTGTTGCCGGCACCCGGCGCGAAGCCGGAGGGCGGTGCCAAGGAAGGCGCGAAGCCCGGTGCCAAGCCCGAGGCAGGTAAGCCCGAGGCGGGCAAGCCCGAGGCAGGCAAGCCTGCAGCCGCGGCGCCCGCCGCTGCGAAGCCTGCAGTCATGGCGCCTGCCGCACCGAAGCCGGCACTCGCGGCGCCCGCCGCCGCGAAGCCGGCCGCTCCTGCAGCCGCGCCCGCTGCGCCCAAGTGAGGAGCACGCCCGCGAGCACGCGGGTCCCTCACGCGTGAAATCGGCCCGTGGAGTCCCTGGACTTCGCGGGCCGATACGCTTTGTGGAGAAACCTATTCATGCGCTCCTTGCACGAGTGTTTTGCGACTCCTCGGCGCAAAGAGCGGGACGGAACGCGACGAGCGATGATAGTTTCTTGCGAGCTCGGCGCGGGGTGCGTCGGACCAAGGAGGATGAGGAATTGAAGACGCTCGCAACGATCGCCCTGGCCGCCTCGTGCGCAACGACGCTCGGCGCCTGCAAAATGCTCGAGCAACTCAAGAAGAGCGGAGAAGCGGCGACACAAGCCGCGAGCGCCGGCGTTCAGGGTGGGAAGTCGCCCTCGAGCGACGAAGAGAAAGACTCGGAGCTCGCGGACAAACTCGAGGGTTACATCTACTGCATGAACTACGAGACACGGAGTGCCTTCAGCGCGAAGCAGAGCTACGAGCGCGACGTCGATCCGGTGAAGGGGCCGACCGGAAAAGAGAACAGCATTTACGTGCAAGAGCTCAATCCGCAGGAGTGCTTCCGCCGCATCGATCAGGCGAAAACGAAGCAGCCCCCCTTGCCCGACGTGGAGGCGGCCGCCGCCGGCTACGAGACGACGCTCGGTGCCCTTCAGCAGCTCACCAAGCAGGCACACGACTACTACGACCAGAAGGACTTCAAGGACGACAAGTTCGCGAAGGGCATCGCCATGCACAAGCCGCTGATGGCCGCCTTCGACGCGTTCGAAAAGGCCGACAAGCCGTTCGAGGACAAGGTTTCGAGCTTGAACGACGCGCTGAGCCAGCGCCGGCTCACGCGCCTCAAGAACGATCCGACGCAGGTCTTGCCGTACGACATCGCCAAGAGCGTCGACGATGCGAAGAAGCTCGTTCACTTCGCGGAAGTGGACAGCATGGAGCAGGTGAACCTTGCCGGCTTGAGCGCGGGGATTGCGACTTACGAGCAGTCGCTCGGCGCGCTCTCGAGCTACGCCGACGCCCATCACGCCGAGGCCGACAAGGTCTCGATGCTCTCGAGCTTCCAGAGCGCTTCGGCGGACTTTCTAAAAGCCTCGAAGGAGCTCATGCGCCGAAAGCGCGACAACAAAGGTTTCAAGGGGGAGATTTTGCCGCCCGAGATGATCGACGGGCACCCCGCGAACGTGCTCGCGAAGTTCAACGACATGATCAACCGCTCGAACGACCTCAACTACCGCTGACGACCGAGCTTGGGTCGGAGACCACCCGTCGGCCCGCTGCTTCGAGCGCGCGTCAGAACAGGTCGAAGAGCGGACGTAGCTTGGCTTCGGAGAGGGCGAACGTGGCGTCGGTGCCGTCGATGCGCGTGTCGCGTACGGCTTCGCCGTCGTAGGAATCGAGCGCGCCGACGCGAAAGGTGCGCCGCGCGCCGAGGCCGGGGTTCGGTTCGAGCTCGACCTTCAGGACCGGCGCCGAAAATCCCTCGCTCGCGCGCGCGGGGCCGCTGTGGAGCGCCGCCTCCGCGCGTAGGCCCGCGAGCGCCTCGAGGGCGTGTTCCGTCGCGGCTGCGGGCACGTCGTCCGACTTCGCGACGAGTGCGCCGGCGCGCCGCTCGAGCACGACTTGTTTTTTTGGGGTGGTCAGGGTGACGCGCGCTAGCGTCGCCGTCTCGGCCATGAACGGCGAGCGGTCGATCAGCAAGGTGTCGAGGCGGTCGACGACGGCGCGCTCGATCACGAAGACGCCGGCCGTGCCGTCGAGGGCCGCAAAGTAGCCGCCGGGCGTCGCGCGGCCGACGCGCACGCGGTGCTCGGCGCTGCCGGCGTCCGCGCTGTCGAGCCGCGCGCGCGCGGTGAGTGTCGGCGCCCCGAGCCCGAAACTGCCGTCGTCGGCGTCGGCCACCCAGCGCAGCGCCGTGAGCGAGCCGAGCGCGAGCACGGCGTTGGTCGTGAGCTCGCCGTCGGGGCTGAAACCGCTCGGAACGACGAGCGAAAAACCGTTCGATGCGCGCCGCACGAGCTGGCGCTCCGGCGCGGACAGCTCGAGCTCGGCGAGCGCCGACAGCGCGAAATCCAGCACCTTCGTGCTGCGAAGCAGCGTCGAGTCCACGGCGAACGCGCGCGCGGCCTCACGCCCGAGTGCGAGCACGACGCCGTCCTCGGCACGGCGCACGTAGAGCGTGCCGTCGGGCGCCGTCTTGCCGAGCTCCACGACCTCCTCGGCGGCCTTGTCGTCGTCGGTGAGCACGCGCAACGTGACTTTGCCCTGCGCGGGCTCGAGCCCGAGCGCCTTCGCGTCGGGGTGCACGATGACTTCCGCCTCGGCGCGCGTGAGCGCTTCGAGCCGGCGGTTGCCGGCTTCGAGCTCGACGGGAGCCTCGCTCGGGGCCCGCAGCGAGAAAGCGGTCCCACGCCGTTCGAGCGAGAGCTTGCGGCCGTCGTGCTCGATGGTGACGGCTTCGACCTCGTCCTTGCGGGCGGCGAACGGGAAGCGATCGAGCAGCGACTCGCGCTCCACCGTGAGCGGGACCAGCACCTCCGCCTTCACGCACGCCGCGCGTGGCGCCGGAGCGCGCTCGAGCGCCACGATTTCGCCGGGCGCGCCAGGGCAGGCGCCGCCGAGCTCGAGCACGACCGCAGCGTCGTCCTTGGCGCTCGGCTGGAGCGTGACGCGCGTGAGCTCGGCGCTGCCGCGCGCTCGTTGCGCTTCGGCCAGCGTGAGAAAACGCGTGGCGTCGAGGTGCGTGAGCGCGCCGAAGAGCGGCGCCAGCGCGTCGCGGTTCGCGCGCTCGTGCCCGTCGAGGCGAAAGCCGAGCGCGGCGCCGTGGACGAGGTCGAGCTTGCCCTGCGGACGCTCGAGCGCGAGCTCCCGCACGTCCCGCTCCCCGAGCCCGACGAGCGCGCGGACGCGCAGGTCATCGGCGCGCGTCGCGAAGAGCTTGGCGGCTTCGGCGGGCACGACGCCGCCGCTGCGGCTCGAGCCCGCGCCGTCGAGCGCGACATAGACGCCGCCGGCCGGCGCGGGCGCGTCGTCGCCCAGCGAGAGCGTGAAGTGCGCGCCGCCCATGACGAGCGCGAGCGTGGCGCGCGGATGGTCGAGGCCGTGCGAGCGGAGGTCGGCGCCTTCGAGCCGGCGCACGGGCGTCATGAACGAGAGCGCGCTCACGATTTTATGTGCAGCGGCCTCGTCGGCCGGCTCGGGCTCCGGCGTGTTCACGTTCCAGCCGTCCCCGTGCCGCACGAGCACGAAGCCCGCGTCTTTCCCGCGGAGCTCGATGCGCTGGAGCTCGTCCTCGCGCCACACGGGCAAGAGGTTCTTCGCGCGGGCGTCGCGTTCCGTCGTCGTCGGGGCGTGACGCGTCGCGAGCACGGCGAGCACGCTCGCGAGCGCGACGACCGCGAGCAGCACGCTACCGAGCTCGGAGCGGCCGAGCTTCACTCGTTGCCTCGCCGGTCGCGCCGGGAGGCGCGCTCCTGGGCCCTGCGCCTGAGCAGCACGAACGCGCCGACGAGGAGAGCGGAGCCCGGCATGTAGATCAGCACGTAACGCAGGACCTCCCCGAGCGATTCCTCGGTGAGCGCGAGGCCGACCTCACGCGCGGGCTTTTCCGGCACGCTCACGATGGGCGGGCGCGCAGCGGCCCAGGCGAGCGCGTTCTCGATCAAGAGCCGGTCGCCGACGAGCGCCGGGTCCTGGAAGCTGCGTCCGCCCGCGAGGTTCGCGAAACCGGCGAGCACGAGGCGCGGACCGTGCTTTTCACTCGAGCCGGGCGGCTTGTCGAGCTCGGCCGCGGCGGCGACGAGGCGCTCGGCGTGCGGGGCGTCGGGCGGCGGTCCCTTGCCGTCGAGCACGGCCTTCACGTCGGTGAGCACGAGCGCTTCTGGGCTCGTCTTGACGAGCGCGTGGCCCGGGCCGCCGCCCACGAGCGAGAGCGCGCGACTCTGGCTGACGAGCACGCTGACCTCGGTCTTGCCACCCTCGAGCACGAGCCCCCGCGTCGCTGCGTGCTCCGCCGGCAGGCCGAAGAACACTTCGCCCGCGCCGCGGGGCAGCCGCCGGCTCGGGTCCGTCTCGAACACGACGTTCGGCTCGAGCCGCACCCCGCCGAGCTCGAACAGCGACTCGAGCCCCGAGAGTGCGACGCGGCCGTCTTCGCCGAAGATCGGGCCCACGAGCGCGACCACGTTGCCGCCCGCGTGCACCCAGCTCTTCACGCGTTCGGTCGCGTCCGGCGCGTACGCCTGCTCCGGCGCGACGATCGCGAGCAGACGGCAACCTTCCAAGAGCTTTTGCGCGTCGGGGCGCGTCAGGTCGAGGGGCGCCGCCTCGAAGTTGTTCTTTTCGACGTGCCGGCGGAGCTCGGCGAGGCCGTCGGGCCCCACGTCGTCGATCGACGCTTCACCGCGGCCGGTCGCGAAGCACAGCTTGGCTTTGTCGCTGCCGAGCACGCCCGCGATGCCTTCCGTCACCGCTTGCTCCAGCCGCGGTTTCTGCCGTCCCTCGTCGTCGCTCTGACCGAGCTCGTCGCTCGTCACGAACCAGGTCCGCTCGCCGCGCGCGACGAGAATGACCGCGTCCGCGACGATGCGACCGTCTTCCGCCTTGCCGGCGCTGACGCCGTACTTCTGCTGAACGGCAGCAAATTCAGCGGGATTTTGCTCGGGGTCGAGGTAACTCACCTCGAGCTTCGTCGTCCGCGCGCCGTAGTTCACGAGCAGCTGGCGGAGCGGCGCGAGCAGCGGGTCGGTGCGTGCGAGCAGCACCGTGAGCGTCACCGTGTCGGGCAGGTCGTGCAGGATGGTGACGGTGGCGGGCGAGAGCGTGTAGAGGCCGCCGCTGCTCACGTCCCAGCGTTCGTAGAAGCGGGCACAGAGTACGTTGACGTTGACGGCGAGCACCATCGCCGCGAGCACGCCGAGCGCGGAGAGCACCTTCGGCGAGCGGCCGGCGCGGGCAGCTTCGGGGGCGCGGGCAGCGTCGCTCAACCCCACCTCCACGAGTCGACGACGCGCGCCGTCACGAACAGGCTCGCGCAGGCGAGCGACCCGTCGAACACGATGCGGCGGAGGTCGATGATGCCGCGCGACATCTCTTCCATCTGCGATGCCATCGAGACGTGCGCGCAGAGGTCGCGCATGAGCCCCGGCTCGAAGACGTACTCGCCGACGCCCAGCACGAAGAGCCCGAATTCCGCAAAAATAGCCAGCAAGAGCGCGATGAGCTGGCTCTTCGACAATGAGCTCATGAGCGTGCCGAGCCCGAGGTACGCCGCGCCGATGCCGAAGAGTCCGAAGTAGCTCGAGCCCACCGTGTGCCAATCGACCGCGCCCGTATGCCGCAGCACGATGACGTAAAGCAGCGTCGGTGCCCACATCACGAGATAGGTGCTGAGCACGGCGGCGTACTTGCCGAGCACGACGGCGCTCGGGGTCACGGGCGCGGTGAGCAGCGTCTCGATCGTCCCGCTGCGTCGCTCCTCGGCGAAAGTGCGCATCGTGAGCGCGGGGCAAATCAGGAGCAGCGTCATCAGGAGAAACACCGACTCTTGCCCGAAGTACGCTTCGACCGGGCCCGTCTCGACGGCGAGGTCGGCCAGGCTCGTGAAGTGGACGACGATGGAATAGAAGATGGTGCCCTGAAGCAGCAGGAACACGACGAGCAAGACCCACGCGAGCGGCGTCACCCACAGGCTGAGCATCTCGCGCCGGTACACGGCCAAAAGTCCGCTCACGCGCCGTCCTTCCGCTCGGCGTCGCCCTGCGTGAGCTCGGCGAACACGGCTTCGAGCGAGGCACGCACGGGTCCCACGCTGCGGACGCCGGCGCCCGCGGCGACGAGCGCGGCCACGGCGCGTTCGACCGTGCGCTCCGGTGGGGCGTCGTCCAAAAGCTCGAGCGTGAGCTCCACCGTCCCGTGCTCGTCCCGCGTGGTCTTCGCGCGCACCTGCTTCACGCCCGGCACGTTGCGGAGCGTTGCTTCTAGCTCCGTCGGCTCGCCGTGGGCGCCGATCACGCTTTCACGGCTTCGCTGTCGTGCTTTGAGCTCGGCGAGCGTGCCCTCGGCGACGAGGCGGCCGCGCGCAATGACGAGCGCCCGATCGCAGACGGCCTCCACCTCCGGCAGGATGTGGGTAGAAAGCAAGATGGTGTGGCTCTTGCCGAGCTCGCGCACGAGCGAGCGCACCTCGACGATTTGATTCGGGTCGAGCCCGGCGGTCGGCTCGTCCAAGATGAGGAGCGGGGGGTTCGAGACGAGCGCGTCCGCCAGCGCGACACGCTGACGATAGCCCTTCGAAAGCTGCGCGATGGGCGTCTCCGCCACGTCTTTGACGGCGGCCTGTTCGAGCGAGCGTGCGACGGCGGCCTTGCGCTCGCGCCGGGGAACGCGCTTGAGCGCCGCGCGAAACGCGAGGTACTCACGCACGCGGAGCTCTGGGTAGAGCGGCGCCGCTTCCGGCATGTACCCGAGCCGCGCGCGCGCTTCGAGCGACGCGGTCGCGACGTCGAAACCGTCGATGGTGACGCTGCCCGACGTGGCACCCAAGAAGCCCGCGAGCATGCGGAGCGTCGTCGTTTTCCCTGCGCCGTTGGGCCCCAGAAAGCCGACCACCTCGCCCGCGCCGACCATGAAGGAGACGTCCTTCACGGCCACGACGCTGCCGTAGTCTTTGGTCAGGTTGCGGGCCTCGATCATGGAGGCGCTAGGCGTACCACAGTGTAAAAACGCTAGTTGCCGTATTCGTAGGCGCCCATGTCGGCCTTGCCGACGCGCGGGTTGCCGAGCAGATCCGTCGGCGGAGCGCGGGAGTCGTCGCCGTGGTCGATGCACGGGGAGCCCGCGAGCAGGCGGTAGTTTTCGCTCGGGGCATCGACGAAGCGCGGATTGAAAAGCGAGAGGTTCGGGTACGTGCCGCTCATGTTGCTCGCGATGGGATTCGGCGAACCGCCCGTGGACGTGACCACGATTTCTGCCGGGACGTCGCCCCACAGGATGGAGTTGACGATACGAATCGCGGCGCCGTCCTCGACGTCGAGCGCGGCCAGCGTGCCGGACTCGTTGGCCGCAATGGTGACGTTCAGCAAGTCGAGCAGGCCGCTCCCGCCCTCGGCGAGCCCGGCGCCGTTGACCGCGCTGTTGCGCGCGATGACGGAGCTGACGACCTTCGCGTCGCCGCTCGAGTAGAGGGCGCCGCCCCTACCGGCGAGCGCGTCGTTTTCGAGCAGCGAGCACGCACTCAGCGTGACGGTGGCGCCCTGGAACGTGATCGCGCCGCCGTTTGCAGTCGGCGCGGCGGCGCCGGTCGCCGTGTTGCGCGTGAACGTGCCGTTCGTCACGTCGAGCGTGGCCGTGTTCTGGCCAGCGCCGACGTGGATCGCGCCGCCGTCGGACGCGGCGTTTTTGTCGAAGAGCGACCCGTCGAACGTCAGTGGTGCCCCGCCGTCGGCGAAAATGGCGCCGCCGTTCTTGCTCGCGATGAGCTCCGTGAACGTCGAGTCTTTCGCGGTCAGCGCGCCGTGCGCCAAGATGCCCCCGCCGTCGCCGTCGGAGATCGCCTTGAAGATGTTGCACGAGTCGAGCGTGAGCGCGCCTGCGGCGACGATGGCGCCGCCGCCGTTCGCCGCGGGCGCGTGCCCGTGCGTGACGTAAACGTGGTCGAGCGTGACGGCGCCGAGCGCGGTCACCACGTGGTAGAGGTCGTCGTTGGGTCCTTCATCGCCGACGTTGCCGCTCAGGAGCGGCAAGAGCTCCGCGAACGTGCGATCGTCGGGCGTCCGCTCGGTGCCGACGAAGCCGCCGCGGATCGTCACGCCGTCCGGCACCGTGAACGTCGCCTCGCGGCGCGTATCCCCCAGGGGCATGTAGGTGCCGCTCGCGAGCCACACCTCGCACTCCGAGTGGGCGAGCACGAGCGCGCGCGTGAGCGAGCGCACGGCGCGGTCCCAGCTCGTGCCGTCGTTGCCGTCGTCACCGTCGAACGGCAAGACGCGGATGACGCAGCCGATGGGGTTCGCGGTGCCCGCGCCGCCGTCGTCGCCGGGGTGGGTCGGGTTTGCGCCGGCGCTTCCCGCGGCGCCGCTCGCCTGCGTGCCCCCCACCCCCAAAAAACCGCCGGCGCCACCCGTCGTGCCGTGTCCAGCGGTGCCAGGGCCCGTCGCCGTTCCGCCGGTCGCATGGACGGCGTCGTCGTCCGAGGGAACCTCGAGGCCCGTGCGGCCGCACGCTGCGAGCGCGACGATGACGAACGACAGCGAGCCCCGGTGCATGCTGGTCAGTTCCCGTACTCGTAGGCGCCCATGTCCGCAATGCTCGTGCAGGTGGGGCACGGCGTCGTGGCGTGCTCGTTGACGCGAGCGTTGCCGAGGAGATCGGCGGGAGGTGCGCGCTTGTCGTCGGCGTGATCGATGCACGGCGAGCTCGAGCGCAGGCGATAGTCGCCGTTCGCGGGATCCGCGAAGTCGGGATCGAAAGCCGTCAGGTTCGGAGAGGTGCCGCTCACGTTGCTCGCGAAGAGGTTTTGGGTGCCGGCGTCCTCGGACGTGAGCGTGGCGGAACCGAGCGTGAATTCGCTCGGCGTGGCGTTCCAGAAGACGGAGTTTTCGACGAGGATCGCTCCGCTCACGTCGATGCTCGCGAGCGCGGGGCTCGCGTTGTCCGCGACGGTCACGTTCGTGAGGCTGAGGGCGGCTCCGGCGTAGACGGCTGCGGCCTCCTGCGCGGCGGTGTTCTTGACGATCAGCGTGTTTACGAGGTGGACGGGGGCGCCGCCGGCGTGAATCGCGCCGCCGTAGGCGCCCGCGAAGTTGGCTTGGAAGAGGCTCGACGCGACGTTCAGGCTCGAGCTTGCGTCGCAGAAGACGGCGCCGCCGAAGAAGCTCGCCGTGTTGCCCGCGAAGCTCGAGCCCGTGACTTGCACGGCGCAGGCGTACGCGGTGATGCCGCCGCCCGTGGCGCTCTGGTTCGAGGTGAAGCTCGCGCCGTCCACGGCGAGCGAGCAATCGCCGCTTTGCGACCATCCGACGAGCGCGCCGCCGTCGTTGAGGTCGAAATCGGTGTGCGTCACGCTCGTCGCAGTCTCCCCGAAGACGGTGCCGCCGTCGGACTCGGTGGCGTTGTTTTGGGTGAAGTTGGAGTAGACGACCGAGAGCGGGCCATGGCTCAGGATGGCGGCGCCGTGGCCCGCCTGGTTGGCCTCGAAGAGCGAGTGGGCGATGGCGAGGCTCACGCTCGCTTCGGTGACGATGGCTCCGCCCGCGTCTCCGGCGTCGTTGTAGAGCAAGCTCCCGTTCGTGAGCGTGACGTTCACGGGAGCGGCGCTCTCCGCGACGTAAATCGCGCCGGCGTCCCACGCCTGGTCGTCTTCGAATAACGTGTCGTCGACGTAAAGTGGTCCCGGTCCGTCCGAGAAAAGCGCGCCGCCGAAGTTTTGCGCGGTATTGCGCGTGAGCGTGGAGCCCGTGATGTCGAGCGCGCCGTGCGCGCGGACACCGCCGCCGTTGCCCTTGGAGTAGGAGTCGGAAATGACGCAGTTCGCGAGTGTGAGCGCGCCGGCGGCGTGGATGGCGCCGCCGGCGTCGTTCGCGCTCGCGTCCGCGCGTCCGCCGGACACGGCGACGTAGTCGAGCGTCACGTCGTCGTCGGCGCTGACCACGTGATACGCGTTGTCGGTCGCGTCACCCAGCTGGCCGACGTCGCCGCTCAGGCTGGGCAAGGGGAAGCCGAAGAGGCGTTCGGATGCGTGACGCTCGGTGCCGGCGAAGCCGCCACGGAGCGCCATGCCGCGTTGCAAGTGGAAGGTGGCGTTGCGGTCGGCTCCGGGTGCGGGTGTGTACGTGTCGCTGCCCGCGAGCCAAACTTCGCAGCCCGGGCGCGCGACTGCGAGGGCGCGCGCGAGTGAGGCGACCGCGCGCGCCCAGCTCGAGCCGTCGTTCGCGTCGTTGCCGAGGGACGAGACGTGCACGACGCACGTTTCGTCGGGTGCGCCGGCTTCGCCGCCGGCGCCGTCGGGTGCGCCGCTTGTGCCGCCCGAGCCGCTTGCCGGAGCCGTCCCGCCGCCGCCGTTCGTCGGGGTGCCGCCGCGGCCGCCGCTAGTCGCGCTCGTGCCGCCGCGGACGAGCGTGCCGCCCGCACCGTCGCCTCCGCGTCCGCCGTCGAGGTGAACGGCGTCGTCATCGGAGGGAGGCAGGATGCCCGTTCGACCGCAAGCCGCGCCCGCGACGAGCCCAAGTGGAAACCGGAGCCACCAGGCCCAGTTCATTTCACGGATGGTACTCGTAAGCGCCCATGTCGGCGATGCCCCGGCACGAAGGACAAGGCGTTTGATGCCCGCTCACGCGCGGGGAACCGGTGATGTCGGTGGTCGGCGCCGCCGAGTCTTCTGCGTTGTCGATGCAGGCCGAGTCGGCACTGAGACGGTAGTCGGCGTTGGCGGAAGCCACGAACTTCGGGTCGAAGGCGGTGAGGGTCGGGTACGTGCCGCTCAGGTTGCTCGCGGCGAGATTCGCGGGCTCCGGCCCCTCGGACGTGAGCACTGTCGTCGCGAGCGCGAATTCACTCGCGGTGTCGTTCCAAAAGATGGAGTTATAGACGATGACGGGACCGAGCGCGCTCACGGCCGCTCCGCTGTCGGCGACGTTGTCGGCGACGGTGGCGTTCCTGAAGACGAGGGTCGCGTCGGCGCAGTAGACGGCGGCTGCGTCGCTCCCCGCGGTGTTCTTTGCGAGCAGCGTGCTCACGAACTGGGTGGTGGAGGTGCTGCGCGTGAAGAGGGCGCCTCCGACGGACGACGCCGCGTTTTGTTGGAACGTGCAGTTGCTCGCGGTGACGAGGCCGCCCACGTCGACCATCACCGCCCCGCCGTTGGGCGCCGTATTCGCCGTGAAGTTGCTTTGCGAGAGCACGACGTTCCCCCCGGAAACGTAGACGGCACCGCCGAAAATCGCCGCGCTGTTCCCCGAAAAGTCGCTCGAATCCACGTCGACGCCGGTGGGTGAGCTTTCCACGTAAATCGCGCCGCCGTAGTCTTCGACGACGTTGTCGCTGAAGTTCGAGCCCGTCACGGTGACGTCGCACGCCGTCGCTGCGATGGCGCCGCCGCGGTAGCCGCTGTTCGAGCTGAAGCCCGTGAGCGCGACGGACAGCGAGCAGGTCGATCTGTCCGGTTCGACGACGAGCGCGCCGGAATGATTGCCGACGAACTGACAACGCGTGACGGTGGTGACGGCCTCGGCGTGCACGGTGGCGCCGTTGTCGGAGTTCGCTTGCTGATCGGTGAAGGTCGTGTCGTAGAGCGCGAGCGGCCCCCCGCTCTCGATCGCGCTTGCCGTGCTCGCCACGTTCGCGTCGAAGCTCGACTCGGAGACGTTCAGGCTCACGGTCGAGTCGCCGACGAGCGCGCCTCCGCCGTACGTCGCGACGTTGGCTTCGAAGCTGGTCTTCGTGACGGTGACGGGGATGTCGCCCGTGTTCTCGAGGTAGAGGGCGCCGCCGTAGCGCGCGACGTTCGCCTGGAAAACGGCCCGTTCGATGCTGGTCGCCCCGCCACCGTCCACGTAGATCGCGCCGCCGTGGTTGCCTCCGCTGTTGCCCACGAACGTGGAGTCGGTGACGGTGAGCGGTCCGTGCGCGATGACGGCGCCGCCGTCGCCCTGAGCGTACGACGCGGACACGGTGCAGCCGTCCAGCGTGAGGTGACCCGCGGCCGCGATCGCCGCGCCGCGCGAGTTCAACGCGTCGTCCGCGTACCCGTCGGAGATCTGGAGGTGGTCGAACGTCGCGTCGCCCTGCGTGACGACGACGTGATGCGCGTTGTCCGTCTGGTCCGAAAGGGAGCCGATGTTGCCGGTCAGGATCGGCAGCGGAGCGGCGAGGTCGCGCTCGGAAGCGGCGCGCTCGTGACCGGCGAAGCCGCCGCGCAGCGCGACGCCTTGCGGCACTCTGAAGCGCGCGTCGCGATCGGTACCGCTCGTGGGGGTGTACGTGCCGCCCGCGATCCAGACTTCACAATCCGGGCCGGCGAGCGCGAGTGCCCGCGTGACGGTCGCCACGGCGTGGTCCCAGCTTTGGCCTTGATTGGCGTCGTTGCCCGTTGCCGCCGCGACGTGGAGCACGCAATCCGGCACGACCGGGGCCCCGGCTTCGCCGCCGAACCCCGCCTCGCCGGCGTCGCCCGCAGCCGAGCCCGCGCGCCCGGCTTGGGTCAGTCCCGAGCCGGCGACTCCGCCGTTATCGCCCGCCGCCGTGCCCCCCACCCCTACAAAACCACCGGCCCCGCCTGCACTGGTGCGTCCCCCGCGTGCGCCGTTCGTCGCGGTGCCTCCGCGCCCGCCGTTCGCGCCGGTGCCGCCCTGCGCGCTCTTGCCGCCGAAGCCGTTCGTCGCGGTGCCTCCGCGCCCGCCTCCGAGCTGAACGGCGTCGTCATCCGTCGGAGGCAGGAGCCCCGTGCGCGCGCACGCCGCGGCGAGGGCGACCGCGAGCGGAAACCAGAGCGATCCCCGCATCGCGCGCCGGACTCAGGGCTGAGCTTGCACTTCGTCGGCGTCGTCGTCGGCGGCGCCCTCTTCTTCGAGGATGGCGCCGTGGCACTTCTTGAACTTCTTGCCCGAGCCGCAGGGGCAGGGGTCGTTGCGGCCGATGCGCGGGGCCGCCGTCGCCGGGCGCCGCTGCGGTTGCGGCACGGCGGCGGCTTGCTCGCGCAGTTGATTGAGCGCTGCTGCCGGATCCTCCGCCTCGGCGCTCGGGTGCTGCGCGATGACGTGCGCGAGCTCTTCCTGGTAGCGGCGCTCCGTCTCCTGCTCGCGCGCGGCCATTTCCTCCGTGCGCTGCACCTGGGCTTCGAAGAACTTCACGAGCACGTTGCTCGAGACCTTCGCCATCATGTCGAGAAAGAGGTTGTAGCCCTCCTTCTTGTACTCGTTCTTCGGGTCGCGCTGGCCGTAGCCGCGCAGGCCGATGCCGTCGCGCAGGTGCTCCATGTTCGAAAGGTGATCGACCCACGCTTCGTCGATGCCCTCGACGTAGATGTGGCGGAACAGGCGCAGCGCGATCTCGACGCCGAGCTCCTGCTCCTTCTCGCGGAAGATCTCCTCGGCGCGCTCGTACGCGAGCTTCATCACCGCGTCGGGCTCGCCGAGCTCGTCGGCGCCCTCGGGTAGCTTGCCCTTGAAGTGCTCGTCGAAGCCCTCGTGCAGGCCCTTCCAATCCCAGTCTTCCGCGGGCTTGCCCTCGGCGCAGCTCTCCTCGACGATCGCGGCGGTGACGCGATCCATGAGGTCGAGCACGCGCTCGCGCTGCTCCGAGAGGCCGAGCGGCACGCTGGCGAGCAGCTCGTCGTAGACGGACGCGGGCGTGCGCTGGCGGCGCTCCTCGATGTCGAGGCGGACGCCCCAGAGCTGATACACCTCGTGCTGGAGCGCCTCGAGCTCGACGAGCTTCTCGGCCTTCTCGAGGCTTTTGCGCGTCGGGTACTTGGGCTTGCCGTCTTCCTTCACCGTGCCGACCGGCGGGTCGCAGAACATGCCGACGAGCGCACCGATCGGGCCCTCGACCTTCTCGAGGATCGACGGATCGACGGGGATTTGCCGTGCTTCCCCGGTGACCTTGCCCGTCTCGTCGACCTCTTCCGGCGTGTAGCGACCCGCGAGCAGCTGCTGCCTGAGCGCGTAGACGGTCTTGCGCTGCGCGTTCATCACGTCGTCGTACTCGAGCAGGTTCTTCCGGACGTCGAAGTTGCGCTCCTCCACCTTGCGCTGCGCGTTCTCGATGCTGCGCGTGACGAGCGGGTGCTCGATGGGCTCGTCGTCGGGCATGCCCATGCGATCCATCAAGTTCTTCACGCGGTCGCCCGCGAAGATGCGCATGAGGTCGTCTTCGAGCGAGAGATAGAACTTGCTGTAGCCCGGGTCGCCCTGGCGGCCCGCGCGGCCGCGCAGCTGGTTGTCGATGCGCCGCGACTCGTGCCGCTCGGTGCCGACGATGTGGAGACCGCCGAGCTCGATGACTTCGTCGTGCTCGAGCTTGCACTGCCGCTCGTGCTTGGCGACGAGCTCCTTGAACGCGGGATCGTTCTCGTCCGGCGCGGTGATGCCCTGCTGCTTGAGCTCGTTGCGCGCGATCATCTCGGGGTTGCCGCCGAGCAAGATGTCGGTGCCGCGGCCGGCCATGTTCGTCGAGACGGTGATGGCGCCCTTGCGCCCCGCCTGCGCGACGACGAACGCTTCGTTCTCGTGGTGCTTGGCGTTGAGGACGTGGTGGGCGATGCCCTTTTTCGCCAAAATACGTGCGATCGCGCCGCTCTTTTCGACGCTGGTCGTGCCGACGAGGATCGGCTTGCCCTCTTCGTGGAGCGAGACGATATCGCGGACGACGGCGTTGAACTTCTCGCGTTCGGTCTTGTAGACGACGTCGTGATCGTCGCTGCGGCGGATGTTGCGGTTCGTCGGGATGACGACGACGTCGAGCTTGTAGGTCTCGCTGAACTCGTGCGCTTCCGTCTCCGCGGTGCCCGTCATGCCCGCGAGCTTCTTGTAGATGCGGAACAGGTTCTGGAAGGTGATTGTCGCCATCGTGCGACTCTCTTCCTGAATCCGCACGTTCTCCTTGGCTTCGACGGCCTGATGCAAGCCGTCGCTCCAGCGGCGCCCGGCGAGGACGCGGCCCGTGAACTCGTCGATGATGAGCACCTTGCCGTCGGGGCTCACCATGTAGTGCTGGTCGCGCTTGTAGAGCGCGTGCGCGCGCAGCAGCTGATTCAGAATGTGGAGCGTCTGCACGTTGACGGGGTCGTACAGATTGCGGATGCCCACCGACTTTTGGATGTGCTCCACGCCGTCATCCGTCAGAGCGGCGCTGAACGCTTTCTCGTCGACGCTGAAGTGCTCGTCCTTGCGCAGGCGGTTTACGACCTCGTTCAGCGTGCGGTAGCTGTCGCTCGCGGCCTCGGCGGGGCCGCTGATGATGAGCGGAGTGCGCGCTTCGTCGATGAGGATGGAGTCGACTTCGTCGACGATCGCGAAGTTGAGCGGGCGCTGACAGTAGTCGAGCGCCGAGTACTTCATGTTGTCGCGCAGGTAGTCGAAGCCGAACTCGTTGTTCTGCCCGTAACAGATGTCGGCTTTGTACGAGGCCTTCTTCTCCTCGTCGTACTGGCCGTTCACGATGGTGCCGACCGACATGCCGAGGAACTTGTAGATGCGTCCCATCCACTCGGCGTCGCGCTTGGCGAGATAGTCGTTCACCGTAATGACGTGCACGCCTTTGCCTTCGAGGGCGTTCAGGTACACGGGCAAGGTCGCGACGAGCGTCTTGCCTTCACCGGTGCGCATCTCGGCGATGGAGCCCTTGTGCAGCACGGCGCCGCCGATGAGCTGCACGTCGTAGTGGCGCATCTTGAGCACGCGCCGGCCCGCCTCACGGCAGACGGCGAAGGCTTCGATCAGGAGGTCGTCGAGCGTGGCGCCGTTGTCGAGCTTCTCCTTGAAGTACGGGGTCTTCGCCTGGAGCTCCGCGTCCGACAGCGCCTTGAGGTCGCTCTCCAAGGCATTGACGGCAGCCACCATGGGCTGGATGCGCCGCATGGCGCGCTCGTTGGAGGTTCCGAAGACTTTCTTCGCTATCCAGGTGAACATAATTGGCGTCGGCGGGAACGTAGTCCCTCACGGGGAGCCACGCCAGCCATACCTTGCGGCGCGCGAGCGCCCGTGATTGAGGCCGCGGCGCGCATGCCGCGAGGCATTGAACGAGCTCACAGAACTATCGCGTACCGAAAATACAGATTGTCCGAAGAGCCATTCGTCGGGAAAATAAACCCACGAGGTCATGGTGGTGTTCCCGGCATCCAGCGCTGCGCGCCACGCCGTGGCGGCTCTGGTGCTCGGCTGCGTGCTCTCCGGTTGCGGCGGCATCTCCGAGCACGACGGAGCGCAGCGGTCGCCCGCGGCACCGAGCGGCACGGACGCCGCGAGCGGCATGGGCGGCGCGCCGAGCCTGCCGCCCGCGGAGCCGAGCGCGCTCGTGCTGCGCTTCGCCGCGCCGCTCGCGCAACCGGACGTTGGGTTCGATCCGTTTTCGCTCGAGCCGCCCGTGGTGCTCGCGTTCTCTCCCGACGGCTCACGCCTGGCGTTCGCACCGAGCTCCGCGGCGCGCGAATACGACGCCGCGACGGGCGTGCTGCTGAGCGCGACGACCGACGGCCCGCTCGCGCTCGCCCGTAACCACGCCTTCACGCTCGAGCTCGAAAACGACGGCGGCGCGCTCGCCCTTCGCGAGCTTCCGGCCGGCGCCGTGCGCTGGAGAGTGCCGGCTCCACCAGGCCTGCTCGTGGCCGCCTTCTCCGATGACGACGGCTACGCGGTCGCGCTCGGTTGCTCGCAGGCGGGAGCGGCGCTCGAGCGCTTCCGCGTGAGCGACGGCGCCGGCGAGCCTGCCATCCCGCTCGGCCGCTGCCTGGGCTCGCGCGTGAGCTTCGACGTGCCGCTGCCGACACTCGTCGTTCGTTCGTCCGGCGCCGAGGCGATCGTCACCGCCGTGTCCGGCGATTCCGACCCCGCGGGCGACGCTCGAGCCGCGTCCGGCGACCCGAACGCGAACTCGGCGTTCGACCCGAACATCGACGAAGGCGCCGCGTGGCGCGTCGAGCTCGAGAGCGGCGCGCTCACGGCGTTCCATGCAGTGGCCGCGCCGGGCACTGGGTTACTCGCGTTCGCCGCCGCGGCGGGCGGCGGTGGTTTCGCGGCGCTCGGCACCGACGGCGGGGTCGTCTTTCGCAGCGGTATCGCGAGCGAGCCCGCGTGGCCCGCAGTGGCGGCCTCGACGGCGAAGCTCAGTTGCTACTTCGTCCCGCCCGTGGTGCTGCCGCTTGCGGTGAGCGCTGATGCGCGCTTGCTCGCGGCGGGGACGGCGGACGGACACGCGCTCGTGCTGCGACGAACGAGTGACGGTGTCGAGCTTGCGCGCACGGCCGGGCCCGGGGCTGCGAGCTGCGACGTGGGCGGTGCGCCGCCGTTGCCCATGCTCGCGGCGTTCGACCGCGATGCTGCGGCGCTGGCGGTGGTGTGGGACGAAACGCTCGCTGTGTATGATGTAAAGTGACGCGCGCACATTCATGCCCGGGGCGCGACAAATCGCGGGCGGCGGGCGGCCATGAACGATGCTAGCGTGAGCCTCATGGTTGGGAACCGAGTGTGGGCCGTGGTTCGTCGCGGGGGCGCGCGCATGATCGCGCTTTCGGGGGTCGTGTTCGTGTGGGCGAGCGGCTGTGCAGGGCAGAGCAGCAACAGCGCTCCCGACGATCAGTGCCCGACGGTCTGTGAAAACGGCGCAAAGTGTCCCGGCGCGCCGCCGCTCACCCAGAGCTGTGACGACACCTGCCTCGGGCAGGATGCGCTCGCGACGGAGAGCAACTGTCACGACCTGTACGTCGCTTCGATCAACTGCTCTGCTGCGCTCAAGAGCGTCTGTACGGCGCTCGTTGCCTGTGCGACGCAGATCAACGCCGCGAACGCCTGCGAGCAAGCCTACTGCGCGAAGCACGCCGACGCCGAGGTGTGCGCTTACGAGCCGCACTGAGGCGCCGCGCTCGGCTGAGTCCGCGGCTGCGCGGACCTAGGCCGGATGGCGAGGCTCGCGGTTCGCGATGCGGTACGCGTGACGCCGCGCGCCCGCTTCGAACGCGGCGCGCTCGGCGTCCGTCGTGAGGAGGAGCGGCGTCGCCGGGGCGGGCCTTCCGTCGTTGCCGAGCGCGACGTACACGACGTAAGCGGAGTTGGTGTGGCTCTGTTCGCCCGTGATCGGGTGCTCGCTGTGGACGTCGACGTGCACTTCGATCGACGTCTTGCCCACCCACGTGACCTCCGCCGTGCACACCAGGAGCTCCCCCAGGTGCACCGGGTGCCGGAACGTCATCGAATCGATCGCGATGGTGACGCAAGCTTTGCGCGCGTGGCGCATGGCCGCGATGGCGCCCGCCTCGTCCACCTGGCGCAGGATCACGCCGCCGTGGACGTTGCCGAGGGCGTTCGAGTGCTCGGGCAGCATCAGGGTGTGGAGCACCAGACGCGACTCGGACGCAGGCTTCGGCGGGGTTTCTGACGTGGCCATCGTGGTCCGAGAGCCATGCTAGGCTCCGCCGGCCGCTCGCGCCACCCCAGCCGAGCGCCGCGTGAATGGACTTCGTTTACTTCATCGTGCTCGTCAGCTCCCTGATACTCGTGCACGAGTTCGGGCACTTCCTTTTCGCCAAGGCCTTCGGGGTGAAGGTGCTGACGTTCAGCTTGGGTTTCGGCCCGAAGATCCTGAAGCTTCACGGTCGCGAGACCGAGTACTGCGTGTCGCTGCTGCCGCTCGGCGGCTACGTCCGCATGCTCGAGGAGTCGAAGAACGACCTCGTGTTGCCGGAGGATCGGCGGCGCACCTTCGAGTCGATCGCCGCCTACAAGCGCGTGCTCATCGTGCTCGCGGGGCCGCTGATGAACCTCGTGTTCCCCGTGCTGCTCTACTTTTCGGTGTTCGTCGGCGACGGCCCCTTCTTGCCCGCGACGGTCGGCGTGGTTTTGCCGAACCACCAGGCCGAGGGCAAGCTCTTCCCGGGCGACCGCATCATGGCGGTCAACGGCGAGGAAATCGCCACGTTCGACGAGCTCAAGCGCCTCGTCGGCAAGAGCGTCGGCAAGACGCTGAAGCTCACTGTCTTCCGCGACAAGCGCGACGTCGAAGTCGACGTGCCCGTCGAGGACACGACCGAGCGGCGCGATTTCGACGTGGTCGAGCACGTCGGCACCATCGGCGTGCAACCGAGCGCGCCCGCGCCCGTGATTGGCGTCTCGAGCCCCGAGTCGCCCGCGTACCGGGCGGGCCTGCGCACCTTCGATCTCATCACGAGCGTGGGCGGGCAGCCGCTCCGGCGCTTCATGGATCTCGACGACGCGTTCGACGCCGACATCGGCGGCACGCTGCCGGTCACGTACCTGCGACCGGTGTCGGTGCCGAACGCGCTCGGCGGGCTCGCGGACATGGCCGTGTTCGAGGCCGGCGTCGTCGCGCTCACGCCCGATCCGAACGGAACGAACCTTCTCGAGCGAACCGGCCTCGAAACGGCCGATTTGTACGTCGCAATCGTGCCGGCCGAATCCTACCTCTACAAGGCGGGCCTGCGCGCGGGTGACAAGCTGCTCCGCCTCGACGGCGACGCGGTCGCGGCGTGGTCGACCTTCCGTGAGAAGGTGTTCGCCGCGCCGGATCGCCAGCACCGCTTCGACTATTTCTCGGCGCGCGACGGGCGCGTGCGCTCCGGCGAGTTCCAGATGCGCCGTGAGGAGTTCAGCGATCCGCGCGGGCAGACGTTCCGGCGCCAATACGTGCTGCCGATCCAGCATTGGACGCCCGTCGCGCCCGAGGAGCGCGTCGCGCATCCGGCGCCGCTCCGCTACGCGCTCGTCAAAGCGGTCGAGGAGACGGTGGACGTGACGCGGCTCGTCGTCGTCGGGCTCGTGCGGCTCGCGCAGGGGCGCCTCAGCCTGAAGACGCTGTCCGGTCCCATCACGATCTATCAGGTGGCGGGCGAAGAGGGCCGCAAGGGCGCGGACTACTTCGTGTGGGCGATGGCCGTCATCAGCATCAACTTAGGGCTTTTCAACCTCTTGCCCATCCCCGTGCTCGACGGCGGGCATCTTTTATTTTTGATGTTGGAGGGCGTGCTTAGGCGTCGCCTGCCGCTCCGTATCCGCGAGGTCTCGCACCTGGTCGGCATGGCGATTCTGTTCGCGCTCATGGTGCTCGCGTTCAAAAACGACATCGAAAAGCGTTGGGACGCGATTACCGGCGAACGTTCGGGCTTTTCCGGCTAAGGGAGCAAGCCCGTGAGTAAGCCCAAGGATCCTCCCGCCGTTTCGGCGCGCGCGCTCGCCGTGCGTGTGCTCGAGCGCGTCGAGCGTGACGGCGCCTACGCCGCCGCGGCGCTCGACGCCGAGCTCGATCGCCATCCGCAGCTCGATCCGCGCGACCGCGCGCTCCTGTCCGAGCTCGTCTACGGCGTGCTTCGCACGCGCCGCGCGCTCGAACGGCGGGTGCTCGCGCACGCGCCGCGCGGTGTGAGCGACACGCTCGTGCGCCTGCACCTGCTCGTCGCCGCCTACCAAGCGCTCCTACTCGACCGCGTTCCGGCCTGGGCCGCCGTCGACGCGGCAATCGGCGAGATCCGGCGCGCACGCGGCGCTCGTGTGGCCGGCTTCGGCAACGCCGTCTTGCGCAAGCTCGCGCAGGGCGAACGGCTCGAGCTCGCGAGCGCTCTGCGCGAAACCGCGCCCGCCTGGCTTACTGAGCGGCTCGACCGCGCCCTCGGTCGCGACGAGACGGACGGCTTGCTCGGTGCCGGCGCCGTGTTCGGTCGTAGCTGGGGTCGCGTCGTCGGCGGTCGCGCGGCGCCGGACTGGCTCGACCAGGCCGAGCGCCATCCCGCCTCGCCGCTGGCGCGCCTCTTACCGAGCGGCGATCCGGAGAAACAGAGCGGCTACGCCGAAGGCGCGTTCGCCGTGCAGGAGCCCGGCGCTCAGCTCGTCGGGCTCGCGCTCGGCGCGAAACCGGGCGAGCGCGTGCTCGACGCCTGCGCGGGACGCGGCCAGAAAACGACGCTGCTGCTCGAAGCGGTCGGGCCGAGCGGGGAAGTATGGGCGTCCGACGCCCACCCGAAGAAGCTTGCCGCGCTCGAGCGCGAATGCGCGCGGCTCGGCCTGCCGGTGGCGCGCACCGCGGCGGTGGATTGGACGCTCGGCGCGGGCGAGCTGCCCGACGGCTTCGCTCGCGTGCTCGTGGACGCGCCGTGCACGGGCGTCGGTACGCTCCGGCGCCGTCCGGAGATCGCGCTCAGGCTCGAGCCCGGTGATCCCGCTCGGCTCGCGGAGCTCCAGGTCGCGATCTTGCGTAGCGCGGCGACGCGCGTGAAGCCCGGTGGACGCGTGGTCTTCGCCGTGTGCAGCGTGCTCGAAGAGGAAGCGGAGGGTGTTCTCGCGCGCGTCGCCGACGTGCTCGAGCCCGCGCCCTTCGATGCGGCGGCGCTCGGCGCCGTCGTCCCGCCCGGCGCGACGAGCTTTCGCCTGACTCCGCGCAAGCACGACACCGACGGCTATTTCGTCGCCAGTTTGCTGCGCCGGGCGTGAGCCCGCGCGTCGAGGCGCGGGCCTCCGCTCAGTTGCACTGCGCGTACGTGTGGGCGGCGACGTCCGACTGGTAGTGGGACGCGCACTCGTCCTCGACGTAGCTCGTCATGTCGGACGTGTAACAAACGTCCGCTTCCGTCACGTAACCCTGAATGAACGTGCCGCAGTCGTCGCAGTTCAGACCGGCGTCCGAGCAAATCGAGGCCAGGCTGCACTGGTAGTACGGCTTGCACGTCGCGTCCTTGAAGGAGTCGAGCTGTCCGCTCGGGCACGGAAACGAGAGCACCAGGTTCGTTTTGCTGCACGTGGGCACACCGCTCGTCGTGCCACCCGTTCCGCCCGAACCCGACGTGCCGCTCGAGCCTGACGTACCGCCCGAACCGCTCGAACCCGACGTACCGCTCGAGCCCGATGTACCGCTCGAACCGCTCGAACCGCTCGAACCCGACGTACCGCTCGAACCCGACGTACCGCCGCTGCTCGTGGTGCCGCCGCTGCCGCTGCCACCCTTGCCCGAGCTGCCCGCGCTGTCGTCGTCGCCCGCCTTGATCGTGAAACAGGCGGGCGTGGCGAACGTTAGTGCGGTGAGGAAGAACAAGCCGGTCTTGAAGGAGTGCATGGTTTGGCCTTGGTGAAGGGCGACCCCCCGAACACCAGATTATCCAAGTCCCTTATACGCGTCGTCAAGCCGTGCGCTTCCTCCGGCTCGAGCGACAAGGTTTGCCCTAGCCTGAGCGGCTCCGCCCGCTCAGAACGAGACGCGATTTCGGCCGTTGTGCTTGGATTCGTAGAGGAGCGCGTCGGCGCGTTCGTAGAGCTTGGACGGCGTCTCGTCGCTCGCTGCCGCTTCGGCCACCCCGAGGCTGATCGTCACCGGAACTTCTTTTTGATCGACGACGAACTTGTTCGTTTCGATGGCCGTGCGCATGCGCTCGGCCGCGTAACGCGCGCCGTCGAGACCGACCGGGAGCAACACCGCGAACTCTTCACCGCCGACGCGCGCGAGCAAGCCGCCGCCGCCGAGGCACGCCGTCGCGATGCGCGTCACCTCGCGCAGCACGGCGTCGCCCGCCGGGTGCCCGAAGCCGTCGTTGATGCGCTTGAAAAAGTCGATGTCGAAGAGCACGAGCGACAGCGGCGTCTTCCCCTGGCCGGCACGCGCGACCTCGGCAGGAAACGCCTCGTCGAAGCGGCGCTTGTTGAAGGCGCCCGTGAGGGCGTCGTGCGTCGCAAGCTCCATCACGCGCTCGAGGTAGCCGACCTCGAGCGGGCTCCGCGTGTACTTGATGACGGTGCGCCCGATGCGGATCTGGTCGCCGTCGGACAGGCGTTCGAGCTCGCTCACGCGCCGGTCGTTCAAGAACGTGCCGTTGGTGCTGCCTTCGTCGCGCAGGAAGTGCCCCTGCTCGGTATTGAGCACCGTGGCGTGATGGCGGCTCACGAGGTCGCTGTTGATGCAGAGGCCGCTCTGGTCCGAGCGGCCGATCTTCACCTCGTCCTCTTGGAGCTCGACGCGCTTACCGAGCTCGGCGCCGGCGATCACGACCAGGCACGGACGGTCGGGACCCCGTGGCGCGATCGACGCCATCGAAACTCGGGTGAGGCGCTCGGGAAAGAGCGTATCCGACCCCATGTGGGCACCCCCAACATGGCGCTTGTCCCAGCCCGGGTCAATCAGAGCTTCTTGGGCCTCGCAACACCCGCGCGGACCCGGCATAACCTTGCGTTATGTCCCGGAAAGGGACATACGTCCTCGTCCTCATGGCCGACCTGGATCTCAGCGGTACGTATACCGCTCTCGTGACGCCGTTCGGAGCCTCCGGCTCCGAGCTCGACTTGGCTTCTTACGAAAAGCTCCTCGCCGATCAGCTCGCCGGCAAGGTGAACGGCCTCGTCCCCTGCGGAACCACGGGGGAAGCTCCGACGCTCTCAGTCGCCGAGCAGCGCGAAGTCGTCACCCTCACGGTGCGCGCCGCCCGCGGCAAAGCCAAGGTCGTCGTCGGCACGGGCACGAACGACACCAAAAAGACGATCGAGTTCACCAAGGCGGCTTTCGAGGCCGGCGCCGACGCGGCGATGCTGGCGATGCCGTACTACAGCAAGCCGTCGCAGGAAGGCCTTTTGCGACACGTGACGCTCGTCGCCCAGGCTGCCCCGGGTCCGCTCGTCCTCTACAACATCCCCGGTCGCAGCAGCGTCACCCTCGAGGTGGAAACGCTGCTCAGGATCTTGGATTTGTGTCCGAACGTCGTCGCGCTCAAGGACGCCTCGGGCGGCGTCATGTACTGCCAGGAGCTGCTCGCGCGCGCCAAGGATCGCATCACGGTGCTCTCGGGCGACGACCCGCTCACGCTGCCGCTCATGAGCGTCGGCGCGCAAGGTGTCATCAGCGTGACCAGCAACGTGCTCCCGCGCGCCGTCGGCGAAGTGGTGGAAGACGCACGCGCCGGTCGCTACGAGCGCGCCCGCGAGAAACACGCCGCGCTCTTCCCGCTGCACCGCGAGCTGTTCTCGGAGCCGAGCCCTGCGCCCATCAAGGCCGCGCTCGTGCACCAGGGTCTCATCGCCTCGGCCGAGGTGCGCCCGCCGCTCGTCGCGGCGAGCCCCACGTGCAGCCGTCGCGTCGCCGACGCGCTCCGCGCTTTCGAGGCGCGCGCGTGAAGCTCGCGGTTCACGGCGCCACCGGACGGATGGGTTTGTCGATCGTGCGCGCCGCGCGCGCGGCCGGCGACGAGCTCGTGGGCGGCGCGTGCGCACCGGGCGACCCCGGCATCGGGCGCGACCTCGGTGAGCTCGCCGGCATCGGGGCGATCGGCGTCGTGGTCTCGCCCGACGTCTCGTCGGCGCTGCTCGGCGCCGAGGTCGTCATCGATTTCTCGACGGCGAGCGCCGTGCCCGCGCTGCTCAACGTCGCGGCCCGCCAAGGGGTCGCCGTGGTTTCGGGCACGACGGCCCTCGACGCGAGCGGCGAAGCCGCGCTCGAGCGCGCCGCCGCGCAGATCGCCGTGCTCTGGGCCCCGAACACGAGCCTCGGCGTCCAAGTCCTCTCCGAGCTCGTCGAACAAGCCGTCAAGCGCCTCGGCGCGGCCTTCGACGTCGAAATCCTCGAGATCCACCACCGTCGCAAGATCGACGCACCGAGCGGCACGGCGCTCCGCCTCGCACGCGCCGCCAAAGCGGGCCGCGGCGAGCTCGACGAAGTGCACGCGCGCGACGGCAACGTCGGCCCGCGCAAAGACCAAGAGCTCGGCGTCGTCGCAGTCCGCGGCGGCGACGTGATCGGGGATCACACCGTGTACCTCCTCGGCAACGGCGAACGCCTCGAGCTCACGCACCGCGCATCGAGCCGCGAGCTCTTCGCTCAGGGCGCCATGGCCGCCGCCCGCTTCCTCCGCGGCAAACCCGCCGGTCGCTACGCCTTCAAAGACATCCTCGCGTAACTCCACTCCGCGCGCTGGGGCGCTGGGGGATTTAACAGGGAGAAGGGAGGGCGGGGAGTTTTTGTTTTATTGCACGCGCGGTGCCGCGAATGCTGCCAGCGCCGGGGCGCAACGTTCGATCGAGGGCTTGAACAGGAAGGCGTTTCTGCCCCCTCCGGATCCGAGCCCAAAACCCTCCCCGCCCTCCCTTCTCCCTGTTAAATTCCGATCTCCAAAAAGGCGCACCCTGCTGGCAGCACGCGACGGGCGGGGACGTGTGGTGGAACCCGATAGCTCGTTAGTTGGCGGGGGCGTTGAAGGTGGCGATGGAGGGGTTGATGCCGAGGAAGAGGCCGACGCGGTCGCCGCCGGCGATGAAGCCGTAGAAGCCGACGAGCGAAAGGTCGAGCCAGGGGACGGCTTGGAGATCGAGGCCGAGCGTGCCGTGAACGTCGTGGGGGTCGGGGCCGAAGGAGTAGCCGGCGCCGAGCTCGCCGAGCAGCGACCAGCGATTTTGCGCGTCGAGGTCGTAGTCGAGGTCGATGCCGCCGAGCGCGGAGAGTGAGCGTTTGGTTTCGGTGCGATCGCGCGGTTCGAGCACGCCGCCGAGATTGACGATGACGTGCCACGGCGCGTCCATGCGCGCGGCGAGCACGACGGCGCCGAAGCCGGTGCCGGCTGCGTTCGGCGCCGTCGGCAAGCGCGGGCCGAGCTGCGCGCCGAGCGCCCACGCGCGCTTCTCGTCGTTCGGATCCTTTTTCGCGATGAAGCCGAGTTTGACGCTCGTCCAGAGGTTGTCGCCCGCGAGCGTGTAACGGCCCGTTTGGCGATCGAGTGAAACGGCGCCGTCGACGTCGAGCTCGACGCGTGAAGTCAGACCGAGGTCGAGCTCGAAGTCGGGCACGAAGACGCGGAGATCGGGCTCGCCGTCGCGAAACATCGCGCCGTATTGCGTGTCGAGCTCGAACGTACCGGGATCTTCGAGATCGAGGTCCGTCGGCTCGAAGGCGGGCACGCGGTGGCGCAGCTTGGCGAGGCCCGGCGCGGCAAGCGACAGGGTGAAGGCGGCGAGCAAGAAGCGCGGCGTCCGGCGCACCGCGGCATCCTACCTTCAATCGCCGAAGACTTTTTGGCAGCGCGACGGCAGCGAGTCCTGATTGCCGCCGAGGATCGCGGCGATCGTGTCGCAGTCGGCGCTGCGCAAATCGGTGACGCAGCCCGCGATCGCGCTTTCGTCGACGGTCGAGGTGTCGGTGCAATGCGAGCCGCAGCAGCTCGCCGTGCCCTGGGTCTCGCAATATTGGACGTCCTCCTGCAACGCGCAGTCGTCGGTGCGCTCGCAGTACTCTTGCGCGATCGCCGCGCACTGGTCGCCGAGCGTGTGCGTCGTCGTGTCGGCCCCGTCCGCGGCGCCGCCGTTGCTCGAATCGTCACCGATTTGGATGCAGCTCGACGAGCCGAAGACGACGACCCCGAGGGCGAGCGGCAACACGAGCCAGCCCAACGCCGAAAGATTCACCACGTTCCGAGCCACGAGACGAGCATACCTCCTTCGAGCGGCGCGGCGACGAGCGTCCCCGCGGAAAAGCCCGTCGTCTGGTCGTGTCCGCTGCGCGCGAACGCTTGGCCCACGCTCGAGCCTATGGCCTCGCCGAGCATGGCGCCCGAGACGATGTCGGATGCAAAATGATGATCGCCGAACCACATGCCGAGCCCGACGCCCGCGGCGACCGGGTAGCCGACGAAACGCCACGCGCCGAGCTCGTATTCCGCGGCTCGAAATGCGGCCGCCGCGGCGAACGTCGTGAGCGTGTGCCCGCTCGGCCAGGCGCCGAGCAGCGCGAACGGGTGAAATTCGGTCGCATACTCGGGGTGCGCCAGGCGGTCGGGCGCGTCGCCGGCGCGACCGCCGTTCGGCCATTGCCGACCGACGCTCCATTTGAGCAAGCCCGTGACCACGAAGCCGCCCGCCATGGCCTGAACCACCGCGGCGAGCGGTCGCTCGAGCTCGCACGCCCCGGCGAGCGCGCTCGCGCCGAACCCGATGAAGGCGGCGCCCGCGAGCGCGTACGGCGCGAGGTTACTCACCGGCTCGAGCCGGTAACGGCCGCCGAGGTCGCGTTGCACGAGGAGCCGCAAGTCGTGATCGGCGCCGCTCGGCGCGAGCGCGACGAACGGCACCGGCGACAGCGCCGCGAGCGCGAGCGGCACGGGCTCGGCGAGGTGACGCAACGACGTGCCCGCGCGGTTCCACGGCGCGAGGCGGGAACAGCCGCCCTCGGCGCGCGCTGGGGGCGAGAACGTGACGGCGCAGCCGAGCGCCAGGACAGCCGCCTGGAGATGCGCGCTCGGAGCTCGCGGTATCACGAGCGCTCGGTCTTACCCGGTTTTGCGCCGAAGAGCTCGCCTTGCACCGGCTCCGCCCCTTGGCCCGAGGGCGCCCGCTCGAGCACGCGTGGCCCTTCGTAACGCCCGTTGTTCCCGACCGGATCCGACTCGTACACCTCGAACGGCAGCTGGAAGGCGTCGCGCTTTGCCTCGGCGAGGACGCGCTCGGGGTCGCTCGCGCCGAGCCAGTCGGCGTAGCGCTCGGGCGTGACGACGAGCGGCATGCGGTCGTGGACGCTCGCTGCGAGCGGCGTCGGCTCGGTGGTGACGATGGCGAACGTGTCGATGGCCTCGCCGTCGGGCGAAATCCACGTCGAACAGAGGCCCGCGAACGCGAACAGCGTGCGCGCGAGGTGGAAGTGATACGCGTGCTTCTTACCGGTCTCGCCGCGAAACTCGCGCCAACCCGTCGCCGGGACGAGACAGCGGTGCGACGCGAACGGCTGCTTCCAGAGTGAGCGGCGCGTCAGCTCTTCCGAGCGCGCGTTGAACGCGGTCGGCAGCTCCTTCAGCGGCTTCTTCCAGTTCGCGGGGATGAGCCAAAAGCGTCCGAGCCGGAGCGAGCGCTTGCCCTCTTTCGTCTGCACGACGATGAGCTGTTCGACGCCGGACCCGTACGACGGCGTGACGTTGTAGGTCGGCTTCCACTCGCGGTAGAGCTCGAGCTGTTCGACGCCGAACGCGAGCTTGATGTCGCTGAGCTCGGCGTCGTTGGTGAAGCGGCCGCACATGGCGGCTTTAGCTTAGTACCCGGAATGCACGCTGTAATCGCCGCGGCGCGTGTCGAGCGCCAGGTAGCTCAGCTGCCCTTCGCTGCACGAGCCGCTGTTCAGGTAGAGGCGGTTGCCGTGCTCGGCGCGGGTCGCGAGGTGCGTGTGGCCCGTGACCATCACGTCCACGTCGCGGTGCGCCGCGCGACCCATCCACGCGCGCTGGAACGAACAGCGCGTCGCGTCCAAGGAAAAGCCGCCGCGCATCGTGTCGAGCTCGTTGGCGAGGCGGTAGATGGGACCGAGGCGCAGGCGCCGGATCCAGCCGCCGACCCAGACCCCGAACTCGGACGCGCTCTGGCGCTCGGCAACCAGGGGATCGCCCTGGTGACCGTGCGTGAAGAGCAGGCGCACGCCGTCGGCGCTGAACGAGACCTCCTCGGGGATGCCGAAGTGCCGGCTCACGAGGTCGTGGTTGCCGTGCACGTGCAGGTACTTGGGGCGGCGGAACCGCTCCGCGAGCTCGCGATGCGCCTCTTGCGCGGCCTTGAGCTCACCCGCTTGGTCGCCCATGAGGGTGCCCGTGAGCGTCTCCCAGATGTCTCCGAGCAGAACGACGAACTCGAAGTTGTCTTCGAGGAAGTTCAGAAAACCGAGGAACTCAGCGTCGTCGTGGCCGAATCCGTCGGTAGGTCCACGGCGACCGAGGTGCAGGTCCGATATGACCGCAATGTGCATGACTGCCTCGCTTGGCTAGCAACGGGGCCAGCCCGTCGCGTTTCATGCTCGAATGCAATTAGAGTGCCCCTGTGACAAGTCCGTGTGTTCGCCGAAAGAGTTCGGAAACATGCGTTCTGCGCGGACTCGAGATCGCATGTGCTTCGGGCGCGAGGCAGACCGACACGTGTGTGCCATAAGCCTCGGGCCTGAGCGCCACGCTGCTCACGAGCCCGCGTCCCATCTCGAGGGGCCGCTGCGCGGTCGCTTCGACGGCGCTCCGCAAGACCGGCGCCCGCTCGCCGACGAGCTCGCCCACGCGGAGGACGGCCTCGGCGTCGTTCACGGTGTAGGCACGCACGGGGACTTCGACCGTCACCTCCGCCGCGTCGTGCGGCGACCGGAACGCGTGGCACGTGACGAGCGGACGCGCGTCGAACGGCCCTTCGAACCCGGTCAGCGTCTCGACCCAGCGCCGCGCGAGTCCGGGTGTGTAGCCACTTTCGTCACGAACGATCGCGTCGATTTCGGCGGCGCTCACGCGCGGATGAGCGACGTAAACTCCGACCTTGGCGTGCGGTCGCGCCGAGAGCTCGAGCGACACTCCGATGAGCTCGCTCGTGGCGTGGAGTTTCGGTGCGAGTTCTTGCCACGCGTAGTCGGCGCCGAGCGTCGCGAGCGTTTCGCGCACGAGCTCGGGCGCGCGTGCCGTGCCGGCCGCGCGCGGGTTGAGCAGCACCTCGAACGACAACGCGCCGTCGGGTCCGAGCGTGCCCGTGTGCATGAGCGCGAAGTTCGCGGACGAGCGGCCCGGCGCAAACCGCGCCGCCACGCCCTCGAAGCGCCGAATGTCGACGCCCGGCAGCGTGCCGAGCGCGCGCGTGAGCTCCACGCCGGCGTGCCACCCGTCGTCGAGCTCGAACGGAGCGCGCCGCGTCTCGGCGAGCACTCGTACGCTCGGGCCCGCCGGCGTGAATGCGAGCGCGAGCTCGAACGGCGTGCCGTCGTCGGTGAGAGCGCTCGCCCAGCGCGGCATCGGTCCGAGCTCGAGCGCGCCGAAGCTCGGCGTGACGAGGTCGAAGAGCCGCGTGACCTCGGACGCGAGCTCGGCCATGCCGGCCGCGCGCGCGAGGGCGTGGGCTTTCATGTGACCGAATTCGCGGTAGGTAGGGGATCGGAGCATGCGGGGGTAGGTCGGTGACCCTGCGTTCAGTGTCACTATCCGAACGGGCCGGACGGGCCGGCCGTTAACCCCCCAGGCTCGAGTTTTTGCGAGAAAGTCGAGGTTGCCGAGGGGGATTTCCCCGCCCGAACCTTGACGACGTGGAGGGCAGGCGGTAAGAGCGCCGGCCCACCCATGAACCAGCACCCCGGCGTTATCGGCAGGAAGCTCGGAATGACCCAGATTTTCGGCGAGGACGGCACCGTCACCGCCTGCACTGTGGTCGAAGCAGCGACCGTCGTCGTGGCCAAGCGCACCGTCGAAAAGGACGGCTACAGCGCGGTCGTCCTCGGCCTCGGTGAGCTGCCCGAGAAGCGCGCGAACAAGCCGGGCGCCGCGTTCTTCAAGAAGGCGAACGTGACCCCGAAAGAGACGCTGCGCGAGCTCCGCTGCGCGCCCGAGTTCGCGGCGAGCGTCGAGGTGGGTCAGCCGCTCAAGCTCGAGAGCCTCTTCGAAGAGGGCCAGCTCGTGGACGTGCAGGGCATCACGCGCGGCCGCGGCTTCACGGGCGTCATGCGCCGCCACAACTTCAAGGGCTACCGCATGACGCACGGTACCCACGAGTACCGCCGTCACGGCGGTTCGATCGGTACCCGCATGACGCCGGGCCGCGTGAAGCTCGGCCAGAAGATGCCGGGCCACTACGGCAACGAGACGGTCAGCATCCTGAACCAGCGCGTCGCCAAGCTGCTGTCCGAGCAGAACCTCGTGCTCGTCGCGGGCGCGATCCCGGGCGCACGCGGCAGCCTCGTCGTCGTCCGCGGCGCGATCAAGCGCGCCGGCGGCAAGAAGAAGGCTGCGTAGCTCAAGTTTCTTGTAGGAGCGCGGGAGGGCGCTCGGGTCGTCACGGCCACGTGGGCTGGTACGCTTGGCGTATCGGGTGTGACGCTGGCTTGTTCACGAGCTTGGGGCTCACTGGTGGCGCTGGCGCTGCTCGGGTGCACGCCCTACGTACGTTGGGACGATTTCTCGCGTGAGCGCGGCTACAGCGTTCCGCAGAGTGTTCCGCTCGTCGTCGTGAGCGGCGCCAACGCGCCCGTTGCCGGCGCTGATGGATTCTTGGAACGGGCGCTTGCGGTTGCGCGCAGAGTTCTCGCTGCTCGAATGAAGAGCCCCGGGCTCGTACGAGACCTTCGTGCCGGGGCATCCCGGAACACGGCGCCGGACGTCGTATGGCGCGCGCTCCGTCATCGCGGTCAAAGCTCTCTCGGCCGCAGGCAAAGTCATGCTGCAGGGCCAATTCTTCGCGGAGTATTCCGAAGCAGACCTGAGCCACGCCGCTGACATGGCTGGCCGCTCGCTCGCCAAGGAGCTCGCTGAAGCGGACTCCGCGCCGATGCCCCCGCGCGCCCGAAGCAGCGACATCTTCACGGGCGATCAGCCGAGCAACCGGTATTGAGCTTGCCGCCGAAGTCCGTGCGGCTCGCGGTTAGGTATCCTGATCGGGGCGTCAGTCCCGGCGGCGCTTGAGCGCGCCTTTATCGTCGAATTCGGCGGCCACGTCGGGGTCGACGTTCGCTGACTTCGCGTCGTCGTCCTCGTCCTCGTCGCCGTGGTCATGATCATGGTCGTGGTCATGATCATGGTCGTGGTCATGGTCGTGGTCGTGGTCATGATCATGGTCGTGATCATCGTGGTCGTGATCATGATCATCGTGGTCGTGAACGTGGTCCGCCTGTTCGAGCTCGGCCTCCGAATCGTCGGTCTCCTCGGCTACGACCTTGCGGGCCTTCTTGCGCTTCTTCTTGCGTCGCGTGCGCTCGGCCGGCTCTTCGTCGAGCTCCACGTGCTTGCCGCTCGGCCAACCCACGGGGATCCGCTTCTGGAACGCGAGCACGAGCCCGGCGAGGCCGATCAAGATCCCGGGAAGGCTCAACACCTGGCCCATGTCGATCGGGAGCCCGAGCGGCTTGCCGCCGTTACCCTCGAACTCCTTGAAGAACTCGACGCAAAAGCGCCCGATGAAATAGAGCAGGAAGAAGAGCGAGATCAGCGCGCCGCGCGGCCGCTTTTCGCGCCCGAGCATCCGATCGAAGACGTAGAGCGCCCCGAGCACGAAGAGCCCGAGGAACATCTCCGCGAGCTGAGTCGGGTAGCGGAGCGGGATCTGCTTGAACTGGCCGAGATCGACCGCATGCTGGTCCTCGCTGTAACGGAGGAAGCGAAAGCCCCAGGACTGATCGGGCACGACGCGCCCGACGATCTCGGAGTTGAGGAGATTGCCGAGGCGCACGAGGGCGGCGCCGAGCGCGGCCGAAAACGCGAAGCGATCGGCGCCCTCGACGAAGGGAATGCCGCGCCGACGCGTGAACAGCAGCATCGCGAGGATGAGCCCGATCACCGCGCCGTGGCTCGCGAGTCCGCCCGTCCAGATCTTGAAGATCCACGCCGGATCGTCGATCGCCTTCTTCAAGTCGTAAAAGAGGACGTGGCCGAGCCGCGCGCCGACGAGCACGCCGAGCACGCCGTAGACGATGAAGTCACCCGCGTCGTCCGCCGGACCGCCGCCGCGTTCGATCTGCCACTTGAGGAGCGCGTAGCCGCCTAGAAAGACGGCGACGAAGAGCATGCTGTAGTAGCGAAGCTCGAGCCCCTTATCCATGAACTTCCAGGCGACGAACGCGAGCAGCGCGAAGAGCACACCCGTCGAGGTGTGATCGCCGCCCTTGTGACGCATGCCTTGAAAGAAGCTGTAGAGGGCAACGACGCTCGCCACGCCGATGACCGCCGCCTGCGGCACGACGAGAAAGACCGGATCGAGGTTCCACTCTACGGACGGCAGGAGCGACATCTTGGGGCCCGGGACTACATCAACCCCCGCGTGTTGGCGAGGATTCCGGCAAAAGGATGCCCGTTTCTCGCAGCTCTTCGGCGGCGATGCGCTCCCAGCCCTGGTTGGCCCGCGGGCTTGCCGGACTCGGGTGCAGAATGCAGGCGACGCGAACGCCGCTCGCGCCCAGCACGGCTCGCGCGCGGGCTTCCGCGAACGCACCGACGCCAATGACGTACTTCGGCTCGAGCTCGTCCACGATGCGCTCGAGCGCGCGGTCGCACGCCGCGAAGAGCGGCGCCTGCTCGGCCTTCGGTAGCTTGTCGGGCGTGCGGTTCTTCGAAGACTCTTCGACGAACGCGAGCGGGCAATAGTTGACGACGAAGAAGCGCTCGAAGAAGCGCTCTGGTGTCCCGAACGTCGTGCGAGCGAAGCCCCAGAGCCGTTTGCCGCTCACTTCGCTGCGCGGGCAATCGAAGCCGAGCACGGGCCGCGCCGGGTGCTCGCGCGCGGGACGCTTCACTTTCGCGCTCACGCCGAGCCAGTCGCGCACGAGCGTCACGTCGCCGAACGGAACGCCGGTTTGCACCATGCCGAAGGGCCCCGGGTTCATCCCGAGCAGGATCACTTGCTTCTTCCCGCGACCCCAGCGCTCGAGGTACGCGGCGTGCGCGGCCCACGCGTAGTCGAGCGGGTTATAGACGTAGGCGACGGGCGGCGCGAACGAGAGCTTGTTCACCGCCTTCGCGAGGTCGCGACTGATATCGACGAGGGACACGGCGGCGGGAGCTTAGCCGCGCGTCCACGCCAGTGGGTCTATGGGCGCAAAGCACGCCGAAAGTGCCACCGTTGCCCACATGCGCCGACCTCGTGGAGGCGCTATTCTTGGCGGTTCGGTACGAAGTTGCCACTCACGAAACCTGGCCGTGACGTGTTAGAAGGGTTTTCCCGACAAGCTGTCAGGTATCTCGGAATGAGATACCTACGGGTCGGGTGAGCGCTTCGATTGCCCCGCGAGAGCGAGACTCGTGGGTTCTTGGGCCTGATCGCTTCGGCGAAGCTTTGTTCTGTCGACTGCGCGCGCGAACGAGTCGCCACCATGCGGTCGTATTAACGTTGCTCACTCTTCCGCAACTTCTACACAGGAACCTGCGATGCTCTCGGTTAGCCGGGGAACATGCACACCAAGAAGAAGATGAGTGAGAGCGGGGTCACCCGCATGGAGACCGGCCTTGCGAGCGGTGGCGACGGCATCGCCATCGAGCACGCCGGCCGCCTTCACGTCATCGGCACGCGTCCGTTCGTGATCGGGCGTTCGCCGAACTCGGATCTCGTCATCGATCACGCGGCGGTCTCGCGCCGCCACGCGCGCATCGTGCGCGTCAAGGGCGGCTACTTGATCGAGGATCTCGAGAGCCGCAACGGCGTGTGCATCGACGCCCGCGCGATCGAACAGGCGTCGCCCATCACCCCGGGCATGGTGCTCACGTTCGGCGACGTCTCGGTCGTCGTACGCACGGCGCGGCGCACGGCCGCCCGCGTGCCCTCGTTCGCCGAGGACGAAGAGGACGACACGGTCGTCGGCACGCTGAACGAGGACACGAACCCCGTGGACGGCCTGCTGCTCTTCATGACGAGCGTGGACGAGGCGCTGCTCAAAGGTGAGACGCGCAACGCCGAGCGCGCGTTCGCGCGCCACCTCGGGCGTGCCGCGGAGCGCGCGGCGCAGCGCGGCAAGCTCGATCCCGGCGTGGCGCAGACCGTCGCGCTGCTCTCGCTCCGGCTCGGTGAAGCGACTTCCAGCAGCGCCTGGCTGGATTTCGTGGTTCGTCTCTACTCGGCGACCGCGACGGTCGTGCCGCTCACGGTCGTGAACGCCATGCAGGCGCTCGCGCGTAAGCTCGGCGGCGTCGATCGCAGCGCGCTCCGCCAATACGCGACGAGCCTCGAAGAGCGTGCGGGTGAGCTCACGATCGAGGAGCGCTGCGTCCTCGACCGCCTCGCTGCCCTCGCCGCGTCGCGCTTCCAGCGCTCACGTGCCGCCGGCTGACCGGGACGTTCCGTTCGACACCACGGCCGTCTCGCGTCGTGCGTAGGCCCACCACGAACCTTCGTGCGCCTCGAGCTCGACCGGCGTGCCGCCGAAGAGCTCCTCGCCGCGATCGAGCGCGCTCCTGACGAGGAAGTAGTCGTAGTCCGGGATCTCCGAGCGCCGGAACCAATCGGGGCGCCACTCCGCGCCGCCTTGCATCGGCACGACGACGCCCGGTTGGTAGCGCACCACCGAGAGCGGGTACTGCGCGAAGGAGTAGCCCTGCGAGCCGCCCTTATCGACGTAGTAGTACGCCGAGTAGTGCAAGAACGCGGGGACGCCGGGAAACACGCGGCTCTGCCGATCGAAGACGAGCGGCCGTACCGACGCGCCCGGGCGCAAGCGCGCCTCGAGCGTGTGAAACTCCGCCGCTTCGCCCTGAAATGCCGCGAGGCGCAGGCTGAACATGACGAGCCACGTGAGCGCTACGCCGAGCACGGCGGCGCGTGTGAGGAGCCGTTGCCGCGTGCCGCTCGGCTCGGGCGGCGCGAACGCGAGCAGCGCGATGGGCAAGAAGAAGTAAGGCAGCCGCGTGTGCAAGAGCACGATGCCGCGGAACATGGTCGGAAAGAGCATGTAGCCGCCGAGCAAGAGGACGAGCGGCACGTAGCGCTCCGGCCGCCGCTCGGGCCGGAAGCCGAGCGCGACGAAGATCGCGGCGAGGAGCGCGAGCCCGAGCAGCACCGACGCGTGATCCGCCGCGCCCATGCTCACGAGCAGCGCCGGAAAATCCGCCAGACGGGCGAACGAAAGCGCCCAAAAGTCGCCGCCGATGCGCTCCGAAACCGGACCCGGCGCGAACCAGAAGACGGCGAGCAGCGCGGCGGGCAGGAGCGGGCACAGCCGCGCGAGGAGCGAGCCGCCGCCGCGCAGCAGGAGCAGCCCCACCGTGCCGAAAGCGAGCACGAACGCGACCCCGTGCGCGGTGAGCACGAGGGACATGAGGAGCGCGAGCCACGCGCCGTCACGCACGTTCGGCGCGCGCGCGTGACCGAGCGCGAGTGAGAGCGCGCCCACGGCGAGCGGCATCGCGAGCACGAAGCACACGAAGCCGAAATAGAAGCAGAGCCCCATCGCCGTCACGAAGCCGAGAATGCCGAGCCACGGGTCGTGCCCCACGCGCCGAGCAAGCAGCTCGACCGTGACGAGGTTCAAGACGACCGAGAGCCAAACGACGAGCTTCAGCGCCATCACGGCGCCGAGCGCCGGTGCGAGCAGCCGTGCCAAGGGGTACGCGAGCAGGTACGGCGTGTGGAAATTGAGGAAGAAGAGGTCGCGGATCTCCGGCACCCCCGCGTCCAGCCGTTGCCACGTGACGATCTGGGCCGCGTGCTGCGGCAGATCGACCATGGGCAAATCGCGACAGAGCAGGAACAAGCCGAGGAGCGCGGCGCTCAGCGCGACGCCGACGGCGTGCAGCCAGCCGTCCCTGGTGAGCCAGCGCACGAGCGGCGGCAGTGAAAGGCGCGTGCTCAGGGGAAGGTCCGTCCCGGCGTCGGTCACGCCGCGGTCCTAGCATCACCCCCGTGCGCCGTGTATCGGTCAATCGCTCGCGCAGAGCGAGTACGCGAGGTCCGTGTAGCCGAAATTGCCGTTGCCCGCGTCGACGCTGTCGAGATTGGTGAGGACGATCTCGAGTCGATTCACCTGCCCGTCACCGAGCAGCACTTCGTTCGGAATCGAGGCGGTCGTGCAACCACTGCTGCACTCACCGTTCGTGGGAGTCGAAGGAGTGCACGTCGAGACGGATTGTCCGTTCAAAGTGAATTGTCCTGCGTCGTCAGCCCGGTACGACAGCGAGAAACTTGCAGTGCTTAGCAGCGAGTCGTCGATCACGAACTCACGCACCATCCGGATCGTGCTGGGCGGAAACTCAGGTGCAAACGCGTCGGGGTTGTCCGAAAGCAGGCGCCCGCCGCAATAAACGTCCGTATATGCCGTGACGAGCGTTGCAGGCCCGCCCGACGCGAACTGGTCGAAGCCGTCGCCGCTCACGGCGAAGCAGCCGAGCGACGTGACCATTTGCGGTGCCGGGCCCGCGCCGCCCTCTCCGCCCGCGCCGGCGTTACCCGTCTTGCCAGCGGCGTTCTCTCCGCCTGCGCCTGCGCCTGACGTGTTCTCGCTGCCGTCGTGACCGCTCGCTCCGCCCCGTCCGCCGCGCGCGCTCGACCCGCCGTCGGCGTTCGATTGTCCACCGTTGCCGCTCTCTCCGGCCACCGAGTGGTCGCCTGCCGTTCCGCCCGAGCCCGCGCGAGCACCTCCGGTGCCGCCCTTGCCGTTCACGGTGCCAGCCGATCCCGACTTGCCACCTTGACCGGCGGTCGTTCCGCCTCGCCCAGCTCCCGCATGGCCGCTCGTGCCGCCGCGTCCCGAAGTGTCACCGCCGGAATCATCCCCGCCACAGCCGTAAGCCCCGAGCCAGAGAACCGCCAACCCCACCGCCGCACGATTCAAAGTCTTCGGACCCATCCTCCGCGCGTAACGTTGCCCCTGTCGCCGGTCAAGCGTGACCCCGACTGTCATAGTCGAAAGCTCAGCGCGCCGCCGAAGTCGAATGACACTTCGGGTCTGTCCTGTGTGACCCAAATCATCGGTTCGAGCAGTGTGAGCTCGAGGTGCACGGCGTCGTCGAAGCGAACGGTAACGCCGGTGCCGACGCGGAGCGTGGGACCGTTTTTCGGCAAGTAGCCGCCCGCGCAGCGAAACGGCAGCGAAACCACACGTCCGAGCGGCAGCTCGTAGCCGACGAGCGCTTCGGGGAGCACGTTGCTCGCGCGGCCGTCTTGGCCTTTGAGGTTTGCGTAGGCCGCGCCGAAGCCGAGGGTGACGCGCGGCGCGTAGGCGAGCTCGAAGCGGGCGCCCGCGAGCGCGTTGACGAACCCGCTGCCGGTCACGCCGAGCGCCGCCAGCGAGTAAACGGAGACGTGCTCTTCGACCGGCGGTGGTTGGGGGGATGGGGGTGCGAGCCGTGCGTCGGCGTTCGGCTCGGCGCCAGCCGCGTGCGTCGCGCTGGCGACCGCGAGTCCGAGCGCGACGGCGTAGGCGCTGGCGAGCGCGCGCGTCACGGCGTTGCTCCCGCGAACGGCTCGGCGCGATCGAGCAAGAGCTTGGCGTAAGCAGGGTTGTGCACGTCGGCTGCCGGATCCTCGAGCACGAGCAGCACGTCGCGGAGCGCGCGTGCACGCTCGGGTGGGAGCGCGCCGTCCGCCGCAACGACGTGCGGTGGGTCGCTCGCGGCGCGGTTTCGAGCTCGAGCCGGCGCCAGGGCGCCGAAGAGCCGTTCGGCTCGCTGCGCCAGCGCGGCGTCGCGTGGGAGCGGCCGGTCGTGGCATCCGCCGCACGCCGCCGCCGCAGCGTGAAACGCGTGTCCGCCGCCGAGCGCGAGGTCACTCGGGCCCGCGTCGTGACAGCCGACGCAGCCGCGAGCGTCACGCGCGTGCGGTGCCGAACGCTCGAGAGCGGCGCCCGTCTCCGGTTCGACACCGCCTCGCCCCGCCCACAGCGCCGCCGCCGACGCACTGAGCGCTTCGCCCGCCGGCGCATGGCAGCCGACGCACACGCGGCTCGGTCCGTGTGCGGCCTCGACGCCGGCGAACGCCTCCGGCAGCGGCAAGTCGCGCAGGAGCGCGGGACCGACCGCCTTCTGGCCCGCACCGTGCGGATGGACGTCGTGGCACGCCGCGCAGCCGATGCCGAACGCGGGCGCGTCGAGCGGCGCCGCGCGCTCCGGTCGCGCGAGCGCGCCCCACGTCGTGTGGCACCGAGCGCAGCTGGGGTCCCGCCGCGTGCGCGCGTCGGCGTCGGCGCGCGACATCGCCGACGCGGCGAGCGCGCGGACGTGCCCGTAGCGCGGGGGCGCGTCGTGGCACACCGCGCACACATCGCTCCGGAGCACCGCCCAGCGCGCCGAAGCTTGCGGCAAGCTCCCCGGTCCGTGACACGCCAGGCAGCCGACGCCTGCTGCCCGCTGCAACGCCCGCGGGAGCGCCGCGAAGCGGTCCGGCAGTGAGGTCCCGCTCGCGAAAGCGGCGAGGACGTCGCTGAAACCGCCGTCGGCGGTGCCGGGCTCGCCCGTTGTGTGACACGCGAGCGTGCAGGCCGCCGAGGGGAGCGGGTGACGACCGTCGAGATCGTCGGCCAGGGCGTGGAGCATCGGGTTCGTCTGCGCGCTCGCGCCGAGCGCGGCGTGGCAATCGCTGCGCGCGCAGTCGAGTGGGGTCTCGTCGTAGCGGGCGGCGTCGAGCGAGAGCTCGCGGCCGTGCGCGTCGGACACGACGTAGGTGCCGCGCGCATCGGGTGTGAGCTCGAAGGCGTTGCCGGCGGCCCGCAGCGTCGCCGAAGAACCCGCGGGGCGCTGCGTGACGGTGAGCGCGTCGCCGGCGAGCACGAGCGCGTGGCCGACGCCAACGTTCGGCAAGCCGCTCGAGCGCGCCACGGCCGCGACCTCGAGCGGACGCTCGAGCACCGTGCCGTCCGCCAGCGTTTCACGCGCCGAAAGCTCGGTCGCCCCGCGCGCCGCAGCCGAAATGGGAACGATGCTGGGCGCGCCCCCCGCGACGAGCGGCTGAGCCAACCCGGACGTTTCGGCCGAAAATACGCGACCGTTTTCGCTCAGAACCACGTGCGCGAGCGGCGCCCCACCTGTCACGCGCAGCTCGACGCGCGTCGCGTTCGCTTCCGCGCAGCGCGCGACGGCGCGGAGCTCGAAGTGCTTCGCGAGCCCGACGACGCGCGTCGCCGGTCCGAGGTCGAACAGAGGCACGAAGCGGCGCTCGAGCGTGCCGCCCGGCTCGACGTCGCCGGTGCGGAGCGTCAGCGGACACGCGCCGGGCGCGCTCACGATGAGCGGCTCGGCCGTCACGCGCACGCGCAGGGCGACGCGATCCCGGTCGGCGTGCGTTTCGACGAGGGCGGCGTCGGGTGCGACCCGTGCGTCGCCGAGCTTCACGCCGTCCGTGGCGTCTGCACGCACGACGAGCCACACCTCGCGCTGCTCCGTTCGCGCGCACGCCGCGAGCAGCAGGACGCACGCCGTGGCGGCCGCGTGCGTCACCGGGCGGATCCTCGGCAGTAGCCGCGGTCACAGCCGAACTCGCAGTCGGCGTCGAGCCAGCACTCGGGGGCGCCGGGTCGCAGGGGAGCGAAGGTTTGCGGGACGGCAAATTGGGCTTGGCAGACGCGGGTGAGGCCGTGGCTGGCGTCGAAGTGGCAGCGGTACGCGGTCGCGTCGCCGGGCGGGTAGTCGGGCGCGGGGTCGACGCAGACGCGCTCGGCGCGCTCGCCGCGTCGCGTGCCGCAGCGGTAGCCGTTCGGGTTGTTCGAGTCGGCTGGGGCGGAATTCGATGCGGAGTTTTCAGCACGACCGGCGGCCGGTTCGCCGCCCGCGCAGAGGGTGACGCCTTGGAGCGCGGCGCAGCGCCATTCGGCGTCGTCGGGGAGGCGGGGATAGCGCTGCGTGCAGATTCCGGAGGCGCAGACGAAGGGGCTCGCGGCGGGCAGTGGGCGGGAAGCGGGCGGGGGTTGGTGGAGAGGGTTGGCGGGAGCGCAGGCGAGGACGGAGAAGGCGGCGAAGTGCGAGCGCTGTGCGGCGGGGGACGCGCGGCGGGAGCGCCGGCGGCGACGGACCTGCTGGCAGCACACGCTGAATAGCGCCGTGAGGAGGTACCCGAAGCCACTCCTGGGCACGGGCTGGTCACTGACGGCGCAGCCCGCGAAGAACGGGGGCGCGGTGGTTTGGTCGCAGGCTTGTTGTTCGCCGCCGCCGGAGACGTTGAAGGCGAGGTCGCGGACGACGGCGGCGAAGCAGACTTTGCCGCCATGGGTCGAAGCGCGCGCGATGCGGGCATGGCCGTCGGCGGCGAGCGGGAGCACGGCGAGCTCGCTCGGCGCGAGGGTGGCGGCGTGCGTCGGGCTTTGAGTTTCGAAGACGACGACGGCGAGGAGCGAGGCGCTCTGATCGTCGGTGATCGGGCCCAGCGTGAGGTCGTAGGTGAAGCGATCTTGGGCGTCGCCGGAGCAGGGATCGTCGTCGCGTGAGAGATCCCAGGTGACGCTCGACGCACCCGCGAAGTGGGGTGGCGCGCCGTCGAGTGTGTCGCCGGCCGTGAACGAAGTGGTGGCGCCGAGTCCGCGACCGGTGGCGAGTCCGCGCAGGGCGGGCCAGGCGATTTGGTACGGGCCGGCTGCGAGCGGCGCGCGTGGCGTGACGCGCAGCATCGCTTCGGCGGTGTCGTAACTCGTGTCGACGGCGAGCTCGGTGCCGTCCGGGTCGCTCAGCGTCGCGGCTTCGCCGGCGTAGTCGACCGGCGCGGCGTAGTGCGCGGAGAGGACCGCGTTTTGCGGGACCGCGAGCGCGTCGTTCGGCGGGAAGGTGACGTCGATGTCGGGCTGTCCGCAGGGGGCCGCGGACGCGACCGGGGCGAGCGTGAGGAGCGCCGCGGCGGCTGCGAGCGCACGGCGAACGAAAGCGGCGCGGTTCACGGGCAGCTCACTCCCGTGCAGGCGCCGAGCATGTCGTTGCGATCCCCGTCGCCGTCGAGGTCGTGTGAATCGAGACAGCAGTAGCCGTCGTCGAGACAGCACTGCTCGAGCTCGCGTGAATCCTTGTGTTGGGCGGCGACGGCGGCACAGCTCGCGGGCGGCTTGCTTTCGCTGCAGGGGCCGAAGCCCTGGCCGTCGGCGCTGCACTCTTGCGTGCCCCAAAAGGTGCAAAACGAGGTCGTGCAGACGCGCACGCTGCCCGGTACGCACACTTCGCAGCTTTGCGGACAACTCGAGAGTTTGCCTGCGACGCAGTAACGAAAGCCGCCGCCCGGGCACGCCTGCGCGGGGAGATCGTCGACTTCGCCGTTGCAGTCGTCGTCGAGTCCGTTGCACGCCTCGGGCGCGGGGACGCACGTTGGGCCCATGGTGGGCGCCGGTGTCGCGCCGACCGTGGTGGACGGTGTGGGAGCCGGTGGCGGCGTCGTTGCCGTTGCGGTCGGCGCGGGGTCACCGAGGTTCGGCGTGGTGCCGGCTGGCGCTTCGAACGTCGATTCGAGGTCGCCCGGCTCGAGGCCGGTGCGCGAGCAAGCGCAGAGTGCGAAGGCCCCGAGCGCCAGCAGCTGGCACGTGTCTCGCAGATTGACGCTGCGTGACCCCAGCGCGTTCGCTTTGCCGTTCGAGCTCACGTCGATGAAGCGCACGGCGTTCGGACTTGCACTTCTCGTGCTGCCCGCGCTGCTCGGCGCGGGCGCGTGGCCTGCGCGAGCGCAAGAGCGCGCGCCGGACGGCGAAGTGTCCGTGATTTCAGGGGCTTCGGCGCCGCTGGCCGTGCCGCCGGAACCGAGCGTGACCCCGGCCCCGAGCGCGCAACCGTCAACGCGCGTTGACGCGGGAGGCGGAACGGCGGTTCACACACCGGCCGCGCCGAGGCCGGCCGCGGACGGCGCTCGCGACGCCCCGCGCTATCGCGACGCGCACGTGGATCACGTCTTGTTGCTGCCGACGGGCGAGACGCACCCGGGCGGGACGTTCTACGTCTCCGACTACGACATCCTCTTCGCGCAGGTCGGCTACGCGCTGAGCGACACGACCGAGCTCACGCTCTCAGGCGCCCCGGTGCTCGGCGCCGAGCACATCGTTCCGCTCGATCTCAGCGTGAAGACGGTGGTGGCGCGTGACGGTACGCTGAGTCTCGCGCTGCTCGGCTCGGCGTCGGGGCTCATCGGCGTCGAGGAGGCGAGCGGTTTCATCGGACGTGCGGGCGGCGCGGTCACGCTCTGTCGTCCGGCGTGGACGTGCCGCGCGAGCTTTTCGTTCGCGACGGACCTGGTGCTGCTCGGCCCGGCGTCGCTCGTGTTCAGCGGAGTCGGCGGCGTGTATCGCTTCGATCGACATTTTGCGTTGCTCGCCGAGCTCGATACCGCCGTCCCGCTCGGGCCGCGCGTGGGCGCGCTGAACGGCGTCGCCGGCGGCGCGGGCGTGCGCTTTTCCGGCGAGCACTTCGGACTCGATCTCGGCCTGTTCAAGGGCGGAAACGCCAGAAATGTGCGGGTGCCGGTGCTGCCGCTCTTGGTTTTTACGTGGCGGACGGAGCTCGTGCGACAATGAAACGAGCGTGGCGGCCGAACCCGAAATCCTGCGAGCGCGAACCCTGGCTGACGGGACATCCATCGTGGAAAGCGACCGCGGCGCGGTCACGCTGAGCCGACTCGCGCCGGGCTTCGTGCTCTTCGCGTGCCGCGGTGTCCTCTCCGGCAAATTCTACGACCCGATGGTTGCCGTCGCGCAACGCGAGCTCGACGCGCACGGCAAGCTCACGATGTTCGTCGACGGCTGGGACCTCAAATCCGTCGATACGGCGTTTCGCGAACACTGGACCGAGTGGTTCAAACCGAACCGCGACCGCTTCGCCATGCGCCTGCTCGTGCGCACGAAGCTCATGGAGATGGCGGCGAGCCTCGCGAACCTGCTCACCGGACTTGCCGTGATCAAGACGTACTCGAGCGTCACCGCGTGGGAGGCGACGTGCGCGGCGGATTTTCCGGCGTTCCGAAAGGGGAGAGCGGCGGTGGGGTAGGCGTCAGCGCGCTAGCGCGCGATACGCCGCGACGGCGGCCTGAACCGCCAGCTTCGGCGTACTGAGTATTTCGAGGCTCTGGCGTCGCACGTGACGGCGAGCGTCGGCCATCGAGGCTTGAGCGAGGAGGACGAGATCGTCGTCCGCCGCGACAGCATCGATCGCGCCGGCAATGCCGCGGAGATACCGCTCGCGGTCGCCGCGCTCGAAGAGTGGCCACGCCTCCGAACAGAGCAGCGGGACGATTTCGGGCCTTTTCTGCTGAAGCGCCGTCACCTCCTCGAGGAGGCTCGAAGTCTGCGCTAGCGCCGTCTGAAGCGCGGCCACGACGAGAAGCCGGCGACCGCTCGCGACGGCATGCTCGACGGCAGGTCGGTCCACGCGGATGACGGCGCACCCCTCGACCGCCGCGGACTCCGCCGCCGAGCCAATAGTCGAACAGGTGCAGAGGACGATGCGCGCACCGGCGGCGGCGAGCGTTTGGATGGCAGCTCGTGTGCTTTCGTCTGCTTGTCCGGACTCGCGAGCTTCGGCGAGCAAATCTTCCCGAACGCATTGGTCTAGCGCGATGTCCGGTGCGACTTCACGGAAGAGCGCACCGAACGGCTCAACGTGGACGTGAGAGGTGTGGAGGAGGGCGAGCACGCGGTGAGACGGCGATTCGCGCCTAATTCGGGTCGTACCCCATGTCCCAGCGAATCGCGACGACCATCAGACAGTGATCCACGACGTCCGCTTCGGACTTCACTTCACTCGTGTAGTTCAAGCCGTACGGCCAGAAATGCTGCGTGTCGGCGTTCAGCTGGTCCGTCGAGTTGCCGGTGATGGCGCGGAGTTGGTCGGTGGCGTGCTGGCCAGTGAAGATGCCGTTGACGACGAGGCTCGGCCACTTGGAGTCGGTGCCGACGCCCACCGTGTGCGCGATTTCGTGCATCGCGGTGATGTATTCCATGTACGGCGTCTGGCCGAAGCGGATGGTGCCGTTGATGTTGCCGTCGGCGGTGGAGACGCTCGGCTCGTACACGACGGTCTCTGCTTTGGTGATGTTCGTGTAGCAGTCGTAGTATTGGACGGCCCGATCCATCGCGGTCGTGATGAGGTCGTAGGCGCTCTGCTGGTCGGACGTCGGGTTCGAGTCTTTGCGCAGCGTGTACGTGATGTCGCCGTGGCCCGGACACGCGATCGCGCCCGCGAAGCCGCCCATCGGGTTCACGCCCGTGGAAGCACCGCCGCTGCTGGCGCCGCCCGTGCCCGTTGCGCCGGCGCCCGCGTTGCCACCGCTGCTGCGACCACCGCGTCCGCCGCGACCGCCGCAGCCCGTGCCGCTCGCGCACGTGCCCGTGCCGCTCGCGCCGTTCATGCGGCCACCGCCGCTCGGGCCGTTTCCGCCGGCCGCGGGCATGCCGCCGGAGCCCGAGTCCATCGCGCTCATGCCGGCGGAGCCGCCCGTATCATTGGAGCCACCCGCAGTGCCGGTTCCGCCCGCACCGCCCGTGGCGCTGGCGCTGCCGCCACTGCTCGTACCGGTCGAGCCGCCGGTGGTGCTCGTCGTTCCGCCGCTGCCGTTCGCGGCCCCGGCGGCGTTCGTGCCACCCGTGCTGTCCATGGCGCTCATGCCGGCGGAGCCGCTGCTCGCGTGCGAGTCGTCGTCGCCCGAGCTCGATGAGCCGCACGCGACGAGCAGGAAAGCGAGAAGCGTCGTGCCGGCGGCGAGGCGAAGTTGCATGCTGAGCTCCGACTGTACGGAGCGTAACGCATTTCGGCCGCATGTCCCCGCAGCGGAGCCTCCGACGTACGTGACTTCGTCACGCCTGCAAATCTCCTCCCTCGAGAAAAGTGCGTTCGTGCTAGGCTCGCGCCGTCGCTCGGGGCGCGGTCGCCCGGCAACGAAGCCGAACGATCGCTGAGAAGAACCCGCCGAACCTGATCCGGCTAATACCGGCGTAGGAAAGCGACCTCGGCAGATTCGGCGGCGCTTTCTCGTCCCCCCGCGACGAACCACGGAGCGAAGCAGATGTCCGAAAGAATTCTCCCCTGGCGCGGCGCCGCCAATCCCTCGTCGAGTGCCGAAGGTACGAACCCCGGGTCCTTCGCGAACCCGGCCGACGTGGGCGGGCCGCTCATGTTCTCGTCGCCGGACGCGCCGGGCATGCCGACGCCGAGCACGAAGACCGCGTGGGATTTTCTGCCGACCGGCTGGCGCCGCCAGGGCACGCGCGCCGTCGCTCCGGACGGCTTCGCGCCCGTGACGCAGCTCGAGCACGCGCGACTCGGCACCGTCACGCCGGAGATGCGCCGCGTCGCCGAGCGCGAGACGCACTTGCGTCCCGAACAGGTGCGCGACGAGGTCGCGGCCGGTCGCCTGATCGTACCTGCGAACCGCGTGCACCTCGGTTACCGGCTCGATCCGATGGCGATCGGGCGCGCCTCCAAGACGAAGATCAACGCGAACATGGGCGCTTCGCCCGTCGCGTCCAGCACGGACGAAGAGGTCGAGAAGCTGCACTTTGCCGAGCGCTGGGGCGCCGACACGGTGATGGATCTCTCGACGGGCGGAGACCTCGACGCGTGCCGCGACGCGATCGTGCGCAACTCGAGCGTGCCTATCGGCACGGTGCCGGTCTATTCGATGATCATCGGCCGGCGCATCGAGGATTTGAGCGTCAAGGACATCCTCGCGAGCATCCTGCATCAAGCCAAGCAGGGCGTGGATTACTTCACGATTCACGCAGGCGTCCTGCGCGAGCACCTGCCGTTCGTGAGAAAGCGCTTGATTGGCATCGTGAGCCGCGGCGGCTCGCTCATCGCCAAGTGGATGTTGCACCACGGCCAGCAGAACCCGTTTTACGCGTACTTCGACGAGATCTGCGACATCATGCGCGAGTACGACGTGTCGTTCTCGCTGGGCGACGGCTTGCGTCCCGGTGGCCTCGGGGACGCGACGGACGAAGCGCAGCTGCGTGAGCTCGAGACGCTCGGGGAGCTCACCGAGCGCGCGTGGCGCCGGGGTTGTCAGGTGATGGTCGAAGGGCCCGGTCACGTCCCGTTCGATCAGATCGAGTACAACATGAAGCTCCAGCGCCGGCTGTGTCACGGCGCGCCGTTCTACGTGCTCGGGCCGCTCGTGACGGACGTGTTCCCCGGCTACGACCACCTGACGAGCGCGATCGGCGCGACTGCGGCCGCGTATCACGGCGCGGCGATGCTTTGCTACGTGACGCCCAAGGAGCACGTCGGTCTGCCCAAAAAAGAAGACGTGAAGCAGGGCTGCGTGGCGTACAAGATTGCGGCGCACGCGGCGGACGTGGCGCTCGGCATTCCCGGCAGCCGTGACTGGGACGACTCACTCACGAAGGCGCGGGCCGCGCTCAACTGGGACAAGCAGTTCGAGCTCGCGTTCGACGGTGACACCGCGCGTGCGTTCCACGACGAGGACCTCGACGTCGATACCGACTTTTGCGCGATGTGCGGGCACGACTGGTGCTCCGTCAGGATTTCGCGCGAAATTCAGGAGTTCGCGAGCGGCAAGGCCGAAGGCTTCGAGCGCGGCCCCGCGCGGCAGTCACCCGCGTTGACGCTCGAGCAGCAGCGCATCCTCGAGCAGCGCGGCGTGCTCGCTCCCGACGAAATCCACCGCCTCGCGGGCAAGACGAAGCGCGCCGTCGGTGCGACCACTGGGGAGAAGGGCGTCTGCCACAGCGACTACGTCGAGCCGACCGCCGCGCAGCGCCTTCAAGACGAGCGTCTCGTGCAGATTCGCGTACCGGAGCGGCCCGTCGAGGCGCCGCTGCCCGGCGAGTAGGCTGGAACGGGGCGCGGCGCCGGTTTCCGACCTCGCGCTCCCGCGCCCGCCTACCAATACTCCGAACTACAAGCGATCCGCGTAGTCGGTCTTCATCTGATCATACAGAGCGAGATCCGGCTGCGCGGTGTAGGTGCTGCCCGAGCGCCGCAGCAAGTCGTGTCCGGTGTTCCAGTCGCCTTGCGTCGTCGGCTCCCAGTTGAAGGTGCCGATGCCTTGGTCGTTCGCGAGGCCGTAAATGATGTCGTTCGCTTCGCGTTGGGCCGGGCCGTATTCCGCGATGAAGAGCTTGAGCGTGGGGAAGCTGCTCGAGAGTCCGTCGAAGGTGGCTTGCCACACGGACGGTTGACCTTGATACATCGTGTAACAAGACTCGCCGAACGCCTCGAAGACGACGCCTTGCTTCTGCGCGTTCGTGATGAAGCTCTTGCTCGTCGAGAGCCCGTCGCCCTGATCGATGTGGAGTGAGACCGCGATCGTCGGGTCGACTTCCTTGACGGCGTCGGAGCCGGCTTTGAGCAGCGCGCCCAGGTTCGTCCAGTTGTTGACGCTACCGGTGACGGGATTGTTGCCCGTCGGATGCCCCGTCGAGTCACAGCGGTGGAGCAGCATGCCAGGGGTGATTTCGTTGCCGATTTGCACCATGTCGGGGCGCGCGCCGCCGGCGACGAGCTTCGTGATCGCGTCCCTCGTGTAGTCGTGCAGCGCGCTCGCGAGGTCGCTGATCGTCGTGTAGCTCTGCCACGCGACGGGGACGCACTGCTTGCCAGGATCGGCCCAATTGTCGCTGTAGTGAAAGTCGACCAAGAGCGCCATGCCGGCGTCCTTGATCTGCTTGCCGAACGCTACGGTGTGCGTGATGTCGTCGTAGCCGTTCGTCTGATCGTAACCGTCGGCGGCTTTGGGGTCGACGAACGTGCGCAGCCGAATGGCGTTGAAGCCGTGGCTTTGCATCAGCGTGAGGAGGTTATTGCGCGTCGCATCCGGCTGAGTCTCCTGGTCGGTGACGTCCGCGCCGATGAGATACGAGAACGGCAGCGTCGCCGCCCCGCCGGCTCCGGCCTTGCCCGCGCCGCCGGGTGCGCCTCCGTTCGCAGTGCCCCCGGCGCCGGCTCCGCCGCTGGCCGCGCGCCCGCCCGAGCTTCGCCCCGCGTTGTTACGGCCCGCGCTCGAGGCGCCGCTGCCCGCCATACCGCCGCTCGGCGCGCCGCCGTTCATCGCGCCGCCGCCGTTCGTGTTCGTCCCGGCGCTTCCGGCGGTCGGCGCGCCGCCGGTGCCTTCGATGAGTCCGGCTGCGCCCGGGATCCCCGCGCCGCCCGGCGCCGTTCCGCCGGTCGAAACGGAGCCGCCCGACCCGGGAGCACCGCCCGTGCTGGGACCAGTTCCAGAGCCAGCTCCGCTGATGCCCTGCGAGCTCCCGCCGCTCCCGCTCGTTCCGCCTCCGCCGTCGCCTCGCCCGGAGCAGGCGCCCAGGCCCGAGACGGCTGCCAGCAGCGCGAGCGTCAACCAGCGGCACCTGACGACGTACGCACGGTGCGCCCTCTCGCTGAGCTGCGGCATGCTGGTTACTCCGTTCATGGTTCAGAATTTCACGGTGGATGTTCGGCCGGCGGCGAGCGGTGGCCTGCGTTGAATCGTTGCTCGAGCTGGAGCGAAACGTTCTTCGAAGAATGGTGACCGCTCGCGCCCGAACGAGGACAACATTGTAGGGCGCACCTGCGCGTCCCTCCCGATGCTTCGAACCCTCGTCGCCCTTACCACGCTCGTTTGGATTTCGGCCTGCGGCAGCAGCAGCTCCGGTGACGATCATTCCACGGGCGGCATCGGGGCGAGCGGGCCGAGCGGCGGCTCCGGTTTGGGCGGAGGGCGCGCCGCGTCCGGCGGAGTTGGCGGTGCAAGCGCGGGAACGGGCGCGTCCACCGGCGGTTCGGCTACGGGCGGCGCGGGCGGAAGCGCGACTGGCGGCGCGGGCGCAAGCGGAGACGGCGGCACGTCGGGTGCGGGTGCCGCCATGGGCACGGGCGGCACGGCGCTCGGCGGTGGTGCCGGGACGAACGCCAGCCGCGGCGGCGCTGCCGGCGCGACGGGCCGCGGCGGAGCGGGCACGGGTGGCCGCGGAGCGGGCGGCGCCGCGGGCGCGAGCGGCAAGGCGGGCTCCGCGGGCGCCGCGGCCGGCGATGGTGCGGGCGGGAGCGGCGGCGCGAGTTGTTCGGGGCCGATCGGCACCATCTCGGGCGAGCTCGCGGCGGGCGTCGCGTTCATGGACACGGACGGCCAGCGCGTGAACGCGCACGGCGGCGGCATCATCCGCGAGGGTGACACCTATTACCTCCACGGCGAGATGTTCTCGAGCACCTCGACCGACAACGACTTCATCGGCTTCTCCATGTACTCGTCGAAGGATCTCGCGACGTGGAAGAACGAGGGCGTGATCCTGCCGCAGCAAGCGAAGGACGAGCTCGGCCCGATGCGCAAAGGCGAGCGCCCGCACATCATCAAGTGTCCGAGCACGGGTGAATTCGTGCTCTACGCGCACGCGGCGTCCGAGGACTACCAGATGGACCGCGAGGTCGTGTTCGCGACGTCCGCGACGGTCAACGGCAAATACGCCTACCAGGGACCGCTCACGAACGCGGGCGGCACGAAGGCCGAGCACAGCGACATGAGCGCGTATGCGGACGACACGGGCGCGTACGTCGTGACCGAGAGCGGCGTCGTGTACACGCTCGCGACCGATTGTCACAGCTGGGTCTCGAGTAAGTCCTTCTCGGCGGTGAACGGCGACTCGGGAGGCTCGGAGTCTCCGACGATCTTCAAGGCGGGCACGACGTACTACTGGATCGGCTCGTACAAGACGGGCTGGCGCGCGAACAACAACTTCTACTCGACCGCGCCCGCGATGAACGGCCCCTGGACGTATCAAGGTTACGTCGCGCCGGTCACCGATCCGTCGAACGACATCTCCGATCAGCGCACTTGGCTGTCGCAGAGCACCTGGGTACAGCCCGTCGCCGGCTGCAAAGGCACCGTTTACCTCTACTGGGGCGACCACTGGGACGGCAACCAGGACACGACCGCGCCCGGCAAGCACAACTACCTCGCGACCTTCGTGTTTCAGCCGCTCGTCTTCGACGGGACGAAGATCTCGCTGCCCACGTACCTTGCGACGTGGAAGCTCGACGCGGGCGCCGGTACCTGGTCACAATAGCGGCGTGACCGTGCCCGAGCGCCTCGCGCGCTTCGTCGAATTGCTCGGCAAGGCCGAGCGCGTGCTCGCGTTCACGGGCGCCGGTGTCTCGACCGGCAGTAGCATTCCGGATTTTCGCGGGCCTGACGGCGTGTGGCGGACGCGGACGCCCGTCGAGCTGCCCGAGTTCGTGCGGAGTGAAGAGGCACGCATCGAGTATTGGAGTTGGAAGCTCGAGGGCTATCCCGCCTTCCGCGACGCGAAGCCGAACGCCGCGCACCTCGCGCTCGTGGAGCTCGAGCGTCTGGGCAAGCTCGAGGCGCTCGTTACGCAAAACGTCGACGGCTTGCACCTTGCGGCGGGCACGTCGAAAGAGCGGCTCGTCGAGCTCCACGGCACGAACTCCGAAGCCGAATGCATGACGTGCGGCGTGCGAGAACCGATCGCGCGGGCTCTGGACGACTTCGCGAAGACGGGCCGCCCGCCGGCGTGCACGCGCTGCGACGGGCTGATGAAGCCGGGCGTCGTGATGTTCGGCCAGGCGCTCGCGGGGCGCGATCTCGCGCGCGCTCAAGAAGCGGCCCGGCGCGCGGATTTCGTGATGGCGCTCGGCTCTTCCCTCGTGGTGACGCCCGCGGCGGAAGTGCCGCTCGTCGCGCTCCGGCGGCGCGTGCCGTACGTCATCGTCAATCGCGGGGCGACGCCGCACGACGTGCTCGCAACGCTGACGATCGACGACGACGTCGCGGAGGTGCTGCCCGCCGCCGTCGCTCGAGCCTTCGGTAACTGACGTCTTCGTTCGACGAAGTTCACGTCCAGTCACTTCAAGAAGCACGCGCCTACAGCGAAGACGGAACACGCGCTGACACGAATGTCGTGCTTCGAATGCGACCGCCGGTGAAACGAGCGTGATTCGTGCGCGTCAGGACTTGGCATGCACGTTGCTGTTCTTCCGTCTCGTCGTCTTGGTTTCCTTCAAGTTGCCGCGCTGCGTTGGTTTTTTCGCATCTGCGTTCCTGTTCGCGCTCGGGGGTTGCGGCGCCAACGTCGGTACTTTCGACGTCGGCGGCACGAGCGACGCCGGCGCGCTCGAGGTGTGCGACGGACAGACGCTTGCGCAGCTCGCGAGCGCGAAGACGATCTCCGACGGCTGCAAGTCGGCGCTTCAGACCTATTTGCCGGCGCCGTTCGAGAATTTCGACGGGCGCGTCGTGGTGCTCGGGCGGGAGACACACGACGACGGCTCGCTCCGGCTCTTCGTCGCGGGCGTCGACGGCGCGGGCGCGCCGCTTTCGAACGATGCGCTCGCCGGCGCGACGGTCGCACCGAAAAACGGAGCAGTCGCGGCGGACGCGAGCGTCGCGGTCAGCGTGACGCCCTTCGCCCACTTGCCGGAGGACGTGCTCTCGCTCGAGCTCGTGAACGACTACTCGGCGAGCATGAGCATCCCCGATCTCAAGGTCGTGCAGCGGATTCAGGACGATCTTTTGAACGCGCTGCCGCCCATCTACGAGGGTGAAGTCACGCTCTTTTCGAGCGCCGTGCGCGTGAAGCAAGCGTTCACGACCGACCACGCCGCGCTCCTCGCCGGCGTCGAGTGCGACGAAGGCTTCGATCGCGAGCTCACCGCGCTCTACGACGGCATGGGCAACGGCCTGCAGAGCCTCACCGCGCGCTCGCGTCCGGCGCGCGTACTCATCGTCTCGACCGACGGCCTCGAGAACGCGTCGGTCGCCTTCAAGAAGACCGACATCCTCCAACGGGTCGCGCAAGATCACGTGTTCGTCGTCATGCTCGGCGCGCTCTTCGCCGACTTCGACGAGCTCAGCACGCTCGCGGGCCCGAACGGCGTCTACTTCTACACGCCGCTCTATGCGAACCTGCACGATCAGGTCGCCAAGCTCGTGACTGCCTTGTCCCACGGCGCGGCCGTGGACATTACGGCCGACATGGCGAGCCAGGGACCGCTCGTGCTCGCTATCGCGGGCCAGAGCGTCGACGTCGAGAGCGACTGAGCTAGGGTAAGACGTGCACGTCGCCGGCCGACGCGGGCGTCTCATCGTCGCCGATGTCGCTGGTGTTGCCGTAGCCGAGCGCGCCCGTGGAGCCGCGGCCCCAGCAACGGACGGCGCCGCTCTCGAGCGTCGCACAGGCGTGGCGGAAGCCCACGTCGAGGCTCGTCGCGCGGCCGCCCAGATCGATGTCGCCCGCCGACGCGGGCGTTTCGTCGTCGCCGATGGACTCGGTGTTGCCGTAGCCGAGCTCACCTTGGATGGCGTCGCCCCAGCAGCGCACGGAACCGCCCGCGAGCAGCGCGCACGTCTCCGTGTCGCCGGCGGCGATGTGGAGCACGCTGCCGCCGACGTCGACGTCGCCTGCGGAGGCGGGCGTCTCGTCGTCGCCTATCATGTTCATATTGCCGTAGCCGAGGCGGCCGTCGTAGCCCCAGCCCCAGCAACGCACGTTGCCGGTCGTGAGCAGAGCGCAGGTGTGAAACGAGCCTGCCGCAAGCTCCACGGCCACGCCCCCGAGCTCGACGTCACCCGCGGACGCCGGGCTCTCGTCGTCGCCGATGGTGTTCGTGTTGCCGTAGCCGAGGCGACCGTCCGAGCCGAGACCCCAGCAGCGCACCGTGCCGGCCGCGAGCAAGGCGCACGTGTGACCGAAGCCTGCGACCACTTGTGTGACAGCGCCGCCCACGTCGACGGCGCTCACCGAAGCAGGCGTCTCGTCGTCGCCGATCGTCCGAGTGTCGGGGTTGCCGAGCTGGTAGTCCTGGTTGTTGCCCCAACAGCGCACGGCTCCGCTCGAGAGCACCACGCACGTGTTGCGCGGCCCCGCGGAAACTTGCGTGACGGTGCCGCCCACGTCGACGTCGCCCGCCGACGCGGGCGTTTCGTCATCGCCGATGGTGTTCGTGTTGGCGTAGCCGAGCAAGCCGCCCGCCGCGGGACCGAAGCAGCGCAGCGCGCCCGTGCCGAGCACGGCGCACGTCTGGTACCAGCCGGCGGCGATGCGCGTGACGAGCCCGCCGCTGTCGACGTCCGGCGCGACGCTCGGCGTCTCGTTGTCGCCGATGGCGACCAGGTTGCCCGAGCCGATGTAGCCGGCGCTGCCCCAGCAACGCAGCCTACCGTCGTCGAAAGCCGTGCAAGTGTGGAATGCGCCGAGCGCGAGCTCGACGGCGCGCGGCCCGCTCGTTTCGCCGCCGCTTCCCGCTTCTGCGGCCGTGCCGCTTTCGCCGCCGCGCCCTGCGCCGCTCTGACCGCCGCCGCTCAGGCCGCCGCGCCCGCTGGCGCCACCGGATCCGCTCGCGCCGCCGGACCCAGCGTGACCGCCGTGGCCGCTCGAGCCCGCGTTGCCGCTCGTGCCCCCGCGGCCCGCGCGACCGCCGTTGCCGCCCGTCGCTCCGGCGACTGATCCACCCGTACCACCTCGATTCACGACTCCGCCGCTGCCACCCGACCCACGGCGTCCACCCGCGCCGCCTCGTATGCCGCCGGAGCCTGCCGCGTGTCCCGCGGTTCCCGGCGTTCCACCGCGTTCATCGCCGGTCCCGGTGTCCGCTGTCGGTCCGAGCTCGAGGCCCGTGCGCGCGCAGCCGAACGTCAAGGCACACGCGAGCAGCAGGTGGACCCACGGCGGGACGAGGTTGGCGAGCGAGCGACCCATCCGCCGTCCATCGATACTACGGATCTGAAATGGAATTGTGGATGCGGCGTGACGGAGCCGGAGTGCGAGAGCACCGCCATTCGCCGCGCCACGTGCGCCCCATGTCTATGTTCACGGCGGCGCATGCGCTATCATCGCGAGCGGGTGCAGGTGGAAAAGCGTCGCTACTTTTCGTTCGGTGGTGCGGTGCTCGTGGCAAGCTGCGCGTTCGTCGCGTGTGGTGGCTCGAGTAAAGAGCAGCACCGGGCGAGCGAGACGGGCGGCGCTGCAGGCGCTGCGCAGGCGGGCAAGGGCGGGAGCGGCGCGCAAGCTGGCGCCGTCGGGTCGGACGCAGGCACCGGCGGAAGTGGCAACGTCACGGGCGGTCACGGCGGCGGTGGCTCCGGCGGATCGATGGCGGGCGCCGGATCGGGCGGAGCGGCAACTGACGGCGGGCGCGCCGGCACGTCCGCGCTCGGCGGAGCGAACGCGGGCGGCGCGGCGCAAGGTGGAATGGGCGCGGGGCGCGGCGGCAGCTCGGCGGCGGGCGAGGCGAACGCCGGCGGTGAAGCCGGAGCTTCCGCGACGCCTTGCTCCGGCATGGATTGCGCGTGCGCCGAGGATTGCGAGCTCGCTTGCAGCGCGACGGACCCGCTCGACGGGTGCAACTTCGACTGCCCGATCGTCACGACCTGCGGCTTTTCGTGCCCGAGCGGGGCTTGCGAGGAAAGCTGCGTCTCCTCGTCGTGCGACCTCGCGTGCGCGGCGGGCGGGTGCCGAACGGATTGTCAGACCGCCAACTGCAACGTCGCCTGTGAAGGCGGCGGCTGTGAGGCGACGTGCACGGCGGGCGCCGCCTGCAAGACGGAGTGCCCGAACGGCGGTTGCACCACGACGTGCAGCGATTCAGCGACCGAGTGCAACATCGGCGCCTGTTCCGGCGGCTGTCACATGATTTGCGGCGGAGCGAGCTGCGAGGTCGCCGAATGCGGGGGCGGCTGTGATCTCGATTGCAACAGCGGGAGCTGCAAAATCGACGACTGCGGCGAGGGCTGCGTCATCAACTGCGCGGGAGATTGCGAGATCGGGTCGTGCAGGGACGGCGGCTGCCACATCGGCACCGCGGGAGGGGCCGCGACCCAGGTCATCGACGCTTGTCCGGGCGGCGGCTGCACGATCGACTGCGGCGAATACCAGACCTGCTCGATCGGCTCGTGCGCCGGCGGCAACTGCGTGATCACCTGCAGCGTCTTCTCCTTCGGCTGCACCTGCGGCTCGCCCGACGGGTGCACCGTGGTCCAGCAGTAGCTCAGCTGCGTTCGAGCAAGCCCGTGAGGCGCGCCGGCGGAATGCGGTATTCACGCTTGCAGTACTCGCAGGCAATCTCGAGCACTTCACCGTCGGCGAGCAGGTGCTCGAGGTCGGCCTTGTTGAGCGTCGCGATGGCGGATACGACCCGGAGCTCGTCACACCAGCATTCGAAGCCGATGCTGCTCTCTTCCAGGCGCGTGAAGGGCATGCCGTAAAGCAGCTGCTCGAGCAGGCTCTCCGGCGAAAAATCCCGCTCGCCCACGCGGTCGTCGATGCGCTCGAACTCGCGGAGCCGCTCGGTCATGACCATCAGCGGCCCGCGCCCGACCTCGGGCAGGAGCTGAACCATGTAGCCGCCGGCGGCGATGCTGCCTGCTTCACCGACGACCGTGGAGACGGCGACCATGGAGACGACCTGTTCGGAGGTCTGCATGTACTCCATCAGCGCTTGGGAGATGCCGCCGCCGCTCGGTACTTCCACCAAGCCTTGCGTGATGCGGCCGCTCGGCAGCGTGCGCATGAGCTGAATGACCGCGCCGCGCGCGAGGTCGAGCTCGCGTCCGGACTTCAGTTGAACGAGACCGCGCGTGCGGCCGCTCGGATGCGAATCGGCGACCAGGCTGCCGCTCCCGCTCGAGCCCTTGAGCACGCCCTGCACGCGGAGCTGCGGCGCCATCGTCTCGCGGTAAAGGATTGCGCCCGTGATGAGCTCGCCGAAGGTGCGCGCGGTGTTGCCGCTGGCGCCCTGGGCCTCGATGGCGCCGCGCACGGTTTGCGACGTTCGCGCCGTAATCACGCGGAAAGCGCCGTCGTCGGTCATGGCGCGGAGCACGCTGTCGGCAGGGGCGGACATCGGGGCGGATTCAGCTGAGCTTGAGCTCGTCGTCATCGAGATCACCGGGGCTAAGCGGCGATGAGACACGATAAGCATCGCTCAGCCAGTTGTGAAGGTCGGCCAGCTTGCAGCGCTGCGAGCAGAAGGGCCGAGTCGGCTGGTCCTCCGGGGCGTCCTCGACGACGGTCTTGCAGATTGGGCAAGTGAGGCGCACGGCGGTGCTCGAAACTTGCCACACTATCCGCGCGGGCGCTCGAGGGCGCTCCGGACGACCGCGATCGTGCGATCGACGTCGGCTTCCGTGTGGGCGAGCGAGAGGAACGCCGCCTCGAACTGCGACGGTGGCCAATACACGCCGCCCGCGAGCAACCCCGCGTGAAACCGCGAGAAACGCGCCGTATCCGAGGCCGCGGCCGCGCGAAAGTCCGTGACGGGGCCGGGGTGGAAGAACAGCGTGAGCATCGACCCCACGCGCTGCACGCAACCGGGCGTCGCCGTGTCGCGGAGCGCGCCCGCCATGCCCGCTTCGAGCCGCGCGCCGAGCTCCTCCAGCCGCGCGTAGGTGCCCGGCGCGTCGAGGCGTTCGAGCGTGACGAGGCCGGCCGTCACCGCGAGCGGGTTGCCGCTGAGCGTTCCCGCTTGGTACACGGGGCCGAGCGGTGCCACGCATTGCATCACTTGCCGCGAGCCGCCGTAAGCCGCGAGCGGCATGCCGCCGCCCACGACCTTGCCCAGGCACGTCATGTGCGGGGTGAGCCCGTAGAGCCCCTGCGCGCCGCCGCGCGAGAGGCGCGAGCCCGTCATCACCTCGTCGAAGATGGCGAGCGCGCCGTTCGCTTCGCACACGTCGATGATGCTCGCGAGGAAGCCGGCGGCCGGCGGCACGCAGCCCATATTGCCCGCGACCGGCTCGACGATGACGGCCGCGATGTCCCTGCCGCGCGCCGAGAAGAGCGCTTTTAGCGCCGGAATGTCGTTGTACGGCAAGGTCGCCGTGGTCGCGACCATGCCCTCGGGAATGCCCGCCGAGTCGGGGTTGCCGAACGTCGCCGCGCCGCTCCCGGCTTTGACGAGCAGCGCGTCCGCGTGGCCGTGGTACGCGCCGTCGAACTTCACGATCACGCTCCGCTTCGTGTAGCCGCGTGCCACGCGCAGGGCGCTCATCGTCGCTTCGGTCCCGCTCGACACGCAGCGCAGCATTTCGATGCTCGGGTAGCGCTCGACGATGGCTTTGGCGAAGCGCACCTCGCGCGCCGTCGGCGCACCGAAGGAGAGCCCCGCGCTTGCGGCCTCCTGCACGGCCTTCACGACGTGCGGTTCCGCGTGCCCCAAAATCGCCGGCCCCCACGACCCGATGTAGTCGATGTACTCGCGCCCGTCGGCGCCGAAGATGCGCGCGCCGAGCGCCCTCTCGACGAACACCGGGTGTCCGCCCACGGCGCGGAACGCGCGCACGGGGCTATTCACGCCGCCGGGTAGGAGGGCCTCTGCTTCGCGGAAGAGTGCGTCGCTCTCGGGGTCGGACATGCCGGAGTTTTAGAGCGACGGGCGGCGCTAGGGAAGTCCGCCCGCGCCGTTGGCGCGCCCGCGGTCGGGCTCGAAGCGTTCGAGCCGTTCGATGCGGGCGTTCGCCTCGGAGCGGAACTCGCCGAGCTCGCGCAGAATGGTCTCGATGTTGACCTCGTTTTTGAGGTTCACGTTGAAGTCGGCGTCGGCGCGCGCGCGGTCCTTCAAGGATTGGCGATTCTGACTCATCACGATGAGCGGCCCCTGGAGCGAGACCAGGATGGCCAGTAACAAATTGAAAAAGACGAACGGGTAGGGATCGAACTCGGTCCTGAAGATCGGCGTGTTCGCGAGCATCCAGCAACCGGTGAGTGCGAGTAGGAAGATGATGAACGCCCAGCTCCCGTTGAGCTCCGCCACGCGATCAGCCAGACGTTCACTCCAGGATAGGTTCCGCTCGATCTCTTGCACCGCGTTCTTGGTTGCGCGCGCGGACAAGAGCGCGTTCGTCTCGCGCAGCCGTTCCGACATCGTCCGCAGGATCGCCATCGCAGCGTGCGGCCTCGTTTCGAGGTAGCGCGAGAGCGTCGCGTGCGTCAGCTCGAGGAGCAGCGTGTCGGTCGTCGCGAGCGCGCTCGCCGAGCGCGGCTTGTCGTCGAACAGCGCGAGCTCCCCCAAAAATTCGCCGCGCGCGATGTCTTTCAGCGAGAGACGGCGCGAATTCTCCCCCGGCAAAAAGATGTTCACGTGTCCGTCCGCGACGACGTACATCTCGCTGCCGCGATCGCCCTGGTTCATGATGATCTGGCCGGCGGCGAAGCGCCGTTCGCTCATCTTCGCCGCGAGCGCAGCGAGGTCCTCCGGCGAGAGACCCTCGAACAGGGGGATGGTCCGCAAGAGGCTTGCATGGTCCATCGCCGCTAGCTATCGCCGGGCGCGACGCTCGTCGACGGAAAACGCGGTCACTTCACAGAAGCCGCGCTGGGCGGCGCGGCCGATGCCGTGGGCACGGCGGGGCCGTACGTGAGCGGATGGCTCGCACAATAGTCGCGGCAACCCACGAGCCCGCCCGAATCCTGAATGCACGCCCGTTCGCAGGGTTCCGCGCCGCGCGGAATTGCGCTTGGTCGGATGCGTAAGAAAACAGGAAGAGGCCGATCACCAGCGCGAGCACGAGCACCACGAGTGCAGCGAAGCCGAGGAGGATTTTCTTCAACAAAACTTCCGTTTGCCGGGAAGGGTCGAAAACGAACCAAAGAATGATAGACCATCTGCGTGAGGACTCGGGCGCTCGACTGGGGTGAGCCGGCACCGTGGTTCGTCGTGCGCGCTGATTGCACGACCGCCTTTCACTTCCACACCGTGGCCGGTCGTTACGTCGTCTTGAGCTTTCTCGATTCGACGGCGCGCGCCGACTCGAGAGCCGTGCTCGAGGCGTTTTTGGCCGCCACACCGACTTTCGACGGTGAGCGCGCCGCCTTGCTCCTCGTCACGACCGACAGCGAGGACGAGCCGCTCGGCGCGCGCACCGCGACGTTGCCCGCCGTTCGCCTGCTCTTCGACTTCGAGCGCGAGGTCAGCAAGCTCTACGGCGTCGTGAGTGACGAAACGGGCGCCCAGGAGCGCGTGACGTACGTGCTCGACGCGCGCTTGCGCGTGCTCGCCCGCGTGCCGTTCGGCGATGCGGCGGAGACGCACGTCGCGCGTGTGCTCGCGTTCCTGGCGCAGCTCGCGCAGCCGTCGCCGCTGGAGGTGCACGCGCCCTTCCTCGTGGTGCCGCGCCTGTTCGAGCCTGAGCTCTGCCGCGAGCTCGTGCGGTTTCACGCCGTGCAGGGCGGTGAGGCTTCAGGCTTCATGCGTGACCAGAACGGCCGCACCGAGCTCGTTCACGACACGAAGCACAAGGTGCGTCGTGACGCCTCGATCCCCGAGGGAGAGCTGCGCGCGAGCTTGGTCCGGCGCATCCGCGAGCGGCTCGTGCCCGAGATCGAGCGGGCGTACCAGTTCACGGTGACGCGCGTCGAGCGCCACCTCGTCGCCTGCTACGACGCGGAGTCGGGCGCGCACTTCCGCCGCCACCGCGACAACACGACGCTCGCGACGGCGCATCGCCGCTTCGCCGTCACCGTGAATCTGAACGCGGGCGAATACGACGGCGGCGAGCTCTGTTTCCCGGAGTTCGGCGCGCGCACGTACGTCCCGCCGAGCGGGGCCGCGCTCGTCTTTTCGTGCTCGATGCTGCACGAAGTGAAGAAGGTGACGCGCGGCGCGCGCTTTGCGTACCTGCCTTTTCTCTACGACGAAGCCGCAGCCGTGATTCGGCGCGCGAACGAAGCAGCGGCGCGCGGGAGCGACGCGGAGGAGCGCTGAGCGCACGCTCGCGGGCGACCCTACGCGCGCCCCGTCACGTCACGGGTTGGCCGGGAGCTCGAGCAGCCAGGCGCTGTTGTCGTCTTCTTCGACGAGACCGTACACGGAGCTGCCGGCGGACCACATCCAATGGAGCTCGCAGAAGAGCGCGCCGAAGACGCCGACGGGAGTCGCCGCGTCCGTTGCCGCTGGTCCTACCCGGTACGTCGCGTAACCCTGGACTTGGAACGCGTCGTAAAAGTGGACGAAGGTGCCCGCGTCCGTCGGGTAAACCGAGGTGACGATGGTGTGATAAATCTTGATCGGGCTCCGAACGGCCGGGCTCGAACCGTCGACGGGGACCTGCCAGATGGCGGGTCCGTACATCTCGGTGCCGGTTCCCCCGTCGACGTCGAGGTAGACGTAATTCGAGTCGACGCCGTCGATGTCGAAGCGGACGGGAATGTTGGTCGTGATGGCGACGGGGGTACCCCCGTTCTTGTCGATCTTGTAGAGCATGCTCGGCTTCGTGTCGTCGTAGTCGCTCACGACGAGGAACAAGCCGGTCGGGCCCTGAACCAACGTGGTTTCGTACTCCGAGACGCCGTTCAGGCTCGTGGTGAAGACCTGTTCACTGCCGGTCGTCACGTCGTGGCGTAGATAGGTGACTGGGCGATAGCTCGTGAGCCCGAACAGCGTCTGAGTGCGTCCGGGATAGCGCCAGTCCCCGATCACGGACTCGTTCTGTGAGGGTTGCAGCGTGGAGTCCCCGCCGGCGAGCGGAAACAGCCGCACATTCCCAGCCGGGTACGTCACGCGCTCGAACGTGGCGAATTGCGTGTCGTTCATGTAAAGCCCGGAGCCCGTCGACAGCTGCGTCTGCCCTCCGTTCGCCTGATTACCGAGTGGCACGCGGTTGATGCCGGCGTCCTCTCCGTAATAGACGTTCCCGCCCGCGACGCGAAATTGATAGACGTTCTTGCCCGGCAGGCGCGTCGTCGACAGCGCCTTCGCTCCGCAGTCGGGGGCCTTGTCGCTCGACGAGCTCGCGTTTCCCGAGCCTCCGCTCGACGAGCTTCCGCTCGTGCCGTTGCTCGCGCCTCCGCTCCCTCCCGACGCGGAATCGTCGGCATTTCCCGCGTTGGAGCCGCACGCGTTCACGCTCAGAAAGACGACGGCGGCGCACGCCCACTCGACGGCGCGCACCCTCGCTCGAGCCGTGCCCCCTTGATTCGTGATTGTCATTCATCCGACCCTCGCATGCGCCGAGGGCGCAGGAGAACCCGGCGCGGCCGCACTTCAGCCGTGACGCGGAGGCAAGAGCCGCCCGGGGCCGTTGCCTCGACCGGACTAGGTCCAGTTGACGAGCTTGAGTCCGGCGACCTTGGAGAAGTGACGTTGGTTGTTGGTCACCAACGTCGCGCCGACGGACAGGGCATGGGCAGCGATGAGGGTGTCCATCTGACCGATCGGTTCACCCTCGGCGGCAAGCGCACTCGCGAGGCTTCCGAAGCGATCCGCCGCGGCCTCATCGAAGGGCAGCACGCCAACACCCGCAACGAATGCGTCGATCGCGCGCGCGATCTTTTGCGACCGTCGCTTCGAGGCGCCAAATCGGAGTTCCGCGAGGGTGATGGCGCTCATACACAATTCCGAGGGCTTTCGTTCCGCGAGACGAACCCCGACGGCCCCGGCGCCGCGTAGCGCGAAGCTCACCGCGTCGGTATCGAGCATGAACACGGTCATTCGAACGGATCCCGAAGCTTCGTGATGGGGACGCGCTTGGGTCGCGGGAGGTCGCCCGAGAGCGAGCCGAGTGACTCGAGGAACTCCGCAGGGAATTCATCCACCGGCTCGAGAATGACTCGCCGTCCGATGCGCTTGGCGACCACTTCACGAGCGGTTTCCGGAAACCGACACGTATGCGGGAGCCGCACGGCTTGGCTGCCGCCGTTCTGAAAGAGCTTGGCTCGGACCGGCTTCATTCGAAAAGTATAGACCGAGGTCTATACGATGCAAACGAACTCAGCCCTGCTTCCGCCGCGCCCGATCGTTCAACTGATGCCGCCACGCATCGATGCGCGCTCGCGCCTGCTCCGAGAAGCGATAGCGCAAGAGGCGCGTCAAGAGCTGCGGTGAATGATCGCCCGCGCGCGTGCGCGGTCCGAAGACGTCCGCCGCCGCTTCCACGGACTCGAGCGCTTGGTCCAAGTCGCCGTTTTCGGCTTCGAGCCAGGCGCGCGTCAGCAAGAAGTGCTGGCGCGGCTCCGCTTCTTCCACGGCGATGCGACTGCACTCCTCCAGCAGCGCGCGGCCGCGCGCCGTGTCGTGCCCGAAAAGCGCGATTTGGCAGAAGAGGAGCTTGGTCTCCATCACGCCCCAGGGGTCGTTCGTTTTCGCGTAGATCTTGTGGGCGCGCGTGGCGTGGAGCTCCGCCATCTCCATGTCGTCGGTGTCGAGGCCGACCATCGCGAGCAAGCGATCGCACGCCGCCTGACCGCGCGGGGTGCGCAGCGTTTCGAACACGACGAGCGCTTCGAGCGCTCCCGTTTCGGCTCCGTGGTAGTTCATCAAGCGGTGCTCGATGTGAGCCAGTGAGACGTCGGCCTGCGCCGTGCCGAGGCGATAGCCGGCGCGCTCGAACTCACCGCGCGCCTCCTGCGCGAAGCGGCGCGAGCGCTCGGTCGCGCCCTCGGAGTGCTCGATCCACGAAAGGAGCAGCAGGCACTGGCCGCGCCCGAGCGGCTGGTCGAGCTCGGCGAAGGCGCGCTCGGCCTGGACGATGGTGTCGCGCGCCTGCTCGTAGTCGCCGAGCTGGTACTCGATTTCACCCGCCGCGGCCTGGCACAGCGCCTTGCCGAGGACGTTGCCGAGCGAGTCGAACGTATTGAACGCGCGACGCGCCAGATCGAGCCCTTCGGCCGACGCGCCCGTCTCACTCGCGAGCTGACCGAGCAGGCGCTGGCAGTGAGCGATGTTCTCGCCGTCGCCGAGCTCCTCGAAGCGAGCGCGCGCGAGCTCCGCGTACGTGTTCGCCTCCGCCATGCGCCCGATGTGGCGCAGCGCTTCGGCCTGCCAGCGGTTCTTCAAGGCGAGCGTGCGGCCGCGCAGCTTGCCCTTCAAGAGCTCGAGATCGGCGAGCGTCGCGAGCGGCTCGCGCGCGCCGTTCCAACTCTGCTGCAGGAAGTCGAACAGCAGTAGCGCCGCCGTGTCCGAATCGTTCGCCTCGATCAGGTTCACCATGCGCTGACGCACGATGCGGCGCTGGCCGGCGAGCGGATGCAGCGTCAGCGCCGCGGCGGCGGCGCGATAAATCTTCTCGCGGTCGGGACGCGCCTGCAGCCGCGCGAGCAAGTGCTCCTGCAAGAGCTCGTGCGGCCAGCTGTAGCGACCGGGGCCGCGCGGAATCAACACTTCCGCGTTCGACAGGCTGAGCATTGCGCTGTCGGCGGGCTGCCCGAGCGAGCTCAAGAGCGCGTGCAGCACGTTCCGGCGCACGTCGCCGCCGAGCGTCGCCGCCGCGAACGCCGCGACGCGATGCTGATCCGGCACGGACGCGAGGCGGCTGTCCCAGAGCTCGGCCGTCGTCGACGGGCGCACGGACAAAACGTCCGGCGGCACGCGGTAAACGTTGCCCGAATACTCCATGTGGCCCGAGAGGGCCCAGGCATGCAGCTGCTGCAGCGCGAAGAGCGGATTGCCGCGGCTGCGGCGCGCCGCTTCCTCCACGGCCGCGTCGTCGAGCGGGATCGACGAGCGAATGAGCTCCACGGTGCGCTCGGGCGTGAGCGGCGGCACCTCGAGCACCGTGCCGTTCGTCGCTTCGCGCAATTGCCGCAAGCGATCGGCCGCGGACGTGCCGAGCGCGACCTCTTCGGAGCGCGCCGTCGCGAGCATGAGGATGCGCTGATCCGGCTCGTCTTCGAGGATGCGGAGCAGGCCGTCGATCGTCGCGGGGCCGGTGTTGTGTAGGTCGTCGAGCCAGAACAAGAGCGGCCGCTTGTTCGCGATCCGCCGGAGCGTGTAGCGGATGACCATGCGCCGCGTCTCGAGCGTGTCGAGCGTGAAGCGAATGCCCGACGGGCCGATCGCTTGCTCGGAGCCCATCGGGCGCATCCACTCGGCGGCGCCGGCGACCCAGGCGCGGCCGTTCTTGTCGTCGCGGCGCACCTTCCAGCGGTCGAGCAGTGAACGCTCGATCGTGTGCCGGTCGACGCGCTCGAAGTTGTAATAGGTGAGCGCGGCGCCGAGCATGCCGTCGAGCGGGCTCCTGATCGCGCGGTAACGCGCGCGGAGCGGCACCATCTTGCCTTCCTCGTGCATCACCTCGCACAGCCACTCGGCGATGCGGCTTTTGCCGGCGCCGGCGGGCCCGACCAGGAGCGCCAGACGGTGCGGCGGTCCCTCGCCGTTCACGAGCTCGTTGCAGATTTCACGCAGCGTTCGGCGCGTGTCTTCACGGCCGACGAGCGGACTCGGGCGGATGCTGAGCAGTCCCGGCGGGCGATCGGGCGCCGGCTCCAGATCGGGGTTCGGCGAGCGCGCGCCGCTCGGCCGCGTGACGGGGCCGGGCTCGCTCGGGCTGCGCGTCGGCGTCTGAAAGCGCCACACGCTCGGGTCGCTCACCGCCGGCTGCCACTTCGCCCAGATGTAGCGAGCCTCCGCCGCGAACTCCCAGCGATCCCACGGGCGCTTCGCGAGCAGCTGGTGCACGAACGCGACCACGCCGTCCGGGATGTCGATCACCGGCTTGAGCTCCGGCGGCTGATCGAACGCGTGCACGCGCAGGAGCTCTTTCGAGTTCCCGCTGAAGGGCGCCTTGCCGCCGAACAAGCGGTAGAGGATGCAACCGAGCGAGTACAGATCGGTCGCACCGCACACGTGGTGCATCTCGTGCTGGATCTGCTCGGGCGCCATGTAGCCGGGCGTGCCGGCGCCCGCGTGCGGCGCGAACTCCATCGGCTTCGAACCGCTCAGGCGCTCGTCTTGCGCGTCGACGCGCAGCCACGCGAGCCCGAAGTCGAGCACGTGGACGAAGGGCGCCTCGCCCTCGCGCTTCTCGACGAGCACGTTCGACGGCTTCAGGTCGCCGTGGATCACGCCGCGCGCGTGCGCGTGTCCGAGCGCGTCGAGGATCTGGTCGACGATCGACCAAATGACGGGAAATCCGAGCCGCGCGTGCGTGAGATCGTGGAGCGACGCGCCCGAGACGAGCTCCATCGCGAGGAAGGGCGAGCCGTCGCGCAGCTGGCCGAAATCATGCGCGCGCACGATGTTCGGGTGGTCGAGGGCCGCGAGCGCGCGGGCCTCTTTGTAAAACCACATCACGTACTCGTTCGCGAGGTTGCCGGGCGGCGGGATCACCCGCTTGATCGCGACGAGCTGCCCCGTCGACTTCTCGCGGCAGCGGTACACGATGCCCATGCCGCCCTCGCCGAGCACGCCGAGCACCTCGTAACGGTTCGCGATGACGTGCCCCGGCAAGACGGGCACGCCGCCGCGCGTCCCCGCGTCGGCCGCTGCGGCTGCTGCGGACGGAATGCTCGGCGGAGCGCTGTCGGGTACGGCGACGCGCTCGACGGCGCGCGCCGCGGCGGGTTCCGGATCCGTCTTCGGCGGCTCGTCCGCGTCCGAGATATCGGCTTCGCTGATCTCACCCTCGACGGCGGGCAAGAGCGCTACGGCTTCGGGCACTGCCGGCGGCGCGGGCGGCGCGAAGCTTGGCGGGCGTTTCGGCGGCGGAACGCTCGGCGTGCGACCGAGCGGCGGTGGCGGGACGCTCGGTGCACGCACGGGCGGCGCGCTCGGCGTCTGCGGCTTCGGTTTGCGATCGGCGGTGTCGACCTCGTCGGAGTTGAGCTCACTCGACAAGCGGCGCGACGGCGCCGGGGCAGATCCGGTCCCGGTCGGCGGGCGAGGCTCTGAGCTTCGCGCGACGCCTTTGTCGCCGCTGGCACGCCGGGTGGTCGCCATGAAAGTCTAAGCTGCCGATCTTAGTCCTCTGCCGGCGGAGGTCGAGACGCGGAAATTGTCGTGGTCGTCCGGCCTTCCAGTCAGCCTGAACGATCGCCTTCTCGAGGTAACCCGAGGCGGGTCCGGCGGCTCGCGCCGGGTGGCACGCGGCGGCCGCACGGGGTGCTAGCCTCCGCGCGCCATGCCGACCCGTGACCCCTCACTAGCCGAACGTGACCCCGAGATTGCACGCCTGATTCGCGACGAGGCCGACCTCGAAGCCCGCACCCTGCGTCTCATCCCGAGCGAGAACTACGCGTCGCGCGCCGTGCTCGAAGCGTCCGGCTCGGTGCTCACGAACAAATACTCAGAGGGCTACGTCGGCAAGCGCTACTACGAGGGCCAAGCCGTCATCGATCAGGTCGAAGCGCTCGCCATCGCCCGACTCAAGCAACTTTTCGGTGCGGAGCACGTGAACGTGCAGCCGTACAGCGGAAGCCCCGCCAATCTCGCGGCGTACCTCGCCTTTTGCCAGCCGAACGACCCGATCATGGGTCTCGGTTTGCCGTTCGGCGGGCACCTCACGCACGGCTGGAACGTCAGCATCACGGGTCGCTACTTCAAGAGCGTGCCTTACGGCTTGAGCCAGAAGGATCACCGCATCGACCTCGACGAAGTGCGGCGCCTCGCGCGCGAGCACAAGCCGAAGCTCATCTGGTGCGGCACGAGCGCCTACCCGCGCACGCTCGATTTTCCGGCGTTCCGCGCGATCGCCGACGAGGTGGGCGCCAAGCTCTGCGCCGACATCGCGCACATCGCCGGTCTCGTCGCGGGCGGCGCGCACCCGTCGCCGATCGGCATCGCCGACGTCATCACCACGACGACGCACAAGTCGCTGCGCGGTCCGCGCGGCGCCGTCATCATGTGCAAGCAAGAGCACGCGAAGGACATCGACCGCGCCGTGTTCCCGGGCCTGCAAGGCGGCCCGCACAACCACACCACCGCCGCGATCGCCGTCGCCGCCAAGGAAGCGATGACCCCCGAGTTCAAAGCGTACGCGACCAACACCGTCGCGAACGCCAAAGCGCTCGCCGAAGGCCTGCTCGGCCGCGGCTTCACGCTCGTCACGGGCGGCACCGACAACCACCTCGTCCTCATCGACCTCACCTCCCGCGGCGTCACCGGCAAAATCGCTGCCAAAGCCCTCGATCGCGCCGGCATCTCCACCAACTACAACGCCGTCCCCTACGACACGCGCAAACCCTTCGACCCCTCCGGCCTCCGCATCGGCACCCCCGCCATCACCGCCCGCGGCATGTCCGCCCCCGAAATGGCCAAAATCGCCGCCTGGATCGACGACGTCGTCAAGGCGCCGACCGACGACGCACTCATCGCCAAGATTGCGCGCGAAGTCGAAGAAGTCTGCAAAAACTTCCCGGCACCGGGGCTGCTTAGCGCGTAGCCGCGAGCAAAACAGCTCACTGCGCGTGAGCTGCGGGACAGGTCACGCGCAACGGCGTCAGATCCTTCGCTAGGACGAATTCGCGACAATCGGCCGTACCGATGCGAACGTCGCGCACCGCCCAAGTGATGCCGCTGGCAAGCAGCGTTTGGCAGAACACCACAGCCAATAGCAGGCTCGGAAGTCCGACCAACGCTCCGAAAAAGATGGCTAGACCAAGCCCGACGACCCTCTGCGGCCTGTCACGGACGGCGGAAGGCTCCTGAACCGGCATCATTCATAATATCCGCTGGGACGAAGGGAATGTTGACGGTTGCTCCGCGATTGCAATTTCAGAACGACACGTCGACTCGGTCGACCTTCGCGCGAAAGCTCCGGTTCACGACGTCGACGATCGTCCGTTTCGCTGTGGCGGCGTCACCGGATGGCGGCGTCGCTAGTCGAACAGCGACAGACGTGTGGCCATTCACGACGCGGAAAGACACCTGCGCGTCGAGCCCGAGCTCCGACTTGAGAGCGCTGGTCGCGCGCTTGGAGTCTTCGAGAGATTCCCTGAACCCTCCGCAGGCGAAACCCCCCACGGACGACACGATTAGCAGCGCGCCGGCCCAGTTCCACAACCGCATGCGACCGCAGTTTACACCATTCGCTCGCTGCCCGTAGTTGGCTGTTGCCATCGCCAGCGAGCGCCCGCGTCACCTCTGGGTTCACTCGACCAGCCAGGCCTTCCCTTTGAAACCGTTCGCGTAGTACGCCTCGGGACCCATGGAATCTTCAGGAAGCAACGAAATTGAAAGCGAAGAGCCGTCTTCAAACACAACGGTGAGCGCCTCGGCCGGCTGACTGTTAACCGCAGCAACTACCTTGCCAATCTGACCGCAGACGAGATCACGGAAGCCAGGGCTCCAGGACGTAATGCAGCTGGACAAGGTTTTCACCCTAAGGGGGTTGAACACATTGATCCTCGGCCCGTCGAACGACAGCTGAAGGTAGTCCTGGACGAATGTAACAGAACTAAGCTGTTCGCCCACAAGCTGCTCAAAGATCGAATCCTGTTCCACGACCCGTCCGTATGCCTAAGGTACCAGGTTTCACCTGCGCCGGCCGAGCGAACGCGAGTGCGGCGTCTGCTGCAAACCGGAGTTGGGCAGACTGGCTAGTCGTCGAACGGATAGGGCAGCCGTTGGATCGCCTCGAAGTGGTGCCGTCGGCAGTGGACACTGAGCGAAACGCAAAGCCGTCCGCAGCCGTCTACCCTGCAGACTCGTGGACCGACCTCCGGATCCAGAGACCACTTTTCGTACTGACGCTTCACGTATGAAATTGGGGGCCAGTAAGGAACCTGAATCGTCGGGACTGCGCCCATGCGGAGATAGTAAAGCCGGCCTTCAGCGGAGAGGGCACGTTCTAAGAACTCTGAGAACGATGCGGCAACAACACGACGTGAGCGAGAATCTTCGTGATCGCAATCCAAGATTCGGTTGTGTCCCTCGACGGACCGTTCGAGCTCTATCGCCACGAAATTGCCGTCATAAACGTCGCAAAAGGCGTACCAAGACGTCGGCTCAGAATCAATCCATTCGGCACCACACAAGGCGCTGCCCGTCCGCTGAAATTGCTCGACGGGAAGAAGGCGGTACCCACCGGCAATCTCGGCCCGGTGAACCCGAAGATAGAAGGTGCGCAGGTCAGCAGGGAGCGCGAAGCCGGACCTGCTCTCGAACGTATCCAGTCGCTCGGCTGCATTGGCTGCCGCCGGCTCGTGGCTGTGTGATGCCTCGACCGCACTGATCAGATCCTCAAGTGACATCGTCACCACCGCTGCAGCTTTCGCGCGGTCTGTCCAACGTATCAGGTTTCAGCTGCGCCGGCCCGAGCGATAGCGAGAACGGCGTCTGCTGCAAACCGGAGTTGGGCGGCGGCGTGGCCGCGCAGATTCATCGGCGCCGAGTCGTCGTCCGCTTCCAGTACAGAGCGATGCTGCCGAGAACGAGTCCTCCTACAAGGCCGATGGCGGCAAAGTTCATTTCCGTCGAGATTGCTTGCCCTAGCAAGCGCGCTTTGCGGCTCGGGCGAGGGCCACGTCTGCGGCAACGCGGAGTTAGCCAGTTCCCGCTAGGCAGTCCGCTTCAAATCACGCACGGCGATCAGATCGCCTTCTGCCACGGCACGCACATCGGCATCTCGAAGTGACACGAGAGCCTGGGTCTTGCCGGACGCGAGGACGAACTCGACCTCCAACCCATCCGGTGGCTGGACGTTCACCACGGCGCCGAGGTCTCCACGGCGCAAGAGCTGCACGACCTTTCAGTTACTCCGAAGCCTTCCGCTTGCAAGAAAACAGACGGCTGTAGGGCTCGGAGCCGCCACCCTCCCGGGAGCAGCTAGCCACTCGTGGCGACATCCACGCCGAGTACATTCTCCACGTCTGGCTAACGTACCAGGTTTCAGCTGCGCCGGCCGAGCGAACGCGAGTCCGGCGTCTGCTGCAAACCGTTGTTGGGCGGCAGATTCTAGCGCTGTCCGTGCGCCCGTCGTAGCTCTTCGCGGACAACGCGCCGCAGGACGAGCTCGAGCGGACGCTTGCGTTCGGCCACGTAAATGCGTAGCGCGTCGTTGATCATCGTCTGGTAGTTACCCCCACCAGCGGCGTGGACTTGATCACGGAACCACTCGAGGACGTCGTCATCAAGTCGAATGGTGATTCGGCTCTTTCCCTTCGGAATGGGAACGACGGGGCCGCGCTTCGCCTTGGAGAAGTCGTAACTCTTGCGCATGGGGTCAGTCCTCTTCGTACTGGTGCGACTCGGTGCGGGTTGCACGCCGAGCGGAAATGAGCCGGATGGTGTCCTTGCCTCGAGGCGTCCAGCAAACGACAAGCAGGCGTCCCAACGCGTCAAGTCCAAGCGTCACGAATCGCTCCTCGCGTGGGTGCGTGTCGTCACGAGTGAGCCCGCGAGGATCCTCGAGAACGGCGGTAGCGTCCGCGAAGTCGACCCGGTGCTTGGTCAGGTTGGTGCGGGCCTTGGCCGGATCCCATTCGAACCTCACCGGATCAGTGTATGCACAAACGTACACCGGTCAAGCCGAGGCTCGAACCCGACGGCCCCAACCCTCTGGGTCCGCACGGTCCGCAGGGTGGAAGGACCGGCCTCTGCCCTCGCTGTTCGCCCAACATCTATTTGAGCAGCCGCCCGCGCGCAACAGAACACCGCCTCCGCCCCCCTTTCGCCGCGGTGCAACCATCAAGAACTAGGCGGTTTTCAACGCTAGACCAATGCGGCCCGCCAGGCGTCGCCGCGCGTCCGCGAGATAGCGCGGTAACAGCATGTCTGCGTTCCCGAATAACGAGGACGCCCAGCCCGACGCTTGGACAACGACGCGCCACCGCCAGAAGTCGACCCCAACGCCGCGCACTTGTCGTCCGACGTGAACAATCACCGTCGGCCACCAGACTTGCGCTCTCACACGACCCAATTTGCTTGCCCGCAAGCAGAAATGCTCACCGCGAGGTCGACGTTTCCTTGCCGGCAAGCAGAAGTGCTGAGCGACCATTCCAGGCTCCTTGCCGGCAAGCAGAAATGCCTGACCACCCACCAAAGTTCCTTGCCGGCAAGCAACTTTGCCCACTCCGCCGGTGCGCTTCGCTTGCTGGCAAGCGTTTTATGGCACCTCGCACCTCGGAGCTCCTTGCAGGCAAGGACTCGGAGACAAGACGTGGTCAGAAGTTCCTTGCCGGCAAGCAGCTCTGCCGATCGATAGCTGAAGTTCCTTGCCGGCAAGGCCCGACGGCCGAATGGCGCGTCCTTGGTCCCTCTCCTCCTCGAGCCCGCCCGCCTCGAGCCGTCTGAATCGATGGCGACCGGAATCTATTCACCAGGCGAATGATCCATGCGCGCCAGCTGACGAAATGCGCTGATTTACCCGATTATTTGCTTCCAGTATCAATTCGAGTATCTATTCATCGTGGCCGTCGGATCCGGTGACCGGGTCGAGCAGCGCTTGCTCGCCGAGCTGGCCCAGCGTGGGCTCAGCAGCGCGCCCGAGCTCGTGCGCGCTCTCTCCGTGAGCCAACCGACGTTTTCGCGACTCGTGGCACGGCTGGATGAGCGCTTGCTGGTGGTCGGTAAAGCGCGAGCTCGACGCTATGCGGCGCGGCGCGTCGTTGCGGAGCTGGGTGACCGTGTTCCGCTCTACGAGATCGACGAAAGCGCGCGAGCCCGCCGCGTCGCGACGTTGCACGCCCTCTTGCCGGAAGCTTGGTACGTCGAGTCACACGATGCCGATGTCCCGTCCGGGTTCTATCGTGACTGGCCGTACTTCCTGAATGAGCTCCGGCCGTCGGGGTTCCTGGGTCGGATTGCGTCCGAGCAGCACCCGGAGCTCGGCGCACCGAGCGACGTGCGCAATTGGTCGGGCACGCATGTGCTGCGTTACGTGGCGCGGTACGGTTGGAATCTGCCGGGGGATTTCGTGCTCGGCGACGGGGCCTTTCGCGCCTACATCGGGCACGCCGCGTCGGTGCCCGACCTCGTGCGACCGGGGGAGCGCGCGAGGAAGTATCCGGAGCTTGCCGCTGGCAGTTTGGCGACGACTCCAGGCTCGTCCGCGGGCGGTGAGCAGCCGAAGTTCCTCGTTTCGAGACCGCAGGGCCAGCTACCGTTGCTCGTGAAATTCTCGGCGCCCATGCGGGACGCGGTCGGCCGGCGGAGCGCTGACCTGCTCGTTGCCGAGCACGTGGCTCACGTCGTCTTGCGCCGGGCGAAGCTGAGTACGTCGAGCTCCAGCTTGTTCGTCGCTGCCGGGCGCACCTTTCTGGAGGTCGAGCGCTTCGATCGCACGCCGCAGGGTGGACGTCGCGGCGTGCTTTCGCTCATGACGCTCGACGCGGAGTTCGTCGGCAGCCTCCGGAGCTGGAGCGAGTCCGTCGCGCGTCTCGCCGAGGCCAGAGTCGTGGAAGCGCGTCACGTGCTCCCCGTCCGAAAGCTCGAGCTCTTCGGTCGATTGATCGGCAACAGCGACATGCACGCCGGCAATCTCGCTTTCTTCACGCGCGGAGCACGCGTGCTCGAGCTCGCGCCCGCCTACGACATGGGACCGGCACGCTACGCGGCGCAGGCCGGCAACGTCGTGAGCACTCCGCTCGTGCTGGCGCCGCCCGAGCCCGCCGATGCGCCAGTCTGGGACGCCGCGAGCGGCGCCGCGCTCGACTTCTGGCGGAGCGCCGCGCGCGAGGAACGCCTTTCGGCAGACTTCCGCCGGCTTGCTAAGGCGAATGCCATGGCCGTCGGCGACTGGCGCAAGCTCGGCGCGCTCTTGCCGTCTTGAAGGAACGCGCGATTGTATAGACAAAGTTCCACGGAGCAAACCCCCTCTCCTTGGGGACCGCGGCCGGGCTGCGGCGGTCGCTGCACATGAATCATCCCGGCGTCTGAGGCAACCAAAGGGCACAGTGGGCATGGCTCAACAAAAAGGGACGGCATACCGGGCGCTCGCGTTGGGGGCCCTCGGCATCGCGATGGGGTGCGCCGCGCACGGTGGCGGCCCGGGCACGCACGCGGACTCATCCACGGTGGCGAGCGCGCTCGACGGGGCCAGCGGTCTCACGCTGTCCGAGGAGGTCGTCGTGGCGGCGCCCAAGGACGAGGGGGTCTCGAACGACGTAGGCCGGCCGAGTTTCGGGATCGACACCTACCTCCTGAGCGGCGTCGAAGATCTCGGCTATCAGACGCCGGCGACGTACCCCAACCACGACGTCATGATGCCGCTCGCCGTCCGGGTCGATCGGAACGGCAGCGTCCTCGATCCGTTCGGCATCGAGCTCGGTTCGCCGCAGACGCTCGGCTTCGCGGCAGGCAACGTCTTCGACGGCTCGAATTGGCTCTCGTATTGGGTGGACCCGACGACGACGAGCCTCCGCTGCGCGCGCGTCCGTCCGGACGGCACCGTCCTCGACCCCGGCGGTGTCGTCGTGAGCTCGAGCTACGGCACGACGGTCGCGCCCGAGACCCCGTTGCCGCCGGTGTTCGACGGCAATGACATTCTCCTTCTTTCCGACCGCTTCGTATTCACGGATCGCGCCTGCAACTTCGTCTCCGATGTCACGAGTCCCGTCGAGAACCCTCTGAGCGTTGCCTTCGACGGGCAGCACTATCGCGTCCTTTATTCGACCGAGCTCACGACCCCGGCGAATTCGCGGTCGTTCTATCTGCAAGCCTTCTCGACGGCAGGAGCAGCGGTCGGAGATCCCCTCCTGGTCGACACGCTGGCACTGGGCGCGAGTTCGACGCTGCCGGGCACGACTACGATGCTCATGGTCGCGGGCGACCTGGCCGTTCATGCGGGCACAGTCGGCGTCGCTTATTCCTTGTACGACATCGGCGATCCTCCAGCCGGAGCCCAATACCGCTTCCGAACCGTCGCCGCGGACGGAACGCTCGGCGCGCCGCAGACGCTCGCGGCCGGGGGCGCCGTCACGGCCGTGAACGACGGCTTCGTCCTGGCGGTCGGCAACGGTGGGGTACACGCCGGCGTCGACGGCACCCCGATCAAGGCGGTGTCGTCGGGATTCTACCCTGGTGTCCTGGCGTCGGACGGAACGAACGTGCTGATCGCCGACGACTTTGGCAACAAGCGCTTGCTCGACTCCGACTTGAACGTGTCGGTAAGCGCCGTGCTGGTCCAAGCTGCGGTCGAGCAGCGCGACCCGAGCGTCGCGACGACGGCCGATACCGCGCTCGTCGCCTTCCAAAGCGGCGTTGACGTCGTCGCGGCCCGTCTCGCAAAGTCGGGGGAGCTCCTCGACACGCCGCCGCTCGCGCTCGAGTCGAATGCATCCACCGTCGCTCTCGGCACCGACGGAAGTCAATTCCTTGCGACGTGGTCCGTTCCAGACAGCTATGAACTCCACGCGCGTTCGGTCTCCGGCACGGGCGTGCTCGGGCCCGTGGTCAGCCTCGTAACGGGAGACTTCTTAACTCCGCCGCAAGGGCCCCGCGTCGCCTCGAACGGCACTGACTTCTTCGTCATCTGGCAGCAGGTCGCGACGCTCCAGGGCGCTCGCGTGTCCGGTAGTGGCAGCGTGATCGACACGACTCCGCTCACCGTGATGGACGACTTCGGCGGAAGGCCGGGTTATGCGGTCACCTTCGACGGACAGCGCTACGTCGTCGCCGTGGGCGATGAATCGATGGGCTCACACGTCGCGGGCCCGATACGGCTCGCGTTCGTCACGCCCGCCACGGGAGCGCTCGACGTCGTCACGCTGCCGTTCAAGGGCGATGTCGACGGGCTCGTGTGGTCCGCTGGTCAAGGTTTGCTCCTCTGGTCACCGCAGTCGGGCGATCCGTTGATTGCGACGCGACTCGGAGCTTCAGGCGCGCCGCTCGACTCGCCCGGCGTGACTCTCGGGCACGACTGGCTTCCCACCGAGGAAGCGCAGGTCGGCTGGAACGGCTCGGTCTATCTGGTCCTTCGCACCGATCCCGCGACGGGCGCCGCCTGGCTCGCGCGAGTGACCAAGTCCGGCGAGTTGCTCGATCCCGACGGGATTCCGCTCGCCGACGGCGAACCATGGCCCGCGACGCAGGCCTATTCGATCGCGTCCTTCGGCGGCGACAGCCTCGCCGCGTACACGCGATTCGACCCGACGCCGTCGCTGCGTAGCCTTCAAGTCCGCGCCCGTTTCCTGCGCGGCAATGGACTCCCGGCGGGACAAGGCGGCTCGTCGGGCGGCGGAAACACGGCTGCCGGCGGCGCTCCCGAGGGCGGCGAGAGCGGCACCGCGGGCTTGGGCAGCTCGGACGCCGGCGCCGCAGGCACGGACGGAGAGCACTCAGGCACGGGCGGAACCGGCAGCGCGGTCGGAGGCGCGCACTCGAGCGGCGGCACGCGCGCGTCGAACGGCGGGAGCGGCGGCTCGCGTTCGCCGACGGGCGGTACGGGCGAAACCAGCGGGACGAGCACGGGCCACGGCGGTCGCGCGGAGCAAGGCAGCGGCGGCGCAGGGCACGGCGGCGCCGGCGCGGGTCGGGGCGGCGCGTTCGTCGCCGGCTCGAGCGGACGCGGAGTCGGCGGCGACGACACGGCGCCGGTTCCCTCGGGCAACGGCGACGGCTGCGGCTGCCGTGTCGCGACTCACCACTCGAGCGCGCCCTCGAGCGCATTTGCACTGCTCGCCCTCCTCGCGCTCCGGCGGCGGCGTTTGGGGCCGCCGCGCTCCCGGTCCGGCGCAGGCTGAAAAGCATTGCCGGTGCGCCGCGCGCGCGCCGCCCCGAGACGCGCGGTCGCTCCAGCGTCAGCGCGGAGTTTTGAGTCTTCCGGCCTCCAGCCGTTCGACTTCCGCCCGTGCCGTCCAATACTCGCGGAGTAACTCGACGTAGGTGCGCGCGGTTTGGACTTCGTCGCGCTTGGCGGCGAGCAGTTGGAAGACGCCGAGCGCCATGGCGTTGTCGCGAGTCACCACTCGAACGCGCCATCGAGCGCCATCGCGCTGCTCGCCCTCTTCGCGCTCCGGCGGCGGCGCTCGCGGAGTCGAGGCTGACGGAGGCACAACTGAGCCCTTCCGACAGGCTTTGAGGCCACCGCACGCACGGTGCGGCGCAGGCTGAAAAGCGTTGCCAGTGCGCCGCGCGTGTAGCCTCGACTCGCATTGTGGGTCGACAACCACGACACGAACTGAGTGCGCCAGAGGTCACTCAACTTAATCGTGATAAGCCAAGAAAGGACCATGGGCGGGTGAGACACATTAGGCTTTGATTGAATGCGCGCCCGGCTTCTTCCGCGGTCGAGATCAGCCGTTCCTCCCTCTGGCGGCCCCTAGGGCCACAAGGGGCGGGGTCGTCGCATCAGCAGAGCCGCCCCGAGCCGCCCTGCCTCGAGCGGTTTCACCTCCGTACGCGCCGTACCGGATGAGTCTACGGGGCGGATGCGTGACGTGCCCCCATCGTTCGTTCACCCTCCCAACCCGAGCGGACACGCGCTCGTCGCCCCCAACTGTCTCAGGAGGTGAGGGCGTACCATGGCCAGTTGGAACGACCTTTGAGCCGCAAGGAGCGCAAAAATGAAGCGCAGCATGAATGCCGGGCGAGCTATCTCCGATTCATCGTCAGCGAGTCGAGCGGCTTGAACCGACCCCAGGGTCCGAACTAAGGTTAACCCCGACGTGCGAGGATTTGGCCAAAGGAGACACGGTGCAGAACAAGGTTTGGAGGGTTGGGGTGACGTGGAGCGTGTTTACTCTGACCCTTGGTTGTGCGGCGAATACACGTGACGCGGGCGAGCGACCCGATTCGGACTCGGAGTTCGCGGCGACGGCGCCGTCGCTCATCGAGGTGCGAGGGCGCGTCCTGAAGCGGCGAGAAGATTGGTCAGACCAAGAATTTCAGCGAATCCTCGAGGAAGGCCGCTCCGACCTCCCCTCGGATACTCCGGAAGTGCTCGCTGCCCAGCTTCGTGCCCACGTGATGGTGAACGGTCACTACTATATCGAGCTCGAACCAGACATCGAACTCGCCACGAAGATCCTTACGGAACCTTCTCCCCCACCGACCGATGGACAAGCGCCACGCGAGGAGCGGACGATCCTCGGAACGGACAACCGTACTCATTGGACCGGGGCGCTCAGTGATTGGCCCGGGCGCGGCGTGGGGTTCAACAACACTGGCGGCACGGGCGTGAAGGTCGCGGCGCACTCGATGCTAACAGCAGCCCATGTCGTTTATGACACCATGGACCTCCCGAACGGCTGGTATTGCGGAGATGGAACGGTGGGAAACAACTGCAGTACATCACCTTCGTGGCGCTTCGGGGTTGCCGGTACCAACGGGTTCACCCCATGGACAGCCAATTACTGTTGGTCGGTGTGGGTGACGAGCGGCTTCATGTATGCAAACAGCTCTAGTAGCTTCTGGGAGGTCTCTCGCTGGGACTACGCCGTGATCGATACGAGTGCGTGCAGTGACGGCAATACGGGGTGGTATGGAACTGCCATCAAGACCGACCAGCAACTCGGAAACCTCAATGTCTACGTGCTCGGGTATCCTGATCGCGCGACGTGTCCAGCAAACAGCTATGGCGGCGATGGTAGCGCGTCCGCGGGCACGGATTGTCCTGGCACCGGGCCCTGGCCTGAGTCAACCTGGCGCCTTACGGGAGCGCCGGGCAGCGTGAACTACACCGGCGCGCAACTCTGGCAGGGATCGGACAGCAGCGTGACTGTCGGCGACGTGTATCCCGATCAGACTCTGAAAAGCAACGTTGATATTACCTATGGAGACAGCGGCGCAGCCCTCGATTGGCAGCCCATCGGTGGAGGTCACTACGTCATCGGCGTCTCCTCGCAGATGGAGCCATCGTACAACGTCTTTAATCGCTTCACCAACGAAGTCTACGGTTTTCTCCAGGCGCACACCCCATTCCCTCAACCATAATGGAATGGTTTGAACTCGCCGCCGGCGGGCGCATGCGCCGCATTCTGGTCTTCGCGCTATTAGGGTTCATCGGATGCGGCGGCAAGAGCGGTCACACAGGTGACGGTGGAATCTCGGCAGGCGGTCAAGCTGGAGCATTGGCTGGCGCGGCAAACGGTGATGCGACCGCCGGGGCTGCCAACAACCTTGCGGGCGGAACGGCAGGGGGCGGCACGTCCGGTATGGGCGGTATGGCCATCACGCAGGCTCCCACTCCCTGCGAGGGGGCCTGCATGGACACGGGACCACGGCCGATGCCGTTGCCTAGGCCGACATGCCCGACGCAGCAACCACAGGTGGGCGACGCATGTTCGGTCGCGGACTTGTTGTGCAGCTACGGCGATGCCCCGACGCCGCGCTGTCGTGCATACTACCACTGTGAAAACGGCAGTTGGGCGCCGGACGCTGCGCTGAACAATTATCCTTGTCTTATGAACGCAGACTGCCCTGATGTTGCTGCGAATCTTTCTCAATGCACCCTTGAGAACGCGGGAATTCCGTGCGCGTATCCCGATCAGCTTTGTTACTGTGCAAGCGGGAAGAACAAGCAGGCGGGAGCCCCCGGGTACTGGAACTGCTATGGAGCGCCCATGAATCAGAACTGTCCGGCGACCTTGCCTAACATAGGCGAAGGCTGCGCAGTGCAGGGGCTCGAGTGCCACTACGCGGTCGACGGATGTTCGGCGCCGCCTCACAGCACCGTGTTCTGCCGTGAAGGCGCCTGGGAGGACGGCGAACCTCTCGGTTGTCTCGGATGAACCACTCCTCCGTTGGCGCCCTTCTGATCGTGAGCCTCGTGCTCGCATGCAATGGGCGGAGCCGCGTCGAGGAGGTGGGCGCGGCCGCGGGACACCCATCGGGCGTTTCAGGGATGGGTGGCGACTCGGATGGTGGAGCGAGCAGGTCGTCGGACGACGATGGTCCGGCCGGCGCCGGGAATGCGATGGGAATGGATGGCACCAATGGCGCTGCAGGAGCCTCGTCGGCCGCGGGAGGCGCCGCGGCGGAATCGAGTCTCGAGCAGTTCTTCTTGCTCTGGAAGCACGCCCAGTCGCAGCGTGAGCCAGGCGAGCCATCGCCGGGGCCCGGCGCTGAGCGTGGCTGCTTCGATTGTATCAGCTCGAAAGGTTCGGGAATGTGCCGCTATCCCGCCGACTCTGATTGCGAGCCGTATACCGCCTGCGTCGAGCGTCACTGTTTGAACATTGACGCACCTCCTGGCGGCTTCACTGATTGCGTCGAGAGTTGTCTGCCCGTCACCGACGTGAGTTGCGGGGAACAATGGCTTGATTATGCATCCTGTGTCGACACCGAATGCACGAGCGTTTGCGAATAGGTCCTCCTCGCGGATAGGGGGCCTCGTGCTAGGATCGTGCCTCGCATGTGCGGCCGGCATTGCGGGCTGCGAACCTGAACGCGTCGTGTCATTAGCCTCGGAAAACGCGATGCTAAGCGGCGCGGACGACGTCGAACCGGGAGCGTGGCCCAACGTCGCTTGGCTCGACAACGGTTGCAGCGGCGTCATCGTTGCTCCCGATTTGGTCGTGTTCGCGGCCCATTGTGGCACGGCGGTGACTGCAGCATGGTTTTCCGACTCGCTCCAGCTAGTCATCGACGCCGCCGCGGGTACGGCGGAGCCGGTTCCTCAATCAGGTGCGAGCTCGATTTCAATCACTCGCTGCGAAACGTATCCGAATTGGGCTCTAGCGAACGGAACCGACCTCGCGTTTTGCATCTTGTCGACCCCGGCAATCCAACAGAGTCTCATTGCTCCGCCCCTTACGGGCTGCCTGCACGACCGTCTCGCCGCGGGAGTTTCAGTGACCCTGGTCGGGTTCGGCCGGAGCACGCCCGACGGTGCTCCGGGCCGCAAGCGCGTCCTCGAAGTACCGATCACGCACGTCGGTGTCGAGCTTTCGATCGGGGACGCGGAGTATGGCAGTTGTGCTGGCGATTCTGGCTCGCCGGCATTCGTCGCCGTCGATCCAACGACGCGCGAGGACTGGCACCTGGTCGGAGTTCTGTCGACGGGGCTCGCGGGCGACGGGTGCGGCGTCGGCTTTTATGAGGACTTGTCAACGGTCTTGCCGTGGCTCGAGAGTGCCAGCGGACGCGATGTGACCCCTTGCTCCACGGGCGATGGCGTTCCGACCGAGGCGTCCTGCCGCGAGACGGCTCTCGACGCGAACGGCGAGCCGATGAACGATGTGCCGAAGACAGTCGGCTATCCTTGTCTAACGCCTCCCACGCCTCACGGTGCGGGCGATGGCTGTTCCGTCGCGCCGCCGGGTGAACGCGGTGGGTCCACCGCGATCGTGCTCGCTCAATTGGGCCTGCTCCGAATTCGCCGATTCAGGCGTACCCGAGCCGTCCGTGCGCGCCGCGGGGGAAAGCCTCGCTAGGCTTTGCGGAGGGAAGGCCGTCGCGAGCCGCAAGCTCTCCCGCGCGCCGTCTCGGTGGCGATCACGCTCGAGGGAAGAAACGAAGTAACGGCGTGCTGCCGCTCTCGGGGAGTGCCGCTCCGCTCAGCGCGCCGCCCTGAGCCGCCCCGCCTCCAGCCGTTCGACTTCCGCCCGTGCCGTCCAATACTCGCGGAGTAACTCGACGTAGGTGCGCGCGGTTTGGACTTCGTCGCGCTTGGCGGCGAGCAGTTGAAAGACACCGAGCGCCATGGCGTTGTATTGGAGCTCGGATTCGTCGAGCACGCGCTGGCGCAGGGGGAGCAGGACGTCGCGGTATTCGAGGGCGTTCGCGCGCGCGGCGCGCAGGCGGTCGGCGGCGGTGGCCGCCGCCGTGCGCAGGGTGAACGCGAGGCTCGCGCCGAGCTCTTGCTGTTCGGTGCGTTCCGCGCGTGCGACTTCGGTCAGACCTTGGCCTTGGTAGAAGAGCGGCACCTCGAGCGTGGCGGCAGGGCCGACGCCCCAGTCGCCTTCGCGACGCGCGGAGACGCCGGCGCGAAGCTCGGGGACCAAGCCTTCGACCTCGGCGGCGGTGGCGCGCTTGTCGGCGGCGGTCGCGCGCTGTTTGGCGATTGAAAGATCGAGACTGCGCGACAGGGCGCGCTGCTCGAAGTGCTCGAGCGGCAGCTCCTCCGCGGGCGGCTCGGGCAGGCGCGTGGTGGCGAGCGTCCACTCCGTCGTGGGAGCGAGTCCCATGAGTTCACTCAGGCGCGCGCGCGCTTCGGTGCGCGCGGTCTCGGCGCGGCGCGTGGCGACGCGCGCTTCTTCGGCGAAGGCGCGCTCGTTCGCGAGGTCGAGGTCCGTCAGGTTGCCGGCTTCGTGCAGGTGGGCGGCGGCGTCGGCGGACGCTTGCGTCGCGGCGAGCACGCTGCGGTCGAGCTCGAGCGCTTGCTCGGCGGCTTGATACGCGAAGAACGCCTCGCGCACGTCGAACGTCAAATCGACGATGAACGCGACGACGCCGAGCCGCTCCGCTTCGAGGCTCGCCTCGGCGGCTTCGCTGCGGAGCGGCAAAAAAGCGAGCTCCGACAGGCCGATCGTCGCGAGGATTTCGATGTCGGGCGCGCCCGTGCGGCGGAAGCGGACGGCGCCGTCGGCGCGTGGATTCGGGACGCGCAGCGCGTGCACGAGCTCCCCGTGCGCGACGCCGAGGCGCGCGTACGCCGCCTGCACGGCGTGATTGTTGGCGACGGCGACGCGCGCCGCCGTTTCGGGCGTGAGCGGGCCGCTGACGAGCTTCGCGGCGCCGTCGTCGTCGCGCGGCGCCGCCGGATCCACGCGCGCCGCAGCGCTGCTGCGCACCGACGCGAGGCTCGGCGGGTCAGCCGCGCAACTGCACGCCGCGAGCGCCGTGAGACCGAGCCGTGCCCAACCCCCAAAAAATCCCGAAAAACGTCGTCTCACCCGCGGATCCCGTCGCGCTTCAGATCGGCGGCGTGCGCGAGCTCGGCCACGCTGCCTGCGGGAGCCTGGTAGTTGCCGGGATCGTCGTAAGAGGTGAGCTCTTCGCGGACCTTGAGCAAGGTGAACATGCCGCCCATCGTGATGGTGCCGTAAGGTCCCTGACCGCCGACCATCGGGATGCTGTTGCGCGGGACGGCCATGCGCATCTCCCCCATGCTGCCCATGCCGTCCTGGCCCATCGTCATGTAGCCGGGCACGAGCGAGCCGATCGCTTTGTCCCACGCGCCGGATTTGACGCCGATCAGGTTGGGGATGCCGTGGCCCATCTGATTCATCGCGTGATGAGTCATGTGGCAATGCAGGGGCCAGTCGCCCGGTGCGTCGGTGACGAGCTCGATGTCACGCGTGGTGCCGGCGGGGACGAGCACCGTGCTCTCGGGCCATTGCGCCGAGGGCGGGATGCTGCCGCCGTCCGTCGCGGTGACCTTGAAGAAATGACCATGCATGTGAATCGGATGGTGATCCATGGCGCTCAGGTTGCCGAAGCGGATGCGGACCCGATCGCCGGTTTTTGCGACGAGCGGTGAGGTGCCCGGGAACGCCTTGGCGTTCATGGTCAGCACGTTGAAATCCGTCATTTCGTTCGGATCGGGGCGGGCCGTCCCCGGTTTGATCCGCCATTCGCTCAAGAGGATCGCGAAGTCCCGCTCGACCTGATAGCCGGCCGGTGGGCGGCGCGGATGCACGACGATCATCCCCATCATGCCGAGCGCCATCTGCGTCATCTCGTCATGGTGCGGGTGGTACATGAGGGTGCCCGACTGCCGGAACGTGAACTCGTATTTGAAGGTTTCGCCCGGTTGAATCGCGCGTTGCGTGAGGCCGGCGACGCCGTCCATGCCGTTCGGCACGTACACGCCGTGCCAGTGCACGCTCGTCGGCGCGGGTAGCTTGTTCGTCACGTAGATCCGCACCCGGTCGCCCTCGACGGCTTCGAGCGTCGGGCCGTGGACGGCGCCGTTGTAGCCCCAACATTTCGCGGTGAGGCCCGGCGCGAACTCGTGGTCGACCTCGCCTGCGACGAGATGAAACACTTTGACGCCGTCGACGACCCGCCACGGCAGGGCGGAGCCGTTCGGCGTGACGACCGGCGTGTAGTCGCGGCCCGGCTCGCCCGGGGGCAGCGCTTTTTGGCCGAGATCACCGCTGTAAGATCGCTCCCACGCGTGCGTCGTACCCGGTGCGGCTTGCGCGGTTTTGTCGGCAAGAATCGCGGCGGCCCCCGCAAGAACTGCGCCCCCGAGCACCGCTTCGCGCCGCGACAGATTGAGCTCGTCGGTCATAGGCTCCTCACTTTGCAAACACCCACGCGCGACGAATATTACCTTCCGCCGTGATGCGCCACGACGAACATGCGGGGTCACCCGAGTCCGCGGGGCCACCCCCGTCCGCGGTGCTCTACACGTGCCCGATGGACCCGGAGGTGGTGCAGGAAGGCCCCGGGACGTGTCCGAAGTGCGGCATGGCGCTCGAACGGATGCTGCCGGCGCTCGCGGACGAAGAGCCGAGCCACGAGCTCAGCGACATGACGCGCCGCTTTTCGGTCGCGTCGGCCTTCGCGCTGCCGCTCCTCGTGCTCTCGATGGGTCACATGCTGTGGGGGCATGGCTCGCCGCTGCCGTCCGGCACCGAAACGCTCGTGGAGCTCGCGCTCGCGACGCCCGTCTGCACCTGGGCCGCATGGCCCTTCTTCGAGCGCGCCGTCCAGTCCGTGCGGAACCTGAGCCCCAACATGTTCACGCTGATTGGGCTCGGAGTCGCCGTGTCGTACGGCTACAGCCTCGTCGGGGCGCTCGCTCCCGGCTGGTTCCCGCCTGCGCTGCGCGGCCACGACGGCAGCGTGAGCGTCTACTTCGAGGCGGCCGCCGTCATCGTCGCGCTCGTCCTGCTCGGCCAAGTGCTCGAGCTCCGCGCGCGGCGCCAGACGGGCGCCGCCATTCGCTCGTTGCTCAAGCTGACGCCGAAGACGGCGCGCCGCGTGCAGGAAGACGGCAGCGAGACGGACATAGCGCTCGACGCCGTGGAAGTGGGCCATGCGCTGCGCGTGCGACCCGGCGAGAAAATCCCGGTCGACGGCGTCGTGCTCGACGGCGAGAGCGCGGTGGACGAAGCGATGCTCACGGGCGAACCGATGCCCGTTGCAAAGACGGCGGGCGACAAAGTCGTCGCGGGGACGCTCAACGGGACGGGGACGCTCGTGCTGCTCGCGGAGCGCGTCGGCGCGCAGACGCTCGTGTCGCGCATCGTGGCGCTCGTGAGCGAAGCGCAGCGCACGCGCGCGCCGGTGCAGAAGCTCGCCGATCGCGTGGCGGGCGTCTTCGTGCCGGCGGTGTTGGGGGTGGCGCTCGTGACGTTCGGCGTCTGGCTCGGTGCGGGGCCCGAGCCGCGGCTCGCGCACGCGGTCGTGAACGCGGTCGCAGTGCTGATGATCGCGTGCCCGTGCGCGCTCGGCCTCGCGACGCCGATGTCGATCATGGTCGCGAGCGGGCGCGGCGCGCACCTCGGCGTGCTCTTCCGGCACGCCGAAGCGCTCGAGCTCTTGTCCAAGGTCGACACGCTCGTGCTCGACAAAACGGGCACGCTCACCGAAGGCAAGCCGAAGCTCACGGCCGTCGTCGCGGCGCCCGGCGTCGATGAAGCACGCGTGCTCGGCCTGGCCGCGGCGCTCGAGCGCGGCAGCGAGCACCCGCTCGCGGCGGCCGTCGTGTCGGCGGCCGTCGCGCGGCGGATCCGCCTCGAAAGTGCGCGCGGTTTCGAGGCCGTCGCCGGCAAGGGCGTGCGCGGCGAGCTCGACGGCGCGCGCGTCGCGCTCGGCAACCGCGCGCTGCTCGCAGAGAGCGGCATCGATCCGGCGCCGCTCGCGGAGCGCGCCGCGGAGCTCGAGGGTGCAGGCCAGAGCGTCATGTTCGTCGCGAGTGGCGCGGGGTTGCTCGGGCTCGTCGCCTTCGCCGATCCGATCAAGCCGAGCACGCGCGCCGCGCTCGACGAGCTGCGCGCCGAAGGCCTCGCGCTTGCGATGCTCACCGGCGACAGCGAAGCGACGGCGCGGCGCATCGCGCGCGACCTCGGCATCGAGCGCGTCTATGCGGGCGTGCTCCCGACCGACAAGGGCGCGAAGATCCGCGAGCTGACCGCGGAAGGGCACGTGGTGGCGATGGCCGGCGACGGCATCAACGACGCTCCCGCGCTCGCGGCGGCCGCCGTCGGCATCGCCATGGGCACCGGCACCGACATCGCGATGGAAAGCGCCTCGGTCACGCTCGTCAGCGGCGATCTGCGCGGGATCGCGCGCGCGCGGCGGCTGAGCCGCGCCACGCTGGCGAACATTCGGCAAAACCTGTGGTTCGCCTTCGCGTACAACCTGCTCGGCGTCCCCGTGGCGGCCGGCCTGTTTTATCCCTGGTTCGGCCTGTCGCTCTCGCCCATGCTCGCGGCCGCGGCGATGAGCCTGAGCTCCGTCTCCGTGATCGCCAACGCGCTCCGGCTCCGCCATTCCCCGGCGTGAAGCGGCTGCGCGCCTCCGGCACGCAACTCGGCGCGCAGCTGACCGAGTGAGCGAATGCGGGGCCCCTTCGCCCCCGCCAAGGAGCTCACATGCCTGAAGTCACGTTCCGCCCGATCAACCAGTGCACGCTCGACGACCCGACGGACGGTTCCGAGCCTCCGCACGGCGCCGTCGCCACACCGAGCGGCGCCGCTGCCACGCCGAACGGTGTCGCAGAGACGCCGCGCGGTCCCGCCGTGTCGCCTCCCTGCCAAGCCACGGTATCCGGCGCTGGCGGCCGCGGTGGCGACGAATGCACGGACGCGCTCGTGCGCCGCTTCAGCGGTGAGGGCGGCTCGCCGGTCATCGCCGAACCCAAGCCGAGCGGCTCGGCGTTTTGCTTTCACGAGACGATCAACGCGCTCGCGGCATGCACACCGCTGTTGCTCGCGCGCACGCTGCCGGGCGCGTACGTCGCGTCGCAAGCCGTCCAATGCGCGGCCCCTGCTGCCGCGCTCGTCGAATGTCTCATCAAGTAGGACCACTCGCGGGTCAGTCGCCGACGAACGGTCGCGGCGCCTTCAATCGCTTCCACAGAAATGCGGCGTAAGCAGCGCGCCCGCGCTCGGGCGTCTCTCCATTTTGGAAAAAGTCGTCAGGTATTTGTGCCGTGGCGGCATCGAGCGCGGGCGAGCTGAAAAGGCGCGCGAAGGCAGCGTCGTAGCGACCGAGGAGGGGGGCGCGCTCGCCGAACACGTGCGTCGCGTAGCTCGTGGGCTCGCGCGGCGACGCTTCGGTCACGCCGGACCAATCGTAGTGGAACGAGAGCGCCGCGCCGTGGTCGATGAGCCAGGGGCGCCGGTTCCAAAAGAGGAGGTTCGGATTCTGGGGCGTGCGATCGAGATTCTGCGTGAGGCCGTCGAGCCAGAGCACGCGCAGCGCGAAGTCGTCGTCGAGGCGCGCGAGCTCCTCGGGCCGCGGCTCGCGCGCGCCGTCGAGCAAGCGCAACCCGACGTTCAGCCCGACGCTCCGCGCGAGCAAATCGGCAAGCTCGTCGTTCTTGTCGTCGCTTGCGAACTCGGGTTCGAGCTCGACGAGCGCGCGTTCGGGCACCGGCAGCCCGAGCCGCTCGGCGAGCTCACCGACGACGATCTCGGCGATGAGCGCCGGCACGCCTTCGCCCGCGCCGCGCAGCTTGAGCACGAAGCGTCCGGCCGGCGTTTCGACGACGACCGGCGACGAGCTCCCGCCGCGCCGAAATCGGCCGAGCACGTGTCGCGTCGAGTAACGGTGAACCGGCACCATCCTTTTATAGTGCAGGGGCGCTCGTGGTGCGGCGGGTGCGGTGCTCTCGCACTCCGGCGAAATGGGGCTGGCAGCAGCTGAAGCACCGCGCGTGCAGGTGAACACACTGCTAACGGCCGAGGCAGGGCGCGAGCGCCGCCGTCTTCGCGGCGCCGTCCGGCACGTGCTCGAGGGCACTCCGCGCTCCGTCGCAGTCGCCCGCGCGGGCGCGACCCGTTGCGCGCACGACGCGAAAGCGCCAGGCGCGCGCGTCGTTGCCGAAATGAGCGAGGAACGCGTCGGCGTCGCGTGTCGCGGCGTCGTCGTCGTGCGTCGCGAGGTGCGCGTTGAGCTCGAGCACGTCGATGTCGCGGGCGTAGCGGCCGGCGGGGAACTCTGCGCGGTACTTCGCGATCGCGCCGAGCGCTGCGTTCGGATCGCCGTGTTGCGCGGGCAGGCGCGCGAGGGCGAACGCGGCGTCTTCGGCGTCGGCTCCGCCCGCGGCCGCGATCGCGGCATACGCGCTCGCTGCTTCCGCGAGCGACCCTTGGCGCTCGAGCGCACGAGCGCGCTGGTACGCGTCGGCGGGAGCGGCCAGAGCGGCGGCAGCGGCGGGCGGAGCCGCGCGATTACGCTCCGTCGCCGCGCTTTCCCGCGGTTTCGCGGCAGCCGAGTTCGGCGACGGCGCAGCGGGCACCACGGCCGGCGCGGACGCAGCGGGCGAGTCCGACGCGGCGGGCGCGGCGTCCGACGCGGCGGGCGGCGCCGGAACGGTCGGGCCGGCGACGTTCACGGGCGCCCGCAGCCGCGCGAGCTCCGCGGGCGCGAGCGCGAACAGGTGCGTGCCGGCCGGCGCGCTCTCGCCCGCGCGCAGACTCTGCGTGACGCCGCCGTTCGTGTAACGGACCACGCCTTCGAGCACTTCGACCGAGGGTCGGCCCTTCGCGAGCGCCACGGCGAAGACGGTGCCGACGACTTCGACGCGCGCGCTGCCGGCGTTGACGACGAAGCTGCGTCCAGTGCCCTTCTTCACGTGAAAGAGCGCCGTGCCCGCGCTCAGCTCGAGCTCGGTGCCGCGCTCGTCGTCGTGTTCGACGCGCAGGGTCGCTTTGTCGTCGAGCGCGGCGCGCGCCGCCCGCAGCGCCAGCCAGGAGTGCGGCGCCGTCGTCGCGCTCGGTGGCGCGGGCGCGCGCAGCAGCCGCGGTCCGAGCAGCACCCCCGCGGCGACGCAGAGCGCGCAGGCGCCGAGCACGGCCCACGCCGGCCAGCCGCGTGGCGTGGCGAACAAGCGCTCTTCGAGGCGCCGCGCGACGCGTTGCTCCGCGCCGGGCCGCGCGCTGGGCGACGCGAGCGCGAGCGCGAGGGTGCGAGCGAGCTCCGGATCGCGTTCGGGCTCCCGTTCGCGTTCGGCGCTCACTGCTCCTCCTTGCCGGACGGCGCGTAGGCGGCCGCAAAGGCGCGCCGCGCGTCGTGCAGGCGGCGGAAGATCGTCCCGCTCGGAACGCCGAGCGCCTCCGCGATCTCCGCGCCGCTGAAGCCCTCGACCTCGAACAATACGAGCGCGCTCCGCTGCTCGAACGACAAGCGATCCAGCGCAGCTTGCACGCGCCGCGCGCGCTCGAGCTCCTCGCTCGGGTGCGGCGCGCTCGGCGCGGGCTCGCGTCCGAACACTTCGCGCACGCGCCGTCGCAAGCGCTCGTGCCGCACGTGCGCACCGACCGTCAAATAAGCGATGCGAAAGAGCCAGCTCGTGAGCCGCGCGTCACCGCGAAACTCGTGCAGGCGCCGGTGCACGACGACGAACACCTCTTGCACGAGATCCTCGACGTCCCCCGAGCCCGCGAGCCGCGCGACCACGCGATAGACGAACGCAAAATGCTCCGCGTAAACGTCGGCGAAGACGAGCGGCGCCCGTTCGAGCGCCTCCACACCGCTGCGCGTGCCCTGCATGCCGCTAAGGTCCAGCCCTGGAGCGTACGGCGACGTTCTCAAAATGTCCCCGTGAGCGACAAGCCCGCCCGGCCAGGGCCCGGCCCGAGCGAGAGTTCGCGGAGGCCGGCGCGACGAAGCGCGTTCCGATACCAACCCCAGGGGGAGCCGCGCACGCCCTCGAAAATTGCTGCGGCTCCGCAGGCGCCGAACGTCACCAGATCCCAACCGAACAGCTCGGAATCGACGTGGGGCGTCCACAGCGTTTGCACGGCCGCGACTCCCGCGCCCGCTGCGCCAGGCGCCAACACGAGCCAATACGGGATGGTCGGATCGGAAGCAGCAAAGTCGCGCTCGATCGAGGCAGTGCGTTCGCGAGTCGGCGTGCCGTCGGCGATTTCGGTGCGCGCGGCTTTGAGGCGCGCGAGCGGGCGCGCGTGCGCGACGTTGACGAAAGCGAGCGCGCTGCTGACGAAGAGCCCTCCTGCCGTGACTCGTTTCGAGAACGCCGTGCCCTGGAAGATCGAACCAGCCACAGCCAGACCGAAGCCACCGAGCCACGTCCCCGAGGCAACGTCGAGGCCGCGATCCGGGCCGACGGCGAGCGCAGCAATGCCGCCCGTAACCCACATGCCGCAGCCCGCGGTCTGTAGGACTCGGTCGTGCTCGGGCGTTCCGAGCCGCGACCACTCGCCGCGCAACAGGGCGTAATCGATGACTCCGGTCACCGCCAAGAGTCCGCCCAAAAACCACGGAGTCTCTCCGCCCTCGACGCGAGCGAGCCCGGCGCGAAGCGCAGCCACCCGCGCCGGTTCGGCCCTCAGCGCAGGTTGCGGCGTGAGTGGCGAGGCCAAAGTGGGGCGCACGGCTGGAGCAGGCGCGACGCTCGGCGCTGACGTGACGGCGGGAGCGAGTGTGGAAGCGAGAAACGCGGCGACGGCCTCTGCCGCCGTTTCGCAGGTGGCGGCGGGTAGAAACTCGGTCGTTTCCGCGCCGTTCCGCGCGACGGTGACGCTCAGCGCGAGCGGTACGCCCTCGAGTCGGACGGCGATTTCCGGAGCGGGTACGTCGGCGCCCCCGGCGTGCGCTTCGATCCCCGCGCGAACGAGCGCCGCAACGAGCTCGTTTTGGTCGACACAAGTCGTGCTCGCGGGTGGCGAGACGGAAACGGACGGCTCCGTCGCGTGCGCCGACGTCGCGACGAAGACGACGCACGTCACGACCCAGAACGCGCAGGCGCGCAGGCGCGCTGCCAGCGTCAAAATGTCCCCGTGAGCGACAGGCCCGCCCGGCCAGGGCCCGGTCCGAGCGAGAGCGTCTGCAGCCCTCGGCGCTCGAGCGAGCGCTCGTAGGGTCCCCACACCGTCCCTGCGGCCGCGAACAGGACCGACATCAGGTAAACAGCGCCGATCCCCACGTTGAGCTTGCCGTCGAGCGCAGGCTCGTGGCTGTCCGTGAGGTCGGCGACGGCCGCGAGCGCGAAACCGGCCGTGGGGGCCGCGTAAATGAACCAGGTGGGGATCAGGGGGTCGACTTCGCGCAGATCCATTTCGATTTGCGCGGCACGCGCGCGCGACACGTGCCCGGCTTTGAGCTCGTCGCTCTCGGCGTGCGCGCGAGCGAGCGGCCTGCCGCGGTAGATGTTCGGAGTCGCCAGCGCGGCACCCAAGAACAGGCCGCTCGTGCGCGCGACGCGGCCGACGGTCGAGTCCGGGACGATGGTGGTCGCAAAGAAGGCGCCTTGGCCGGCGAACAGCGCCGCGATCATGAGATCGGTTCCGCGGTCGGGTCCGGCGGCGTACCCCCCGACGCCGCCGCCGATGAGCAGGACGCCGCTCGTGTAGACGAGCAGCGAGTTGGCGAGCGAAAAGCCCAGGGCGCCGCGCGATTGCGGGCCCGCCTCGAGTGAGGGCCCGGCGAGCGCGAGCGTACCGAGGAACACTTCGAGGCTCGGCGCGAGCCAGGCGGGCTCACGGCGCGGGACCCGCTCGAGCGCCGCACGCAGCGCTTTCAGGCGCGCGGGTTCGGCGAGGTCCGTGCAAGCGGGTGGCGCGAGTGCGCCGCCGTTCGGTGCCTCGAGCGTGGGCTTCGCTGCGTACGGAAGCGCGGGCGCAACGGCGGGGGCGAGTGCCGAGACGAGAAACGCCGCGGTAGCGTCGGTCGCGGTTTCGCACGTCGCGGCGGGGAGTGACTGCGTTTGGGCGACGCCACGACGCGTGATCGTGACCGCGAGCGCCCGCGGGGTGCCGCGCAGGGTGACGAGGACGCGACTCGGCGCGGTCGGGAAGGGATCGCGAATCGTGTCGGCGGAGTAGTCCGCGCCGACCGCGAGCGCGACGCCGGCTCGCACGAGCGCGTCGCGGAGCTCGGCTGGATTGACGCAGGTCGTGCTCGCGGGCGGCTCGATCGCAACCGCCGGCTCCGCCGCACTCGCCGGCGTCGCGAGCAAGACGGCGCACAGCCCGACTGGGCACACCGCGAACGAGCGCTGCCACGTCGTCCTCGAGACGTACGTCGCGAGCACGGCGGCGAAGAGTCGACGTTTCAACGCACATCAGTGTCGCCTGAGACGCGAAATCTTCGCCGCGCGGCGTCGCCGGCTGGAACGGCGCGAAACTACGGTCTTTTTTGTTTTGGGGCGGCGGTCGCCCCTAACTCCAAAAAAACGGACGTACCAGCGCTGGGTCAGCCGGCGTTGCCGAGGTAGGCGCGGACGGTGGGGGGGAGGCGGCGGCGGATGAGGGCGGACTCGAGCTCGTGCGCGGGGGTTTGCGGGTTTTCACCGAGGAGGCGCGTGGTCGCGCCTTCGCGCACGGCGACGGGGATGCCGTCTTGGAAGAGAATGCGGTTGCCGGCGAGCGCGGCGACGCGGCGCCCCGGCGTGAGGATGCCGACGATGTTGAGCGGATCGGCGGCGCTCACGGCGACGAGGGCGTGATCGTGCGCCTGCTTGCGGACGGCGCGCAGCGCGGAGACCGCGTCGGGCAGGGCGTACTGTTCGCCGCTGAAGCCGGCGACGAAGCGGCCGCCGCGGATTTCACCGCGCGCTTCGAGACGGCGGTAGCAACGCAGGAGCTCGCGCCAGGGCGGGAGCGCGCCTTCGCGATCGATCACGCGACGGAAGACGACGCCCCAGCGGCGGAGCAGCGTCCAGGCGACGGCTTCGATTTCATCGTCGTCGAGCGCGTCGGCGGAAGGCGCGCTCGAGCCGAAGAGTGACCAGCGTCCGGCGCCCGCGAGCGCGTACGCGGGGCCGCGACCGCGGTGCCGGCCGTATTCGTTTTTACCGCGGCGATTGGCGGGGACGAGCAGCGCGCGCAGGCCGCTGAAGCCGTCGGAGCCGACCACGCCGCGCGACACGAGCTCCCCGAGCGCGATTTCCACCTGCGTGCGCACGAGGCCGCTCGCGCGCACCAGATCGTCGAAGAAGGACGCGCCGCCGCGTTCGAGCGCCCGCTGCACGGCTTCGGCGTCCGGCGAGAGCGGCGTCTGGTTCGCGACCGACGCGCCGAGCGCGCGCCAGCGCGCGACGGCCGAGCGCGGCACGAGCGTGATGGGCGTCGCGCGCACGGGCGTTGCGCCCGAGCCGCTCGGTGTGCGGCGGAGCCAGCTCGTCTGGCCGGCGAGGCACAGGCCGTCGAGCCACGCCGCGTCGTACTCCTCGAGCCGCGAGGGCAAGAGGTCCGACTCCCACGCGCTCGCGGGTGCTTCGAAGCCTTCGAGGAGGTCGAGCGCGGCGGCGGCGCCCGTCGGTCCTGCGAGCTTTTGGCTCGGCGCGACGCGCTGCCATGCGAGCAGAAAGCGCGTGAAGTCTTGCTGCGTCACCGGTTCGATTTCGGAACGCAGTCGATCGATCGTGGCGCGGTGGATGCGCGCGAGCAGGCGCCGCTCACACCACTCGGGCTGTCCGCCGGGACGGAAGGAGCCGCGGAAGACGATGCCGTCCGCTTCGAGCGCCGCGAGCGCCACCGTGACCGCGTCGTCGCTCACGGCGAACGAGCGCGCGAGCTCCGCCACGGTGACGGGACCGAGCCCTTCGACGCGGGAACGCAAGAGCTCTTTGACGGCGGACTCGAACGCCGGCGTCTCACTGCCGCGCGGCGGGCGCGGGGTGATGGGCGGCTCCAGGCGCGCGTCGGGATGGACGGCGAGGTGCTCGGCGAGCCGGTCGGCGGCGACCCAGAGTCCGCCCGCAACGTCGAGGCGCGTCGCACGGCCACGGCTCGTGAGGGCGTCGAAATGGGCCGCGAGGTCGTCGCGCCGGCCTTCGATTTCCGTCATGAAACCGAGGACGCCGAGTGCGTCGGCGAGCTCGTCGGGATCACGCGGATCGGGCCACGCGTCGGCGCAGACGCGCGCGATCGCTTCGGGGTCCAGCGCGCCCAAATCCTTCGCTTGCGCGGGGTCGAGCCAGCGCCGGCTCAAGACGGCTTGGGTGCGGCGTTCCTCGAGCGGCGCGTCGTCGAGGAAGGCGTATGGCTTGGCCGTGAGGATGCTGGCGGCGAACGGCGACGGTTCGGTGAGGTCGCGCGCGACGAGGCGAAGCTCCCCGCGTTCGATGCGCTCGACGAGCGCGACGAGGCCGTCGGCGTCCATCGCTTCCGTCGTCGTGTCGGTCACGGTTTGGTTCACGAGCGGGTGATCGGGCACCTCGCGCGGGCCCGTGAGATTTTCCGCGCACGCGACTTGCTCGGGGAAACACACGGTGAGCAGATCGTCGGCGTCCATGCGCTGGAAGCGCGGCGGGACCTTTTTGCCGCCGCGGAAACGCAGGACGGCGAGGGCGCGCTGCGCGTTCCAGCGCCAGCGCGTGCCGAACATGGGCGCGACGAGCAGCGCCTGAATCAGCACCTCACGCGCCGTCTTGCTGTGCACGTAATGCCAGACGTCTTCGACCGCGAAGCTGTGCGTCGGGCCGAGCGAGAGCACGATGGCGTCTTCGTTCGCGGCGGCCTGCAGCTCGAAGTCGAATTTGCGGCAGAAGCATTTGCGTAGCGTGAGCCCCCACGCGCGGTTGATGCGGCCGCCGAGCGGCGCGTGGATCACGAGGTGCATGCCGCCCGTCTCGTCGAAGAAGCGTTCGAGAACGAGCGTGGTTTCGGTCGGCATGGCGCCGAGCGTCGCGAGCGCGAGCGCGAAGTAGTCGCGGATCTGTTCGGCGGCGGGCGCGGACAGGCCCACTCCCTTCTCGAGGTGGGCGAGCGCACGTTCGGCGCCGTTCTCTCCTTCGAGCAGCTCGGCGACCGTTTCACGCAGGCGCGAGACGGCGTGCGAGAGCTCCGCGGTGCGGGCTGGCGCTTCACCGAGCCAAAACGGGATGGTCGGGGGGGTGCCGCGCGCATCTTCGACGCGCACGCGGCCGGGCTCGACCCTGCGGATGACGTAGCTCTGATTGCCGAGCTGGAACACGTCGCCCGCCATGCTTTCGATCGCGAAGTCTTCGTGGATGCTGCCGACGCGCACGCCTTCCGGCTCGAGCAACACTTCGTAGTCGGCGACGTCCGGGATGGCGCCGCCCGAGGTGATGGCGGCGAGCTTGGCGCCGCGGCGCGGGCGGAGCTTGTGCTCGACGGGATCCTCGAACAGGTGCGCGCCGCGGCGACCGCGCGCCGTCGCGAAACCCTTGGCCAGCATTTCGACGACGTCGTCGAAGGCTTTGCGCGTGAGATGACGATACGGATAAGCGCGGCGCACGAGCTCGAAGAGCGCGTCTTCCGTCCACTCGCCCTCGGCCGCCGTCGCCGCGACGATCTGCTGCGCGAGGATGTCGAGCGGCGCGTCGGGGATGCGCACGCGGTCGAGCTCGCCCCGGCGCACGGCGTCGAGCAGTGCCGCCGCCTCACACAGCTCGTCGCGCGAGAGCGGGAACAGGCGGCCTTTCGGCGTGCCGCCCAGGGAGTGGCCGCTGCGGCCGACGCGCTGAACGAACGCCGAAATGGAGCGCGTGGAGCCGACCTGGATCACGAGATCGACGTCGCCCACGTCGATGCCGAGCTCGAGCGACGCCGTGGCGACGAGCGCGGCGAGCGCGCCCGATTTGAGCCGCTGTTCGGCGAGCAGGCGATGTTCGCGCGAGAGCGAGCCGTGGTGCGAGGTGACCCGCTCCTGCCCCAGCCGATCCCCGAGGTTTTTCGCGAGGCGTTCACAGAGCCGCCGCGTATTGACGAAGACGAGCGTCGTCTTGTGCTCGCGCACGAGCGCCGTGATGCGGTCGTATACCTCTTCCCACACCTCGCCGCTCATCACGGCTTCGAGCGGCGCGTTGGGCAGCTCGATGGCGAGATCGCGCGCGCGCACGTGGCCGGTGTCGACGATGGTGCAGTCGGGCGCGACGCCGTCCGCGCCGCCGACGAGGAAGCGCGCGACGTCTTCAATCGGCTTCTGCGTCGCCGACAAGCCGATGCGCTGGACGGCGTTGCCCGTCAGCGCCGCGAGCCGTTCGAGCGAAAGGGCGAGGTGGCTGCCGCGTTTGTCGCCGACGAGCGCGTGGATTTCGTCGACGATCACGGCGCGAACGGTCGAGAGCATGCGCCGGCCGCTCTCCGACGTGAGCAAGATGTAGAGCGACTCCGGCGTGGTGACGTAGAGGTGCGGCGGCTTGTTCGTCGCCTTGGTGCGCTCTTTGCTCGGGGTGTCACCCGTGCGCACGGCGGTGCGAATGTCGACGTCGGGCAACCCGAGCTCCCCGAGCGCTTGGCGGATGCCGGCGAGCGGCACGAGCAAGTTCTTTTCGACGTCGTTCGAGAGGGCGCGCAGCGGCGAGACGTACACGACGCGCGTCTCGTTCGGCAGCGGGCGACCGCTCGTCCCTTCGCGCACGAGCGCGTCGATCGCCATCAAGAAGGCGGCGAGCGTCTTGCCTGAACCGGTGGGTGCGGCGAGCAGGACATTTTGTCCCGCGGCCGCGGCCGGCCACGCTTGCGCTTGCACCGACGTGGGCGCGACGAAGCGCGACGCAAACCAGCGCGCGACGGCGGGATGAAGGAGCGCGAGCGGCTCCGTCGGAGCAACGGAGAGGGCCACGAGGGGGAAAAGGGTAGCACGCCCACGCGCTTGACGCGGGACGCGAGCAGTCCAAGAGACTCTCATGTGACGCTCGCCTCCGCCGTCAAGGGTCGAAGGTCCTCGCATGCCTTGGCGGCGAGGTTTGCGCTGACGTGCGTGGCGTGCGTAGGGCTCGCGGCGTGCGGTCACGGCGCGCAAACGGGCAGCGGTACACCCTCACGCACGGCAACCAGCATGAACGTCTATTCGACTCCGATCAAAACGCTCGAAGGTGAGACGACGAATCTCGATCGCTACGCGGGCGAGGTCACGTTGCTCGTCAACGTCGCGAGCTATTGCGGCAACACGCCGCAGTACAGCGGGCTCGAGGCGCTGAACGCGCGCTTCAAGGATCGCGGCTTTTCCGTGCTCGGTTTTCCGAGCAATGATTTCGGGCAGCAGGAGCCGGGCACGGCTGCGGAGATCCGCGAGTTCTGCTCGACCAAGTACAAGGTGACCTTCCCACTCTTCGAGAAGGTGCAAACCAAGACGGGCAACGGCCAGTCGCCGCTGTATGCGAAACTCGGTGAGGCGTCGGGCAAGCTTCCGAGCTGGAATTTCGGGAAGTACCTGGTCGGGCGCGACGGGCGCGTGGTTCAGTACTTCGACCCGAAGACGCAGCCGGACGATCCGAAGCTCGTCGCGGCGGTAGAGCAGGCGCTCGCCGCGCCGAAGTGACGCGCGCGGCTCACGGCAGCCGAAAATCGAAGGTGAAGAGATAGGTGACGGCCGTCGGCCGGCCTTGAAACGTCACGGGCGTGAAGCGGCTCGCCTCGAGCGCGCGGACGGCGGCACCGTCGAGCTCGGCGAGCGGTTCGACGACGCGGCACGAACGCACGGCGCCGGTCGTTGTGAGAACGCAGCGCACGATGACTTTGCCTTCGATGCGCGCGGCGAGGGCTTGCGCGGTGTACTTCGGTTCTTCGCCGCTCAGCCGGCGCGGCGGCGTCATGCCGGGGCCGAACGGCAGCGTGACGTCGGTTTTTGGAGGGATCAGGGGGAGCGGCGCCGTCACGGAGCCGTTGGCGTCGCCGCTGCGGGAGCTGGCGCTGCTCACGGGTGAGTCGACGGAGTCGGACGCCGTGGCGGTGCTGAGCGGTGCGTCCGCGACGGGCGCGGTGGCGGCGACGAGCTCGGTGTGCGCCTCGCGCGGCGGCGCGTGGAGAGGTGCGACGAGCGCGGGCTCGTGCGGGTGAGGGGCGGCGGCGAGCGGCGCGAGCACGGGACGACCCGTGGCCGGCGCTGCCGTTACCGCGGCGAGGTCGGGCGGCGTGAAACCGAGCGGCGTTGCCGAGGCGCTCGGGAGCAGCTGGACTTCGAACTCCCGTGCGCTCACCGGCGTGATGAGCGGCCACAGCCTGGACGCGACGACTCCGAACGTCGCGTAGGCCGCGAGGGACACCGCGAGTGCGATTGGCATGCTGCTCTGTTCCTTTTCTCGCGCTGAGATGGAAGCGAGCACAGCATTTCGATCCCTAACCTCCATCTGCTCTCGCCCGCAATAGTAACAAATCAAAGCCGAGTGATGCCGCGAGAAGCTTCACGCGTGTTTGCCGCTTCAGGCCTCGCCCCAGAGGCACTTTTCAAATGGCGCGCTCGCGTTGTAGAGCTCTGGGCTCGAACCCATGCGAGTTTCTGCGGAGCGGCGCGCCCTCGTTCGTGCGTGGTTTTGGGGACTGCTTTTGGCGGTGCTCACGCTCTTTGCCGGGACCGCGCGCGCGCAGCTCGGCACCGGGACGCTCACGGGGCGGGTGTCGGATGCTGCGAGCAAGCAGAGCCTCGCCCACGTCGTCGTGACGGCGACTTCGCCCGCGCTCCAGGGCGAACAGAGCACGACGACCGACGCTCTCGGCCTGTTTCGAATCGCCGAACTTCCGCCGGGGCAATACGTATTGACCTACGAGGCGACGAGCTTTCATCCCCTCACGCGCGGAGGGGTGTCGCTCCGCGCGAGCGTGACGCTCAGGGTCGATGCCGAGCTCTTGCCGGCTGAGCTCGCCGCGCCGCCGGTCACCGTCGTGGCCGCGCCGCCCACGGTCGACGTGGGTTCGGCGCGCACGGGCGTGACGGTGAACGACGAGGTGATCCACCGCTTGCCCCTCACGCCGCCGACCGGCAAGGGCGGCGGGTTTCGCTCGTTCGAAGCGCTCGGCGTGCTGGCGCCCGGCGCGCATCCCGACTTTTACGGCATGTCGCTCGCGGGGACGACGTCGCCGGAGAACGTTTACATCATCGACGGTTTGTCGGTCGGGGACCCCGGGCTCGGCTACCTCGGCATGCCGCTCAACGTCGAGTTCATCAAGGAAGCGACGGTCACGACGGGCGGCTATTTGCCCGAGTACGGCCGGGGCGGCGGCGGCGTGTTCGACGTCACCACCAAGAGCGGCTCGAACGAATTTCACGGCTCCGTTTTCTTGAACGTCGCGCCCTGGCAAGCCGCGCCGAAAGTGCCGCTCCCCCAGGACACGATCAGCACGACGCGCCGGCTCGCTTCCGTCGCTGATTTCGGCGCCGACATCGGCGGCCCGATCGTAAAGGACAAGCTCTGGTTTTATGCGGGCTTCGACGTCTCGCGCGCGAGCTACGCCCTCAACCGGCAGCTGAACGCGTTTCGCACCGGTGCGGACGGGACGTACGAACGCGACGCCGACGGTCTGCTGCTCTCCGATGCGATCCCGGGCAGCGCGCGCCAATACCGGGCCGAACAGCAAGCGTTCCAGTACGTCGGCAAGTTGACGTACGCGCCCACCGCGAACGATCGCGTCGAGTTGATTCAGCGGGGCACGCCGTCGCGGAGCGGCGGGCACGGCGCCTATTCGCTCGACCCCGAGACGGGCTTTCCGTACGTGTACGCCGAGCCCGACGTCGGCAACATCATCGGGCCGTACGCGACGACGGCGACGCGCCAGATTTTCGACGCCTTCGACACTTCCGTGCGCTGGACGCACTCGGCGCTCGAGAAGAAGCTCACGTTCGACACGCTCGTCGGTTGGCACTACGAACGGCGCGCAAATTTGCCGGTCGACGGCTCCGATTTGGGCGGCGGCGGACTCGCGGCGACGCCGCTCTTCGCTTATCGGCGCACGAGTCCCGAGCCGCACCCGATTACCGACTTCGAGTCGATCGCCGATCCTTCGCTCTGCGTGAATCCGGTGCCGGGCGGCGACGCCAAGTGTCCGGCTGCGCGTTACGTCACGGGCGGGCCGCAGCTGCTCGAGGACAATCGCTTCCATCGTGTCGCCGTGCGGGAAGTCGCGACGTACTTGACGGAGGGGCTCGGCCACCACGTCATCAAGGCTGGCGCCGACGTCGAGTACATGTCGTACTCCGCTCGGCGCGGCTACCCGGGCGGCGTCGTCTACCGCGAGAGCTCCGACGGCTCGCTCGTGAGCGACTACCGCAACTATGCGGGGCTCACGGGTCCGGACCAAGCGTACACGATCAACGTGCTCAGGAACGACACGAGCACGCTGAGCATCGGCGCGTTCCTGCAAGACTCCTGGGCGATTCTCGACAAGGTGACGGTGAACGCCGGGTTCCGCTACGACACGCAGATCATGTACGCGGAGGAGGGGCTCGGCCTCGCTCTGCCGAACGAGTGGTCTCCGCGCCTGGGCGTGATTTTCGATCCGACGCAGGCGGGACGAGCGAAGCTCTTCGCGAATTACGCCGTCTACTATCAGGGTATTCCGCTCAACATCATGTCGCGCGCCGGCTCCGCCGAGCCCGAGCTTTTCTCGGTGCGCCCGAGCGACAACTGCCTGCCCGGTGTCGCGGGTTATCCGCGCTCCTGCACCAATCCGACCACGCTGAGCGGCGAGAACGCCACGTCCGATCCGAACCAGCGCTACAGCTACGTCGGCACGAACAAGCTCGTCGTCGATCCGGCGCTGCGCCCGCCCTCGAGCAGCGAGTTCTCGGCGGGTGGCGAATACGAGCTCCTCCCGAACGGGCGCGTGAGCCTCACCTACGTGCGGCGCTGGACCAACGAAGTCATCGAGGACATGAGCCGGGACGAGGGCGGGACGTACTTTCTCGGCAACCCCGGACGCGGCATCGCCTCGGATTTTCCGCGTGCAACGCGCAACTACGACGCCGGCATCCTGGCGTTCACCAAGGGTTTCGCGGACTCGTGGCTCGCGCAGGCGAGCTACACGCTGTCCTACCTGCGCGGCAACTGGGAGGGCTTCTTCAATCAAGAGAACGTGCAGCTCGATCCCGGTACGAACTCGGATTTCGATCTGCGTTCGCTGACGGTGAACCGCTCGGGGCCGCTGCCCGGTGACCACCGCCACGAGATCAAGCTGTTCATCGCACGAGACATCGCGCTCACGCCCGTTCACCACTTGAACGTCGGCGCCAGCTACCGCGCCCTGTCCGGGGGCCCCACGAACTACCTCGGCTCTCACGTCCTCTACGGCCCGGACGAGGTGTTTCTCTTGCCGCGCGGCTCGGGTGAACGCTTGCCGTGGCAGCACACCCTCGACGTGCACTTGGGCTACGCGCTCGTGAGCTCCAAGTACCGCACGCTGTCCGTCACCTGCGACATCTTCAATTTGCTGAATTTCCAGGCCGTGACCCAGCGCGGGGAAACCTACACGCTCCGCGACGTCGAGCCGATCACCGGCTCCGCCGCGAAGAACGCGCTCATCGATCGCCGCACGATCGACCCCTCGCGCATTCGGCCGGCGGACGGTGAGGCGCGCCCCTTCGGCCCGTCGGACAAGGATCGCGCTTTCGGCGCGCCGCTCGCGTACCAGGAACCACTCACCTTGCGCTTCGGCTTGCGCACCACCTTCTGAGAGAACCCGTGAAAGCGCCTCGACTCACCGCCGCCGCCCTGCTCGTCACCGCCGCCGCCGGATTGACCGACTGCGTCGATCAGCCGGAGCCGCAATGCATCACCTCGACCGAGCCCTTCGCCGTACGCCTCACCGAGCTGTCACGCACGGAGAGCGCGCCCGGAGCTTGCGACGATTTCGGCGTCGCTTCGTTCGACGCCGATCCGGAAGTCGGTGTTGCGCCGTTCTATGCTCGCGATGCGAAGGGACAGCCGGACTACGAGCGTGGCTCGATCGCGATTCAGACGGCCGAAGTCGGCAATCTCGTGCTCACGGCGGAGAGCTTCGACGTCGAGAACGCGGCGACCGACGGCACGCGGTATTCCGAGGGGCCGTTCACGGGTAAGGCGCCGGACGCCGGCGGCTATTGCTACGCGCCCGTGCTCGGCGCGACGCACGTGGTGTTGCCCGAGCTGCCGGCCGTCGACGACGATCCGGACACCGACGAGGACGAGAGCTTTCCCGGACAACCCGCCGTCGATATTCGACTCGAATGGTCGAAGTTTCGCGTCTACGTGACTGCGGCTTCTTACGGCACGCAATTCGACGCCGAGCTGCGTGACACGCGTGTGACTGCCGACGGTGAGACGTGCGCGATCGTCTATCAGGCGACAGGGCTTGCCCCCGCGGTGTCGTGCGCCGCGGTCGACCCGGAGAGCGGCGATCCACTGACGGACGATCAGGGCAACGTCACGCTCGACCCGAGCGCCTGCGAGCCGGAGCCCGATCCGAACGCAGGCCGTCCCACGGGTTCGGGGATCAGCCCGGAAACACGCTACGTGTGCGATCCGGTAACGGCCTACTGCCTCCTGGACGGCAGTTCCGTGCCCGCGCTCAAGTAATCGGCGGCGCCCAAGAAATCGTAGGGACGAGTGACTATTGCGGAGCGCGCTTTTCGTATGTAAGGGTGCGGCCTATTTGCCGGTGGCGGGCGACTGCCCGGAGGACGTGAGTGATGAACGTGCAGATTCGCAGGTGTGGATTGGCGGCTTGGACGGTATTGGCCCTCGGCTGCTCGGCCGGCGGCTCGCACGAGAGCGGCGCGGCGGACGCGGGTGAGGGGAGCGCCGTTGAAACGCCGAAGGGGATCGCGGCGTTGCGAGCGGGCCTCGGGATTGCGCCGCGCACGATCGTGCCGGCGGTGCCCCCGCTGGTTCTCGACGAGCGTCCCGTCAAGGTGATGGTCGAGCTCGAAGGCGAGCCGATCACGCGCGTGCAGGCACGCCGGCCCGACGTGCGACTCAGCGTGAACGAGCGCGAGCTCGTGCGTTCCGGCCTCCTCACGCAGCAAACCAGCGTTCGGCGCGATCTGGAGGCGACCGGAGCGACGGTGCTGCGCGCGTACCAGAACGCGTACAACGGTGTTGCGATCCAGGCGCCGCGTTCCGAGCTCGGACGCATCGCGAAGCTGCCCGGCGTCGTCGGTGTTCACCCCCTGATCCCCAAGAAGAAGACGAGCAACGACGCTCCCTCCGCCGTCGTCGCTCCCGCGAGCACGCTCCGCGCGCCGGCCGGACTCCACGGTGAGGCCGTCAAGGTCGCCGTCATCGACACGGGCATCGATTACACGCACGCAAACTTCGGCGGTCCCGGTACGGCCGCGGCGTATACGGCCGCTCACGCGAAGGAAGCATCGCCAGCCGATACGCGCCTTTTCGGCCCGCGCGCGCCGCGCATCAAGGGCGGCATCGATCTCGCGGGTGACGCTTACGACGCCAGCAGTGACGACCCTGCCATCGCGACTCCGCACGCCGACCCCAATCCCCTCGATTGCGACGGTCACGGCTCGCACGTGGCGGGCATCCTCGGTGGTTCCGGCGTGACCGCCGACGGCCACACCTACGCCGGCTCGCTCGACAATCCCGCGCTCACGAGCGCTTTGCGCATCCCACCCGGCGTCGCGCCGCGCGTCGACCTCTACGCCGTCCGCATCTTCGGCTGCACGGGCGACACCGACCTCGACCTCGACGGCATCGAATGGGCCGTCGAGCACGACATGGACGTGATCAACATGTCGCTCGGCACCGACCTCGCGGGCGGCGACGATCCTTCGGCCGTGGCCGCGGCCAACGCCGTCGAATCGGGCGTCGTGGTGGTCGCTGCAGCGGGCAACTCCGGCGGCGCTCCGTACGTTGCGGGAGCGCCCGCGAACGGCGAAGGCGTCGTCTCCGTAGCGGCACTCGACGCCGAGTCGACGCTCCCTGCCGCCGACCTCGCGCTCGGGAGCACGACCATCCGCGTCGCGAACCTGAACGCCGCCGTGTTCGCCGACGGCGCACGCTTCCGTCCCGTCGTGCTCGGCAGCGCCGCCGCGCCGAGTGACGGCTGCAACGCCGACGACTACGCACGGCCCGACGTGCCGGGGGCGCTCCTCGTCATGGTGCGCGGCAACTGTTTCTTCGACGATCGCATGGCGCTTGCGAGCGCGGCAGGCGCCGCGGGCATTGCGCTCATCGACAACGTCGAGGGCTATCCGCCGTTCATCATCGGCGCCGATCCCGAATTCCAGCTGCCGTTCTTCGGCGTCTTGCCGGAGGACGCGGCGGCGCTCGTCGATGCCACGAGCATCGCCGCCACGAATGCGACCCTGGAAAATCCGGACTTCCAGCGCATGGCCGATTTCTCGTCCTCCGGTCCGCGCGGCGGTGATTCGGCGCTCAAGCCGAGCGTCGTTGCGCCGGGAGTGAACGTGGTTTCGACGGCGGTCGGCACCGGCGCGCTCGGCGTGGCGCTGTCGGGGACGTCGATGGCGTCGCCGTACGTGGCCGGCGTCGCTGCGCTCACGCGTCAGGCGCACCCGCGCTGGCGCGCGCTCGATATCGCGAACGTGCTCACGAACACGGCCGACCCGGCGCTGGTCGGTGACTACGGCGCGCGACGCGCGGGCACGGGTGAGCCGCAGGCGCCCGCGGCCGAGCAGAGCAGCGCGGTGGCGGATTCGCTCGGTGCGCCGGCCGTGAGCTTCGGCTTCGTCGAGCTCGGCCGCGACGCGTCGGCGAGCGCGCCGCTCACGGTGCGAAATCTGTCGAACGCGCCGCTCGCTTTCGACATCTCGGTGCCGAGCGCGCTCGTGCAGGGCTTCGCGCACGTTCTCAGCGTGCCCGCGCACGTCGACGTGCCGCCGCTCGGCCAGGCGCGCGTCAACGTGGGCGTGAAACTCTCGTCCGCGACGCCCGCCGATCCGCTCGCGTTCGACGACTTCTCCGGCATGCTCGTGCTGACGCCCGCGAAGAGCCGGCTGAACGCGGGCGTCACGCTGCGCGTCCCGTATTACGGCGTCGTGCGCCCCGAGGCGCACCTGGACGCGAACGCCAAGCTACCGACGGCGCGCAGCCCGAAGGGCCTCCTCACCGTCACCAACCGGCGCAGCAAAGTCGCCGGTTCGGCCGAGGTCTACGCGTGGGGCATCGCGAGCGAAAAGGACGCGGGCGGGTGCGAGGACGTGCGCGCCGCGGGCGTCGAAGCGCTGCCCTACGGCGACGGGGACAGCTTGCTCGTGTTCGCGATCAACGGTTGGGTGCGGTGCTCCGCTGCGTCGATCAACGAGTACGACGTGGCCGTCCAAACCGACGACGGCAAGCTGTTCGTCGTCATCGGCGTCGATGCGGGGCTCGTGCAGACGGGCACGGTTTCGGGCGAGCTCGGCACGCTCGTGCTCGACACGCAGACCGGCGCGACCACGCTGATGCCGGCCGTCGCCGCCACGGATTCGAGCGTCGTCTACCTGACGGCACTCGCGTCCGAGCTCGCTCTCTCGACGAGCTCTTCGCGCTTCACCTACGCGCTGCAGGTGACCAATCTCGTCGATCCCACGGCTGTCGACGCGCCCGCGGGCACGGCGCGCTTCGATGCGTTTCGCTCGCCGCTCGACGGCACGGGCGCGTTCCAAACGCTCGCGCCCGGAGCGACGGCGAGCGTCCCGCTCGGCGTGCACCGGAAGGACCTGACGAGCGTGCCCGTGAAGGGCTACATGGTCGTGCTGCCGGAAAACGCGCCGGGTGAAGCTCAGGCCGCGCTCTTCGATCTCGGCAACTGAGACGCTCAGCGGTAGCGCGCCGCGTCCGCAGGCTTACCTAGCGCGGTGAGCTCGCCTTCCAGATCGCGGCGCGCCTGGAGTGCGACCGTGGGCTGGCGGGTGCCGTGGGCACTCACGCTGTCGTAGCCGGCGGCGCTCTCCGTTTCGGCCTCGGCGTAGCGGCCCTCCGCGAAGAGGACGTGCCCGAGCGCGACGCGCGCCTCGCCGATGCGCACGTGTCCCGGCGGCAGCCGCTTTTCGTCGATCGCGAGCGCGTCACGCAGCCCCTTCTCCGCCGCTGGAAAGTCGTGTCGCGCGGCGGCCACGCTCGCGAGATCCGACAAGGCGAGCCCGACGCGCTCGTGCTCCTCGCCGCGAACGCTGCGCTCGATCGCGAGCATGCGCGTGAAGTCCGTTTCTGCTTCCGCGAGGCGCCCGAGGTTCCGGACCGCGGCGCCGAGGTCGTGCAGGATGATGGAGAGTTTGGGGTTGGCGCTGGGGAACACCGCCTCGTCGATCTTGAGGGCGCGGTAGAGGAGCTCGCTCGCTTCCTGATTGCGGTTCTGGTTGACGAGGGAACGCCCCAAAAGGCCCAAGTTCGAGGCCGTCATGTAGTGGTTCGGGCCGTACCAGGCTTCGGAGATCGCGAGCGCTTCGCGGAACAGCCGCTCGGCTTCGGGGTAGCGCCCGAATTCTTGCTCGATGCAGCCGAGGTTGATGAGGTCGGAGGCGACGTTCGCGTGCGCGTCGCCGAACGTGCGCTTGTCGAGCGAGAGTCCGCGTAGATTGAGCTCCTTCGCCGCCGCGTAGTCGCCGAGGTCGTACTCCGCGTTCGCCAGATCGCCGAGCGCGAGGCTGTACTCGAACGGCTTGTCGCCGTGCCGTTCGAGCCCTGCCACCGCGCTCCGCAACAACGGGAGCGCGTCGCCGTAGTTCCCGCGGTCGACGAGCACGCGAGCCAGTTGGTGCTCAGCGACCGGCCGCAGCGGGTGATCCGCCGGGAGCCCGCGGCTGATCGATACCGCATCGCGCGCGAGTTTCTCGGCTTCTTCGAACTTGGCGCTGTCGTCCTCGACGACGGCCAGGGTGAGCTCCGTCTGCGCGACCTCGACACTTCTCGAGCCGAAGAGCTCGCGCCGCTTGTCGAGCGCAGCGCGCAGCAAGCTCTCCCCTTGCTCGAAGCGCCCGAGGTCGCCGTAGATGCCGCCGAGCGTGTGGAAGAGCTCGGCCTGCACCGCGGGGTCACGGTCGAGCGCGCGGGCTTCGCGCACGCCGCGATCGATCAGCGTGACCACGCGCAAATCGTCCGCGGGCGCCGCCTCCTCGTCGCTGCCGCCTTGAAACAGGCGCTCCATGAAGTGTTCGACGCGCTCGGTGCGCGCGACCTCGGCGAGCGCGTCATTTTTGGCACGCGTGAGCCGCGCCGTGAAGAAGACGACGAGCCCGACGACGCTCGCGAGCACCACGCTCGTGAGTGCGAGGGGCACGCGCTGCCGTCGCACGAACTTGCGCAGGCGATAGCCGAGCGAATCGGGACGCGCTTCGAGCGGCTCGTGACGCAAGAAGTGGTCGATGTCGCGGATCAGCGCGTCGACGGTCGCGTAGCGCTGCGCGGGGTCCTTGTGCAGCGCCTTGAGCACCATGACGTCGAGGTCCGCCCACACGGCGCGCGTCGCGCGAACCCCGGCGTTCAGGCGCTGCTCCCGTGCCTTGATCGACGGGCGCACGGGGGCGCGCTCGGTGACCACGCGCACGATCTCGCTCGGTCCACACGCTTCGAGCTCGAACGGCAGACTGCCGGTCAGGAGCCGATAGAAAATTACTCCGAGCGAATAGATATCGGTATAGAGGCCGACGGTGCCCTTGCCGAGCTGCTCGGGCGCGGCGTAGGCCGGCGTCATGAACGCCATGCCTTGCGTCATCTCGGCGCGGAGGTTGCCCTCGTCGTTCGAGAGCTGCTTGGCGATGCCGAAATCGAGCAAGCGCACGCCGCCGTCGGCGCGCACGAGCACGTTCGAGGACTTCAGATCGCGATGGATCAGCGCGCGCCCGTGCGCGTATTGAACGGCTTCACAGACGGCGCGGAAGAGGGCGAGCCGCTGCTCGAGCGAGGCCTCGGTGCGCTCGCAGTGGTCGACGAGCGGAACGCCCTCGACGTATTCCATCACGAAATACGGCGTGCCGTCGGCGAGCGTGCCGGCGTCGTAGAGCCGCGCGATCGACGGGTGCTCGAGGCTCGCTAGAAACTGCTGCTCCTTGGCGAAGCGCTCGCGACGTTCGGCGGACACCCACGAGTCGCGCAGCACCTTGAGCGCGACGAGGCCGCCGACGTCCTCGCGCTCTGCGAGGTACACCACGCCCATGCCGCCTTCACCGAGGCGCCGGACGATGCGGTAACGCCCCACCTCGCGCGGAAGCGCCTCGCCGTCACCGCTCGGGAAGAGTCCGGCCGCTACGTCGGCGAGCTCGACGTCGAGCAACCCTTCCGCGCGCGCGTCCTCGCGCAGCATATCGAGCACTTTGCGCGCGAGGCCCGCGTCCCCCGAGCAGGCCCCGGCGACGAACGGCTCGCGCTCGGCCGACGGCAACGCGACGGCTTCGTGAAAGAGCGCCTGCATGCGCCGCCACTCTTCCGCGTCGTTCATGGCGTGGGGCCCCTCGCTCCGGCGCGCGTCGCGTTCAGCGCAGCTGTGACGCGAGCCACGCTTTCGCGGCGCGCCAATCCCGTTGCACGGTCGCTTCCGAAACGCCCAAGAGCTCGGCCGTCTCGGCAAGGTCGAGGCCACCGAAGAAGCGGCCCTCGACCATTTGCGCCTGCCGCGGATCGAGCCGCGCGAGATCGTTCAGCACGACGTCGAGCGCGAGCACGCCTTCCGAGGTGACCGGTCCTCCGTGGAGCTCGGGTCCGAACACCACGGTCGCTTCTCCGCCGCCGCGCTTGGTTGCGGTTCGGCGCCGGGCGGCCTCGATCAGCACTTGGCGCATCGCACGGGCCGCGATGCGTTTGAAGTGCAACTTCGAAGTCGCGACGAACGAGGGTGAGTTCGAGAGTTTGAGCCACGCTTCGTGGACCAGGTCGGTCGGACTCAGCGTCGCCTGTGGATCACGCCGCCGGACGCTCGAGGCGAGGCGCCGGAGCTCCTCGTAAGTAGCGCTGAAGAGCTCCGCCAGTGCTCCCTCGCCGAGCCCCGTTAGGAGCTCTCGATTTACCGGGAGCTCGCCCGGCTCATTTTTCGTGAGAGGCATGACGGGTTCTCCTCGCCGTTTGCGTATTGCTAGGTGATACGGCGGTTTTTGCCTCCGGCCACACGAGCGCTCCTAGGCATCAAACGCCTGGAAGTTAGCTAGGGCGGCCGAGTTTTGTCAACGAAAGGACTCGCTCCCATGCACTCCAGGGCGTTCTTAGCCGTCGCCGTCGCCGCAACCAACGTGGCGTTCGCCATGTTGCTTGCCGGTTGCAAGATAGACATTGCCGGCGACGACAAGAAAACTTCTGCTCAGGCGCCGTGCGGCGCGCCAGCCGGGGATTGGCAATACGTCTCGAGTTGCGACTCGACTTTCGCCGGCCTCACCCACCAATGCATCGACTACTACGCGACCAAGTCGGTCGTAAAGTCGGTCGCGCCGTCGATCGACTCCTTCTGTTCCGCGCTCGGCGGGACGAAGCTCGGTAACGCGTGTCCGGCGGCGGGGAGTCTCGGAAGCTGCGTGAATACGTCCTCGAGCGGCCCCGTCAGCGGCTCCCCGGCGGCAATGCTGGAACAGCAGTACGAATACGACGACACCGGGTCAACGGCGACCTGGGAGGCCGATTGCGAGAGCGAAGGTGGCGTTTACGTGGCGCCCGACGGCTCCGCGCCGAAGCTCCCGGCCGGCACTCAAACCACGGCCTGTAGCAGCGGCGACTCGAGCGGCGGCGGCACGGATGTCTTCAGTGTTTCGACCTACGTGAACCAGGAAGTCCTCGAGTGCACGAATTATAAGGGTGCAGTTACCGAGGCGGAATTCGAATCCGTCGCCGCGGTGGGCGCGCTCGCGACGCCCTGCCCTTCGGCGAACGCCATTTGCAGCTGCGCGGTCCCCGCGTCTTCCAGCCTCTTCGGCACGACGGACACACTCATTTATTACAAGACGAGCATGAGCTCGAGCGGGTCGTGCCCGAGCAGCGACGCCTCCTGCGTCGCGGGCTACCGCGTTCCGTAACTCCGCGAAGTGACGACGGCGGGGCTCGCTCGTCGTCGCTTTGCATCGAATTCGGATTGCATTGTTTGAGTCGTTGTGAGCATTGAGCGACGGTCGGAGGGTCCCTGAATCGGGCGCTCGCTCACGCAGAGATGGCAAGCAAGATGTACATGTCTATTCAAACTTGGTTGTGCAGAGTCGGGGCGCGGTTTTTCACGGGCCGCGGCGGTGCTCTTGCGGCCCCGCTGTTCGTCCTCGTGACGGGCTTGTTCGTCGTGGGTTGCGGCTCCAACAAGCCGAAGCAGGGCTCGTCGACGGGCGGCTCGGCAGGGACGGGCGGCGCGTCCGCGGGCCGTGGTGGGATGAGCGGCGGCTCGGCCGGCAAGGCTGCGGGCGGCTCCGGCGGCACGACGGGCAACAGCGGCGGCGACGCGGGCGCGACCAACGCGGGCGCGGGCGGCGACGACAACGGCGGTCAGGGCGAAGGTGCAGCCTCAGGCAAAGGCGGAAGCTCGCAAGGAACCGGCGGCACGACCGCGCACAGTGGCGGCACCGGCGGCGACAGCGGCATGGGCGGAGAAGCCGGCGGCGGCGCTGCGGGTGAAGGCTCCGGCGCGGGCGGACACTCGACGGGCGGCACGACGGCGAACGGCGGCAAGAGCGGCGCCGGTGGAAATACGAGTGTCGGCGGCAGTGCGGGACTCGGTGGCAGCGCTGGTTCGGGTGGTGGTGCGGGGCAAGGAGCAGGTGGCAGCGCGGGATTGGGTGGCGGCGGCGGGCTCGGTGGCGACACCAGCCTCGGCGGCGCAGGCACGGGTGGTGCCGGTGCAGGCGGAGCGGGTGCTGGTGGTGCCGGTGCAGGCGGCACGGCCGGCGGCGGCACTGCCGGAGTGGGCAGCTCGACGGTGACCGACGGCTCGATCGAGCTCACGATGACGGCGAATCCGACTCCTGCCGTTCCGAACGGCGCGATCTACTACGAAATCAAGATCACGAACCGCGGCTCGACCCCTCTGAACAACGTCGTCTTGACGGAGCAGACGCAGAACCTCGCCACCACGTATCCCGCATACGGCACGGGTGGCGGCGGCTGCGGCGGCGGCAATTGCGGTCCCGGAGCGATCGTGACGTGGCCGGCGTTGAGCCTTGCCGCGGGCCAAACACAGACGATCTGGATGACGAGCGGCGTCTCCAGCTCGGCCACGTCCGGAACGTCCATTCACAACACCGCCACGATCAACTACCCAGGGCACTCACTACAAGCACCGCTCGACGTCTTGGTCGACGCCTCGTCGAAGCTGACGCTCGGGGTCACCTCCGATCACAACCCCGTGCGCTCGGGTGATCAGCTCACGTACACCGTGATTCTGGGCAACACGGACACGCAGGCGTTGCCTCTGAGCGCTTCGGGCGTGCTCACGTCGACCCTGCCGCTTCACACCACTTTCGTTTCCGCGTCGGGCGGCGGCGCGAGCGCGGGCGGCAAGGTTCAGTGGAACGTCGGTTCGGTGAACCCGGGCGGCAACCAGCGCTACACGTACACGGTCAGCGTCGACTCGCTGCCGGACGGCTACGTGCTCGTGCCCGTCGCGGAGTTCTTCGATTCGAGCACGAGTCTCGTCCAAGCCCACACGCAGACGGAGGTGCGCGCGACGACGCCGCTCAAGCTGACGCTGACGGCAAACCCGGATCCGACGGTCGCGAACGGCGCGATCTACTACGAGTACAAGATCACGAATACGGGCAGCACGACGCTGACGAACGTGACGCTCGCGGAGCAAGCGTTCTTCAACGCCACGATGTACCCGGCGTACTCGACGGGCGGCGGCGGCTGCGGCGGCGGCAACTGCGGTCCTTCGGCCATCGTCAACTGGCCGGCCTTCACGCTGACGGCGGGCCAGACGCAGACGATTTGGATGACGAGCGGCGTCTCGAGCCTGGCGCCGAGCGGTGCGGCCATCCACAACCACGCGATTTTGACGTACGCGGGCGGCGCGCTCCAAGCGGCGCTGGACGTACCGGTGGACAGCGGAGCGAAGCTGACGCTGGGCATCACGGAGGACCACAACCCCGTGCACTCGGGCGACCAACTGACGTACACGGTGGAGCTCGGAAACACCGGGACGCAGGCGCTGCCGCTGAGCTCGGCGGGCGTGCTGACGGCGACGCTGCCGGCCGGCACGACGTTCGTCTCGGCTACGGCAGGGGGAACGAGCGCGAACGGTAAGGTGCAATGGAACGCCGGCTCGGTGAACCCGGGCGGCAACCAGCGCTACTCGTACACGGTGAGCGTCGGCTCACTCGCGGACGGAACCGTGCTCGTGCCCTTCGTCGAGCTACTCGACGGTTATGCGAGTCTCGTGCGCGCCGTAACACAGACGGAAGTGCGCGCGACGACGCCGCTCAAGCTGACGCTGACGGCAAATCCGGATCCGACGGTCGCGAACGGCGCGATCTACTACGAGTACAAGATCACGAATACGGGCAGCACGACGCTGACGAACGTGACGCTCGCGGAGCAAGCGTTCTTCAACGCCACGATGTACCCGGCGT